>ERZ1673962.3-NODE-3-length-231818-cov-8.735393_pt1 | contig 231818 bp, 243 predicted proteins | sample MGYA00580188_ERZ1673962 | MGnify/ENA primary metagenome ERZ1673962 (study PRJEB41334, sample SAMN05608104) | rock metagenome | biome: terrestrial subsurface; feature: shale formation; material: shale | place: USA: Pennsylvania ...
CCTTTCGGTTAGGGAATAAAAGAGGCCCCGTGTGGGTGGAGCCTCTTTTTTTTTTAGTCAGTTACCCACACTTCGACCATCCGCAGTTCAGACAGGTCGGACACCCATCCAGCAGCTGAAGATCACCACCACAGGTCCCACAGTTGCCTACAGACGGCTTTTCGGTTTCTTCCGTGTCGTCTTTCGGATCAGGGGTTTCCACCGCTGGCGGTGTTTCTGGAGCCTGTACCGGCTGTGCACCTTCGATCATTTTTTCCAGCTTGATCTGACCGCCGTGTTCGTTCAGGAACCCACGACGGAACAGGATCTGTTGAATGGACCATGCAATGGCTGCCACCACGGAATCGTGGAACACTGGCTTGCCCCATTCGTTCTTACCGCACCGCACTGGCCCTTTGTCCCAGGCCACTTTACGCAAGTCTTGGAGGGCTTGGGTGATGTACCCACCACGCGCCGCCAATGACAGGTTACGCATGGTCGCGGTGATCCATTGGTGTTCGCTGGACAGCTGCCCGGATGGGATGAAGAACTCGATCGGCCGTTCAATGATGACGTCCTGACCGTCTACAACGCCCTCTACGGGGATGAAAGAGACCAACACATACAAACGGTGGCGTCCTTCGGCATCGTAATAGGTGACCTTCTCAGACACCGCTTCGAGGGACCCTTCTGGGCGACGCTCAATGCGGACCGTCAACGGGTCGACGTCTTGACGGGGTGGTTCAACCGGAGTTTCGGCGTTCTCTTTCTTGATGTGAAAACCAACGATCTTGGAATTGATTTCTTTTGTCATTGCGACTGTCTTCTCGTTAATGTGTTCGCGGCCACCGTGGGGGTGGTCGTTTATGTCGGGTGGATGGGTCGATCAGTACTTGCCGTACAGGCCTTCTTTCAGACTGTCGTACAGGTTCGCCGCGACGTGTTCTTCGCCGTCGTACGTGACCTTATCGTTACCCTTGAACTCCATCTCCTCGCCGTTTTCCAACTTGAACACGTACGTGGTGTTGTCCAGGTCTTCTTCACGGACCAGCACGCCCTGGAACGCCTCGGGGTTGAAGCGGAAGGTGGTGCAACCTTTCAGACGTTGGTTGTACGCGAGCATGTACAGGTTCTGGAACCGCTCGTACGGGAAGTCGGTCGGTACGTTCACCGTCTTCGAAATGGACGAGTCCACCCATTTCTGAGCCGCAGCCTGAATCGAGATGTGGTGTTCGGGTTCGATGTTTTCTGAGACCACGCAGTTCTTGGGCAGGTCTTCTGGCCCGGCTTCTGGGTTGACGAACGCGCGATACGCCAGCAGTTCGAACGAGACGACTTCAACCTGGGTCTTAGTCTTCTTCCCAGTCTCGATTACATTACGGTAGTACTGATGCGAGAAGGACGGTTCGATACCGTTACTGGCGTTGTTGCCCAAGGACAGACTGATGGTGCCGGTGGGCGCAATTGAGGAATGGTGAGTAAACCGGGCACCGGTCTTGGCCAGCTTCTCTACCAGCTCTGGGTCCACTTCAGCGATCCGCTCCATGTAACGGCTGTACTTGGCATGCAGAATACGGGCCGGTACCTGCTGGCCTTCCTTGTAGCCGTCTTCCACCAGACGCGGTTGTTGACGCAGGTGTTTGGCGGTCAGGCGTACCTTCTTACGCAGGGCCGGGGCCGGACCTTTCTCCAAGGCCAGTTCCAGTGCCATCTTCCAGCCTACCAGCGCCAGCTCTTTGGTCACTTGATCGGTGAATTGGATCGAGTCCGGCTGACCGTAGGTGTAACCCAACATGGCCATGGCTGAGCCCAGGCCGAGGTAACCCATGCCGTGACGACGCTTCTCAACAATCTCACGCGCTTGTCCCTTCAACGGCAGGCCGTTGATTTCCACCACGTTGTCCAGCATGCGAGTGAAGATGCGCACCACGTTGCGGTAACGCTCCCAATCGAAGCGGGCTTCGGGAGTGAACGGATCGATCACGAATTTGGTCAGGTTCACCGACCCCAGCAGGCAGGAACCTTCCGGTGGCAGGGGTTGTTCACCGCAGGGGTTGGTCGCCTGAATGTCTTCACAGAACCAGTTGTTGTTCATGCGGTTGACTTCGTCAATCAACAGGAAGCCCGGCTCCGCGTAGTCGTACGTGGAGCGCATGATGGTGTCCCACAGGTCTTTGGCCTTAACCACATCCACCACCTCGCACGCCACGCGACCTTGATCGTCGTAAACGTAGTCGTCTTCCTTCACTGGCCAGTCGCGGTAGACCAGGGCGATGTCTTCGTTATCCAGGCAATCTTCTTTGATGGGGAAGGCCAGCTGCCAGTCTTCGTCTTTCTGAACCGCCTGCATGAATTCATCGGTGATCAACAGGGACAGGTTGAACTGACGCAGTCGTCCATCTTCACGTTTGGCCTGGATGAACTCCATCACATCCGGGTGACCCACATCGAACGTGCCCATCTGGGCCCCGCGACGACCACCGGCACTGGCAACTGTGAAACACATGCGATCGAAGATGTCCATGAACGCCAGGGGTCCATTGGTTCCGGCCCCAGCGCCGCGAACGTGTGCGCCTTTATGACGAATGGTGGAGAACGCGTAGCCGATACCACAGCCCGCTTTCAATGTAATGCCCGCATCCCGGACGGACTCAAGGATATCCAACATGGAATCTTTGACAGTACGGGACACCGTACAGTTGATCAATGACACGGCCGTCTTGTGTTCGGCAGCCCCGGCGTTCGAGGTGATCCGACCGGCCGGAATGGCACCGTGTTCCATCGCCCACAGAAACTCCTTGTACCAGAAGTCCCGGAGTTCTTGGGTTTCCTCTACGTCCGCCAACGCGCGGGCCACCCGCTTGTACGTATCGGCCATGGTTTTATCAACAACATTACCGTGCCGGTCCCGCAGCTGGTACTTGGAGCCCCAGATATCCACCGACGTATCCTGAAACGGGATATCGGAAGTGAAATTAGCGGACAAAGGTTTAGAATTTTGGGTCGATTTGGTCATTTGATACAGCCTTAATGATAAAGCATTTTTGGTGGTTAAGGGAAAAAATACGGCGACACGCCTTTTGAAGGATGCCGCCTGAAGAATTCGTCTGTTCGAGTTTCCTTAGGAGTACCCTTGAGCCGCTCGAACATATAATTGGCTCAAACTCATCCCATCAGGACGGGAGGTAGAATTTTACCAATGGAGTCAATAACATGTCATATTGACTATACTTTAATGAGGAGGGAACAGCCCATGGAAAACGTTCATTGTATCTACCATGCCAACTGCACCGACGGCTTTACCGCCGCTTGGGTAGTGAGTCAGCGTTACCCGAACGCGGTCCTGCACGCAGCCGCTTACGGTCAACCGGTACCGATCATCCCAAAAGACGCGGTAGTCTACATAGTAGATTTTTCGTACGACCTTCACGAGCTGGTGGCCCTGGCTCAAGTGTGTAAGTCGGTTCATGTTCTGGATCATCACATCTCTGCTGTCCGCAAACTGAAGGATAAGGTGGCAGAGTCACACGACGTGTTTCAACTGCCTGATAACCTTGAGTTGTATCTGGATATTGAACGGTCGGGAGCTCGTTTGGCATGGGATTATTTCTTCCCCCGAGAGGACGAACTGCCCGATCTGGTACGGTACGTTGAGGACCGGGACCTTTGGAAATTCAAGTATGAGGACAACACCCGTAACTACGTCCGGGCACTGATGGCACGTCCATTCAGTATCGACGCTTATACCGAGGTCCACGAAACCAAGACGCAGAAGATTCTCGACGAAGGCGAAGTGTTGACGACCAGTGACGAGCGTCACATCGAATGGCACCTTCAAGAAGCCACTCGTATGGTGACATTTGAAGGCGTGAAGACCCCGCTGGTCAACGCACCCAAATACTTGGTATCCGAGATCACACACCGTCTGGTAAAAGAACACCCGATCGTTCTGGCGTACCATGATTCACCGGATGGTCGCGTTTTCCGAGTCACGACGGACTCCGAGCGTTCCGGTTTCGACGCCTCCCGTATTGCGGAACAGTACGGTGGTGGGGGACACACTGATGCCGCTGGGTTCATCGTGCCCAGCAACCACACACTTCACCAACTGTAAGGGTTGTTCATGAAAGGGCTTTATTCCAACCGAAACGATTTCCACGCCGTCCGCTGGTATAAGAACGGCGACCACCCCAACGACAACTCGGAATGGATATCCGGAGATGGCGATGACCGTTTCTTGAGTGAAGGTCACGTGGTGCGTTATTACCGTGACCCCAGGGTTGCTTCTGACACCAAGTGTCAGAAATGCGGTCACATCATGCATGACCACGGATTCATCGATGCCGGTGAAGACGGTGCGGTGGTGTGTCCTGGCGACTGGATAATCAATTGCGAAGAAGAAGTCTACAAAGTAATGAGTCCTGACGAGTTCCAAACCTTCATTGACGAGTATTAACTCAAATTCAGACCTATATCACTCCAGTGAGACAACTACGAATAAACGGGAGTTTAACATGTCCGCTGATGTGATGATCATGATCGACGCCATGGTTCTTGAAGACCTGCTACTGACTCGCCATATTGACCGCTCGGCTCGCGCGGGTAAAACAAAGATACCTTCCCACGAAGAACAGTTGAAGGAGTACACTCGTACCCATTACGAGAACCTCGCTGAACTGCGCAAGATCGGAGGGGAGGAAGCCATTGATTTGTTGGTGACTTGTCTGCGGGAAAAGAAAACCACCGGTGATTTACTGGCCGCCTAATTACGGCATAGGAGCCTCCCATAGCGGGAGGCTCTTTTTTTTTCGTTAAAACACGAAACCCACCTGAGGCATTCGACTTTGGCGAGCGTGTCGATTGAGTTTGTTCTTACGACTGCGCGTCTCATGTGCCTGTTTGATCATCGCGTCGATGGAATTACCCATACTCTCTTGGATGTCAAACCGGCCTGACAATTGCTTCAGGCGCATCTCCAATTTGGAAATGGTCATTGGATCGTTCGCGACTTTCAGTTCCTCCATTAACCGGTTGAACTCGTTCATGTATTCTTTCTGTTGGTTATGGCGGTGCACCTCGGTCTTGGACATCTTAACCTTGTCAATCTCCGTGTCGGAGAAGACTTTGGTGGCGTCGATGCCGTAAACGTCCAAGTGTTTCGCCTTGGTGCAGAACCAGTGAGCCAACAAGAAAGACACCACCATGTCGTCGTGGTTCCCTTGCGAGTGGTCAATCCGTCCGTTACGGATAGTCAACGACAGGATCTCATTGATCAACGTCTTATCGTAGATCCGCTTTCCGCCCAGACGAATGGCCGATTTCAAAGCAGCACCGTAAAGGTTATCCCGAGAGTGGGCCCCGGACCCGGAGGTGTTGAAACCGAAATACCGCTTGAACCGGTCGTAGAAATACGAGGGTCTTGCGTTAACCGGACGTTGGATTTCCTTCCATTCGGTACTGTACTTGTTCGGATCGTCCACGATTAGGTTGTAGATCCGTTTGAACGGGTCCACGCCTTCCACTGTTAAGTGAATGATCATGGTGTCCAGGATAGCCATACCACTGGACTTTCGCTCAGGCACGAACGTGATGTTGGGGAAACGGATCAACAACTTCGCCAGCCATTTCGAGAACCGGCTGAGGTTCGTCTCGTTGTATCGGCCGGTGCAGATGACGTCGTGGGTGTAGGCATCGATGATGACCAGACCTGTGGCATCGTTCTCGGCACCAAGTGCGTCACTGGGATCGTTGCCGGCCACAAACTTACTGGACGCCATCCGACTTTCAATCTCGTGTTCCGGGATGTACCAACGAATGGTGTACCCTTCCTCGGAGATGTCCATGTAATCGATTTCACGTTCCGAGCTTTTGACTGCTTCTTTCTCTTCCGTGTTCAGTGGTGACCCTTCGTTACCGGTGGTCCAAATGTTCAGGTAATCCCGGTCGGCGATTTCACCTTCGGATGCGGATTCCCGAAGTTTCTGGAACAGCCATTGATCGGTCTTACCCAGTTGACGATGGTTGAACGCGCCGTAGATCAACGGCTTTACGCCAGAGGATGCCAAATCCACAACCCGCTCCAACTCGGCCTGGTTCTTCAGATCGAAGTACCGTTCGTCCCAAATGGCACCGCCGGTTAGGAACCGGTAAGCGTAACCACCATCCCGGGAATTGATCTTACCTGCGGTTGTGGTGTATACGTTACCGTAAGGTTGGTTCACCGACGCCGCTTCTTCCCGAGCGGCCGAACCGGAGGACAGGGCAACGGGTAGAGAGATCTCAATGAGGTTGATGTACGCCAGCTCATCGAAGTGCATGATAGGCACGGTCAGACCCCGGCCCAGTTTGTCGGCGGCGATCTTGTCGTTACGACCCACCGACGTCTTGTAGCGATTGCCGAGTTTGTGGTTGGTGATGATTTCACTGTTGTCGGCATCGATGCGGTTGGGGTAATAAATGTAATCGGGGAGCAGGGCCCGGATTTCTTTGAGGCGTTCAACGTTGTTGTTACGAAGCGCCAAATCCTTAGTGATCAGGTTAATGGTCGTGTTACTGGCCCAGATGTCCTTCAGTCCGGTAAACAACACGTCCGCTGAGACCGACTTACCGGTCTGTCGGGGTTGGAGCAATCCAAAATCCACGTGGTTAAAGAACGACCAATACATGGCGATGTTGCCACGGTTCGCACGGAAGCGTACCGGGACCGTACCGGCGTTTGGTGGTAGTCGGGCTACTTCACGGAAGAAGTACCATGCGTTGTAGCGACACTCCATACTGATTTTGAATTTGGTTTCTTGTGAGAGGTCGGGATCGAATGGGTCGACGCCCACTAGGTCGGGTTGATACAACGCCAAGATGAATTCGGCGTTTTCAACCCCCATGTTCTTGTACAGGAACACCAACCGTTTGAACGATTCGTTGGTTGTGTTGTAGTCAACAATCGCCGTCGGGTAGTCATTCCAATCGTCTTTGAAGAGTATCGTCATAACGGAAATCTCATTGGAAAAACGGTTAAGTCTATATAATCCTAGTGATAACAGGCCTTCTAAGGAAGTTATCTATAAAAAACTACGAATAAAATACTAGGAGAATTGCACATGTTTAAGAAACTTTTGACCCAGTTCCGTACCAAGGACTTTTCCGAATTTCCCAGCGAATTGAAATGTGTGGTGGCGGTGATCAACCACAAAGGCGACACTCAACCGTACATGGCCAAGCGGGAACACCAACACGGCCGCGCCCGTCACACCGTAGCCTTCCGGTTCGACTATCCGTACCAGCAGCGCACCATCCAAGGCATGCTGGACGAATTGATCCTGTCCATGAAAGGTATGGATCGCCCAGTCGCTCCGATCGAATACACTCAGATCGACGACGTGACTCTGGAAGTCACTTTCAACAAAACCTACCGTATGGGCGATGGTCCTCGTCGCATTTACGACGCGTTCATCGAGCGCTCCATGGGTTCCCTGCGTTTTGCATAAGACATAGCCGACATAGTGCCTCCCCAAAAGGGGAGGCGGCTATGCTTATTTTTTTTTTGTTTAGGTTGGAACCCCTTCTCGGATGACCACCGGCAAGGCAGAAATACCCAACTGAAGATCGCTGTCGTACGTCCGACGAATCCATTCGATGTAAACCAACTCGCCGCGTTTGAGGTCGTTGATTACAACCAACGCCTCGTCCCACTGATCAACAGTGAACTCCCAGCTGTTATGAAGGAAGCGAACCCGGAAATGCGTTGGTTCAGGAGGCAGAACTTCTGTCGCCTCGTTAACCAGTGGCTCAATACCGTAGTACAGTTCCTTCAGCCAAACTTCCTTGCTGGGCATTCCATTGGCCAGATACAGATGCCAGTAGTTGGTGTTGACGTATTCCAGATCGGCAATCAGATTCTGACCATAGCCTTGTTCCTGATCCGGGCGGAAGTAGACAACCCAGTTTGGTTGTTCGGCGTCGCCTCGGGCCATCAATGCAATCTGGAAAGACTGTACGTGCCGGTATTGGGCAAAACGACCGTCAACCTTGTTGAGATCCACCGCAACCGTGAGCGATTGCATGACACCATACTCGGTGGGGCGGAACGGTTGTGAATTCACGCCCATCTGAACGTAAGGTGTTGCGTTGTAGAACGTCTGACGATCTAGGTTGTACAGCCAGTACTCCAACCGGTAACCGCGCTCGGCGTCCTGCCAAATTGGGAAGACAAATAGCTTGACTTCGTACGCGCCGTCACGCGGAGCGGTCTTGGCCTTATACGGTACCGTGAGGCGTCGATTGGCAGTCGGTTCAAGGTTGTAGGAAACCTCGTCTTCTGCTAGGTTGTAGGCCAGAACCATCGGGAACTCTTGACCCACCACCGTCGCAATGTAGTTGTTGATTCCATACAAACTGAACTTACCACCGTCGATTGGCAGTCGGTGCTTACTACCATCACTGTAGTGAACCAGACCCGTCATGGGCAGGGACTCAACCGTCACGTTCAGAGGGAACTCGATCGTCTGCGGGTCGGCTGAACTACTGAACGGTGTGTCGATGGAAATGGCCGAGACGTATTTGCGAGCTGTGTCTGGATGACGGATAGCCGCAGTGTTCTTGACCAACAGTTGGGCAATGCTCACCACTTTCCCGTCTTGAGCGTATGCGACCAGCGTACACAACTCACCATCTTCCATCGCTTCGGTAGTGTATCCGGCCATGGGAGCCTTAACGACGTCCTGTTCCGCATCGGAAATTTCTACGGACTCCAAAGGAATGGAGGTTCCCAAGAAATTTCCACCACCATCGTAGAAAGTGGAGATTACCTTACCTTCATCCAAATTGATATCCGACCCCAAGAAGACCTTGTAGTGGTCCACCATGGAACCATAAAACATCAAGCGGGAATCGGGCGACAGTGTATGGGGTGTAACCGATTGGTCCAAGAAAAGCCGATACGACTCAGAAACGTAACCTGGACCCGTGCCAATCAGTACATCAATCCCATCGTTATCCGTTTCCCGCTCGGGCATGTACCATGGGGTCAGTACTGACATCCCGGTAGTGTAGTCCACTTCGGTGACCAGCATGAAACCTTGCACGGGATCAAAAACTAAGTCTTGTGGGTTCGGTACCCATTTGCCATCACTGTCTTCAGTGACGATCTCATCCCTCCGCCAGATCCGGAACCCGCGATTGGGGTCCCGGTAATTCGTGTTAATCGTATTCATAAACTTTCCTCATCGTGCGACAGTGACGAACGCGGAAACGTCCGGGCGGTGCCGCAAATAGTGGTTCAAGATGCGAACGTAGAAGTTGTATTGGTAAAGGTCCAATTCAACCGGTTCAGTGAACCAATGTGGGTATACCTCGATGTGCACGTCATCGTAGTCAGTATTACAAGGGTCGTGGGGAAGTAACCACTCATAAGCCTGACACCAAACACGTATGTCTTCCTCGCTGTACTGATCCTTAATGCCCTCCGGGTAGAGAACACCGTTGAGCAGATCGTGCAGTACCTTATTAGCAAACGGGGAAAACACCCGGTATTGGGTTACGATGAAATCGGGGTGGTCCGGATGTGGGTGCGGGAGTTTTTCCGTCAGGTAGTCACTCACTCCTTTTTCCAACAGGTCGTCCGCTTCCCTGGCCTTGAGGTCATTGTCGTACACCTCCCGGAAAACAACCGGTGGGGTCTGAATCTGATACGGCGCACCATTGTCAGCGTTCTCAATCACCACGTTGGAATTGTCTTCCGCAAACTCCAGCTCGTCGGGATGGTGATACCGACCACCTGAGATCACTCGGCGAACTTTACGCTCATGAATGTTGTACCGATGGTTGTTAGACAGGACTCCGTATTGAATGAACCCGAAGTCATCCACCGGCAGGCGGTGCAGATCGGGTTGACAGAACCCGTAACACCGGACCAAGATCCGCTGCACGTCAACGTCGAGGTACTCGTAGTTGTTCAACACAACCCGAGGCCAGTCCACTGTGTAGTCCAACCCCTCGATTAATGACCGACCGTTCAGGAATATGTCTAGCTGTCCATAAGGAATGGTCAATTCCGTATCACCACGAACACCCTGATGGGTCTCTTCCGCCATTATCGAGAAACTGAAATGGCCAGCGTGTCGGTTGATTTGAATTTCTCGACAGTAAAACGCGTCGTCAATGCGTACCGCACCGTAAATACCACCGTTGGTGTTATGCCAGTGCCAGATAGAGTCACCGTCGGTGTGTTCAAGGTAGCCATACTCATCTAGGGCGGGGTCATCAGTGATGTCCAACCATTGGTCCTGCGGTATTCCACGCCACATTGGTGTAACATACACACGGAAGTTATGCCCTTCCGGAATCACCACCGGCACGGTGCCGTACACCGTGTTTGGCGACTTACTACCGTAACCGGTGAGGGCCTCAACCATCTTACAGTTCGGGTTTCGCACTGGGTAATAAAACCCATTTGGGTGATAGTACCAACCCAGCAACACGCCGTTGTCGTCGTACTCAAACACCGTGGTGTTTTCACTGTGCTCGTACGCCAGTTCAGCGTACGGGACGCCGTTCCGGTCCTTGACCAGTGATGGGGTGTTTGCCAGAATGGTCGCTGCCGCATGGTACCCATAAACCGAACCCATTAACTCCTGCTGTTCCTTTTTGGCAGCTCGATCTTGGGTCGGGTCATTATAGCTGATCGGATGAATGACGTATGGGTCGGCCGACATCGTCAGGACGTACGGACTCTGTTCTAGGTTGGTGGCGTGCCACAGAGGCAGGCTGGCTTCGGTGCCAACCATGGCGTCCACAATCTTTCGACTGGGGAGTCGATACAACTCCTGAATGCGGTTGGCTTCCGGAACCAGAGGTCGTTCGTAACCCGAATGGCGAATAAACACCTGAAGGCGTTTACCCATGGGGGTGGACCATTTGGTGCTGGGCCAACGTTCTGAGTTTTCCAGATGACGCGGGTCTTCGGGATTTGCCATGACAGCGTTGGTCACGCGATCGGCAGGCACGCTGTAATCCTTATGCGTCACCATCCGAAGCCAATCTTCCTCGTTGCGGTGATACCCAATCCCAACAAAGCGGTCTTGAATGGTTCGATTGACGATAAAGATGTCAACGTCATCCAAGTATTCAATTTGCTGGACGCTCGGGTCGTCATAATGAAGTAGGTATTTACGAACGGCATCCAACTCGGAATAAAACGCAGGAAGATCATCGACCTCGAATTCTACCATACGTTTGATGGAGCCATCCAGTACGTACTCCAGCGTGTCTCCAATCTGAGCCGTGGTCAACGAAAGGTTATGAACGAACCGACCGTTAACAAAATAGTAAGGGAACCCACCGTGTTCTTCAACCAGCAAACGAATCTCACGTTGGATGAGCAGTATGTCGTCCTCAGTAGTGGCGGTAATGCCATTGCAAAAGATGTGACGATTCCCTACCGACCGATCGCTGTTAAAGTAGGCATTGCTGTAAACCCGAAGGTAGAGGTCGGAGTCTTCCAAATCGTTTATGCGATCGTTGACCGGAACCGCCACAATCAGGTTTTTGTTTGACGTCAGTCGGATGTAGCTGTTGTAACGCGGGAACTGCACACCGTTGGCGGTATAGAGTTCGTTGTATAAAAGCTCACTCTCCGCCAGTTTGGCAAAGTTCATCCACGTTCTGGTTTTTAAAGGAAGACCCAGCCGTTTCGGGATAGCCTTGCCTATCTGGTAGACGTGGTAATACACGTCCTTTGTGGGTAGTTCCAGCTGTTCGTAAAACAACCGGATATTGTCCCGCGATCCGTAACGTGGGGTAAGACGCGCAAGCCGATACACAAACTGTCGATCCTGCGCTGGATTACACCACACGTTAGCAATCGCGTGTCGCAGCAATTGCGCGTTCATTATCCACCTTCCTTAAACAAAGCGGGATTGAATGCTCCGGAACATCTGATCGGCGAACCGGGACAACTCGTGGGGGCGTCCAGTGGTTTCCACTCGACGGGACAAAACTGTTTTCCGGTACGAACGTTCGCCGGCGGCTGAATACACCATCGCTACAAACGTTGGCATGTGTTCCAAAGCAACGCCCACGTGTTCACGTGCATTGACCCCAATCCAGCTGTTAGCAACCAGTGTGTAGAGGTCGATGAACTTCAGTTGACTCAGACCCACCGTACCGCTGCACTGACGAATAGCGGTGGCGAATGCGTCTGCATCGTTCAATGGACCTAACTGATCAGCCACCTCCAAAATGATGTGTGTGGGTACCGATGTGACCCGAGCAATTTGTGGGGCAAGACGGTGGCGATCCGCTTCAGACAACTCGTTACCATCCAACAGTTGGGTGTGGTAATAGTACGCCGCGACGATCGAAACCCGCGCTTGGTATTCCAGTGCCAGACCAAACCGCTGAGCCAGAGCCAGGGTAATCCAGCGAATGAATGTCTTGATCGGGATGTCGCCCAGACGCTGGAAGAAGGTACTGCCTTCGGTAGCCAGGATTTGGGTGAGGATCAGACGCATGCATTGGAAACTGTAATCGTTGGAAGCTACAAGACGGTATGAGTCATTACGCCGATTCCAGCTCATGTATGGTCGTCCGTCAATTACCCATTTGGGTTTGGACTGGGTTCCAATGTTGACGAACTGCGTGAACCCGGGGACGTCATTGTAATCGTCGGTCGGGGGAATAAAGAACGCATCCCGGATTTGATTACCAGCTGGAGTGGTCAATGCAGGGAGTGGGTTTTCGATATCGGCCCGCTTCAATGCGTTCGTAATACGATCGACCTTATAGGCTTTCGTAATGGTCGTGTAGTAGGGATCTATCACCATGATCAGGCTCCTGACAGACATTGTGAAAAAATACTGAGTCTCTATATCTAGGATATTAGACCAATATCTATGAATTGACTCAGATTCATGCTCATAACATCGGTATCCAGACTCCACAGCGCTAATTGGAGAATACAACTATGGCTAGTCTAACTAATGCCGCACCGAAGTTTATCTTCGAAGGCATCAATGATCAGTCTCGTGGCACCATGGTCCGCGAGCCTGAGACGTACCCGCAGCATATGCCCTTGCTGCGGCTGTTCACTGAAACCGGTCCGACAACAACCACTCTGGTAAACTCCTCCAGTGGTTCGTTCAACGACATCTTCGGCAGCAAGAGTCTTGCTCGTCGGGGCAAATATTTCAACACTCAATCTCTGCTGGCGGAAACCCTGCTGGCGGAAGGCAACGGGTTCTTTGTTAAGCGTCTGCGTCCGGAAGATGCACCGAACCCCGCCCGCATCATCGTCGCCATCGACATTGTTGAAGACGACATCCCTCGGGTTTCCACCCGTCTGTCCGGTTTTGATTACCCGGACCTGGTGGACGAGAACGTCAATGTTGACGAAAACGGCAACGTTGAAACCGTCAATGGTCTGCGTGGCAAACTGGTTCTGATCAAAGACAACGAGTCTTCGGTTGGTACTCAAAAGCCGGGTCCTGGTACCTTTGTTTCTGAGCGTGATGGTACCCAATCCACCCTGTACCCGCTGTTTGAGCTGCCCGCCAGCTTCTTCGGTGAGCCGGGCAACCACCTGGGTTTCCGGATGTGGGCTCCGACCACTCAAGACCCCAACCCGTTCGACGAGCAAACCACTGAGCAGTTCAAGACCCGGATGTACCGGGCACAGTTTATGCAGCGTCACGATGCCGGTAGTACACCGGTAGTTATCCCCACCGTTACCGGTGAGAGCTACGTCGACCTGTGCTTCACTCCGGATGCTTACAGCGAATCTACCGACAAGGAGTATTACGCTGAGAAAGTCCTGACTCAAGCCTACGAAGACGACGGCATTGACTCCGGTGAACCTCCGGTTTATTCACCGTTCGAGAAGATCCACGTCTATCAGGAAAACTTCGACCTGGTTCAGACCATGGTTTACGAAGCCGAGCTGCGCGTGAACCCGTCTGCAGTAACGCACCTGGCCGCGCCTGGTCAAGTCGATCTGTTCTCCGCCGTTGACATCGACGGTGACCCACTGCACAGTCTGCTGCTGGAAGGCCCGCTGGACGGTGGTGTTGAAATCGGTAAAGAAGCCACTGTGTTTGCTTCTGGTGGCGGTGACGGTACCACAGATCTGGCGATGTATGAAACGCTGGTGAACCGTGAGAACCGGAACTTCGGTGAGCTGGGTGACGAATACGAAAACCTGCCGCTGTATCCGTTCTCGGTTGTGTACGACACCGGCCTGTCCATGGAAGGTAAGTACGAAATGATGACCGTGTTAGGTCGTCGTCAGGACGTACGTTGCATCTTCACCACGTATGTGGAAGCCGAAGAGCGTCTGCCGACCAAGTCCGAAGAACTGTCTCGGACTCAGGCCCTGATGGCACGCCTGCGGGCCTACCCGGAATCCACCCTGCATGGCACTGCGGTGTGCCGGGCGGAGATCATTCAGCAAACCGGTTTCCTGGCGGGTGGTGGTTACAACAAACCCGTACCGCTGGTGATCGATTACGCTCAGCGTTGGGCACAAATGGCCGGTGCTGGCTCTGGCAACATGCGTGAAGGCAAAGACATCGACGTTAGCCCGAACAACCGGGTACGGGCGGTAAAGGACCTGAACGTTAAGTTCTTCAACCAGCGCATGCAGTCGGACCTGTGGACCAACGGTGCCACGTACACCCTGTCCTACGATCGTCGCAGTCAGTTCTACCCGGCTCTGCACTCCGTGTACAACGACGACACTTCTGTACTGATCTCACCGATCACCGTCAGCATCTGCTGTGACGTGATTCGTCTGATCCGTCGAGTGCACGCCGAGTTGTCCGGCAATGCCAAGCTGACCAAAGAACAGTTCATTGAGCGTTGTGACTCGCTGGTACTGGAAATGGTCGATGGTCGTTATAACGATCGTGTGGTGGTGGTTCCCAAGACCTACTACACCGAGAATGACGACAAGCGTGGTTTCAGCTGGCACTGTAAAGCCACCGTGTACGCGAACAACCCGCGCACTGTCATGATCTTCGATCTGGAAACTCGCCGCATGGAGGACCTGGCGCAGTAAGCGCCGGGTTCGCCCCATAGCTAACAGAGGAATTGCAAATGTCACGCTATCAAAACCCTTTCATTGGTAATCGCGCCTATGGATTGGGACAGGCGGCTAACACGGTCGATATCTCACAGGCCGGTACCAAACAGTTCGCTCCCAACCTGGCCAACCTGGCGGCCAACACGCCGTACGTTCGCCGTAACGTCGTGCCTTTTCTGATTGAGGCACCGCGTTTCTTCCAGTACACCAGCAACCCGGAACTTTATGTACGCTGTCTGAAGGCGTTCATTGAGAACCACACCCGCACCATCGACGGTCTGAACCAGCAGTTGACGGTTGACACCGCCGAAGCACCGGTGGGCGGTTCTGGTGAGCGGATTCAAACCGCTACCAACGTTACCCGTGCGGTCAGCAACCCGACTCACGGTTGTTGGGAACTGCAAGGTCGTGCGATCTCCAAGTTCATCAAGTGGTGGATTCAGTACGGTATCGGTGACGAGAACACCAAGGTACCGCTGATCGTTGCCGACGGCAACATCGCTGCTGAGAACTACGACGCCACCTTCTACGGCGCCACCATCCTGTACATCGAGCCCGACCCTACGTTCACCGACGTGGTCAGTGCTTGGCTGTCCACCAACATGTTCCCGACCGCCACGCCGGTATGGGAAGGTTCCAAAGACGCCAGCCAGCTGGGTCAGAACCTGGACATCAACGTGGAATTCACAGCCACCACCGATGTGTCTGTTGGTACTCAACTGTTTGCTCGCGACATCCTGCAGAGCCTGAACATTGGCGGTATGAACCCCAATGAGAACCCGCTCTGGCTGGAAAACATCGCAGCCGACATCAAGGCCGCCGACAACGGTGTGGAAGGTCAGCTGGAGAAAGGTGCTTCCGAGCGCATCAGCTACTAACCATCGGCATAGACTTGGGGTCTCTTCGGAGACCCCAGTTTATTCGTGAATCAATCGAGGTCCGTTATGCCCAGTCAACGTGAAATCGAACGTGCGAAAGCTCGGGTGCGGCGCTCCCTGGACCGTGCGCGTGAAAACGGGTTGCTACCGCCACGGAATGCAGATAAGGCGAACCCGCCAGCGGAAGATAAGTCGGTCCCTGCAGGTCGCAATGTCAGTGAGTTGAAAAGTCGCCCTAACCCCCCGGTCAACGAAGCCCAAAAGCCCAAGGAAGAGCAAAAGCAAGAACAGGAGATTCGGGAAGTCAGTTTCGCTAAACATGTCTCAACCCACGTATCCAAACAGAAAAACGGCCTACATGGGCAACTGGAGTCGGGAGCAAAGAACCGACTGGATTTGAAAAATCGCTAATCTGTAATGAGAGGGGACATGCCCCACACAGTCTACAAATTCTTAAACCTACATCACTCATGGGATAGTTCAACACAAGGAGTTACAATGCGTCGTTTAATGCGGTTTAATCACAAACGTGGACAAAAACCAAAAGTGGTAATTGTCAAAGGCAACCCCGACAAGATGGTGGGGATGGAGAAACTGGCTCAGGCTTACTATCAAGAGATCGCTAACTACCTAGAAGACATGGGGTTTAAAGTGGAGATGGATGATGGTGAACCCAAAACCTGTCCGGACATGAACGCAATATTCTGGGTAGCCCATTCCCGTGGGGTTGATCGTGAGCGCTGCGTTCCTCCGACTGAGAAATGGCGTTTTTTGAAGTTCGGCGATTTGGAAGGGGTCATTCATCCAACGGACGCCCGCTGGCAACGGTCCATCACCAACCACACCACGTCCAAGCAACAACCCCCAAAGGAGCATTTTGTGTTTACGATCGAACAGCAAGAGGCGATCAACGCGCTTGTACGTAAGCTTTCAAAGCACCCTGATTTTAAGGACCGGTTCGTTGGTCGATAACGACATAAGAGGAGGGATAGTCCCTCCTCGATTTATGTTTTTTTTTTTATTTCACCGACCGATCAATCCAGAGCGTCAGGGCCAACACGATACCGTACATCTCTGTGGTCAGATCCGCCAGCGGTTCAATGCGATCCGCCGAGAAAACCTTCGCCACCCACTGCCAGACTTTGGCGGCGTAGAGTTGATCTTCGGTTTCGTTACACTTGATCACGTCCCAGATCCGTTCCGGTTCTTCCTCATCCAACTTATACAACGAATCCCACGCATACCGGTACGCGACTTCGTTGTCGTTGATGTGAATGCCCAACTTCAACAACAGATCGGAGATCCGAACGATTTCTTCGTGAGTCAGTGCCGGGAGTGTGTCCACATGACGGTTGGGTTTGGCCAGTGATTGTTTCACACCGACCATGTGGCCACCCAATGGCAACTCCACCGTCATGGTTTTGGGCAACCGCATGTGGGGAATCAGGTGGTTGACTTGCTTGGCGTCGTCAACGGTGAACTCGCCTCGCTCTAAGATCTCGATGACTGGAGCGTTGATCCGATCGCAGGCCTTGAGGTCCTCCACCAGTTCGTTGCGGTAATTGGCGATCACCGTAAAGGTCTGATTCAACAGATCACGAACCGACTGCACTGTTTGTGCCGGTTGGAGGTATTCGGCAATATCATGCGCATCCACGTACCCTTCGACCAGTGGTTGTTTGTCCAACCACTGTTTGTTGGTGTAGTAGCTCTGCAGGGCCTGCCTCAGAATGTGAAGACCGGTGCCGTTGACGCTGTCGTTGTCGGACAGACGGTTTCGAACCACACGCTTCTTGATCTCGTTCAACCCATCGGCCATGTCTTCCATGCTCAGACCCCAGGTCAATCCCAGAAAGCTCGACAACTGAAACGGGTGTTCACTGGTGGTGATGGGGAAATTCTCCGTCAACACCTCCCGGATGTCACTGCTCATAAAGTCCCCTTATTGCACAAGACCGTAAGTGTCTTTGATGTATCGAATCTGTTCGTCCAAAACAATGGTGCGGGCTTTCTGCCACAGATACCGACCGGGTTCGGTGTACAGGTGAAGGCCATTGACAAACTCCCGCTGTTTTTCAACAAACGCTTTGGGTTCGATCATGTTGCCGGTCATTACCGCGATTTCTTTGCGCAGCCCACCAACGACATGCGCCACCCCAACCGTACTGAAACTGTATAACACATCCGCATCGCGAATGCAGCGTTCCAATTCGGTGGTGGGGGTGTGGATGAACGGAAATTCAGTCACCCGAATGAGCGCTTCAACTTCGTCGAAGTCGATGCCACGGTCACGGGTCTTTTGACCCAGTCCGGTCTCAGCAAACCAACGTAGACCAGCGATTGCCCGGTCAATGTTTTCCCGATCAGACAGTTTTCCGCCACTGTGATCGAAATCGTGAAACAGACACGCCAGTACCAACGCCACCTCGGGTTTACGCCCCACATACAGGTTAGAGGTCAACAACAACTGGTCTGCAATTCGGGCCATGTGATACAGATGCGTGTTGTTGTGGTACGGCAGATCGCCGGAGGGATTATTGGCTTGGACCCATTCCCACACGGGAAGGAGTTTCAATACCTTCAGACGAAAACGAAACAGTGTGTCTTGAACAACGAGATCAATATTCGGCACAAGTGACAGGCCCTCTTTGGTTATTGTGTTACGAGTAATGGTCTTTGGTCAACGCCCTCAGCGTGATGTACAGCAATACTCCCGTACGCACTGAAGCAATTACTGCCCCATTGCGAGTTGTGACTGCGTTGCGCACCAGCTTCTCAGTGTGCTGGCGGAGTTTGAGCACCGACGCGTCGGATGAACGCGATGCCATCAGCAGTGATCGCAATTTGGTCAGTAGACCGGGCAGGTCGTTCTTACGACCCAAGACCGCTCGGTTACTTTGCAGATAATCAAACGTGTAGAGTAATGTTTCGTTAACAATCTCTTCCAGGTATTTCTGGCTACGCTGGCTGTAGTTCTTGCTCAGGTACTGAAGCGATTCGCGCAACAGCTTCGGGGGCATGGTGGGCATGGCCGAGGCAATCACGTCCATCAATTCAGGCTTGATCAGGTTGCTCTCGTTTTGCGCCACCTCGTGCATGTACCGGATGTACGCGCTGTACCCATTGCGTCGGTCCTTCAGCACCATCTCCCCGTCGGTGGAGATCATGGCGTCACTGGTGGAGGTGACCCGAACCCCCGCTCGCAGGGTTTCCAGATACACCACGTAGATCTTCTTCACCACTTCCCGAATGCGCCCTTGCGTGTCAGTCACCACGCGGATCAAAGACTCGTCCGGTTTGAAGTCTCGGATGGCCCGGCGGTAGATGGAGTTGGGAGACACCAAATCGAACGACCGGGCTTCCAGCAAAGCACGCCAAGAGCCGTAACGGCGGATGTCGTACCGACCGGACAGGGCGGCGTAGGTAGCTTGGGCCACCGCTGGGTCGGCGGGGTACTTGAAACGCGGTTGCAACAAGCTGGTCAAGAACCGGTAATGGAGTACCATGAACGCGTGGGCTTGGGCTTCTTTGCGGAGCTTCTGAGGAATGCGGGTTTCCCGCTCCAACCGGTGAGCGATGTAAATGGGGGTGTAGTTGAACACGTCCGACATCACCTTGAAGTCGAAGTTGATCGCTTTCACCGACTTGAAGCGTTCGTGCAGGAGTTCTTCGTCAACCTCCAACACGTCTTCGTACCACGTTTCCCGGTCAGACTCCAGAAACCGAATGGGGTGGACTCCCATCAGTACCCCACCGAAGAACGCGTTGTGATCTTCGTTGCGGGTCATGAAATTCTGGGAATAGCGAATGATGCGCTTACACAGGTCTCGGTTGAACTTGACCTGATCAAACTGCTCATCAAACACGGCTTTGAGGGTGGACATAATCATTACCTTTGCATAAGTTGACTGACGGTATGAAACACCTGTGGGTTGCATTCCATCACTTTACAGACCTAGATCATTGGGTTGAGGAATCCATCCCGAAGACTTTCATCCCTAGAGAGGTACGTCCCATGAGTCCGGTAACATCTCTAATCAATGACCTGATCGACACCGAGGTTAAGTCTCTGGCCAATAAGCTGGAGTCGGTGGTACAGTTTGCACACGACGATCGGGGAATCATTGATGCGCCCACTGGCAACCTCACCGTTTTTGCATTGGATCATTTCCCCTACCTGCAACACCGTTTGCGGGATACCCTGTTGGGAACGAACGGCGAATACGCGGCCGAGCTGCTCGGCGACCTGGGGTTCCAATTCACCACGGCTTATTCGGAGCCTCGGGTTTATTTGACCAGCGGTCAATACATCCAGCTGTCCAACCGTGTGAAAGCCCACACCTAAAGAGCATATAACCAGGAGTCCCTGTGGGCTCCTGTATGCCGTTTCCAGATGAAACCGATACGTTGGTCGTCTGTGATCTTTAAACCATCTTATGAAGGCCTGTAGACCGTTACAGGCGTATTAATGCAACCCAAATAGGAATCGACATGTCTGAAACCAACCAGCTCCTCTCTTGCGGACGTTCCAACCAGTTCAAAGTCAAAGACCTGGAAGCCTTCAAGGCCGCCGTCCAACCCTTTGACGTCACCATAGTGGAAGATGAGGGCGACGATCATACGGTGAGCATCCTGGCCAATGCCCGCAGTGGGATCAGTTTTACCAAAGATCAACAACACATCCTGGAGTTGTTGGTTGAGCACCTGACCGACGACTCGGTGGCGATCCTGATGCAGATTGGTTACCGGGCCGATTCGTTGGAGTTGGTGGGTAACGCCGTGGCGGCGAACAACAAAGGACAGATTCGCCAGATTGACCTGAACTACATCTACCGGATGGCGCAGGACCTGTTGGACGACACGTCCGAAGTGACCGCCTGTGCCGACTAGGGAAATCGCGCCGGGTCGGCCGCTCAATCCCCACCTGTAGAACCACAGGAGATTGGATGGTGTGAACACTAACCATCCTGCGGCGGCGGAACACGTATCCCTTTCCGTCAGGACCAAGTAATAGTCTTGTATTCCTATCGTCCCATTAGGACGTATGATAGGAATACAGGACGTGAAGCGATAGAAAGAGATCTTTACTTTGTTTTGAAAGAGGGAGACGTTAGTCTCCCATCCTTATTTCTTTTTATCTAAAGGACTTTTTTGGTCCTTTAGAATTAATTTACTGTCTCTTCCTTATATTTATGTGGGGGACCGAACACGCACGAAGTGGGGGTGAGGGCCCCCACTTCTTTAAGCGTGAAAGGTATCCCTGAATCTGTACCATAGTACTTTTTAGTATTTTATTTTTGAGGAAGAGAATCCCATGCTTAAAAAGCTTCATCAAGGGTATCTCAAACTCATGTGTAAACACAAATGGGTGGATAAGACGAAACCCGACGACAAGCACTATCGGATCGGTTGTCGTTTGTGTGGCAAGGAGGTACGCTTGAGCGCAAAGACCCCAAAGTCTCAGAGAGAGAAATAGCGACTCAGGAAAAAATACGCGCGGGTTATAACCTATGTGGAGTTAGCAACTTCATAGCCATGGGTATTCTCGCAGTTGTCGTAAAATCCTTGCAGTCTCCGGGTGCTGTAAGGTAACTCTTCGTGGGTTCTCTCTCTCCCTTAGCCCGGCTTCGAATTCAATACTGCCTGGGGTTCGCCCCGGGCTTTATTCCGTCACCCTGCAAATCGAAAAGGACAACACCCATGGAAAACATCTTGGTCAATAGCAAAGATTCACTCTCCGCCTCAGAACTATGAGGCTAATCCTGTGGTGGCGACAACCCACCCATAACCCAAAGCAACTCTAAGGAGTATACCCATGACTGTTAAAACACGACTCTACGCATGGTCGATACCAGTCAATCCAACCGCACCGAAGCCCTGGATCAGGACCTGTGCTATTTCATCGAAGAGCTGGACGGCTCTGGTAAGAACCGTAAAGAAAACTACTCGGTGATTGCCAAGGAAGTGGAAAACATCCTGGCGCGTTACCAGCCGGGCGATTTCAACATCGTTCTGTTCTCCATGGCCGGTGGCTCTGGCTCGGTGATCGGTCCTCTGGTGATCAAGGCTCTGCTGGAAGCGGGTGAAACCGCCGTGGCGGTTCTGGTCGGCTCTGACGACAGTGCCATCTCGGTGACCAACACCATCAACACCCTGAAGTCTCTGGAATCGGTTTCAGTGATGGTGGGTCAGCCGGTGGTAACCGTGTACCACGAAAACACCGCCGGTGTTCCGCGTAAGGTGATCGACGACGAAGTCGAGTTCGTCCTGCATGCCCTGACCGAACTGACCAGTCAGAACAACCGGGAGCTGGATACGCAAGATCTGACCAACTGGGTACAGTACCACAAGGTCTGCCCGGTACGTCCGCAACTGTCAGCCCTGTCGGTGTTCGATAACCGTCAGGAAGCGGCCAAGCAGATCGAGCCGATCTCGGTGGCGTCCCTGTACGCCGACCCGGACAAGGACAACCCATTCGGCAGCCCGCACTACGCGACCGTGGGCTACCCGCGTGAGGGTACCATGCAACTGTCCGATCAGCTGCACTTCGTGATCAACACCGCCGACATCGAAGAAACCTTCAATCACCTGACCGAACGTCAGAGCGAACTGAACAAAGCGTACAGCTCGTACCGCCAGCGTAAAGCCGTGGTGGATGTGGACGACGATGTTACCGGCGATGGCATGATCCTGTAACAACGACGACATAAAGGTGGGGTTTCGGCCCCACCTTTTTTTATTTGGAGATTTGATGATGGCCAAGAAGTCAAAGCACGATGGTCTTGACGCGTTATTGGCCAAGGAGTTGGGGCTGGAACTACAGACGCAGACATTGCCGTTGAAGAAAGTGCAGACCATGGTCAAAGAAGCCAACGGTTTGTATTTCGCCTTTGTGATCGATGGTTATTACTACTACGATACGGTTGAGTCGTGGGCTGGTAGTTTGGGTTGTCGTGTAAAACCCAAGCGGTTCTTGTTGGAGCCCCGCGTTCGTCAGCGACTGGAACAGCGTCATTACCTCCGATGGTACTTCCACTATGGAACGGCGTTGTATCGGGTACAGATTGCCAAACCCAAAGACCTGTTCGATCGCTTGTGGTTTCAACCATGCGACGACAACCCACGGTCGACCAACGTTCTCATTGAGGTTGAATCCATGTTTCTGCGAAAGAAACCATTGATGCAACTGCGTGAATCGAAACTGCCTTGGTACGATATTCCTGATCACTGGGAACCTGTAGAAATGAAAAAGCGAGCATAGACCCTCCCCTGATTTGGGGAGGGCTTTATGCCGTTTCTTTTTTTTTGGTTACGGTGCACCGGTGATGGTGCAATGCAAGTAATTAAAAGTTTATATTATCTCAGTGTAATTTAGTAGAGTTTAGTAAAGGACCCATCATGTTTTATAGCACTGAGTTTAAACGTAATGAAAAACAATGGTTAGTTTTTATAATACTCCATATAAAAACTAACTTTAAATATATTGGATATACAAACAGCCCTAAGAGAACACTGATTAATTTTTATTATAAACTAAAACGCGGAACTCACACTAACAAACATATACAAAATGCATATATGGACGACCCTAGATTGGAGAGAATTTATTTTGGGGTCGATTCTGAAATAGAAGCTATAAAATTAAAATCAATGCTAATTCAACGATACGCTAAACGTGGTGAACTTTTTAACATTGATAAGTTAAATAACCACAAAGACAATGACCCTAGGGTTGACATTATTGTAGACAAGGTTGAAATGGACGATAGTGTTAAATTACCTCCAATGGACAAAAGGAGGTATGAAAGATTTATAGAGTTGCGTTCGAAACCATTCGACACCTTAGCAACCCCGAGTGGTTTACATGTACTGACAAATACTGACATACATGCAAAAAGTAGAGTCGTGGGTGTGTATGTCATATACCACCCCAAAACAGGGAAGTATTATGTTGGTAGTACATCTAACCTTTATTCAAGAATTGTAGCTCACCTTTCGGGATTAAGAAAAAACAATCACGAAAATAGTTCTCTTAACTTGGCTTTTAAGTCTGATCCGCAGATTGAAATTATTTGTTATAAGACTGATGACCGAGAGAAAGCATTTGAGTTAGAGCAGGACTTGATGGATAGTAATAAACATAATTTATTCAATAAAGCGTTAGACTCTAAGAATAACTTCCACGGTTATATTTACAAGGGAAAACCAATGCCTGACTGGATACGCGAAAAAATTAGCAATTCGAGTAGAATACGTACCGATTTAAAACGAACTCCAATTAATATTGATGGTGTTGTTTATTCATCAGTTAGTGAAGCTAGTAGACAGCTCGGTATCAATAAACGAACACTTTTCAGAAGAATACATTCTAAAACACATCACAACTACACCCTGCATGTTAATTAACATAAACCCACTGGCGGAGACCAGTGGGTTTTGTATGCATTTTTTTTGTTTGTTATGGACCACCAACAATGGTCCTTATGTGTCGACGGCGTGCTTCGGGGTCGTTGAGGACACTAATTTTCAACCAGCGCCGCAAACCTTCTTGATACATTTGATCGGAGTCGGCGTAGTTCATGATGGTCTCGCGGAACACCCCGAGCATTTGACCACCAGAGAGCTGCCCTTGGTCCATCGGCACGATCATCTTGTTGTAGATGTAGGCTTTGGTGGCCAGTACGCACAGCTTGGCAAACTCAGGGATAGCCGGCGGGCGAATGAACGACAAGGCGTCGTCGTTACCCAAACGAACCCGCATGAACGCAGTAACGTAAGGCAGATACACAAACCGAGCCATCACGGTGTTGTGGGCGATCAGGTTCAAATACGAGGTCATGGCGGGTGGTACCCGCATCGCGCTGTCCAATACCCGACGCGTCTCGGAGGCCATGGGTGATTCTGTGTAGTGCAGTGCCATCCCGGCGTTTTGATAACCCAATGCTGCAAAGTGAACCGAATACACCTGAACGATTGGGCGGTTCTGAACCACCTCGTTTGGAATGTGGTAGATCACAGTGTACGGATCGGTTTGTTCGGCCCGCACGGGATCTTCCAGTGGAATGAAGGCTTCGGTACCACCGTGGAGATCCAAATCCACCAAGACCCGGGGGTCGATGATCTGCTCCCGAATTCGAGTGTCTAAAGAGACAACTGTCTGGCTGTTTTGCAGCTCTTGGGAGATGAATGCTTCGTTGAGGATTGCTTGCGGGATGGAGAAGCGGATCTCATCCAGTGCTTTGGTGATCGGATTCATAAAAGCTCCTGTGAAGCCGTCTGAGAGGTTTTCTTGGCGAGGTAATACTCTGGCTCCAGATAGTATACTAAAGGGCGTCAGGCTGCCGTAATGGAACCAGAAATAGATCTACATCATAAGGTTGGTGTAGAAGACAACAGACTAAGGACCCACATGTCACAGATACTATCCGGCCCAGCACGGGTTTATGTTTACGACATCACCACCGTCCTACAACTGATGCAACCGGTACTCAGTGACATCGAAGCCCACCGCGCGATTTCGGTGTTGGGTGTGGACGGGGTGATTGACGCCTTTTTGGAAAAGACCATTCACGATTTCGAAGTCGTTTCGGTGTGGGAACACCTGCCCGGCAGGTACCCCTCCGAACTCAATAATCTATTCATCCGTCAAACCGAGGCGATATCGGAACTCTACCGCCAGCTGTATTTCCCGCCAGATTGCGCCGGGTCCATGGCCACAATACGAAGAATACATGGAACGCTCTGGCTCGTGGTCTTCGATCCCATGCAGATTGGACCCTACGAAAAACCAAAAACAGAACACGTGTTTCATTAAGGGCTTAGGCAATGCAAAAAGATGAACAATGTTTTATAGTGCTGGATGTCAACGGCTACATCAACGCGCTGAAACACGCCGTCAATGTGTTTAACCAAACCGGATTGGAACTGAAAGTGGTGCAAGGAACCGAGGAGGTGACGGTTCACCTGGACCCCCTCCCGACGTTGTGTACCACCCGAGCGCTTCGGGTGTTGTACGCGCTGGTCGAAGAGACTGTCAGTCAACACGTACACTACCGTCTGCACTCAAACCCGGTTCCGGTTATTGCCCAAACGCTTCGCGACTGCGCCGTACCTAGTGACGAAGACTGCATGATGACCGAGAACTTCCTGTGCAACGAGACGGTCGATGGCGTGGTATTGGAGTTGACCCGTCAGGTATCGCACCACATTAGCGGGCAGCCCTGGCGGCAATGGCAGGTGATGTCGTCGTCCCACATGTTGGCATTGATCGGCGGTAAGGATTTCCGGGTGGCCGAATGGGAACGCTTCCACGGTCACGACTACCGCAGTGAAGACGAGTTGTTGCGAGTGAACATCACTTCTACGGTGAACATCATTCAGTACAGCATCGGTTACGACCTGGCCATCCCGATCGACAACATCCCCATCCACGCATTGGTGTTGGATACCCTTCGCAGTCATTGCCCGGAGTTTGTGTTCAAGAACGACCACACGCTCTACCCTAGCATGTTGGATGGCATGGGCGTCAGTGACTACGAAGCGTTCTACCGCAAACACCTGCGCGAACCCATCGAGTCCTTCGTGCTGATGTTCCTACACAGTCAACTTGAACCGTTCGAGAACTATGATGCCGAACTGACCGATGACTTCCTGTTGGTGGTTACCCGCCGCAGTAAGACCCGGAGTCAGGAGGAGCGTTTGTACCGGGAACTGCGTCAGAGCATCGACGCTGGTGACTGGCTACCCGAACGGGAAATCCGTTGGATGAGACAATATGAGCGAACCCGCTAATACGAAGAACGTCGTATTGGCCATCGACAAACGTGAGTTACTCTACATGCACCCCGGTCTGGTTGACCGGGGGGCTATGCTCGGAATCCCGGAAGACGTGACTTACGAGTTGGTGCTGACCATGACCGACGTGTTTAATTTACACGTGAGCTTGTCCGAAGAGCTTTCAATGGTGGAAGACGAGATGTACAACATCTTCGAGTTCATGACCGACCCGTACCTCACCTCCGAGGCCGGGATGGATTCCGCTGAAGGGTCGCGATTGGACGACTATTGTCGGGAGGTGTACGAGTCATTGCAGACCCTGCGGGGGATGATTCCCCTGAACGTCACCAACCTGCAGTACCTGTCGCACTTTTTGGAAAGTCGCTTTCCCCACCTGTTCTACGTGGGTGGGGTGATGCACACCGGACGTGTCCCTAACGACTACATGTTTAACGAAAAATACTTCCTGTTCATGTGAGGACACCATGTACACCTGTTTGTGGACCGTGAGCTTTATTGAGTTCACGGCTTTAGCTCCCAACATCAAGGAACTGGCAAATCGGGCTGGGATCACCATGACCGATACCATTCGGTTGTGTGTAGACGCCCTGGATTACACGTTCAGTGGGGACGTTGTTGATCGCATGTTGTCCGAGGCATTGTACCTTCGGATCTACCAGCACTACGACGACTACCCGCACCACGTGACCATTCCGTCAGAAGACAAGGAAGCGTATGTGCGGGCGTGCGACTTGACCGTGAGGCACCTACAACGCTTGATGCCATACCAAGGCAGACCCACCGAAATCAGCTTGGACCGCACGATACTGGGCCAAGCTATTTATATGCTAGTTCATTACGATAACCGTTGAAGGAACCGAATCATGCAGATACTTTATGTCATCGATGGTGCTGAAATCAAAGCCGCTGTTGGTGTTGTGGGTAAGCCTGTGGCCAAACACGCGGTCGAGACCTACCTTGCGTACATCCACGCTGTCGTTTCGGGGGAATTGACCCACTGTCACGATAACCTGAACGAGTACATCCATCAGGCGTACTTCGATCTGGTTGAATCCCGCAAGATCCAACAGGTGAAAGACGACGTCCCGATAAACACCAACTGGTACCGGGATTTTACGCGCCTGATTGAGGTTATGAACCGACACATCGGTCGGGGCGTGCTCCAGTTCCTCTCGTTGGGCATTCCGGTCATGGCGGTGGAGGTAGAATACTTGGGCGTGATCCGTAAGAAAGGCGACATCCTCCTTAAGATCGATGTCAAACTCAAGAACACGATAACACATGGAGAATGACCTATGCGTAGCAGTCTGGTGGTCGATCGCCGGAGGGTGGACGATGCCTTAACCCGTATCCGGTATCTGTTAGAGGTCAATTACGAAGAAGGCCGTCTGACCGAAGAACAGAAGGCAACGATACCCGCAGCGGTGTACGAAGGTTTCTCGTACTACCTTGAGATGGTATGCTCGCGGGTGCTTGGCGGACCCAACGTCGCGTACATCTTGGCCGAGTACATGTACGGGGCCCACATAAAACCCCACAACTATCCTGTGGTCTGTGCTGAGTTGGAACACACGTTCAAACTGGCCAGCGAGTTTGTGTTGGGCGCTCTACAAAACCTCACCCAACAGGTGGAGGCCAATTGCGAGGACGTCACTGACCTTCAGTTCATCCCTTCGGAGAACACACACCTCGGGGTTTTCATGATGGAATCCGAGCCTATTGTTGAAGAAAACGACATCGGTCGTGGCCTGACTGAGCCTGTCATGCAAACGTACCTGTGAATGGGTACCGTTTGGTTAGGGCTGTGTCGGTTTGATTATGAGGACACGCATGCTTACCACGATTAAATGGATCACCGTTGTGTGCATCCCAACCCTAACCAAACAACACCTGGACCAACCGTTTGCGCCATTGAACGCAAACGAGGTCGACACCACGGCCCTGTGGGACGGGTACGCCAAGTATCTGATGGAGATCTATGGCGAGTACCATCTGACCGAGCGCGTGCGCCAGCCTGAGGAAGAGTTCTTCCAAGAGCTGTGTTACGTGAAGCTCCAGGGCCTGGTGGACATTGAACAGCTGTTGGATGTGTATGAGCGACTGACCAAAGACCACCACGCCTACATCCTTGAAGCGTTGGAATGCATTGCGCAAGAGGACTGTTACCTGAAATCGATTCAGGCCCAATGGCGGATGGAACGGGACGGTCGACAGCTACCCATGCTGTTCTTTGAAAGCAGTACGTTGTTTGATTTCATTGAAGGCACACCACCGGTCTACACGGTGAGTGAAGAATGAGTGCAGGGCTATGAGAAAAACGCTGATGGTGATGGACGTGCGGGACTTTGGAGTGATCGAACACCCACGACATTCGAAGTTCGGCATGGAACTGTCACAAGGCTTGATCCACACCTACCTCGTGGGTTACAGCCGATGGGGAATGGGACAGTTGGACACCGCGTGCGATTATGAGGCGTTCGCTGCCACAATTCTTGAAAACACGGATGGCTTTCATTTACTCAACGACCTGGAAAAGGACCTCTTACTCTATGAGAGCGTCCAATACCTCCAGAGCTTCATCGATTACGTGGAGTCTCGGCTGGCGGACCAACGCATTGACGTGTTCCCACCCTTGAGACCCCACCGTCGTGTCATGCTTTTGGTGGGATAACACCGATAGGGGACCTCCGGGTCCCCGCATCTTTATTTTTTTTTAGTCCCCTTTGGAGATAGGAAAAACTACGCGAGGTGTCGATAGTCTAGGAGGCAACTTCTTTGTATAAACAGACCGCGTTAAACCGAAATCAAGGACGGTTAGCTTCCTCTTTGGGAAGTCATTGGCTCCAAAGTACAAAGGGATTACATAAGGAGAGTCATCATGCCCAGTATCTACGATGTCCAAATCGGACAGCGTTTCTCGTTTGAGGTTTACCCCACGTCGATCATTGGTAACAATTTCCAAGACGTGCGACTGGAAGGTATCCTCAGTGCCCGCGCGGCCGCTTCGTATGGTTTTGACATCGAAGCCCTTCACGCGAACGTGTATCCAACCCTGCCCCAGGGCTCTGCCCCGAACGACCCGTTCCAATACAGCTACATCCGCATACAGTACCCCTCGGGTGAGTATGCCATTGTCGGGGTCCCCTGGATTCGCCAGGAGTCCATCGTGATCTCCAGCGGCGGGACCATCCATTTGACGTTCGACGACAAAACCCAATCCGACCTGGACCGTATTCTGATGGCCCTGTCAAGCAATGGGTATCGTCCGGACGATGTAAAAGTACAGACTCAGTAAGCGTCTCCACGTGTGTTCCTAAGCCCTGTAAACATGCGTCTTCGCCGCCCCCGTCGTGGGGCGGTTCTTTTTTGCCGTCGCACCGGTGAAACAAATACGCCCTCACCCAATGTGATAGGCAGAGGAGAGAAACCATGGAAAACCCATTTGTACTACCCGACGACAATTATCAACGCGACCTGAACATCATTGCCGGCTATTACGACGATGCCGCCAAGTACCTGCAACTTCAGACCGGTCAGTCGTTTGATACCTGTTTGGATTATGTGCGGTCTCGGGTACATCCGGGAAAACCCAACGGATTCAACGATCCCCGAGCGTTGGTGTTGTCGAAAGACGAAAACGGCGATCGGGAACCAACCACCCAAAGCTTCATGCAGTTCTTGACCCGTGTGACCAAGAACAACCTGCTGTTGTCGCCCAGCATGGCGGCCTACATGCCGGAAGATCAGAAAGCCTCCACCCATGCAAAGTACATCGAAGAAGGGGTGGGTAAACGGAAGAAAGTCAAAGGGCAGATGTTCGAGGCCGAACGCAACGGCGACGACGAATTGGCGCTGGTGAAGAAGGGTGAACAGAATAACCTGAAGATCAACAACAACTCTTACTCCGGTGCGACGGTGTCAACCGCCACCATCCTTTATTACAAGTCGACCCACAGCTCGCTGACGTCCACGTGTCGGACGGCCACGTCCTACGCCAATGCCGCCAACGAAAAGTTCATCGCCGGGAACCGCCATTACTACAACCCGGAAATTACCAAGTCGAACATTCTATCACTGATTAATGGGGCCGACCTTGAACTGATTGATCAAGCGTGTCGGGAATTCGATCTGGTATACCCGACCCCCAAGGACGTGGTGGACTGCGTGCGGTATTCGAGTGTGCAGTATTGGGACGGTGAGGAGCACCTCCAATCCATTATGAACATGGCTGAAACCATGACCCCCACTGAACGGGCGGCGGTGGTGTATGTTGCCGACCTGTACCACCTCCACAAACACAACCCCAAGTTTGTGGTGAACTTCTTGATGGAGCTGTCGTCGGTGGGAAGTCCCGATGCTGGGGTGACGGACGAAGAGTTCAAGTCGTGTGACGACGATGTGCAGATGCTCGCAAACTTCCTGTGTTACGATCTAGTGGACGGTCGGAAAACGGAGACACTACTGGAGGAAGCGCCAGAGGTGTACGAGATGATCAAGAGCAGCGGCTTGAACGTCATCAACGTCCTACACAAATACAAGTCAATGATCCACGCATTCTGGTTGACCAAGACCGTGCCCAGTTCTATTCACGCGTTCCCCAGCGCGTACCGCAAGGCAGCGGTGGTATCGGACACCGACTCGACCATGTTCACCATGCAGTACTGGGTCGAACAGTGCTTCGGTCACGTCAGTTACGCGGTGGAAGCCCAACGCGTGGTGTTCGCCATGGTATTCTTGGTCAGCGAACTCATGCTACACATTCTGGCGATCCAGTCGGCAAACATGGGCGTGTCGAAGAAGAAGCTGCGCCTGTTGGCCATGAAGAACGAGTTCTACTTTGCCGTGTTGTCAATGACGACTCGGTCCAAGCACTACTACGCTTCTCAGGACGCGCAAGAAGGCTTGATGTTCCCCAAACCCAAGCTGGAAGTAAAAGGCGTGGGTCTGCGTGATTCAAAGGTTCCCAAGAAGATCAACGATGGGGCCAAGGATCTGATGGAAGACATCATCGGTACCATTAAGGCCGAAGAAAAGCTGAACATGCGGGAGATCTTGAAGCAGGTGGCGGACATTGAACGGGAGATCGCGTCGAGTGTCCAGAGCGGTTCGTACGAGTACATGACGTCCGGTCAGGTAAAGTCCAAAGAGTCTTACAAGAACCCGGAAGTGTCAAACTACATGCAGTACGAGTTGTGGCGGGATGTGTTCGCCCCGTTCTTGGGTAAGACCAAAGAGCCGCCGTACTCGGTGGTTAAGGTCTCACTGGTGGCCAGCAACAAGACGGAGATCGAGGAGTGGTGCAAACGGATGGGCAACGACAGATTGGCCACGCGCCTCAAAGAATGGTTGCTTCAGCGCCGGCGTACCAACCTGTCAACCCTGTTGATCCCACAGGAAGTGGTGGAAACCACCGGGATACCGAAAGAGATCATCGCCGGGGTCGACACCCGCAAACTCATCTTTAACACCATGGGGGTATACTACCTGATGTTGGAGTCGTTGGGAATCTTCAAGCAAGACAAGAAACTCGCACGACTGTTGTCCGACTACTATTAACGACATAAAGCCTTTCTCTAAGCGCCACCGTGGACTGCTTAGAGGAAGGCCCTTATTGCGTCAGTGCAAAACCGTGGTAGGTACCGCACCTTCTTCTTGGGCGACGGCGTACCGGACGTTCAGTCCCGTTCCAATGGGGACCAAGAAGGAGTGTACAACGTCTGGGTCGTGAGGGAGTGTGAACTCCAGTTCCATTAGCTCCCCGTCTTGAACCATCTGTTCAAGGAACTGGCCGGAGAACAAGGCGCGTTCTTCCTCCGACAGTTTTCCGATCAGGTCCAAGGGTTTCAACCCCTTGTAGTATTCAACCAGAGTCAATACTTTTTCTTTTACGTCCGCTTCGGTTTTAAGCTCCATAGCGATTCCTTTTAATGCAAGTGATGTTTCAACCCCAACCGTGGCCCTTACTGTCCAGGTGGTCAATAAGGTCACGAATCTCTTTGCGGTACTGCTTGACAACGGCGGGACTGCCGACACCAGAGAAGATGCTGTCGTTGCTGGCATCCACCAAACTGGTGTACAGGTTGTTGAGGTACGTCCGGTCGCCTTTGTGCTGTTTCACTCCGGTCTCTAGGATGTAACGCATGTACGGTAGCCGTGCGATCTGCAATGCCCAGTCGTTGTGTCGACTGACCGGGTCTTTTGGCAGCTCCATGACTTGGTACAGGTTTTCTTTGATCAACATCGGGGTCCGGTAAGGGATTTGCTCGATGTCCACATCCCGCCAAGCCTGACTGTCAAGCAGCCATTTGCCAAATCGATCCACTCGACCTGAGTAATCGGCCAGATAGAACGGATGCGGTGTTGGGTACTTCGGCATGCCGATCCCACGGGAGAGTCGGGCCACGCGATTGAAGACCGCAATGTCCAGATAACTCGCCAGACTGTTGGGTAACACAAAACTGCCAATGAATCGAAACACGCTTTCGGGCTGATCGTATTGTTCGGCCTTGGCTTTCAACCAATACCGATACTGGATGGCCAACAGTGGGATGTCAATGACCGACACGCCCCAGCCCTTACCGGGGAGTTTGTTGTTCGGAACCGGCATCCCTAAGTCGGTGCGGGTGTGGTAGAGGAACGTAAACGGAGCCCAGTCCTTCCATTCCCGATCGGCCCGTTTCAGATCGGTGTTGCCTTCCGAGGCGATCAGGATCTCATCGGTCTGAGGTCCAAGACTCACCCCGGCTTCATGTACACGCCCACGATACGTACTGGAGGTGATGTTAAACGCACGAGCCACACCCACTGACGCGTCCTCAACAAACCGACGATACCGTTCGTCGTCCAGGTCCCACCGCCGTGGTATGTGCATAAGAATCCGACCTAGGAGGTTGTCGGAATCCACCCGTTTCGGGTTACGTCGATAGTACGCTCGGACGTCGTTCAGTGACCGGGTGTAGAACCGCCGAAGAAAAGCCAACTGGGGGTAAACGAGCGCACCGGTTTTACGTCTGGGTGGTTCGCGGAAAAACTGATGCATGACGTATGTCCTGTTTCCAAAGGTTTTAAGATCTATATCATCCGGGTGCAGGCAACACACTGCACAACTAAAAAGGAGTCAACGATGAAAAACGAAAGTCTCGCTGCGGTTCGCAAAGCGATTGAAGAGCTCCGGATCGTAGAACAGTCCCTGATGCTCGAAAGTAAAGGGGGTGAACAAAAGAACATCCCAACCAACGAGGTGCTGCAAAAACACCGTACCGATAACAAGAGCTGGCGGGTGACTCCGGAAAAGCCAGCGGTGGTCGCATCGTTTGCGTTTGAAGATCCGAACGAGGTCCCCACTTACCCGCACATCACAACTTTCACTCAGGATTCCAAGACCCTGTTGGAACTGTTCGATGAAATCCGGGAGTATATCGCAGACCAAACAAATGACGGTAAAGTCATTACTTATGTGGATATGCGTTTGGCATCCAAGGGTCTGACGTTGGATGTGGTGGACAAAGAAGTCGAACGTCCAGAAGAAAACAACGCGTCGGAAGATACCGACGATCAATAAAATAAAAACTACTCTCTGTATCATCCTATAGAGAGAAGTTGTCTCTCGTCTGGGATTACGATCCTGGACTTAAGAGGTTATGCCCCCGACACAAGGCATTTGGTGTTTGTTTGTAATGAAAAAAACTTCAGACATATATCACATGCAAGACAATGCCGTGGGTATTGGTTAGAGATCGACGCATCTCACAGGTTAACTGACAAACTGCAAAAGGAGCCGCTAATGGCTATTCATGACGAAAACGAAAAGCAACCGAACAACACTCAGCAGCCGAAGTCCGGTGCTGAGCAACGTACCGCTCAGAACCCGTACGCCAACCAGCAAACCGCCGGTGGCGCTGCACCCCAGGGAGGCCGCATGGGCATGGGCAGCCTGAACCAACACCTGCGTCGTTCCGGCTCTTACGATCGCAGCGAGTCCCGCTCTTCTGAGGCCCTGCGCGGTCTGCAGGAAACCCGTCGTGTACTCCTGGAGTCCCAAGCTCTGCAGGACGACTTTGAGCTGATCCGCTTCGACCGCGATGCCAACCGCGTTGGCCTGCCGGCCATCCTGGCGACCAAATCCATCAAGCAGCAAGGTCAGGTGTACACCGTGGTTCGTACGCTGCTGCTGGAAGCTGAAGGCATCCGCCTGCAACCGCGCATCGAGCAGAACGGCATCCAGCGGATCGAGATCCCGACCCGTGCCCAGGACGTGTTCAACGATGTGTACTGGAACCGGATCACCGATTTCCTGCGTCGTGCGAAAGGCGTCCAGGACATGACCGTGGTCGATGCTGGTCCGCTGGTGGTACCGGCCGACTTCGATTTCAAGGACGACATGGATGTTTCCCGCATCCTGATCTCTTCTGTCAACCGTTGCGATGACATCATCGCTCGTCTGATGGGCGAAGATCCGTTCTCCATCGAGCTGTTCAAGCGTCAGGAAGAGCGTCTGACTGCGCGAATCGACTTCACTGGTGAGCAGGTCCACAACGTGGTCGGTCACCCGGTCCGTAGCGACGTGGTTGTTACCATGAACCGCGCCGTGGCCAACGTTTCCCAGGAAGAAGATTTCTACGAGCGTGAAACCTCGTTCAACAGCGTGGCAGGCTTCATCAACCTGGAATACGCACCGGCGCCGCAGCAGCAGCAAGTGGCCTGGGGTCAGCAGCAGCCCGAAACCCAACTGTTCACTCCGAGCTTCGTCATCACTGACGTGTCTCAGGCGGACTGGATTCAGGCACAGACTCCCGAGCTGTACCTGCTGGCGATCTCCAACGCTTACCGCGTAACTGCTGGTACTGCGTGGGTTCGTAGCTTCCTGCCACAGGTTGGTAAGGAAGGTGTGGACACTCGTGACATCGGCGCGCTGGGCTACATGACTCAGGCCGGTCAGAAGATCGAAACCAAGTCCGATAGCTTCACCGACGAGGACTTCGTGAAACTGATGACCGCTCTGGTTCGTCCGAACCCGTCGTTCCTGATGGACGTCGACCCGGTTGGTGATCACGCTGCCATCGAGAACTACTTCGTGGACGCAGCTTTCGAAGGTCCTAACCAGCAGAAGGCGAACCAGAAGCTGATCCAGGCAGCCGACAACCTGACCGGTGGTCGTTTCTCCACTCACTTCAACGCGCGGGAAAACGCTCTGGTGATCCCGTACGGCCAGGAAGTGCACACCGGTTACTACATCGGTGAAGACGGTGAGAAGCGGGACATCCGCGATCTGGACGTTCTGGCCATGCTGAACCTGACCAAGGGCAACGTGTCCGACTTCATGGAATGGTACCGCACCCTGTGCGATAACACCATGCCTCCGGGCGTACGTCTGCAGCAGCGTGAGCGTTACGAACGTCAGTTCCTGGACAAGGGCCTGAAGATCACTGGTCGTGCAATTCGCCTGCTGCTGACCCCGGCGGCCATCGAGGCGCTGGATGCAGCAACTCGCGAAGCAGGTCTGCACGTGGACATGGAAAACGTTACCAGCGTCATGGGCGCTCAGCGTTTCGTGGGCAACACCATGATCAACCAGTACACAGTAAGCCGCAACGCCAACATGGGTTACGGTCAAGCCAACAACGGTCCGGCCTCCGGTCCGGCTCACGTTGGTGTGACTTCCAGCGGCCGCATGTACTGATCGGTAACGATCGGCAACCACTAAGAGAGGGTCTTCGGGCCCTCTCTTTTTTTGTTCCTAACCTCAGAACGGAGAACTCCGTATGGGCATACATACCGAGATGGTTGACTTCGATGAAGAGTTCATGCAGCTCGATATCGAACCCATTGTGGTCAACGATTACAACACCAGTATCCCGGAAGAGAAGGAGGCATTGGATCGACATCTGTACACGCACTACCAAGGAACCGATGTCATTGAAGAAGCCGCTTCGTGTGACTGCGGTCGATTGACCAAGGTGTACCGGATTGGCGTTGTTTGCTCGGATTGCAATACCCCCGTCCAAAGCACGACCGATCGTCCGATAGAATCCATGCTGTGGATTCGAGCGCCGGAAGGGGTGAAGGCACTGTTCAGTCCGGAAGCGTGGATGGTCCTGGAACCGGCCATGCGGGTTCGGGAGTTCAACATCCTGGAGTTCCTGACCAACACGGATTATCGGTACGACATCAACCGGATCAACTCGAAAGAGACCCGGCGTAAGATCAACAAGCTGGTGTCCAACAACATCCCTCGGGGATGGAACAATTTCATCGAACACTTCGATGAGATCATGGACTTTCTGTTCAACGCCTCCGTCATCGATTCCAACAAAACCAACAAGCGGGAGTTGTGGCGGTTCATTCAAGAAAACAAGGCACGGTTCTTCCCCAAGCACCTGCCGATTCCATCCAAGGTGTGTTTCGTTGTGGAGTCCACCACCAGTGGGGTTTACATCGACAAACCGTTGGGACTGGCAATGGATGCGGTACTGACCATCGCGTCCATACGGTCGGCACCGGTGCCGTACAAGCCCACCGTGGTTCAGAATCGGGTGGCGAAGTCCGTCCGTGAACTGACCAAGTTCTACCACGAATACACACGCAGCCGTCTGGCGAAGAAGCCGGGGATGTATCGGCGGCATGTGTTCGGGTCACGACTGCACTTCAGTGCTCGGGCGGTTATCACCTCCATTTCCGATCCTCACGAAGGAGACGAACTGCACATCCCTTGGGGGCTGGCCACCCAGCTGTTCAAGTACCATCTAGCCAACAAACTGCTGAAGCGCGGCTACAGTGCCAATGGCGCACTGGAGTTCATCTACAGCAATGTGTTACGCTACAACCCACTGTTGGACGAGCTGTTCCAGGAGCTCATCAACGAGGCACCGGACGGTGGTCCTGCGTGTGTGTTCCAGCGTAACCCGACCCTGCAACGGGGGTCAACCCAGCAGTTTCGGATCACTCGGGTGAAGACGGATGTGAACGACAACACCGTGTCGATGTCGGTCTTGACGCTCCGGGCCCCGAACGCTGACTTCGATGGCGACCAGCTGAACATGATCCTGATCCTGGATAATGAGATGCGTCGCGCCACCGCACGACTGGCCCCGCATCTGTGGGTGTTGTCGCCGGACATACCGCGTCAGATCTCAGGCAACTTGGAGCTTCAGGGTCCAGTGGTGGACACCGTGGTCAACTGGCTACATGCCGACTACCTGTCGGCCTAATAAAAGGAAACTGCAATGCAACAAAACGAACCGAACGCAACAAAGCCACACAATCCCGACGCCGAAGGTGGGACGATGAAAGTGACTTTGGGCGAGGACAAGCAAACGCAACCCACAGTTAATATCTCTGTGACCAGCAACCTGCCTCACATTGGTAAGACCGCCATCGCAGTGATCATCACGGACGCCCTGCTGACGCAAGGCTTTGAAAACGTTCGAGTGTTTTCGATGGATGGGGATTTCCCGAAACACGCCAACCGGGATCTCCTTACCGTAGACGATCTTGCCGTTGAACCGTTGATTCAGATCGACGACACCAACGGGTATGGGATCGGTGAATTCACCACACAGTTTAAAGTGGGGCCTAAAACCCAAGGGGGGTGATCATGGCACAGTACGTACCAGGCGGTGCCGATCTCATTGACATCATGGCCGGTGGACGCCCCGACGAAGCCACCCGACAGTGGTTCGCCGAACGGGCCGAGGTGGTTCAGCAGAACCTGACCAACACCAGCCGGGCGTTCTTTGATCGGGCCCGGAGCCTGTATCAGACGATCTCCGAATCGCAAGCGCTGCAGATGCTGCGGAACCTCAGGACCAAGAGCGACGATGTGTGGTCGGGCAACGTGATCGAACCACTGCGGACGCTGGAGTCGATCCAGACCGCCTCGCCGGTCATGCAGCGGATGATCATGGCTCAGCCGGATCTGCGCAAGCGGTACCTGAACCAAGAAGTGGAAGCGTACGGCGACAACTACACCAACTTCCACGGCGACGTTTGGGGTGCGATGCACTTCGACTACCGACGCGTCATGGACGGTGTACTGGAATTCGAAGACGAGTCCAGTTACGTCATCCGTCACTTCATCGACTACATGGAAGAGGACGAACGCAACCTGTCAACGCACGAGAAGATCGACATCCTGAATACGTGGGATGTGGTGAAACGTCTGTTAGACGAAGGCGGGGAAGACCCCACCTCACCGGTAGGCAACGACCTCTAACGGTAATAAGGAAAGGGCCCCGATCCGGGCCCTTTCTATGCCGTTGGATTGAAACTTTTTTAAGACACATATTACACTCATGGTAACTTGAGTTACTCAAATCCCCTTTTCACTTTGTTGAAGGAAACAAAACAATGACGACTGAAGGTTCCCCGTACCAAGAGCTGGTCGATCTATTGCGCAAGTACGACAGCTTGCCCGATATGTCCGAGTTCGAATACGAGTATGTCTCGGCTCAGAGCGAGCACGTTGACCGCTACACGCCCGAGGCCAGAGAACTGTTGGAACAGATCTGCTCCATGGCCAACCATGAATTGATCGACGACAATGGTGCGCCTAAGTACGCGGCAATGAACCAACTGGAATACGAAGGTTTCCGGGTGAGCCCGGGGGAAACCGACTCCTTTGGTTGGTTGTCCGGGCTGATCAACACCCGCAACGGCTGGATCGTTTTCGGGTAACATGCGGCGGTGGGGACCATACCCACCGCTTTCCTATTTTTTTTTTAGTCCACGGAAGGATAGTATGGTAACCCGCAAAGGAGAAACAGTCATGGGTAAAAGTGTTCCTACACTGTCGTCGATCGGATGGATATCCACGGTCGAGGAGAAAGGCGATTTTGCCTTGTCGTATTTCATCACCAGCGAGTATTCACAGTCAGTCCTCCATCAAGGGCAGATTGTGTCGCTCCAGTACTTGGTGAAAGAATTCGGGTCGAACCCCATGAAGTTGGAAACCGAGATTTCCAACGCGTTGGAAGGTTTGATGGAGCGGTACTTTGATGACAGCGCCACGTCGCGCGTGGTTGTCTCCGAGCCTGACCCAGAGAAACCGAACGAACTAACAATACGCTTCTGGTGTATTGTACGTGAGAATGGCCGGGAGTATTCGCTGGGACGCAGCGTTGTGTTAACCGATTCCCGGATCAGTAAGATTGCGAAACTGAACAATGGGTAATTGAGGTACACATATGACGGATAAAAAAGCCGATGAGGTGACGGTCGGGAACATGGACAGTGAACCGCCCGAACTTCCACCTATGGAAATGGCACCCCACAACCCACACATGCTTTTGAAACGGGTGGAAGAACTGACCGAACAGAACGAGGCGTTGACCAAACGGGTCCAACGGCTGGAGCGGTCGATCCTTGAGTTAACCACGATCCAACACCGCCAGACGGTTAACATCTTCGAAAGCATTGGCTCGGCCATTACCGGTATTGGTAAGAGTTACCAAGAACGCGTCAACCCCACACCACCCAGTAAAGAAGTCGTTATTCAAACCGTCCCGGACGAGTCTGAACGCAACGACCAGACGCTGTGGTTGATGTTGATCGACGGTCAAGCCAAAGCAGGCATCATGGTGGATGGGGAATTCAAACCCCAACCTTACCCCGCCGAACTGTTGGTTCCAGCGACCGAATGGTTGATCGACCGGGGTCTTGGCGTGGATCACCCGGTGGAAGTGAACCTCTTTGTTAAAACTCGAAAATAAAAAGGCTGTGTCTCATGGAACAAAAAGCAAAGACTCATGAAGAGCTCCTGCTCGGCGATTCATTGTCGGTAATCCTGGAAGAAGAGCGGCGCCAATTGCCGGTCATCTCCGAGTATCAGTTTCAACGGGAAGTGGTGGACATCTTGGCCAACCCGTTTGGTGAGGACGCACTGCGTCAGTACGCTATCTACGTGGGCGAGTTGACCAAACCACTGAACGTGGTGTCGAACGAGGACCGCAACCAGATCCTGTTTACGGTACCGGCATTGGTGCAGTCCCCAGTGACCACGATCGCTTACGGTTCCGGCATGACGGCGGAAGCGTTCATGCGGACGCTGAATCGGGACGTGGATTTGGGTGGTCGCCGAATCAATCAGAAGATCCGAGACTTCATGATGCAGATGACCCAACGTCCGAACTACCTGGAGACGGTCATTTACCCCATCAGGGACATTCTCGCTCGCTATGGGCGCCAAATGGTGGATCTCCCTGGCGTTCCCCAGATGAACCAAACAAACCCCGTAGCGGGCTCCTCAGCGCCTCAGAGCACCAGTAACTCATCCTTCTCCGACGACGAATATGAAGATTGATGCGACGAAGTCACCGGGCAGCTTTCGGTTCGTCAGTTTGGGGGATGTTCATCTAGGACACCACCAGACCCCGACGGCCAAGATCATCGAAAACCTGGACCGGTATTGCACCAACGACCAAGTCCTGAAAGACGTTGACATGCTGATCATCACCGGCGACTTGTTCGATCGGCTGTTGCACAACGCCGATGACAGCTTGCATTTGATCAACCGGTGGATCACCCGGGTATTGTACCGCTGTGCGTACTTGGACGTGGCCATTCGAATCGTCGAGGGTACGCCGTCCCACGACCGGGGACAGTCCCGGTTCTTTGTGGAACAAGCCAAGAACGCCAAGATCAACGTGGACTTGTATTACGCCACCCAACTGGAGATCGAACACAACGAGCGGTTTGGCATCACCATCCTGTACATCCCCGACAAATGGCGCCCAGACACGACGGAGACCTTGGAAGAGGTCAAACTGTTGATGCGCAAGCAGGGGCTGGAACAGGTGGATTACGCCATCATGCATGGGGCGTTTGAATACCAACTTCCCAGCATTGTGAAAGAACCCACCCACGACAGTGCCACGTACTTGTCGTTGGTTCGGTACTTCATCCTCATCGGCCACGTACACCTGATGACTCAACTCGAACGCATCTTGGCGGCCGGTTCATATGATCGGATTTGTCACGGCGAAGAGGGCCCCAAAGGGTATTACGATGTCCGTGTCCGGGGACCGGACGATTACGACGTTGTGTTTGTGGAGAACAAAGGCGCCAAGCGGTACGACACGCTCGACTGCACGGGGTTGGATACCAAGGAACTCAACGTCAAGATTCGTAAGGTGGTGGAAACACTCCCTAAAGGTAGCGCCATACGTCTACGGTGTTCACCACATGACGCAGCGGCTGGGGATATTGATGGGTTGGTGAAACTCTATCCACAGTTCGAATGGAGTATCGTTAAGGATCGCGAGAAGGTCAAAAAGGAAAGTGTTCTGGACACCTTCATGAACACGGACATGGAAGAGTTCATTCCGATCACCAAGGACAGCATCGAAGGCTTGGCCGAACAGGAACTGGAACGTCAAGGGTTGGACACGGCGTTCGTGGCCAATTGCACTCACCGACTAAAGGAGCTACTCAGTGGATTACATTGAACGTGAAACTGGGCAGTTTCCGTTATCCATCGGGACATCACTTGCGTTCGAGGGGTTGTTCGGGATACACCCGAACCAGCCCCGACACCCGTCCGGCTACGCCCGCATCAAAGAGGTGTGGGTCAACCTGAGGACGCTGATCCGCAACTGCTACGCGGCCATGACGGTGGAGAATTCCAAAAAGGCCTCCATCGAAATGTCGGCGCAGGTGATTTACGATGAGATTCAGTCCCTGCCTGACATCATCCGCCAGCAAGCGAAAGGCCGCTACGGCATTCGACTGTACCAGAACGACCTGTCCGACATCAAATGGCAATTCCCCAATGCCAAGCATAAAACGCCCCGAACCGAAAAGCAGCGACACTACCACAATTATGAGCAGTTGGTGTTGAAGCTGTTGTTGGACATGCTGAGCTCGGAGAAGATCCCGGTCCTTACCGTGAACCGAAAACCGCCCATGCAACAAACCACCGTGGCGTTATTGACCCATTACCCTCATGAGCTACTGTGGCGGTTTCAGTTTGAACGTCTGTTCTTACTCGAATCCCACACCGGTAAAGTGAAGTCGGTTGGGCAGTGGAGCAGTAAACTCAACGGCGTTGACGAAGAGGATCAACTCCCCGTGAATGAGTTCACCCTCCAACTGTTCGGCGAAGGTACTTTGCTGAATAGCTTTCCCAAGAAACTCCGTGACGAAGTAAAACAACTGGCGATGGTGCGGAAGTGGTCGGCGATCACCACCGTGCCAAAGATCCAGAACGACGTTCTCCGCTACGGCGGTGAGGGCCTTAAGAACGTCTACCGGGAACTCACGATACGCACCGGATAAATTACTCCGCGTCGCTATCATACGAGAAACCCAAGCACGCAGACGCCCGATGTGTTTAAAGGCGTATGTCGTCGTCTCAACGGAATAAACCATAATTGACCTGGAGTATACACATGGCTGACCAACGTCCCCCCATCAAACCCAATCCGCTGGACGTCATGTCCACGTGGTTCTTTGCCGAGCCGGTAGCCGGTGCTACGAAGCGCCCGAACTTCCGCGCCAAAGTGATTGGTAACGTCCCTCGGTTTGTTGTTAAGACCAACGTCCCCGATGACCGGAACAACGGTCGTATTGATTTCAACATGGATCTGCCGACCTTTGGTGCGATCATGAGTCGGTTCCAGAAACTGGCCGACGGTGGTGATGAGCCGTTCACTTTCGAGTACAACGACGACTTCGTCGGTGGTAAGAAGCTCGACAAGCCGGTAACCGTGGCCAGTGTAAAAGGCGGGCGTGATCGTGAAACCGGTCGCATCTACATCGCCGTATTGGGTTACAACCGACCGAAGATCCAGTTCTTCTTCGGCCCGTCCAAATTCCACGCCATGAAACACGGCGATGGTTCCGAAGTCAGTCAGGCTGAGGTCAGCAACGCGTACTGCGCCAGCTTTGTGAACATGTATTCCAAGTTGGTTGCTGAACTTCTGGTCTCCGAGTTCAACGAAGACGGTAAGAACGTGGCCAAGGCACCGACAGCCCAAGGCGGCGGTGGTGGTCAAGGTTACCAGAACCGTGGTGGCGGTCAGCAGTATGGCGGCGGCAACAGCGGCGGCGGTCAACCGTCCGGTGGTGGCGATAGCTTCAAGAACGCCGACAGCTTCGAGGATTTCCTCTAACCTTCCATTCACACAAACCCCAGGGACCATGTGGCTCTGGGGTTTGTGCCCTACCCCCAATTGAATAAAAAATCAAACCTACATAATCCACGTGGTGACTCGCCTGAATAAGTGAGTCAAAGAAACGATCCGCAAAGAGGCTTAGGTATGCATCTTGAAGTTACCCAAACACAGGGCGATGGGTTTACGGAGGTCGCAGCGGTTCACAAAGGTGCGCGGTTGACGTTCAACACCAGCACCTACGGTAAAGTGAAACTGGCCGACCCCACTCAGGTGTTCAAAGAGATTAACGAGTATTGGGAATGGGCGGGCGAAGAAGTCCAAGACCACGTCTGGTCCCAGTATCAAGAAATCAAGGAGTACCTGGAGCAGGTTCTTGATCCGTTCCACATTGGCAAATACCTGAAGAAGCACATCACCCTGATGTTTCAGAAAATGCCCATGTCGGATATGTCTAAATGGCTGCTGACCCGTGGTGGCCTGTACGTGCCGTCGGACATCCCCGACGCCATTGAGGAAGACGCGCGGTACAAGCGGGAAGATCAGACGTACGTGAAATCCCACTACATCGATCTGGCCACCCTGGCCCTAGCACTGCGTCCGCTGCTCCCCATCTTTGGTGAGTACATCGACCAAGGTGGTCAAGGGGTTGGTAACGACCTCTATAAAGAGATGGAAGTGGTGGGGTTGATCACCGAAACCGAATTGGTGAACTACCCCATCGAAGAGCCGGCCTTTGACAAGCTCTTCAACTACATCAAGATCACCACCGAAGACGGCCCGGTGTCTCTCGGCCGTCTGTGGAAAGGTATGGGTTCGGCAGAGATCCCATTGTGGTTCCAAGCGAAGGTGCTGGTGCGTCGGTTGACCATCGTCCCGCTCACGGACCACACTGCCACCCATTCAATCATTGCGAACGTGTACCGTTACGTTCGTACCAACATGAAACCCACCGACCGTCGGGCGACCGACAAGGTGAAGGAGAAAACCCCCGAAGATGAAGGCCAAGACGAAGACGATAAGACGTCGCTGCTGGAAAATTACAAAGTCAAACAACGTATTGCTGATGGCGACGCCGTCCACTTCACGGTGTATAGTGAGAACATCGCAGGGATCGCCCAACGCGTCGATCCCACAGTGGATCTGAAACTGATCGAACAGACCACAGCGATTCTTCCGGATGTGGACAAACTCCAAATCCACCCACACCAAGTTCGACTGGCCCAATGGGTACTGGCCAAAGCGTTTCCACCCAGAGCGTTTTACCATATCCAAAAGTCGGCGGTACAACGACTACTCGCAGCAGCTCAAGCACTGCTGTGGCATTGGGGTTACTTGGACATCGCCATTCTGTTGCAGGTCGAACAGATCAATACGACCGAGCAGAACATCCCTGGCATTACCCAGCAACCTCGGAGCAACACGCGGATCTCACGCAAGTACATTGATGAGTTGATGGTGGCGTACCCACACGTTAAACCACAACGCCCGAAAGCAGGCACGGGCGAAATCAACAACCGCAGCGGTAACATCGCAGCCATTGGCATCAACAATGTCACGCGTCTGATCATGCAAAGCAACTGGTACTACCACGGTCCTCTCGAACTGCGTCAGCTGGCGCAACAAACCGAGGGACGCGGCGTGGTTGCGGTACCACCCGCCATTAAGAACCGCATCACTGAACTGGTGCTAGACTTGGCAAAGATCAATCAGTAAGCTGATTGTGAATTTTTAACTGCAAAAGAGAGAGAACCCCATGTACGGTTTAAACGTTAATATCTCGATCGCGGATTTTATTCTGACGCAGACCGGGACCTACCAGGAGCAGAACCTCCGGCCGTTCACCACCAACATCCAAGCCGAGGCGATCAACGCGCTGGAGCGTTCGACCCGTGGTGGTCGCAACCTGGGCGTGTCCGCTGTGGAGGAAGTTGCTGGCAGTGTAATCCGGCCCTCCGCCACGCCGGAGGCCAACGTCAACATTCAGCAAGGCTGGGCGTCCCGCCGGTTCCGGTTTCTGATGCGGGTGGTGGAAGAACATCCGTTCAACGCCGGTCAGCGGGTGCAGCGCATCCTGTTCGGCTACACGGACCATTCGGACGCCTCCATCAACCACCTGGACCCGGAAATGCGGGTGTACTTCAACTCCGAAACGGTGATTGCCGATCACATTCGCAACACTCCCAATGGTCCGGTGTCCGAGCCGATCGTGCTGGCGGCAAACCAGATCATCTCCCCACTGGACATGTTCGGTCCGGCGTCGAACTTCTCGGCGTACTACCAGAGCCCGTCCTCGTACCTGATCCGTCCGGAAGACGTGTTCGGTATGGGTCAGACTCGCAGTGTGACGGAAAAACTGATGCAGTCCGGTCAGTTTGAAGGCGGTATTGATCTGGTCATGGACTCCCGCAACACGGTGGGTCATGGTGGCACCTATAAGTACTCCCGTCGTCGTGACACCTCGCCGTCCCGCTACCTCTCAGACACCCTGTCCGCGTACAGTCACGCGGTGAAGGAGTCTCAGATGGAAGAGGAAGGCATCGGTGTGGGTGATCAGGAAGTACTGTACGGCGAAGCTCAGAGCCACGCCGCGAACCAGGACATCCACAAGAACATGTTCTTCTCCCGTCTGAAAGACGAGGCGCAGTTCATGGAGCGCGGGTACGTGAAGTTCAAGGACCTACAACAGATGTTCCCGGAAGTTCAGCACACCACGAAGTACTCGTTGGACGATGGTCGCAGCATTCGTCGCGTCAATCAGGCGCAGGATAGTGAATATTGGACCGGTTCCGACAACATGACGTTGGCCGCGTGTACGCTGGCGCAGGTAGTCCCGTCCATCATGATGGACAACTACATCCGCACCATCAGCTTCGCGGTAACCAACGGCCATGGCTTGGGCGAATACCTCATTGACTTCCACGAGAATGGCACCACCGGTGTGGTTCCTGGCCTGTCGATGATCGCGCCCTTGCAGGAGTTCCAGCGTCGTTTGATCACCGACGTGCTGAACACCGTCACCATGAGCAATCAGATCGGCTTCCAGATCAGCATGAGCTCGGATCTGGCCGGCGACAGTGTCATTGACATTGCCATGGACGGGGAACCCGTGCGTCGTTACGTGGCACCCACGTTCAGTGACTCGCTGTTCGCTCCGGTGATCACCCGTGACCGCCAGCGTCCGCAGGACATTTCCAATGACCTGCTGTACTTGGTAGAGCACACAATCCCCAACGCTCGTGAGACGGGCATTGTCGGTGCCCAAGGCCAACCGTTCGATCAAGCCTTTGGACATCAGCCGCCCCATCCGGCCAACGGTCCACACCAGGAACCGATGGTAGGCAATGGTTATCCCTCCAACCCGTACAACAACCAAGGTTTTAACAATGGCAACGATACAGGACTTTTATAAGAAATCCCTGAGCGCTCTGCGTTTCCAGGTGGACGACGATGACCTCATCAGCTTCCTGAACCCGGAAGGTCGCGCTACCCCGACAGTCGTGGATGGCCGTCGGTTGGTACTGCCGACCAAGCAGCGACTCCGGGAAGGCTTCGGTGAGGACCTCCAACCGTTCCATCCGCTGTCTGAGAACATCGCGCGGCGCAGTGCGTCGCCGGTGATCAAGAACATGCAGCGGACGGCCAAAGCGGTGCTGGCCCATTACTTCACCGAGCTGTCACTGCGACTGCTTGCGGTGGCCTCCGACCCGAGTCTGCACAAGGACCTCCCACCGGCGTGCAGTGAGTACTTGAAGAAAGTGTCCAATGCGGATGCGAAAACCCTCAAGGACTTCGACACGCTGATTGGTAAGGCCGTGCAGAAGAACAAGCTAATCACGCTGTACCTGCGCAATGGCGGTACCGTGGATGGGAAGAAGATGAATCGCCTGTGTGTGATTCGCTTCCCAATCATGGACGAGCTTAACGAGGAAAAGCCCTTCGGCATCAAGCTGCGTAAGAAAGACCGCGCGACGCTGCAGGCGCTCTTCCATCACATCATGCCATTCGGCGACAGCCCAGAGGAATACAGCGCCGGGTCCAACTCGCGGATCGCGCCGTTCTTCGACGCGTTCATGCGAGCGTATGCGAAAGTGGCTGAGCAGCTGAACAGCGTGGTACGTAAGTACGCCAAGCCGATGGAGATCTCTCTGGAGCCCATCGACCTGAGCTACCTCGAAGAGCTGGACAATCTCGGTCAGTACTACGAGAAGATTCCAAGCCTGCGGGGTAACGATGGCGGTACGAAGGAAGACACGCCCGAAGAAGCCGAGGCCACCAAGGCACCCACGGAAAAGCCGATCAAATCGGAAACCGTACAAGCACGGACGCCTGGGAAATCCACCCCCCTACCTCCGGCTGAAAAACCAAGCAGCGGGATGTCGGTGGACGACTTCATGAAGACCATCAACCCGCAGCAGGCACAGCCTGCCCAACCGCAGAACCCGTACCAAGCGGCACCACCACCCAACCCGTACGCAACCCCCGGTCCGGTAGCGCCTTACGGCCAACCGAACCAACCCATGGGTGGTTACGGCGGCTACGGTGGTGGTTACGGCGGTGGTGGCTACGGCGACCCCAGGCGTCCAGGCTGGCTGACTGGTGGTCAACCCAACCAACCTTCCCAACCAGTTAACCCGTTCGCGCAAGCGCTCGCTGGTGGTGCTCAGGCACAGCCGTCTGGTTATGGGAATCAACCCTACCCCCCAATGGGTGGCGGTAGCAGTCTGTAACGCAGACGCGGCATAGAGGGAGTCCGTTGGGACTCCCTCTTTTTTTGTTAACCTGAGACTTTGGTGGAAAGGTAAAGTGTCCGCAGATCGGCCAGAATGTCATCGGGTGGCATCAATAGCGTAAACCCGATTTCCCGCACGTAGGGGTTGTGCAACTGACGACCGAACTGATTGGGACTTTCCATGCCATTGACCCGCATATAAATCCAGTGTTTATCGAGCGACACCCCCAACTCACCCAACAGACCGTAGAAATCCCCTTCGTACTGATGGATCTTGTCGGGACTGACGTTCGACCGTTGTGTCGTTGGATGGTACCGTAAGATTTGCAGGTGCGTCTCCAGGATCGTACGGAACTCCGGTTCGTACATTACCTCATCGCCCGGCGGGCGTTTCAGGGTGGCTATGGTAAAAGCCATGGATGTTGCTCCTATTGACATTGAGATCTATATCATCCCGTTGGACACTTAAATAACTGCAGTAATTCGAGGATCGATAAAAATGACCGAACGAAACCGTAAAGAGATTGGGGTGGATATGCTTGGCGTGAACGCCATGGACCCCTACTTCCAAAATTCATCAGGTCCCCGGAAGGCAATGTTCTCCACCCAGATCGGTCAGGCCCCGATCGTGGATGGTAATACCCCACGCCGGATCTTCACTGGCGTGGAAACCAAATACGCCGACGACACGTTTGATGTGTCACTACCTTGCCACGCAACCATTTTGAAAGTCATTCACAAGTTCCCTATCGGCATGGGTCGGGACGTCATTCGGCATAACCCCACCACCGTGGTGATCTACGAAGATTACTACGACCCACATAAGACCATTGGGGTGTTGGAAGTCAACGATTTCATGTCACTACACCAGGACTTCGGGTTCCGCATGGAGAAAGATCCGGAAGTGTGGAACGAACTGGGTCCGCGTGTGATGATGGAGAAAGGGACGCGTCTGGCCAAATCCCCAGCGGTCCGTGAGAACGGTCAGTATGGGATTGGATTGGAAGCAGAAGTGGCGTTCATGTCCATGCCTGGTACCATCGAGGATGGGTTCGTGGTGTCCCGGACGTTCCTGGAACGGATGACGCCCCGAACCTACAACACGGCCGTAGGTAATTGGGGGCGGAAAGCGTTCCCGTTGAACCTTTATGGAGACGACGAGCACTATAAGCCGTTCCCGGACATTGGCGATACCATCCGGGACGACGGATTAGTGTTTGCTCTGCGGGAGATCGATGACGATCTTGGCGTGGCAGAGATGACCCCGCGTGCCCTGCGGGAAGTGGACTACGCGTTCGACAAACCATTCTTCGGGAAACCCGGGGCCAAGATCGTGGATGTCAATGTCTACCACGATGACCGACTGAACCCGTCCAGTACGCCGGTCGGTATGGACACCCAAGCTCGGAAGTACTACGACGCTCAGGTGGTGTTCTACCAATCACTGATGGACGAGTATAATCGCTTGGCTAAACGGCGCGGTAAGCGTCTGTGCATCACTCCCGAGTTTAACCGTTTGTTGGTGGAAGCTCAGATGTTCCTGCCAGTGGCAGGGGACCGCCGTAAGCTGACCCGGATGTACCGTCTGGAGCAACTTGACGAATGGCGTGTGGAGGTGACCTACGAGAAACGCTTGGAATCCAACATGGGTTACAAGTTCACTGACATGCATGGTGGTAATTAATTTGTGAGGGTTCATCTATCTCCAGCAATATTAGGAGGTAAGATGAAAAAGAGTAAAGAGTTTAGACGCATTCCCGGATATGATCAATACGCTGTCAGTAAAGACGGTGTGGTGAAGTCCGTGGTTAGAGATATTGTACTCAGCCAATACCTTTTAGATGGGTATTTGATTGTAGACACGTTCCGTGGATCAAAAACGGAAACCCTACCTGTCCATAGAGCCGTTGCGTTGGCATGGGTTGAAAACCCAAACCCTGAGAAGTTTACAGTGGTCAACCACAAAGACGGCGATCGGACAAACAATTGGTACGAGAACCTTGAGTGGACTGACTACTCAGGGAACAACTACCACGCCATTAATAGTGGTCTGCGCAACGACAACATTCCTTGTCGCATCCGGGATTTCGAAACCGGCGAGATAACGGAATTCAGTTCTATGGCACAGGCAGCAGTGGCGATGGGTTTACGGGCATGTGAACCGTACAGTATCTTAAGACCAAAGATGTTCGGGAAGTTAGTTGCCGATAAATACGAGCTTCGGTTTAAAGACGAACCAACACCCTGGTTCTACGAAAATCGAACCGAGCGAGTTAAGCCTTCACGTTACATGGTTATTGTAACGGAAGAGGACGGTAGCAGTCGGGAAATCTTCTCGACGCGTGCTCTCCTTAAAGAGTATCAACTCTACGACAGCCCAATGAAATCAATCCCGGAGCTGGCGAAGTTTGGGAATCAGAAATACCCAAACAAAGAGTTCAAGGTACTTGACAGTTACTCCGGGGATCTTTACCGGGTTACGCGTCAAACCAAAGAGAGCCGTAAGCTACCTGTCCTGGCACGTAATCCAGATGGGGATATGCATTTCGACTCTTTGACTCAATGTGCCAAACACTTCGGTGTTGATCGTTCCGTCATTCACAATCGACTTGATAAGCAAATAGATTTGGATGGATGGACCTTCACAAGAAATATTGCCCCTTCAGTCCTTGATGGCTGAAGGAGTCTCCTTTAACTGACGGGAACGCCCTGAGAGCCTCATACACCAACTACATCGGTGGAAACACATGTAGGGCCAGTCTAATCAGCTGGACGGTAAAAGAGATGAGGATTGGGTGATCCGCAGCCAAGCTCCTACGGATCGCTGTGAAGCGAGCTACGGAGAAGGTTCAACGACTAACCGTTCACCACGGTGTACCCGCCAAGCGGCGTCGGCTAATTACCGGTTAATAGGGAAATGGGGAGCCTCTCATTGAGGGGAAGATATAGTCTGGTCCTTGGGGAAACTCAAGGCGGGTGTCATTGCACACCGGGTACAAGTAGCGATTGTACTGGACAAAACGAAAGGCGTCGTCTGTAAGATAATGGAGGACGCCGACATGCCTGTGGATGAGAACGGCAACCGAGCCGACGTGGTCATCTATGGCATCTCCACAGTTAAACGGATGAACTTTGGTCGCTTCTACGAACAGTTCATCAACGCTGCCAGTCGGGACCTACTACACAAAGTCCGTCGTCAGGCGGGTCTGAAACACAACGTCAAACCCACCGCCTATCAGTTGGCTACGGTCAAACAGAATACGGAGGTAGTGGAGTCCATTTGGCAACAACTGATGGGTTACTACGAGATCGTGGCCCCACTGCAACAGGACCTATTGATTGACGACCCAGACCACTGGCGTCATGTAGAAGCGGTGCTGATGGACGAGGGGACCTGGCACGATGGAATCTACCTGTGGGTTCCGCCCGATAACCCGGTCAACAACCTAGCGATGGCAAAGGAGTTACGCGACAGTGAGTTCTGCCCGCACTATGGCCCGGTGACCTATCGGGACAACGCGGGTAAAATGGTGACCACGGTGGACCCCACATTGATCGGTACGCTGTACATGATCATGTTGGAGAAAACCGGGGAAGACTGGTCTGGGGTGGCTTCGGTGAAAACCAACCACTTCGGGGTACCGGCCAAGCTCAATAACTACGACAAACAAACCGCACCGGGACGGCAGGCACCGGTTCGAGCGCTGGGCGAGTCCGAGACCCGTTCGTACATCTCCACGGTAGGTCCAGAAGCCACCATGGAGTTGTTGGACCAGTCAAACAACCACACCACCCACAGCCATGCCGTGGAGACAATCCTCAAAGCACCCAAGCCAACCAACATCGACAAGGTGGTGGATCGGAAGAAGGTGCCGTTTGGTGGTTCACGTCCGGTGGCACTGGTGCAACACGTGCTGAACTGCCGTGGCATCAAGTTTGTCTACCGACCAGACACGGAAGGCAGTGGGAACCAACTGTAATTGTAACACAAAAGGGCTTAGAAGATGAACCGTTACAACGCGCGTGATCTGTTGGCCCTCACCGTTGACGAGTTGTGGTCGCTCCCAGAGGAGCGCCACATCATCGTCTTTGACGATGGGGAACTGACAACACATACCCGGGCAACCATCACCTCGGTGTACCTCTGGTACATCATCCAACAATACCCCGACACTCCGATCTTGAAGGAGTTCCATCTGGGGGGCCAAACCTTCAGCAGTAAGCTGATGGTCGGGTTGATCAACAAAGTGATCTGGACGGTCCATGATCACCATCAAGTGGACCCGGAGGTCTTGGCCAAATGGGCATTCGATACCACCAACCGTTTCTACAACGACTTCACCGTCCGCTTGGCGGCCCACGTCTCCAGCATGAGCATGTTCGACGTACTGGAGATCATGTATCACCCAGAGGTGCAGAAAGCCAACAAGGAAGTGGAGCCCACTCAAGCGTCCATCGAGGAGGAATGCTACCCCCGTTTGAAGAAGGTGTTGACCGAGGCGCCGGAATTGAACGGCAACCCGATGGCGGATGCCTGTCGATCGGGCACCGCTTCAGCCGGTCAGGTGTTACAGTGCGTGGGCCCTCGTGGGTTCATGACCGACATCAACTCGGACATCTTCCCCGAACCGATCATGACCGGGTACATCGAGGGCATCAATGGGCTGTACGAGTCCACGATCGAATCCCGTTCCGGCTCGAAGTCACTGCTGTACAACAAGGAGCTGCTGCGGTCCACGGAATACTTCAACCGGAAGACCCAGTTGATTGCGGAGTACGTTCGCAACCTGCACCCTGGCGATTGCGGTACACCGCACGTTCGGGATTTCCCGGTCATGCACGACAACCTCAAATCCCTGGAAGGGAAGTACCACGTGGTGGATGGGAAGCTGGAAGTCCTGCGTGGTGATGAGGAACACCTGTGCGGAAAACACATCAAGCTTCGTTCGGTTTTCGGGTGCATTCATCCCGACCCGGCGGGCGTGTGCTTGACATGTTATGGCGAGCTGGGTCTGGCCATTCCGTACGGCACCAACGTCGGGCAGGTCAGTGCGGTGTCCATGGGGGACAAGATCACCTCCAGCGTACTGTCGACCAAGCACTTGGATTCCACATCCCGTGTGGAGAAGTTCCACCTGGAAGGGGTTGAGGCCAAGTATTTGGAGTACGGCAAAGAACCGGAGATGCTCTACCTCAAGAAGAAACATCGGAACAAGTCGATCCGTTTGGTGGTGGCACGCCAGGAAGCCCCGAACTTGGCGGACGTTTTGATGCTGAATGATCTGGATAATTACCCGGTCGCCAACGCCAGTCAGATTACGATGATGCAATTCATCGTGGATGAAGGTGACGAGGGTCAAACGCAGGACGTCCTTCGGGTCTCCCTGTACAACCGTCGTTCCAGCTTCTCCAAAGAGTTGCTGCGCCACATCTCCAAGACGCGATGGACCCACGACAGTCGGGACAACATCGTGATCGATCTGACCGGTTTCGACCTTACCCAACCACTGCTTTCACTGCCGTTCAAGCACGTTAACATGCACGAGGTCATGAAGCGCATTCAGAGCTTCCTGCATTCGTCCAGCGACAGTGAGAACAAGAAACTGAAGGTGTCTACACGTGACGTATCCCGAAACAAACTCAAGTTCCTGAAAAACTACAAGGACCCGACAGAGGCCTTGGTCAGCTTCACGGCCATGTTGAATGAAAAGCTCAACATCAACATTGTGCATTGTGAGATCCTGCTGTACGCCATGATGGTTCGGTCCTCAGCGCAGCGCGATTATCGACTCCCCATCCCGGGATTCGATGGCTCGTTTGAGAACTACAACAACCTCATGATGAACCGCAGTCTCAGTGCTGCCATGGCTTACGAGAAACAAAGCGCCCCGCTGGTCTCTCCTTCCAGTTTCGTCTACACTGATAGGAATGACCACCCGTACGATCTGATCGTGTTGGGAGGGCGTGTGAGCTAACCACGGAGGACGGGGGAGGGTGACAGCTCCCCCGTTGTTGTACCCAACAATGAAATCATTACTGACGCTCGACGTTTATTCTCACGGGGTCCGCATCAGTGGATACACCCGTGAGACCTTTCGTATCATTGCTGTTTTTTTGGAACGACTGGCGCTAAAAGAACCACGCCACATTCCACAGGAACGGCGAATGGTCATGGAACTGAAGAAACGGTTCTACGGCCTAACCGATTCCCGCAAGGAATCTTTCATCCACCGCTACCAGCTTGAAGAGTTTCTGCTCTACTTGAAAGACCGTGGATTGGAAGGGCGATTTGAGATCAACCATATCGACGCCCCGGTACCCACCCCAGCCACGTTTGATATTTACGATCACTATGAAACCCGTGGATACCAGATTCCCATCGTTGAGTTCATGACCACCCCCGATAAGCGCTCTTGCCGCCTGGACCTCCAGACCGGCAAGGGGAAGGCCGAGACACTCTATTCTCGAATTAAAGTGCCTGGTGGTTGGTCTACAATGGGTGAGATGGAGGTTGGTACGAAAGTCACAGCATGGGATGGAACCACCACCCATGTAACGGGAGTATACCCACAGGGAACCACTCCCGTTTATAGGGTAACGTTTTGGGACGGACGTCATGTTGATGTTTGTCCTGAGCATCTCTGGAAAGCGTTCTATGTGAACACTGTACCCCATAGACGGTGGCGGGTTATTGATACCTTGGAACTCAAAAGACTAAGTGAAATGCCCAATCCACGGGTATATGTTCCTTTGTGTCAATCCGAAGACGGCCCTGAGGTTGATGTCACAATACCGCCATACACACTGGGCGTACTTATTGGAGACGGTAACCTAACCGGAACCGGTATAAATATATTCAAACCAGATAACGAGCTGTTCGAAAATATTAGGGAGGAATTATTACCGGGTCACGAGTTACGCGACTCTCTAAAGAAGCCGGGTTTACGTTCCTTGGTAAATGCCAACGGAGGTGAAAACCTATACCGTCGCTACCTCAAAGAAATGGACATTGACGGAACCTATTCTTGGGAAAAATACATTCCCCAGAATTACCTCCACGGATCTACGGAACAACGGTGGGCATTACTACAGGGATTGATGGACACAGACGGGACAGTCAACACCAGAGAAACCGGTGGGGCTGTGTCGTTTAACTCCACCAGTCGTCGTTTGGCGGGGCAAGTTCAATACCTTGTGCGTTCTCTTGGCGGTATTGCCTCAATCAGTGAACGCAATACACAATACACATACAACGGAGAAAAATGTCAGGGACGTAAGTCTTACGATGTTAACATCCGTCACCCGAAACAACGAAAACTATTCCGCCTACCACGGAAGTTAGAACGTATACCTGAAACTAACCAATATTCGGAGGATTTAAAACTCAGAGTTCGTTCGGTTGAATACCTTGGTGAGGAACCAACTCAATGCATTTCAATCGATCATCCGGAGCGCCTGTATGTAACCAATGACTTCATTGTGACACACAACACCTATTGCGCCTTACGGTCGGTGGCCACCCTGGGCGTTCGGACGGTGGTGATGGTGTCGCCCAAATACTTCGGCATTTGGGAAAAAGCCCTGAAAGAAACCTACAAAGACATAGATGGACGTTACTGTACGGTTTCCGGTTCCGCCGAGTTGCGGGCGTTGATTGAGAAGGGCGTGGAAGGAGACCTGGACTACGATGTGATCATTGTCTCCAACGTAACCTACCGCAGCTACCTGGAATCGTACGAGCGGTTCGGTGAGGCGATCACCAGCATCGGCTATTTGGTCCCGCCCCCACGGTTTCATGAAGCCTTGGGCGCTGGGGTGCAAATCAACGATGAGTTCCAAGACGACCCCGGTCTGGTGTTCCGCACGGATGTTTACACGAATGTCAGAAAACAGTTGTACTTGTCCGCCACGCCATTCACTGGGAACGAGTTCGTCACCCGCATGATCGACGTGATGCTCCCCAAAGAGACGTCCTGTCCCTTGCCGGAATACGACCAGTACATCAATGTGATCGGACTGATGTACCACGACCCGGACGTTAAACGCAAAGACTACCTGACGCCCTTTAAGAACACCTACAATCACACCCGGTACGAGAAACGCCTGCTCAAAGCCAAGCGTCGATTGGAACGGTACAAGCGGATGGTGTTCAAGGTCATCAACGGCATTTACATCAAAGACCGGGAACCGGGCCAGAAGCTACTGGTTCTGTGCGCCACGGTGGACTTCATCAAACACCTGACCAAGGAGTTGAAGCTGAAGTACCCCGACTTGACCATCGGTGAGTTCGTGGCGGGGTCCAACCCCAAGACGCTGCAAACCAACGACATCACGGTGTCGACCATCAAGTCGGCCGGGACCGGTCAAGACATCATTGACTTAAGAGAAGTACTGCTGCTGCAAGCAACGGATTCCAAGAAGGACAACATCCAAATCCTGGGCCGTCTGAGACGCATGAAAAACTGGCCAGAACACACACCACGCATGACGTATATGGTGTGTATGGACATCCCACAGCAGATTCGTTACTTCAAAAATAAGAAGGGTCATTTCGATGGACGCGTCGTGTCCCATCGGGTGATGCGTATCTAGTTTGGGCGTCCTTCGGGACGCCCTTTATTCCGCCAGCTCGGCATAACCAACGACAACGGAGCAATACCCGTGACTACTGCATTACTTAAGAAAGGAAGTTTCAAGATCCTGGATGACCTGGCCTGCGACATGTCGCGCGTCATGTTGGTCGAACTCAAAGACATGAATTTGGCCAACTTTGTGGACACCACCCCCTTCTTCAGCGATGGGGGCGAGGCGGTGAAAGAACTGCTGGAATGGTTCGGTGTTCCTGACGACAACGTGATCATGGCTCACTGCCACTGGTCTCGCGGTAACAAGCGTCAGCTGCGCGGTACCGGCATGACCGCGTACCACCCTTTCATCGTTCGCGTTAACGGACAGACCCGGATCTGGGCGTTTGCTATCCCCAACGAACTATCCCGGAATTGGTTGATCGGTACGTACCTGGGTTACCCACAGTGCTGCGTTGCGGAGTACGAGGAAGACCTGAAAGTCAGTGCCACCGACGGGTTGTCACCGCTGGAAGAGAAACGCAAGCACTTGGAAGAACACGCCCCCAACCACACCGCTGGGGAAGTTCCCTGCTGGCAGTGCATTCGGGACGTGTTCTCTGATCCCAGTCGGACCGGCAATCGATTGATTCAGATCTCAACCCGCAGTCAGGAAACGTTCTGGAACGATTCGAACGAAGCGTTCTTGGCGTTCTTCGATGCGGTGAATGCCTATCTGGGCCACCGCCTCAGCCCGTGGACGCCTGAGGGTCACACGGTTTCCGAAGCCAACGAATCCTTGAGGGTAAAAGATGAAACGACTGCTGCATAGAACGTTATCGTTTCTGGGGTTTGGACATCTGTACGAGACCCCAGCCCAACGCATCATGAAAGAACACAACTTGGGGGCGGTTGAACACCACACAGTGCAAGAACACAACATGGCAGCACCGCCGCCCGAACCGGAAGAAACCACGGAACACGAAGATGACTTTAACGAGTTCGAGCGTCAAGTGGATCAGTTGTTCGATTGGTTGTTAGAACAGATCAATTGGTGTTATTACCAACTCAATCGTGGTCCGGTTGGTCCGCCAGCGTATGCCAATCTGGAAGAGAAGTTGGCGGCGTGCGAATTCATGGCCAACAACCTCCAGGCGTTAAAGGAAACGCTGGATCATCAGACCAGTTCGCTGACCCCCGAAATGAAACAGCGGTACAACACGGTTTTGGAGAAAGTCGGTTACGAGTACCGGGGTCACGACGGATAAATTTCACTCGCCCTTTAAATTGTCTGTTAAACCGTTTGTCATAAAAGGAGCTAACCGTATATGGGCCTACAACTGATCCCTGGCCAGCTTGAGAAGTTTGTTGGGGTGTTTTACCGAATCAACGCAAAAACGCCACCAGCGCGTCCTGACGTCCATGTGGACGGTGTCCTGGAACGACTGGTGATCTCCAAAGGCCAACTGCAGGTACTGATTGACGGTCAGTCGGTGGACGTGAACATCCCGCCCGAGGAACAGGTGGATGAGGCGACCTACCAAGGCATGCTGCAGTTGCTGGTTAACCAACTGGTGGAAATGTTACAAGTCCCACAGTACACCCACGACGTTCTTCAAGCGATGCAGAAGGGCGGACTGATTGCACAGTTCCAAGGGGTTACCCTACGGATGAACCCACTGACCGCCGGTGTCGGTGAGGTCGATCAGTTTTAAACGCACCATGGGTCCTTCCGAGGGCCCATGTTTTATTCCGTCAAGGGAGTTGTCATGATCATAGCCGAACGCGAAGAAGAAGGACGGTACGTCGGGCTGGTAGAGATGCCAGTCCCCGAATCGGTTCGGATGAAGAACCCAGCAAAACCAACCAAAGATTTTTACGAACTCATGCAATGGCTCGGGGTTCCTCAAGCGGAATCGGTCATCAGCATTGAGTTTGCCAGAGACCTCGCAACCAAGGGAAAGAACCACGATGATCGTCCTGGGTACCACACCTGGATGCCAACTATCGTGCGCTTCCCGGATCGGGTTGTTATTTGGGCCATCACCTTACGTAAACCTGTACACAAACACTGGGTCATCGGCATGTGGTACGGGTACCCTCAATGCTGCATCAAAGAACATCTAATCGACATCGAACATTACCGTCGAAGTGGATTTACCGACAACCCCATCGCCAAGAAACGGAAAGAAAACCACCCGTACCGTGGTGGGCCCGTACCTTGCAACGCATGCCTGACCGACCCTTATCCCGATTTTAAGGAACAGGTCAAACGCCACCGCCAGTGTCCAATCCCTTACCCTACCGCAGTTCCTGGGAAGACCTGGTTTGGTGCGGTGCTGTGTTACGGTCGCGGTGAGCTGAAACCTTGGGGCCGACGTTAAACAATCCGTCCCACGGGACGCTTTATATACCACAAAACGAGGAGTAGCAATAATGAGCAACGATGAGAACAAAACCCTGGACGACGCTTACGACGCCATCCGTGCCGAGCTATTGAAACACATCGGTATGAACGGTGGGTTCATCAGCCAAGGCGCCTTGATGGCCGTCATGTTCAACGGCGACGGTGCCGTGAATGCCGCTGGCAGTCTGATCATCCAGGTTCTGGAACGGATGGTTGAGGAAGGCGATGTGATGGAGATGAAACTCAAACACAAAGCCTTGGGTGGGTTTGGTCAACCGTACTACGTGGACCACAACACCGAGATCCATTTCACCGACAACAGTCAGAAGCGTACCCAGACCCGGAGTGTTTAATCAAAGGCACCCTTCGGGGTGCCGTCTATGCCCTTTCTTTTTTTTTTGGTCAACGACATAAAGCCCGCCCCGAAGGGCGGGTGTTTAATCGTCACTGTTAGTGAAGTCCAAATCCAGTTGACGCTGCACACTGCGGTGGGTGTTCTCTTGCTGCGTGGCATCGGCTTGAGAGATGTCGTACAGCAAGTCCACGACGTACGGCGGTAGGTCCAAGAACTCAGACAGCGACAAACCAAACTGTTTGCGGATCTGGTAATTGTAGTAACGTCGAATGTGGCTGAACAGCATGCTACCTTCCATGGCATCCTCTTTGGGATGCATGGCCACCAACGCCAGCGGCTTGTGGGGATGGGGCTTCTCATGATCGAAGATCCCATACTCGGTTTGGTAACACGACAGGGTGATGATCTCAGCGGCCGTGGCACGGACCGCTGGGAGTTCGCGCAGCAACGCATCGATTTGGCCGGTGCTGTTTAGTTGATGCAACCCAAAGCTGGAGAACGCCACGTGCCCGTTCGCGTCGTCAAGATCGAGCGTTAGACGACTGAAACGGGCGTCCGTGTTGGTCTCCGGGTCTAGCTGTGCTTCAGGCTGACCAACGTAAAAAAAGTGGTAAGAACATCAAGGGGAACCAGATGCTCAAACCGCTCCTTAAACTTCTCAGCGACCGGGGTCTGACATTTGGGACAGTTGAACGATGGGATGGCAATCATGCTGATGAGGCTGTCGTCCATGTAACGATTCACCTCACCGAAGAACGTGTCCACGAACTCGTCGGTGGAGAAGATGTGGTTCAACGTTTCATTGATCACATCGGTGTCTTCCGACACCAGTTCTTCGTTGCCGTCCTCGTCCTTCTCGTGGATCGAGGTAACCCAATGGCTGTACTGACGGGCCGTGGTGGCCATCCCCAGACGGGTGATGTACTGATCCCGGTTACTGCCGTGAGGTGGTTCGTTGAATGCCCCTTGGGTCATTTCGATGATACCGTTTATCCATGCCTGACCGGAGTCCTCATACTCCTGAATGCTTGGGACTTTCAGGGTCACCCCCAACTCGCCAAACCAGACCAGTCGTTGCCCGCCCCGAGTGTGTTCGGTCAGATACAGGCGCTGCTCATCGTCGGTCATCTTGGTGAATTTCCGAGCCATCAGTTTCTTCTGACCTTGGGTCAGTGAGGTACTGTCGGTCCAGTACAGGCGGTTGAGGTTCAGTGTTTCCTTAGTGACGTGTTGGCACTTCTCCACATCTGCCAGACACGGATGGGCATATGGGAACCCTTTCGGGTACAACGTCACCGCCAAACCCCAGAGTACCATGGGGGCGTCCAACAACAGGATCTTTTCCTTCAGGTCACTTGGCGTTGTGTAATGCACGTTGCTGTCAATGACATACTGGAGTGCGAAGTCCAGTGCTGCCGACATCAACACCTGGGCGGTGTTGGAGAACGCCATGCCCTTACTGTCCGCACCCAGCGTCACCTTGATCTGCTGTAGCTCGTATTGCAAACCGGTGATAGCTGACAGTGGTGGTGTCTTCATTCGCAGCCAAACGCCACTGTGCCACAGCGGCACATCAAATACGGTACCCACACCGGCTCGCCGAGCCAGGTAGGTCATGGTCTCCTCGCGACTGTGGTGGGTACCACCCAACTTCTGTTTGGGTTGACCCGGACGCAAGCCTTGACCTTCGTGATCCAGGATCTGTTGCCAGTCACTACCTTCCCGTGCCAGACTGTTCTCGCCAAATCCGTTGAGTTGGGCGTAGGTCAGTGCGTTCATCGCCGTACGGAACCAAGCATTGCCTTCGTTGTCCGCAACCTCCCGGCCTTGCTTGGTGGCTTTCCTCTCCAGTTCCTCTTCCCGCGCGTTAATGTTTTCCAACATAGTCGTGGAACGGTCGAGAACCTGACTTACCGTGCTGTAAGCTTCCCGGAAGACAGTCAGGATGTCAGTCAGCGCCGGGTCGGTAGTCAATTCCCCAGTAGTTTTCAGTTTCTCTTCAAACTGGTGGTACGGCTGGTCGGGCACGAACGCATCGGTGGCCTCATCTTCGGGCTCTTCGTCACCCTCATTGCTGGGGTCGTTCCCGGTATCGGCTTCGCCTTCCTCGGTGGTTTCCTGTGTTGGGTGGTCGTGGTCTTCAGGCTCGGTGTTCAGAGCCATGTCTTCAGGCTCCGGCTCGCCGAACCGCCCCTGAAACTCTTCGGGAGTGGGTTGGGTATCGGACGACTCGTTGTTGACGTTCGGATTTTCGTTAGAATCGTTCTGATCCATTGTTAAGCCTCTTCCGTTGCAGGGGTGAGTTCCAGCATGTCACCGTGTTGCTCACGAATGACTTCAATCAGTGAAAGAATCAGCGGGGCAATAACCGTTTCGAAATGCGTTTCCAGGTTACTATATTCCATGCTGATTGAGAACATCACCGGCCAATCTTTCTCAGGCGGTACGCCCGAACGCCCTGCGTGTTTCTGATGGAGCGCGTCCAGGTTTTCTTTGTACTGTTTGATGTCACCAAGCAGTGTGTTGAAGCAACGAGAGAAACCGTCGGGGTCGTCCAGCTTCTCTTTCAGAGTGTCGAGCTGGTTCATGACTGGCAAGGTGAATCCCTGCGTGTGCAGAAGCTTCTTGGCACATTGGTGATACATCTGGTTAAGGACTTCCCAACCGGTTTCCGACTTCAATACAGCGTCGGCAACTACGCGTTGTGTTGCCTCGATATCTTCCTTGGTCAGGTCAACATCTTGTACATCAGCCGGTGCTTCATTAAGGTTCTTTTCGTTGGAAGACATAAAGCGTTATAACTCCGTTATTATGAAATCGTGATAAGCCGAGCGGGTGGTGAGACGTCATTCTCGTCATATATTAGCTGCCCCAAGTAGTTTAACCCACATTTAAGTACCACGGGATTTCGTAACAGTATGTTAAAACTCATTCCCAAACCGACCCGAGGCTGTTGTCATGTACGAAGAAATACAGGTGGGGCTAGATGGCGTCGTTACGCCCGAACGCATGGATGTGCTTCTCGAAACTTACCGTCAATTGACCAAATCAGGATTGGACGCATTGAACGATGAGTTGATTGGCATTTTTAACATGCAAGACGGTATCGCCGATAACGCCATGTTTGCCAGTCGGGTGGAAGATTGTCTGATGATCGGGGCAATCGAGGTTCTGCGGACACACGGCATTACCGTGAACCCACAAACCGCCGAAATGACAACATTGACCGACACGATCCAGACACTGAATGACTTCGAGCACTACATTGTTCCGGAGGTGTTGGTTGGTCTGGTGGGTCCGGATGAAGAACCCGACTTGGCACTGGCGTCGGTCGTTGCTTTGTTTACCGACAGCACTGAGGACGACGTGATTAATGCGGTGGACGCGGTGGAGACCTCGGTCATCGAACGAATGCGGGCCGTGGCGGAACGCCAAATGGAATACGAGGCGGAGGCGCAGTCGGTCCCGCCAGACCACAACGAACGGATCGGTCACATCAACACATTGATTCGTCAGTACGAAGGGCGTCACCCAGCGATCGTAATGGAGATGGCCGAACATGGTATCCCCAGTGGTCAGCGACTGAACAACTTGTTTGAGCAGGTCTTTGAACAGATCGACGGATACACCCCCAAAGAGCTGGGGGTTGAGTTCCTCGGGCTGGTACTGTACAGCGACACCCCCTTGTCCGACGTGTATGAAGTTGCCAGCGGGTTGCCCCAAGAATTCACCGACAGTCATTCAGAACAGTACCGCATCGGTCATGCTCTGGATCAGGCGTTCTCGTATATTAAAGGTGGCTCGTTATGAACAAACGGGAATACTTTTTCACCGCCCTGAAAGCCGGGGCCTGCAAAAAGCGGGCCTGGGTGAACAGTGTGTTTGCGGTGGTTGAAGACGAACAGTACCCCACACAACCTTTCCCGTACCAGTTGGTGCGGTTACCGGAACACGACCGGTTGATGTTTGCCGACCCCGAACAAGACATGGACTGGGTAACCATTGAGGACAGCGATCGGGAGACCGCGCTTTGTGCGTTCAAAGAAAAGGTAACCTTGAACCCGGGCGAGTTGGCCAACTTCCAGGGTGAGGAACCGATCGTTACCGCGTACGGCAACTTGCTGGTGAACTACCTTTTGTTGGTGATTCCATTCGGCGACGCCATTCCTTTCCAAAACGGCAGTGTGGACATCGGCAAGATCGAGAAAGAAATCCTGGAGCGTTTGATCGACGACCCAGAAGACGACGACGGGGTCAGCTTTGCCCCCGACGGTCAGATCTACGTCCGCCAGTATGTGCAGTTCTGTGATTACGCGCTGTCCATGGTGGCGTACACGTCACTGGCCGTGGTGTCATCCACCCCGAAAGCCATGCAGTCGCACCCCAAAGCCCGTGAGGTTCGAGAAGCGTTGGTTGAGCAGTACAAGGACCAACTGACCGACCCGGCGATCGTGGCGAAAATTGCCGACGCTCTGGAAGAGTTGGATCAGGAGTGGTTGGCAGACGACCCCACCAAAGACTTCTACGCGGTGAATCCGAAGAAGTCGCGCCCAGCCCGGAAGAAGATGTACTACCTGTTCGGTGGGGAATCGGCATTCCAGGACGGCACCAGTGTTGAGTTCATTAAGAAATCGCTGGAAGAAGGGATCGACCCCAATCACCTCCCAGCCATGATCAATAGCATCCGGGCCGCTTCGTATAACCGAGGCGCTCAGACGCAGTTAGGGGGAGAAACCACTAAGACGATCTATCGGATGTTGGGAACCGTCCGTATCGCCGAAGACGACTGCGGTACGAAGTTGGGGATTCCCATGCCCATCACCAAACGCAACAAACACCAATACCTTGGTTTTTGGGTCATTGACGGAACCCGAGATATATTGTTGGACAAGGAGAACATTGAGCGTTACGTAGGTAAATCGCCGTTGCTTCGAGGACCGCTTACCTGTAAGACTGAGGGTAAGAACGTGTGTAAGAAATGCGTGGGTACGAAACTCTCTGAACAACCCAACGGCATCGCCGCCACTGCTGCTCAGGTGGGTGGTGCCTTCTTGACCGTGTTCTTGAAGAAGATGCACGCGTCCAGCATTTCCACGCATAAGTGGGATTTCAAACAGCGCATTGGTTAAGCGCCTGATGGTATGTTTGTCCGTTTGGGACATGGATTACAACTCGTAAACGTGACGTCACAGGAGACCAGTCATGACTGAAGAAAACCAAACCCCGGAAACTGAGGGTACTGAAACCGCCCCGGAGACTCAAGGTGAAGCGGTTGAGGAAACCACCGATCAGCAGGGGTCTGAAGATCAGGCGCCTGAGCCTGAAGTTGCCAAGACCGAAAATGGTGTGGTGATCAATGATCCCCAGCGGGCTCAGAAGAAGCTGGCGGACTGGGAAACGGCGGAACTGACCGCCTACCTTAAGGGCGAACTGGAGAACGTGCCCAAGAACCTGCAGTCCGGTATCGTGAAGGAATACCGTCGCCGGGTGGAACTGCCGGAAGCGTGGTCTGAGCAGGAAGTGCTGAACTACTTCCGTCAGGACATCCTGCCGGAGAAGACCGAGAGTGGTCTGTGGGTAAACGACGTTACCCGCGCCAACCGTGCCCCGGCCGACTGGTCCAACGAAGAACTCGAAGCTTGGGTTCACAATGAGATCAAGCCGGTGGGTAAAGCCAATGCCGGCAAGCTGGCCCACGAAGTGGTCAACCGTTTCGAACTCTCCGCGTCGCCGAACGACATCAACAAGGTGCGTGCGGAATTTGACCACAAGTTCGCCCAAGAAACCGAAGACGACGAATCCACCGAGCAGGCCACTCCGGAACCTGCCAAACCCACCGCGCCGAAAGTGGCCGAACCAGTTGGAGCCCTGACTGCAATGAACGTCAGTTTCATCGACACTACCCTGGAAAACTACGTCCGTGCGGTAAGCCCGAATGCCCAGGTCGGCGAAGAAGAAGGTGGTAAAGCCCAGCGTTCCCTGGAAAGCCTGTTCCAGTACGTACTGCGCCTGGAAGGTAAAGCCCTGAAGGATGGCCTGAATCGTGTGAATGCGTTCATCAACAAGCACCGTGATGGCGTGTTCTCTCCGAGCAATGCGTACCGCTTCGTTCATCACCTGAAAGGCAACCCGAAACACCAGGTCCAGCACGTCAACATGATTGAGTTGTTCCTGATGACCGGCGATGCCAACCAGGCCCGTCGCCAGCAAGTCGATATGCGCCATATGCTGAAGGAACTCCCCAACGACAAGATCGAGCTGTTGGTGGACTACTTCAAGAACCACGCTCCAGCGTAACACCATAGAGCCCTCCTACAGGAGGGCTCTATGTCGATCGACCAAATTACACATCTATATCACCCAAGTGAATCCCCTACGAAGTAATCACTGTACCGGAGAATAATTATGTTAACCATACACACTGGAAAACCACGGTTTGAGATCATGTTCACCAAGACCCACGACAAAGGACACCTGATATGGACGTTAAACTTCCCGTACCTACTGCGGCTAATTTATCGCAACCGTCTCATGTTGCTCGACCCGGATACGTTGCCAAAAGCGGTACTGTTTGGACGGGGCGTTACCCTGTTTGACATCGAACTCGGATTATTGGGATTTCGCTACAACATCAAATGGCGCGGTCGGAAGTGGGCGAAGACCGTCTCTCTGTTGGACATAATGCTAGGTAAGAAAGAACAACAGGTGTATCCAGCCAAGAACCCAAAGACCGTACCAATCACCAAATCAAACGGCAATCGGTACCAACTGGTGTGGGGGCGACAGTACACCAAGAGAGCCAGGCTACCGTTTGGTAGAACCACCAAACGTGGCTGGTTGGTGATCCCCATCAAGGCACCGCATGACCCTGTTTTAAACACGATGGTGTTCGAGGACTCGGTCCATTTTCACGAGTACCTGAAAACAACCGCCGACTTTAAACAACATTTAGAGCAACTTGCTGAGGAGGGTCGACACGACCACGGTTAGTCTGGCAGCCGGTAAATCGGATTGGGACCCGCCGTTCGCACCATCATACACCCCGGATGAGATGTTAGCATCGAAGAACAACAAAAGAAAAAACCACCAACCTTGTGAGCCTGATTATGTTTGACTACAAAGCGCAACTGGACGACCTTAAAAAGGAACTGGATATGCTCCAGAAACACATAAAAGATAAACTGAACAGCGGCGATGATCCGACGGAGCTGTGCCGGGACGTACGACATGTTCTGAAGCGGCTTTCGATGGATCGGGACTTCGTGGTTGAGGACTACCTGGGCATGACCGAAGAGGAGTTTCGTGAAACAGTCCGGACGCTGTTGACGGAAGTCATCGGAGATAACCTGGTGGCAGATAGCGTCATCCAAGACAGCCAGCGGGTCCTTGATGAAGTCGGACTGGAGTGTCCGAGCTGGCGCGTTGAACCCTGGGATCAACGGGTGGCGCGAGACGCCGCCAAGATGCTGACCGCACAACAGTTCGTTGAGGGTCTGGTATTAAAGGAAGGTGTGTTCTACCGTGCCCCATGGACTGCTTCCGAAGGTGAGCACCACCGAACGAACAAGAAGATCGCATCGATCTTAACTCAACCCCCAAAACATCGACGAATTGTATTGACTGGAATCGAAGTCATCGTCGAAGAACTGAAGAAACCTAAACTCATGCGAGGAGACTGACATGCAACGCGAAGACTTTACCAAAGAGATGAACACCAAGATCACCGAACTGGTCAGTGATACCAAAATCCACAGCGACATCATCAGTCGCGGTCAGCAGTTGATCGATGGTCTTGAAGGGACCGTAGACGACGACAACGAGTGGGACGGGGAATTCGCCGACCTTTACCTCGGTACCATCGACCGCGATTACCTGTTCCGGGGCGCTGAAGTGATTAACGGCGTGGCGGTACCTGAAAGCAACCCCACTGATGAAGAGTTGGGCGAGGCGATCGAAATGATCAAGGGGCAGGCCCGCTTAATGCCTAACGCCGCTCGCGTGGTGATGTTTGAAGCGTCCCGTTCGATCCAGAACGTTCTGGCCGCAAACCCCGCGTAAACCACCAAAGGACATGGGTCACCGTGTCCTTTATGTCGACATGAGGAACAACATGACAACCGGTATTGCTGTTATCAAGAAAACCACACTGGATAAGGCTTTAGAAAAAGCCAAGCGAAAACCAGGACGGTATGAGGGTGCGTTCATGCCCGGGGAGTGGGTACGAATGAAAGCCAATGTTGATCGTAATAACGAGATGTTTGTGGACGCTCGAATTGTGAGCGTTACGTGGCTACATAATGCGGATGTTCCTGTCTATTCAGTTGCTTTACCTATTGAAGGTTGTCCGGAACTGTTAGCTCGGACCGAAGCCCGCATTCCACATCCATGGTTGGTACACAAAGATGCCCCCAACCTGAAACTCATCACCTAACATATCGAGGTGACCCATGCCCAGCAAAAGTGAGAAACAGGCCCGTCTGATGCGGGCAGCGGCACACGACAAAGAGTTCGCTGACCGTGTTGGGATCGATCAAGAAACCGCCAAGGAGTGGGTTGAAGCTGACCAAGCTAAGAAGCGACAAACGACGGGTAACGAAGACCGTCCCCCGTATCTGGATTGGTAATCTTTAATCAATTGCAATTGACGTCTATATCACTTAGATGAATCCAGTACTCACTGGAACTAAAACCCAAGTCGCAGGAGACTTATTATGAACAAAGAACAATTTTCAATTCTAATGACCCACGATGTTGAAGCCATGTTCGCCGACTACCGTTTTTCTGAAACTTTCATCGAACGTGGCGAGAAGGCACTTACTGCGTTGCCTCCGGTAAACGATGACTCCTGGAACGAAGAGTTCGCCGAACATGTGCTCACGAAGCTCAAAGAAGAAGACACCGATCGGTTCTTGAAATGCACTGTGATCAAAGACAATGTCGTTTATCCAGAGAACGAGAACCCCACCACAGAGGAAATCGAAGACGAAATCCTTCACCTCGCGGCGGCCACCGATGGCATTCCAGAGGACTGTGTAGCGGTCCTTGTGGAAATAGCTCAAGTGTTCCAAAACGTCATCACGGATCGAGCGGTCTGAAGCGACAAGTGGGCGGTGCTTCGGCACCGCCCAACTTACCTCTTTTTTTTTTATTTACTCAGGGTGTAATTATATGTGAAGGTACTTGTGTTGCTCAGGTGCCGACTCAGGGGTCTCCGGGCGGTCATACTCGGAGTTCTCTTTACGGTTCGATTCCTTTTGTTTTGCAGTTAACATCCCTCCCCGTTTTGGGGAGGGCTTTTTTTACGTCTAACAGGGTCAGTGCCATGAATACCAAGTTACCGCTGGAGACCATGATTGTGGGTGAGATCCACACCAGTCAGAAATCGATCAAACGTGTTGTTGAACTCACGGAGATGTTCAAACCGGACATCTTGCTCCATGAGTTACTGTACGATGACCTCTGTATGACGCCTGATGTCATTAAGGAACGACTCCGTAAGTGTCGGATGGGATCACTATGCGACCCACGATTGAACAAGGACATATACGAGTTGGGACACCGGTTGGAGTTACCGTTGGTGGGTATTGACTTGCCAAGAGGTGGGACGTTTCGAGAGCGGGAGACCCACATGGTGTCGAAAATTGAAAGCTGGTACCGCAGGCATCGCGTCTTGGTGGTAGTTGGCGATACCCACCTTAGGGACCGACCCATCCCGCGTGTTCCTCACCGTTCGTTGATCCGGGACCGGTTTGACAACGACCCCAAGGTAACGATCAGTCGTGTCCCACAACACCTTCGGGAGGTTCGATAAAACAATGGTATGTTTCTAAACCTACTGGAAGGAAAATGGAATGCGGGATCTACTTGAGAAAAACTTCCCCTTGGGCACCACCGAGACCAGCGCTGCGGACATTGAACAGTCAATGACTGTCTCGGCTGAAGGTTTTCGGGATGTGTTTAATAAACTGTTTGGTGGTGGTAAGGTCGCGAAAACCGACGACACCAACGGGAACATGGACTGGTACCGCCAGCACGTTATTGACGGTAAGGTAAAGGATCTACAGCTTCGTTCGGCTGGACACGTTCTGTTTGGACCACGGTTTGCGCCGTTTATGGGTCGTGGCACCACCCAGGTCGTGGACTTTGTACGTGAGGCCAAAAAAGACCTGGTAATGTATCAAGGGTTGTTCAATAAGTACCAGCCGAAAGCAGCGGATAACAACCGCAAGCTGCAGAAGATCGAAACCGAGGCAGCGCAGTTCCTGAAACGGGACACCCACCCTGAGGGGCTGGACGAATTCATCAAACTGATGGAAAAGTGGGACACTTGGATCACACCTCTCAACGGGTTGTTTCGTGATCCGTCTCACGTGTTCTTGGGTTACGGCAAAACCTCGTTTTTGTCGGAAGGTGGTATGTTCGCAGGCGGGCCCGGTACCCTCGACAAAAAGAAAACCCTTCAGTCCGTTAAGATGTCGCTGTTGAAGGAAGACGAGGTCAACCCATTGGTGGGCCTCATTGAACAAGCCGCTCTGTTGATGTATCGGTGTTCCGAGGTAACCGAAGACGCCATGGGGATCGATTTGACCGACCCACCGTTCCGAGGTTACTACGCCGAAGCGATCGAGGCTCGGGATGAAGGGTTCAAGGCCCAGTTTGCACACCCGGATTATGAGATGATCAACACCGACCTGTTTGTGGACCTCAATACCCGTGTGGGTGAGTTGATGAATGCGATGGTGGCGTACCTGAAGCATTCAGCGGTGTAACGACATAGCTGCCTCCCCAAGGGGAGGCGTCTATGCCGACGATCGTTTACTTTTTTTTTTTATTTCAGGGTGTCGATCACGAAGTTCATGTGGAAGTTGCGCATCTGTTCGTGACAGTACCCGCGTGTGCCAAACTGGGGCGACCATTCAAAGAAGCCCAAGTCGCCAGTCTTGGTCCGATACAGATCAACCGACCCCAACCTGATGTCGAACAATTCGATCAGCGCTTCGATCTGTTCGACCTCGGTAGTGGTGAACAGGTCTTTATAGTCCAACAGCTCAGCAGGTGCACCCGACAACGGGGTGTTCAAATCGAGATTGGCTTGCCGGTATTCCTTTTCTTGAATCCCACGTTCGAGGGCGAGACGTTGGTGACCACCCACCAGCAGGCGATACTCCGCAGTAATGCCTTCAACGTACTCGGTGATCAGGATTTTGTCATGGGTGAATGGGCCGGATGCGCTATCTGGGTAGCGGTCTGTGAACACAACGTCGGGGAACCGTTCTTTTAGCGAGTCCATGGATTCGTCACAACACACCCTCAAGAAGTTATCCAACTGATGCGTCGGTACCACTGCTTGGTCACACCCACGAGCGCCGTTCTCGCGCTTCACAACGACCTTTCCTTTTAATGGGTGTCCGAACTCAGACACACCCATGGCAAAGTGACCACGGCCTTCTGTGTGGTACAGTGTCGGGGTTTCCATGATCTGTTGATCGGCCATCAGTAGTCGAGTCATCTGCAACGACTTGGCTTCCCGTGTAAACGGGATATAATACTCACCCATCAACAACTGAGCCCGTTTGTTCACCTTACTGCTGAAATCAAAGTACCAATCGCAGTTTGCTTCCACCACGTCCCCGTCCTGTTCAATCACTGGGTTTTGGTGAATGACGTATCGGGTTTTCCCGTGGTAAAACGACGGCGGAAGGTAATGGATGTTGTCCACCCCTTTGTTATTAATGCCGATCACTACCGTTTTCATGAAATCGATTCCTTTTTCTTTTATGGGTTAGGTTTGGTTCAAAATGTCCGCCAGGGCCCGGGCCTGACTGATGGGGGTGGTGGCAAACCGATCCGACAGTAAATAGTCGTGGTCTTTGGTCAAACCTCTGAGTTCGTCAATGAGGTGTGGGTTTTCATTTGCCCACTGTTCCCACAGAGCCCGATAGGCAAGGTACAATTCCTCGCCTTGCCAGTTTCCTCTCGGAGGTTTGCCTTTCCCAACGCGCCAGTCGTCCACACCGAGCACACCGTAGCCTTTTACAGTCAACTGGTAATGCTCTTCAATGGAGTATCCATCCGACAACCGAGCGACTAAAGCAGAGAAACGTCGGTCGCCTCGGGTTGAGAGTTCGTATCCGCCGAACCGGGCCCATCGGACTTTTTTCCATGACTGGCCACAAAATCGGTGAGCAGTTCGTCCAGGGTTGGGGCACCCAAGATCTTCTGGCAGATCTCAACGGAGTTAACACGCCCTCCTGTGAGGTTGACGCCGACTTCTCGCCGATGATGCTCAGTGATACCCTCCATGCGAGAAAACTCCATCACGCACGTCTCACGGGCGATGTTGAGCAACTGTGACACGTTGGGGTACGTGGATACGATGTCCAGGTCGGCTACGTGGGCAAACACCAACGTTTTATAGTCGGGGAACTCCTGCACGCACTTCAGACCGGTCGGTCCAGCCATGTACGATGGCAACGTCACGATCCAGTCGTCATGTCCGATAACGTGTTTGTCCAGCTCGTCCACCGGTTCGTCTGAGCTGGTGCCGATCACACACGCCGGTTCCCGGTTGAGGTACCAGAAGTGCATGTCGTCACACAGTCGTTTTGGGTTGGAGTTGAAGTTCTTGTAATCTGAGTTCTTGGCAAACATGGAGATGCTAGACGCCAAATCGTTGGTCTTTTCGTCCAACAATTCCAGCGCGATACTATCGAAGACGTTGTAGATACCGTATTCGATCTTGTATTTCTCCTGCATGACTTCGTGCCAGCGCAGACCTGAGAGATGGGAGGTCGGTTCAAACTTCAGCTTACCAAAGTCCACCGCCAGCTCCAACGTGTCCCCCACGACGGCCCCGGCAATACCTTCGCGATCCACCCGTTTCTTGTTGATGGTGTATTTGGGGGTACCGCCCGGGTTGGTGACCAGCTTTTCGTCGCACTCTTCCAGAAACTTAGTGATGTCCTCCGGTGCAGCGACTTTCTTACTGACCTTAAAGCTGAGTTCTTTGTCCAAGATGAAATCGAGGGCGTACGAGCTGTCCTTCCCGTTCGCTACCCGCAGGTTGCGGTAAACGGGCATGGAATCGATCGCCTGAAAACTGGCCGGGTGGGTCAGCCAGTTCCAACGGTCCTCAATGTTGATGGACATGGTCTTACCGGAGGCGGTGACTTTCTGAGCCGGACCCCGACGGTAGTAGCAGTATTTGTACTTGTCCGGTACCCGGGGGTCAGAGAACACCTGAGCGGGATCGATAGCCGCATCTTCCAATGCAGCGATCATGCGCGTGATATCGAAGTCCATGTTCCAGAAGGTGAAGAACTCCGGTTGCCATTCGTGTAGTCGGTTCAGGATGGTGATGACAATGTCCGATGGGTTATCCACCACCAACACTTCCAACTTGGTGTTCCGTTTCCGAAGCAGTGGACCGATGTACTGTTCGGCAAGTGCGTGGGTTTTACCGATGGGATCATCAACGTCCCCAATCCACGATTTAAGGTAAACCAGGGTCGCGTTTTCCTTACATGTGGCGGACATGCAAATGATTTCGCCGTCCTTGGAGTGGACGTTGGTCTCAATATCGCCAGCGGCGACTTTGTTGAAGGTGATCAGATCTGGCCACCGCTGACGGTAGTCGGCTTTAAACAAACAACTGCTGGAAACGTCGGCCCCGTAGAGGTACGGACTACGGGCCAGTCGTTTCAGTGGCGGGTTCGGCCCGGCGGAAAAGTCCCTAAGGGTTTGGGCAATCCGACGCGGCAATTCAATTTGGGTACTGGAGTATTTCTGGCAATTACTGACGTACTCGTAGTCTTTCTTATCGCGGTGGGTTTGCCGTCCGGGTTGGGTTACCCAGAACGGACGTTCGTAATCTTCCTTCAGTCGCAGGTTCGGAACCTTGCGTCCGTCTTTTAGGTGGATGATCTCTTTGGCAACCAACAAATCGTGGTTACTACCGTCTTGGGCTTTAACGTAGGTAATGTGCTTTGGTTCGATGCCCAAAACATCTTCTTTGGAAAACGAGTTGTTAGCCATACGGTCAATTGCTCCTTTTGGTCTCTGTAGCATTGACAGAACCGGTAGAGTTTCCAACGGCCTAGTTCTGGAGCACGCATTATTTCTATGATTGTGCTTAAGCCTCAACGACCCACGAACAAGGAGTATACCCGTGTCTGAAATTTTACAAGTGTCGCAGGAATTTTTGAAAATCGGCGGCAACAAACAGCTTGGCGCGTTATTGCTGGCCAAGGTGGAAACCCTGATGGAGCGGTACAAGACCTCCAAGTTTTTGACCCAACCTGAGATGTTCGAACTGAACGAGATTATCAAGGGCTCTACCAACCTTGATGTTAAAGTGGAATACGTACCAACTCGGGAGTTGGTTTTTGGTATTTTGATACCTGGTTTCAACGGGCACAGTGGTACCACTGCCCGTCGGGGCGGTGCGCCAATCTCACTGAAAAGTCGTGAGATGCAGGAAAAGGTGTTGAAGTCCACCGTGGATCTGGAAAAGGCCCAGGTCACTGGAGAATTCACCAAAGTTCCATTTACCATGTTGATTCCGGAAAAGGTGTTCACGGGTCGGTATACGGCCGAGGAAGTTACGGCGGGAATCCTTCATGAGATCGGTCACGCGTTCTTCTCACTGGCAACGATCGGCGAGTACACCTGGTTGAACTATTACCTGACCGATGGCATGGAAGTACTACTGGGTAAGAAACCCAACAAGTACCGGGTGGACATTCTCAACTACGACTACCTAGAAAACCAGATCACCGATCAGAAACAGCGGGAAAAGTTGATCGCCGACCCCAGTGAGAAGAACCTCCGGCGAGCGATCCTTGAAGTCTGCCACAAGAAACCCCGTAACCACATGACCAACCAGGTCACGCGTGGGGCTTTGAAACGAGACGAGCAGTTGGCCGACGTCTTTGCCATGCGGATGGGATTCTCGCGCCACCTGGCAACCTTCATTGACAAGATCAGTCGTGAGGGTCCGGAAGGCAAACGGTACGCCCGAAAGCGCGGTATGTTCGTTACCATGGAAATCGTCAAGCTACTGAAGAACATCATCGCCGGCACGCTCGGGGCTGTGTTCACGATCCACACACTGGGCCTCTCAGGGATCTTCGCGTTCTTTTACATCTTCGGTAACAGCGTGGATGGCGACTTCGACAAAGACTACGACAACCCCACAGAGCGGATTGTTAAGATGCGCCGGGAGGTGGTGACACAGATCAAAGACGCGGGTACGTCGCCGACTGAAAAGCTGGCACTGGACGAAGACCTCAAGGTGATCGACCAACTGCTGGACAAGCGCAACCAGTTCGAGAGCGTCTGGGAGTCTTTGGGATACATGATCGCTCCACGTGCCCGTCGGGAAAAACACCGACTGAAACACGAAGAACTCCTGGAAAGTTTGCTCGCCAATGATCTGTTCGTGCAAGCCAACCGTTTCAATCAACACACTTAACGATAGGGTACTATCATGAAAGCAGCAACCGCCCTGGCCAAACAATTGCGCCAAGCCGATTTTCCGGACTCTCATAAGCGTCAGCTCCGTGCGATGCATGTGGCTCAGGCACTGGCTTACCACTGCAGCATTGAAGGCTGTGACAACCTGGAAGCGGTTCGGGAAAAATACAACCCGATCATCAAGAAGATGGTCAACGACGTCAACGAGTTCCTGCCGGTTGATACCCGTCTGGTGAACGAACTGTTTGATCAGATGATCGCCAGCCGTCTGGAACTGCTGTACGGCGTTAAGAAGCCGGCCCTGTTGAACATGGTGCTCAATTCCAGCGCCCTGTCCGACCGGGTTTCTGACGACTTCCACACGGTCGTTCGCAGTTACACCACGCAGCCCAACTTCGGGGGCATTCAGCAATCGGTGTGCGAATTGATGGCCAACGAACTCACCGTCGAGGCCGGGGACGAGGCATGAAACGACCACCCGCACCGGTCGGGCGGTTGGGGTATCCACAACTCACCGATGAGTACCTCGAATCTTTGATCGTCCATGAAGACCATCATCATTTTCCCCAAACCGGGGTAACGGTGTATTGTCTGGTGGTCAAGAACGGGTACTCGGTCACTGAGGAGGCGGTGTGTGCTAACACCGCCAACTTCGACCCGGAAGTGGGAAAACGACGCGCTCGCCGAAAGGCCATCGACGCTCTGTTGAAGCTGGAGTATTACCTCCTGCGACAACGGATCTACGAAAACGACAAAACTTGATTGGGAGTCCCTTTCAATGGAACAGACATTTACCGAAGAGCAGGCACGATACCAGTCTGAACTCAAAACCATCAGCACGGCCGTTAACTGGCTTCAGGACCTGTACGATCGAATCATCAACGATGGGGTCTCTCGTTACGACATCGAAGCCTTGATGTCCATTCGCAACACCATCAACGACGCCGAGGACGTTCAGCTTGACGCAGTCCCGGCACTGGAGAGTTACGGAAGTGGCAGCTTCACCGACGAGCGCTCCAGTGTGAACCTGGACGCCGGCCTGGAAGGCATTGGTGGAACCATTGTCCAGACCATCAAACGGTGGATCAAGAAGCTGATCGACTACATCCGCAGCATCGTTCGTTGGTTCCGTAAGAACATGCGCGATGAGGAATACCTCCAGTCGCGACTAACAATGCACAAGAAGGCCATCGATCGCATGGCCACCGGCAGTAGCGAGATGGCTACCCGTTACGTCAAGATTGATGAGCGGGAGTTTAAAGTCCAGCTCATGGAGCGTTGGAAGAAACTGCTGGCGGACTCGGGGATGGAATACACCCACGAAAACCTGGCGGTCTTGGGTCACCCGGACATGGTGAAGGAATTCAACGAACTAGTTCAACACACCAGTGGGTTGACCACCGTGTTCCTGAACATGACCCAAGGTCTCTACCAGTTCTTGGTTGAAACCGAGACGTCGCCAGATTCGTTTACTGCCGACTTCAACGTGTTTGACGGCATCCATCAGCAGAAGCTGGCGGTGGAGCAACTCAAACAGGTCCGTCCCGGCAAGACCATCGTGCGACACCATGACGCCAAGCGCAGTTACTTTAACAACGTAACTCCAAGCGGCGGTTTCCGTCTACCTACCGCACTGGTTGAAATCACCAAGTACGCGTACGTTTACGAAGCCATGGAAAAAGCGTCGGATACCCTGCGTGAGATCGAACGTAAGGTGGACGTGGTGGATGAAACTGGGGACGTGGTGCGGATACTGAACAACGCTTCTCAATCGGTCGATGAACTGAACCACGTTGCGGAGTTCTTGTACCAGCACAACAAGGTCAAAATGAAGATGTTGAAGATGATCGCCGATTACGAGAACTACCGGTTCTCGGTGATCTTCAAGCGGGCCAAGGACAACGCGGTGAACGACTACCAAGAACGGTCGTTGGGTAAGATCCGTAAAGAAGTGGAGAAGTTTCTGCGTGAGATCATGCAGTAACCACTGTTCCGGACATTGTGAGGTAGTGTATGAATACTACAGATGAACAGTCGGTGTTGCTTCCCAATGAGTACGCAACGACACAAAAGTCGTTGGTGGCGGCGTTGGAATGGTTTTCTGATTTACACCAACAGGTGAGCGATCACGGTGTCAGTCAGGAGGAGGTGCGTGCTTTGGGTGATATGCTCGGGCACGTACAAAAGCTGCCGGCCCCAGAAATCACCGAAGACGACTTTGAGTTTACGCGCACGGTGCCTTGGGCCACCCCGGCGCTGGAGGCGTACCCGATCAAGAGCTTTACCTCGGAGCGCACCACGCTCAATCAGGAGGTGGCGCTCGAAGGGATTGCGCAGGCCATGGTACAGACGCTTCAAAAGCTGTTGCGGACGTTGTCGGCGGTGGTCGGCACCACTATGGATTACCTGAAGAAGGCGATTCGCAGTGAGACCATCAGTGGGTTCAAGTTGAAGAATCTGTACAACGCAGTACTCAAGGCAGCGGAAGGGGCGACCCAAATTGAAACGAAGTACCTGCACGACACATCGAGGATTGAAAAGGAATTGGTGAAGTATCGCCACAAGATCCTGGACGACTCCCCGGTCAAACGGACTCCGTTTCAGTTAGCTGCCTTTGGTGATCGTGAGTTTGCTCCGAAAGTCGAAATGACCATCAAGCAGATCCACGATTCAGCGCCTGCACTGGAACGCTACTTGACCCAGGTCAAACAAGTCCTGGGCCAACGTAACGCAACCAACACCGAGGCGTTATCAAACCACCCGGTGTTTCGCAAGCTGAAGGAACTGCGGTGGGACGTGGAGAACCTCTCGGAGAAATCCTCCAGTAAAGATTACGTCAGTACTCGACGGGGGTTGACGTATCTGACCGACGGACCCAAGCCCCGGGCTCGGTTCCCAGAGAAAGCAGGTAAGCTGGTGCAGTATAAGAAACAACTGTCCATGTTCGAACAGTTGGATCGACAACTCAACCAGATCTGGAAACAGAACCTGGTGGGGGACGGTGAGGATTTGAAACCGGTCTTGGAAGGTTTGCGAAAAGCCTCCCGGGCGGTGGAAAACCTTCAATCTGTAACGGAGTTCCTGTTCCGTTACAACCAAGCAAAACGCTCAGCACTGAAGGTGGCCTACAAACTGGAGAACAAACGGTTTTCCATGATGTACGGTGCCGCTAAGGAAGCGGCGATTACCGAGCCTCAGAAAGAAGGGCTCCGTGAACTCAAAGACGAGTACACGCAGGTGATTGCAACGCTGTTGAGTTAAGGCATAACTGGCGGCCCCGAAGGGCCGCCACTATGTCCGTTACTTGGTGTGTTTCATGAACCCGATGTCGATGTCGTCCTGTACCGTCAACAACTGGTTGGAGAGGATGGTCAACCGTTTACGCAGTGACATCCGAACCGCGTCGTCCTGTATGGTTACCACACTGAACTCGCCGTTCTTGTTCCCCAAACCACCCGCTTCGATGTTGATCACATCGTCACCGGCGTTGGCTTTCAGTCGGGCAATGATGTCCGACACTGCCACGGTCTTACGGCCCAACATCTCGTTGACAATGGTTCGGGTGCTGCGACTGAGCGCGTCACGCAAACTGGCATTGCCAAACGCCGAGTCCCGGAGGTAGTAGTTCACGTAGAACTTCTGTTCCAACGGGATGGTGGTTTCGTCGCCGTCACGTACCAGGGCCAGCGTATCACCCAGGGTTACCGTTGGGTGCAGGTACAGTTCACTCTGTTCCAGCAGACGGTCTCGGATGGTGTCCAAATCGTTCCGCAGCCACCCGACGATCTGAAGCGGCACTTCTTCACGGTACGCCAAGGTCTGTTGTTCTTCAGCAAAGTAATACTTTCCGTCAAACAACAACAGGGTGAACTCCCGAAGAATCTTTCGGGGCGCAACCAGTTCCGGATGACCGTCACTACCCAAGACCACGTCGCCTTTGACGTGACGATAAACCACGTTACCGTCGCTGTCGTACTTGACGTCACCCACCGCGTGTTCCACCTCGTACGTGATGTTGCCATCGGCGTCCTGACCCAGAATCAACTGGCCGTTCTCATCACGTTTGTAGACAGTTTGCTGGTAAGTGTACGGTACGTTGCTGTTGTAACGCTTGTAGCTGGCCTCGCTGATCAAGCTTCGGTTCCGACGCCACAATCCAGACAGGTCATAGCCCAAACGCAAACGCAGACGTTCACGGCCGACGACCATGAAGTTTTCCGGCAGTAGGTGAGTCTGCACCAACGCGTCCAACTCACCGTGTTGGTAGCCTACGGTGGCGCGACTGCTGGCAATGAAGCTGATGTCGAAGTCGGCTTCCAGTGGGACAAAGAACTCATTCTGGACTTCGTTGTACATGGTGAAGTTCTCAGTACGCAACTCACCCCGTTCATTGATGTCGTAATTGGTTTCGATGTCAAACTGGTAAACCCGCTCGTCACCATCCTTACCTACCAGCGTCCCGTTCAAGCTGGCGTAGTTGTTCTCACCTCCCGGCCGGTAACCCAACTGAATGTGGACCTTATCATCCTTGATTTCTTTGAACTGGTCACTGGAGACCAATTTCACCAACAGCCGGTAACCGGTTGCCGTGCGTTCCAGTCGGTGTTGATCCACTGAGACCTGCATTGCCGAGGTTTCGTTTTCACCGACAAACACCTTGCGAAGCACTTCGGGCTGGTCCAGGTAATACGGGCGCACGTCGAACCGTTCGTCGGTAGCTTCCAGAACGTAATGGAACGGGGTATAGAGGAACCGCCGCTCGTTGATCTGACGGGTTTTGATATCGCCCTGAACGGTGTTCAGCTGGTTCAGATCGTAGTCCGAGACCACCGACACCACCCCGTCCTTGTACTCGTACAGCAGGTCGGGCGTCAGCGTGATGCGTTGGCCGTTGTCGTACACGTACTGAGACTTGCCCAGTTGTTCCAGGGTTTGCTGAACCTGACCCATGGTGCAGCCAATCGCACTGGCGGTGAGGTTGTTGTTCGTAGTCGGCAAATTACGCGACGCCAGGAACTGTCGGTTGGTGATGTTGTCGATGTTGGTCACGACCGAGAACCCAAGCGTTTGCAGTTCGGTCTCCAGCTGCGCGTGTGTGATGGGCACACGCATACCACCAAGGCTGTTATTGATCACCCGGTCACGCAGGGTTTCGAAACTCACCGCCGGACTGCCACCACTGAACCGTTCCGGGCTGATCGCCTGCAGTCGGTTAAACGTGTGCAGCGGTGCGGTGAACCGATCATCGTTGTCCAACTCACTCATCTGCATGACAAACTGACTGGCTTGGTAACTACCCAGGTCCATCTCCAGTCGACCCTTGGTCGTGTAGATATCGACTCGAACCTCACCGTCGATACTGCCAGTGGTGTTGTAAATCAACGGCAGTTTCACTTTTAGTGTGTTACCAACGACCTGTAGTACCGCCGTCAACTGCGTGGGATCGTACACCTGTTCAGTGTGGGTCGTTTTGATTTCCTGCCAGGTTCCGTCGTCTTGCGAGACATACACCCGGGCGTAATAGAACGAGTCTTGGAAACTGTATTCGGAGGAGTACCCCGATGTGGCGTTGAGCGTTTCGGTGAACGTTTCGATTTTGAATTGCCCCACCGGCACGCGGAGCACCAGCAGCTCATCGCGGTCGATGTTAACCACGTCCCAATCCACGATGTTCGATTCCAACGTTTGCACCGGAGATGGCCGATCGACGTCGTACACAATTTGCAGACCACCATGGGACATCACCCGCAGTTCGATGGGGTACTGCATGGTGAACGTCGTTTCGGCAACGGTAAAGCTGGTGGCGCGTGGGATGGTCAGTTTCCGAACACCGTGACCCACACCGGTCGTGACGGCCTTGGCCATCACTTCGGCTTTACTCAGGTAAATCTCAAAGGTGGTCCAAGCCGGGCTGGCAAACCGCCCGAGGTAATCGACGTCGGCCATGTGCAGGTACAGCTCGTCAGGGGTCAGCGCCATGCTCGGGTAAATGCGACGCAGCAATGCCTCGCCCTCGGTAATGGCCATGCTGGTATTCAAGATGCCGGCTTCCATCAAAAATGGAAACGGACTGCTGGCGTCAGGAACGTCGTAATCGCCCTGACCACTCAGCTGCGATTCAAGCTCTCCATAAACAACGTCCTGCATCAAACTGGGGTTGAAGCGAACGTCCTGAAGACGCTTCTTAAAATCACTCATCGGAACGGTCCTTTTGGTTTAATGTGCTCAGTCTCGTGGAATCGTGCTATTGCGAATGATGTTGTCGCGTTCGTCTTCGTACACGTGTTTAAACACCCACCATTCGAGTTCCATGGTCATCTCGTTAATCCGGGGATACGCGTGGTAATTGAAGAACTCTTTCTCAAACGGGGAGAGCTTGTGCATCTTTTCCTCTCGGAGCTCTTCTCGCATGTTTGGGTTGCGCATTTCACCCAAGGTGTTGAACTCGTAAATCAAAATGTGATCGTAATAGGTGAAGCCCATGCATTGGAAGGACATGGAAATCTGATCGTTCACGGTGGTAAACGGTGACTCCGCCCCATCCCCTTCGAAGTTGAAGATGTTACCGATGGGGGCCACCACGGGGAACGACGCACCGGTGGCACCGATGCGTGTCACGTACGTTCGCGATTTGTCCATGATCAAACGGTAGATCCGGGTCTGGTAATCGATCTCATTGTTCATGACCATTTCCGGGTAGGGCATGATCCGACCTTCGTACACCAGCCCCATATACCAACCCCACATCAAAAACATGAATGATATAGGGTCTCCCAAGATATTGCGGAAATTCGCTTGCAGGCTATACACCTCGTAGTTGTAAGGAACATCGTCAATGTACGAGTAGGATTCCCGGTACAAACCTGGCGCCGTGCTCTGAGTTTGCAGGGTAAAATCCGGCCAGCCGGACAGCGACACCAAGTTGTTGGACAACAGTGGAATGAATGGATTCATGTTATCCACGCCGGGGGATTCGATCCCTTCTTTCTCCAACCACGGGTCCAGGTACAAACGGATCATCCGTTGGACACTGTATCGGTTTTCCTGTAAGAGGTTTGACAGTACTCGGTCCACCACCAAGTTATCGTATGACATATTCATGGCAGGTCGAGTGAAGAACGTGTACCCGTGGTTCTCGGTATTGCCTGGAATCGGGGCATTACGTCCGACAATGTTCAGACCGTAAAACGAATTGGATATGGACTGATCCATGGGCATCTGCCCAATGTTTCGAGTTATCCGCGATATGTAATCATCAACTGCCATACATGCTCCAGAAACTTTAGAAAAGGAAGTGTTACCATGCCTATAATGACACCAGCTGCCGTCACTGCTGCAGTAACCGGTGCAGCAGTAAAACTCGGCAGTACGCTGCTGGGAAAACTTGCCAAAGCTGTGACTAAAGGACAGAAAGTATCATCGCTGTCCGACCTGGCTCGTCCTGCGCGAGTCGAGCCTTTGGTGATCATTGACAAACCATTGGCCGAACAACCGTACATGGAAGACGTCATGAAGATGGCTCTCACCACGTTTGCAGGTTATTACATGCAGGCGGTGGCCATGGTACTGAACGTTGGACGTGTTGAAACACTGAAAGTTCTTGACTCGTTGAACCCCCACCGCAGCCAGGGGGACCTCGGTGACGTGAAGAATGCGGTGTGGTCAAAAGAGAGTTACGCGCAGGGTCTTCCATCGATGGAATCGTTTAACCAGCCCATGGAAAAGAACTTGATCGTTTCTATGGAGGCCGGTGAGGTTGATCGTAGCGACCAGAGCCTGGCCGTAACCGACGAATCGGTTAAGAAACTGTACGAGGTAGAAAACCTGGCGGTTGGTAAATTGATCAACGTTGAACTCAAGGATGGTGAGAACCAAGCCAAAATGCCGATCCTGCTGCGTCTGATCCCCACGAAGGTGGCCCCGCAGGTATTGACTCATATCTTTACCGCAACCGCTAAAAATTCCACGTGGAAAGAACGCTATCACCTGTGGCGTGCCGGTCAAATCCGTCTGGTGCGGGACCTGATTTTCTCGGTTGATCTGATCGATGAGCATCGTAAGGCGTTGGTGAACGACACCAGCAACGTTTACATGACCATGAACGATCGTCGTCGCAACAACAGCATGAAGGCGGCTTATACCGACGTGCCCAGCATGGCGGACGCTTCCAACATTGCGGTGATCTCCAAGGAAACCGCCAAGGACATTGGTCGGGCCATGCACGGCAAGATCGAGAGCGCGAAGGTTCGGAAGAAACTGTTCGACGCATCTTACCTCATCCTGTTGGTCGTGGTTGACGAACAATGGGAACGGGTGACCGTGTACCATCGTGGCCTGGAGATGCCGACCGAAATGAGCTTCCGGGAAATCAAAGCTCAGGAAAAAGGCAAAGGTCCGGACATCACCGAGATCCTCAAAGCCTACCAGCTCGGCTCCACACCCATTTAACTTCGAATGGTGGGCACGCCCCACCGTTCCTTTCATTTTTTGTCGCAACGTCGTGAGGTTTCCTTCATGAACATTTTGAACTATGTGCGGTCGCTGGCGCCAGTATACGAGCGCAAGGAACTGCTTTCCACGGTGAGCCAACTCCAGGAAGAACTTCGGGACTACACCCTGCCGGTAGCCCGAGACATCCAGGAAGTCTTTGCCGACCAAACCCTGAAGTCTCGTTACGCTGGGGAACTGACCAAGGCCCTGCGTAAGCGGATCATGTTTCAGGGCAATGGCATTGATATCCTGATCCAGTCGCTGGAGCAGTTGGACAACAACATCCCGCTGATCGAGAAAGAAATCAAACGTCTGTTCTCGTTCCAGTTCACGCCGGAGAAACTGACGTACAACCGCGCCAACCTGATGCGGTACATTGAGTCCGCCAGCTTCTACGTAAGGTACTTCCGCAAAATGTCCCTACGGTTGGTGGCCGAAGAAGCCCTGGCCCGTGGCAGTGCTACCCCGATGAGCTGGGCCCGTGCTGAGCGGGAGTGGTTGGACGAAGGCCTGCGCAGTTTTGTAGGTCTGTACAAGTCCATTGCCCAATCCGAAAGCAACCTCAAGCAAATGCTGGCGAAAACCTCCAGTGCTGAGATTGACGAAGAAACGCATGAAATGGCCGAGAAGTCCATTGGTCTGAGCAAACTCGACCCGATGAGCTTCAGTCAATTCGCACCGAATCGCAACCCACTGTTCTCCCTGGGCAAAGCCATGGCCGAGATGAAGGTCAAGCGGTTCCAGGCCAGTAAGGAAGAGCATCAGGCTCTGCAATTGCGCCTGCAAGAAATGCGGGAGATGGAACAGGAAGGTAAAACCAACCCGAAACTCCAGAAGCTGATCAAGCACACCGAACAGCGGATCGAGCAGTTGGATTACCGGATCACCAAGATCGAAGAAGAAAACCAGATGGATTATTAAGGAGACCACCATGGCAATGCCAAATCGTGTGAAGGTCTTCCCACGAGGCTACAGCGGTGGTCAATCCACACGCCCGGACAAACACAAGAACCGTTCGGGCGATGAGGAAATCAACGCACTGTGGGAAAAGTACAACGAGCCGGTGAACCAGTCCACGGCTTGGTCGTTCCGCAAGCAGGTCATCCAGGCCGCGAAACGGTTGCTGGGCGGTCGCCCCAACTGGTTCATGGCACAGGATCACAACCCGCTGTTGTTTGAGTACAACTATCAGTTCGTCATCGACACCCTGCGGTTCATCGCTACCGGTAAACGTCGCGTCAGCATTCACGCGTGGCCCGACCTGGTAACGAACTACCCCGAGGGTGAACTCAGCGACGTCAGCACCCGGCATGACGTCGCGGACCTTTTTGAGTCCTACGCCATGTCCACGTCGGTGGATCGTTTGATTCAGTTGTGGTGTCAACGGCACGGCGGGTTCGACGACATGATATGTACCTTGTATATCCTCTTCGGGGATATCCCGTTGAAAATCGAAAACCGCTGATCCGGTTATCCCTTTCTACCCAGCACATGGAGTAATAACACATGTCTAAAGCACATCTTAAAGAATTCCTGGCTCAGTCCGGTGCCCTGAGCACAGGAATGGAAGAGTTCAGCGATGGCGAACAGAAACTGGACGTTGTGACTTCCAGCGAACCCAGTGTGGATCACGAAGTCGCTGAAATGGTGGAGTCCAAGATCGAACAGGACGAAATCAGCCGCGACACCGATACCCTGGTTGAAGCTCAGGAATCCCTCGAAGCCTACATGGACCTATTGTCCGAAGGCATGGAAAACGGTGGCATCTCTGCTCAGTCCGCCGCGTTCATGCGCTTGGGCATGGAGCGGTTCGAAGAAATGTTCGGTCTGGAGCAGCCCCTGACCCCGTCCGTGGAAGCCTTCGGCGGCAGCGCCTCTCAGATGCATTCTACGACCGTTTCCCTGGAAGCCCTGTCTGACACACTGAAGAAGGGTTGGGAGGCGCTCAAGCGTGCCCTGAACGCTCTGATCAAAGCCGTGCAGGACGTTTACGCCAAAGCCACCAAGGCCAGCGCCAAACTCGAAGACCGCGCTTCCAAGATTCGCAGCGCCGCCAGTGGCCTGGCCGGTAAGAAGCCGTCCAGCGACACCATCGAAATCAAAGGCGCCAAGCGTCTGTTCGCCGACGGCGAGTGGGTTGGTGAGAACGTGGACCTGGTTCGCGGTCTGATGGAAATGATGTCCAAGAAGTACCCCGAAGCGGTACTGCGTTACGTCAACGACGTGGCCAACGCGGTGTCCAAGTTCGACCCCACCGCTGAGAACGCCGACGCTCAGATCCAAACCATCCTGGATTTGGACGGCGTGTTCAATCAGTTCCCGGGTAGCAACATCCCATCCAACGACACCCGTTTCGGTGGCAAGGTTGACGCCAAGCGCACCAAGATCATGCCGGGTAACCAGGCCCTGTACATCGCTCGTCCCAACCTGACCGAGAAGGGTGACCTGGAAGGCCTGAAGAGCCTGAATGGTAAGCTGATCGTGGCGCTGATGGAAGCACCGGATGCGAAGAAAGCACCGGAGTCCTACGAACTGAAAGTGGGCAAGCCCCTGGACCTGGTTCAGAGCGCCTCCAAGATCGCCTCCTGTGCGGCCCTCATCGGTAAGATGGGTAAAGACCGTGAGAAGATCGACAAGGCCATTGACGAGCTGCTCAAAGCCGGCGATGCTCTGAAAGAGAAAGCCGACAAGGCCGAACTCAACGAAGAGCAGAAGAAGACTGTCAATGCCATGCTGCGCGGTCTGGTGGCGGTTCAGAAGCTCCTGGGTACTGGCCTGAACGGTGCGGTGTCTTACGGTGTCTCTACGCTCAACGCTCAGTTGACTGTGGTTGAACGTCAAATCGCGGCGTACGGTGAGAGCAAGTCCGACGACGACGGTGAGTAAACACCTTTCGACCATCACACAAAAGGAGCCCTTTGGGGCTCCTTTTATTTTGGAGTACGATCATGGGTAGACTTAAAGAATTCTTCCATGACCAGATCGAAACCGAGGTTGAGGCCGGGGATGCACCGCAGACCGAACCTGAATGGCTGGCGGAACAGTTGGAAGGGGATACCGACGAGGTCCAAAAAGCGTTGATGTTGATGGACGGTACTGAAACCTTCTCGATACCGGAACCGGACATGGACGAGGGCTACCTACTTCCACGTGTGTCAACGGAAGGGTTTGGGGAACGCTTGGATCAGATCTGGCGAACCATTCAGCGGTTCATTCGGTACTTGGTGGAATCTTTCACCAACGATAACAAGGCTGCATTGGTGGCTTGTCGCGTACTGTCCTTCCAAGCGGAAAACCTGAAGATGGAAGCCCGGGGGGCGTTGATGAAACCCAGACGCAAAAACGATCGTTTGGTGATTCAGTCCCACATCACGGCACTGTCGGTCTTTTATCGTCCACCGGGTAAAATCGGTGACATCATTGCCGGTATGAAAACGTTGGAGTCCATACTGAACGATTACTACAGTTACGTGGACCGTACCCTGACCCCCGGACTGGGACGCATCACCACCATGGTGCGCAGCATTGACCCAACCGCCGAAAGCTTCCAAGAGGACGCCCTGCGGATCGGTCAGGAACTTCAACGACTGTCGCCGACCACGGTACTGAATCGGTACATGGAAGGCAACAACCCGAAAAACCTATTGGGTCCGCACATTCTGGGGAACCAACGGTTAGCGGGTGTGGGGGTGCCCAACAACCCAACGTTGAATGAGATCACACAGAGTCGTCTGACGCTGCGTCATTCGGAGCTCACCCCACGTCGGATGCCGAATCAGATCTACTTGCCCCGGTTTAACATGCTGAACACGGATCAGTGCATCGATCAGGTTCTGCGTATGACCAAAACGATCAAGGCAACCCTGGAGGGTAGTGCCGCCGCCAAACGCGAACGGGCATTGAGCGACCTGACCACGGCGGTGAATCGGTTTGTCGAACGGGCAGGTGAGTTGGAAGACGGTCAACGGCAGGAGAAAGAAGACGCTCAGGCCATTGCTCAGATGGTTCGGGTGGCCGGTCAGTGGATGCATAACCCCTACCACGGTTTAACAACGAACGCACTGCGCTCCATGCGCGGGGCAATCATGGTTTGTCGTAAAAACATTGAATGAGGAGTAACCTTGCCATGCGGCATTTGAAACATATTTTGGGAATGGAAGGGATTGACACGGTGTCCGACGAGCCGGTGAGTCCCGAACAGGAAGCCGAAGCGGAAGCGGTGCTGGAGGAAGAGCACCTGCAAGATGACGCGGACTACCAGAAACAGCAGGCCGAGTTTGACGACAGTCAGGCCGCTCGGGAAGAAGCGGAAGCGCTGGAAGATTTCTGTGGCATTCTGGGTCACGGTTTGGAAACACAAGACTATCAGCCACAGCTGGCCGCTGCGGTCAACGCCTACGCCCGCCGGTATGGGAACCTAGGATTGGAAGGCAGTGACCAACTGTCTCTGGAACATTACGATCCGGCCGATCTGGAGCAGTTCTACACGGTGTCCCAGGAGTTCTTTGGGAAGGTGTGGCAGAAGATGAAGAAAGGGTTCAAAGACCGTTTCGAGCTGTCGGTGTCGAATTACCGGGAAGCCGATCGGGACGACCGTCGTCAAGCACGTGCCCGTGCGATGAAAACCAAAGCCACGGCGTTGCAGCAGCGCCTGAACGAATTGCCGAACGGTAAGGTCACCATCGAACTGGGCGATGCTTTCCGGGTGTTTACGTCTCAAGGTTCCTTGGTCAAGAACATGGACAAGGCCCTGGAACGCGACGCCAAATCTGTGGAGTTCATTCTTCGCAATTACGTGCCGTCCACTTTGAAGTGGTTGGAAGGCATGCGGGCAGTGTCGGTTCAGGCGCTGGGCGCAGCATCGATCTCCAGTGACGGCAGCATTGGTCAGGCCAAAGAAGAAGTGGAGAAGTTCTTCAAGAACCGTCCGTACCCAGGCACGTTACTCACCCGCGAACTCCTCGACGGTAGCGGCTTTGTCAACAACGAGCGTATGCGTTACGATCCGGAGCCTCGCCGTGGGTCGGATACCGCTGACATCATCAACAGTCAGGTTAACACTATCCCGCCGTACATGGGCGACTGCGCAGTCAAGGCGCCGAAGAAAGGAACCGTCACGGTCACTAAGGCGGAACTGTCGGGCATGTTGAAAGTGATCCACCAGTACGCCAAGCTGTTGTCCCTGTCCAGCTCCGAGACCCGGGGTGTGATGAAGAACCTGCAGGCGGATGTCAAGCTCCATTACCCGGAAGGTCAGAACGCACCTTGGATGGGTGCCGATCAGTACGTGGTTGAACGTCTGTTGAGTCTGCTCATGTTTGCGCCAGAGTTCATCGATTACGCCATGACAGGCACCTATCGCCACATCGGTAAAGTCACCGATGGGGTCTTCTGTGCGGTCGAATGTGCGTTGGCGCAAGTCAACTCCGACGAAGAGTAATCCCAACAACCCGGAAACAGTGCTTTACACTATGAGCAGAAATTCCGGGTTTTTGCTGCCCTTTAACAATCACGTGATTTTGGAGTAACACTCATGAGTCTACTGAAACAATACCTGTCCATGGAACAGCACAGCGAAGCGCCGGCGGACAGCGAAGACCAGCCCATCGAAGTTCCTGAAGTGGAGCCGGTGACTGAAGAAGAAGAGTACGAGGCGGAAGAAGTGCTCGAAGAAGTCGAACATGATCAGCGTACTGAAGATCATGAAAGCAGTCGTCGTGAAGCGTTCATTGAGGAAGCCGAAGAGGCAATGGAATCTCTGGAAAACTTCCACGACATTCTGAGTCATGGTCTGGAGAACAACCAGTATTCCCCGCAATTTGCGGCCGTGGTCAGTTCTTCTTTGGAAAGCTACAAGGATGTTCTGGGCCTTGAACATTTTGAACTCGGTCTGGAAAACTACAACAGTGGTAACTTGGAAGAGTTTTACACCGTGGCGCTGGAAGCAACCACCGAAGCGGCGTACCGCATCGGCCATGCCCCCGAGCAGATTATCAGTGCGCTGGTCGACAAGTTCATGGGCGACAAGGCCATCAACAAACGCCGGAACGCTGCCAAAGCGATCAACAAGAAAGCTGACGCGGTCTTGGAGAAACTGTCCGGCGCCGGTTCTTCTGAGACAGTAACTATCTCAATCAAAGGGGTTAATAAGAAATTGTCTCAAGGCGGTTCCTTCCCCGGGAACCTGGTCAACGCAGTTAAGCAAGACCAGAAGTCCGTTGAATTCCTCCTGGGTAAGTATGCACCCGCCTCCATTACTCGCCAGCAGGAAATCGTCAAAGCGATGATGGAAGGGGTTAAAGACATCCGTTCCAAGAAGGGCGAAGAAGCATCCAAGCGCGCGTCGAAATTTGCAACCGAACCAACTCCTGAGTCGAAGATCCCGGCTGGTATTAAGGACGGTTCCACATTGTTGGGTGGCGTCAAGCTTGCAGTTCCGTCGGTCGAGAAAGGCGAAGATACCGCTGCGACACTTCTTGCCGAAGCCAAAGCAGGCAAGATCAAGTTTGAAAGCATCGGTAAGGTCGGCGATCTCCCTACGGAAGTTGAGCTGAAGGTGAGTGAAGTCCGGACCCTCCTCACTACCGCCAAGGCGTACGCGGTTATTATTGAGAAATCCGGAGATGATCTCGGTGCGAAACTGAAATCTGGTGTTAAAGCCAGCTCCATGCAAAAGCGCTACACCAAGCATGAGGGTGACTGGTTCGTCAAGGTGTTCCGTAAGAACAAGGACATCCAGGCACTCCGTAAACTATCGATCAGCTACGGCAAGGTCGGCATCGGTGTGGCTAACGAGACGTTCGGTCACGCACATGACGTGGCCAAGTCACTCATCAAAATTGGTGAACGGGCTGCCAAGAAAGCGGGTAAGAAAGAAGAGAAGTCTGAAGATTAATCGACTTTCTTGAACGCTGATTAGAGGGCGCCTTCGGGCGCCCTTTATGACGCGTCTGGCCGATGGTATGATTAAACTCACCAGCCAATGAGGTGGCCCATGCCCCACGCATTGATCGCAATCCCAGACGTGTACGAATCGGTCACCCGGCGGGTGGCGGTCGCCGTCACCGAACAACTCGCACGCATTATGCGCCTTCCTGGGGAGACTCAGGTTTATTTACCCGGCAACACCGAATCGGTTCCGATGAACGGCGGTAGCTTTGGGAACTGCACCGACACGGGGGTTCGTTTCCCAGCCGAATCGCGACTGGTGGTTCGGTTTAATGAAGAGGTGGACGAAAACACCACGCTCTTGACGCAAGTGAACAAACCCGAGTACCCGCCCCTGTTTCACGACCAAGAACGAGACATTGTGTTCCGACCGGTGTATCGGTACGTGTCGCTGATCGTGTCATTGGAGTACAACGCCCCGAACGTGACGTTGGCTCAGCGGTGGGTGGATGAGATGCGTTCCCGGATCTCCATGGGACGCGCTGAGCTCTATCAGGACCTCGAATACCACTACGCCTTCCCAGTCCCCGTCTTGCACCTGTTATCCCACCTACACGAGACGAGAGAGACGTCTGAGGTACCCACCGGACAATCGTTCGAGGATTACCTTAAAGAACACCTGATGGTGCCCACGACCGTGGCGGACACACTGACCAATACCTCGCCGACTCGGGTGGTTCAGGAACACCAGCACGAAGTGTTGGGGTGGTTCGATTTCACCACCACTCCACCAACGCCTGAAGCGCAAGAACAGGGAAACTACCAAAGCACGATCACCTACACCTTACAGTACAACCGTCCCATGCAGGTGTACTGCCGATGGCCCATGCTGGTACACAACAAGGCCATCGGGAAAAAGTACCGCCCGGAAGTGCCGTACCAAACGTTCCGTCGGTTGGATCGGAAAGTCAGTACCACCAAAGGCAGTTTCGATGGCCTGCTGGACTTGATTCGTCGAGACAACATTCCGTACATTCAGTATCCGGAAATCGATGACTGGGTGCCGGCAACCCAACCCAAGGGCCGACTGACGTTCTTTACCGGGCTGCTGCAATTGAAGAAGAAAGACCGGACGACGTTGTTGGATTTGTCCAACATGGGGAACATGGCGTTCACGCCGTACTTCCTGGAGTACTTCTACCACATGGGCGATCGCCTGTTCGAGCGGAATCAGGTGTTTGAGTTCCGACTGTACGAAAACCACCGCTGGCGGACCGACGTTCAACTGAAGATGAAACCCGGCACGGTTACAATTGAAACCGACCGACCGCTGGACTTGGAAAAGTATTACCACATCCAGATCTCCATTGTAAGAAATTGGCTGCTATTGCCGTACGAAAACATCGAACATCTGAGAAGATACCCTACTGTCCTGTACAATACGTTGAAGGCACTTGGGGTTCCATTGGCGAATCGGGAGTATGACAAACTCCCGGTGGTCGGCAGTGGGTCCAAGCGGTATGACAACCCCGACTACCCTGGCGAAGGCACCACCCTGAAAGACCCGTCCGAAGGGGGTGAATGGCCATGGCCGTGGCTGAACACTGAGTGGGGTGAGATTCCGTGGGAAGGTGGTGACTGGGAAAGCCCATACCACACCGGGGTCGTCAAGACCAACGACCTGCGTGATGCGGTTGAGTTGACCGATAACCGGGCGGGTGAACCGATCGACCGGGAGCGTATTGGCCCACTGACGGTTCTCTACGGTGAGATACTGGCATTAAAAGCGAACAAGAGGTAATGACCCATGGCATTGTTTGATGACGAGCAGGAGCCATCGACTCCGGCTCCACCACCAACCGTGAAACCCAAGATCGAGCCCAAGACGTTCGATGGGATCACGGTGGATACCAAGTACACACCCAGCTCAGCCCTGTTGACGTGGGTGGAAGGGTCCAACTGGACCGTGGATTATTTCTCACAGGTACTGGGGGCGGACAACGAACCGACCGCTCAGGACCTGCATCGTGAACCGATCTACCAACAGTACCGTCGCCTCAAAGCGATGGACCTGAAGGTCACCACCCCCTTGAGTTTCAGTCAAGACCCCAGCCTGAAAACTATGGACGTGCGGGGCAGTGGTATCACCTACCCGTTCTTGGTTCCGAACAAAGGGGACATGTTCGTTGCGGACATTGGTGATGGACGCATTGGTGCGTTCACGGTCACCGAAGCGACCCGCGCCACCATCTTGAAAGACTCGGTGTACAACATCGAGTACGCCTTGGTGGCTGAACTGGACAACCAGCGACTGGCGGATCTGGAACGCAAAACCATTGAGACGTACCACTACTCACAGGCGTCGTTGATCAGTGGGTGCGGACCGTTCGTTACGGGGGAAGAGAAAGCCCGGTCAGAACGGTACCATGAAATTTACCGGGAGTTGATCAAGCGGTATTTGACGGATTTCTTCAGCACTGAACACAGTACTTTGTTGGTTCCTGACCAGTTGCGTAAGACGTACGACCACTTTGTCACCCGGGCGGTGTTGCAGTCCGTGGACACGTCACTGGATTCTCGCCTGCGTCGAGTACGGGAGATGAACGTCTCAGCTGAGCCGGTGATGAAACAACCCACGGTGTGGGATGCGATCCTGCGCATGGACGACACCCGTTTGTACGGCGCTACCCAGAAGGCCGACCTGGTCACCACCACGTACTTTAAAGGCCGTCCGACGCTACAGGCGTTGGGGTACACGGGCATTGATCGACTGGTCTTCCCGATTGACGTGGCCACCGACGTGGACACGCAGTACGACACCCGATACGAAGACCGCGCGGGGTTGCCGTTCCGGGAAGGCCGTCCCCGTCGTCCGTTACCGGGTGAGCCCAAGACGCAAGCGGAACGCAAGCTACGGTACTTTGAACCCACCCCCATGATGGAAGGCGTGGACCCGTGGCGCTTACCGCCGGATATTCACCCGGTGGTGAAAGACGAGTACTACGTATTCAGTGAAGCCTTCTACGAGGACGATCGGGACCAACAATCCAAATTGGAACTGTTGGTTGGTCAGGCGATCCGACGCGAGGCCCTCAACCTCGAAGCCTTGGATGGTCTACTGACCCACATTTACGATTGGGACAACCTGGAACGGTTCTACTACTACCCGGCGGTGTGGTGTCTACTGAAACGCGCGGGAGCGAGGTAAACTATGGCACGGGAAAAGAAACCCAAGACGGCCGCGTACCGGCTGTTCCATTTCAAATACGAAATGCGGATTCCGCAGATCTTCATGTACGGCATGGATTACCTGGAGAAGAACGGGTACCATGTCAGTGGGGACGTGGCGCTGGACCGACAACGGTTGATGGAGCCGTCGGTGATGCGCCAAACCGCCGCTGGTTTGGCCATGTTGCACGACGAAGGGGCACCCATCGACTTTGTGAATGAGCGGGACGCAGTGGATGTGTACGAAGACATTCAGGAGCACCTACATGACTGGGAGCGGGTCGCGGTTCAGGGCATTCACCCGGACGACGCGCCATCCATTGAAGAATTCCGCCAGCTCGAAGCGGTGGCCTCGGCGTTGTACACCACGTCCAAGTTCTACGAGCCGGACGAGTCTTCCGGTGACCCGCTGCGCGATCGTTTGATGATGATGAACCGCCGACGCAACCCGGTCCGCACCGAGCGGTACCTTCGTGACAAGATCACCACGGAGAAAGGGGAATTGAAACCCTACGTCTCGATCGTGGATCGAATTGAGCGGGCCTTGGTGGAGAATAACCCATGGGCGTAGATGCAACCTTATTGATGCGGGAGGTTCAGGCCATTGCCGATAAGGGCGATGGCTTGCAACACTACCGACTGACCTGTCGGATTCGGGCGGGGAACCATTGGATGTCCCCCATGCGACTGACACATTTCTCACTGGAACGGGACTACGAGTCCGCCAATGGCGACGGTGTCAGTTTGGAACTCCAAATGGGTCGCGGGGAATACACGTACCGTATCGTGCCTAACCGGGACGAGCTGTGGGTGGATCTGACCGCCACACCCCTGTACGAGAACTCCGACATTCAGCGTGGTGATAAAGGCAGTAACACCCGCCGCTACCGAGCGATTCTCGTGGACCAAGAAGACGACGCCGTGACGGGTCGCTCGCCTCAAGCCGGCTCGGAGGAAGACCTCAATCGATCCAGCCCTAAGGTAGTCCACTTGCAGTTGATGGACGAAGGGTTCTACCAATCACGTATGGTGAGTGTGGGTCGGAACTACCGGAAGATTCCACCGGCACAGGCACTCCGTTCATTGTTGACCGAAACCCGGAGTCTGGTGACTGGGAAGGACCAGCAAAAGATCCGAGGGGCGGATCTGGTGGAGGGGTTCAACACCAAACCCCGAGAACAGATCGTCATACCCCATGGGACGCCGCTGCTGAAGGTTCCCAAGTTACTGCAAGAAGAGGAAGGGGGTATCTACCCCACTGGGTTGGGGTGTTATCTACAGGACGGTCTGTGGTACATCTACCCGTTGTATAACCTGGAACGGCATAAGAAGGACCCCCGGGTCCTGACGGTGTTGAATGTCCCTCCCAACCGGTACCACGGTGCCGAGCGAACCTTTCGGAAAACCAAGAACCAAGTGGTGGTGGTGGCTACTGGGAACATGGCGGGCTACGACACAGGTCTGTACGGTCAGTTGAACGAAGGCAACGCCATGCGGTTCATGGACGCGGACCAGCTACTGAACCCGGTGGAGCATGGCGACAACAAAGCCATTGCTCGTCGTCAGGACAACATGTTCGAATTCGAAGGGGCAAAGCTGAAGTCCGGTTTCTCCAACGCGCGTTGGGCACCGGAGCGGGCGACCTCCAACCCGTTCAAGTACTACAGCAAACTGGCCCACCGGAAAGGTCGTTACGTGTTGGTTCAGTGGCAGCACGGGGATTCGTCGCTGTTGTACCCTGGAATGCCTGTGAAATTTTTAACTAACGCCAACAATGAGTTGAAGACACTCCACGGTGTGTTGGTTGGGGTCCATGAACAACGGATGGCCCAAGAGCCCGGTCCGGTCAACAGTCGGTACCCGGCGATCATCACGCTGAAACTCTTTTTGGAACGCGAGGAAACGCGACCACAACAGTAAGGTGCGGTAGATGTTCAATAAAAAACAACGAATCATTGACCAGCTTCGGATGGAGCTGTCCATGTCCGAACAGTCCTTGAGTGCCCTGCGGGAGCAACGGGACAAAATGGTAGCGGAGATGTTCCAGAAAGATAAGAAAGTGGAATACCTGCAAGGCGAGTTGGTCAGTGCTCGGCGTGACGTGGATTCCCTGCGTGGCCGCATTGGTCAACTGCAGGACCGTCGTTGGTTCAAGAAACCCCAGTTGTCCGGATTGAAACGGTTGATCGGTCGTCAACACTAAGGAGGGTGCATGCGTTGCTTCATTGCCAACGAACGCACCGCCTTGGACGACATGTGGCAACGGCTTTCTAAGGACTACTACATCGACCCCGACTTGACCCTCATGCTGGTGGAGTCACTCGGGTCGTATTTGTACATCCGGTGGTATTTGGAACAACGCAACGAGGCGCACCACATCGACGTCTATCTGGACGACCTGATGGAAGCGGCGTTGTTGACTCATATTCCAAGGAATCAGATCCTGGCGTGTTGGGACCAAATCTACCGAGCGGTTCATTCGTCATTGTGGGAGTTCCACCAGAAAGCGGGAACGATACGTGGCGTGAACCCCCTCTTGGAAAACCACCACTTGTTGGGGTTAATGGTGTTCTCATAGATGGGGTCCCCAAGGGACCTCGTTTATGACGAATCCAGTGTCCGTTACATCTATATCACCCTAATGAATCGACCCACAGTAAGGCAGAGTCATGCGCACGTTTTTCATTCATGTTGATCCAGTCATGTGGACCAACCACTTCCTTCCGGCGTTTTGTGAACAACTGGAGGATGCTCCGGATACCGTGGACTGTTTGATCGGGATCGTCCGGGAATACGTCTTGTTCCGTCACGAGACCACCAACAACATCTTAGAGGGCGTTGTCGATGGGGCTCAGGAAACGCCCGAGGAAATCACAACGTTGGTCTTGGACAACGAGAACATCACGTACGTGGACATCCCACATTTCGCCACACTGTTGGAAGATCTGTATCGATCCATTTACACATCCCTGGCACAGGCTGGCCCTGCGGAAGGTTTCCGGAACTTCCAGACCCATCAAAGCGACACGGTCTTGACGGGGTTCAGCGGGTGTCAGGTATTACAGTGAGGTAACCCCATGAATCGGTTTTTCATTCACGCCGACCGGCGGTTGTGGGAGGATCATTTGCTCCCCGGCTTCTTCACCCATTTGGAGTTGTCTCCGGATTTCATTGATTGTGTCATGGCGGCAATCGAGCATTACATCAACTTCCGGTTTTCACCGGACAATCTGGACATCATCGACAACCCCGAAGTCCGACACGCGTTGGTGTGTTCGATTCTCAACGACGAAGGTCTGATCGACGTGGACACTCACACGTTCACGGACCTGATGGAATTGTTGTACTGCTCCATCCACCCCGATTTGAAAGACGTCCAACAGCGACACAATGTGTACTTTGTGGAGACTGAGTACGCAGGGACATCCTTGATTGGATTCACCGGGGAAATCTTCAATAGAACCCAAATGACACCTATATCACCTACATGAACAAAGCCACCTATATCCGAAGGAGGGTATCATCATGGCTGCTTTCTTAATAGTACTGTTCATCTTTGTCATCATCGCCTTAGGGATGGCCAAACTGGTCGCGCCGTTCATGCGCCGACCGGAAGCCAAACCCAAAGCCGAAAAGCTCCCCACGAACCCTGAGATGCGGGCGTTGATTCTAACGCTGCGCAACGAAGGGTATTACGGTCGAACCCGGATGCGGGATGAAGACATCATCTACGTGGATAACCCGATCATCACCGAGATGCTTGAGGAGTTGGCCACCAAGTACGATCTACGGTGGAAACTTCCCATGTACCGACTCCGTGTACGGAAAGTGGGTAAACACATGCCTGAGTGGATCACAGAGCGTTTCACGCACGTTCTGATGACCCCCACCCATGCCATTGGCTTTACCCCAAAACCCAAAGAAGAAGAACCGGTCTATAGCTAGTGGGGCAAACGCCCCACTATGCCGTCTGCATAAATCGAAAGAATAACGAGGAAAGAACCATGTTGACTATTCAAACTACCGACACCGCCAAGACCCTTGTTGAAGCCATGAAAAACGGTCGGTTCATGGACTGGGCGTTCAGCAAAGAAATCGAATTCTCCGGCATCACCGTCGAGGTGGATCACGATACCTTCTCGGGCGAGTACAAGCTCAAGCTGGTTAAGATGAACCGCCAGCGCATTCGTCCAGACGCGGACTTTATCCGCTCCAATGAAAGTCTGGTCGCAGCAACCATGATGTACCTGGAAATCCCAATCATGAAAGTGGGCCGGGAAATGGTGGTGTTGAACGAATCAACTCAAGAGCCGCGTTCCGAGGACGTAATCCATAGCGGTCATCGCGAACGCGATTTCCGCTTTGTCTTCTCATTTGGTAAGAAGACCCCATGGCAGAATCTGGCCGACGAACTGACACAATAAACTAAAAAAAAACGAAAGAACGAAAAAGGAAAGGACGATGAACAAGCAACGCAATGACGACAAACGAGAACTGTCCCCCAACGAATTGTTGCACCGCTTTGAACGCAGTAAGGTGGTGAAACAGTTGACCGAACGACTGGTGGTTAATGGCCTTTATTCTTCGGACGCTAAGGACCCAAAAAACCGGAGGGTCGTGGACATCACCCAGTTGGCGAAAGCTGGCGAAGACGTCGATCACGAAGTCTTGGGTAAAGAACTTCGCCACGTGTTTAATAACAACGATCGCATACGGCGGTTGGCGCGGGTCGGGATCGTTTACTTCAGACACTCCGACAAGATCGTCACCCCGGGAGCGTTCATACATTTAAAACCAGCCGGTGCTACCGTGCACACCACACTTGGCCTGATGACGCGAATCAAAGAAACCGGTGAGGACGGATTCACCCATGCATTTTTGATGGAGCAGTTCTCCAAGATACCGAAGACCCAGACGGTGATCAGTTTCATCGTCAATAACAACCTGTACCACCTGGAATACCCAGGTGATCGGAAACTCATTCGACTCACAAACCTACAGTCAATCAGCTCGACGCGGTTTGCCCACGAAGAACTGGTCGATGAGCTGAAGAATACGTTTGGAGATACTTACTACCGCGAATGTTTGGAAGCGGTTGGTATCACCTACTGTTCTGAAACCGGTTGGTTAACCACCCCGGGCTGGCACATTGATTGTGAGGAACACCTGCTGGGTAAAACGACGTCGGAAAAACAGGCGGAACAAACGTCAGACGACGAGTCGTCAGAGCCCACCGTCATGGATCTTCTCTCAAATAAAGGCGGTTACATTCAACGCCGCTGGGGCACCCGCCGTGTGTTCGCCCCCAACCGGGATGCACAGTCCTCCTTGGATGACTCGACGCCCGCATCGATCGAACATACCGACACGTGTGCTCAATTCATTCGTGACATGATGCTTAAGAAATGGAAAATAAAATACGGTTCGGCGAACGTGTACACACAGTGTTACCCTTTGGACGGCCCTCACCATGACTTAGTGCTGAGTGATCTACTGGAACAATTTTCCACCTTTCCAAACTATGCCCACACATTGCTCGATTACGACATTGTTATTGGGTATGGTGGTCGAGCTGATGGTGGTGCGTATCGACTCATTGCTACCCTGATGTGCCCTGAAGGGAACGTCCAAGCCGAGTTCACTGCCAGCACGGTCTCGGCGTACGACCTCGACGCCCTGTAACACACCAACCCCATAAATTGAAAGAATAAAAGGTGACCATTATGACCCTCATTGTTGTAGATCAATTTCGTACCACAGTTGATTCCCACGCCCTCGTTACCGACGAACGAACCGGTGATAAGAGCCACGAACCTTACATGAAACTCCGTCGTCTGGTGGCCCCGATCCGCCATGAGTTTGGACGCACGTTCCAGACCATCACCGTGGCGGGCGATGCCGGTGGGTTTGAGTTGTTCCTGCACAAACTCAACAAGGAACTGACGATGGCGGAAGAAGCCGATAGTGGTGTAACTGACACGGACCTGGTGCGTATTGCCAGCGAAGTGAAAAGCCCTCGGCCGACGATCGCCATCATTCCATCCCCTTGCGCTGTTCTGGTGGTGACGTTTGGTGGTGGCAAACCGGTGGAAGTGGAATACCGTCCAGGTGCGGTTCACGGGTTTGGGTCGGATTACGAACCCATTCCCGGTGAGGAAGAGGAAACCCGAGCATGGTTCTCCATCTTCATCGATGCCAAGCGGGCGGGTAAACTCAAAGACGACACCATCCACTTCATGGCCCATGACAGCGACACCGTACACACGGACACGTTGAAACCGGCCCACAAAGCGAAGAAATTTCGCAGTCGGTTTCCGTTCCGTCGCCGTTTGGGTTGATTGAAACAAATTTGAAGACTATATAACCCTTGTGAGTAAACCCAAGAAAGGTTGCTCACATCAACATAAACTGAAAGAAGAAGGTGATTATCATGACCGAAGCAAACAACACTCAGGCTACCGAAGTTGCAAACAAGAACATCAACACTGAAGAATCTAAAGTAAAAGGATTCTTCCGTCGCCACGGTAAGAAGATGGCGATCGGTTTTGGTGTTGGGCTCGTCGGCGGTGGTGTCTACGCTGGTGTTCGTCGCTATATGGAAGGTGGTGTCGGCACCGCCAGCGAAGCTGTTGGCGACAAGGTCGAAGAAGTCATCAGCAACCTGATGAAGTAATCGACCGACTGGGGGAGTATTGCTCCCCCAGATCTTTATTTTTTATTCCCCATACTGTCCGAAGGAGGACTGAGCATGACCATCGTTAACAAAGCAGCGGACCTGAACGAATACACCAAGGCGTTCGACGCCCACATGACCAAAGCCCAGCAGCAACATTTCGGCACCCCCGAGCGAGTGATTGAAGTCGTGGAAGGTCGCATCGGCGAGCGTCGCTTTGGGAACTTCGGCGTCTACCACGCGGTCCTGACCGCCGAAGACCATCGTTACATCATCGTTGGCGGCGTTCATGGAACAGTCGTGTTCGACGAAGATGGTAACATCCACGTCAACGGTGGTTTCGCTGACCCAGAAAGCGACGCCTTCCGGCCGGAGTACCATCACGCGTTGATGAAACTCTTTCTGGGCGGCTACCCCATGCATCTGTTGATTGATGTCATGGATTACGACCACGCCTGCCAACCGCTCCCAACTCGGGAATTCGCGGATCGGTTCATTGCCCTGGTGGGAGAACTGTGAGGTGTCCAATGTCTAATGAAAGACCTGAAGGTGATTGGTACGAAGACTTCTGGTCGGACGGTACCCGGACGTTCCACGCGCATGAAGGTACTGTCTTCATTCGCAAGGCACACAACAGCGATCAGTACTACATCGACATTGAAACCGATCGCGGGTTGTACGAAGACGTCCGGGCCGGTGTGATGGGAATTGAGACCAATGCATTCTCAAACGCGCTGGTGCGTCGTAAGGGTCGCGCTGAGGGGTTCTTCACAGGCTACGTGTATTACCCCCTTCCCCTGATCTTCGCCTCACCAGAGGAGCGTAGGATCGCCGCAGAAGCTCTTGGTAAACGTCCTCCACCGGAACGCTGGGCACGGCGTCGTCGGGAGGAGATCGAAAAACTATTCAATATGAAAAAGCGAGCGTAATCATGACCGAAGAAACTAAGAATCAGGAACCCCAACCGAAGATGTTTAAAACCTCATGCTTCAAACGTGTTGTTAGTGCTGCATGTGCCGGGGCATCAGTGGGGATTGTATCCGGGTTAATGGTTGGCGCAACCGTAGTTGTGTCCCGTGCACTCACCGGTCAAATAAGAGGGTAAGTCCATGTGTGAAGAAATCAAGAAAGCCGAACGTAAAGAACAAATTTGTCACCGCGTATGTGTTGGAGCATTCTTCGGCACCATGGTCGCCACCTACGTGTGGGTGGTCAGTCGCTGCACTAAGTAACGACGACATAAAGCCCTCCCACACGGGAGGGCTTTTTATTCCGCTTCTTTTTTTTTTATTCGGCCCACCATGCCACTTCGTTATCGCTGCCCAGCGGACCACCGCCTGGCATTGCCAGCGAGATCTCTTCGTCTTTATCGACGTCCCATGGGATGGTGCCCACTTCTTTAAAGGGTAGGCAAACGTAGAGGTCTTTCTCGGGCGTTACCGTGTTCCGGTGTTTACCACGCTGGACCGTCAGGTAACTGGCGCCATTGACTTTGAGAATGTGAATGAAGATCTCCAAGTCAGGCTCCTGACCCAGACGACGACAACCGTCGTAGTAACCTTTGTTGGCCACCACCTTAACGAAGTCCTCGACGTTCTCCCGAGTCAACTGCAACGCATCCGAGGAGAGCTGGTGTGGGGTGATGCACGCAATACCGCGCGGTGCACAGTAGTTACGGACGCGACGGAACAACAGACGAATGTCATCACCGGCCACCTTAGCATCAATGCCAGACTTGGACATCATGTTCAGGTAGTCGATGAACAGACCAACGATCTCATACCCATCGGCGTAGATACCATCCAAGAACCCGATCAACGACGCCACGGTAAAATCACTGGGGTCAAACCGATGCATTCGAACTTCGAACCCGGTTTCACGCAGACGCTCGGAGACATACGCGGATGCTTCTTCGACGTTGACCTCAGAGACCACCACCGGTTCGCCCGTATCGTTCTCCTTCAGATACTGGTAGATCCACATCAGGTTGTCTGGGATCTCGTTTTCGTAGGTGATGAACAACAGCAGTGGCGTTCGGGTCTCATCGCGCAGTTGCGGTTTATTGAACAGGGCAGCTTGAGTGAACAGAGACAGCATAAAGCCGGACTTAAAGTTGTGTTGCAAACCACCGACGGTACAAAATTCACCACGACGTACCGCGCCAACTTTACCCAGCATCCGGTTGAACCCTTTCCAACCGAACTTCAACGCACCCTCGGTGGACAACGCCACCTTGACGTCTTTAAAGTGTTGCGTCAGTCCTTCCGGATCGCCAAAATCCATGGACCCCATCATCGCTGGGTGTTTTTGTTTGGTCCGGGCTTCCAGATACGGTTCCAGCTTGGAACCCATCTCCGTCACCTCGGCGGCAATGTCGTGAATGGCGTTGCGTTTGAACGTGAACTTGTGACTGTATTCTTTCAGGATAGAGAGGATGCGTTCGTCGTTCAGGTGTTGGTTCAGATTGGCCCGGTACGATTGGATGACCTTGACGACACTTTTCACGTCCGGATACTTTTCCATCAGTGCGTTCATCAACGCTTCGTACAAGAAGTTCTCTTCCCGACACGCGACTTGGATCTGTTGCAACACCTCAGCATCGGTGGGGAAGTTATCTTCGGTGCGGGTGTTCAACCACATGACCGCCGAGCGTAATTCCAGGAACGTTTGACGACCATGGTCGTGATCAATGGTGGACTCGGGAATCGGAAGACTGTTTAGGATGTTCGACACCAGCTCGTTGGAAGGAGACGTCGCAACACCCTCACGGTGCTCCAAACACAAGAGAGTCGCACAGTTGATCAGCAGTTGTTTGGGTGAAAACATGGTTGAGTATCCTAAGCGCATTTATGAAATTGTCGTATTATCTTATCATTGCGTAGTTTTTGGTGTCCCTATTTCTATGAGACTCACCGTATTCCCTTTCTTTCATGCTATAGGTAATCGCTATGCCAGTCTTGTATGTGACGTCACCGGAGACGGTGGCCATGCTGGAAGCCGAAGGGTTGTCGCTGAAAACACTCGCCGATACCGATACTATGGCTCAACAGCTTTCGCCGTTGGACCTAGCGGAAATGGAGCGAGCGTTTCACGCCTTCCCTTTCAAAATGGATGCCGATCTCGGGATTGAATTGGCACCACCCCCATTGCAGCGCCTTGCTGTGAGCGGGGAACATGAAGATGTAATGTCCCGTGTTCGTGAGCGTGTGGAGACCGAAAAACTCAAGGAGTCGGTCGATGGAGGAAAGTTTACTCCTGTATACACCCTCAATCCTGTAGACGAGAATACTTGGGTCGCGGTGCAGCAGAGGTTGCACGATTCTGGTACCGATCCTTCAAACTCGCTGCTCTCGTCTAATCAGGGTTTCTTTGATTCCCTGATTGCCCAAGCGTTGCACGCACACTCCTTTGAAAAGGTAAGTGCCAGCAACATTTTCCGTTATTATCTGGAATCACTCCCGCAGCGTAAGTCTGCGTGAGTGTGTACCTGATGATATGCTTACATAGCAACCAATTCCGTTTCTCCTACGTAGGGTATTTCAAATGGATAATCTGAAGAAACTGTTTTCCGATCGCCACGACGCAATGAAAGGCGATTTCGAACTGACTGAATTTGTGGCCTCCCTGGAATCTGCTGGCGACGTCGTCGGTGGTCCCATGGCCGTATCTCGTGAGCTGGCTGCTCGTGTTTCCACCGAGTCTTTCGGTGAGATGGACCAGGAGTCCATGCACAGCTGTCGCGAACTGTACTCTTCTCTGGAAGACACCCTGGAGCGTCTGGGCTTTGAAAGCTTCAACGCCAAGCGCGGTGCCGACGCTTCCCGTATCGGCGAGAACCAGGTTCTGGCGGCAACCGTTGCCAACATCGCTTCCGGCGACGAAGTTCGCTACAAGAAAGCCCTGCGCGGCATGACCAGCGCTCCTCAGTCCAACAACCCGAACGTGGTTAACTTCAACCCGATGGTTGAAGGTCCCAACGGTAACATGCCGGTACTGGCCGAAGGTCAAGGCCTGGAAAACTACAACGAGAAGTCCCAGCGTGATTTCCGTGTGGTTTCCGTTGCCTACAACCTGGCTGCTGCTCGTCAGGACGCGTTTGGCGAAGCCATCTACCCGACTGTGGTTGTGAACCCGACTGAAGGTGGTGTTACCCAGAACCTGACCTACGCTGCCGTTCTGAAGGACGTGTTCCACGAAGTTACTGGTGCCCTGTTCGACACCCGTGAAGTGAACATGGTTGAAGCCTTCCGTGACCCGGCCGTTCTGGAAGACGCCAGCACCAAGCTGGTTCCGGTAGTTGACGAGAAAGGCACCAACTCTGACGTATTCGTTGCCGACACCATTGTGGCTCCGAAGACCATCGAACTGGACCGTGGCGGTTCTGTTGAAACTGCACCGCTGAAAGTGGGCCACAAGTTCGACCTGATCGGCGTTTCCAACCGTCAGCAGCTGATCGCTGGCAACCTGCTGGACAGCTCCGACACCATCGATCCGGCCATGCGTCTGAAGAACCTGTACGTTCAGACTGGCGGCACCAACAAGAAGGTTATCCGCTTCACTGTTGAGCGCATGCCGACTGCTGTGTTCCAGCCGAGCCTGACCAACGACACCCGTATCGCTCAGCTGAACTTCACCACCGAAGACATGGTTGTGAAGGCCGGCACCAAGGCGGTTGACGGTTCCACTGGCGCTGAGCTGGACGAAATCGCTTCCCGCGAATGGACCCTGCGCCTGAGCGTTGGCGTATCCGGTTCCGTGAGCCTGTCCAAAGGTGACACCTGGATCAACGCTACTCCGGTAGTGGTTGAGAAAGTACTGGACGCTGAAGGTACTGCTCTGAGCAAGAAAGACGGCGACGTTGCCACTCTGCTGAACGCCCTGGGCGATCTGACTGTTGTGGGTTACGACCTCGACGCACGCTTCACCAACACCAACCGTCGTGAGCGCGGCCAGCTGGTACAGACTCGTACCCTGCAGTTCCGCTACCCGGTTCCGATGCACAGCCCGATCACTCTGCCGATGTCCACCATGGACGAGAACGGCCCGGGCGACGTGGTGAAGACGCTGACTGTTGCGACCAACATCCGCAACTCCAACAACGCTGTAACTCGCCTGCTGAACTACCTGTCTCAGCTGCGTGAAGTGACTTCTTCCGGTTACGACCGTCCGAAGTTCGGTGCTGTTGAAGGTGCTCTGTCTGCCCTGATCCGTCCGACGTACCGTCACGCCAACCTGGACCTGCGTGAAGTCATCGACTCCACTCGCAGCGGCGAGCGTTGGGAAGACGTGTGCCAGGCCATCCTGAACACTGTGAAGAGCATGCTGTTCCCGGCCTACCGCGACTCCAACATCGAAGCGGCTTACCAGACTGTAACTGGTAACGCAGATGAGCGTCCGAAGTTCATCATCGCGACCGACAAGGAAATCGCGCACTACCTGATGCTGAAAGGCGACGACCGGACTCTGGGTGCTTACCTGAAGTACGACATCGTCTCCACCAACAACGAGCGTTTCGATGGCAAGATCGTCATCATCCCGACTCGTGAGAACCCGGTTGAGAACGACATCCTCAACTTCGGTCAGTTCTACTACGTACCGACCATCGTTGCGGACCTACCGATCAGCCGTAACGGCCAGATCTCTCGTGAGATCGCTGCCGTACCGTTCAACCTGCACGTTAACAACATTCCGTTTGCGATCGAAATCGACGTATCCGGTCTGCGTGACGTCATGGGTGAGTCTGTATTCATCAACAAGATCGGCTCTGCGGCCGACGCTGGTGATACTACAGCTGACAGCGGTGGCACCACTACTACTCCGTAAGCTTTGACTTACCGTAGCTAGTGCACAAAAAGGCGCCCTTCGGGGCGCCTTTTTTATGTCGTTCAAGGAATTACTCATGGTGGTGATACTATACACCCAAGCAAACACAAGGAACGAATCATGACCGAACAAGATTGTACTGTTGAAGCCCATGTCCCGACTTTGAAAGAACGCTTCAGTGATTGGTGCCGCCGTACCTTCTCCCGACGGGACAATGACTCCGAAATGACGTCCCACGCCATGCGGGAATTGACCCAAGCAGGCTTCTTTGATATCGACAGCGACTACGTTGGCATGTTGGGTCCTGCGGTACTGCGTTTGATCCAAACTCACGCCAAAGAGAACCACAGTGGTTTCTCCTCGTCGATTGCAGTGTCGCTGTTTGACCGGCTGGTGCAAGGTGAACCACTGTCGCCCCTAACGGGTGAAGAGAAAGAATGGAGCGAATGGTACGAGGGCGAACTCCGACAAAACCTGCGTTGCAGTAAGATCTTCCAACGTAAAGATGGAACCGCCTACACGCTGGATGCGGTGATCTTCATTGACCCCAATGGCGCGTCGTTTACTTCCAAGGACAGTATTCGTGACATCCAGTTCCCGTACATGCCTCCGGCTCGACCGGAGTACCAACACAACCCACCCAAGGAAGTGATTCCGGAGAATCCGGTTAAAGGTACCGAGTTCATGTATAAAGGAGAACACTGGATCTACGATGGCGAATACTGGGTCGATGCTGACGACTACCACGGACCCACGGTGATCAGGAGTTAACTTTTACTCGGTGGGTTATAGTATGCCAGTAACGGGTTTGCCTGCCCTGCATCGTTGACCTCGCCCGTTACTGAGACCCCTGTGATCCAGTCACAGCTTTACGACAAACGGTGGAAGCACTGGAGTACCACCAAAAGGCAATGTTGGCTTTTCATAAATGTCCTCTTCACTATAGGACTGCCGATAACTGCCCCGTGAGTTGGGAGCCTGACCCAATGCCTTCGAGCAATCGAAGTGCAAACCCTGCACGGGGCAACCTATTCCAAACTCCCCTCCCCAAGTGGGAGGGGTTTATGTTTCCCATCCCACGCAATTTAACCTCTATATCACTTAGTTGAATCAAACCAACCCAATCCAACAAAAGGATGACACAATGATCAAAGTTACTTCAGTTGACCCAGTGATCGGTACCAACGAACTGACCAAAGACGACATCATGTACGTCGATACACATTGGTCAGAAATCGACGGCATTCGCTTCGTGGGCAATCGGTCCGATCTTGAACGGGCCAGTCTGCCTGTTCTGGAGCCGGTAAAGGTCGGCGATCGGTTCTACGGTGTGACAGTGCAGGTCCATTGGTCCGGTATGGTCGAATTCTGGTTCCATGCGGCGGATAAAGAAAACACACTGCATCTGGCCAAAGCCCTGGCGACTCAAAAGAAGTTGATTACAACGGTCACACACTTGGCCCGCATCTTGGTCCGTTTCGACCGTGACGGTTCAAGAGTGGGTGAAGTCGATACCTTGGATCGGTTCTATGAGAACTTGGACCCGAAACAGCTCGACTACTCCACGTTCACTGGTGATATGATTCCGACATAGTCGGAATACCGGGGAGGGCTACGGCCCTCCCTTTTTTTTTTTCATCCCATTTTATTTCAAATCTACATTATAAAGGAGAGTAACGACCCACGTGGAGTACCTCCTTATGTTTGACATCGAAGAGTTGGGCCGACGGGCCTACCTTCAGGAGCTTCAGTTTCCTGAAGTGCATCGTAAAACCAAAACCAAACGCAGTGGTCGGTATGTTGTAACTACGACCACCTACACCGCAACGTTCAACGATCACGAGACCGCCGACATTCTGGTGGACAACATGCCCGACGTTCCGGACTGGGTGAAAGAAGACTGGTTCAGTCAAGACCATCCGGTCCGGGTGGCTGTGAAGGTCGAAGAAGAAGTAGCCGAAGGCGAGGAGATGCTCGCCCTCTTAGACCAAATGAAAAGCGGTGGTGCCGCTGATCTACTCTTGGGCTTTTACAGTCACCGAAACGTGCAGTGTACGCACGAAGACAAAGGCGACAATCCAGAGGTCACGGCACTTCGAAAGGCATTGCAGGACGCCATGGCACCAAAAGGAGCGCCCCGACAAAAATTGTCCCGGCGGGCAGGGAGTGAAGCAACCCCCAAAGCCTGTCCGCCGGAGCAACACCATTCGGGGGGAACGCAGTGTCAACGGAAAGGTCCGGAGAACCGGACGTCAAAAAGGTCGGGTGGTCATACGCCCGGGAAAGCGATACCACACGTGAGTCTGAGTGTGGTGTCGGTGGAGACTCAATCAATGCAATAGGGGATAAGAATGGGACGGTTGAACCACATCTTCCCGTCGCTAGTGTCAGATGTGGTGCCACGACCAGCCACAACCAAGCCTGGGTTGAAGCATACCTGTGTGCAGTACAGCATGCATAGTACCATGCGCTCGCCGATCTTCTGGCGGAACGCACTAGGGATTGTGGTATGCGAACCCGGAGCCTTATCGACAACAGCGGACGAGTATTTTTACATTACGATCGAGTACGAATTCGACCCCGGTGTAAAAATTGACTCGCGGGAGTTATTGTCTGAGTTAGAATTGCCGGACGATCACGTTGAGCGAAAAGGTATTGTCGATGCGCTATCCACATTGGAGCGCGAACCTACCTGGTATAACCAGCGTAAATTCTCCTACACTCTGGGCATCTCCAGAGAGACGCTGGAACACATGGGTGGGGTTGTATACCTAAACGACGTAGACTTGGTGGTTGGGTTCGAGAAGCACCGAGACGCCGCAATCCATCCCTTCAGTCAACCGGGTCAGCGACAGCGCTTGAACGAAACGTTCCAAATGAACGACGGTTTAACGCAACGCTACCTCATGGTGGACAACTCGGGGATCAATGGAACACGTTGGGTGAACACTGGATACGGTGTATTTGAGATACACAGTGTGCAGGACCCCCAATTGCGAGACGGTGTTTATGTCACTACCCGAAACACAGCAAACGCGGAACCGGAAACGGTTTTCTACGACTTCACCAATGCTGATAAAGCATTGGGCTTATACCGCAACCGCACGGAGGCGGAATCGTTCGGATCACCGGACGCACGATTCAAGGCTGAGCTGAAAGAAGCTGAGCAGGATCTGACGCGAGAAAAGATGGATCTTCAACGCAACAAACAGGAGATCGAACGTGAACAACACGAACTGGACCTCGAACGCCGCCGTTGGGACGACTACTACAAAGAAGAAGAAGCCCGACGAAAACGAGAACAAGATCAGCTAGACCTGGAAGTAAAACGACACAAAGAGGACATGGATAGACAGCGCGAGCGACTGAAGATGGAACGTGACCGCATGGAGTTTGAACGACAGACGTACTCGGAACGTCAGAAGTTTGAATACGACATGCGCAGCCGCGATCGGAAGGACCAAACCGATCAGTGGAAGTCCGCCGTCGAAGTTGGCAAGTTGTTTATTAGTGTCGTAGGGGTCGGTCTAGGCTTAGCGGCCTTGATCGTAAAACGACAAAAGTAGTCAATGACTCTGGTGTAAGTCATTGGCGGCAACAGCGAGAGTTTGGATGGATAACGTACTGTTAGAGAGGATCAAAGAGCGAACGCCTGCGTTCAACCGCACGATCACCAACGGTCTGGCGGTGGAACACATGATGTCAGTCAACTCCGATACCGGGGTGAACAGCACCATGGCGTACATCGATCGACTGATCCGCATCAACCAGGAGTTGTTCCCGGAAGGGTTGACCTACGATGGCAGTCAGGTGTGCTCTCCAGTAAAACATTTTGAAGAGCTGACACGCGAGTACAACTCAAAAAGAATAGCCAACATCGCACAGTTCGATACTTACCTGGTCAAGTACCAGTTCTCGTACCATGGCGAAGCATTAATGCCACGTTTCATTCAGCTACCGTTCGTACGGGATGGTGGGTTGATGACACTCAATGGCGCGACCTACAACGTCTCCCCGGTATTGACCGACGTGGGGTTCTCAGTGCTGAACGGTGGGATCTTCATCCCATTCCGACGGACTCGATTGAACTTCAAACGCACGGACCATCACTTCCTGGCCAACGGCCATCGGTGCATTGTGTACGTGATCTGGTCGATGATCCATAACGAGATGAGTAATCGCGGCAACCGTGATCTGGACAACCGCAAACCCATCCACTCGTCCTTGGCGCAATACTTCTTCTGCCGTTTCGGGGTGACCGGAACGTTTGAGAAGTGGGCCAATACGAAGGTGTGGTTGAAGTGGCGTGGCGAGGTGAACAAGAAGGAGTTCCCCAGCAACCAGTTCACGATCTTCGAATCGTTGACCCTGAAAGGAAAACACCCCACAGGCGACCTGTGCCTGATTGTCCCCAAAGAAGCCGACACGGACTTTGTGCGGATGCTGGTGGGTGGTTTCTTTTACGTGGTTGACACTTTCCCCGACCGTTTCCAGGAGGTGAGTTACGCCGATGACATCAGCCAATGGCGCATCATCCTTGGACACATGGTGTTCGGGGATTACGAACACGCCGGCAAGGTCTTGGAGAACATTGACACGCACATGCGTTCGCAAGAAGTGTCGCTGGATGAGATGACCCGGGAGGAGCTGCGTTCGCGGCAAATCTACGTGGACAACATCTGGGACCTGTTCCACAAGATCATGACAGACCTCTCCCATCACTTCTACCAAACCAACACCGAAGAGACTTCGATGTACAACAAGAAGCTGATGGTCCTGCGCTACATCACTGAGGAATTCAACTCAGCGATCTCATTGTTTGGTTACGGCTTCCAGAGCCGGCATGACAAGCAGTGGACCGCCGACGAGTTGAACGACGCACTGAAGCGCTTGTTTAAACTCAATACCTGCACCAAACGCCTGACCGTGGATCACGGTGAGGTGAACACCGTCAGCTACCCCGGTGATAACAAGATCTTCCGGATCACTTCCATGTTGATCCCACAAGACAAAGCCCGGCGCGGACGTGGTTTTGGTAAAGGTCTCATTTCCGATACCAGTCGATTGCTGCACGCATCGATTGCGGAAGTTGGTCAGTTCAACAACCAACCGAAGAACAACCCGGATGGTCGAGCGCGAATCAATCCCAACATTCGCACTGAGGTCGATGGAACCATTCATCGCAACCCCGAACGGGAAGAACTGATCGATCGGACGCAAGCACGGTATCAACGTTAAATCGAACCCAAAAGAAGGACGAAGGTTATGTATCAATCCCAGGCCCAACAACCCCCAGTACCTTTTGATCAAGTTGATCAGAACACGTTCAACCACAACCTCCCACAAGGCAACGACGTTTGGCCCCAATTGAACGTCCCTCAGCCGCTGGGTGGTCCAATCGTCGGACGGATCATCAGTGAGTTCCGTGCCTTGGCTCAAAGCCGAGTGATGACACACAATGCCACACCCTTGCACATGCTGGCTTACAACTTGATGAGCCAGAACTACTTCAACAACCAGCTGTTCTCTGATTGGTGTCAGCGTGCAGTGGACTTTGCCGAGTTCTTGGTTGTCGTGCAGCGCAACTCCCCGGATGTTGCCGTGCAGAAAGCGGTGATGAAGATCTACCGCAGCTTTCTAGCGGTGACTGCGGCCGAATACACCGTGGTGGCCCAACAGCTGGATCAGCGCACGTACAACGATCTGCTGGAAGCGAGTCGTGAGTTCCAAGACATCATGAACGACATCAAGGCGTTCCACGCGAACGGTCGTCAAGCGCAACCGCCGGGTTACGGTGGTGGTCAGCCGTATGGCGGCGGTTACGGCGGCCAACCCGCCCAACCGTATGGCATGCCTCAGGGCGGTGGCTACGGCATGGGCGGTGGCTACGGTCAAGGTGGTGCCGGTCAACTCCCACCCGTCGGTGCCGCACCACGGCCCGCTCCGGCCCCGGCACCTGCGCCAGCCGGTTACGGTCAAACCGGTCAGACCGTTCAGCCTGGTACCGTAGGACGTGGCAGTCCGTCTGCCGGTCGTTACGTTGACGACGTGGAACCGGTCAAGCCTCAGTCCTGGTCGTCTGGCACAGGTATGGGCCAAGGTCATACCCCAACCCAAACAACCGCGCCGGCTCAGCCAGAACCGGTTGTGCAGGACGAACCGGAAGGTATCCCACCGGCGAACTTGGATGCCGTGGTCATGGACCCGTACGCGTTCGTGCCCAAAGGGAAAACCATCGACCGCGAACGTCCGTACGATCACTTCTACAACCCAGGCGGTGTGGAAATCGTACCGGCTCACCTGTCGAAGTGGAAGCGGACCAAAGGCTCTGAGACACCGTACGCCATTGGACACGATCCAGAGGAGTACGTGTTGTTCCACGTCCGTTGGCCCGATGGGGTGGTGCAGGAAAAAATCGTCACATGGGACATTGAAATGGATTACCTCAAACACGAAATCAACGACAAACTGCGTGGACTGAAGATCAAGCCGGAAGGTAAGGTCATCGCCAGTCAGCACATGATCACTGACTACGACGCACTGGATACCACCACGGAAGTGTTGGAAACGAAAGTGGAAGGCCCGCTCGACGTTCAGTCCGAACTGAACCCGGTTCAGATTGCCACGTTGTTCAGTGCCTCCAGTGATCTGGAAAACGAGCTGATGGCACGCAGTCAGCTGATCGAAGACCTGGAACTGCCGGCCGACACCAAGAAGCTCCCAGCGTACGAGTACACCAGCGGTTGTCTGTTCCCCATCGACCTGCCCAAAGAGGTCGAGCAGAAACTGTTTGCGGTGACTGAGTCCAAGGGCATGGTGGGTGTTGCCAAACGCCTGCAGAACTTGGTTGAGTCCGGTGAACTCCCAGTGCGGTACTACCGCTTCTTCAATGAACGACTGACCAAAGCACTGAACACCGTGCTGGCCGACAACCTGGCACTCCCGAATCTGAAGATGGACAGCTTTGTGGACGACGTGGAAGAACTCTACGACGTGTTCAAGCACAGCAGCAAATACGATTCGGATCTGGTGACGGTACTGGACAGCCAAACCCCGATGTTCTTGAAGCGCTGGTTCAACCTGGCGTACGAGCAAACGGAAGGGGACGGCGACGGTCAGCTGAGCCTGTTCGAGGAAGTGGTGAACCTTCAGACCCGTTGGGCCACTGAGGAAATCGCTTCGCTGAACCTCACGCCGGAGCAGCCGGTGCTGATCAGTCAAACCACTCACGCCAAACTCTACGAGGTACTGCTTAGCATGGTTCGTCGGAACACCGATAAAGGTAATCTGCCGAACTGTCGCCTGCGCATCGTCTCGTCCGACGGTCACTACTACGAAGTGATTCGCGGTTGGCTCGTTGAAGGCTCCATCCTGTTGAAGGATCTGGGGTAACAAACACCCTTGGGGTAGGACTGGCCTGGGACTGCCCCAAGCTGGCCGGACCTGTAGGGTGTGAACCCTGTAGACCTACGGCACGCCTCTGGGTACTTTGCCCAGAGGTTCTTTCTTACAACAACGATAATGGTCACGCATAGTGTCGACCAATCGTTTCGCAACCAGCGGCATAAGACAGCTCCCTTCGGGGAGCTGCTTTATGTCGTCTTTCTTTTTTTTTTATCCCCGGTAGTATAGCCGGGTTTCTCCAAACACCGCCAGAGAGCCTGTGGTGGCCCTGAAGACCAATCGATTGTCACCCGCCCCGATGGGTAGGTTAACGACGTCACTGGTGGTCAGAGGCAACTTGAAGTGCTCTATCAGGACCGTCAGTGCCTCGTGGGTGTTGCGGTACTGTCCGATCACGCCCGGGACGGTCAATCGGTACAACAACTTTTCGATGTCCCAGCGATTGTACTTCACCCGCACGGAACCTGAGTGAACGGGATGACTCTGGGAAACCAGTATGTCAACTTCGGTGTTGTGGTCCGGGTCGGTGGCTCGTGCTTGAGGCAGCCCGAAGGCTACCTCATCGGGTTGGAGGGGTGGTTGTAAGTCTGGGTTTTCTGAGTTCAGTGCTTTCACCAACTGAACTTCGGGACGCTCGTAAAACATAACCATGCCTTGTTAGTTGTAATGTAACAGCACCATGCCGGAAAGGTTCAAGCAGTATTCTGGGGACAATGCCAACACCAAGACATACCGCTTATCCTTGACCGGCGTCCACTCGCTCTTAACGCGACCGTTATAGAGCACCTTGTACAAGGGATAGACCACCCCAGTGTCGTTGCTGACAACCTCCCACGTAAGGTTGAACACCGAAGGCGTGTTGGTCATCTGCCAACTGGCTTGGTGATTCCGACGGAGAATGTCCACCAATCGATCGACTGGCAAGCGGTCGTCGTCGCGCTCCAACCAGATCAAATCGTCCCGGTCACCGGTGAAGTCCACGTCCATCAGTTGGTACGCAGCGATGTTCTTAGGCGAGTCAGACAACCACAACGCAGGCAGCTCTGTCTGAACAATGGAATCGGCGATATCGGCTTTGTTGTGATCGAAGGAAACCACAAAGCTACCAGCCCACCGCAAAGACAGTGGGTGGGCCCGGACCACGTAGGTGTTGTCCGATCGGTAGTCGGTCCAATACATGGGTTCGATATCGTCGTGTGTCAAATGAATGCCTGTGCTCTCGGAGATGTGATGTAGGAAGTCGTCAGCTGAGAACGGCGGCGTTAGGCTTTTGACCAAGAACGGCCCGGACGCATTGAGGTAGTCCGCCAGCCACAGACGTTGTAGGGTGAACGCTTTACGGCTGGGTTCTTCGAGTCGGTTTTGGTCACTGCTGCTGATGTGGGTTTTCAGACGGAGATTAATCCGTGTTGGGTCAGTGTCGTCGATTTCCAGATGGTCCAACTGGGTCCGTTGGGGGTGGTAGTCGAACGAGTATTGGGCGTTGATCGCTTGCAATATCCCCTCGAAAGGGGACAGGTGCAGGTAGTCACTCAGTGTCATGTGTAATCACCTAGGTCTGTTTACGTGACGTTACCGTCCGTTGGTGGGGTATTGTCGAGCTCAACCGAAACCTTCTGAACACGAACCGTTGCCATATCCACCGGAACGTACGCGATGGTTTGCGGTTTAATCGCAACGCCGACATTGACCGGGATGTGTAAACGCACTTTCTCACGAACGTCCACGTCCACCGGTGGGTTGTGGTGTGTCTTATCAATCAGGTAGTTGATCCGATCCTTTCCATGAATATGTAGGATGGTGGTTCGGCCTTGATTGATCGTCATACCGTCCCGAGATTCACCGCCGATGTCGCCCAAACGAATGGCGGGGGTGCCAACGTAGACGAAGTCCGAGTTGTTGATGGTTCTCAGATACTGAACGCTGTACGAACTCATTTGTTGCATGAGTTGGAGCATCGCCTTCTGGATCTCAGCAAACGACATCTGGTTCTTCAGATTGATACCAGTGGCGGCGTTCACACAGTCCAGCATCAATTGCTCCTGGTCCAACGTGGACATCTGGGCCATGTCCAGTCCAAAGTCGTCCATCCACTCGTCGTATGTGGTTGGTTCGTCCGTCAATGAACACCAGTCGTGCTTGAAGTGCCGACGCACAACCTGTTCGGTCATGCCACGAGTGAGGTAATTTTCCTGGAACGAGTACAGCTCCCACAACTTCAGGTACTCGCGGTGCAGGTTGCCACAGGCGTTGTTGAACCGCTCCACCGTGATGTACTCGCCTAGCGGTGAGATGCGATCCATCACGGCCGTGATCAGTCGATCCGGAACGTAGCGAGAATCAACGATGCTTTGCAGTTCGTTGAAATTCGGTAACCGTTCCCGCAGTACTGTGTACACTAAGACGCGGGGTATTTCGACGACTTCCAGTCCCCGAGCTTTATGGAACAAATAGTAGGCCAAAATGAACGCGTCTTTCACTGACAGGCTGATGAGTTCGTCTGTGACTGGATGTGTGACTGTAATGTACGACCGGTACCGACCCGTACTCGCCATGTGTACCCATTGGTTTAAGAGAACATTCATCAATGAGCGGACGGAAGCGTTGCTTCGGTCCACGACTGTCGACTCCAGGACTTTTGTGGGCAACTGACTGTACTGACCACTTTTCACCGCGTCCGTTACTGCAATTTCGGTTTCGCGCTCTACCGTATAGTTATCCCGGGCGATCCCACGTTCTTTCTCAAGTATCGTATGAACAGTGCTGTAGTCCCGCTCCACCTGTGCCAACGGGTGGTTTACTGGGTATTGCACCGCATCCACGTCCGGGTAGATCTCGTTGGGGAGTTCGCTATTGTTATGCTCCAGCTTATACCAGTTGAGCGGTATCCCTCGGGGCGTGAGCAGTTTGCCGACGAGCGTATCGAAAATGGCCTGCTTGCCCAGGTTCCGCTTCATGTACCGAAGGTTGCGATACAAGAACAGCTGCTGTTCTTTCGTCAGGTACGGCAGGAACTCGTCCAACGCCCCGTTTGAAGCCAGATACTCACGTACATGGAAACTATGTGCTTCGGGGGTTTTCACCCGACGGAGTCGAAGGTTCTGGATCACCAACGGAAGCTGTAGGTACAGGGTACCTAAGAAGCTGGATAGGTAAAGGTCATCGGTCAGTAGATACTGTGAGTTGTGCCAGCGGGCAAAAAACGCAGTTAACCAATACTGTAGATCATTGACAAGTGACAACTCGTTGCTTTCAATGTGGTTGTGGTCGTAATACAACAACGTACCGTCTTCCGCATCGATGGCCGTTTGTTTGTCAACGGGGAACAGAATCCCACGAATGAGTGGTGTTTTGTCAGGATGGGCGTTCATGAGGGAATCATGAAAGACCCCACCAGGTTTGTACTCACGAGCAGTGGCCCGGTGAATGGCCAGGTTTTCTTTGGTGAAGGCAATGTCTTCGAGGGTATCGAGCGACCGAACGTAGATCAACTCGTCCGTTTCGTGATACTCCCCGGCCAGGTTCATGTAATACTTCCAAGTGTCAGGTCGATCTGGATTGACGGGCACACCACGCGCCGAGAGTTCGTGGTTGATTGTTTCGGCAACGCCTGCACATTTGATGACTAGGGTTTTGGCAAACACCAAAACACTATCGCGATAAAGTTTGTAATAGACGTTACTCATTGTTTGACCTTCTATTGTTTACTGTTTAACACACCTAAAAAGGAGGGCGGCCCATGGCTGTTCAAGACGGGAATCGACGATACCCGAAGTTGGCGTACACGCGGAACGCGTCCGATTCGGTCAACGCAATACTGTCCAAGCTGGTCCGTGACCAGAGTCAAGTTGGGGATCGCCCCAGTGATCCACGTAACATCACGGTCTCACGTGATCTGTTTGAACAAATCTCACAGGCCACCAGTCAGGATGCCATCGATGCCGATTCGGTGTTCCAACTGCTGCCAGATGTGGAGTTGACCGAGCAGATTCTGGTTGGCAGTATCTTGTCACCCAAAGACATGTCATCGGTGGACCTGAACTTCACCGTCGATGAACGGTTATTCGACAGTGAGCTGGCCCGCCCACTCCTAGGTGTGATCCAGGATTATTTCAAAAACGACTATAAGATTGACGACCGCTTGGACGGCATGCTCGAAGAGATGCTGTTTACCAAGGGCGCTCACATTCTGGCGGTCCTACCCGAAAACAACCTGGACATGATCATCAATGGCGAAGAACGCCTGTCCATGGAAAGTTACAACCGGGTGGTGCAGCGCATCAACCAAGGTCGACCCATGGGCTTTTTGGGACACCCACGTGAGCCCCGGGTATCCATGGAAACCTTCCGAGGCGGTCTGGAACAAGCCACGGGCATCCACGGTGAAATCAATGACGATCGCGGTCGGAAGAAGCCACTGTCCGTCCCAGGCGTTACCGTGACCGATAACTTCGACGTTCTGAAGAACACCGGTGTGCGTCATCGGGGGCGTCAGCTGAAGATCAACTCCCTGTTGAACCGTCATAAGGTGTCCATGGAGGCGGCCAGCCAAGGGCTGTCGCCGGAAGACATTGACGCGCTGTATAACAAGCGCGGTCAACAGCCGGCGCAACACACGCAGGTGCTCCCCACTCAGGAATACATGAATCGTCCTTCCAAAGGTCATCCTTTGGTGATGAAGCTGCCGGTGGAAAGCGTGATCCCGGTCCACGTTCCGGGACAACCGGAAGAGCACGTTGGGTATTTCGTCATGATCGACCAGAACGGTCGTCCGGTTGTTCGTGAGGAAGGGAAGGATTATTACGGCGAACTGCGCAGTAATTTCAAAGGCAATACCAAGGACAACACCTCTGAGCTGGTCAAGCGCACCAAAGAAGCCATGGGCATGGCCAGCAACGAAAACGGGTTGGAGTTTGATCAAATCCAACAAGCCTACACTGGGATCATTGAAAACGACCTGGTGAACCGTTTGCGCAATGGCCTGTACGGCGAGGAATTCGAACTGGGTGCAGCCACTGACATCTATCGGATCATGTTGTACCGGTCACTGAAGAACCAGAACACTCAACTGCTGTACATCCCCTCCGAACTGGTGGTGTATATGGCGTTCGATTACAACAAGCACGGCATTGGCCAAACCCTGTTGACGCAGTCGAAGATCCTGTCTTCCATGCGCAGTGTGTTGTTGTTTGCTGAGACCATGTCGGGAGTGCGCAATGCGGTCGGTCGGAAACGGGCCAACATCAGTGTCGATCCCGAAGACCCCGATCCGGAGAAAACCATCTCGGACGTTCAGGCGGCCATTCTGGAAAGTTCCCACCGAGGGTTCCCTCTGGCCTCACCCGATCCCGGTCAGACGCTGGACTACCTCAACCGGGCTGGGTTTGATTTCTCCATCAACGTTGAGTCGGACAACTACCCCACCACCAAGGTGGAATTTGACGACTACAATAGCAACGTTCAGGCGGGCAGTCCCGAACTGCAAGACCGTCTGCGTCGGATGCACATCTCTGGTTTTGGGATGAACCCCGAATTGGTGGACCCGCAATCCAGTCCTGATTTTGCTACCAGTGTGGTGAACAACAACCTGATCATGACCCGTCGGGTCATTCGGTATCAGAAACGGTTCACTCGGATGGTGTCCAAGTTCACGCAGTTGGTGTCCAATCACTCGGCCAATATCCGTGCCAAATTGGCGGAGGTTATGGAAGAACAGAAGGCCAAACTGACCACGGAACAGAAGCGGGAAGATACCGAGGCGCTCATCGACCAATTCGTCGAGGCGATCACGGTCACACTGCCCGCGCCGGACACCACTCGCATTGACCAACAGCTGCAAGCGTACGACCAGTACTCACAATTGTTGGAGCGGGCATTGGAAGCGTACATCACCCAAGACCTGTTCCCGCCCGAGGTACTGGCTCGGGAACCGAACACGGTCGATCACGTGATTGCGGTCATCAAAGCGTACTACCAGCGGATGTGGTTGGATCGCAACAACGTCATGCCGGAACTGGACAAACTGACGGAGATGGAGGACGACAAACACGCCTTCAATCTGTTCGATGTCCAAGAAGGTCAGATCTCGTCGCTGGGTAAGGCCATTCAGGAATACCTGGATCAGATCGAAGATCACCGTAAGGTCTGGGAAGAGCGCAACCAACCCGACGAGGAAGAGGAAGAATCCACAGACGGTGGTGACGAATACGGCGCGGACGAGACTGGCGGTGACGACACCGGCGGTGAGGAAACCGAGACCGGTGGGGATGACGACCTCGACTTCGGTTTAGACGAAGAGGAGTCTGAAAGCACGGAAGAAGAGGAGGAAGCCTCTGAGGACACTGAGACCGAAGAAGAGGTTGAGGAAGAGCCTGAGGAGGAAGAAGAAACCCCTGAGGAAGAGGAAGAACCGGAAGAGGAGGAAGAGCCCGGTGAGGAAGATGAGGACGAGAACAAGTCTTAATCGGAGCTTGGTATGATCGTGGAGTACTGCGGCAATTTGTTGGACAGTCGCCAACAAACGTTGGTTTGCACCACCAATTGTCGCGGTGCCATGGGTGCGGGTCTGGCACTGGCGTTTAAAAAACGCTACCCAGACACGTACCGCGCCTACCGAGAGTTTTACCGGAACGAATGGTTGGCGGTGGATCGACTTTTGACCGCGCCGCTGAACGACGGGTCGGGTCGACAGGTGCTGTTCTTTCCCACCAAAGACGACTGGCGTCAACCCAGTCGAATGGAATGGGTGGAACACAACTTACACACACTGGCCAGTCAGTACCATCAGTTGGACATCACCAGTTTGGCCTTGCCCATGTTGGGAACCCTGAATGGGAAATTGCCGAGCGAGCCGGTGTATCAGTTGATCCATAAAACCTTCGCCAACCATCCCCTTTACGTGGAACTTTACGTGCCTTTCTAACGGTGCCCTTCGGGGCACCTTTTATGTCGATAAACGGCGCCGGCCTCGTAATTCTATGTACTTTCGGGACGAGACAACCCCAAAGGTGCATCCTCAAAGACAGTTGGAGAACCCCAAAATGGCTTACGATATTTCCATGACATCCAAGGACCAGGTCCTTGAGTTGTTGAACCAGAGCGCTGGGTTGTCGCTGACGTGGGAACAGATTGAGTTCGACGTTCCGGCGATTAACACCAACCCGGCTTACGACCGGAACACCGAACTGGTCATCACCGGTATTCCAGATTTCGGTTACAAAGGCACTGCGTCCATTTACTACAACCGGATCGATCTGGCGGAGTTTGTCAACATTGCCCGTAACCCGTTTGTGGTTCAGGTGGATGTGGACCCGGACACCGGTACCTTGACCCTCCAGGACATCCTGGACGGTTTCAATAACTACTTCGGTTCGGCCCTGGCCCTCGAAGACATCGCCGACTCCTACGTACTGCCCACCAACTGGGCGGACGGTGAGTCGTTCACCATGGAAGCCAACGCTTGGTCCTACGCGTACCGGGGCAACGTGAGCTTCATCGTACGTCCGTTGGACGTTGACATTGACGTTGCGGTTGAGAACAAACTCCTCGACGGCCTGGTACTGACTGAACCGACACCTTAATAAATCGGGATATTCATTATGGATGCGTTTTACAAAGACACCAAAAAACAGTTACTGGATACAATCAACGCCCTGAATGACCTACCCATTCCGCTGGGAGAAGAAACTGTTCTTTTGGGCAGCGCAACCCCTAATGAAGAAACCGGTTTGGTGGAAGTGGGTGTGCGTGGCGTGCATGGACAGGGGTACCGTAAGGACCCCGTCCGTGTCTCGTACAGTCGGCTGGAATTGGGACGTCTGTTCGGCGGGGTAGCTAATCCCTCGATCCGGACTCTGAGTCAATCGACGTTACATCGACTACTGCCCCGGCTCAACAAGATCCTGGGGACACGTTTTACCGTGGATGACGTTGAGGACGTGGATTTCAGTGTTCACGGTCAAGACGCCACCGTAGAGTTCATCGTGGCGGCTAAGCCCGACTCCCGATTCTATTCCGGTTCGTTCACTCTGACGTTCAATCGTCACTGGTTGCTGCTGGAAGAGGTGGTCGATCCCTTGGTCGCGGCGTTTGTGCACCCCGACCCCTTGCTGGAAAACAAAACTTCAGCGGGGATGTTGACGTGGGGGTTGGACTTTACCCCAATCGCTCATCTTTTGACGATCGACCCCACCGCTGCGGATTACCGAGGGGACTACACTAACGTGGGTGCGTTACAGCAAGCGTTGGCGGATCAGTACCGCATTGACCTGTGGCCGTCCAATGCCGAGGCCTTGGTCACCACCGCGTCGGTGAAGGATTACCCCACCTCCGAGGTGGAACGAGCCAACCGTGACTTCCAACGGGTGGTGGTGCAGACCAACATCGACGCACGGGGCTACATTGGCACCGCCTACTTCCATTACAATCTGACGTAAGAGGTCAACATGTCACTGTATAAAGACCCCCGACTTACCTTGCTGGGCTTGGTCGAGTCGGAAAACAACATTCAGCTGGACCCGGCTGACTACGACTTTGAAAACCCAACACCTGCCACGCCGCCGGAAGGGTCAACGGCCAGCTACAACACCAAGGTGACACTCAAGGCCAATAACCCTGCCGCGCCCTACGTCGGGTCTGTGGACATCTTCTACAACCGACTCAACGTGGCGGATTTGGATGTGTTGGCCGACATCTACGTCCAGACCCCTGCACTGACCACCACCCATGACGTCATTGATTCCCTGAACCGTCGGTACGGGTTGAACTTTGAAACCACCGATCTGGTGAACCACCCCACGGTGGATCACGGCACGTATAAGACGGTGACGCTGGAAGCCGAACCGACCAGTTTGGGCTGGATTGGTACGTTGGACATCAGTGCCACCGAAGGCGACTTGGTGTTGGAAGAGCATGTCCTGAACACCGGTTTGGGTGGGTTGAATTACCCGACCGAATCCACGGATCGGACGTTCGCCCACTTCTACAGCTATTGGCGGGATTTCAGCGACCACCACGATACCCTGAAGACCCTCAGTGCCGGTGACGCCATTGGACTGGAGTTGGTGACTATTCTGGACACCGTCACCGGCGACCCATGGCAAGGCTCTGGGGTGTCGGACTACTCACTGGGGAACGCGGAGATCATCTACGCCGGCCCCACCGACGGGTACCCGAACACCAACGACGACTACGACATGGTCATGATCGTCCGTTTGGACCCCACACAGTGTTTGGCGCTCGATGGGGACTTGGTGATCCACCACGGTCCGGACGCACTCGCGACACTGGGCTTTTAAGGGAGGTGAGCGATGATTAATGGCTTGGACGAATTGATCGACCTGGTCAATACGCAAAACGACCTGCCCCGGGTAATCACCGAAGAGAACGTGGTCTTTGAATACCCACGCACGCTTTTGCCGTACAGCGTGGCCGATCAAGGCAGTCGGAACACGGCGGTGACGTTGAAGGGGATTCCCTACAAAGGCTACGACGGTCAAACGGATGTGTATTACAAGCGGGGTGATCTGAACAGCCTGTTTGAGGGGATGAACCCCAACATCCGGGAAAACGACCTGACCGTGGAGAAGGTCTTGGCGGCGGTGAATCGCAAGTACGGGTTAAAGCTCGAACTGCGGGACGTGGACCCCATTGACCTGAGTGTGTTCGATGACGCGTCACTGGAAACCACCGAGCCGGTGGAGTTGCGGGTGATTGATAACTCCTACCGCTGGCTGGGGACAGTGTCCATCGCCACCACGTACGGTAACCCACTGCTGACCAGCATTGTGTTTGTGCAACTCTTACCACTGTTGGAACACCCGGACGACGTAGAGCTTCTCAACGGCCGTCTGTCGGGCAAAATGCAGACCTGGGGGGTTGACTTCACTGCGTGGAAAGATCGCCTTCAGATCGATCCTGACAGCGGTGAGTGGCGCAACTTCGCCGACGTCCAGAACATCGGTCAGGACGTAGCAGGTCTGTCGTATTGGTACAACTCCACCGTGGTGGATCTCCCCACCGATTCGGTTCCCGGTGCGAACCCCGCGTTTGAACGCGTGATGGTGCAGAATACCCCCCTGGGGACGGTCAAAGGTCCGTTGTATTTCCATTACGACGTCAACTGGTAATTCTTTAACGAAGGACATGACATGTTTTTCTACGACAAAACACCCAAGCAAATGCTCGTTGACTTGATCAACGAAGCAAACCCGGATCTGCCGTTCCCGATCAATGTGACGGACTACGAGTTCCTCGATCCGGTCACCATCGAAGAAACCCCGGAAGGTCACAACACCCAGATCCGTCTGTACGCCCATCCCGAGGCCCCGTACTTTGGTAACATCGTTCTGACGTACCGTCGGTTGGACCTGGCCCGCCTGTTCTGGGGCATTACCCCGCGCATTCAGAAGTGGTTCCCAGGCAGTGATGACGTTGGGGACAACGGCGAGGTCATCGCCACCCTGTACGATATTCTTCCGTTGTTCTCGAAACAGTACGGTCTGTTATTGGACTCGTCCCAGATTCAGAACCAGAACATGACTGCGTACTACGGTGCCGAGGAAGGGCGTCTGTACACCATGCGGGCCCGTACGGACTCGTACATTTACGTGGGCAGTGTGAACTACAACTGGATGTCCGGTCGTCGGGGTCTGGAAGACGTGGTGACCAACGATGAAACCGTGGGCATTTACTACCCTGGCGGGAACGACTTCACCGACCCGGCAGCGCGTAAGCGTTACCTAACTCCACTGACGTACGACTACGATTTCTCCCTGATGTATTTCAACAACTCGTATGAGTGGGATCAGACGTACCGTTACTATATCGGTCATAGTTCCGAAGACGACCATCACCGGAACTTCGTGGAACAAATTGCCGATGTGATCGAAGCTGCCACCGGTATTCGCCCACCCCAGGTGATTTACAGCAACGGTACTGAATACCGAAACACCGAATTCAGTCTGAACGGTTTCGACATCACACATACCTCACTGCCGAATGCGGCCTTCCCAGAAGCCAACGCGGAGTTCTTCAACCGCGCCATCATTCTGGAATGTCCGGCAGATTGCCCATGGGGTGTTGGTAACCTCTACTTCCACTACAACAAGTAACAGGTGCATTCATGAACCTTGATCAGTTTACAAACTTGGCTGCGCTTCATCGGACCTCGCACGAAGCGCTGGTGGAATTCATTGCGCAGACCAACAACGTGGCCTTGAACCCCGACTACGTGTTCTTCTCGCCCCCGGCGCGGGTGGAGGACACTTGGCGGGCCGGGACCACCGATAAGAACACCATTATTCGGATGACCACCACCGAAGACAACCCAGACTACCAAGGGACTGTCATCGTTGTTTACGACCGACTGAACTTAGCCGACCTGGGCAAGTTGGTGGAACCGGTGTTGGAGGTCTACCAACCCCAAACGACCCACGATCTGATTCGCCCGTTTTTCTTGAAGTACGGCATTGTGTTGGATCAGGCCGATCTGGTGGACGAGCCGCTGGTGCGCATCAATGACAACGAGCTGGAAGACCCGATCTACGAGATCAACGCAGCTCCTACCTCTCTGCGATGGTACGGTACTTTGCAGGTGACGCACAAAGAAGGTCGAGGTGAGTTTAAGGATTACATGACCGAAGACGTCCTGCCAGGCCTGAACTACCCGGTTGAGAACGATGACGGTACTCGGGGCTCGGCCATCGTGTACATGTACTCTCTGGATTTCACCGACGTGAAAGACGTACTGGAGACCTACCCGGTAGAGTATGTGGTGGACGAAACCGACACGGCCCTGCTGGACGCGATTCAACAGATCGACACTGGCAACGGTAAGATGCTCTGGAACCTGGACCCGGCGGCGACCGCGTGGAGTCTGCATGGTGCTGAGATCATCGCCAGTGGTATCAACGACGAATCACTGCCGACCAACAAGTCGTACAAATATGTGTTGGGTATCCGCCTGCGGGCTGACGTGGACACCCCACCGGGTGACATGTACCTGCATTACAACGACGTGTTCGATCCGACGAAGTTGGTTCAGTAATTCACACGGGGGTGGGTCACCACCCCCATGAATGCAAGGGTATTAGGCATGGCCTTTTATGAAAAGAAACCCAATCAACTGTTGATCGATCTGATCAACCAAGCCAACCCGGACACGGGGATCGATCTTCGGACACTGCAAAACACCCGGTTGGGGACGCCTAAGCCCTACCCCACACTGCGTCAGCAAGAACAACTTCGGGTGGTAAAGGCATTTACCGAAGTCGGTGAACACATTTGGATTCCCCCCAAGGGCGTTGAGTACGTCGACCTGTTAGTGGTCGGCGGTGGCGGTGCTGGTGGTTGGGACCCTTACGCTTACTCAGCCAATACCGGCGGTGGCGGTGCCGGCGGTCTGGTGTTTATTCCCAACTACCCGGTAAAGCATCTAAATAAGATAGTCGTCGGTGCCGGCGGTTCCGAGAGTTCTGATGGCGACGGGCACGACTCTTGGTTTGGCGAAGAGGTCGTAGCTAAAGGCGGGGGTCAAGGTGGTACACGTACGGCCACCAAAGCGGGCCGGTCTGGCGGTTCCAGTGGTGGTTACGGTTACAGTCCCGCAGACGATCCAGAAGTTGGGAAAGGTAACGGGCGAGCTATCCAACCGCGCCTGTTTGGTCTGAGTGGTCAGTATGGTTTTGGTAACGAGGGCGGGATCAATCAACTGGGCGGTGCACATAACCCATTCGGCGGCGGTGGTGCCGGGGAGTCAGCGCCAATAGACGGTAAACGTCGCGGTGCCGGTGGTCACGGTCTATGCAGAGTCACTCCCGAAATTGGCCCGTACGATCGCGAGTACCGTTTCGCCGACGTCTTTGGTGTCGACCACGGCCATGTCATTGAGGGGGAAGCTTGGTTCGCGGGCGGTGGTGGTGGTACATCACCAAATCTCAACGTCTACACCGACGGATCTAACGGCGGTAATGGTGGCGGTGGTCGCGGCACTACCGATGACCCAGCGTCCGAAACCCCAGGCATGCCCAACACCGGTGGTGGCGGTGGGGGCAGTAGCTACGACCGTGACGATGGTGAGCCTGGTGGTTCCGGTATTGTCATGGTGGCGTACAATAACCCCCGTGTCAATCAGCCTGGGTTTAAGTACCAGACCGTCAACACCGAGATCGACATCTTCCCGGCCCATGACTCGCCCATCAAGGGCAAAGTCACCATGTACTACCGGCGGATCATCCTCCAGGACTTCTTCAAGAACCGGGAGGTACGATTCGATCGTTGGACTGAGGACAACCGCCTGACGGTTCCCCAGTTACTGGAGTTGTACAACCAAGAGTTTGGCACCCAGTTCATCCCGGAAGACTTTGAAGACAAAACCTTCAGTCCGTCGTCCAACGAACAACGACTGAATGTGTTGGACACGTCGTTTACCTACCTCGGCTATCTGGAGTTTGTCTGGAACCCCAACGAACGGGAACTGGATCAGATTCTGGAAACCAATGCCATTGACGGGTATGTTTGGGACCCACGGTTTACCACCGAACCCACGGACCCGAAACCGTATCTGACGTTCTTGGGGTGGGGGTTTGATTACGGTCGTCATTACGAGAACCTGATCGAATCGGTGCCCAGCGGTGCGGTGATCGACGAACACACGCCTGTACTGAACGCCTTGGTGGATCATTGCAACCGAGTTCACGGGACCAGTCTGGACACCGCAATACCCCACACCGAAACAAACGGATTGGGTGGCTTGACCGTGGTACGGTACACCCTGCCGAACAACACGGTGGATGAGGCCAACGCGTTTAAGTTCAACAAGGTGTACATGATTCGCGCTCTGCCCGACTCGTGGTTCACTGGAACGCTGTTCTTCCATTACGATCCTAAGGAGGTGTGATCATGGCGTTATGTGACACGCCGGTGGTTGATTTCAACAAGAACGTCAACCGCCAAACCTTGACGTACCTGCCAGTAGATAACGCCATCCTGAGCCCGACATATCCATCGGAAGACCCAGCGGTCTGCCAACTGCGTCTGACCATGAAGGATGAGCAGGACTATCGCGGTACGCAGGTTCTGACCTACAATCGGTTGAACCTTGCGGACATCGAAAACATGTTGGTCACCAAGCCTCACGTCAATCCAGTCTCAGGTCGTCTTTACGGCCTGCTGGATGAGCTGACTCAGGGCCTTGGAATTCTACTGACCGAGGAAGATGTTTATGATGCGGGCATTGTGATGGACCCGGTGCGGGGACTCAACGTGGAGCTTAAAGCTCGGCCGGAGTCGTACCGCTGGTATGGGATTCACCGTCTGTACTTTGACAACCTTCCACCGTTGTCCACCACACTCACCCGGCTGGAATTTACATGGTAGGTAACTATGGCCATTACGAATATTGTCGGGTTTGATGATGTTGCCCGATTACAACTCAACAACTTGGTGGATTTGAAGACCATTGAGAATCTACCATTTGTTGCCTTGCAGGACAATCAGAACAACACCATCCAAGAGTCTTATTTCAAGCTAACCCTTCACGATCAGCGTGGGTGGTTGTCCACCGACCCGCACACGTCATCAAGACAACCTGTGTCTTATTGTTATTGTTCTGACTCGTCAAGTGGTTGGTGGGGATATAACTGTTACCGACTGGGTCGGCGGCACGACACCGACGACACCAATCGCAAACGGTTAATGGATTCCAGTCTTAGAACGCCTTGCTTGGGCATTGATTTTGAAAGAGCTTGGGGCGAACACTTTAACAATAATGAGGTGGATCGGTTTCTCACTGGATGCCGCATTTACTTCCCAACCGGTTTTCTGGAAGGAAATGACTTCGTAAGCATTGCAATACGACCAACGGGTGATGCCATTAATCGTTTTGTGGATGGTAACTTCACGGTATTCACTAAGGAAGAGATCAATACGTCGTTAAGTCGCAACACGGTGTTTATCGAAATCGAGGTGGATCGTCGCACTGGTAAGATCCGGCGGTGGATCAATGAAGAGGAGGTTTCGCCAAAGTTACTTCCAACCAACTATTTGGCTTCGTTTGAAAACCTTAGGTTCCAGTATGGTGAAAAGTCCAGGTCCACTGAGGGTGAGTATTACCAATTCCACGACCAGCGAGAATACTACGGGTGCCCGACCAGTCGTACTTCACAGTACGACTACGACGCCGGGGCGCCACAGAACCAAGACTTCTCGGTGACGGACTTCTACTTCTTAGCCGACACGTTCGATCAGGACAACGGAACAACCTACAGCGATCGTTTGGGTGACATTGAAGTAAGGGACATGGATGTTTCTAACTTTCTGCTGAGTCAGTTCTGGACTCCGTACTCTGGGGAAAACCCGAAGGACACCATTAACCGTTTAAAAGTGGGTACGAACGTACCCGTTCCTGGGGTTTTGGGAGATACGAACGCAGAACGCGCTACAATACTCCCTCTACCACCTTCGTACGAACTCGGGGAAGAGATCATCTACTCGGAGTTTTACCTGTGGGGAGCGCCTGAGGACGTCTCAGGGGTATTGGAGATGGATGTAACACCAATCGTCGGCAGTGAGTTGCAACCGGACGTGAAAATCACGCTCCCAGCCACCACCGTCTTTGAACCAGCCACGCACTACCAGGTGTTCCGAGCCGAGGCCAATCCCACGGGCGATTCGTTGGAGTCTACCGTACTCAACCGTTTGCAATTTAAGGTCGGGTTCAGCGAACCCACCACTGAAACATAAGGAAACCCATCATGCTTTGGAAAAACTATTTCTTTACCGTGGATTTCAGTGAGGAAGCTGAGTTCTTCAAACGGTTTGACGAAGGGGACACCCTGACCGGTCAGGACGCCGAAACGATGGCGGGGATTTTCCAGGAACGCGACCCCCACCCTTCCAAACAGGATCGGTGGAACGTGAACCCGGAACACGATTACAGTCTAATGGACGCTAAGGTGGTGTATCATGGCATCAACACGGACTTGATGTGTACCAACGCCAAGTTCAACCGTGTGTTGGTATTGGATTTTGAACCGACGGATTGCGATCAGCCCGACGGACGCGTGTACTTGCAGTACAACGTGTAACTAGGGGTTTGCGTGGGGTCCATGGGCGCCACCAAACGTTCCATTAACCGATGCAATCTGTGAGGCTATCATGTCGGAAACAACAACCACCGACACGACCTCAGAAGACCCGATCGTTGCCAGTGGCGTGCGTGGTAAAGTCATTTACGCCCAAGGCAAATACCTGAAGCGCCGAAAACGATTGCCGGACTTTACTCGGTTCGGTCATCAGGTGTTATTGGATCGTTTGAACGACGCGAACCAAACCAAGTTCACGTTTAACGATCTGGAGTTCGGGGCTCCTGAGGTTCAGTACAACCAACCCTACAACACACGGGTTCGGGTGTACGCCAGAGCACCGGCTGGGTTGACACGTTACGTTGACATCCAGTACAACCGCGTCAGTATCCTCAACGCGTTATCGAGTAAAGAACTCGTTGACTACACACCCACCGTAACCGACACCACCACTGTGCACGATTTGTTGACTGACATCAACTATCGCTACGGAGTGGCCTTGACGTCGGACGACGTGTACGACGACCCCGTTCCCACCGATGGCAGTTGGATCACACTGCGGGTGAAAGAAACCAGTTACATCTTTGAAGCTGAAGACAGTGACTTGATACCAGTGGGCATTGAGATCCTGACCACTGACCTGACAGGGTTCACCGCCCCGGTGTTCAGTCTTACGACGGTGTTGACCATGACCGATCTCAGTGGGTTTGAAGACCCCGCTGTTAGTTTGGTTCCACTATTGACAATCACCGACCTCAGTGGGTTCACCAAAGAAGAGACCACCGAAGAACCGGTGTCGTTGTTCAGTCTGCTGGGCAACAACCTGTAGACGGCATAAAACCCCTCCCATGTGGGAGGGGTTTTATTATGTCGTTTCCCTAACTGGAGTCAGGGGTCAGACATTACGCCGGGTAGGTGAAACCGCTCATGTCGGTAGTAGTCACCTCGTCACCGACCGGAGTTTCCGGTACCGGAATCGGGTTGATGGTCACATCAACTTGACCGATGTAGCACAGGCTTTCCGGCTTGGCGCGGACAGTGTACACCTTGGACACGGTCAGAGCCGGCAGAGAGCTGAGCTCAGTACCAGTCTCGTCGAACAGAGCCAGTTCGGTTTCGATCAGATCAACCTGAGTGGCGATCGCGTCGATCACGGACTGAACAGTGGAGGACTCAGACTTGGTGTGCTCCAGAGCAACGCCACCGCGCAGAACGTCCAGGTCCAGACGGTAGTAACGAATGTCCACAGAGCCCTTGTAACCGCTGTTAGCAACAGCAGAAACAGTGACGATGGTGTTACGATCGTTACCAGTGTCAGAACCAGTGTCAGTCAGCTCGTCCCATGCGGCAGGAACACCGATGGAAATTTCAGCAGAAGTCAGCGCAGTGCCGTTGTCCGCATTGATCAGGTCAATGACGTTCTTTTCGGCAGACTTCGAAGTATTGATCAGCATGGGATATTACTCCAATTGCGTTTGATGTATGACCGCGATGAGGTCATCAGACTACACGCACGCGGTCAAGAGGGACGTGAGTTCCACAACTCACATATTATTGGTATTTACGCAGGTTCAATTAGTACCAACCCGTCGAGAATCATTTCACCGATCAACTGGTTCAGATCCCGTGCGTCGTAGTGGTACATGTACTGAACACTTACTTCATACCCCTCGATATCCAATCCCTTTGGATCAACGAGGAATCGATAAGGGTCAGCCGTGGCGGTCAGTTTCAAATGGTGAATTTGACCGTCCAGATCCAACTGAACCTTACCGTAGTTGAGAATACCGTTAATGCCCTCATGGGGGCTATACGTTAACGTGATTCCCCCACTGGAAATCATGGGAGTTTCTACGGTCACGCTAGGTCCGCCCATTTGCAGGGCACCCAACACGTACTCTCGAATGGCCGTGACATTCGCGGCCAGGGTATTCGATTCAAGGTCCGAGATGTTCGTGGCCAGTTTGTCTGAGGTGACCGCCTCGTCCAAGTTCACCGCCTCGGTGGCCGTTAACTTGTTCAGCAGATCTCGGTCCTCGGCACTGAGCAAACCACTGTCAAAAAGTTCCTGAACGCGTGATTCCAGGTCTCCTAACTGTGCCTTCAGCCCGAGAATACTGGCCCTATCCCGTTTAACCGTAGCCATGGTCTAAACTCCAATGCGTCAGATTTTGTTTATACGACACCCTCCCAAATCTCCGTCAGAAAATGGGTAATGAAAACCACAGGACGGTGTAACCTGAACGGTTGGTTGAGGCGTGAGAATCTATAGTATTGGCATCAGAGATCGGCGGTTCTGTTATTCGGGAAATCCCGACCCGGACCCCAGATGATCCTCACGGCCCCGTTCGCACCGTTGACGGCACCGAAGAAGTTGTTAGAGGACACACCGCGAGCACCGGAGCCGTACAGACCGGCGGTAATCCACGTACCGTCCGCACCACCAGAACCGCCTTTACCGCCAGCGTTCGCGGTATCGCCACGAACCCCGGCCGCACCACTGGGACCTTGACCGTAGAGACCGACACCGCCACCGGGTGTGGCGTGATGGCTGTTATTGCTTTCGGTCAGGTAGTAACTACCCCCACCACCAGCGCCGCCTTCCCCGCCGGTAGCGTCCAGAACCGCGTTACCGCCATTACCACCGTTGCCGGAGTAACCGCCGGCACCGCCGCCCCCTCCGGGGCCGTTCTCACCGCCTTCAGCACCAATCCCGCCATCACCGCCACCGATGGTGTCGGTCAGGTCACTACTGTCGGTTGTACCACCGCCACCAGCGGCGAGAAGGATACTGTCACCGCGTTTGAGGAACGAACTACCCCCTTGTCGGGTAGCCAGATCGGTACTGTTGGTGCCACCTTTGCCCACCTCAATGGTCAGCGTTTCACCCGGTACCACCGGGATGTCGTTCCGCCAGCGTAGGTCACCACCGTTGCCCCCTTTACCACGCGGGGTTCCGTCGGCCCCTTGACCGGCACCGACACACACGGCACTGATCTTGGTCACCTCGGGAGGTACGGTCCATTGCCGTATTTCAGCCGCCACCTGTAGGTGGTTGCCTTCCGGGTGGGTGGAGTAGACAATGTCCACCGGATTGGAGGACGCCACCACTGTACTGCTACTTGCGGATGGGTGCACATTCAACACCAGCGTTTCATCGGTGTCTTTGAACTCGTCCGCCAGCGTGGTGATTTCCACGATCGCCGGTGTGTCGTCGGAAAAACTGAACGTGCCAGAGGTCGGACCATCCACCAACTCAGGAGGCAATGAACCCGCCACCGACCAGCTGTACTCGTAACCCAAAATTGGGTTTTCGGGTACAATGGTGAACTCCACCGGGTTACCGGCGTTGAACGAACTGGCGTTAGCGGTCACTGTAAAAGAGACACCGGGCGCACTATTGCCCGCTGCTCCAAGTAACGTTTCTAACATTGGAAGACTTCCTTAGTTTCTATCTGTCGTTTAAGGGTTTTGCACGCCTCGATGGTTTCGCAACACCGGATGGTTTCCAACGTCGCGTAATAACCCCGCTTCAACCCCCGTCGGTAGTGAACGGCCTGGTTGATTAACCGTAACCCAGCTTCCCAAGTGATCTCCATCACCTGACCGTTGCCCGTGGGAAACTGGACCGTCTCGGTCGAGCGTTCATCCCGCAGTGCTTGACACTCCATGTAACACCAATTTAGCTCCTCACTACTCGTGAGGTCAATGGGCTGGTCTTCGTGCGTAAACCCTCGCTTTAAAAGGGCGGTGTGGACCTGGTCCAATTGTCGTTTCAGGTCTTGACGCCAGGTGTTGAGGTCGGTGCTTTCCACCACATCCCACGTTTGGTAGAACTCACCGTCTTTGTACCGAGGGTACCGTTCGACCACGTGCCTCCCAGCCGGTTTGGGCGTGGAGTGTACGTAGCAAAACCCCAGACGCATCATCTGTTCCACCGTGGGGTGTTTGGGGAGTGAGACCGTGAGCAGTTCCTTGCGCACCTCCTCCAGCGTCACTGGGTATTGGCCGGTGGTTAGGTTAATGTACGTGTCCATAAACGTTCAACAGAAAACTGGGAGGAGGGAGGTTGCCCTCCCTCTCCATTGGTGAATTAAATGGCTTCCATCAACTTGCCAATCCAGATTGAACCCGTCCAGTACATGACCACCACAGTGAAGTTGGTGCCCAAGGTTGGCGGTACTTCGTCCTTAAAGAACACATCCTGCGGCCAGGTAATGATGCCCTGGTCACCGGAGATGGTTACCACCACGGTCATGGTCCGGTTGGCGCCCGGCTTGTTGGTGAAGGTCAACGTCTTGTCCCGGTCGGCGGCAATCGTGAAGGTTTGGGCCATGGACAGATCCATCGCCGTATCCACACTCTTGTTCGCCAGGGTGTACCGATCGAAACCAACCCACTTCTTGTTCCGGCGGAAGTACATTTGGTCATCCGCTGGGGCTTCGGTCAGCTCCATCGGTTTCCAGGCACCTTTTACCCGGTAGTGAGGTTGACTGGAATCCACGTCCGCCACATCCGGACGGTACACCGACCACGTGCCGTTCTTGCGCATGTACGCTTCGCCGGTTTCCGGAGCGTCCGTGATCCCTTCGGTGAACGGCACCCACTTACCTTCGGACCGCACGTAACGACCGCCGGAGGTCGGCGCTTCTTCCACCGTACCACCGCCCATGCGACCGAGTTTCACCCAGAGCAGTTCGTCCGCTTTGAGGAAGTAGTCGTTGGTGATGGTGTTGATGGCGTAGTCGCCACGACGGCCGTCCAGGGTCTCAGGATCGCGTTCAAAGGACAGCCATGCCGTACCCATCGGACCACGGTCACCTTTCGGGCCTGCGGGGCCCTCAGGGCCGGCTGGACCCTCGTAACCACGGGGACCTTGAACGATCCCCATGTCTTTCCAGGCTTGATCGACGTAAACGAACAGTTTGGGTCCCTTGCGGTAAATGTCGCCCGGCTCGTTGCCTTCCGTGGGCAGTTCTTCGGCCTCACCGAGTTCCCGTTGGAACTTCAGTCCAACACCGGTGTCGCCTTTCTCACCCTTGAGTGACAACACCCAGTCTTCGTAGGTGCCCACAAAGCCGTTGTCCAGCGCCAGCTCGTACGCACTCAGACCTGCTGGGCCACGCGGACCTTGCTTCCCTTCAAACTGACCGAGGTCAATCCAGGTGACACCGTCGTAGGTGTAGACACGCCCTTCGATGATGTACGCATCCCCAACCCGGTGTTGACGTTCCGGGATGTCCGAGATACTGGGCAAGCTGCTCAGGATGTGGACGGAGATGCCCATGGGTCCTTGAATGCCCTGTTCACCTTGCACACCCTGCTCGCCCTGCGGACCTTGGATGCCACGCGGGCCCATCGGTCCTTGCGGTCCCTGGGGACCCCTATCCCCTTGCTCACCTTTCGGTCCTTGGATGAAACCAACATCCGACCACTGGTAGCCATCCCAGGCCCAGAAGCTCTGGCCAATGATGTACGCATCACCTGGAGCATTGCCACTGGTGGGGAGATCCGCCGTGCTATCAAGGCTACCCAGTACCGAAATGGAAGCAGCGGTATCGCCCTTCTCGCCTTTCTGACCTTCAGCCCCTACCGGGCCTTCGGGTCCTTGCGGACCTTGTTCGCCTTGAGGGCCTGTATTTCCCTGTGGGCCGGTCGGTCCGGTCGGACCTTGATCGCCTTTAATGCCTTGGGGACCTTGCAGGAAACCAACGTCTTCCCATTCGGTGCTGTTCCAGACGTAGAAACGATCGCCCACAATGTACGCATCGCCCTGGGTTTGTGTGCCGTCAATGGGGAGGTCCCCCACGGTCGGCTGAGAACCCAGCACCGTAATGCTGGCAGCCGTAGCGCCTTGCAGACCGCGCTCACCCTGTGGGCCTTGAGCACCATCCACACCATCGACGCCATCCACACCGTCACGACCAGCAGGACCGGCCGGGCCAGTAGGACCACGGAAGGGGCCGTAGTTGACCCATCGAGCGCCGTCCCAACCCCACATGTCGCCAGTGATGATGTAAAAATCCCCACGGGTGGCGTCCAGAGGAAGTTCGTCCGGACGTCCTTTCTCACCCAAAACCACCAGGTTTCGCCCGTCCTCACCAGGATCACCTTGGTCCCCTTTGTCACCCTTCGGACCTTGAGGGCCTTCCGGGCCAGTCCACTGACCAACGTTGATGAACGTCTCACCGTCGTGAATCCAGGCTTCCCCATCGATGGTGTAGAAATCCCCTTTCTTGGGGTCGGTGATCTGATTGAACAAGTAGTCGGTATCGACCGCCACACCACGCGGGGTGGGAATCGGACCCGGGGGTCCAGGAGGTCCTTGGACCGGACCGACGTCTTGCCATTCTCTACCATCCCATGCCCAGACGTTGCCGTCATCACCGTCGACAATGTACGCGTCACCCAACGATGGGCTGCTTTTCGCGCTCAGTGCGGCAATGGTGGAAACCCGACCCAGTACGTAGATGGACATGCCCATCGGTCCTTGGGGACCGTCGGGGCCTTGAACACCTTCGATCCCTTGGGGACCATCACGTCCTTGTGGACCTTCTCGTCCCTCAGGGCCTTGCGGACCTTGCAAACCACGGGGACCTTCAACACCGCGAGGTCCCTGCAAGAAGCCTACGTTGGTCCATTGGACACCGTCCCATACGTGGAACTCTTCTTCGATGATGTACGCGTCACCGGGTTCGTTGCCTTCGGTGCTCAGGAAACTAACCGCCGGGACCGAACCCTTCACTTTGATCGACGCGCCTGGAGAACCGGTAAAGCCGCGAGGACCTGGAGCACCCATCGCACCAGTACGACCTGTCCGTCCATTACGACCATAGCGTCCATTACGGCCGTTACGACCATTACGGCCGTTACGACCACGCTGACCGTCGGCACCGCGCGGGCCCCGTTCACCAGTCAGACCTTGGTCACCGGTATCACCTTTGTCCCCTTTCTCACCTTTTACTTCGCCGACGTTTTTCCACGCGCCCTCGGACTTGACGTAGAGTTCACGCTTGACAAAGAACGCATCGCCGTCGACGTGTTCGGTAACGCTAGGCAGTTGGAGGACGTCTTCGTACGCACCTTTGACCTTAATACCGGTTCCAGTGTCGCCTTTGTCGCCCTTATCGCCTTTGTCACCCTTATCGCCCTTGTCCCCTTTGGGACCTTCAAAGCGACCCACATCAACCCATTCATTGTTCATGAAGATGTACAGGTGATCTTGCACCACGTATGCGGTGTACGGCGCTACGTCGGTGGGCAGTGGTTGCGCTTGCGGGTCAACGATGTAACCGGAGATCTCCAGACTGCGACCCATGGGACCCTGTGGACCCATGGGACCTTCCGGACCCCGCATTTTCTCGTTCCATTCCTCCACCGAGGTCACCAGACCCAGTTCAATGGCGGTTTCGTAGGAGTTCTTACCCTTCAGCGATTCGAGCCACGCTTCTTCGTTTTCAATCTCGTTACCGAAATCGAATTCTTTGGCGATCTCGTAAGCGCTCTTACCTTGCAGAGAGGCAATCCAGGCTTCCTCGTCCCCATCGAACAGGTAGTTGTTGATGGCAACCTCGTAGGCACTCAGCCCTTCCGGACCTTGTTCTCCGGGAATACCGCGTGGGCCTTGCAGGCCTTGCTCGCCCTGTGGACCGACGATCTCACCCAGGTCTTCAAACCGGTCACCGGTGAACACCCAAAGGTTTTTCTGGATGAAGTACGCATCACCCGGCTCGTTGTTACCTTGTGGGAGGTCCCCGTAAGAAACCACCTTCCCCAAAACTTTGATGGCGTTGGCGGGCTCGCCCTTATCGCCCCGCAGACCACGAGGGCCCTGCGGGCCTTCCGGACCCACCAGTGAGGCCAGGTAGTCCTCTTCAGTGCCCACAAAGCCATTTTCAACGGCCATCTCGTAAACGCTTTTACCTTGCAGCGATACGAGGTAGTCTTCCATCGTCCAGTCGCTGGGGATGAGTTCGAACTCCCGAGCCAGTTGGTAAGCGCTCTGACCTTTGAGTCCTTCAAGGTACTGATTGATTGTTGTACCTTCTTCGATTTGACCGGTCAATTTGGCCAAGTCGTAGGCACTCTTACCCGCAGGGCCGACTTGACCGACCTCGGCCCATTTCACGGTATCCCAAACATACATCTTCCGATCGATGATGTACGCATGGCCACGTACGGGCTCAACAAAGTCCAGCATTTCCAGGCTCGGCAACGATCCCCGGATGTTGATACCGATGCCGTCAGACCCTTTCAGGCTTTCTTTCCATTCGTCGTACGTGCCGGTAAAACCGTCTCGGGTTACCGCCAGCTCATAGGCGTTCTTGCCACTTTCGCCTCGGAATGAACCCAGGTTTTCCCACCGTTCACCAATCAGCGTGTAGTAGTGAGTGTCAATGACGTACGTGTCACCTGTGGCGTGTTCCCAGGCTTCCGGGAGGTTGTCCGGTGTCGACAGTGTTCCGACAATCACGATGCCGCTGTCAATGAGCTGGTCAACGCCTTCAATACTACCGCCGCTACCGGACTTGATGACGGACCCACCGGGGGTTTGACCGTCGTGAATACGCAGCTGTTTGAGCTCCGTATCAATGGTCACTTCCCCATCGTAACCAACGTAGCCGTCGTTATCGGCCGTTGTACCACGAGGGAAACGGTACCTTCTTTCTTGCTGTTGCATGAGTCAGACTCCTGTGTTACTGACCTAGTTTACCGCCGTCCACGACGCCAAGCCATACTCGACCACCGCCGGTCTCGCCATTACCACCACCGGAGTCGGTTCCACCGAACATTTTGTCGTGGTTCTCCATGGTGATCACCGCCGCGATTCGTGCCACGTTGGCGTCCACCACGGTCGCGTCCCAGTGCGGTGTGACGTTACCGCTACGTGGAGTCATGATACCCCCACGGTGGACTGACCCCAATCCTGGAGACACCGATTCAGTGGTTTCGTCTTCCAACATGGACAGGGCCAGTTCAAATTTGTTGGCTCCGGCATCGAGTACTGTCACGGCTTCCACCACCCAGACGTTACCGCCCGGTTCGATTACCAAGTCGCCCACTTGCGCCGGGTTATCGGTGGCGTTTTGTTTACCGGGGTATTTAACGGTAACTTCAATGCCTTCCCATTGCTGGGTCTCGCTGTTGAACGATTGCTTCCCGTTAAAAGAAGCAATCTCTACACCCGCATTGATCATGAGTCATCCCCTCGGGTTAAAACTGGATGGAAATGTCGAACTCTTCAAAGCTGGACACGTTGGTGATGATGACCGTGTTCGCATCCACAATCTGGATGTTCCGAGTGTTGGTCGGGATCATCCCGGTCATGGGGTCAGACTCACGGATGAACCCAAACCACCCTTTCGGGAATTTGTTCTGTCCGTGGTTGATCTGAAGGGAACTGTCGGAGTAGATCTTCTCCACAGTAACACCGTCCGGGAGGTTAAACTGACCGGCACTCCAACTCACTGCCTGAACCGTCACAAAGTTACTACCAGCTTCCCCTTTCTCACCTTTCGGGCCCTGTGGACCTTCCGGACCGGCCGGGCCAGTTGGGCCTTCCGGACCAGCTGGACCTACGTCCCCTTTGGGGCCCAGGGGACCAATCGGACCCTGCTCGCCCACATCGCCCTTGGGCCCACGCGGACCTTCCACGCCCTGCGGACCACGAGGACCGACGGGGCCTTCGGGTCCACGCAGACTGATGAGCCATTCTTCCAGTGTCCCTTCAAACCCATTCGCCACCGCGATGTCGTACGCGGAGTCGCCCTCGTTCCCTTTTACGGACAGTTTGCCGATGGGGAATTTCTTATTCCGACCGTTCTGAACAACTTCCAACAACTCCTCACCCGAGAGCGGGAGTTCAATGGGGTCCATTTCGGAAATACGCTTAGCCATGGTATTTCTCCATTGTCAAACAAAATAAACCCAGAGCTAACGTAGGAGGCGATTGATTTGCCCATCCCACGTTAGCTCCAAGTATTTAAACGTCAGGTGTGTCCCGTTACCGAGACACGACTACCTGTTAAACCTGAGGGGAGTACAGGTACTGAACACGTACAGATTCGGTGTCCCACTGACCAGCGCTGTCGGCGTTCACAGTGAAGACCTTCGGATCGGCGGTTGCAACAACCGGCGCGTCCCAGGCCACACCGTTGGCGTCAGTGTAACGCACAGTGGCAAAGTTCATGATGCCGTTGACACCACCACGTGGTTGATGGGTCAGAGTGATGTCGTCACCTGCGATAACAACGGTTTCCATGAACGGAATCGCACCGCCAGCACGGGCAGCGGAATCAGCGTACGCTTTAACCGCAGCAACGGACGGAACCGCGTCGGTGGCATTGTTGCCAGCCAGGTCCTGGATCAGGTTGGCCTTGAAGACCGCGTCGTCCAGATCCACCGCACCAGTTACGCTGATGAAGTCAACCTTGGCCTTGGCAGCGTCAGTGAACGCGTTGGTGTCGTCGTTGGACTCGTACGCTGTCTTGAGACTGGCTGCTGTGAGGGAGTTCTCCAGCATGTCCTGGTCGGACAGCTTGACCCACTCAGTCACCGCACCGGTGCCTTCGTCGATGGTCATCGGCTGGTACAGGGCCCACTTGCCATCGCCGTCGTCGGCTACCAGAACGCGGTCAACGTTTTCCAGACCGGTCAGAGCGTCACGGCCGGCAACGTCGGCAACGTTGTAGCTGCGACCGAAGTTCAGCTGCGCGTCGGAGATCGCAGTGCTGACCTCGTCGCTGGACATCACTTCCAGGTTGGTACGGGCAGCGGCTTTGTCGGCAACGCTGGCCAGGTTGTCGGCTTTGGTCAGGGCGTCAGAAGACACCTGATCAGCCGCACCCTTCACTTCGTTGATCGCACCAACCAGGCTGGTTTTCTCAGCGGTGCTCAGGGTAGAGAGGTCACCGTCAGCGTTGGCACGTGCCGTGGCTTCGTCGGAGATGGCCTGGTTGATCTGGCCCAGGTCGTCCACAAGACCGTAAATCGTGGACTTATTACGCTTGATAATAGCCATGCTATTGCTCCTGAAATTTCAGAGATGTTGATTAAGAACCGGTTAAGTAGGACACGGTGATGGCACCGACCATGCCGTTCAATTCGGCCATGTCTGCTGCCGGGATCACTGCATACCATGTGGACGTTTCAGCGTCAAGTTGGGGCTTCACCCCCGACAATTCAACCACCGAACCGTCCATCAGATACGCCAGTCCCATGTCCAATACGAAATCCCCCATGGGGGGTGAGGGTAATGGTGCTCGGCCATCGGGTGCCACGGGCAGCCATTGTGCGGTCCGTAAGACCGCGTTTCCACTCCCTCCACCGTCGGACCGTGGTGCGTCCAACTGTTTCAGGTTTTGGTTCAGGATGTAGAAACTGAACGCATCGGTCATGTCCTGAACATCAGGGGACACCACCGGTAACAGACCCAAATGCTCACTGGGTCGGGAAACAACGCCTTCAGCACCAATCAGGTAATCCAGTTGCGGGTTGGCAATGTTGTTGTCGTTGGTGTCCATGTAGGAGATCGACAACTCAATCTCCCCGGTCCAACTGACGTTCATCACTTCATTGATAACGTACTTGGTGTACGTCCCGGGCTCCAATATGCCGGTGTTCAGTACAATGACATCGCCGCTTAACAGGTCCCGGGGACGGAAGAACCCTTCCCCGTCCCGGAAACCAATCTGAACCACCCACGCCTCACCATCCGGGATTGCACTCTTCAGGTCAATGGTGGCCTGAAAATGTAGTTTCGACATTTGACAATCCTTTTTATGTTGGGGTAGCGCCACAATGGAGCACTACCCCAATGGCGCTGGTGTTTACGACAGCATGTACTTCCAGTGATAGCCGTAGTTGGAGTTAACGTTGGCTTTACCGACGTTAACGTACCCATCCACCACTTCGTAGTTCTGGTAAGTAGTAGGCTGCAGTGTCGGTGGGTTAGAACGCGAGAACTGCTGGAATGTCGGAATCACCATGTCGCCCATGAACGTATCGCCCCAGTTATCCGGGAACTGAAGGTTAAACGAGCTACCAGTGTTCCATCCTGCATCATAAAATATAGTCACAGAATGCAGGTGCAGGCCAGCGGCCTTGTTGTCCAACCGAACGATGCTGCCGTTGTTCAGTTCTTCGATGGTCAGTGCGTCCATGTCGGTCTGAGAACCGAAACCAACCACAATGACGATGGCTTCCAACGTGCCGCGCATCAACTTAGCCCGTTTGCGAACCAGGTTCACAGACCCACCGGTAGAACCACCACCGCCCGGGATGTCAATGGTCACTGCACCACCAGCTTCGGTGACGTTAACGCCTTCGCCGGTGAAGTTAAACGAAGCGGCGGCGTCTGTTACGGCGGTACCGTCTTCTTTAACCGCGACCGAACCGCCCGTGCCGGAACTGCCCTGCAGGGAATCCAGCCATTCCTGTTCGGTACCGGTGAAGCCATTAGCCACCGCCACTTCGTATGCCGAATCACCCTCAGGACCAGTCGGACCGGCAGGGCCTACGGGGCCTTGAGGACCTTCCGGGCCAGCCGGACCTTGAGGACCGTCGTTACCCTGAGGACCTGCGGGACCTTCGGGACCCTGAGTACCCTGGGGGCCTTCCGGACCGGCGGGACCGGCTGGCCCCATGGGACCTTGCTCACCGGTGTCACCTTTCGGCCCTTGGAGTGAACCACTATTGAACCAAGCAGAGCCGTCCCAGATCCACAGGTCAGTACCAACAACATAACCTTGACCAGGATTCACGCCCGACATCGGCAATTCGGTGTCGCTGGCCAGTGTACCCAAGATCTGGATTGGATCACCCATCTCACCCTGGATGCCTTGGGGACCTTCAGGGCCCTGTGGGCCTTCCGGACCAGTCGGACCTGCAGGACCGGCCGGGCCGGTATCACCAACGTCACCCTTGTCACCCTTCGGACCTTGAGGCCCAGCGGGACCTGCGGGACCAATAGGACCTTCGGCACCGTCAGCGCCTTGAGGACCGGTGGGGCCCTGTGGACCCTGCGGACCTTCCGGCCCACGAATCGGACCGAGGTCTTCATACGCGTCACCGGTCCATCCCCAGAAGTTACCACCTACCAGATAGCCTTCGCCAAGGGTACCGGTTGAAGGCAGTTCGGCCGTGCTGGTCAGTGTACCAACCACGCTAATGCCCGGACCCATCTCACCTTGAATACCCTGTTCACCCTGAGGACCCTCAGGACCCATGGGGCCTTGGTCACCCTTGGGACCCTGTGGGCCGGTCGGGCCTGCAGGACCCTCGGGACCAGGGTCGCCCTTCGCGCCTTTGTCACCTTTCAGTGACGTCAGCCACTCGCTTTCAGTGCCAGTAAAACCAGCGGCCATGGCCGCTTCAAACGCAGATTGACCAGCGTCGCCTTGTGGGCCTTCCGGACCCATGGGACCCTGTTCACCGGGTGAACCTTGAGGGCCTTGAGGGCCTTCGGCACCATCCGCGCCCTTAGGACCCACAGGACCTTCGGGGCCCTGGTCGCCTTTCGGGCCTTGAATGCCCTGAGGACCGGCTTCGCCTTGAGGACCGACCAACGAGTCCATCCATTCTTGAACCGTTCCCTGGAAACCAGAGTCCTGTGCCATTTCATAAGCACTCTTACCCTGGGGTCCTTTGAGCGACTGAATCCACTGTTCAAACGTGCCCTGGAAACCATCTTCCACGGCGAGATCGAACGCGGACTTACCTTCTTTCCCTTTCAGGTTAGCAACCGCCAGACGACGGTTCACGTAATTACCCGACGCGTCCTTCTGGATCACCTCGACGTAATCGTCAGCTTTGATCTGACCGGCAACGTTCAGGTCAGAAATCTTCTTTGGTGTAGACATAACACTTTCCTTACTGGTTAGCTAAGGGCAATGTCTTCGGCGTAGCGGTCGTACGCTTTGGCCATCTTGACATCGTATTGGTTCTTGGCATAGGCTGGGCCATTGTAGCCACGGGCAAACCGCGCCCAGTCCCGTTCACGCAATGCCGTCCATAGGTTACTGTCGGCCTTGATGAAGCGGATGAACGCCTGTAAGTGGAAACGCTCGTGATCGTACATCCCCGCCACGAACTCATGAACACTCTCGTAACCGAGGCGCTCCCAGTGGTAGCCCATGATCTGGAATGCCCCCCAAGAGGCGGATTCCAACGCAGACTCCACGTGAATGAGCTTGGCGCGTCCCAGACGACCGTGTTCGGCGATACCACCTTTATACCCACCGGTGGTGCGGGCTACCAGCGATGGCATCTCACGGTGGTATAGACGGGCGTCAATGCCATGCTCGCCCAAGCGGCGATACATGATGTGGCGTTCAAACAAAATGGCGGGTTGTCCATTGGAGAAAAAGCCACTGCCGCGTGATTCAACGCTGTTTACGGCCATCACCGACGCCACGGGAACGCCCAGTTCCTTGGCAGCTGCCTCCAGGTCCTTCTGGGTGAGGACACGACGCACAACAACTGGAACACCATCCATGACAGCGTAGGTCTTAGGACCAGCAATGCCATCCGCCACCAGGCCGTGTTTCTTCTGGAACGCCATCACCGCATCGCGGGTTTTCTTACCGTAAATCCCGTCAGGATACAGGTCAGCGCCCAGAGTGTTCAACTGGGCTTGGAGAGCCTTAACTGCAGGCCCGTGATCCCCACGCTGGAGGACCTCATCGTAATCTGGATCGAAGTTTTGATCGATCAGGTCTTTGTAAATGGTCATGGAAAAACCAAACTCCCTGTTACTGCAAATGGTGGAGTATTGGGTTGGATTCGGATTACCCAAAGTTTCTCAGTTTCTTGCCCAACTCCTTGAACGTACCATACACACTGGTTGCCGCACCCATCAAAACCCGTTGCCAGGTTGGGATGTTACAATGCAGCAGAGTCTGGCGGAAGACAGCGTTGGAGTGTTTCCAACTGTAGCCTTTTACCAGCAGGTAGTCGTGTGCCATGGCGGCTGGGAAATACCGTCCCACCGGTGGGAAAGCCCACCGCAGGAAAATAGGCACGGTGGCCCCATCAGTCACAAACCCAGCGGGGATGGTTACATCGCCCACGGTGATTTTACGAATCACACGGTAACGTGCTTGACGGTACCAACGGGTCGGGAGCATGATGTCCACACGGTAATTGTCACGTGGTTCAATCTGCATGGAATGTCCTACCTGTTACTTGACTTCCAGCAGACGGTAGTCGCCGGTTTCAACCAGACGTGAGGAACCATCTTCCAGAATGCGGATGTTCATGGGACGGTCGGTGGATTCCACGTAAACCGGAACGGAACCGTACCAGACCAATGAGTCTTCTTTGGCCGCCATGGTGTAGTTGAGGGGTTGACCCGGCTCGCCCATCGGCTCGTCGTTCATCTCAACGTCGTCCAGACCCAGGTTCATGTCACGAACCCGGTTGATTTCCTCAACGATGCGACGGGATGTAACTGGCGAATCCAGCTTGATCGTAATGCCGCCTTTGAACGTGATGTTCAAATCCAAACGGCGGTAAACATAATGCCGTTCCAGATTCAGGTCGGTTTGCTCTACCTTAACAAAGGTTCGACCAGGGTTGGTTTCGGTCGGCGACGCGAAAGGTGGGTCAAAATGAGTATATTCTTCCTTCAGGTTAAAGCGCGGGTGCGTCTCTTGAATGAGACGAATCATCGCCAACCTGGAAGGCAGGTTATAGGGAAAAACGTCAGTAGCCATTTTAGTATCCTCGTTGTCAATAGATAATTACTGAGGTGACAACCCATAGCATAATATTTTTTCGGGGAGTAACGGCATAAAGCCCACCATCCCTTACGGACAGTGGGCTTTATATTTCAGTGGTCATCAACGGAACAGAGAGAAAACACTGTACCCGGTCAATTCGAGTAAGGTTAGTAACATAACCCCAACACCAATCAAACCGGAGAGTGTCAGCACCGCCGATCGGTACGTATCACTGTTTCGTACGGACCCAACCGGCTTCTGCAAGATTTTCTCCTGCAGCTCAGTGTCGTTGATCTGGTAAATGTCAGCCAGTAGTTCCTGACCTGTGTGATTCACCGTGTACGTTTTATCGGTGGGTACCAAGGCATTGAGCATGGCTCGGAGTACTTTGGAGTAATCACTTTTGTGTAACGGCTGATCACCCAGATCAATCAAGGCTTCTTCGACGTTCATCGTACTTCTCCTTTGTCTGGGCATTCATATCGACCCATTTTCGCAACTGCTTCATCTGACGATTGCAGTTACCAATGGCATCCAATTCTTCGATGGTGTAATCCGTTAAGACCAGGAACCGAGCTTCCCAGATGTCAGTCACCCCAGGGAACTGGTCCCGTGGGTCACGCAACTCCTCCATGGTGGGAGGTTTTGGGACGTAGCAGTCATTGGTCAGAGACGGCGGTGGCGCAAGAGGCGTCGGTGGGCTTGGCTCGACAGTAAGCGAGCTGCATGCTGTCAACCAGATGCTGGAGACCAGCAAGATCATCAGGCGGAGACTCTTGAGGCACATGGTTTGTTTCCTTAACCGGGGTTGGTTTGGGGGTAGGTTTTGGCTCAACGGTAATCTCAGTTTCCGGTTCCGGTTGGGGTTCCGGCTTAGACTCGGGTTCTGGCTCGGGAGGTAATTTAACGTTCTTGAGTTTCAAGTAACGATCCAACACCTGCTCCCGTTGTTCGTACTGTTCCCGAATCGACGACACCTGGTCGTTCATGAACTCGTAGTTAATGGCCCGATCAATCTCGATGGTTTCTTCTAGTTGATCTTCGTTGTGCTGTCCTTGTTTCATCACCACTTTGGCTTCGGCCAGGTCTCCTTTTAGGGACCCGACCTGTTGATACAGGAAATAACACACACCAATGGTAGTTAGTAACAGTCCGATGAACAACCATTCGAACCACTGCAAACCGATCTTACTGAACAGGCCTTTGATTACTGAAAACATTGCACATTCCTTATACCAGCACTAACATGTAGTACAGGGCAACTGCAATCGCATCCACACTGTGTTCGTCCAATGATTCCAAATCCACACCCCACGACAAGTCGGTCCTATCGCGCAACGCACGCCGAACCTCTTCCTTGTCAGACATAAACCCTTTGCGGACCCCCACGGTCTTCTTCACCGTGGTCGGGTCAACCTGGACCAATGGCATTGTGGGATCGTAGTTGAATAACGTTTGGCGGATATTCAACACACATTCCGTCAACGCCCCAAACGACTGAGCGAACTTGCCCATGAACGGGGATTCGGCAACGACGGCGTGTGGTTGGACATTGTAGAAAATGGAGTGGAGTTCGTCGGCCTGTTGGTAAAACCGAGAGATACGACTGCCGTGAGTTTCGGTGATGGACTGGTATCCCAATAGCCGATCGTTGGCTTGCAGGGTGAACGCCATGTCGACGTGGAACTTCTGCGATACCATGTCCCAATGGACACCGGCGACTCCGAGAGTAACGGTGCCGGGGTCAATCCCCAACACCTTCAGAGGCGTCGTGTTCGGTGGCATTACCAACATAACGCCTCCTTACACAACCGATGCGCCATCGACGTCCTGTTCACCCAACGTGGGTTCAACACCACCAACATCCAGTGTGAACTCGGCACCGTTGGTTGAGTAACCCAGCGCGTGGTACGTGGATACGTGGACATTGACTTGTGCGGCAATGACTTCGTTGTACGTGAAGTTGCCAGCACCGCCACTGCTGCCCGATACTTCCTTATCCACACCAGAGACCAGGGCCAGTTCAGAAATGACCGGAGACCGAGTGGAACCGGTGCGAATCCGATGGGCATTCAGGATCTCTTCGATGTCCTTAGGCCCCAAGGCCACCGTCACTACCGCCGAAGCGGATTCGGACGAGTTCGAACCAACAACCATACCGGAATTCGGAACTTTGGGACGCTGTGGGTTGAGGTTGTCAGTGGTAGGTACAAACGGAGTGACGGTCGCGACGCCGTCCACAATCTCAACGCGCTGCAGTTGCGCGTTCACCTGGGTCATGTCAATCCGACGCAGGTAGTAGGCGATGTACTGACGACCATTGTGGGATTCCTGTACCCGCAGGGCGTACCGACTACGTTCGTGGGCCGGGAGGTCGTCGTTCATTTCACGCAATACAAACGGAATCTGTCCGTACAGCGCAGCGTCGGTGGCGCGATGTACAATGGGGACTGTTTCGTCACTGCCGTCGTCGGCTTTCACCGTCGCGTGACCGAGGTTGCCAATGGCCAAGTACCGCATGCTTGGCACTTGATGACTTTCAGGTGCCACGCCGGACTGTACATTGAACCGTTCATTCAGTGTTGTGTTGGGTACCAACTTGAACGGCAGGCCCAGATTTTTGATGGTTTGCAGAAAGGTACCATACACCGTTCGGGTGATACCAATGATTTCCTGATCGATAGCTGCCATTGTCTTAAGACTCCGTAATAAGTGGTCGTTCACACACGATTATACTACCTGGGTAGAACTACCCAGTGCGTGGGTGTGATGTGGAATACAGCGCCATGACGTCAAGAAACAAAAACAACGGACATACCGCTCATGTCATTCGCCTTTTCCTAAATGAGAATTGTCATAAGATATGGCATTGTAAGGACCGACTATGCGGAAATACTGGCGGATCAATGATCCGCCAGAGATCAGTCAAAGTGAACATCGCCGTCATCAATTCTTCATGGATTCGGTAGAGTTCGGGTGTTCCCCAGTATTTTAGAGGAAGATTGTTTTTGTCGTTGAGTTTATTGGACACGAGCAGACACTCAGTCACGGCTTGTTCCAAGTCACACTCACTGCTTAGGTCGTGGATTTCAATGTGCGTAGGTCATAAGGCTTCTTTGCTCATATCTCTCCTAACTCCTCTTTACAATAGCCGATGATAACCGAGTACAGTACTGTTGCTTTGAAGGAAGTGGTCAGAACCGCCGGTATCAGAGTATCGTAGACGACCGCCGTTTCTTCGTTGTAAGGTGTGAAATGGTCGTCGTCGTGGAGTAGTTGCGGGTGAGATAAAACCGAATAAAAGTTATTGTCGTATTGTTTTGAAATATAATCGGCGTAACAAATCGCCACGATGTAGCTCTTCGCCGGGAACTCCAACGCTTCGACGTCACCATTGATCATGTTCAACGCACTGACAATCACATTGGGGTTATACGATCCCCCAAAGTAATCGGTTTTATTGCCTTCCCGATGAAAGCGTCTAAGACGGTCTAGCCAACCACCATTCAATGAGTGATTTGTACCCACTGCATTCGCCATCCAATCCTTCCTTTCGTCGATAGTGTTCTGTCAAACATGTACCCTTAAACTCACACGAGCGACACACATCCGAAAGCAGGGTGTGTTTTTCTTTTTGGGTCCATTCAAGGTACGCATTGAAATCCGGGAGTTCCAGGAAAAACTCCCGATCGGCGTCGTCGAACTCCAAGACCCCAAAATTGCCATTTGGAGTGATGTAGACATGGTCGTCCGAGAACGCGTTACGGACACCGTCAGCGACGTCGTTCAATAATGCTGTGTTACGTAGCTGGCTGTTTGGAAAACCCATTACCCAGCGTTTCACGTACTCTACAAAGGCATTGTTTGTATTACCTCGATCATTGGCCTGATTGGGACTGTAAGGTTTGATTTCCACCGAGTTCAAGTTCGCTAACGACCGGATCAATTCGATTTGCTGATCGACGTCACCGGCCATCACTTCCGGCGTGGCCAAAACAATGACGTTTATCGGACGTGAAAACACCAACATGTTTGTGAAAACTTGTTCATGGTGGGGCCGGTGGTCAAAGTCATACGAGACGTTGACGTCGATATCGTCGTCGTATAGCCATTCCGACATTTGGTAGAAATTGGTGGTTATGGAAATGGGACCATCGTAATATCGCCGAACGACCCCCTTTAGATCATGGACGTACGTCTGATCCAACAGGGTCACTTCACCACCATAAATCTCAACGGCTTCAATTTCGGGGAGTTCCGAGAGACGATGGTCCAGGTGTGTCAAATCCAACACGCGTCGAGACCGGAGCTGGTCTTCGGTTAAATAACAGTTCGCACATCGGAAATTACATCGGTACAAAGGGTTTATCGATACGATCATTTAACACCCCATGATAGAGAGGTTAGTAACCTGTGGGGTGACCAAAGAACAGATCGCATGCTATCGACATACGCATAACCCCAGGACTGGGTTTTACGTAGTGTCCCAGATAACTTGGGAACACGTAAACCGTATCGGCTTCGGGCGTTATTTGGTAGTTGGCAAAGTGGTTTTTCGTTATGTCCCACTCATAACCACGACCGGCACAACCACGTGGGTCGACGAGAACCAGATTCCCTGGATTGGGAATCAGATAGAAAACAGCACTCACTTGAGCCCCGTTATGCACGTGCAGATCAAGACCGTCATTATTCTGACTATAAATACACCACATGCTGGTTCTATAGTCTTTGTCGTTCAGCGTAATGCCGAACTCTTCTTGAACGTAACGGAGCAATGCGGGTAGTATAACGTCGTCGTGCAGTTTGCTCAACGTAGGCCGTTCGGCGGGGTCGTATAAGTCAACCCTACTACCATACGCATTGTTATTGCTGTCCTCGTTGATCCCCATGGAAAATATCTCGCCGATGGCGACGTCTATATCCACATCGTGATCCTCGATGTGGTCTTTGTGGATCACGGTTTTCCAAGGTTCTATGCGCTCGTATGCCATTGTCGTCCCCTATGGGTTTTTGAACGTGGGGTCGCCTGGAAGTAGGTACTGTTTTATTTTGATCACTTCCAACGTGGATGCATCAAACAGACAACCAAACGCCCGTTTCTTTCGTGTGGTATCACCGTCATTCGGTGGCGCAACATTAAAAAAGGTACCTATTTCCTTCCCAGTCAGGTCGGTGTAAAAATAGATGTCCCGGAAACGAAGTAATCGTTCATCGTTTAAATGTAAACCTACACCGAAATAGTCGATTGGTACACACCCAGGCGGTAGCCGTGGGTATTGATGTCGTGCGATGTTGAGGTCGTACACCTTTAATGCTTTTTGTTGCGTCTCCAATTGTAGCTTTAACGTGTAGGACGTACCTTGAACAAAACCCTCGGGTAGCTCACAATCAAACAATGGGGCGACCTGAGCAACGTCACACCGACGGTACGATATCGAAATAGTGTCTTCGGGGTAGTTGGTATTGTTTTTGCGGGTAAGGCCGATCAACTCCCAATTCTTCAATTCCGGCCACGGACTGGCTAAGATTTCAGGACTGTGTTCGATAGCCATATTGAACAAGGGTAGTACCGGTTCTGATAACACGGGGAAGTTGGGACGGTAGGTATTCTCGGACAACCCATTGGAATCAAGGGTGATTTCCTTTGCAGTCGGGTCGACCCCATCGATGTTAGTCAAAGAAACATTAGACATTTCTTACCTCAATCAAATCGACAATACCAACTTCACTAGCTTGATTCAGTTCCGCTTCCAACGCTTTCATCTTACTGCAATGTTCGTCAACCCGACAACTTTCCTGTGTATCCATGATCGTTTTCCGACATCCGTTACACAAACTGAAGAGTGAACATCCCCAACAGTCGTCATGCATGGACAGGTATAACATCGAATCCTGAAGAGGTGTGGTGATTGCGTCACTGGCCATCTCATTTTCAAAATCAATCGGAAACATGTCATCGTCACCAAATGCACCACAACTGTAATACGACCCGTCGGGATGTAGGTTACGAATTCCTTTATCGCAGTCACGACTTATGGGACATGTCGTCTTAAGTCCGCCCAAGGAACGTATGAACTGCTGTGTGTTGTATTCCCATGGAGTCAACCCCGCCTTATGTATTTCGAGGTATTTGGCGTAAATGTCCCCCATCAAATAAGAAATACTTTGACGCCCGCTGGCGAATGCCCAATTAAGCTTACACACTACGCCCATTTTTTTGGCCAGTCTGACATTATCCAAGGCGCGTTGAACGTTACTCTCGTCTATCACTGAGATGAAATCTGGACGGTACCCGACCCGCTCTAAGAACAGGTCACTGACTGCCCAAAAGTCCTCTTCTAAAAACACCCGTGTACGAGTAATTAATCGACTGTCACCGTAATGGAAGGACGTCCCCACCCCGATTTGTGGGTGGCGAAACAGCTCAGTCCATTTGTCGGGCCGCTTATAAAAGTCCCACAAGTTGGTCGTGAAGCTGACAATGGTTTCGGTCATGCCGCGTTCTTCCAACAGCTTGAGGATATCCCAATAATAGTCGGGCCTGAGCATCAACGGATCACCACCGTTAACAATGATCGTTTGGGTGTTCGGAAACCGATCCAGAAAGCGAGCAATATAGTCCAGATTGAGAACGTCTTTCTTATCGTCGGTTATGTTGGTGGAGCTGCAGAACGTGCAGGCGAAGTTACAAAGTTCCGTTGGTTTGATGATCAGATCCACGGGTAAACTCCTGTTCGGTATTGGATGACTATATAGTTAGACGTCGGCGTTGAAAACAACCACACACAGCATAAAACCACGGCCTCAGGTACCGTGGTTTTATGTCACCATTGGTTTACTTTGGCGATTGTTTCCTTCGGTAAAACACACTCGGTGATTCCATAATCTTCCATGATTGACAACACGCGATGGTCCAGACACGTCGGCAGAAACGGACACTCGCCACACTCTTTCGTTTTGGTGGTGTAAGCGTACTGTTCTAAGATGACGGCGTCGTACTTCTTACGATAGTCCTCTACCCCGTCAACCCGGTACCGGTCACGGATTTGTATCAAATCTTCGTAAACGATGGGGATGGCGTAAAACTCATTCTCATAAAAAATGATTACGCGTTCTAGTTTGTCGTGCGGACTCACCACATCGACGTGTTGGTCGACCATACAGCCGTCGTTAGTCGCCTGAGTGGTGACGGTCACAGATTTTAACCAGTTAAACGCGCGCCGGTACTGTTCTGGATCGTTACTGGTTCGAGCAAACGACAGATTAAAGTCCACACCTTGACCGTACTGTCTGAGGTAAAAGTTGTTCAACGTTTCGTAGTTATCGACTACCAACGACTGACTCAAATTCAACTGTGGGTGCAGGTACAGGTTCGGGAACCGGGCTTTGACGTCCCGAACCTTCTCGGCAATGACCGCATTGTAGCGTTCGTTCAGGTTCTTCGATTCCGGAATGACCACGTTGATCTGAAGTTCCTTCATACCAAGACGATCAAGGGCGTTCAATACCTGTAAGTCGGGTTTCACCATGGTGGAGTTGACAACCAGTCGATCAAACCTTTTGATTAATTCAGTCAACCGAATGTCATTCAGGATCTCCATCGTGTTGGTGGCGGTGAAGATATCGGTACTACCCAAAACGACCGCATATGGGTCGAGGTGTTCTAGGAACTCATAGGCCACGCGGTACATCTTATCCGTAGCTTTATTGGGGGAATCACGATCAACATGGCAACCCGCGCAATTGAATGCACAACCCGCTAAGATCTCCAACTGCAGTTCGAATGAGTTGAATTTTTCGATGTTCACGAAATCACTCCATAGAGTCGTTTAAACTCACAATGTTTGTTTGTGATGTTCACGTGGTCACTGTGTAGAAAACAACCCAACCCGCAACGCTGATAAAACTCACAACTCAGGCACTCGCGTTCTTGAATGAACCGGACCTCGGACTCATGGATGTTGTCAACAACAGTCGGGTCCGATTTGAACTGGTCCCGATCGGCCAAAATCCGACAAGAGCCCGTATGTCCTGTCGGAAGAATGATGAACGAACTCCGACAGGTCGCTGTGTTGTGGTGATTCTCACGAAACCCTTTGACTGGTTGACATTCCGGATAGTGTTTATCCAACCACAGGAAAAAGTCAACCAGTTCAACATCACTGGGCTGTAAAATTTCAGCGTTATCTTCGGGTGAATAATAGTCAAAGAAAATCGGGTAGTCCTGGTAAAGTCGATCAAACACGACGTTGGAACCACGCATGAATCGTTCAATGTTAGGTCGGGTCAACACCACGGAAATGTTTGACAGCCAGGGTTTGAACTTGGCCAGGTTTTCCTCAAACAGTTTAAGCGTCTGAGAGTTAAACCGACCCGCAGCATCGTAAGACGTGCAAAAGGTGAACGGAATCAGCAGTTCTTCCAATGTCTTGATGAACCGCATCACCCGCTCGGCCTTCTCGAACACTAAGTTGGTCACGAAATTGATTTCACAGTGTTTAACTGATGTCACTACCCGATGACAGAACTCTACATAGTCGTCGAATACTCGATCGGGGAGTTCGTCCATGAACAACTCCCCACCCATGACGTTCACACTGTAAAAATCGTGATCGTTGGTGTTATTAATGACAACGCTTGCTTTCTCAACAATCTCATCAACACCAGTCCAGTCGCTGTGGTCCTGCCAACAAAACCCACAGCTAAGGTTGCAGCGCTCAAAGAAGTTGATGAAAAATTCTTTATTCTGTCCCCGCTTTGCTTCCACTATCTCCACCAGCGGTATCAGGTCCGGGTTGTTCGTGGCCATTGAGTATCTCCAAAGCGTATTTGTTTAAAAGCAACCAGTTGGGGTTTTCTTTATCCCCAACGAAGAAGTGAAACAGGTTCTTTCCGTTGAACATGTATTCTTCAAACTGGACAGGGAAATAAAACTGCCGGTAGTCCACCGCATCTCGGATAGAGAAAAACAACTCGAAGAACGAAGGAATCTCAAACAGCCAGACAACGTTAACACCGATATATTTCGGGTCGTTAATAACACCGTCATATCCCCGGAGATCTGGGTCTTTGTCATCGTCTATTGCTTTGATGTAGTCACAGTACTTGACCATCGAAGAGCAGAACAAGAAATACCGGGCCAGCAGGTCGGAGTGTTCTTCAACAAATTCATCTAAGAATCCATCTGGGGTTTCGAATGTAGCGATCCCAGAGGTGTCCCCCTCCATGAAATGGATCAGTACCAACAACACAAGAACGTTGAGTTCTTCACACTTAAAGAGTGTGTTGATTTCCATGTAAACACTGAGTAATTCTGAGAGTTCTTCTTTTGACAACGTCTCCACGTTGATCCGTGTTTTGACGTTCAGGTTTGCCAGGTAAAACACAAAGGGTTTCCCCTTTATTTTCGAATTACTGTAATCGACAGTATACACTTTGTCGTTTTCGGCAATGACGTTGTGTAGGTCACTGATGGGGAGTGGTACGGTAATCATGACGTTTGCCTCATCCGTTCAGATTCATTTGTTTCAACACGTCTCGGTCTGCGTGGTACAAGTACCCGATGAAATTGTTATTCATGTTATCCCGAAATTCCGTGCGACCAAAAATTTGACTACAGTGGGTATTTATATCCATGTTGACCAGGTCTCTGGCTTTCGTTACCGTGAACGAACCCTCAGGAAGAACCCTGAGTAGGTGGTTCAGGAATGGATCGGTGGTTCCATTCTTCGCATGGACTTTTTCGACAAGCTCACGTATTTCCTTGTGGTGCCTTTTAATAAACGCCACATTCCCTGGGTGGTTATCTGGATTGAACAGCACTGTGTCCTCCAGTGCTTCGATCTGGTCGTCGATATCGTCCCGTTCCAAGTCAATATCAAACCCAAAGTTTTGCTTTAGGTTGTAGATCCCATATAACAAGTCACGTCGCACGCCCACGAAGTCCCATGCCACTGATTTCCAGAGGATTGTTTCCATGCGCTCTACGAACGCGGATACGTAGCGATCAGATGGGTCAAAATCAACCAAGAGAACATGCGCCAGTAAGTATTCAAAACTGATACGCTCTTTCAGTTCGGCTGGGACGGGGCGCGGTTCTACTTCCTCATACCAAGCCCTTACAGCATCCAGGGTGGGGATTGTGATGTTTCGAAAACCGTCTTTTCGCGAACCTTTGGTACTGGTGCGACTTCCATGCTCGTACTTGTGGTTCACCGCATTCAGTTTCAAGAATCGATGTACCATCTCCACACTTGCCAGTGGGAATAAGGATCGCAGCCAGACCACCAAAAAGTAATTCAGGGAACGCTCGTCTATTAAAATGGTGGTCTTTTGTCCGATAGGCGTCAGGCATTCAACAAATGTGAATAGGTCACCAAAGTCTCTCTCGATTGCGTCGACCGACACAAACTGATACAATGGCCTAGGGCCATGCGTTACACGACACTGTCCAAGTGGTCCTACATAGACCAAGTTGTTGCGACCTACATTTCCAGTGAAATCGTAATCAATATAAACCTTATCCAACAAATGTAACATTATTTTTTTTACCTGCCGTCAGTCAGCCGTTCATTTTGAAATACTTCAAGGTCTCCGGCGTCAGATTGTAAAGATAATTAACAAAGACGCCGTTCGTGTCTTTGGTCATCTTCTCTCGACCAAAAAGAAAAGACCAGAGTGATTCTCTGTCGACAGCCACCAGTTCTTTCAGAACACTCCCGGTGAATGGTCGTTCCGGGTCTAAAAGGTCAAACAAGAAACGCCGATACTGGTCACCGTACCCAAGAAGCTCATCCACTTTATCCATCATCTTTCTGATGTACGCGTAATCCGCTTTGACGACATCCACGTCTTTATAGGTTATTGCCGGGTCGAAAAACCGCTTAACCTCAGGCTGATTAAGTTGGTACTCGATATCATTTCGATCAAAATTAATCGGCAGACCAAGTGTTTTCTTCAACCTAAACCCATTGTAGAAAGCCGCCATTCGACGCTTAACAAAATCCCTAGCGCAGGATATCCACAACATGTGTTCAATTTTCTTAGAAAGTTGATCTACATGCGGGTCAGCGTCGTCAAAATCCACACTTAAGGAGTGAGCCAAGAGTGTTTCATAGCTCAGGTGTTTTTTGAGTTCCGAACAATACCCACTACCATGTTTCGAACCCGCGTAAAAGCGTTTCGTGTCGTCCAGTGTTGGAGCCGGAAGCTGGTCAGCGTAATGATCGTAAGCAAACCCCCTAACTCGAACAAAACGATGGTGTATGTAGAAGGTCCTCAGGATTGCGTGGATGATTTCCACCGGCATCTCAGGATACACCGCTCGATAGTGGGTCACCACTAGCTGGTACATGTCGTCAATGTCCAACATTAACCACACGTCGCCTTCAGTAAGAATCAATGTTTCCATGAATGTAGGTAGGTCGCCAAAAGCATCCAACGCTTCTTCGAGGTTGGTGAATTCCATGAGTCCTTCGGGATGGAATTCATTTTGAGTATGCGTACGGTCGTCCAGATAAATGTACGAGTCGGTTGGTTGTTTCAGGTCAACGCTCGTAAATGCAAAGTCCGCCCGGACGTCATCAATTAAGTGCAGCATGGTTATGTTTCCTTTGTTGGGGACAGGACCATATCTGAAATCTTTACAGGCGTGACTGAATGCAGGTAACTGAATATAAGGGAGCCTGTTCCCCATAATGCATCGTCGATACCGAAGAATGCACTCCACGGACGCTTCCGGTCGGCGTCAATCAGCTCGATGAATTCGTCGTGTGTGATCTCATGGTCCTTCAAGAAGAAGCTAACGGCGAGCTCCTTGAAGTCCTCTACAATGTTATTGCGTTTGTTGTTAACGCTAATAGCGTGGTGGATTTTCTGGGCGTTAGCTGCAGTTATCTCATTAAGTGATTCATCAAACCCCAGCGCTTCATCCAGCTTTGAGATTTGTTCCTCGATGTCGTCCGCCAGCGGATCGATATCTAGGTCTAGGTTTTTCTTTAGACCGAAGATTCCTAATAACAGCCTACGGCGCCATGTGGTGTAGTCAGTCACCAACATTTGCCACAACAACGCTTCCATCCGTCGTCTAAAACAGATGACATAAGGATCTGACTCAGAATAGTTACACGCATGTGCGTGAACCATAAGGTATTCAATAGAAACGTTCTCTTTTACCAAATCGGAGAACTCACCATTTACTCCCGCCTCTTCGTACCAAATGCGCGTCTGCATTGGTGTCGGGACTGTAAGTCCGAGTCTACCCTCACGATTAATGCTCGCGCGGGTGGAAAGGCGAATCTGGCTGTATTTTTGGTCGATCGTCACCATTCTCAAGAACCGATGTGTGTTCTCAAGCGTGATGTTTGGAAAAATACCACGCAAGAAATGAACGTAAAAACGGTTTAGATCTTGCTCGTCGATGAACGCCGTGACATCACGACCACTGTGAATAATGGATTCGATGAATCCATTTATACCACCAGGGGCGTCTATAAGCACATCAAGATTGGGGTACTTCATCAGCGGAGTTGCGTCTTGAGAAAAAGCCTTAGACCCGAGGGAGTTAATATAAACAATATCTTTCGGGTTGGCCCTAGCGTTCGGACTGGAAAATGAGTAATCAAGCGACAGGCCGTTTGTCAACCGGATCATCGTCTGCTCCTTGAACCGTGGCAGTTGCTGTGGCAGTTCGAATGACAGACTGACAGATCCACGATCTCACCGTTGTGAATGCGTTCATATAACTCGTTCTGAACTGTTTGGATCAGGTCGGATAGATTTGACCGATCAGCATCGTTTCGAGTGGAAATGTAGGTCGGGTCACCACCGGCGGTTTTCAAGCTGTGTATGCTCTGGCGGTAATTATTGTTCAGTGCTGCAATACCCCACTCTTTATCGTGATCGCCGTTTGTGTAATTACTGCCAGAATAATGACGCGCGGTGTAAACCTTGCGCATTGAAGTACAACGTTCCGCTTCGGCTTTGATCACGTCAACAACGTTACTTGCATCGACATCTCCGGTGTTTGCATCAGTACCCCTATCAAAATGAGACAGTTCCACCAGCGGACTTTGGTCCATGTACTTGTCGTCCCGGGCAGAACCCTTCCACCATTTCGCTTGGTCCTTGGCGTACTGGTTGATGTTGTTATTGACAGCCGCGTGAAAATCACTCCGTTTTAAATCAGCCATGTTAGAATACCTCTACAACTGGGATCGTTTTTGTATCCGAAGTCAGCGCGGACGGCTCTTTCTCATACCGAATGCCTTCCTCACCCATGAACCCATTGAGTACTTCCTTCAGGATGTCCTGATCGGTGTTTTTCATGGACCGCATCATGGACTTTGGAGAAGCACAGATATCGCCCTGCCAATTAAGTTGATGACAATCGCCATTACAAACGTCAAATACGTCACAACTGAAACAGACTTCGTTCAGGGTGCTTTCGGTTGCAATGTTACATCCACGTCCTTCCGAGAACACGATATCTGAAATGGTTTGATCCAAGGTTCCGAACGTCGTCTCAGGGGCGCCATTGGGACACCCGCCAATGGTACCATCGGCGTTCAGGGTTAGAATCTTCTGTTCGCATTCCCGACTACGGCACCCGGAAAACGTATTGAATACAGTGCTGGTCAGCAGGCTTTCTAGGAACATGTTCAAGATCTTTTCGTACGCCTTGTGTTCCAACGTCTGTTCCCACATTTTCAAGAACCACGCGTCCAACTCCAGATTGGTAGGAAAAATACCGGTGTTCTCACGGGCGTTACCATTCTCAGTGATGCGTTCAAAGTTGATGAACGCAACCCCAAGGTTGGTCATCTTGTTGATCAAGTCGATTGGCTCAACATCCATCAGGTCTTTGGACACGCAAATCATGACCGTGACGTCTATGCCTTCGGCCACTAACTTACGGACGTTTTCTTCCCACAGCGCTTCTTGGTTGCGGTTCCCTTGCCAACGGATGCTGTAATCCCAGGATGTCCCGATTGAAGTTCCTGCCACTTTCTTCAGAAACGCCAGTCGGTCATCTGTCAGCTTATACGTCAGGTTGGTTTGAATACCCCATGTCAAGTTATCCCAGAGTCCATCCAGCTCATCGTAAACCTTTTCCATTTTGTCCAGCGGGCAGAGCATCGGCTCGCCACCATGGAACGAGATGTTGGCGGAACGGAAGGTGGGGAACTGAGCTTTCAGTCGGTGAAAGAAGTCAATGGTGGCATCCGGGTCAAACCAACCCTTCTTCCCGTTGGTACCACTTGTGAAACAGTGCTGGCAGTTTAACTGGCAAGTTTCGGTAGTTTTCAGGTAGACCATTAAATCACGCATGGTACGTCCTCGTTTATTTCTAATGAATGTCGCTACTGTACAATCATGACCATAAGTAAAAAAAGCAGCAGTGGGCTTACACCCACTGTGCCGGCCAAACGACCTTCCAACCACCGTTGACGTAGGCTTGCAGTTGATTGTTACGGACCCGCAGACTGGTCTCGTCTGTAGAACCAATTCGCACGTAACGCCCGTCGTGGTGATTCACGTTCGGGTTAGCGTGGGTGGCAAGTGCGACACCCACGGCGTGTGGTGACATGTACCGGGTTTTGGTGGACATGTCCGCCGCCTGGGTATCCGTGGCCATTTTGTAGTTTTCGACGTCCCCCAGTCCCACCTGGGCCTTAGTAACCTTGTGTGGGTTGGTGCCGTCTTCCATGTGGTCGACCAAGCGGTTCTCGACTCGGTTTCGATCTTCGGCTGCTTCTTCAAACAACATCAACGCGTAGGCACGCGTTTCATCGTGAAGTGCTTGGTCACCAGCCATGATCGCCTGAACAATCCGTTCCAGTTCGGTGACAACCGGCTCAAACCCATACAGTTCCCACAAGGCGTGCAGGTGGCCAGCCGCTGGGTACTCGTTAGGCTTGCCGATGATGTTGGCCCACTCCACGGGCCGATCTTCTTCAGCCAGTGTGTCGATCACCTGCTGGAGTGCGTCGGTTGAAACTGCAAAGTCTCCACCCACTACCTGGTAATCCAGGAACACACTGGTCGAAACATTGGGGTTAACAACGATGATCGCCCCACAGACTTCCAGACCGCTTCGGGTCGTGGCCCGTTCGTACAGGTAAGTGGCGATATAATCATCGCCCTTACGAAGCTCTGCACCTGACACATCCCGGAGGACCATGTCGCGGGTGTAGAACCCGCCGTAATTGGGAACCAAGACCCGGTAGTTACCGGTGGTCACGGCGGCGTCCAGATCGTGTCGCTCGCCCAGGATGCGGTTATCCGGATTCCGGCCCGTCAAATCCAACGGGTATTTGTTAACAATGAGTGACATTTAGACTTCTCCGAAGTTAGGCTTCAAGTTGGGCGGACGCGTCATCGAATGCCGCAATCAGGGTGTCCGTGACGTCTTGGGCACCGGCACCGACGGTGGGAATCGGTGTCCGACCACTTCCACGGGTTGGGTAGTACAGACCAGGATCGGGCAGGAACTGACCTGTCGGTTGACGCACTGGGATGAATGTAATTCCTTCAGCGGGAACGTTGGTCACATCCAGTGACAGTTCCATGACCCGCTCAGCGCCGGTACCGGTGATACCCAACATGAAATCCCGCATGGGCGGGATGCCGTTCAGTGTGGTTATGTTTACCGTTTCGTTTGTCCAGTCGGCTTCAATACTAACCCACGCTTTACGTCCATCGGGTCCTGGTACGCTACCAAGCATGTGAAGGGGTTCGTCGGTTTCACTGAGGTGATAAAACGGCAGATGTTCATCGCGTCCGAAACTGTCTCCAGAGGTGAAGTCCCAGGTATACGTTGCGAAATACACAAATTGCGTGTACATGTCGTCCTTGATGTCACCATACGTCATGTTCTCCAGCATTTGGGAGTTAGCAGCCGTGCCCAACAGGATGTCCTGTTTCAACCCTTCGAGGGTCATCCCAAATGTCCGGTCGGTGTCGTAAGCGGTACCATCGACCCGGAGGTAATTCTGCAAGATACCGTTGATGGTATCCATGCTGATTGCGCCGATATCCGCAGCGGTAATTCCGTGGGGGTTATTGGTGTCACTGAAATGCGGTTCCAGAACCTCGTCCTTGAGGGCTTGGATGACCACCTCTACCAGATACGGGGTCATGTACCGGTCGTTACGGGTCCCGTCATACGCTTCGCCCGGTGTGGCGATTCCGAAGTTCTGTACTAGCGAAAGACCTACGTCGGCTTTATCAGTACCGTGGGGGTTGTCGGCGTTCAGGTGTTCGTCAATTTCCCGTTGTACAGCTGCCCCTACAGCAACGTCCGTCGACTTCGGTGACATATAACGGTCACTGCGGAGTCCTTCGGCTGCCTCGGTCTCGTTGGCCATCGGGAAGTTTTGTACGTACTCCAGCCCCACCTGTTTCTTGGTGACCATGTGAGGGTTGTCCCGACTGTTCATGTGGTCGGTTACAGTCCCCGCTTCCGTATCACCCAGTGCACGATTGATATCACCGATGGCTTCAACCACTTCTTCGAAACCGATCAGTTCACCGGTGCCCTGATCGTGTGGGATCGGTGGGAACAACGCCGGGAGTGTGTCAATCTGACTCCATGCGCGAGTCAATGGGTTGACAGCTTTATTCGACAGCTCTTCCAATACGGCTTGATCTGAGAAGCCCCAGTGACCCCCGATGGTTTGGTAGGTCATGGACACAATACCACCGATATCGCGACTCAGGAAGCGCAGAGAACCTGCCAGAGCCTTACCGGTGTTGTTGGAGCCTTCGGGGAAATAGTGACCAAAGAGAAAGTCACGTCCTTCCTTATACAGACGACCAGTTGCTTGGTCACGGATCTCAAACGACTCCACGTAAAACGGAGCCGCCTGAGGGATGATGAAATAATAGTCATCCCGGCCAGGGACCTGCAGGGTCTGCAACTCCCCATCGATTTTGTTTGCCGGGTTGGTACCGTACGGGTCGAACTCGTACAGTCCCGTGGTGTTTACAGTAGCCATGACCTCTCCTTACATGGTGTTTGGGCTGGTAGGCTGATCAATGGTTTGAGATCATAAGATTGACGCTTAACGCCTTAAACGAGGACATGCCTATGTACAGTCTACACAGCGCTCATGTGCGGGTGGATCGTCGCAACGACCGTTGGGAGAAGAAAGACCTTGCCAACACCACTCTGCTTTCTTTGCGTAATGACTACGATGAGATCTGGTTATTCATCGACCATTACAGTTTTGACGCACCCCGAGCGTTGTACTTTGGGGACGTCATTCAACAAACGTACGACGACCCTAACGAACTCACACTCACCGAGTGGTTGTCGCAGGTTGGAAACCAAACACTTCCGTTCCGGGCCACAGTTCCCCGACTCGATCCCAGTTACGTGAAATACGCACACGCTTGGCAACTCGGGTACACATTCACACCGGTGGGCGACCCGGGAACCGTCCAGCAAGGTGGTAGTCGGTTTGACAAAACCGATCTGAAAGTTTACAAGGAAGGGATGGATAACGACTTTGTCGGTAAACACGCCATTTTCAGTGTAAACGGTTTTCACCACATCACCGATTACGGACCGGACGGCGTGTTCGTTGTGGGCGGTAACCATTCATTGCGTCACGCCAACGACAACCAAATCGGTCTATTGTCGTTTGAGGACATTGGTGAGATCAAATGCGTTCCAATCACCGATGACATGGTCACCGGAAACCAAGGCGACGTACCGCTGCGCAAGGGCGCTTACGTCACCATTCCGGACCACATCGACATTGAGAACAAAACCACACTGCTCGTCCTGGGTGGTTATCTTCAAGTGCTGGGTAAGACCTACACCCGAGTGAGCGATCGAACGTATCGTATTCAACTGGAACAATTGAACCTTTTGGAACGGTACTACGACAGTCGTCCGTATTTGGACTTCAGTTCATTGGGTCTGGATGTTAATGACGATAATCCGACCATGGTAAGTATCGATGAGTTTTTCCAAGACGATACGCTTCGCGCTTACCTAACGCTCCCTCAGAGTTTCTTGATCGTAGTGGACGCCGACAGCTTCTTCCAAGAACTGGAACCGCTGGAGCGATCGGGGTTGCCGGGTCGGTATTACGCACACACCGACTATCACCCGTATCCCGTGGTCGGCGCGTACGGACGCACCTTGGAATACCACACCCTTCAAGAAGACGGTACATTGGTATTGGCAACGGTTCGTAACCAACGCCATAATTACGACTTCTATCGTCAACCGTGGATGACTAACGAGCGGGTGGATTCGGGCCGATACCCCGAATGGCCGCATCAAGAAGGAGAGGCATACACCCGTCTGATCGGGGTTGAGAAGTAGCGACGACATAAAGCCCGCCTCGAAGGCGGGCTTTATTATGCCGTTGGGATCAGTCCTTACCGGAGCTTCCAAAGCCCTTATCGCCACGTTCGGTGACGGTATCGAACTCGTCCACCCATTGTGGATTCACCGGGTAGCATTTGGTGACCACATACTGCGCCACCCGCTCACCCGGTTGGATTTCCATGACCCGGTGAGTTTCGGTTTCATGACGATTCCACAACGCCAGTTTCAGCTCACCTTGGTAGTCGGAGTCAATAACCCCAACCAAGTTACCCAACACCACGCCTTTACACCCCAAGCCACTGCGCGGTAGGATCAGACCCACAAAGTTAGGATGACCCAGATGCATGGCAACCCCGCTGTGAACCGTTGCCATTTCACCGGGTTGGAGGATCAGTGGTTCTTTACCGACGTAACGCAGGTCGTACGCTGCGCTCCCCGACGTGGCGTGACCCGACTCTTTGTACCGCCACTTGATCTGAGCGGCGAGTGTCTCGTCCATACCTTCAAAGGCTTCTTCAACGAAACGGGCTTTTGGGGTGACACACTCCACGTTGATAATTTGGGAATACGGGTTTCCCTCCACCAAGTGTTCGGCGGGGGTGTCCAACACGGAAGTCAGACCGGAGGGACGGGGCTTGCGTTTCAGGGTCACCGAGTTTTCATCCTGGTGGACTGTGGTGACTGTCACGGCGTCTTTTTCAGTGAATTCATCGTTGTCTTTGGACATGGTTCGATTCCTCAGGCTATGGTTACGTGTTGGTTGTAGGTTTGTGGGACGGTGATGTTGTTGGGGTCCAAGACACAGATCTCGGCTTGGTTGAACGCCCCGTGTACGGATGAGAAGTGGGAGATGTAGAAGATCTGGTTGACCTGACCCAACTCCATCATGCGGTTCAAGAACGGAATCAGGTTCTGACGGTGTTGCTCGTCAAAGGTACTGCCAAACTCATCCAGGTACAACGGGTAGTGGGAGATGTTCAAGAACTTCATCACCAGCAGTTTGAACGCGAAGTTCACGATGTCCCGTTGGGAACTGGAACCCAAAGCGATGTCTGGGGCCGTGACCGACCCGTTGTTAACGTCCAGTGGGAACTTGTACGTCAGTTCGTCTTTTTCCATCGGGGACGGCATGACTTTCATTGGGTACGTCCAAATCTCATCACTGACGCTGTTGATGAGTTTCACCACCACCTGCATGAACCCCATTAAGTAACGACCAATCAACCCGTCGGTGGGGCCGAGGGCCTTCACCAAGGCCTGATACTCTTTTTGGGCCGTGACGCTCTGGTCGTGTTGGGTTTGTATCTCACGCAGCACCCCTTCACGGACTTCCATCCGCGATAGCGACTCTTGTTCCTGAGCCAGCTGTATTTGCAAGTGACGGGTCTCTTCGGAAATGGCGTCCTGATACAGCGACTCCCGGTGCGTGTCCATGTCTTTAAAGAACGCTTCCAAATCCGCAATGGTGCTTTCCATGGCTTCTTTGAACCGAACCCGGTTGCGTTTGTGCGCGTCCAGTTCTTGAATTTCACGACCCAGTGTGCGTAACCGTTGGGTGGTGTTCTCGATCTCCTGTTCCAGTTGCTTACGGTGACGGTCGGTGCGGGTCAAAGCGTCCCGATCAATGGCATCCACGTAACGCAAGCGGTGTTCGATCACCTCCACTTCTTGTTTGAGTTCGTTGAGTTTGTTCAGGTTCTGCATGGCGTTGTTCCAGGACAACGCGTCGTTGAGATAATCCTTGGGCTGGCGGAACATGATTTTGTGCTCAACACACACGTCCCAAACCGGCGCAAACCGTTGGTTTTCATTCACCAACTTCCGGAACGCCCGAACGTACGTCATGTACTCCTCGAACTTCTCTAGGTACTCCTTGAGGTGTTCCATCTCCTTTTCAATCGCCGCAATGCGGGGACCACGTTCATCAATGGCTTGTTGGATGGCTTTGACTTCGGTTGGGTTCACCCCCGGTTGGAAGTCGTGTTCACAGTTCGGGCAATGAACCGTCTCACACCCTTTGAGTCGTGACAACCGCCGCGCATCAGTGTTCTGATCGTTGTCCAAGGCCAGATGGGTTTTCTCCAAGTGCCGGTACCGCTCGTGGGCCTCTTTACCTTTCGCACTACTGAAACGCTCGTCGGCGTTGTTCGGGATAGTCTGAATCAAGTTGACCCATTCGTCGAATACTTGTGCCAACGTCTCATGCGGACGACGGTCTTGGGGAATGTCCACCAGCGGGAAGATGCCTTGATAGTGATCCACGGCTTGTTTGGGTTCGAGCATCTGTTGGCTCAGTGACTTGACCTGTTGGCGCAGATCGTTGATTTGGGTCTCACTGAGTTCCGTGTCACGACTGGGAGCTTGTTCGTTGAGCTTCTGAAACTCCTCGGTCATGCGTTCCAACAACGTTTGCTGGCGACGGTACTCCTCGTTCTGTTCCGCACAGTACGCCTCAAACGCCGTTTCGTCTTCCAGTCCCGGAATGGCGTCCGGCAGCTGATAACGCAGTAGTTTCTCTGCCCGATCTGTCAGTGTCTTCAGATGATCACCCACCTCCCGTTCGTCCCGGTAATTCGATTGCACTCCGGCCTTGCGCTCTTCAAACAGCCGATCGAGTTTGGCGGTGAGTTCTTTGATGCGGGTTCGGTGATGACTCAAAACGTTGTCATCCGGTAGATCGTGATTCTCCTGACCCATACGCTTGGTCAGATGCTTCACCACGCCCTGCTGGTCTCGATGGGCCGTCTTGGCTTTATGGAACACGTTAAAGGCAAACCCCAAATCCACCGGCGCCAGACGGGTGAGCCACTCCCGACGTTTGGCCGTGCTCAGGGAGGTAAACGGGGTGATGCCCACCAAGAGGTTATGGATCTCTCGGTTAAGACCGAACTCGTCCCACACCAGCTCCTTCTGAACCGCAAAGGTGTTGCCCTTGTTCAACTCCTCACCGTTCTTGACGAAGGAGTGATGGCCCGACCCGCCAGTGTACTCAGACACCAGTTCGTAATTGTCGTTCAAGTTACGCAGTCGCACTTCTTTACGACCACCTTTCGCAAACCCACTGTGGTGTGCAGGGAGCGGGGTAAGTTCTTCCAGGACCGACGACTTGCCCGAACCGTTACTGCCGATCAACAACTGCAGGTCCTGTTTCGGTCGGAACTCAAAACGTTGAATGTTCGACAACATCAAACGCTTGTACTTTTCCAACAGCAAATAAGTAATGCGCATGTCGTTACTTTCTCTATTTTGGCGGTTAATCTCTATAGGAAAAGACCCCACAGTAGAAGTTCAGGAGACCTCTAATGCAAATGAGTCAATTACGCCCGTACAGTATCGGCGTGGCTTCGGAAAACAAACCGCTCGACACACGTCACTTGAATGTGACGCCCATTGAAATGTTGTCGGCCTTGGATGGGGAAATCAAGTTTGACCCTCAGGACGAGGTGGTTCGGGGTGTGGACAGTCGTGGGAACGAATACGAAATCAAGGTAACGATGGACAACTCCATCACTGCTGAATGGTACCCCGGGGCGTCCAATCGTGTCACACCGCCTGACATTCGCCGTGGCGAGCTGATCGAGATCTTTCGACTCGCTGATACGGATAAGTTTTATTGGCGTTGTATGGGCCTCAGAGACGATCTGAGGCGATTGGAAACCGTGATCTGGGCCTTCAATGGCACACCAAACGAAGGCGACAAAGGGATCAGTTACGAGACCTCCTATTTCTTTGAGGTGTCCACCCATAAGAAACTGATCACCATGAGCACATCCCAAGCCAATGGGGAACCGTTCCGTTACACCTTCCAGTTCAATACCGGGGAAGGCAATGTCCTATTGACCGACGACGTTGGTAACCATGTACTGTTGGATAGTGCTAACACCAACATCCACCTAGAAAACATCGAAGGCACCATGGTGGAGTTGAACAAACAGGACATCAACTTTTACGCCCCCAACGACCTGAACGGCCTGGTTGACAACAACGTCAATCTGAAGGTCGGGAACAACATGAACATTGACGTGGTCAAAGACATTAGCATCAAGGCGGGTAAAAACTACACGCTCACCGCTGGGGTGGACATCACGACGAACGCTGGAAAGAACAGCACCCACAACGCTGGTATGAACTACAGTGTGACCGCCCAACAGATGGTGAACGTCCTGGCCATGAAAACCGCAACGGTCACGGGCAATGTCAGTGCGTCCTTAGTCAGTGGTGGGAATGGTCTAAACGTAACCCCCGCAGGGATCACCATGACAGGTGGCACATCAACCATGGGTATGACACCGGCGGGCGTTCAGTTTGAGTCTCCGGCCATGAACATGAAGGTCGGTTCATTCGATGTAAAACAGGGGTAACGCAATGCCAGGTATCAGTTTAGTGGGTGTCGACGCCGCTGGCGGAACTATTAACGGTGGTGGTCAAAGTGTCATGACAGTAGACGGTGCACCCGTAGCAGTCGTGGGTGACGCGGTGGCCGGTCACGGTAAGTCCCCACACGCGGCGCCATCAATGACAGCGGGTTCCAGCATCATGCGCATCAACGGAATTCCTGTGTGTCGGGCAGGGGATTCGGCCAGCTGCGGACACGCCGCCAGTGGGCAATCGTGGTTCAATGTGGATTAAGGACATAAAGGCGCCCCGAAGGGCGCCAATATGTCGTCATTTAAGGTAGAACCGATTAGGCGGTTTCACCTTTTTCTTTTTCTTTTTCTTCTTTTACTGCATGCTGTTTGTGGGTTTTGATGAAATACTCCAAAGTTGAAGCGTACGCTTTTGCTGTGGAAGCAACGTAAGCATGGAAATCACCTGTCGGTTTGACGAAGTTTCGGACGAGTTCGTTGAGGGTACGAACCGGAAGGTTGGTTCCGGCGCCGACCAACAGCTCGCCAATAGAAGACGGACTCTTGCCGTTATTTTCATCCCTGACGATCTTGAACGTAACGTCGACCTTATCCGAAGACATCTTTCTACGGATCTGCTCGTACTTGTCTTGAGCGTTTTTCGAGTCCTCAAGAACCTTGACAAGAGTTTCCATGGATTTAAGCATACCCTTGATTTCATCCATGGATGGCAGGTCAACCGCGTCCATTTCCGGATTTGTACCTGTATTTACAGGCACGAAATCGAAGTATGAGAACTTACTCAACGACGGGTTATTATTCCCCTTCACGAACGATTCGATACGCGTCTGGGGTTGTACCCACAAGACCAGCGCACGATCCCCTGGAAGGAGTGAGGAGCGTTTGATGCCCTCATAGCCCTTAACATGGTCGGGCAGATCCGATGCCTTTACATCCGTAGACCCAGGCAGTGGTTTAATGTGTTTCTGCGGGAGCATGAACAGTTCCCGAGCCGTCAGGTCCATAGTGGCTTTCAGGTCCTTTGACTTTGAGAAGTCGGTCGACATGATGTCGATGCCTTCTTTTATCATGCTCTCGTATTGGCGTGGGTATTGATTGAACATGTAATTAGACACGTCAATCATTGCCTTAATGGTCTCTGGTTTTGTGGGTCCGAATACCCCGGAAACCATCAAACGTTTACCGCCTTTAACATTTACCTTCTTACTGCCAGCTCCGGACTCAATGGACTCAACTTCTTTCTTAAGCTGATCCAGTTTCTTCTTGGTACCGGCGACGTCATCGTTGAATTTACCCCAAATGTGCCGGAGTAGTTCAAACAGTTTTTCCATCGCCTTCTTGCCGGCAGCGATGGTGGCTTTGAAGCCCGACTGGACGCTTTCCAGAGACACCTGGGTTGCGTACTGACGCGAGCTGGTCTGACCGAACGCTTCATTGGAGGGAATCAGCTGATCGCCACTGAACGACTCGTCCATATGCTCAAGACCAATGCGGATGGACTCGGCGGTAATGGAATCAATACCATCGCCACGTTCCAGAGCTTTGGTGAGAAGTGAATGGTAGGCTTCCAGAGACTCGCTCACTTTATCAAAATGGGCACCGTCTTGAGCGACCTGGTTCATGTCCTCGACCATCTTCTCTTCCGGTGAGGTAATGCCCACATCCAGGGACTCGTCTTCTTCAGCACTGACGGAAACATCGCCTTCGCCTTCACCGCTGGCTTCTTCGGTGCCCTTGGTGTCGGCCGATACCTCTTCTTCCGGCTTGGGAACGTCCTGTTGTGGACCTTCTTTCACTTCGCCAGTAGTTTCGGCTTCGCCGGATTCGGTTTCTTCAGACACAGTCACCGGCTGGTGTTCAACATCGCCGTTTACTTCGGCGTCGCCAGCGGTTTCTTCTTCCGGATCACCGGCTTCGGATTCCACGTCGTCAGCTTCAGAGACCGATTCTTCTTCGGCTTGGGCTTCAGCTTCCGCAGGAGCTTCTTCAGCGGGTCCTTCTTCGACCACGGGTGTTTTCCCAGCTTCTTCCTCTTCCCCACCTTCTTCGGCGTCAGAGGCCGGCTCTTCACCAGACTGCTCGTCCACTTCTTCTTTTACAGCTTCGGCATCGTCGGCATCGGCTTCAGCAGACTCTTCCTCGGCATCGTCGGAAGAGGTTTCTTCTTCCTGCTCGCCATCGTCGGAAGCTTCTTCCTCGCCAGCTTCCTCTTCTTCCTCACCGGCTTCGGATTCTTCGCCGTCTTCTTCGGCTTCTTCCTCGTCCTTTTCTTCAGACTCTTCGTCTTTCTCTTCGGAGTCGTCGTCGGAGGACTCTTCCTCTTCCTCACGCTCCTCTTCTTCGTCCTTTTCCTCTTCCTCCTCTTCTTCCTTGCTGTCCTCGGAGGAAACGGTCACTTTTTGGTGACCTTGGTCTCTGGTCGTGTGTTTCGGAGCGTCGTCGGACGCCGCGTCGAGCTCCGCTACCGCCGGCTTGGCTGTATCCGCATCACCGCTCTGTTCATTGCTGGCGTCAGAGAAATCGTCTTTCGGGGTTTCACCGTCCTGAACAACAACCTTCTGGTCTTCGTTGTTGTCTTCGTTACTGGACGTCAGCCATTGCTTGATAAATCGAGACATTAGGATTACTCCTCGTTGCTACGTAACAAATAGAGCTGTATGCTCCAAAGGAAATGCCCGGCCGGGGGCATGTATGATTCCAAAGCATTGGTTACTCTGGGATCAAATTATTGTCTTTTAGGATCTGCTCCATGATGGCCAAACGCTGTTCGAGTTGGGCGTTTTTCTCCGACAACTCCAACACACGGGCATGGGACGTGGTGCGGTTGCTGATGGCCGCCGCGCGCGCGGTCTCCAACACCTCGTGCTGTTCGGGTGAGATGGTCCCTTTCATGGGAGCAACACCCAACTCCACTTTTGGTTGCATGCCGATGGTGTCTGACACCACCGCACCGACTTGATCCTGCAAGAAGGTTAAGTCTATATAATCGGGTAGGGGACCCAAAGACGCACTGAGCACCACATGGTGGTAATTACGATGCGAGAGATCGGGGATCGCTTCAATATAACTACTGGGCACGTAGATGGGGGCGCTGGTCTCCGACGTCAGTGTGACGATTGCCACCTTTTCCCGTCGGTCTTTCTCAAAGACGTTCCGGTCCACCCCCATGGGCTGGTAGTAGTCTTCATAGACATCGAACCCAAGGTTCTCAATGTCCACGAAGTAGCGGATCGCCGCACACGTGTACAGCGTGTCGGGCGAAGCGTTCCATGGGGACTTCAGACTGTAACGCCCTTTCATCCCCAACGTTGGGATAATCGATGCCATGTTAACCTCATGTTCTTAGGACCTGACGGACAGTGCCGTTGTGGTCGCGATAAAAGACTTTTCGGGTCGTTGTACTGAAACACATCCGGCCCGGTTTTAGAATGTCGTCCAGATTACCGGCCACCACGGACCAACTCTGACCATCCCAATCGTGACGACTGCCATCACGCAAGTCGTAAACACTCAAGGCATTGCCTGGGCGTTGATGCGCTTCCCAGATTGCGTTGTCCTGCGAGATCGCCACGTACCCATAAGGAGACGGACCTTTAAAGCGAGCCAAGGATGGATGGTCGTTCAAACTGAAGGTCAATGTGGCTTCCGGGACCAATCCAGGTACGTCGTAATTACTGGTCTCGATGGTGAACTGGTCACCATTGCGGGTGACGCGCAGTTGAATCCCGTTCGGTGCTTCCGCCCAGGGTTTTACTGCATATGGGGCCGTACCACCCAAACTCTCTTTCGTTGGGGCCGGTCCCGTGGCGGGAGTTCCGTCTACCCACAACAACCCTTCGTTCTGTTCGGCAATGACAATACCACCAATGGTGTTGTAGTCCACGGCAACCTGCATGGCCGAGTCCAAGCCGGAATAGTTGTCCCAAACCGAACGGAAAACAGTCAACGTGTGGGTGGTCCCATCTGGGTCACGGACGTAGCCGAGTAATAACCCCAACGGGTCGTTCTGCCACGTAGAGGTTGACTTCAAGGTGACGTCCAATACATAATCTTCATACGCGTCGGGCGATACAAACCCAACCATGGATTTGGTATCGACACTGTTCTTAATGACATCGTTGGTCGCGTCGTAAGTGAAGCCCGCCAGATCGCCAGGGATGGCGTTATCACTGAAACCCACCTCAGCTTTTGTCGGTGAATTGTTCTGCCAGTTACCCCGGGAGATTTTCTGCCAACTATTGAAAACGTATTCGTTGGATTGAAGGGTGGTTTTACTATACCCTAGATCTGTACTATTATTCACCACCGTGGTTTGCTTCACCAACGGGTCGTTCAAAAAAGAGAACTGACCATCATGGTTATCAATAAACAGGGCATTGTTCACCGGACCCGATGCTCGGGCTAATACCGTTCGTATTTTACTGGTATAACCAAGCACTGAGTTCCGTAGAGTGGTCATGTCCATGTTGTTACCTTTGAGTTACATTGGGTTGGACCCGGTTGTGAGGTTCACCCGACTCAGTCGTAAATAACTGTCGCAGTAATACATCTTACCGGTGGGGGTAGAATAGCACAACGTGTTGGCCCGAAGGAAAGTCTGATCACCGCCATAGGTCGATACCGACCATGTCCCTGCCGTGAGTACCCACAGCTCAGTTGTTCGCATGTCGATGAACTGCGTCTGTGTTTGGCGGAGGGTGTTGATATCGGAGTCAGTCTCAGCGACCGCCAACGAACTGACCGGATAGGCTTCGGTCATAATCAAACCACTGCTACCACCTACCGCGTGAACCAAACTACCATTGGCCGGAAGCGATAGGAAACGACCCACCACCAGATCCAGCCATCGTCGAACCGATTGTTTTAATGACATGTTCGCCTCACAGTCTTAGGATGTTGTTAGCTGGGTCAACGTAAAAGTATTTCCCAGTGGTGGGGTTATGATGCATCCAGTTAGGAATCAACTTACCGGTGGTGACCAGATCGGCAACCGTTGTGGACTTAGGCTGCCATGACCCGTCTACGTAATCGTACTGAGTCATGGTCCTGAGATCCAAGATCGACATGCGGTCCCCGGCGCGTTGCAATACATCCCACGTACTACCGGCCTGCGATTGGCATGCGTACCCGTACCGCTGGGGCCCACGGAAAACCGCCAATTCAGGGTCGGAGGTAAGATCAATGACTGTTTTTGCTGGCTCATAATAAACCGTCGAGTTGATCTGGCTGGTTTCGATGGTAATGATGTCGTCTTCGCGAGTGACTTTCAATCGGATACCGTTAGGCCAATTACCCCACCCGTAAGCGCCTGAGTTTTGGTTGCCTGCAAACGACCCGGTCGCAGTACTACCATCGGGCCACTTCAATCCACTGAATACATTACGGATTACTAGGTTATCAATCCCCCGGTCTTTTAAAATCCCCATAGGGGCTGCACCCATCAACGAACGCATGACATCCAAGGTATGGGTTCGGCCATTCACGTCCGTTGCGTGCGCTATGACCAACCCGATGTAATCGTCATCGTTGTTCGATGAACGCAGGATGGTTTCCAACGTGTAGTTGTTGTACCGTTGATTGGAGATAAACCCAATGAAACTTACTGAGTTTACCGTACTCCGAATTCGGTCATTGTCGGCGTCATACGACCATGAAGTCAATTCGCTGGGGTACGCCTCATCGTCGTATGGGTTATTAGGGTTCTCATCCCCTTTTCGGGCGAACCGTTGCCATTGATTAAACACCACGTCAAATGATTCTTTTTGCTCCTGCTGTAGGGCCAATTCCTCATCGGTTTCAATGATGCCCAGTTGATTAACCACCGGTCTCGGTTTGAACACACCGTCCTTCATGGCCAATACCTGGTTCTTGGTATTTACTGGCAAGGTGGTTCGTTGGTTGAACGCGGTGGCAAACCGTTTTAACGCGGCAACCACGGTCATGTTAATACCTCACTTGGTTTTCAAAAAAAAATAACAACTATCGCCGGCATGTTGTTTGAGAATTATAAAGGGGGCTTTCGCTCCCCCTTTATAATGTTATTTTGTCCAACAAAACCAACTACCAAACTCTTTAACCATTACCTGTCAACTCTTCTACCGTTGGCTTACCCACAATCAGGTAGTTCGCATTTTCGTATGGGAAAATAACATACGAAACACCGCCCCGGGTGATCCGATTCATGGTCACTGGGAGCTCGCTGGTCGGACTCAGAGTCTCTGCGATTTTGACCGCTTCACTCAACAGGGTAAAGAACTCTTGAGTGCGCGGTTGCATCCGGTTGTAATCGGAAGATTCGTTAGAGACAATGAGGTAGTCCTCAAACTTACTGTAAAAGCTGGTAATGCCGTCCTGGTTTTGTGGGTTACCCACAACCCCAAATGCCAGCGACTTGTACAATAGGTTTGAAAGCTCGTACTCGTTGTTGATCCACGCATCGTTATACTGCGGTCCCAGTGTGGTCTTCCGTAACAGGCTGGTGATGTCTTTTGGCTTCACCGTAGGACTGTAGATACCCGCTTTCAGTTCACGGTTGGGTACGCCGTAATGAGTCCAGAACGGTGTGATCACAAACTCAGTGGTGATGAAGATCTCAGGTAGGATCTTGGACCAGTCATCTTCACCGTACTCGCTGTTAGCCAAGATGTAATCGACAATCGCCTGTTTCATCTTGTCGGGGTTATTACCCGCTGGACCATAAATGATGAGCAACCACTCGGTCGGGATTTCCCAACCGGTGTCGTTGGGGTCCACGTAATTAAAGCGCAGCGCTTTCAGGTCCGTGTATGGGTACTCACCCCGAGTGATTTCCACCTCACCCAGTTTCTCCACCAAGTCGAACTGATTCAACCGTTGCTGTACCCGCACCGGGTCCAAGAAGAAATCATCAATTGGGGTAAACGGTGGGATGACTTCAATCTGAGATTCGTCGTATTGGTACCGGAAGGCCGCGTCGGACAGCCAGACCGAAATGTAGTTTTCTTCACCGAGCTGCGAATCGGTAAAGCTGACCCAAGTGGGCATCCAAAGACCGTCCGAACGCTCCAACGGGCCAAATGTGAAATCGGCTATTTGATCAGCAAATTCAGCCTTGACCATCTGCAGAAAAGCGGTTCGGTCACTGCTGATTGACTGCTCGTTGGCCCGGTCGTAAATGTACTGACCCAGCGTCAGTATACGGGTCACCAACGTCATGTTCGGGTTAACTGGTTGGTTGTCCTTTACGCTATGAAACGAAACAAGAGTCGTTACTGGAGCTTGTTCATCGGTGTGGTACGTTTTGTCTTTGGCATAGGTGGATGAATGCGTGGAAAGTTCGCCAAAACGGGCGACTGCATCACGTGTGTTATCGACCAACGTCGAATAGCTGAAAAACCCTTTCAGTACAAACATGCCTATTTTTCCTTTAATAAAGGTTGAAATCGATTGCGAGTTCCTATAAAATCAACGGGCGATGCGGGAGTTAACCCCCGGTCGTCGGTTCGTTCCTAATAGCAATATCGGGAGTTTAGCGCTGTTACCTACCGTAAATGTGAAAAGACCTTCGTGACGGCCTAAGGTAGGAGTAGTATCACAACATGACAACTGTCACGAGGTAGTGCATGTTATCAACCATACTAAAAGCCCTTGTGGTGGTCTGGCCTTTCTTCAAAGCCCTGATCTTTAAAGACCGTTCAGCCATGGAAGTGTTGAGCGATAATAAGCAGTTCACTGGCATGTTCGTAGTGTTGGTGGTGGTGGCTTTGATGTTTTACGTGACGTTGAACGAACTTTCTGAAACGAAAGTGGTTCTTCAAGCACGGGAGCAAGAATTGAGTCAACTCCAAAAGCGCTGTCGAACACCGGTGGTTCCAGGTGTCAATTCGCCTGTAATAGAAAAAGACGAAGAACCGCCGTTCGATAAGAGTCCGGTCCTAGAACTGCTGGACATCGAAGGATAAAACATGGAGTTTACCATGCTGCACCGTATTGGATTACTCAGCGGTGTTGTGTTGTTGGCATTGGGTGGGTGTACCGTGCACGTGGGGTACACCCCCAAACTTTACCTCGCCCAATCCGACCGTCTCCAAACGGATCTCGACACATCACCCACGTTTACCTTACAGAGCGAATCACGACCTGCAGTGATTCCCAATCCACCCACAACTAACGGTGGTTGTGTAATACCACCCAAACCACCAAAAGTTCCCATTCCCGAACCGCTTCAACTGGTTAACCCCACGGTCGACAGTGATAAGAAAGTCACCGAGGTGCTGGCCAACCACGTCGTACTGCTGCGTGAGTTCATTGAAGCCGAACGGAAACGGGAACAAGAGTACCACACCGCCCTGCGTGAAGCGTGTAATCCGTAAATATTACCATCGGGCGTTATGGTGTAGCAGGTTCACCATAAGAAAAGGATAACGTTGTTTTGACTGATACCAATGAAAACAAAGGTTTGGGATTGGTTCTGTATGCCGATGGCAGTTTCCTACCGCGTCGCGCGGGTTGGGGTCTGCATGGGTATACCTTCACCCCCGAACCGCTCGTGAAGAAACCCAAAGGTAAATTTCTACCAAGTGAAAAAGGATATTTGGAAACCAAAGAGTTGGATCAGACGGTCACGCCGGTTGTCTACATTGACTGTTACGGTCGGGTTGAAACCAACCCCACCAACAACACCGCCGAGCTACAAGCCGTCATCGAGGCGATCCGACTGGCCATGCGGTATCCGGTCACGCACCTGCACATTATGTCCGACAGTGAATACGTGCGCAAAGGTCTGACCAAGTACGTGAATACATGGCAGAAGAACAACTGGACCAAATCCGACGGGCAACCAGTGGCCAACCAAGACTACTGGAAAGAACTGTTGGATGTGGAGCGGGAATGGAAGGCCGCTGACCGGACCTTGGACCTCGTGTGGGTCAAAGGTCACTCTGGGGAACCCGGCAACGACGCAGCGGATGCGAACGCTAAAACCGCCAGCAAGTCTCAACGGCGCTATCGGTTTAAGGAAACCCCGGCCGAGGAGTACGCGGCCAAATTGCCGGACGCCAACCCCTTGATCATGAAGACACGGATGTTGTTCAACATGGGTGGGGACGGTACTACCGAACGGCCTGAGAGTAATACGTATTACCTCTACCAGCTCGGTCGCATGCAAACCTATGGTGTGAAACAACATGACACTGTGATAGAGCGACACAATAAGAGCGATCTTTTGTTGGGCCGTCGAATTGCAGATGCCACGTTTTGTGTCCTTCAAACCCCAGAACAGGACGAGTTTCTGGAGTCGTTGATGGAAATGCACAGCGACACACATAAAAAGGAAACCATCGAGCTGGCCGTAGCACGTTTGGACAATGCCTACAAAGCATCGGTTCAACAACGCCTGCGACAACTGGGTGGGATGAGTTTGATTGGACGCAAGGTTAATCACAGCTTGGTGACCCCGCATGAGGATTTGGTCACCAAAACCTTAGACCCGCCCCGTTTGGCTCGGGAAGCTGTGAGTCAGTTTGCCATTCTTCAAGAGCGTCTGGAGAAACATCTGGCCGGGAAGTCCGGTCGGAGCGTTACCACCAAAGACATCACCGATGCATTTTATGCGGAGGAGAAAAATGGTAACAAAAAGACTAAGGTAAAACTTCATAAACACATTACGAACAACCTACCGTACATTGAAGTTCCGGTCGAGTTCAAAGACCAGAAACTGAACATTCGGTTGGTATTGGGTGTGGACATCCCGCAACGCAACCCACTGTCACGGATTGCTGAACTCAATCCCAAGGTCAGTGCGTTGGTCGTCGCAACAGGACCAGCGGCGTACTCGTTTGCGGTCGTGTTCGAAACGGACGACGGTAATGCCATCTACCAGTCGCCGTATACCCAGTTCGTTCTCCCGTTAACCAAATAAACCCATAGGCACTTGTCATGTCATCGAAACCTTCTGTAATAAGAGGATTCTACAACGTCCTTCTACATTTGTGGTTTTACCTCTGGTCCAATGCAAACGATCGATGCAAGCGCATGTTTGTACTGTCATCCCTGTACGCACGACTCATGCGCTGCGACGAAGATGACCTGGAAGAACTCAAGGAGCTGAACGAAAACCTGGATCTCAGTAGAGACACCAGAGCTTTACGAACGCCTACGTTGTTCTCGACGTGGGTGTGGGGGAACACTTTACCGCTGGAACGTGTGAATCTTGACCGCGTGGATTCTTACGTGATGCGATTGGTGAAGAAAACCCCGTGTTGGCTTTGGTATGCAGACCAAGAAACTCGCCGTAAAGACATTCAAGATCTGATCTTATACTGCGTGGAGCGAAAGACCATGGCTGTGGGATGAACGTTCGATGAAGACGTCATAAAGGACTCCCCTCGTGTGGGGAGTCCTCTTATGTCGCAAATCAGCCAATGCGAATCAGTGTCCGTTCCATGTGTTTCAGTGCGGTGGTGGTGTCGATGATTCGGGTCACCTGCACCGAATACCACTCCACCCAACGACCGGCCAATTCCAGCTCGTCGGCGAGGGCTTTCAGTACTTGCTTACTGACGTTGCCGCGTTTCTTGATGGCACCGAACAACGACTCGGCAATCTTCACCAACGCTTGGGTGTCTTTCTGGACGTCCTTGGGGTTGGCTTTGGCCCACCGGACCTTGTTCACTTGATTGATGTGCGTCATGGCTTCAACGCACTGTTTGTTGTTTTCAAACAACTCACCGAAGTTAGCCTCGTTACTGCGGTTGCCTTCGATGTGCCACCGAGCCTCGGCTTCGATGTGTTTATTCAGCAGGTCGCGATTCAAGGCCATGATGCCTTCCTCAACGCGTTTTTCGTCGAGGTTGTCCAGGTCGTTCAGGTAGTACGCAAAACGCTTCCGACAGGCTTTGAGGACGTTCTCACGGATGGCGATGAGCGCTTCGAGACGTTCGGTGTCCAATTCTTTGCAGTACTGGTGAAGATTCCCCGTAAACGCCACCGGTTTGGCCACACGCACGTCGGCAAAATCGGTATAATGGTTCTTGCGCAGGATGCCGCTGATTGACATGGCGTTCAGACCTTCCGGGCGACTGAAGTCCCACGTGGTCATGAAACGGAACGCGTCCTTCAGGGCCGCACTGAGTTTGGGCAAACGCTCAGACACCACCTTTCCGATGTCGGATACGGCGAATGCCTCGTTGGAAACGGTTTGACAAGATTCCACCAGACGCTGAATTTCCAGAGTCTCGATGGCTGGGATTTGTGGGTTGTTGATCTCGGACATAGTAAAACCTATTCAGCAGGTGGGTGGTGACGCGGGGTCACGAGTATTGTGTCATAGAATGTTCCCATAATAAGAAGTTAACCCATGGCAGAAAAAACCACCTGAAGGCCCAATGAAGTGACTGTATGCTCACAGAAGCGCCTTTTCCTATTAACACTCAACCGGATAAGAAGCACTGTCTATGTTTAACAAAGCATTTGCAAAACCACGGTTTCGACCAGCCATCAACGTTGGTTGTTTAATGGACGTTAGTACCGGTAAGTACGAGCGCGGGATTCACGGTGAGAACATCCTTAACGGGGGCATCTCCGGGATCACGGGGATCTGTGCTCGACCCAACAACTTCAAGACGGCGCTGGCGGTGTACTGCATGGCTATGCTCCGACGCTCGTGTCATCACTCGCACGCGATCACCTACGACTCTGAGGGGACACTGTATCCCGTAGGTCGTTTCACCGCCGTTTCCAAGAACGACGAGTACCTCTCTGAAATCGATTACACCGAAGACGAACAGTTCGCCTTCACGGACATCTCCCAGTACACCGGGGACGAGTTCTTTGACTTGTTCCGCAAGACCGTGAACGAGAAGACCAAGGATGAGAAATCCCATTTGGGTACCACCCCGTTTGTGGATATGCACGGCAAACCGCGCACTGCACTCTACCCGTCCGGTGGCATGATCGACTCCCTGTCGCGGATGACCGTGAAAGCGGTGGAAGACATCTACGACAAGAACGTCATTGGTGAGTCGGGCATGAACACCGAAGCCATGAACAACGGTCGGGCCAAGAAGCAGATGTTCAACCAACTACCGCAGATTTGTGCCCGTACCGGCACCTACCTGTTCCTGACCGCGCACGTAAAAGACGTGATCAACATGGAGATGTACCCGACCGACAAACGGAACCTGTCTTACATGAAAAAGGACACGGTGCTCGAAGGTGTGTCCGGGGGGTTCTACTCGCTGCCCAACAACGTGTGGATGATCACCGCCAACAAGCCGCTGCAGAACAAAGACAAGATGCCGGAGTACCCGTGGGACAACTCCGAAGCCATGAAAGGTGACACCGACCTCTCCATCCTCACCATGATGAACATTCGTGGGAAGAACGGGCTGTCTGGCTTCCCCATCGACATCATCGTGTCTCAATCCGAAGGGGTATTGGCCTCACTGTCCGAGTTCCATTATTGCAAGGACACCGACCGGTTTGGGCTGGGCGGTAACCTGCAGAACTATTACATGGAACTGCTTCCGGATGTGAAACTCAGTCGCACCACCGTGCGTCAGAAGCTGAACAAAGACTACCGCCTGCGTCGTGCGGTTCAGATCACGGCGGAACTGTTGCAGTTGATCCAGTTCCATCGCGACATGGACCCGGGTCTGCTCTGTGACCCCAAGACCCTCTACGACGATCTGACTGCCATGGGGTACAACTGGGACACGCTGCTGGAAACTCGGGGGTATTGGGTGTTTGATGAAGAGCTCAAGGAACATCCACGGAAATACCTTTCCACAAAAGACCTGCTGGAGATGCGGATTGGTAAATACGTCCCGTGGTGGCTGAGCAAGGAAGAGAAAGCCAACCTGAAGATGGAGAAAGCGGCCGGCGCCAGTAAGGCGGAGGATAAATCAGCCGCATGATTGTCTACACTTACCAGTTGGCACACTGGCGGCGATTAGCCAAAACCGGTGTGCCACTGGTTGACACAACCGTGAAAACCGGCGAGCTGCGTCTCGCGCCTTCCTGGGACATGGTCATGGGAATCAAGCGCGGGACGATCACTGAGGCGGAGTACACCCGCCTTTACCAGGCTCGTTTGGACCACTGGTGGTTTCAAGATCCTTTATTCTGGGATGAGTTGCTGACTCATCCCGTTTTGGCGTTCGGCTGCTACTGCCGAGCGGGGACGTTTTGCCACCGTCATTTATTAGTCGAGTTCTTAAAACGCGTCACCCACGTAGAGTATCGTGGCGAGCTGACCGGGGAACACGACCCTTAACCACATTCGGAGTTTATCATGCCGCACCGCAACCACACCATCCGCACCAAAGTGTTTTACCTGATCCGCTACCACGACGTGGAGCTGGCGGAATCGTTCCTGCGTCACTGCCAACACGCCAACGACCTGGAAGACATCAACGCCTTCTTTCACCGTACCCTGGCTCAGATGACACCGGACACCACCGCCATCCGTTCGGTACTGGAAACCAACATCACCGAAGAGCAGTGGCTGCAGCGGTTTGACCAGCACGTGCTGCCGTTCCTGCGTGAGCATCGATTCCCTCCACTGTCAGGTAAAAACGTTCCGTCGCTGTATTCAGAATAAGGACATTCCATGTCAATGGCAGAAGAGTTAGGTGTTCAACCGGTCGTGGTGGCTGCGGCGTGTCGCGTGGGTGATGTCATGGTAGTCAGTGCCCGCCACTTCGATCTGTTGATGCATCAGCAAATCAAACAACTGGGCATGACGAAAGACTTCCGGACCAAGGCCGAACAGGGGTTCATTGACCAGTTCGGGGAGTTCCTCGATCGGTTCGAGGCGTTGGAAGTAGCCAAGGCGGCCGGGCAGTTGAACGTCCGGCGTCCCAAAACGTTCCCTCAAGACCGGTTATTCAGCGAAGACATCTACTGAGCCCAGCGCGGGCTATTTTATGACAGAGCCCCCTAACACAAAGAGAGGTCATCGCATGACACCCAGAGAAAAGGCCACGCAAGAATTGTTGTACTTCATCGACCGTTTCGCGCCCGGTTCCGAAAACCGGGCCATTTATGAGAAGCGGCTGAACGCCATGTCGAACCGCGAGTTCGAAGCGTTCATTGAGCGGTTGGAATCAGGCAGTGAAACCCTGTCCTTGTTCATTCCGAATCTGAGCGAGCACAAGCTCGACATCAACCGCAACTTCGAGATCGCCGAAGAGTTGGGTCACGAGTTCTACCAGCACTTGTACTTGACCGACCCCCAAACGGGTCAGGTGGTGAAAACCCCAGTCAAACACTTGGTGTTGATGTTGCCATTGCGTCGTCAGGCGCAGATGCTGTACAAGAAGATTTCCATACCGGAAAACAACCGCGCTGTGGACGATCGTTCCGGCCAGCCCACCGGGCCGTCGAAAGGCGCCAGTATCTCGTACCCGGAACTGCAGGTAAACGCCGCCAAAGGTTTGGACAACATGGTACTGGAGCTGATCAAGTACCGGGGTGGTGACACCCGGTCGTTCAACGCCATGAACCGCAGTATCATGGAAACCGGCGAAGCGTCAATGAATGAAATCGATAGCGAAGGCGATACCACCGTAAAGTCTACTCAGACCCTCGACGTTATGCTGAAAGCCATGCACCTGAATAGCAATCTACGACAATAAGGAATCGCAATGCTATCACTGTACGAAGAAGTCACTGTGGCCGTTACCGGCGCCATCGAAGAAGAGTTGAAGCTCCAACCGCGTGAGATGCACAATACGTTTTACGCTTGGGCATTACGGTTGCGTCACGAGCACCGCATTTATTACATCAACGCGGACATGGCACGCGAACAACTGTGGGCCGAGCTGCGCCGGGACGAGAAACTGCTTGACCTGATACTGCGTGCCAGCATCGGTTTTTACAACCGTTTGATGGACGATAACGGTGGCGACCACCGGTTTAGTTCGCAATGCACGACGTTGGCAAAAGGCATCAGCTCTGCAGTCAACAAAGCTGGGAGCGTTGCGGACGACACGTTCACAGAAAAAGTGCCCAAGCAGGAAACAGTGGCCAACTTGTTGCAGTCGGAAATCTGGTTGTGTTTCACCCTGTCGCTGGAGCGTTGCCTCACCCGTGTGATTCCCGGAAACCTACTCGAACCCCTGGTGGCACGAACGTCCGGGAGTAAAATAACGGAGGAATAACCCGTGCGTAAAATCTACATTGATTTGGACGGTCTGTTGGACACCCGACTGGGGACGGTGGCGAAGCTCAACCCCGAAGCGGCGATTCAGGTCATTCAGGGCGACCGTTATTGGGATCGGGAACACACGGACTGGCACGAACTGTCCAATGGGTACCTGAACAACGAGCAGTTCACCGAAGCCTGGGAACAGCGTGACAAGGAAACCCTGAGGGAATCCGTCATGACGTCGATCCTGGCGGTGCTGGGGCGGGTTCTGGCTGAGTACCACCAGAACATGAAAGAAGGCATGACAGCCGACGAGGTGGCGGTTGAAATCAACGTGGCCCCGTACCCGTTCGACGACGAGGAAATGGAGGAGCTGGCGGACATCCTTAAGATGAACACGTACAAGGATCTCCCGGTGTTCTTCATCTCCCGTCCCTTGGACGAGCTCACCCCCGAATTCATCCGGGATAACTACGATGCCATGATCCTGTTTGATTTTCATCAATGGGTGCGCCACCACCACACGGCGTTGGTGAGGTGTCATTGTCGGGACGTGACGTTCATCATTCCCCGGTTGTTCGAGCGCAAACCCGAACGCCTGACGGACGAACAAAAGCGCGACGAGTTCGTGGCGTTCCGGTTGGGGTTCTTGGACCACTTGGAGCTGGAGTTCATCGACCCGTCGTGGTTCTCGATGTTCCGCCCATTGAACAAACCGCCCGAATAATAAGTGCCGTCCTTCGGGACGGCGTTTATGCCGTCTTCAATTCCAAGCAAACTGACGCCTATATCACTCAGGTGGTATAACTCCAATCGAGTTAACCCTTATCACATTACTTTGAGGAAAAGTATCATGATCATTAAAGTTGGCCCCGTAAGCTTCAACACCCGCAACAAGAAAATCAACTTGGATCGTCGGACCATCAAAGGTCAATCCGCCGCCAAACACGTCACCTACATTGCCGTGGGTGCCGCTGCAACCGCCGGTGTGGCCGCTGCGGTGAACTTCGTCAACCGTCAGTTTTAATCGTAGGGTTTGTCAATGATGTGCATTATACTCAATTCAAAAGAGGAGTGATGACCATGACCACCTATGAAACAAACCACGAAGCCAAGGCTTTGTTTGTGATTCTGATGGGGGCGATCCTGTTTGTCTTTGCCCAATTGCCGAACTCGATCGTCATTAACCATGCGTTCTTTGAACCGACCCCTGAGACTCAGGTGGTTGAGGTCGCCACTCCTAACGGGGTTAGCGGTAAGATCGTCCGCACCGTCCACGACGTACCCCCGGAAACCTGGCGGGACAACATTGCCATCGACCTACCGAAAGGTAACGATGTCATGACCGCCGATTGGAACGAAGTCGAATGCCTAGCGGTAAACATTTACCATGAATCACGTAACCAATCCCAACTCGGGCAGGAGTTGGTAGCGCAGGTCGTGGTCAATCGGATGGAAAACCGACATTACCCCAACACCGCCTGCGAGGTCATCCGTCAATCGTATCAGTTCAGCTGGACCCATGACGGTAAGAGTGACCAAGTTCGTGATCGGGTGGCGTATGAGAAGGCTTACACAACTGCAATAGAGTATCTTCTATTGAAAAAAGTAGCTGATGTTGAAAACGCAAAACGTCTATTAAATTACCATGCCGACTACGTGAATCCAGGTTGGTATAATCTCACGGTCGCGGTAGTTGAGGGGGCGCATATTTTCTATACAAGGGGATAAGTAAAATGGGTAGTGCTCTTGACTTAACAGGTAAGACCTTTGGCAGACTTACCGTTGTTCGTTTAGAACCTAAAGAAAAAGGTAGACGGCGCTGGCGCTGTCTATGTTCTTGTGGCAATGAGGTAACTGTGATCAGTTATCAACTTACGGGCAATAAAACAAAAAGTTGCGGGTGCTACCACAAAGAACGTGTTTCCAAAATGTTTCGTAAGCATGGTAAAAGCAATAACCCTACTTACAAAAGCTGGCAGGCAATGAAGAATCGTTGTGGAAATCCAAAAGCCAGTGATTACCCATACTACGGGGGTCGTGGAATAAAATACGACCCCCGTTGGGAGGACTTCGAAGCTTTCTTAAGCGATATGGGTGAGAAACCGACACCAAAACACACCATCGAAAGGATTAACAATGATGGGGATTACACAAAACAGAATTGTTATTGGGCAACTCGTTTAGAGCAGGCTCAAAATCAAACCCATAGTGCCAGGATTGAATACCGTGGTGTGGAACACACGTTTATGGAACTCTCCAGACGTACTGGGGTTAAAGAGTCTATGCTTAGATATCGGATTCGCGTCATGGGTATGAGCCCTGAGGAAGCAGTGGAAACACCAAATCGATACTCTAACAAACCCGATCCGCACTACACTTCGCTGTAAGGTTAGGCCCGTGGTGAGCCCGAACTGGGCCAAGAACTCGTTGCTCAGGTCGTGGTCAACCGCATGAAGAAGAAATGGTGGCCTGAGACGGCCTGTGGCGTCGTCAGAGAGGCGTATCAGTTCAGCTGGACCCACGATGGCCGGTCAGACCAAGTCACCGATGAAGAGGCCTACAAGGAGGCGTACTTGATTGCGGTCGAGTACCTACACCTCAAGAAGGTCGCCGAGTTGCCTTATGCCGAACAGATTGTCAACTACCATAATCACACTGTAGTACCCAATTGGGACAACATGCAGGCGGTTAGTACAGTAGGCAATCACCAGTTCTATCGACCCACGTACTACGTGACGTCGGCATAAACAGAGGGGCGCGTGCCCCTCTGTCACTCGGTCCTTTTCTTTTTTAATCACCCACGTCCTCATCCCCGGTAGGAGCCGGACGGACACCATTTTCCTTTTCCTTTTCCATGCGGGCCATGAACTCCTTGTAGGATTCATTGACCACACCCACTTCGGTTTCACCTTCCACCAATTGATAATCGCCCAGCTTCTCCACATCCACACTGGGCGGCTGAAGTGACTCGGGTGCTGGTTGTTGGGGCACAACGCCCCCATCGGTCGAACGCTGGAATGGGTTCTTGTTCTGCTGCATCTGAATGAACTCGCTCATGGCCTCGGCCACCTGTTTCGAGGTGTCGGCGTTGCCTTGGTCGATGTCGTTCTTCCGATCCATCAACACGGTCTTATCCATATCCCCCAGTGCCTTAAGGACAACGTTCAGTTCCTTGGGGTCACTGGGGATACTGCCCTCACCTACAAAGTGGTCGACGATGCGTTTTCGCACGCCTTGGCTGTAATTCAATGTCTCGCGATATTCCATGGTGGCATCGCCACCGTCTTTATGTTCAGTCATGGGATTCTCCAGAGAAATTACGGGTTACTCAGACTCTATAGTACTGAAGCCGACTTTAGACCTATATCATCAGTTTGGTATGACCAAACCTAATAACGATGCGGTCTCGGAGACTTTTGTAAAACCATAGGGGACCTACATGTTCATACGCGCTTGGCGACTGCGCCGATACCGTCGTCTATTGGAAAACTCATCCTTGGTGGTCACCGACAGTGAGACCATCACCAGCGAACTTGAGAAACTGTGGAGGTGCTTAAAACCAGAAGATCTTTTTCCCATTACCACCGAATACCGCACGCAGCAACACGTGGCTGTGTGTTATCCCAACCTACCTGCCCTCGTGGCGGCGTTGAAAAACCAAAACCAACTGATCGCGGACGAAGCGGATGCGCAGTTGGAAAGAAGATTGGGACAGGACGGACGCGACACCAAGGTGGTCAGCTTGGACTTCTATTTGGCGGACGATCAACATCTCCCCATTGACGAGGTTCAGCTGTTCAACCGGTTACGCGGTTTGATCCAAGCCCATCACTGTCTGGTGACTCGGCACACCGGACATTTCTATGAAAGACACAGCGAGATGATCTACAAGGATCTGGTCACTCTCATCCATGTGTTGATCAACTCAATCCAGTCATAACAGAGGTCAAACGATGACATAATGATTCCTATTGCGACTGTATAAAGGCGTCAGTCGCACGTCGTTTGTGTTTTCACAAACCGGGTCAGTCTGGCCCAGCACCGTAGGGTGATAATAAAATGAATCAAGATGTAAAAGATCTGCTCGCCGATCCCTTAAAAGGAACGAACCGAGCGCAGGGCATACTGTGTTACCTGTTCCGCAACACCCTGTTGTGGCGCAAGGTCAACCAGTTTACGTGGAACAAGAGGGCAAAGTTATTCTTTGAAAAACCTCACAACAAAAAGAAGGCCGACAAAGGCAACTTGAACAAGGCATTAACCCACGACGATTTCACGTGGGCCACGTTCAAGAAAGGGGTCGATTTTCTCAACCCTGTGTCGGCAACACTGACCATACAACTGACGTGGAAAAGCGGTCGGGTCTCGCGTTACCCGATTAAGATTGATCCCGCTGAAGACGAAGCCGATCCCGAACTGAATACGTTTGGGCCTGAGGAAAGCAACGTGTTCAGCGACATGAAAAAGCCAGCCAACACACTGGCCCGCCTTTTCCGTCGGATTGTTACGGAGGAAGAAATCGACGTGATCCGTTGGAACGCGTTGTTGGAGGAATATGTCAAGAACCCATTGCAGGGTGTTCCGCAGACGCGTCAGGAGATCAACAGTGCGATCAATGCATTGCATCGCGACTTACTCGCCCCACGCATGTCGTGGAACGTGTTCCGGCGAGGCTTGGTGGCCTTGGGACCGAAGCAGGAGGACTACATCCTCGAAATGCGTTGGTCCAAAGATCCCACGGACATCAGTCTGCACACGGTAACCATCCGTGATCCACTATCTATAACACCCCCGTCTAAACGCGATAAGGGATAATTATGACGGCAGCACTTAGCAGTAGCGTAATCAACATCGCACCACGCACTGACAACCCGCTTGGGCGGGTCTTGGGGTACTATCACAGTGCCCCTAAGCAGACCATTGACGAACGGACCTTTCACATGTACGCCGGGTATTACTACTACGTGATCACTTCCGGCAACAACCAGCGGTTCTTACGCGCCAAGGATACGTCCGAGCTGGCGGTGAAAAATAAGTACAGTTGGGAGAACGTGATTGGACTGGAACGGATGTTGGAGATGACCCTTCAACACAACCTTCGTCAATCACCCATGACGGTCGAAATCCTGAAGCAACACCCTGGTCAGATTGTGTGGCGTGAACCCAACCGGGAACTCCGGAACTCGGAGAAACGCTGGTTACGCGTTGTGCAAAATGTGGTTCATCGGATTCGACAAAAGGACTGATAGAAGCCAACCCTCCCCATACAGGGGAGGGCTTTTATACCGCCTTTTCTTTTTTGGTGGGTCTCATCGTATGACCTTTATCAATCAGACACTACATGGGGTTCGCTCATGAGTAAACCAGCAAATACGGCGTTCAATGGTGGTCCCAGCGACGACCTTGAAGCGGTTGACGTCTACGGAGTGCGTGACCCGGAACGACGCAACAACTACCAAAGTGAAAACAGTGCATTCACCGATTCGTTGAACAACGCGTTCGGGGCTGCCAAAGGGTACGTTGAGAAAGCGAAAGACTTTGGCGAGGAATACAAAGGAAAAGCTGAGGACTGGGCCCGAGACCAAGGGATCGATCCCAAGCAAGCCGAACAGAACGTGCGTGGAGCACTAAAGGGTTCGAAACCAGCTTTGGATAAGGTTGGGGAAGACGTCAGTAAAGTCATTCTCGGCGACATCCAAGAAGGGAGTATGCTGAACGTTCCTGGCAGCGAAGGGAACTACTACAAAGCGTACAAGATCGTCGAGAAAAACATTACCGATGGGGCGGAAGAGGTTAAGAAGCTGACCAACGTTGATCCGGACAGCGCTCAGAGTGTGATGGACATGGTCAGCGACGTCACCGGTCACCCTTTGGTTCAGGGATCTGATCTGGGTGCCCATGCAGCGGTCCTTCACGGTGCCATTGAGAAGATGGCTGAATGGGGTGTGCCTGAACTGATCGACGAAACCCTGAAGAAAATCAAAGACGACGATCTTCGACGGGAAGTGGCTCGGCGCAGCGCCAGTAAACTGGTGCGGGCTGGAAACATCGACATGGTGGAAAGTGCCATCAAGAACGTTGGGGCGTCGGCATTGGTTGCTGAGAACCCGCGCTTGCCCCAACAGGTGCTTCAGATGTACCAGTTCAAAGCCAAGACCACTCCGGCGGATTACCCCGAGCTGTTGACCCAACTGGTGTGGTGTATGGACCGTCTCCAACCCAATTGGTTCTGGACACAACGAGCCGGCCAAGACGTTTGGAATTTGGCCACTTTGGTACGCATCAGTGACGATGCACGGGAGTTGTTGAGCAGCGATGAAACGTATCGGTCCCCAGCGATCACCGCTCAGTTCTTTCCGGAGCGTACCACCACCAACCTACTGCGAACCATGTACCCAGGCATTGCATTGGTGTAAACACATAGCGGCACCCTGCGGGGTGCCTTTATGTCGTGTCGGCATAACTCCCCTCCCTTGTGGGGAGGGGAACACACCGATGGTATTTTTTTTTACCAACGATCGTACACCGGCTTGGTCTTAGGCTTGTGGCCCTTGTCCCAACCCAGGTCTTTAGCCAGCGCTTCGTAGTCCGTCCCGCTGGATTCCATGCCCATGGCGCGTTGACGTTTCTGTTCGTCCGCCAGCGACCACAACATGGTGGGGGTGATTTCCACTTCGTCGAAACTTTCCAGAGCCGGAGAGTAATACTTGTTGGCTCGGAAAATACCCCCTTCGTTGACCATGTCCCAGGTCACGATTTCCTTGGTGTATTTGATGCCCCGCATCATGTCGTCCATGGTCAGACTGCGGACGGAGAAATACACATTCTCGTGGGGGTTGTCCAATGCATCTTTCAGGACTTGGCCGTAAGGACCGGAGGGACGTACCTCACCGATCACCACCGTGATGGGGCGACCTTTCTCATCCTTGTGACCTTCTTCGAGCCTCAGGGACCGAATGTGGTGAGATACCCGATCGGAATCGATCTGACGAATGCGGCCGATGTATTCCCGGTCGTCCTGACCCGGTTGTTTTTCCGGGTGCTTGTACTCGCCTCGCAACACGCCTTTCTCCAGCATGCGCATCAATGGGGAGCCCGGTTGGAAGAACGGTCGGGCCGAGGCCAGGTCATAAAACATACCCATACTGTTGAAGGCCCCGTAGGCGCCCAGTACGACCGTGTAGTAGCCGTCAGCGTCGGGCTTTAAAACCCCTTTCTTTTCCGTACCCAGAAGCATGGTACAACCCATGCGTACGGAGCGTTGTGATTGAGTCATAATCGTTGTTCCTTAATAACGTCGCGGGTGATCGATCGGCCAATGAATGACCACCGAGTACCCACGAAAATCACGATACCGCCGCCCGCCGGTGTTGGTTTTACCCGCGTTTATCCAGCGCCGTCCCGACGGGCTGTGACCGTCGTTCCACCAGAACCGATCGTGCACGTAACTGATGAACACCAGCCCGCACAGCAGTACTAGTAATGAACCGATGACAATGTTCATGAATTGAACCATGTATCCTCACTTTACTGATTTGTCGATCAGTTTGGCAATGGATTTGATCAATGCGTCACGACACAGGTACAGTTCGGTATACCCCGGGTTGACGAATTTGTCGATTTTGATCAACTCTTCGTGCCACGGGTTGCCTACCGGTACAGGATTTCGGAAAGAGGGACTTGAACCGACCTTTCCGAAAAACGCCATGTAGTTTTCTGCCTGCATTTCGAATTCGCGGTCGTTCATCTCGAACAACTGGAGTATCAACTGCGCTGCTTGCTTGACTCCTTTTTTGTCGAGTGTTGGGAGTTCGGAAACAGACGGTTTAACCGCCAGATCGTAAACCGCTTCAATCGACGTAACGTCACCTTTATTGAGGTCGATACCACCAGCATCAACTTTCAGTTTTGGTTTGATGGGTTTTTCAAACAAATCAAAATAACCACCCACCCACATGTGAGTTGCCGGCGTGAGATTATCTTTCCAATTGGGCTTGTTCAGGATGCCAATTATTGCTTTGCTTTTCCGGACAACATCGCCCACTTTTTTGTAATGCGCGTCCAACTGGGTCTTATGTTGCTGTACCGACTTTTCAAGAAGGTCTAAAACACTTCTAGGTTTACGACCCTTATCGAAAAGCAGAACACCCTCTTTACCAAACGACACCGGACCTTCGACGTATGACTGTTTATCCAGCCACCCATCGTTCAGGTAGTTAGATCGAAGTGCCTGTTCATTGTCTGCCTTCATTCGAGGCTTTTCGTCCACATCGGGTTTCTTTCTCTTTGTTTTTAAGAAATCAAAAAACCCTTCCATGGAAGGTTGGACAATATCGGTAACCAGTTGTCCGTCTTTAAAACTCGTTGACTGGCGTGTCAACCATGATTGAATATCCACGTTTATTACGTCCTTAACAGTTCTTCGATCCGTTCGACCCGCTCACTCGGATTGACCAAGGCTGAGCTGATGCTGTCCCCGAAATACGCCCCGATCAATTTACTGGTCGTGTCGGAAGTGTTCCAGATGACGCTTCGGAATGGGACAATGGCCGGTGGGTTGGTTTCGATGTCCTTCGGTTTGCTCAAGACATGTCGATACAACGTGGTGTAATCGTTTCGATCCCGGGCGATGGTCGAGGCAATCAAGTCCAGGATGGCGCGGTTACCCAGGTTTACCCCGGCGTGTTCTTCAGCGGTCTCAAAGATGCGGGCCAGATCGTAATAGTTGAAATACCAAGGGATGCGACCCTTGGCGATGTGCTCGTCGTAAATGTAGTACGTCAAGGTGTCGTTCTTCACCAGGTCGGTGGAGTAGAACACCCGGTCCCCAGGTTCAAAGCTGAACTCCAGGTAATTGTCACCATTTACCTCAACCGTGTCGGTCGAGCTGGGCACAATGCGGATCATCGCGTCGGTGATGGAGACTCCATAGTAGGAGTCCTCCATGATGATCGCAAAGAAACCCAGGATGTGTACCTCGTTACCGATGCTCGCCAGATGGCGCGTCAGATAGCGCTCAGGGACGTGAATCTTACAGGCGGTGTCTGTGTAGACACCGCCGTCTTCACGCTCTTGTAGGCGCTCCCAGACCCGCTCAGGCGCTCTCTGATACCTGGGCTTCATCCGTTACCGCTCCTTCTTCCTCAGGTTGGGGTTCAGGCTGGCGTGTTTCCTGATGCTCAATGCGAGCTTCGAACCGGTTGGCGGTGACCTGGGACGACAACCACGAGGCAGTCATCTCAATGGCCGCAACCGTGGCCACCTCACGTGGAGGCAGGTCGCTGTGGTCCTGCGCCACCTGATCCATGGTTTCCAGGAATTCCAGGAACGGGGAGCCTGGGTAATAGATACCACACACCAGACGGGTCACGGTGCGGGGAATGTCGTCGAGGTCTTCTTCCCGCAGGGCGTCCACCTGCTGGTTTACCCGCTGCTCCAGTTCGGACACCGACAGCTTGGTTTCCGGAAGCAGTTCCTTCACGTCGTACGACGGGTGCAGGAACATGAACCGCAGCTCTTCCCGACGCTGACGCAGGTAGTTGGTCAACTTGGCCTGACGGATCAGGTAATGCTTGCGTTCCCACACCTGGGTCAGCCCGTTTTCACGCCCTTCGAAGTCTTTGGCATGCAGACGGTTGGGTTCGGAGACCGCTGCGCCCAGCAGGACCTTCACGTCCCCACCTTGTTCCAGCCAGTCCGGGTAGACGTCGCCGTTCACGTGAACGATCACCCGACCACGACGGATCGCATCGTCCGCTTCGTAGGAGATCACCACGCGCTGGCGTTGACGGTCCCGCGCCCGACGTTCGTACGCACGGCACAGGGACGCACCCAAGAACCGATGCAGGGTCGCCATCGTTTCTTCCCACTCTTCCAGTGACACGCTTTCGCCGTTCACTTCCTGCGGGTTCGCACAGAGGTACGAGGTGATGAAGTACGCCGCCAGCAGTTTGTCCACGTTGAACGGCATCCGACCCAGGCTCACCAGGTCCAGCGAGTGTGGGTTGATTTCCCGTGACGCGCCGAACAGCTGCAGCCAGACCGCTTCCATGTCGTCCGCACCCACGTTTTCCAACGCCCACTTCTTCACCAGCTCCGCGTCCACGTGGTTGGTGTGGGACATCCATTCGATCATGGTCTCAACGCTGGGGGTTGGGACCAGGAACGTCCGATACGTGTCCCGGCCACGGATGTTGTGGTAACTATGCACGTGTTCGGTCAGGGCCGGTTCGTTGTGAATGGCGTGGTAATTGAACGGGGTGATTTCGATGTGGGCCAGACGCTTCTGGTCACTGGATTCCTCGAACCGTTGACGCTGCATCTTACACACGGGCACCACTTTGGAACGCACGGTGTTGAGCATGGATTCCAGGCCATGGGCCATCAGATCCACCAGCCGGTCGTGCTCGGCTTCAACCATCTCGGACGGACTTTCGTGGTACTCACGGAACATTTCCGTGATGCGATCGTAGTCGCCCGGGTTCAACGGCTTGAATTCGGCGTCCACCGGGATGCGGAAGTGATCCGCCATGACCCCGACCGGCAGGTGACTGCCTTTGGGGGTCAGAATGATGTTGTTCTGCGTCAGGGTTTCAGCCACCGGACGAGCAACGCTGAGAGTCGTTGGTTTAAACATGTGACTGGTCTCCTTAACCGCCGAACCGCTTGGCCATCCGCGCGGCCAACAGTTCTTGAATGTCTTTGGTGCTTTGGGTCTCACCCGCAATCTGGGTGGAGGCGGCATCGCCGCCCATCACCTTTTGCAGGGCACTGGCGCCCAGTTCGATCCCGGCGGAAATCACCGCCAGGTTCTCACCGTACGCGCTATCAAGACTTCTCTTTGTTTCGGACATCGGTAGTTCCTCTATAGACAGCTGCGATGTGTTTGGATAGAGCATAGAGCAACGCATTGGTTGTGCCCATCAGTTTGGGCGACAGCACAATCCGATCCTCAATACTGGTGTTGCCGAAGACGGCGTCGATGGGTTCTCCAGACTCGGTGGTATTGGTGCCGGTCATGACCCGCGAGAACACCGTTTTCATCTGGTTGCCGAATACACCCTTATCCCCAACAGCAGCCCCCACATCGTGATCGATGTAGATACGCAGGGCCACAGTGTCCGGGTCGAGGGCTTTCCCCTTAATGCGGAAACTGGTGTCCACCTGACCGGTAAAGGCCGGTTCACCCAGCGCCTTGGCACGACGCTTGCGTTTCCGATCGCTGGCGACGGCCAGCGTTTGCAGGTTTTCTGACAGGTCCTCGAACTCGCCGTGGTAGAAAACTTCCACCCGACTGACGGTACCGGTCACCTTAGCCCGGGGCGTCATGGCGGACAACCGACGAAGCGTGTCCATGGCGGCATCATCGAACAGCTGATTTTCAGCCGTTTCCGGATCTTCAATAGTGCATAGGATTGAGTCAATGTCGACGTGATCGCCTTCTTTGACCAAATCGTGCACGTACTGATCGAACCGAACTTCCACCGTCCGGGTTTCCGTAGTTTGGGTGGTCAACTTCTTCGCCGCTTCTTGCGAAATCGCCGAGCCGTCTTCCAAGGTGTCGATGTTGTCGATCAAAGCGGTCCGACACATCACCCCACCTTTCCATACCACCTGGCCTGGGTTGAGGTGATCGGGGGTAAAGAACTTCTTGTTGTACGCCACGATATCCCCAGCTTTGACCTTACTGCCTTCTTTCAGGTCGGTTACCACTTCGTGCGGGTAGGTTACCCCCGCCGCCGTGCCGTGTCGTTTACCCAACTCCACATGAAGCTTTTCACCATCCTTGTATTCAATCACCACCGACTGCTTGGATACGCTCACCACCTTCCCGTCTTGCTCGGCGGTCGCAGCGAAGATGTCACTGGTGCGATGAGCCACAACTTGCTCGTACCCAGTCCGCAGTGGCGTGGGCTCGTACCCGTCAGCGAACACCCCTTGTTGCTGCTGGATGGCAACAAAGTTACACTTGTCCAGTACAGTCGCTACCTGTACCCGGTGTGCTCAGACACCTGCTCGCCGTTTCCGACGAGGTCAGACCATCTCATCTCCCGCAATTTAAACTGGTAGGGAGCTTCCCGTTTCGATTTAAAGGTCTTACCGTCAGCACCATTCCACGCTGAGCGCCTACCGCTTGGTTCTACTCTACTTGCTTGAATGGTCATTACACCACCACTCGACTTTACACGAGTGTCACTCGGCACCTTCCGGTGCTGCAGCTTTCGATGGCCGTTGAACACGTCCCTCTGGAGGGATTTCGTAACGGATTGTCTTTTTCATCTCTTCGGGTAAATCAGAATAGTAACAGTAACGTTTATTGTCGCTGTATACCTTCTGACCTTTTGATCTCAACCTGTAATTCAATGCTGTTGGTTTTAATCCATTAACCTTACAGCAAACAGCCGCCGATTCATACCACATCGGGGAATCCCAATCTGCGTCGAAACTGAAAACTACCTTACAGTTCATCCCATCTTGAAGTTCTTCGAATACATCAATAACTTCACGCCAAGGAACAGCGTTGTTGGAAAACTGAATCTGGTACAGTCCCGGTATAACCGGTTGGGTATGATCATTGGCCCATGTCCAAACCGTAGGTAATTTATAACCTACGTAAGGAAGTACATCGGAAAGTTTTTCATAGACCGTGGTGGTGTTGGTTCTTAAATCTTTGAGTAACACAAGTCGAGCACGACCAACCTGTATTTTCTCAGCGGGCGGCCAGGGATCGGAACTACTTACCCGATAACGCTTACCCTCCGGCCATACGCATTCAGAGCCACGTTCCAATCTACCGTGTATCGAGTAGCGGTTAACACCGGTGGCTTTTGAACACACGCCAATGGAGGGATAGGTAACAACAACACCACTTTCATGGTCCATTACGTCAACTGGAATTGATTCTTTTTTCTTACCCCCGTTCTTCCAGTGTTCGACGTTTTCTTTTTGAGTACACCACTCAAGGTTATCTTTCCAATCGTTCCCCGGAATGTGGTCTTTGTGATTAACCACATGCTCATCCAAGTTACCTTCGGGTAATGGAAGATGTGCAAGGGCCACAGCGCGGTGACGCTTTATCCCTTGTCGTTCGCCTTCATCGTTCACCAAGATAGTGTAACGATAACCACGAACATCACTGGACGTCCGTAAGGGTTTTCCGGTTTTCAGGTTGAATAACCTAGCGTCAGACGTAACTCCGTAACGACTGAAACCAGGAATTGGTTTTATGTCCAACATAACTACACCATAAGTTTTAAACCTATAGCATATGTCAAACAACTTCACCGAAGTTCAGAATTAAGAGTTCTCCGTTTTAGGGAAGTTTTCGATCAGGGTTTCCCCTGAAAGGGACTATTTGTTAATCCGTTTCGGATCGTCGTGGTCCACCGTGGGTGCCAGCAGGGCCGAGCTGGACAACAGCTTGGTCGCCCCGTCCGTGTCTTTATTAAAGCGACGGGTGGTGCCGCGCAGGTTTTCGATGTTGGCGTCCGGTGAGAGGTAAGCAATCACCCCTACATCACCTGAGTCCACGGTGGATTCACTGACCACCCCCACATCGCTGTCGTGATAGATCCGGGTGTTCTCCACCATGGACTGTGCCCCACGACCACCATCACCACGGTACGTCATGGCTTCCTGCTCGCGCAGGTTGGCAATCGGGTTGGAGTCTTCCACAATGGCCACCGACGGGTCTTGGACGATCTTCTGCCACACCGCGTGCGGGTTCAGTTCCACCGCGTTCTCCCCCACACTGGCACGGGCGTTGAAGGTTTTGGCCGCCCGGGTCAATTCCCCGTAGACCATGCCCGCCAAACGCTCGTAACCCCGGTACCGCATGTATTCACCACTGACCTCTTCCGGTGAGAAATCGGTCTGCAGCAATTCCACGGCCCGCAGTAGGAGTGGTAGGAACTCGGTGGGCTCGCCCATGTCTTCCAACAGACCCCGAGTGATCGGGTCCACCCACGCTTGGAACAACGTGTCCATCTCCCGCAGGTAACGAACGCCCAAACCGGCATCCTCGACCACCCGGTAAAAGACGTCCTTGCGATCAAAGTCCCACACCGAGTATTGCTTCAGTGTTTGGTGGTACCGGTTAAGACCGGCCAAGACCATGGTGGCCCGTTGATCCAGTCGGGAGAATACCAACACCTCGTCTTCGAAGATCAACGTGTACTCGTCGGATTGCGTCTGCCGTCGCTCACCACGTCGCAGGCGGTTTACTTCACAGCCCAGGTACTTGATCAGTTCCGACAGGCCTAGGTGGTATGCCAACACGAACCCAATGGGGAACGTTTTGTTGGCAATGCCCATTTCCACGATTTCCAGCGGGGCCTTCTGACTGTCAATGCCCAGCAGGTCGTGCACCGTACCAATGACCTCCATGCCATCGTTAGTCATGACATAAAAGGTGTTGTACGCGTCCACCACCAACGGATAGCGGTTGTACATACCCACCAGCACCTGCTGATCGGTTTCCACCTCAGCCACGTCAATGCCGTAGGTGTCTTTGAAATGCTCCGCCCGTCGTTGGTAGTCAAAGTAGAGTTCGTAGTTCCCGGCGTCGAACCGGACAAACCGTTTGGCCAACAAGCTGTAGATCCGTGGCAGGTGTTCGGTCTTCACAAACACGTTCGACAGCTTCAGGTTGGTGATGGTTTCGTTTTCCGGGTCCATGCCACGAGACGTGATCTGTTTGATCAACCATTTCTCGTAGTTGTTCACGCTCCGTTCGGAACGGTCGATGAAAGTCTTATTGTAGTAAGACGTCAACGCCACCCGAGACGGGTTCACCTTTCGGATCGGAACGTCGGCCCGTTGCAGACGCATTCGGTTAGTAACACCGTTGGAAATAAAGCGTCCGTCTTTGTCCACCACCGGCAGTCGAAAGCGGATGGTCGACTGGCGACCTCGAACCGGTTTCAAGGTCACGGCATGGATCTCATAGTGGTTCATGGTATCGCGAACCGTTTCCACCGTGTAGTCCTTAATGGCCACGCCCTGATTTTGGACGGCCATGACCGAACTGATGACATCTTTCTTCAGTACGTCCTTAACGTACTTGCGTTGGATACCTTTCAGCTTGGATTCCCGCATGGACTTGTCGGGAATTGTGTCGGTGTCCGGTACCGGTGTGGGTTCCGGCAGCTCCAAATCCTCAGCACTGACCGTCAACATCTCGGACATCGACCGGCCGGAGCCGTACGGGTCTTTCAGAGACTGGTACGTTTTCGCGTCTTCAAGGGTACGCTCGTACGCACGGGCGGACATCAGTCCCGCTTCATGCAATTCAAACGCCCGCTTGGCAATGCCATCAACCAGTCCTTCCTCAAAGCTGGGCGGCTCAGTGATGCTTTCCACCGGCCCGGTTTCCTCAGCCGGCAAGGTCACCGTTTTCTCAGACTCGCGCTCCCGCTGTTCGGGAAGTTCGTTGGAATCAAAGACCGGCGTTTCAATGTCACTGACTGGTTCAGGCAACACGATGTCGTCGTCCTCAAACTCCGGCAACAATAAATCGTCGTCGTTGTCTTCGCTGACAGACGAGGCCTTGTCCGCCTTGGACTTACTGTCATCCTCAGTGGGTTCGGTTTCAGCCACCTCAACCGTCTGGGTTTCTTTGGGGTCGGCAGGGTTCTCACCAACCTGAGCGTCGTCTTCCTCGGCGCTGTCTTCGGGTGTGGTTACACCACTCATGAAGTCCCGAAGGCCATGTAGTAACCGCAGGAAGTACCGCTGCATCTGAGTACCGTCGAGGCCGGTATCGGAATCGTCCTCAGGGTTTTTCCGCCAGTCATCCAACACTCCCAGGTTGATCACGAAGAAATACCCTTTGAGTTTGACCAGCAAGTTGACCTTCTTCAAAGCGTCGTCGGACAGTACAGACAGGTTGGACTTCTCGCGCTCTTCCCCCATCCACTGCCACAGATCCAACAGGTTGAACTGCGCCTGGGTGTTGAACAACTCCAACGTCTTCTGGTTCAGGGTCCGACTGGCCCGTTTGAACTCTTCCAGGGTGGGGAGACGTTCCGGCAGGTGCAGGTCCAAATACTGGTTCCACCCAAACCGACGGTCAGCCTCGGCCACGCGGTTCCAGAACGTCTGGGCCACGTTGTTCCAGCGGAAGTAAGGCACCTTGTACGACGGGATGTACCGATACAGCGATGACAGCATGCCGTAATTCACAATCAACACGTTGCGGGTGTTGATGGTCAGCGCCTGTTCCTTACGCAGGGGTTTGAAACCCCGGGTCTTACGACGGAACTCGTTCTGCAACATGGTGGGGTTCAGTACAGTCCGGCGCGGGTTACCTTCGCGTCCGTCCAGTTCGGTGACGTGTTCAATGAACAGTCGTCCGTTCACATTGCTGAGCAGGGGGTCTTGAGGATTCGGGCCCATGGTGGCGGTGTCCACCGGCCAGAAGTGGTACACCACCTCGTACGGTAGAATGAGCTTTTCCATGGGAATCAGGCGAGGGCGCATGAGATGGTTGCGTTGCCTCACGCCGGTTTGACGGTAAAAGACCGATTGTTTTAAACGCATGTCAACTACCTTATTGTGGGCCTGTCATAAAACGCATGGCCAGCGCGACGGTGTGGACGTTCACACTGAACGCCAGACCACCACCGGCCCGCAAATACGCGGCTCGGGTTTTGAAATACCGTTCCGCCTCTTCAGCGGCTTCTTTGGAGTACGCCGACAGTACCGAGACGGTGTCGCCATCAAAGTCGGCGCCCAAAGGACCCAAACGACTGGGGTTGACCGACGTGGAGTCGTGGTACTGTGGTGTTTCGTTGGGTGGGAAGACTGGAAACTCCAACGCCACGTAGTCATCGCCCTTGCGTTCGAAGTTCTCGTCCAACTCGTAGCGCATTTCCCCCGTCACCGTGGTCTTCACGTACATGCGACAGGGAATGGAGGACATGAAGTTTTCGACCGGGTAGCGAGTTACGAACGCGTGGTTCTTGTTCCACATGCTCACGCCACTGAGGTAGATCAACTCCAGGTACGTGGTGGGACGAACCCGTTTGGGGTCGAGGCCTTCGGGAAGATCATCGATGCTGCGCATGATCTTGTAGTTTTCTTGATCGTCAGTGTAAATTAACGCCAAGTAATGGTCGGCCACTTTCACCGGCTGATGACGTTTCTCCACCACCGACAGTTCGTGGACCACTTTTTCCAGTCCCTCGTCAGTGCCCCACCGATCGATGTCTTCGTTTGCCACTTCCACCCATGTCCGTTTCAGGGTCTTGGGTTCTACCAGTTCGACGTTGTTCGCCTCAGTCTGGAAGATCTCACCGACCACACCCGTCTTCAAGGCATAAATGACTTTGGGTAACACGCACTTGGAGGCTTGATACAGCCCAACCACCACGTCGTTAAACTGAGGTCGGTTGCGTGCATCCAGATCCACCGCTGACGTATCCAAGGAGGACAGAACATTTCGAGTGGTATTGAAGACCCGACGCGAAGCCCAACGTCGTTGAATGAAACCGCCTTTACCGGAGAGCAGTTTCTCAAAGTGCTCGTACAGCTCCACCAACCGAAGGGTCAGACTGTAACGGGTCCGGTCGTACAGACTCAGGTCGTCGCGGGCCGTCACTCGATCGGGTAGGGTCCGGGTCAACATCAACACCTTTTGATAGATTTCGTTCACCTCGTCCATGGACAACCGACCGGTGGCGTCGATTTCGGCATCTCGCAGGCCCGCTGGCAGAACCAACAATTTGTCAAGGAACGCTTTGTCCCGGTATTTGTCCACCAACGTCACCCGAAGGTCACGGATCGCCGATCCGGTTTTCTTGGGCTTCAGGACTTCCCAGTGTGAGGTGAAGAAGGCGTACCCGGTTTGACCGTCCAATTCAGTGGCCTTTTCAAAGTCGCCGATTTCGGGGTTGAACTTGGCGTAGGCGCGACCGGACAGAATGTCGCCGTACAGCGATTTCAATTTTACCAGACGGGTGTACACCACCGGGTGCATGATGGGAATCTTGACGTCGATGTAACCAAACCGCCGATCTCGATCTGGATCGCCAACACGGCCAAAGGTTTGCGTGGAAAACAAACCATCTTCGTGGAAGTTCCCTCCAGGACCGTCAATGATGTCCAACGTCGTCACCGGACGAAGCATTCGCAACTGTTCCGGTGTCGGGACCAGTAGGTCCAGATTCAATGGTAGCAATGCTTTTTTCATGTCAATGCCTTTTTGTGTTTACCGTTTCTAAGGCAAGGTTCCCAAGCCGCAGAACGATATGACTCATTTACCCAAACCATGAGGTTATATCATGGCAGACAAACGTAAAGATCTCGCCGATGACGAGTTCGCCCTTCCTTCTTTGGATCTGGACGATCTCGACGACGGTTTTGATATACCGGACCAACCCGAAGGTCCGGTTCGTAAATTCACGGTGAACTTCAAACGTGGGTTTTTGGAGCAAACCAAAACCCGCACCATGATGCGTAACTTCCTACGGGGTGCACTGCCCGACGGGTATTCCCGGGCAATGGCGGGGGCGGAAACCGCATGGGAAGAAGGGGCGGACATCGCCCGCAGTGTCGCTGAACACGCCGACGATGACCTAGAGACCATTGCTTCGAAGACTGAGCAACTACTGCCTAAACTGAAGCGGTTTGCGCCGAAGCGGGCGTACGACAAGATCGAGTCCCGGGTCAGCGATGCCCGGAAGGGTTTTGCCAGCCGTGACCGTCGGACCCTGTCCCAGCTTCAAGAAGAAAGCAAGGCCAACGAAGAAGCCGAAATTCTAAGGCAAGCGTTGGAGGGACTGGACGAGTCCTACCGTGAGGAAGCTCAGACCAGTGAGCAATCCGCTCAACGTCGGTTTGAGTCTGAACGGATTGAACGGTCCATCCACGAACAAATCAAGCGTGGTCAAATCGACGGCATCAACCGTCAGTTGGGTGCCATTCGTGGATCGGTTGAGCATCAGGTTACCTACCAAGACCAGATCACGTACCGGTATCAGCGCAAGTCTCTGGAGATGCAGTACCGCAGCTATTTCGTGCTGCGTGATCTGCGGAGCTATGCCGACGCCACCAAGAAGCTGCACGAAAACGCCTACTCCGCCATTGTTCACAACACCGGCTTGCCGGATCATGCCAAAACCACCCAAGCCGAACGGGTTCGGTTCGGGATGCAGGACCGGACGTCCAGTGCGATCAGCGGTATGATGTCTCAGACGTTGGCCGAGTACATGGCCAACTACCTACCGCAGTTGAAAGAGAACATCAAAGACAAGGCTATCTCGGGTGTCCGTGGTGTTGGGTCTATGCTCTCAATGGGTGGTCCGCCGATTACCTCTGAGACCATTGGTCGGATGGCCGGCAGTGAAGCGTCCGAACAGGCACAGCGTTACGCCATTCCATTCCTGTCGCGCCTGGCCCGACCGTTTATGCGGAAGGCCAGTGATCGCATGGGTGGTTATGACCACCTGGCGAACTACGCCATGAATAACGCTGGGTCCATGATCCAGGACTACACGCAGGATCTGAACAACACCGCCGGCTGGCGGGGTATGCTCAAGAACGCGGTACGTTCGGTTGCACCCAGTTATTTCTTGGATGACCAGATCAAGGACGGTTCCTATCAAACCATTGACCGGGAGGCGGCGTTTAACCAGCTGACCCAGCGGTCGATTGTGGACATCATTCCTGGGTATCTGTCTCGACTGTTACACGAAACCCGAATGATGCGAACCGGTCGGGACGATTTGGACCGGGAAGTCTACGACGTTACCTCCGGTAAGTTCAGCGGCTTTAAAGAAGCCAAAGCCAACGCCCGCAAACGGGTGGTCACCGAAGTCCAGCGTCAGAACATCAACAACACCCTCGATGAGGTGATTGGCAGTTACGATGGGGACGGGGAGCTATCACCCCAAGCACAAGAAGCGTTGCGTGAACGTCTGCTCCGAGACGCGGCCCGAGGCGGGCGGTTCGATGCCCGTCAGTACGCCGAAGGTGGGTACAGTGCCGATACGGACGAAGAGACCGTAGAAGAACTGACCTCGTTCTTCAAGAATCGGTTTGAGTTTGACAGCAACGGCCGTCTGGTTCGCAGTAAGGACAACTTCGAGCGGTTGGATGCGTACTCCAATGCGTTCTTGGAGTTGAGAAACGTCGTACCCGACCCACGGGGCGAACTGCGCCGTCTCCACGGGGCCGGCTCGCAAGAAATGCTGCGGGAACTGGGTCTGATTGACAGCAAGCACGGGGTCGATCGGATTAACTACGACCGCATTTGGGAACTGTACCGCAGCGGTGACCCGGTTGTTGACCCGGAACCGCCTGAGATGGGTACCGGTGGTGGACCCACCACCCCACCAAACGACTCGCCGAGTTTCCGTCAAAAGCTTAACGACCGCGTAAGGAACGCGGGGGATGTCCTCAGTACACGGATCAATGAGGCTCGGGAACACGACTGGAAAGGGACGGCTCAGGCCGGTCGGGACGCGTTGAATCGTCGGGTAGATACCGTCCGGGAAAAATCAAAGGGCATGGGTTTTAACCCCGATGTGTTCAGTAAGTTCCAACCGGTCACCGACACCTCCATGTCGTTTGTGACCAGCCAGGTCAATAAAGCAAAGGACGCTTTCACACCCGTTGGGGATGTCTACAACGGACTGCGGGAGCAACCGTTGCTGTTGGGACGTGACCTACAGGCCGGCAATTACATTGACGTAAACACCGGTAATGTGATTCGTTCCCTGAAAGACGTTACTGGGGAGATTCGCAACCGTTCAGGCTGGGTGGTGGCCACCGCCGCCGACTTGGCCGGGGACCTGCAGGACAGTACCGGCCGGTCACTGAAGAGCAGCATGATCGCCGATGCGATGGAGCGTGGTCAAGGAATTGCCGGAAGCTTCGGACGCGGCGTACGCAGCCAGGTTCAAGACTGGGCCGCCAAAGTCAACGAGCTTAAGGACATTTACCTACCCAATCGCGAAGAGCCGTTGATGTTGGCTCGCGACATCAAGGCCGGTAAGTACTACGATGTCAACAGCGGGGAACGCATTGAAACCGCCGATGACATCACCGGGGAAGTCAAGGATGAAGACGGCAACACGGTTGTGACCCCCGAGGAGTATGAAACCGGTTTGGTGGACAACGAAGGTCGCTCTGTAAAGAGTGGTCGCGCCAAAGCGTTCATGAGTCGGTACCTGTCGATCACCACCGCCCCTGGTAAACTTCTGGGTCGTGTGGGTATGACGGCCGGCCGTGCGGCTGCCCGTGGTGTGGGTCGTCTGTTGAAAGGTAAGGACCGCGACGCGTATTTGCCTGGTGAAGACGAACCGCGCATTACGGTTCAAGGTCTGAAGCGCGGACAGTACTTCGATGCGGAGAGTGGCGACGCCATTACGTCGTTCGATGCCATTAAAGGTGGTGTGGTCGATGCCGACGGTAACATGATTCTCAGCGCTGAAGAGCGCCAAGAACTGGTTACAGCTGGCGGTAAGAAACACCGGGCCGCTCAAGGCATCGTACGTCGAATGATTCGGGCGGGTACCACTGGACTGGCTAAGAAGGCTGCGGGTGCTTACTGGAACTGGACCAAGAACTATTACCGGAAGCTTCCGGGTCGCTTGGCCAAACTACCCAAAGTGCCTGGAAAGATCGGGTCGTTCCTTACGGCCAAGCCCCTTCGAGATAAAGTTGGGGAGTGGCTGAACGACGATGAGGAGGAGGTTCCAGAAGATGCGGCGAAGACACCAACGGATGGTCTGCTCAAACGCATTCTGAAAACGTTGGACAAACGCCTGCCGGACGAAGATCCGGAGAAAGGGTCGTGGCAGAGTATCCTGGCCCGCCGGAAGAAGGAGGACAAGGAAGAAGCGGCAGAGGAGGAATCCGAAAAGCGCGAAGGCAGTCTACTCAAGCGCCTCTTCGGTGGTGTCGGTGGCCTACTGGGCGCTGGCGGTCGCTGGGACGAAGAAGAGGAGGAGGAAGAAGACGATGGCGACATCAACGCGTACGGCGAGTACAACGGGGGTGACAAGGAAGACAAGGACCGTAAGAAACGCCGGAATCGTCGGAATCGTTCGCGCAAACCCCGAGGCAAGATCGGTCGTTTGTGGCAGGGTGCTAAGAACCTCGCCAAAGGCGGTTGGGACAAAGTTAAAGGCCTGGGACGCAGCGTGGCTGGGTCGAAATGGGGTGCTCGCGCACTGAACGTCGGGAAGTCGTTCCTCGGACCCAAAGGCTGGCTGGCACGGGGTGCCATGGCCGCTGGCAGTGCCATCGCTGGCGCGATCACGGCACCTGTGGCGATCACCGCTGCGGTGGTTGGTGGTGTGGCCGTGGGCGGTTACATGTACTACAAGAAGCGCAAGCGTGCTTCCGGTGTATTCCGGGAACTGCGCCTCACGCAGTACGGTTTCTCACCCAACGGCTGGAGCAACCCTGGCAAGGTCCTGGACATTGAGGACGTTCTGTCTCCGGGTGTGGTTCACCAGTCATCCGGTATGCCCAAACTGGAACTGAACAAAATCGACATGGAAAAACTCTTCGAAGTCTCAGGGGTTGATAAGGACGACGAAGAGGAGGTGGCGGTATTCGCTGGTTGGTTGGAACATCGTTTCAAACCGATCTTCTTAGCGTACAATCACGCGCTGGCGGAGCTGGCACCGGAAGTCACCATTCAGGAACTGGATGACAAACTGCCCAAAGAAAAGGGTATGAAGTTCTTGGATATGGTTACGTTCAAGGATAATGAGAACAGCCCATACCTGTACATGCACGATCCGTTCGATCCCGGCGATACCGTAGGGATAGACATGGACGACATCAAGGATCGCATCGAAGAAGTGAAGGAGGTGTACAAGGAACACGACGAGGACGGGTCGTCCACCGCTGGGAAGACAGCCGTTGCAGCGGCAACCAGTGGCGCGTCGGCCAATGCCAGACGGCGCGTCAGAGACCGAGCAACACAGACGGCGAACCGCCAAAACGGCCTCAGTGGAATCAACCCCGAGGACATCAAGCCGTACCAGTTCAATCGTGGTCGCGGTGGTGCCAATCGGGCCGTTGCGGCTGCTGGCGGCGGTGTGGTTACCATTGCTTCTACTACCGGCAGTGGGCCCGCCGGGTTCGGTAAGCCCAGTGGGATGCAAAGTCAAACCACCGACATTGCCATCACTCCACTTCAGGCCCTACGTCTACGGGCGTACGGGTTTGGCTCGGATCTGGACCAACCCACCGCCGAAGCGTTGCTGGCACTGGAAGACCGAGTATTTGACGGTGTGACGGTGCAGCGCAGTGGTAATGGTTCACGCATGTCGTTCAGTTTGAAACCACGCGAACTGTTTGATTGGTGGCAAGAGCATTACCCGAATGTGCCGGTGGTCTCCGGTCACGAAGGGCCGTTCCGATTCGGTGTCTGGTTACAGAAGAAGATGGGACAAGTGGTGAAAGAGTATGTCCAAGGGGTCCTACAAACAGGCACCACCGAAAACTACGCCACGGCGGAGTTGGACATGACCATGGACCAGAAGCTTCAGGTCGCCACTCGAATCGTGAACATGCGGGTCATTCGGGGTAGCGGTACCGACCGCTACACGCAAAACATCTGGCAAACCCACGATTACATTCAGGCAGAAGAACCGGATTGGCAAGAGGTCGCTAAACTGGCCGAGGTCGATTACGAGTTCATGAAACGTGTCGCTAAGGAGGTGAAAGAGAAGCCACAAGCAAAAGCCGCTGAAGCTACTCAAAGTCAAGCCAACGATACCAGTCGTCAACAAAAGCCCCGGGACATCCATGGGCAACCGACCGGTATTGGTACGCGTCCAAACCCAACCCAGCGTGGTGGGGGCGGTCGTCCGTCATGGACCTCAGACGGCGGACCCATGTGGCAGCAGTACATGCCCAAGGGTCAGGTACAGATGAAAGGAAATGTGTTTGACGGGTTCACCAAAGGCAACGGCGGGGTGTGGGAGACCATCCCAATGCCTCGCAGTAATAAGTCCATGGAAGCGGCGATTCCGACACTGAGTGCGGTTGCCCAAATGACGGGTGTCGATCTTGGTATTTTGGTCACGTTCGTGTCCATCGAGTCGGCGTTCGATTATCTGGTCACGGCCCCAACGTCCAGTGCGACAGGGTGGTTCCAGTTCATCAACGCGACTTGGGATCAGATGCTGAACGAGCACGGAAGTAAGTACCAATTGCCAGCCGACGACGGCCAGCGGTCGCTTCGTAAGGACCCGCGTGCCAACGCCCTGATGGGGGCGGAGTTCTTGAAAGGAAACTACAACTTCATCGTTGAGGAACTGGGTCGTCGACCCAGTGACACCGATCTGTACCTGGCTCATTTCCTGGGTGCGGCCGGTGCGGTTAAGTTCCTCAAACAGGACACCAACGCGATTGCATCGCAGGTGTTCCCTGCCGCTGCCAAAGCGAACAAGTCGATCTTCATCCTACCCAGTGGACGAGCCCGGACCATCGGGGAAGTCTATCAGGTCATGGACGAGAAGGTGGCCAAGCATCGCCATGGTTTCGGTGGGCGTGACAGTGGACAACACACCGCCAACGATGAACAGTACTCCCCCGCTCAACCTCAGGTCGCCAATGGGGACATGATTCAGGTGAACGGTGCGGACATGCCAACGGCGTATAAACACAAGTCTCAGGTGGGTCGCCCGCCGGGACAAGCGCCAATCAGCATGGCCCAACGTGCCAGTTCGACCGTGAATCCTGTGAACCAAACCAGCGCCTCGCCCGGTATGTCCATGGGTCAAGGACGACCACCGACTGGTGCACCCGGCGCGTCCGGTGTGCCGAATACCCCGCAGGAAGATCCGGTGATTCAACATCAGGCTGAACAGCGTCGTCAGGCGCTGGCGGCCGATCGACGTCAGCAAGTCCAAAACGCCCAAACGGCGAACTACTCGAAAGAGATGGGCATGGTGATGGAGAAACAGTTGAAGATCCAAGAATCCATGCGGGATTACCTGAAAGAAATTGCGGGTAATATAGCCGGCGCCAAAGTGGATGAGGCGAGCACCTCAAGCAGTGGTGGGACTGGACAGGAAAGACCGTCCAATGATACGAGTAAACCAACACGCCCGCCTCAAGGGCCAGGATCTCGTAGCACGCCACTACCGGTGAACCTGAAAGAGTAATCAACCCTGTTGGTCCCCGGCAATGCGCCGGGGACCTTTTATCCGGAGGTAAGAATGGCGAATTTGAACCGTAACAGCTTATGGCTCCGCCATGCCTTCCTGCTGCCGACCAGTGAAGACATGTTGTCCTACGGGAGCAGAACCAAACGACGGTATGCCACGTCGGCGGCTTTTAAGTTTACCAACACTACGCTGGGTGGTAACTGGGCTATCAACAACCCACCCCAGTTCACCAGGTACGCTGATATCCGGCAACCTGGAAAGGGACGTACGGAAGCCGAACGCTCTCAGGGCATGGGTCGGTATTACAGCGAAGCCATTGATGATCCGAAACAGATCATCCATATGAGTTTTGGGGTCCCGCAGTTCTCCAGTTGGACCAGTTTCTTCACCAACTTCTACGACCGTAACGCGGCCTTGCTGGCCAACACCGGTCGGGTGTCTGGGCTTTGGTACAACGCCGGTTTTGTCGGGGGATTCGTGGTAACGCTCCCACTGCAACCGTTCATCATGGGTGTTTCCGCCGTAAAACGAGTGTACGACTTCTTGGCAAAGAACCAGCCCAGTAAGTGGTACTACTTCAAACCGACCATGCACGCGTACTGGTCAGCGGTAAATACCATCGCCAACGAAATGGCCATTGGGTTGGGACTGACACCCCGTGTCTTGGCACCCACCCAGCTCGATTACAGTAACGATGGTAAAGCACCGAAGAAAGACCCGGGTCAAACCGTGGATGAGGATTTGCTGAAAAAGATCCACACGATGTTTCCGGACATTTTTCGTGAAGAGGGTGGTATCGATGTGATGTCCTTGGCCACTCGTACCCAGCGGATGTCGGACAACTCCCAACTAGCATTGGAACGTATGCAGGAACAAGCTCGGAGCAACCAGGAACTCCGGGACAACTTTAGTAAGTACGTAGCGGAGAAAGAAACCGACCCCAACCCAGACATCTCTACCCAGAAGTACTTTGAAGAGTACCTTAAATCAGAGGCTGGTAAGGTAGCCGCTGAGGGCGCCACCACCGAGTCCATCAGCACGTGGGGCGACACGTCCTTCAAAGGACTGTATGAATTCATGCGGGCACACCAACGGGACGGAAGTCAGTTTGCCAGTTTCCGGGTGAACCACAACGGGTCCATGTCCGAGTCGTTCAACAACTCGACGCGGGATTCCGAGGTGGCCCAGACACTGAACAGCAAAGTCGCCCAAGGTCGGCAGGCGAGCATGTCATTCATGGGTGGTAACATCACTGACATGTTCGGGGAGGCCATGAACTACGTCCAGAGTTTTGTGGCTGGGGCGTTGGACAGTGTCAATTTGGGCGGCTTGGCCACGCTCACAGGCACAGCGTTCTTTGATATCCCAAAAATGTGGGATAGTTCCACGGCACAACTCCCACGGGCAGAATACACCGTCCCACTCCCGTCACCGTATGGGAACAAGTTGTCGCGGTTTATCAACATGTACGTACCAATCGCCATGTTGTTAGCAGGCGGTCTCCCACGGTCGGCAGGGCGGAGTTCGTACACCAGTCCGTTCATCTGCCAGATCTTTCACCAAGGTCGGGTACAATGTCAGCTCGGGATGATCGAATCCATCACCCTGACCCGGGGTACGGGTAACGTGGGCTGGAATGCTGATCACGACATGTTGGGGGCAGAACTGACCTTCTCGGTGGTGGACCTGTCCAGCATTATGCACATCCCAATTAAAAGCGGGTTTACCACAGGGAACTGGACCAAGGACCTGGCCTCGGCCGGTACCACTTTGGTCGCTGAGGGTCTCGGTGGGGACACCGCCGCCGGGCTGGCTCAAGCGGCAACCAACAGCCAGGTTTGGGACGAGCAGAGCTTGTTCTCCGATTATATGGCAGTGCTCACGTCGTTGCCGGTCTCAGACACCTACTATGTCAAGAACCGGCTGAACCTGAACATGACCCGAGCACTGCAAGGGTTTAAGAACTGGCGCTCGCCGAGTAACTTCTTGTCAATGACCATGGACACGGCTCCGGTCCGGGCGATCTCCGCGTTTGCCCAGACCAGTAACCGGTTCTAGCAACCCATTCACCCATCACTCCTTAAAGGAACCTTCTATGAAAACAGTCGTTATCAAAATGGTTCTCAAGGCCGCTCTTTACTTTCTGTTGCAGAACAGTCGCGTGCGTGACGTTCTCGCCTTTGTAAAGGAAGCCGAAGAAGAACTGAACAACCCGTTTGCCCGTCGGGGTCACGTCTACCGTCGTCTCAAAGAAACGGAAGGCGAGAGTAAACCGAAGAACGAACTCAACCTCGCCGTCGAGCTGGGCGTGGGTTTGTATCGGTTGATGAAATAACGCCGACGCAGACTGTGGGGCCTTCGGGCCCCACCTTTATGTCGATTCTACCGGTCTTGAGATCTATATCACCACTGTGCATTGCCGCTGTAATAAACTACTTATACGGCAGCAACTATGAGGCGGTACACGCCTCGACTCATGAGTCTAAACCAACTGCAAAAAAGAGAGAACCGTAACATGGCACTTAAGACCGAAAAATCCGTCGAGAAGTTTGGCATCTCCGACAAGATGAAGTTCGACGAAAAATCAGGTGTGATCAGCCTGCCGAAGAACTTCTACGAGAAGACGCTCGAAGACGGTGAGGTGGGTCTGACTCTGGACGAAGTGAAGAAGCTCCAGAAGCATGACAGTGAAGTGCTGGCAGCCACCACGTTGGCGGCCGGTCAGGTAGCCGCTGAGAAGTTCGAGTCCCATCCCGAACTGAAAGAAATCTCGGTGAACTACAACCACGGCCAGAACACCTCCTGGGCACACTTCGAGCGCGAGAGCACCACGCCGGTGCGTAACGTTGTTGAAGTCAAAGGCCTCGACGGTGGTGAGATGGGTAAAGTCCATCGTCATCTGAAAGGACTGTTCGACGACATCAACAGTTAATCAACTGTTCGCGGACAAAGAGGCGGCCCTTCATTGGGTCGCCTTTATCCACATTCTTCTTTTTCATTTGTTTAAGGATTACCCATGAGCTTAACATCACTCCCACCGCAGTTCATTGTTTTTGAAGGCGGTGACGGTGCCGGCAAAAGCACGCAACTCAAACTACTGTCCGAGAAACTCACCGAGCTGGGCATTGACCACATCACCACACGTGAGCCGGGTGGTACCCCCATGGCCGAAGAGATCCGCGACGTCATGTTGAAAAAACGGGACGAACCGGTGGCTGGAAACACTGAGCTGTTGTTGATTTTCGCCGCTCGCCAACAACACCTGGACAACCGCATCCTGCCCGCCTTGGCTGAAGGTCGTTGGGTACTGTGTGATCGGTTCATTGAAACGACCTACGCGTACCAATGTGTTGGTCGCGGTGTCAACGAAGGCTTCTTTTTCGACATGATGGTGAACGTGGTGGGCGATCATTCCCCGCATCTGACCGTTTACCTCGACGTCGATGACGAGGTCAGCGTGCAGCGCCGAGCGGCCCGTAAAGACGGTAGTGATCGGATCGACGATGAGACCCAAGAGTTCTTCACTAAGATCAACGACACCCTGCGCGGGTTTGCTTTGAATCTCCCGCACCATGCAACGGTGGATGGTAACCAGACCGAAGAAGCGGTAGCGAACGACGTCTTTGCCTTCGTGGAAGACCTCGCCAACAAAACCGACTCTGATCTCGATAGTATGGCGGATACGCAAACCGCGTCTCCCTAACAACAACACTGTGACAAGGTAAATAGGTTAACCATGCAGGATATAGTTTTGGAAGACAACATCGGGCGACTCTTCGTCAAACAGCGCCACGGACTGAAAACCCATGCTATACTGAAAGAGCTACGCCGGGACAAAGTCGTTTTGCAATGCCCGGAACGGGAAGATCGGTTTACGATCAGCGCGAAGGAATTTCGTAAGTTCTACCAGCGGGTGGAAAAACGAAAACCGGCGGCGTAACCTGCATAACCCTCCCTCCGAAGAGGGAGGGCGTTATGTTCATCAAACAACTAAGAACGAGTGAGGGACCCATGTACAAAAAACGTATTTGCGACGCCATTCTGGCACTGATTGTTTTCTTCCTGATCATGCTGGTGACCAGCCCCGACCTGTACGCCAAAGAAAAGACGTACGAGGTGGTGTGTCCGGCATTCAGCGATTGGTGTGTGTTGGTCAAAGGCGACACCGCCATCAAGTTAACCCGAGACCAGTTGCCCGAATTCATCCCCATCAGTTACGAAGTAGAACGGTGTCACATTGAGTTCTGTGTGAACGCCGACATGGATGTCATTGGGCTGAACCCGAATTACTTTCTCTGGAGACATCGATGAAAATCTTCACCGGTGTGGGCAGTCGTGACATTCCCGGTCCACGGGGACGGCTGCTCAGTTTCATTGCGTGCTACCTCGTCCGGTTGGGTTGGGGGTTTCGGTCAGGCGGTGCCGACGGCTCCGACTCGGAATTCGAACGCGGGGCCGTGCGGGCCACCGGGACCAGCCAATCGGAACAGATTGAGATCTACCTTCCTTGGCCCGGGTTTAACGGGCGCATCGATGTTCCCGAGAATCGCATCTTGGGGAAGAAGTCCAACCAGGAAGTCGCGCGTCAAATTGCCAAGAAGATTCACCCTGCTGGTGGTAACCTCAAAGAATCACACCTGAACTTGCATGGCCGAAACGGCTACCAGGTATTGGGGGAGAACCTAGATTTGCCTTCGGACTTCATCGTCTACTACGCCGAACCCGATGGGAAAGGGAGCGTGAAAGGCGGGACACGGACAGCGGTCGAATTGGCACGGTGTTTGGGAATTCCCGAACTCAACCTCTGGTATGATCATGTGGCCCGACTGCTGTTTGATCTGATCAAAGCCAATCACCCCGACCCGTTGTGGGAGTGTTACAAGCAACTGAAATTGGGCGAGTTCCGGGAATGGCTACATGGTTAACTTTTCCAGGGTATCCCCAATATTATGTCAGACCTGTCCTGACACGATCTTTTACAATTTGATTCGCGGACACACTCAGGCGGTTTTACCGTCCCAAGCATCTGCAAATACAGATGCGGTCTTTACGAAGGCCAAAACCACGGTAGCCCGGGCACCGCTTCGGCGGTGCCCGCTATTCCGTCACCCCATAAAAACTACCCCGGGTGTGATGGTATGTACACGTCGTGTTATCTGATGAGTTCCCGACGTTAAAAGGAACGAAACTCCCACGGAGTCATAAGAGGCACATGCGCCTCCCTTCATCGAGTTTACGGTTGGAGATGTTAGGCACCTGCTGGGTGGTGTGATTGGTAGTCACACCGCTCGTAACCGTACGGGCGACGTACCTTACCAGTCGTCGCCAAGTTGTCGCTTGGGCTTATTCGTGCTAAACAAGGAACTATCCCTGAGCAGGCAGCCTGTAGGCGTTTTCTACAGCGCGGGTGATCCGGAGATCCGCCTCGAAACTCAAGACGCCTATGGGGTGCTTAAATGGCATCTTGGCCTGTCCTTCGGGGCAGGCCTCTATACCGCATCTGAACGAGGGTCACATCATGGCTTTTATTGCAACGGTACAAATCTTGGTAGACGAGCCCACCGCCGCTGAGGCGCGTGAGAACTTGGAACAGCTGTTTGAATCCGCCCGGGTTACATCGGTAGATCAAACCGATGACGATCGAAACTGGTTGGTGGATTGGGTGTTTGACGAGGTCTACGCCGCTGGCGAAGATGTCGATGACGCCATCACCAACGACACTTACGAAGAAGGGGACGCGTTCGAAGGAATGGACGACTGATCCATAATTGACACCTATATCACTCAGGTGAGTTAAGTACTCAAAAAAAAAGACACACAACTGCAACCACAAAAGGAATCAACCATGCAAATGAACACAAACTACTACATGAGCATGTCCCCTAAAGAACTGCGCGAGCGGGTCATGGAGATTCTGCACATGAAGTCCAAGGTCGTGCCTCAGAGCAATATGGTCGCCGGGGGTATCATGGACAAGCGCCGACTCAGTCCATTCACGGCGGCGGACGTTACCAACGCACTCGCCCCAATGCTCCAGAAACTGGAGAAGGTCATCGCTCAAGACGGCTACACGGTATTCTCCGATGTGCGTCTCTTGGAAGAACCGGTCAATGAGGATGTCAATGAAGACCAGCCCGCGTGGCAACCCCCCAAGCACACGTTTGCGATCGTCCCTAACGGTGAATCGCATGTGGTGTACGTTGAGTTCCCCAGTGACATGTTCTTTGCGATCATGGCCAACCTGCTGCCAGGCTTTGGAAATGGCGGTTTTGGCACATACCAGCCGGGCCCACGGCCCACCATGGGCATGGGTGATCCGACCGGTGGATACCAGCAGTTTGGGGCACAGCCTGACCCACGCAATTACGGCATGTACCCAAACCCATACCCCATCCAGCCGGAACACCAGTTCATGTTCCTAGTCCGTTTCTTGCTGATCGAATCGAACCATGAAGTCCGAGACATGGGCTTTATGTAAGCCGTCGAACAAGAGGACCTTCGGGTCCTCTTTTTTTTTTGTCGCGTCCCCACGGCCCAATGATGTGATCGTACATTAAGGGGGCGTTGTGATTTACGTTTCTATTATACTGGCCACGTTGTTTGTGCAGATACCGAACATCTGGGCCGTTAAAGTACTACAAACGAACGGTCAACTTCGGTCAATATTGTTCATCGCACTGATGTGTCTTCCAGCCAGTTACGTCGCCACAGTTTGTTATGCCTACTATTATGGTCGGGGTTATGAAACACTGAGTTACCCCACCTTGGCGGTCACCGCCTATGGAACCGGGTTGTTAGTCAGTGTGTTGATTCAAGTGGTGGTACTAAAGGCCAAAACCGTCACCGGTGTGGAAGTACTGGGTATGACACTGGTGATTGCCGGCTTGTTGTTGATCGTCTTTAAAGATCGTCTGTAACTTTTTTTTTATTTATCCCGGTTATGAGTATGATTACCAAACCTATCAAGTAAGGATGTCCTAATGCAGTTGTTTATCGATTGTGAATTTAACAGTATGGGCGGTGGATTGATTTCCATGGCACTGGTCAGTGAAGACGGGGAACGTGAGTTCTATGAAGTGGTCGAATGCTCCGAAGCCATCGACCCGTGGGTCAAAGAAAACGTCATGCCGATCCTAGAGAAAGACCCCATTCCACTGGTGGAGTTTCAGGACCGGTTGAAAAAGTTCCTGGGTCAGTTCCCAGCGGTTCACGTGACCGCCGACTACCCGGACGACATCAAGCACTTCTGTAACGCGGTGATTACCGGTGCAGGAGAATGGTTTGAGGTCCAACCCTTAACCATGGAAGTCGATGAGGAATGCAGTGCCAAAGCTTCGGCCGTACCACACAACGCCCTACATGATGCCCGCGCCATCCGTAAAAGCTGGTTGGCCGCCAACGGCATTGCTGAGTAACCGCATAATACCCTCCCCATTCGGGGAGGGCTTATGTCGTTAGGCGACCACCAAACCACCGGCGGTTGTGTACTGATAGACGACACCGGTGTTCAGAGCCCGCACACGGGCCGAGTTACCAAACAGGTACGAGAAGTTGGTTACGTCCGTAACCCGCTCCCAAGAGCTTCCTGTGCGCTTGTAGAGGTATATGTTGGTGCCTTCCACCACAATGGCGGACACGTGGTCGCTTGGGATGACTCCGCGACCATTGCTGAACTCCGTCGTGGATTGGAAAACGTAGAGTCCAAACTCGGGCACGGGTTGTAGGTATCGGTCAATCGCCAGTTTCTGACGGGCTGCGTCGATGACCTGTGGACCCTGCGTCAATGTTTGGGTCGCCTGTTCCGCGAACGCCCGCAAACGCTGTCGGTCGGGCACTGCTGTGAAATCGTAGACATCCAACCATTTAGCGAGTCTGGCTGGGGTGACGACTTCTGGAAGAGCCACCAACGACTGAGGCGGTAAGCCCTCAATGGTCAGATCCAAGTAATACAGCACTGGGGTGGTGACGTGGAGTGTGAATGCCTGCGGCCCATTGTCGATGGGAAACCCAGCTCCAGGACCAGCGTACCATTTATAAGTGGTGCCGTTATCATCCACGTTGAACTCGCCCACCGGGATGTCATTCACCAACACTTCACCTTGCAGTGTCCCAAAACTAGGTTTGCTGTTGTGTAGGGGGTAGACAAACCGACGGTGCGGGGTTTTCATGGACTGAGTGTCATTGGGTCCGTCCATCATCTCCACAAACAGGAAGTTCCCTTCGCCGACCGTATAGGCATACCGAACCGTGGCAACTTCGCCGGACGCGGTGAGCATCAGGAAGTTCAAGTCGTACTGACCGGGTTGGTCAAGTACGGTGGGTGGGAAATTGCCTGGGGCCATGGTGGGTGTCTCAGTGACCACCACCTGACTCTCAGAACCGCCTGCAGAGATGTATTCCGAGCCCGCCATGCCATTGTACAGTGGGTGATCACCGTAGTTGTTACGTAAGAACCCCACGTTCACCGACGTACGGTCGTAGTTGCCTTTGAAGTACGCGCCAAAGTTCACAATCAGTCGGTTCGCCCCTACGAAAAACCCCGTGCTTGAGTAAGCCGCCGTTTCCAAACTGGAGGGGTAGTTCCCGTGGTCGGTGATGATGATCAGTCCGTTGCCCTGGTACCGGTAACTGACCAGATCCGACACACAAGCTTCGGTGATCGAGCCCTGCCAATCTGACGCGTAACGGGAGGACATGTAGATGACGCAGCAGTATTGATCCAATTCAGCCAGGCGGGCATCCAGTGACCCACCGTAATCCGACCCGTCTTTGATGGTAATGTCGTACCCAGCGACTGCTGCCAAACGCTCAAAACTGGTCCGGAAATCCGAAGATCGTGTTCCCTTCACTTGATAACTACTCGTCCCATGGGCGTCACCTAACAGCAGTACCTTACGGTTTCCTGCCGCAACCTTCTCCGGATTGGCCACAAAGTTCAATGCGTTGTACAAGTATTTAAAACTGGCGTTCAGGCCTGAGAAACTGTTAACGGTCGACGCTGGTGCCTTGTTGTTATAGAACTTAGGGAAACCGCCGTCATACACCACATTGCCCCGACCGTCTTGGGTGACGGCGATGAACGGGTTCGGTGGGTTCAACGTGTCGTAGGCGATGTACTTGGAAATGGCCGGTGGGATACCGTTGGTGTTAAACGCCACTTCCGTCACATCCGAGGTGAATGTCCAGTTGATGGTTACAGACCCGGTGTAATACGCCGGGCGTTTATCAGGGGTGACCTGTGGCATACTCAACACTCCTGGTTACTGATTCGGACTATGCGGTACGTCAATCCGGATATAGAACGACAAATTCATCGTGCTGTGGTTGTGTATAACGACGGTCCCGCTGTCATTGACACCCGCACTGACAATCGCGCTGGCATCGACGTACGTGTTGTGCGTGGGGGAATTAGCGTCGGTATCCAGAACCTTAACAATGATGGCCGACCCACGGTAGTCGAAGGCGTTGGGGTTATTGACCAACAAAGCGGCCAGGTCATACTGACGCTGAGCACCGGCCGCGATTGACGCGGTCTCTTGCACCGCAATGGTACCGTACCCAAGTGAGGTTCGATCAATGATGGCGGCGGTGAACCGCTGGATCGAGGTTCTTAATGCTTCTGTACCCATGACTGTTTCCTATTAAAGGCCCTGGATCACCCAGGGCCGCTATGTCGTTGGTGGTTACCAGTCCATGTACGATGGCGATTCCTTTGATCCTGCCAGAACGTCCGTCACGGTGACCGTGTTGGCAAGACCGTAGTCCTCGTTGGCGACCGTTACCCTACCATCGCCCTCTTCCACTTCGAACGGGGACTTGATGCCCATGATCTGCTCCACCTGTTGTTGGGACCAGGCCAGGATGTCCCCCGAACGGGTGGAGATGTTAGGCTCCTGACCGGTGTCCAGACTGGCTTCCCAAACTGTAGTCTGCGTATCGGCACCCAGACGGTGAATCCGGGAAATCGCCTGTTCGTGGATGTAGGCACGGAATGGGGCGTTGATCATGATCATGTTGTCGGCCATGACCAGAGGTACCGCTGTGGACAGTGACTGGTAGGTGGCAATCAGCGGGTTGAGGTCTTCTTGTTTCTCAAACATCTGAATCGTTTTGTTCAGTTCGCTGTTGGTTTTACCGTACACCGCCACCGGGTTCATCTGTACCGTGTCCAAGAAATTCTTCGAGGCTTCCAACGCCTCAACAAACGAGGTAAACACCACCGTCTTCTTCTCGGTCGAGTTACAGATCCCTTTGAAGTCGATGTAGGGTACCATGTCCACATGACACTGAATGCGTTTGCGACCCAACACGCGACCCAAGGCTTCACCCTGGATCTTCAGGTTCACGTACTTCACAATGGACTTGACGTTCTTGAATTCGTTGCGCAGTTCTTTGGGTAGTGACGGAATCACCCGGTGTTTCTCGTACCAGTTGGTCCGTTGGATCTCGTCTTTACAGAACCGAGCGTCACCCTTGTTCTTGATCACCACGTCCACGTCCGCAAAGTATTGCAACAGGTCTTTGTCGGAGGACCCTTTTCTCAGCGTCTTTTCATGGAGTGTCATACACCGGTAGTAAAACTCCAGATCGCCTTTCTTTCGGGCCTGGTAGTACCGTACACGTTCGGTGATGAACGCCTGCATGTCTTTACGGATGGCCTTGAGGGTGTAGTCTTTGCCGTTGGGGATGACCACCTTGTGTTTCTTCATCACCGGTTTGTCCAGCCCCAACTGATGTTTCTCCACCTTGTACGAGATCACGCCCATGCGCTGGCGGAGGATGTCCACCCCACGGTTACCGTCACGACCAAAGATCTTCTTGAACCGTTCCTGCACGTCCTTGGTGAAATAGGGATCAATGGATTTCAGCAACGGAATACTCTCACCGCCCAGAGCCTTAATCGGGGTACCCGACATCCACAGGGTATCCTCGACATCCAGCTTTTCCACCATGTCCAAGAACAGCTGTGTCCGCAACGACTGAATCTCATTCAGGTTGTGCGATTCATCAAGAATTACCACCGTGTTTGATGATTTAAGAGACTCCACCATATCCATGGCCACGTTCAGAGACTCGTAATGGAACACAGCTATGCGTTCATTCTTGTACGGTTTGCCGTGGGCATAGATCCAGTGCGATTGTGGTTTCTTGAACAGCTTCTGAATCTCGCCGTGCCAGACACGGTCGATGGCGTTCTTGGGACAGACGATCACAATCCGTTCGGCTTTCAAGCATTCGGCCAAAGCCAACGAGATGTACGTCTTACCACTCCCGGCTACCGCTGACAACAGATAACCCATCAGGTGGTATTGTTGTTTCAACAGGTCGTACGACTCAAAGAACTTTTGCTGGTAATCCAGCGGTTTGTAAATCAGGTTATTGAGTCGTTTCAAATCCACCCGAGGTTGCGGTTCCAGTTGGGTATCCCGCAGCCAGGTTTCAGTCATCAACAGATCTTTGATCTTAGCGATGGTACGCACGTTGGTCCATCGCGACCGGTGGGTGGTCATGGTATCCAACATGTAGTACACGTCGGGAGCAAAGAACAACGGAAACGACAACGTGTTACGTGACGCCGTTGAGAACATGTGTTTGTTGATTCGGGACGTTTTCCAGATTTTGGAGATGTCCCGCTGAATAACATCGGCTGGTAGGCCGGTGATTACAATTTCTTTTTCGGTTTGGACGACTCGGACATTCCCGAGCAGTCGTCGAATGCCAGAAAACATACGTTTATCTCTTCAATGAATGGGTAGACGAACAAAGTCATAACATAAGTCAACCACCAAGGAAACCGCCCTATGAGCATCCTCTCCGACCACAGTATCTACAAGCTTTGCGTACCACCCACTCACATGGTGGGGGATTTCATCACCAACCGTACCGGTACTCGGGAGTTGGCCTGGAAAGACCACACGTACACCGCCGAGAAGCTGGACGACTTGGCCCGTCGATACTGCGCCGTTGAATTGGACGATGACTGTCCGGAAGTCAAAGAGTTCAAACCGATGATTGCCCCGTTCTCCCCGGAGCAAGTGCGAGAAGTCGATGGGGAACGAATTGTATCCTACGGGCTGTCGTCTTACGGATACGATGTGCGTCTGGGCCGGGAATTCAAGATCTTTACCAACGCACGTAACGCCATGATCGATCCATTGAACCCCGATCCGGATTGTTTCATTGAACACGTGGGCGATTACTGCATCATCCCACCCAACAGCTACATTCTGGGCACCACCATGGAATGGTTCGATATTCCCCGCGATGTCATGGTGGTGTGTGTGGGGAAATCCACGTACGCACGACTGGCCTCCATTGTCAACGTCACCCCGATCGAGCCGGAGTTCAAAGGCAACGTGGTGATTGAGATCGCCAACTGCTCGCCCCTGCCGATGAAAGTCTATGCGGGGATGGGCATTGCGCAGTTCATGTTCTTTGAAGGCGACCGCCCGTGCGACGTTTCTTACGCTGATAAAGGTGGGAAGTACCAGAACCAGAAAGGACTGACCCTGGCACGACTCTAAGTTTCCCCACATCTATATCACCCAGATGACATTGAAACAATAAAAGGCAACACGTATGGGGGTTTAATTGGTATAGATGTTATCTGGTTTGCGTTAAGGGACCGACATGAACGACGAAAAACCCAGAGTGATCGGCGTCATTGATCACTGGAAACCCGGTGTGACCGCCACCATTGTGGATAAATTAAGAACCATGGGGATTGAGCGCTACGGCGATGGCCCCGACATCATAAACGTAAAGGAGGACAACGTGAAACCAATCAACGCAGTATTGGGTGCCTTGGAAGCCAACGGCATCATGACCCCGTTCGGGAAAGGCCGGAAGAAGAAAAAGAAACGGGAAGACCCGAAACACATTCAGCAACAGCGACTGCAAGCCGCTGAAGAAAAACGGAAACGCAAGGCGGAAAACCGCAAGCGTCAAGCCGGACTTTAAATCATAACGACCATTAAGGAATCGAACTGTGGATATTCAACAACTGGAAGACCTCGGCTTTAACGCCCCGCAGATTGCGGTACTGGAAGAATTATCCAACAACCAAGTCAACGAACTTAAAATTGAAGGTTTGTTGGATCAGGCCAAGGACGATTCGTACACAAAAGAAGAAGTGTACAACGCCTTGCTGAAAATGATCGTTCAGTTCAACACCGAAAAGCTGGCCAAAGAACACCGTCAGCGGGTTAAGGATGGCGGGTTTTCCATTCAGAGTGTGGACGGTCCGGTGTCGTTCTCCTACTCGGTTGGACTGGCCGAGCAACTCGGCTACGAATTGATCTTGCGGGCACGTACCTCCGCGCAGACACTGGGGATTATCCTCAATACCGTGGCGCGGAAACTTCTGGCCGATGCCGTAGTGACGGTCAACAACGGACACTTCGACCTCAACGAGTTCACCGTGGATGAACGGCCACTGCGGTTGAAGATGGTTCAGTGTCTGGACACCAACTTCATTCTGACCAATTACGCGTTGATGGCCACCAACCCCAAGTTCGTGGATACGCCCCCGGAGTCGTTCCGTCAGATTTTCATCTGCGATGCCAACCACCTCCTGCCTGAGGAAGAAGGCTACAACGAAGCGGTTGGGCAAGACCTGACGCAATCGGTCGATGACGTCTTGGCCATGGCGGCTCCCGCCGACGCACAACAAACCAACTGACACACCATAGGAATCGAGACATGCCAAAGATTGATGACATGCACGCTCCGTACATACTACCTATTACGCCAAGCGACGCCGACGTTCAGTATTTCGGTGTTATTAAAGACATTTTGGATGAGCAGCAAAGCACGTCCAAAGTGGACCGCACCGGTGTAGGTACGCAAGGGGTGTTCGGCCGTCAAATGCGCTTTGACATCAGCAACAAGAAACTTCCACTGCTCACCAGTAAGAAGGTGTTCACCAAGGGCATCGTTCACGAACTGCTCTGGATGTTGTCAGGCGATACCAACGTGCAGTACCTCAACGCCCACGGCGTGAGCATTTGGAACAGTTGGGTAAAACCAGAAACAGCACAATACCGTCGAGCCACCTGGGATGACTGGTTCGCCATCATCCGACGTAGAAAACTGGAACCCTCGTTCGTTTTCATGTTGCGTGAGCATCTGAGCGAAGCCGAGATTCTCCACTTCCATATCAAGGGCGAATTCCCGTGGGCCGGTCAGGACGTCGGTGATGACCATCCAGCGGTCAATGCAATCTTGAAGTGGATGAAAGACCACGACATGCCGGAACGGTTCTTGGTGGCTGGGGAACTCCCCAAGATCTATCAACACCAGTGGCGTCAATGGGAAGACACTCGACTGGTTCCGATGGATATCTGGGTTACCGACGACTGGTACCAAAACAACGGCTTTGTGCTGTTGAATGAGTACTTCGATGCCGAGTTGGGTGAGGAAATTGCGATCGTCCACCGGAAGATCGATCAAATTCAGAAGGTCATTGACCAACTGAAAACCAACCCCGATTCTCGACGGATCATTGTCAGTGCCTGGAACGCGGCGGAGATCGAAGAGATGGCACTCCCACCGTGTTTTATACCTGGAAGTCTGGTTAGCACACCCGACGGTTATAAGAAAATAGAGACTCTAACTGAGGGTGATGTTGTTCACTCCGGGACCGGTCAGGAACGCAGAATAAACAAAGTATGGAGAACTCCATATAAAGGCAAAATACTTTATATTAGACCTGCCCTAGTGGGTGTTCCAATCGCCTGTACTCCAAATCACCCATTTCTAGTTAGAAATAAGGGATGGGTGGACGCTAAAGATCTAAAGGAAGGGGATTACTTAGCAATCCCGAAAACCAAGTCAATTAAAGATTTGGAGTTTAACTACAGTATCAATCATGGGTCGAGTGGTAAGCAAATACATCGTACTGTAAAATGTACAAACGAAGATTACTACACATTTGGTTACTTTCTCGGTAATGGGTGGGCAAGTGTGAACGAAAATAGAATATCGTTTGCCATTCCTCACAGTAAAGTTGATGAAATACTTCCACGTTTAAGGAAAACAATAAAAGTATCAAGAAAACCCGGTAGTGGCGACAATGTATCTACATACATGACTCATTCTGAAAAATGGATCTCAGTATTTAGAAGTTTTGGGAGTGGTGCTCATAATAAAATTATCCCAGACTGGGTTATGACTTCGACAATGGGTGCCAAGAAAGCTTTTATCGATGGGTTCTTAGCGGCAGATGGGTATCGGATTGACGAGGGTCGTTTCGATATTTGTTGTACGTCACCCAATATTATTTTGGGGCTCCAACGTCTGTTTGCTGAACAAGATCACGCTGTCGGTACTGGGTTTCAAGTTCGTCCAGATAAAACGGAAATAGAAGGCAGGGTGGTGAACCAAAAGAATACATACCACCTAAAATCAAGAAGTGGATCGAAATCTAAGAATAACACCAATGTGGAATATGATGACGAGTACATGTGGGTACCAATAAGAAAAATATTCTACGGTGATTCAAACACAACAGTTTATAATCTTGATGTTGAGGAGGAACACACGTACACTGTAAGTAACATAGTTAATCACAATTGTCATACCCTGTTCCAGTTTTACACCCGTGAGATGGACTCCAGTGAGCGTGAGAGTTGGTTGGTAACCCATCTGGGTCGTGAGACCATGGACCAGTACCGTCGTGAGCTGGGCGAGGTCAGTCAAGCCAACGACGGTGACGCGGTGTGCGATACCGTGACGTTACACGCTCTGTTGGACCATTACAAGGTTCCACGGCGGGCGTTGTCGTGTCAACTCTATCAGCGCAGTGCGGACTACCCGATTGGAGTGCCCTTCAATATCGTTCAATACTCGCTTCTGACTCACCTGGTGGCTCGTACAGTTGGGATGGCCACGGACGAGTTCATTTGGACCGGTGGTGATTGTCACATCTACAAGAACCAGTTTGAAGGCATCCACGAACAGTTGGATCGGGAGCCTTTGAACGTTCCGGCCCCGACGGTGGAATTGAACCCTGAGATTGACAACCTGTTCGACTTTACGTACGACGACATTAAGATCGTTGGATATGAAAGTCACCCGGTGGTCAAATTCCCACCCGCTGCCGTGTAACACCACGGCGGTATAAAAGAGGAGGCAAAACCTCCTCTTTTTTTTTTTATTTCATTTCAGGTAAGTAGGCTAGTGTACGATGTCCAATGACAACCACGTTATTCACATTAGGCTCAATCTAAGAGAAACCCATCAACAAGCCAAGCCATACTCGCGGGAAGTTCCCATCATACGCGACGGGTTCAGCCCCCGGAAAACACTGCGCACCATCACGTCCGTAATTGAGACCCTCAACGAGTATAAAGGAACCACCGGTCCTTTGTCGGTTTGTACACTGTACGACCAAGACGATTTGGATTCGGACGTGTTTCACGTAGCCAATGCGTTGATTGATCTACTGGGAGAAAGTCGATTGGGGTACCTTCCAGCCCCGATGATCTACATTGAAAACCCCACCCAAGAAATAGGGGATGGTACTGCGTTTGCAATCCTCCAAGCGCCACCCATTCTTGCCCACCGATAAACCACGGATGCAAAAAATGTCAGACCTATATCACCCTCGTGAGAATACCATAACCAATGCAGATAGGCTGCATAACGAGGATATAATGACTAAATACGAAGAAACGTTTCTGGAGTTGGTGGACAACGGTGTGTTCGGCATGGAACTGGTCGATAAGATGAAAGAGCAGTACAGCACGCGATGCTTGCCGCTGCTGATTGCCCTGTGCGGTGACGGTGACTTTTACATGCACACGCTGTTCAGTCGCTTTCAGGTACGCAGTCTGGTGCGGTCTGCGTACAACCTTCGCTCATCGAACTACGCCATTGATGCTGACTTCATGAACAAGCTCTGCGACCGGGCGTTTTGGGAACTGAACCGGAAACAGATGTTGAAGCTGACGGTGGAACTGACCTTCCTGTACCCAGAGAAGTTCGAATTCCTGGAACGGTGGGAAGATCAATACCATCGCATCGGCACCGCGTAAGTAACCGCAAACCAAAAAGGAATCTGATAATGAATTACGAACTGGTTTCCAATCCCTGCGACTTTAAGAACAAGACCCTCCGTGAGACCATCCAACCGGTTGACGCTATGGTCCCCGAGTCACTGTGTCCGGAGTTCTTGTACTTGGCCGTATTCAACGCCGACGTCTACTTCCCGACGTCTGAGAAATACCGGGCCTTACTGAAAGAGCATCTGGACAATGACATGTTGGTCGATTGCGTGACCACCCAAATCCCAGCCAGTGAGTTTGGGTTTGGGACCGAGGACTACTACGTCACGGTTCGGACATGGATAGTAACCAATGAGACCACTGCGACCGATCCAACCTCGGCCATGGTCGTTACCATCATTCACGTGGATGAGCCCTCCGAGGTTCGGGTGTGACGATGTCGGACAGTGAAGGATCTACGTACAACCGATCAAAACCAACCGGCACTGACCGTGAAGTAATTGAAGCGTACGAAAAAGGTAAGTACCGCACCTTTAGGGCCAGTAGTCGGTTGGACGGTGTTGAACTCTCAGAGCAGGAACCCACCGAGAGCCTTAGTGACATTATTGCTCGACTGAAACAACCCAACCAGCCATAGCCAAATATAGAAGGGACTCCCGGTCCCTTCTTTTTTGTCCTAACTTAGGAATCGTTGTGATGTCTGAACACAAAGAATACATTGACGCAAAGCTGAATCGAATTGAGGAACTCCTTAGTGACGCGGTGGATCAGCACCCGTTGGACATAAACACGAATGACCTTGAGACGGCGTTGCGCATGGTCCGGGACATTAAGGCCTTGGACAACCTGAGCACCCAAGACCAGCAACTGTTGAAACGGGTCGAGATGTACCGTCGTGTGATGATCGAATCTAAGGGATACACCAACGAGCAGGTTGGCCGCATCATTGCAAATGCGGCGGACTTACGCCATCTCTGCACGTCCATGGCGTTCACCGTGAACGGCCAAATGGGAGCCCATGCTCCCGATCGAGATTATTTCAACCTATGGACACGTCCCTCCGAACCCCCAGAAGAATGACTTGCCGTTTTAATGATAAAGCGGAGACCCACAGCGCCGTGGGAGAAGCGATTTACAACCACCTGTAAGGGCTATGACGCCCAAGGAGTAAATAGAATGACCCTTGAAAACAAATACCCGCAGTCAGCACTGGACGTGGTGACGTCTCAGTTCAAACCCGAAAAGATCGTTTACAGCGAAGGTTACTTTGTCATCGCCGAAGGCAAATGGGTTGACGCACCGATGCCTGTGATTGCGATTCGCTGGCACGTACCGGGCAAGATCGGCTACCCGAATGGGTTTGGGAAGCCCCAGTGGATGCGTACGGTCATTGACCCCGGACGTATTCAATCTACCGGGAACCCCATCTTGCCAAACGCCATTACCATTACGATGTTGGGCGACACGAGAAACCTTGAAGTAGGTTCGTGGGCCCACGATGGTTTGGACTGGCACATGGTCACTTACATCTACGGTGATGGTACTGGCATGATTTCCGGTGCCGGTCTTGGTAAGCGTGGCTCGTACCCATTGAACATTGGTGAAATCCAACACGTGGATCAGGGACGCTCGTTGATGGACGTGTGGTTCAGTGAGGTCATGAATGGGGATGTGTGCCTATGGATGGACCCCGTGGGGCATATCCACGTCACGTTCAAAACCCCCTCTAACATGATCTGGGAACAGAAGAACCCCAGAAACGTCTACAGTAGCGTTACCCTCAACCAGTCTCCCGCTACCGGTGAATGGGTTTGGGGCGAAGTCATCCCCTGCGTGTTCGACTACATGTTGGATAATCATACGTTAATTGGACGCATCAGCGCGACCGACGTAATTCTGATTGAGGATGACAACCGAGTCGCGGTTGATACAGGTAAGATCAAAGAACGTTTCAGTCAACGCTTGAATGAGCTTGATCTGAAATTGATCTACGTGCGCAGCGCCCGACAGTTCGATCAGGTGCCGGACGGTCTGGATCTGAACTATGATCCAGTGGATATGCCAAACACCAAACGCAACTTCCAGTCGGATTTGACCACGGAACAGGAAGCCGAAGTGTTCGATGGGGATTGCTCATTTGGTTGCGATTATTTCGTCGCTATTTAACACTGAATCGGGGGACCTGCGGGTCCCTCGCCTTATACCAGTTTTAAAGGAAGAAGAAAACAATGACCGAACGTTACAGTGGGTTTGTCGTGGTATTGGATGAGGATCGTCGCGAGGATGACTCTGAAGCAATCATTCAGGCCATTCGTCAATTGAAAGGTGTGCTCAAAGTGGAACCGGTGGTGTCAGACCCCGCGATCCACATTGCCCATCAGTCGAGCCAAGGCCGAAATGGAAGAACGCATCTGGAGAGCCATTCATGACAGTTAGTATTGAACCGGTGTTTCCACGCTCTTATTGGGTGGAGGGTACTCGGATTCCGACCATTAAAGGGATATCAAAGTACGGGGCGGCGTTTGAGTTCCGGACCACGTATGTTCGCGATACCGCGTGGTGCGTTCTAACACAAGAGGTTGCGCTCATCTTGGGCGAACTTCTGTGGGATAAAAACGTGGTGGAGGTGTTTGCCGGCACCGGACACGTCGCCCACCACCTGAGACGGGTTGCTGGGAAAGACCGGAAGACGTACCGCGCGTACGACAACTTCACCTTTAGCACCCGATACCGGTACCCAAACAGTGTCTCTAAAAAGAACGCATTCCGTGCGCCCATTAAAGACGCCGACGTGGTACTGATGACCTGGCCGGAATACAACAAGAACCATGCCGAACGGGTTGTTAAGAAAATGGAGGTCGATCAGATTCTGGTGTTCAATGGCGAACCTCGGGGTGGGTGTACCGGTAACGACGCGTTCTATGACCTCTTAGAAAAAGACTTCGTTCCAATGGAGGGACTCAATGATCGTTTGGACGACGCTCATTATCAGTTCCCAGGCATCCACGACTGGTGGTCGGTCCACCTTAAGGTAAACTAACATGGTAAAGAAAATTAAAAACGCAACGGTCTCTGGGGTTTTCAGGAACGACTCGGCCATTATTTATCAGTCGATTTCCAACTGTCGCCCCATTTTCCATTCGGTGGTTTGTAAACTCGAACGTCAGGCGTTCCGACGAGGACACTTGACCAATAACCCATACATCTTCCCGTACCAAGATCAGAATAGTCCTTCTTACTGTCTTACCACCGTCAAGGGAATCTATGGGTTTTTGATTTATAAAGCGGTCATAGTGGAAACGATGGCCCACCGTGGGTTTAAGGTTACCGTCACTGCTCAAGATGGTAACTACATGACGAACGGAAAACACATCAACCTCCGGATAAAATTCCACCTCGACGATGTTCCACCGCTGGAAGACACTTTTGAGTTGCCCATATTGGAAACCCCGGTGTGGCACCCGAAAATCAACGGTGGGTGTTGGACAATCTTTGAACGACATCACGGACGTTGTTGGGGTCTTACCATGCAGTTGATCAGACAGGTTGGAATGCATATACGAAACCACTTACATTCCGTCGATCGGCTACGGACAATGGGTGATTCATGGCGAGTCCTACCCACAAAACATGTACGGCGGATGACCGGGGTGGATAACATCGAACCTTGGGGAAAATAAGGAACTACTAGGGGATTGGATAATTTGGAACCTATACCGACTGTTTGTAATTAAAACCACAACCCGTCGTATGGGGTTGGGATAGACAACCTTGGATAAAATGGAAGCATCATTATGACAGACCGGACTTTGAAATTTAATGACTTCCAGAAGTACCAACTTCGTGTTGGGTTGGATTTAATCCTACGCTATGACGGACTGGGTCCGTCGATCACCCGTATCTTGAATCGCCTCACAGAAAGCTGTGAGAGCCACACTGTGGTTCACGTACATTTCGATGTCCCGGTCGAGGAAACCGTACTGGAAGGCGCTGAGGTGTACGAGATGTCCGGTGTGGTTGGTTTGTTGGACAAGGAACTGGGGCAATCTGAATTGTTTCGGATTCGAGTACTCGAAAACCACATCACCGACTGTGAGCAACACCCCCTTCGGCGCCTTGATATTCACTACGACCACCAACATAAAAGGAACCTCCATGCCTGAAGAATTCAAAATCACACCCATCAACCACCACATCCTTTCGGCCTACCACGCGTGGATGACGGAGAACGGTGCGGTCATTCACCTGATGGTCGACGCTCAACAGCTGGACGATGACAGCTTCTTACACGCCTACGCCAATGAGCAACACAACCTGAGTCTCAGTGTGGGTGGCAACGCCGCTCGGGAACTGTTGATTGACCATGAAGGTGTCAGCTTTAACGCTACCTTCAACAAACAACAGCGGGTCGTGTTCGTTCCCATCGGGGCGATCAAAGGAATCGTTGGATGGCTGAACGGTGGAGAATCGGGTCCGGTTTCATTTATGTTACCGCCCTTGGACGCGTTCGACATACCAGAGGAGAAACCCAAGCCTGAGAAAGAAAAATCAAAACCCAAACTTACCGTAGTGAAGTAGTAACAATGGGGTCTTCTGTGGCCCCTGTCTATGCCGTAATCAATAATTAAGAACCTAGAAGGAATTAGAACCATGGGACGTGTACACACCAAAGGACCCTTAAAGATCGACTGGTACGATTTCGAACCCGTCCGCGAAAGTGTTTTCTCACTGCGACGGTGTCGAGATTCGGACAACGAACGAATCAACCGAGCTGGGGAGATGCTGCGGCCTCAATTGGGTCAGACGTTAGAACTCCGGGTGAAGGTCACCGATCCCGACCTGGCGCAAGCGGTTCTCCTTTCCATGTACGGAGAAGACGACTGCATGATCCCCGGCATGGAGTTAGAACGCATTATCATAGACACCCAGAACGAAGCGCGGCGGTCAATGGCCGACAAACTCCGGGAGCTGGCCAACCGAGTTGAAAGTGGCGAACTCGATGAACCTGAACCGAACCTTTTGGATCAACCCGCCTAAACGGCATAAGGGAGTGGGGTAGCCCCACTCCCATTTATGTTTTTTTTTGGTCATTGACCGTCGATCACGTCTTTCATTCGGTTCACGTGACACGCGTGACAAACAAACCGATGGTCTCCGTTATACCCAAGCGACAATGCCACGATCGCCGGGTAGCTGGTAGGGTGTCCAGACATCGTTTTCAGGTACGTGTGCCAATCCGGGAACTCCTCCGAAAAGTGGTCTTGGATCGCACCCACAAACCCAGCTTGGGTACGCACCAAGTAAATCCCCTCCGAGACCTTCGTCATGTTCTTTTTGCCACGAATCGAGTCCTTAACCATTGCAGTAGCTCCATGATTCCACTGTGGGTGTTACTTGACTTCTTGGGTCAAACAACGACGACACAAACACCCGTTCCCGATTTCAGGGCTTGTGGGGTGTGTGGGTTCCACGTCCATACACCAACACAGGTTGGCTGACTTACCGTCTTCCATGGCACAGTAAGCTGGACCACTACACTCAGGACATTCATGCGTTGAGATTTGGTCCCTGATCTTTCTCAGGGTGGTCATACGCGCGTCCATACCTTCTCCTTTTTAACTGCCGATCATCAAGACCGTAGGGAACCGGGTGCTGTGTTCAGCAATCCAGGTGAACAGACGCATGTCCTTTTTGAGGCGCTTCATGACATAATTGGCCTCGTCTACGACAAAGAAATCGAACTGTGCGTGTTCGAAAACATCCGTACCGTCAAGACCATCGTGAATCTCTTTCACTGTGACGATGGGGAAATCCACACGACCCCGGTTCTTGAGCAGTTCACGATAGTTATCATTGACCACAACCATACAGCTGTTCGTGGCTGGGTCGTTAAGACGTTCATTGAAGTTATTGAGGGCGGCTGTTACCCAAGATGTCTTACCGGTCTGACGAGGTGTCCCCAGCCAATAGGTGCAATGTTCACGTATGAAACCGCTGCGCTCAGGCCAATATTTCGCACGCTGCTTCAACCAGTCGGTATCTTCTCGCAACACCATGAGCTCTTTGAAAATCGCATCGTAATTGATGGTTTTTGGAGACGTCATTTTACAGTTCCTTTCGGTTAGGGAATAAAAGAGGCCCCGTGTGGGTGGAGCCTCTTTTTTTTTT
>ERZ1673962.4-NODE-4-length-218424-cov-147.942931_pt1 | contig 218424 bp, 217 predicted proteins | sample MGYA00580188_ERZ1673962 | MGnify/ENA primary metagenome ERZ1673962 (study PRJEB41334, sample SAMN05608104) | rock metagenome | biome: terrestrial subsurface; feature: shale formation; material: shale | place: USA: Pennsylvania ...
CAACAACATGGAGCAAACAGAAACCTTAAAAAGCCGGCCACAAGCCGGCTTTTTTCTTTATAAGTACATGATAAATAATAAAAAATTATAATAATCGATTGAGCCGGCAGCTTGACCCACCTCTTGGTGTGCCAGCAAAAATCCACTCCGTCAATGAAGGTGGTAATGGCCTTGCCTGGCCGCTCGCCGTTTTCTGGCCCTTCACAGCACCTCTCTGGCATCCAGACGGGCCAGCAGATGCTCGCCCCATGCCCAGAGCGCCTCGCGGCGAGCATCGGGCATGCGATCGAGATTCTTGTAGGTCAGCGACAGGCGCGGATTAGTGCTCAGCTGCCCACGGTGGCGCATCAGAAAATGCCAGTACAGCGCGTTGAACGGGCAGGCCCGCGCGCCGGTAATCTCTGCCACCCTGTAGGCACAACTGCCGCAGTAGTTGGACATTCGCTTGATGTACTGGCCGCTGGCGCAGTACGGCTTGGAGCCGAGATAACCGCCGTCGGCATGCATCACCATGCCCAGTACATTGGGCAATTCGACCCACTCGAAGGCGTCCATGTACACAGCCAGATACCAGTCACTGATCTGCTGCGGCTCAATACCGGCCAGCAGTGCAAAATTGCCGGTGATCATCAGGCGCTGAATGTGGTGAGCGTAAGCATGGTCAAGGGTCTGACCTATCGTCTGCCGCATGCACTGCATGTGGGTCTGCCCGCTCCAGTAGAATGCCGGCAGCGCCCGGGTATTGCCAAAGGCATTGCGCGTCGCATAGTCCGGCATGTGCAACCAGTAGATCCCGCGCACATATTCGCGCCAACCGATTAACTGTCGGATGAAGCCCTCGGCGGCGTTGAGTGCCACCCGCCCCGCATGAAAGGCGGCCTCCACGTCGGCGTACAGACGGCGCACATCGAGCAGGCCGACGTTGAGTGCGGCACTGATCCGTGCATGGAACAGGAACGGCTCGCCGCTGGCCATGGCGTCCTGATAATCGCCGAAATCCGCCAGGGCATGGTTGAGAAAATGCTGCCACAGGGCTTCAGCCTCGCCATGGGTAACCGGATAATCGAAGGCCTCCAGACTGCCGTAGTGATCAGCAAATCGCTCGGCGACCAATGCCAGCACTTCATCCGTAATCCCATCACGGGCAAAACGACATGGCAGGGGCACGCGCAGGCCCTTGGGCAAGGGCTTGCGGTTGTCAGCATCGAAATTCCAGGCTCCGCCCAGCGGGCTGCCGCCGGGTTCGAGCAGCAGTCCGGTCTTGCGCCGCATTTCCCGATATAAGAACTCCATGCGCAGCTGCTTCTTGCCCTGCGCCCAGCGCTCGAATGCTTCGCGCGAGCAGATGAAGCGGGTATCGGCATACCAGGTAATCGGCAGGCCGCTCTCGCGCAGAGACTGCTCAACCCGCCAGTCACCTGCCTCAGTGATGTGAATGGACGCCGGCTGCCAGCGCTCGACATGGCGTTGCAGCTCACCCACCAGACTGCCGCAGTTGGCCGGATCGTCGAGGGTCACGTACTCAACACGCACCCCACGCGCACGCAGCGCCTCGGCAAAGTGACGCATGGCACTGAACAGGAAGGCAATCTTCTGCGGATGATGGGGCACATGGCGGGCTTCTTCGGCCACCTCGGCTAGCAGTACCCGATCCTGTTCGATATCGATCCCGACCAGCGAGGCCAGGTTGAAGGCCAGCTGATCCCCCAGGATGAGCCGCAGCGCGCCAGAGTTGGACGAAGTCACAGCTCGATCAGCTCCATGCTGGAGCGGCCGCGCAGGTAACGCCAGCCCAGATGCAGCCACCCTGCGAATGCAGGCTGCTGATCCCGGCATCCATTACCGCCAGTGGGCGGGTATCGAGCAATAAAGTCAGCTGCCCCATTGCGAGCGCATACTGGTCAGCAGACGCAGCGGCTCGCGTCGTCCCTCACTGAGGCCGCACATCTCGTCGTAGGCGCTGGCATGGACCAGATAAAGGGGTACGTCCGGCGCCTGTTCAAGCAGATAGCGGGCGTGCTCGACCGAGCGCAAGCGCATTGCCTTGTCGCACTCGTCATGCAGGCCGTGGATGCGGCCATCCATGTGCGCATTAAGCAGGTAGATTCCACCCTCAATCGAAACCAGATCGAGTGATTCGATGCGCCCCGCCTGGGCATGAGTGATCAGTTCGTGCAGTTTCATGGCATTACCTAGACCCCATTAACCTGTACAAAATACCAAAACTGAATAATTTTTGTACAGATTTTAATGGCTTGCAGGGCAATTTTTCAGGATGGATGCCATGGATACAATTCTGTAAGGCACACCCCCAGAGGCAGGACTTCACGCTTTCGAGTAGAAACACGGTGGAATTTAGGCTGGCCGAGCGCAGGATGACCTGATCAAAATCTTCACCAAGGGTTCCTTGTTCAGCGCTGCTGATGATCACCTCGCTGCTCTCCGTATCGCGCCCTAACTCGACGACCAGCCCAGTCGCGCCCCAGCTAGGCCAAATCATTCATTGAACTGATTGGTCCGCAAGCTTTCCAAACCTTACCAAATTAACAGGCCGATCAGTCTCTACCGGATCGGCTGGGAAGACACAGCAATAGGAAGGCAAGGATGCAGCAGCTATCACTGGGCGTCAGGGACAATAACTTCGACTTTCTGCGTTTCGTCGCTGCGACGCTTGTGCTGCTGGGCCATTGTTTCTGGCTAAGCGGACGGTTGCCGGAAGAACCGCTTCGTCCATTGACAGGCGGCACCGATATGGCCGACCTCGCGGTTGATGCTTTCTTCGTCATTAGCGGTTTTCTGATTACCGCCTCCTACCTGCATGGCCAAGGCAATATCAGCTTTATTCTCAAGCGGGCACTGCGGATCTTTCCAGGTCTTGCCTTTGCCGTGCTGTTCGCGCTGCTGATAATAGGTCCCTTGACAACGCCATTACCGCTAACTGAATACTTCAGCGACAGCAGAACCGCAGCTTTCCTGACCAATATTTTTCTGATGACCCGCTACGAGCTGCCGGGTGTATTCGCCAGCAACCCATTCCCAGAAGTCGTCAACGGATCATTCTGGACACTCCCTCTGGAGGGGTTGATGTACTGCAGCGTGCTCTTGCTCGGCGCGCTGAAGCTGCTCAGGCGTCAGATGGTGATGCTGGGGCTGGGTGTACTAATGGCCGGTCATTTCTTTGTGCTACCCATGCTGGGCGTGGAAAGCGTGACCATTCTCAAGCTATTCCGCCTGGGGCTGTTCTTTTATGGCGGAGCTGCGCTCTATCTCTACCAGGGCCAGATTCGCTGGGACGGTCGAATCGCACTGCTGTTGCTGGCTGCATCAGTGCTGGCATTGGGTAGCCCGGTCTGGTTCGTAGTACATATGCTCACCCTGCCCTATCTTGTTATCTTCCTCGCCTATGTTCGGCTACCCAAGGTGGCTCACTTTGGAAAGCACGGCGACTTCTCGTATGGCATGTACATTTTCGGCTTTCCGGTGCAACAACTGATAATCCACTGGTTCGGTGCCGATATAAATTTGGCTCTCTTTGCCATGTCGAGCTTGGCCGTCACGCTGTTTTTTGCCGTGCTGTCTTGGCGATTGGTGGAAGCACCCGCATTACGGCTCAAGCGCTACACCAACATTAAGCCCTTGGGTACTGGAGCTCGATCCCTCCTACTGGATCGAAAGACCCACCGCAACGATCAGTAAGCCTGGCTCAGTAAATATCCCTTGCTACGCTCCAGCCGTGAAGAAACAATCGGACAAAGTCGACAACGTCGGTCACCTGACTATGAAAGAGCCGCGATAGCGACGGGTCGATCCCGAGGCCAAGTCGGGGTATACTCGCGCCCTGAACTTGATCCGAACCACCGAATCGGCCCTATGTCTATCAAGCAAAATCCTTCCTGGCTGCAAACGCCGCCATAGCGCTTCGCCCCCCGCCTCATTTGTGATTGCTTGCATTGCCAGTGATCGCTCTCGGCTGTGCATCCGGTTTTCTATTGGCCACAGCTCTCCACACTCAACAATTTGACATCGTATCGACCAGCTGCACATGGCCTGCGCCATGCTGTTCTGCGCGATCTATTGCTTGGAAATTCTGATGCTCCACTCGTTGAAACAAACCTGGTTCTCCAACATCCGTGGCGACCTCCTTGCAGGCATTGTGGTCGCCCTGGCCTTGATCCCGGAGGCCATCGCGTTCTCAATCATTGCTGGTGTCGATCCCAAGGTCGGCTTGTACGCTTCCTTCTGTATCGCTGTGGTCATCGCCTTTGTTGGTGGCCGCCCAGGCATGATTTCGGCAGCAACCGGGGCCATGGCGCTGCTGATGGTGACACTGGTGAAGGACCATGGCCTCGAATACCTGCTCGCCGCCACGCTGCTGTGTGGCGTGCTACAGATTGGTGCTGGATACTTGAAGCTCGGCTCGCTGATGCGCTTTGTGTCGCGCTCGGTGGTCACCGGCTTCGTCAATGCGCTGGCGATCTTGATCTTCATGGCGCAGCTGCCGGAATTGACCAACGTTACCTGGCACGTCTACGCGATGACCGCAGCCGGCCTCGGAATTATCTACCTGTTCCCCTACGTTCCCAGAATCGGCAAGCTCATCCCATCGCCGCTGGTATGCATCATCGCTCTGACCGCTATCGCCATGACCGTAGGGTTGGATATCCGCACCGTAGGCGACATGGGCCAGCTACCGGATACCCTGCCGATATTCCTGTGGCCTGACGTTCCGCTGAATTTCGAGACCCTGGCTATCATCTTCCCCTACTCGGCGGCGCTGGCGGTGGTCGGCCTGCTGGAATCGATGATGACCGCTACCATCATTGATGACCTGACCGACACACCGAGCAACAAGAACCGCGAGTGCAAGGGCCAAGGGGTAGCCAATATCGCCTCGGGTCTGCTCGGCGGCATGGCCGGCTGCGCGATGATTGGCCAATCGATCATCAACGTGAAGTCCGGCGGTCGCTCGCGTCTGTCGTCGCTTGCCGCAGGCGTGTTCCTGCTGTTGATGGTGGTATTCCTCGGTGACTGGTTGAAGCAGATCCCGATGGCTGCACTGGTGGCAGTGATGATCATGGTGTCCATCGGCACCTTCAGCTGGGACTCGTTGCGCAACCTGAAGAAACACCCGCTATCGACCAACATCGTCATGGTCGTCACAGTGGTGGTGGTGGTAGCCACACACAACCTGGCCTTCGGCGTGCTGGCCGGAGTGCTGCTGGCCGCGATGTTCTTTGCCAACAAGGTTGGCCACTACATGGATGTCAGTTCTTCGCTTGATGAAGGCACCGAACACCGCATCTACACGGTAACGGGCCAGGTATTTTTCAGTTCGGCGGACAAGTTCGTCGCAGCCTTCGACTTCAAGGAAGCCTTGGACAAGGTAACTGTCGACCTGAGCCGTGCGCACTTCTGGGACATCACCGCTGTTGCCGCTCTGGACAAGGTGGTCATCAAGTTCCGCCGCGAAGGCACTGACGTTGAAGTGCTAGGCCTCAATGAGGCCAGCACCACCATCGTGGATCGTTTCGGCGTCCACGATAAACCCGACGCCATAGACCAACTTATGGGCCACTGATAGGGAGAACAACATGACCCACGTAATTGCCTGTATCGACGGTTCCGACTCGGCCCCAGCCGTATGCGGCTACGCAGCCTGGGCCAGCCTGAGTCTGGACGCCCCGCTGACCTTCTTGCATGTACTGGACAAGCGACAGTACCCGACAGCAGCAAATCTAAGCGGCAATATCGGCCTCGGCAGTCGCGAACACTTGCTCGACGAGCTGGCCACCCTGGATGAGCAGCGTGGCAAGCTGGCCCTTGAACAAGGAAGAATCATCCTTGCCGCTGCGAAAGAGTGGGCCATGGCTGAGGGCGCTGACGCACCAGAGTCCAAGCAGCGTCATGGCGACCTACTCGAGAGCCTGCAAGAACTTGAGAGTGAGATGCGCCTGCTGGTCATCGGTCTCCAAGGCGAGTCCAGCGGCGGTCTGAGCCAGCATGTCGGAAGCCAGTTGGAGAGCGTGATTCGTGTCATGCGCCGGCCCATCCTGGTTACTCCGACAAACTTCCGTAAGCCCGAGCACGCGATGTTGGCCTTCGATGGCAGTGCTACCACCCGAAAGGGTGTGGAGATGCTGGCGAGCAGTCCGTTGTTAAAGGGCCTGCCAATCCATCTGGTCATGATTGGTCCAGTGAGTGATGAATCAACCAAGCAGCTGGATTGGGCGCAGAAAATATTGCTCAACGCCGGACTCACCGTTCGTGCCGAAATCCGGGACGGCGAGATAGAGCCTACCCTCCACGCCTACCAGAAGGAGCATGGCATCGATCTTCTGGTGATGGGGGCCTATGGCCATTCGCGCATCCGCCAGTTCCTGGTTGGCAGCACAACGACCAACATGTTGCGCACTGCCACAAGTCCTGTGCTTCTGCTGCGCTGATGGCCATGAACGACGGCGCCCTCGATCTTGCCCATTTCAAGGCCCAGCTGGAACGGCGGGTCGCCGAGCTGGATCGACAGCTTGAAGACGTGGAATCACGTCCGCAATCGGTAGAGCTGGATCAGAGCAAAGTAGGAAGGCTGTCGCGGATAGACGCACTCCAGCAGCAAGCAATGAACGACGCCATCCGAAGTCGGGCGCAGCATGAGCGCGTCCGACTTCAACTCGCTCTCAAGCGGCTGCATGAGCGCGAATACGGTTGGTGTCTCCAATGCGATGAACCAATAGCCATCGGTCGCCTGGAGTTCGACCCGGCGACGCAGTCATGTATCGCCTGCGCTACTCGCTTCGAGTCAGGTTGACCTCTCGCAGCTTCAGTCCCACCCAGCCAAACAGGTTTCCAATGATAAATACGGCACAAAAAAGATGAGAAGGCACGCCGGGCTGTGGCTGCCCTTAAGTTTGCCAAACATCACCATTTCAGGTCCAAACCCAGCATCAGGATGATCGCCTGACTTCTGGTTTAAAACGTCTGGCATAGCGATAAATGGCAGGATCGCTCATGAAGCTGGATGCCAAACCGACTCCGGGCATGGATCAGTACCTTGCTCGAGCAGGCGTCCACAAGTAGACAAACTGCCCCCATGACATCGCTCAGCTCCATTCAGACTTTTGGTTTTTAAACACTTATGGATCAAGCTCATGAGCAGCATTGATGAACTCAACGCAAAAACACTCAAAGGACAAAAGGGACCGAGACGCGTGTTTCGTGCTCTGGGCTATTCCATCGCGGGTTTACGTGCAGGCTTCATGGGCGAAGCTGCCTTCCGGCAGTTGCTTGCTCTCAACGCAGTATTGATACCTCTGGCGTTCACCTTTGAAATAAGCGGCGTCGAGCGAGCACTGCTGATACTCGTTCCGATGCTGTCTCTCGTGGTGGAGCTGCTGAACTCTGCGATCGAAGCAGCCGTCGACCGAATTTCGGTCGATATACATCCCTTATCGAAAAAAGCAAAGGACATGGGTAGTGCTGCTCAACTGCTGACCCTGGTGATGATAGGGGTAACTTGGGCACTGGTTTTGTATTGAGTCGCCGCCCAATCCCGCTGCGCGCCCACCTACGACGCCTGCGAATGCAGGTCGTTCGACTTCCGTCATGTTGCATCTGCAGAAAAAATTCCTGATGGGATTCTACTGCGCCAAAATGTACCGCAACCTGCGTCTACGACGCCGGCTCCCGCGCTATACACCAGCCGCCCCTCTTTCTTGGCGACCTTCCAGTCTTATGATGGCGTGACGTCAACGCGGGCAAACTCTATCAGCGTCTAGGTTGCAATAAAATTCCTATACCTTCACCCTACCGCTTAGCCAGCATCCATGTCAGTCCTCACTCATCGAGTCAGACCCTTGTAGATCACACCTATTCACCTCGCTCCATGCTTGCTCACCCCCAAATGGGCGACGCATTTTTGTGCACAGCTGTTAATGGCAGCTGTAGGTGTTTATCTGTAGTGGTCATCCAATGCCAGTTCTTCAATTCCATCGCTATTTTATGCTGAGCCTCAGCTCGGTCACCCTCTGCGCCATTTTCCTGTCTGCATGGTGGATCAATCTCGCGCAGCCGATAGCCCCGTTTGCTCAGCCGGTCGCCACCCAGCCACCTACCGGCAACCTACCCGCCCCGTTGTACTCCAGCCGCTTCGCCTCCTCCGATCTCGACGAATTCGTTCATTCTTCGTCGGTCGCTGCCCTGCCCGGCGGCGACCTAATGGCGGCGTGGTTCGCCGGCTCGCGCGAGGGTGCCGCCGATGTCCAGATACGAGCAGCACGCTTCAGCGCACTTGAGGGCGAATGGGGGGATGAGCTGATCCTGGCAACCCGCGAGTCGACCCAGGCCGCCACCGGCAAGCACATCCGCAAGCTTGGCAATCCGGTGATAGCCCTGGCACCCGACAATCGCCTGTGGCTGTTCTATGTTTCGGTCTCCATCGGCGGCTGGGCCGGCAGCGCCATAAACGCCATGCACTCCGACGACCTGGGGCAGAGCTGGTCGGAGCCCAGGCAACTGATCACCACGCCGTTTCTCAACATCAGCACTCTGGTTCGTAATGCGCCGGTGTTTCATTCCGACGGCTCCATCGGTCTACCGGTGTACCACGAGTTCCTGGGCAAGTTCGCCGAATACCTGTACCTGAGCGCTGATGGCGAGGTGCGCGACAAGTTCCGTATGAGTCACGGCAAGCATTCCTTGCAACCGACGGTGGTACCGCTCGATGGCCAAAACGCTGTGGCCATGCTGCGTTACGCGGGCGACACCTTCCATCGTGTCCTGGCCACCCGGACCGCAGACGCCGGCCAGACATGGAGCGAGCCCTATCCGCTCGATCCGGCCAACCCCAACTCCTCGCTGGCCGCCGTGGGCACTCCCGACCACCGCCTGCTTGTCGCCCTCAACGACATGGAGGACGGACGCTTCCGTCTGCGCCTGCTGGGCACCGACACGGACCTGACCGCCTGGACGCCGCTCTTCGACTTCGACGCCTCCCCCGATCTCGAGGGCAACCCCTTCAGCCCCGAGGTCTACCGGGAAATTATCGGCGACAAGTTCATACTTTCCAGCGGCCTGCGCCGCCAGCCAATGGTCGAGGACTTCCTCAGCCATCTGGACCAACGGGTCTGCAAGAATCAGGCTTGTGACTTCGAATACGAATACCCCTATTTCATCAAGAGCCCAGATGGCCTCTACCATCTGGTCTACTCGTGGAACAACACCTTCATCAAACACGTCATCTTCAACGACGCCTGGCTTGAGGAACGCCTGTGATACACGAACTCTGGCAAGCCCACCTGACCTTCGCCCTGCTGGCCTTTCTGATCCTGCCCAACTTCGGACTTTCTCCGAGCAGGCAGTGCCTACTTCTACTGGGGCTGCTGGCAATCGGTGCCATTCCAGTAGCCGGACTGCCACTAGCTGCCTATCTGCGCAGCTTCACCGATGACCTGGCCATCACCACGCTGGTCGCCCTGTTGTTCGCAACCTTGCTACGTCTGCGCATGGTCGCCGGCCTCGGTGACGTCCAACGCGAGCAGATTCTGCTGCTATTCGCGATCCTGGCCCTGTTCCTGTATCCAGCCACGCTCGGACTGACTCTCCTCGACCCCTATCGCCTGGGCTACAGCCCGCGCGCCCTGCTGCTGGTAATCGGCGCTCTGGCGCTACTCCTGCTTTGGCTGCGCAACGGCGTCGCTGCAATAATGCTGGGAGCAGCCACGCTGGCATTCAGCCTGGAGCTCAAGCCGTCGACGAACTACTGGGACTACCTGCTCGATCCGCTGCTCGCGCTGTACTGCTGGGTAGCTGTGCTCAGCAAGACGGCCGCAGCACTCTTCGGACATCTGCGCAAGCAGCGCCCGACAATGCGCAGCGAATGAGCAGCAAACACAATAACCCGCCTTTACGCTTGAGGTTTACATGATGGCTTGGCTGCATTCACGTCGACTGCGCTACTGGTTCGGCGCCGTGACAATACTGTTCGTCCTGCTGGCAGCGCTGCGCGGAGTGTTCTTTTTCGGCTTCTCCGGCTTCGACAGCAGCGCCTTTGGCGACATTGAGGCCGTGCCGCAGACCCTGGGCATCGGCCTGCGCTTCGATCTGCGTCTGGCTATCCTGCTGATGCTGCCGGTTGCCTTGCTGACCTGGCTACCGGCCTGGAATCTGACCCGCAGCAGGCTGCTGCGCTGGCTGGCCCGCGCCTGGCTGGCCCTGGCTCTCGGTGCGGTGCTACTGATCTACATCATCGACTTCGGCCACTACGCCTATTTAGGGGTTCGTATCAACGCCACTGTGCTGCGCTTCCTCGAGGATGCGCAGATCTCGACCGACATGGTCTGGCAGACCTATCCGGTGGCGTGGATCAGCCTCGGCTGGCTGCTTACCACAGTATTGACCTGGTGGCTGCTGCTGCGCCTGGAGCGCATCACGCTGGATCGCAAACCCAGCCCCATCAGCCGCTGGTCGCTCGTCTGGGGTAGCAGCCTGATGGTCGTTGCAGTGTTCCTCGGCATCCTTGGCCGGACCGAAAGCATCAACCTGGAAAATCCGGTGCCGCTACGCTGGAGCGATGCGTTCTTCTCCGGCGATAACCAGATCGCGGCCCTCGGTTTGAATCCAGTGATCTTCCTTTACGACACCCTCAAGGTGCCGCAGCAACCCTATGACGAACAGCAGGTACGCAACCACTACGAACTGATGGCCCGCTACCTCGGCGTCGACCAGCCGGATGCGCAGACGCTGAACTTCAGCCGGGTACAGCCTCCCCAGCCTTACGCACTGAACGGAGAGCGCCGCCCGAACGTGATCTTTGTGATGCTCGAGTCGCTCGGCACCAGTGCCGTAGGCGCCTACGGCAACCCCCTTGACCCGACCCCGAACATCGATCGTCTCGCCCGGGAAAGCTGGTTCTTCAAGAATTTCTACGTGCCAGTCACCGGCACCGCGAAGACGGTGTGGGCGAGCATTTCCGGTGTACCCGATGTGTCCCGCCAGGAGACTGCCACCCGCAATCCGCTGATCACCCGTCAGCACTCTCTGATCAATGCCTTAGAGGGATACGAGAAGCTTTACATGATCGGCGGCAACTCTGGCTGGGCGAACATGAACGCGCTGATCCGCCAGAGCATTGACAGTATTCACCTGTATGAGGAACGTCACTGGAAATCACCTCTGGTCGATGTCTGGGGCATCTCCGACCTCGACCTGTTCAAGGAGAGCGACCGAATTCTCCGTGAGCTCCCCCAGGACAAGCCGTTCTTCGCCTACATCCAGACCGCCGGCAACCATCGTCCCTTTACCATTCCCAAGGATAACGACGGTTTTCAGGTGCGGGACCTGCGGCTCGACGTGGTGCAGGGTGCCGGTTCGCGCAGCCTGGCCCAATACAACGCAGTGCGCCTGCTGGACTTCAACATAGGACGCCTGATGGAGATCGCGAAGGAGGGCGGCTGGTACGAGAACACCATCTTCGTCATGTTCGGTGACCACAACACGCGGATCAGCCAGATCCCGCACATGCCACCAGCATTCGAGAAGCTCGGCCTGGAAAGTAACCATGTACCGCTGCTGATCCACGCGCCCAAACTGCTCGAACCGCAAGTGATCGAGGCGGCCGTCGGCCTTACCGATCTACTGCCCAGCGTGCTAGGCATCGCCGGCCTGGAGTTTCGCAACGGCGCCATGGGGCGAGACATCCAGCAGCCGGCCCCGGAAGGCGAACGCGTGGTGCCGCTAGTGCTGCGCGAGGGTACCTTCCCGCTGATCGGCGGAGTCACCAAGGACTTCCTGCTGCAAATGCAGCATGACGGCAGCCAGCCGACCCTGCATGATCTCGCCTCGCCTACGCCGTTGGAAAATGTCGCCGCCCATCATCCGGAGGAATTCCAGCGCCTGCTCGGTCTGACTCGAGGCATGCACGAAACCTCGCGACTGATGCTCTACCAGAACGTAAGGCAGGATTGAGTGGATACGCTTAAGTATTGAAAGAGCACCCAAGTCATGCTGCTGATCCAGATGGAAGCCTGACCCTCGGCCATCGCACACGGAACTGAAAGCGCTCAAGCAGTATGCTTGCGCTGTAAGGACACCGAGCGAACACAGGTTCGTCTGGACAAGGACAAGGGCGCTAAGCGAGGCCCGAGAGGCAAAGCTGGGCTCAACTGACTTGTGAGTAATACTCAGCAGCTCAGGCGCTTAGCCATGCTCCCCCTCCCGCTCCCTTGACCTGATAGAGAGCATCGTCAGCCAGGCGCAACAGTGTGCGGGGATCGATACAGTCCTCAGCCTGCCCCGGCACTCGTGTAACCAGACCGATGCTTGTACCGACACGCACACCGTCGGAAGACGAAACATCCAAGGCTGCGACGCCTTCAATCACCTGTTGCGCCACCAGGCGAGCACCTTCGCCATCCGTATCACGCAATACCAGCACAAACTCGTCGCCGCCATATCGAGCCGCCAGATCAGTCTCTCGTCGGGCACAGCTTTGCAGCACCGCAGCAATACGTGCCAGCGCACGGTCACCGGCTAAATGCCCGAGGCTATCGTTGATCAATTTGAAATTATCCAGATCCACGATCAATAGGCTCAGCGGACTCACCGATCGCTGAGCCCGACGCCAGCTTTTGGCCAAGAAGGTTTCGAAACGCCGGCGGTTGGCCAGTCCTGTCAAAGGGTCGTGCTGTGCCGAATGTTCAACCGCCTGCTCGATCAGCTTGCGCTGAGTAATGTTCTGATGACTGACTACAAAGCAGCTGATGCCGGGATGCTGCACGGGTACTACGCGCATGATGAACCAACGCTGCTCGCTGGGACTGTGGCAGGGGTACTCGCAATAAAAATGCTCAATTCGCCCGGATAGCACGGCCTCCAGCCCCGCAGCGATATCTGCAACATTGGCATCGCCACAGTGGGTAGCCGTCTTGCAAACGCTCAGGTAGTTGTGGCCAATCCAGTCAAAATCGTAGGACAAGCCATTGTCATGCGCGAAATGACGCCAGCTTTTATTGACGAACAGGATTCGCCCCTCAGGGTTAATCAGAGCGAATTGTTCCTCAAGCGAATCGAGCACGGCACGGTAAAAATCATTGCTCAAGGGACCGTCGCGCGCAGTACCGTCCAGAAGCCCAGCGTCCATAAATGTCTCCGTCATCAATGATCGGTCGGGCGCACTGCCTCTCCTCGGAGCAGATAGCAGCTTGCCTGTACCGGACACGCCGACCCTGTTCACATTCACGGAAAAGGCGTTGCGCTCGGCTGCACACCGAGGTTGCGCCATATGTTGGACAAAAACGAGGATATTAGACGGTCGAGGCTGAGCTGTCATAGCTCAGCCATACGCAAGCAGGTCATGGCATCACGGGCCGCGTCCGATATGACGCCTCCAGACGCCTGCCCAACCGCTTGGCAGACGTGACTCCATCAAGCCTTACCCTTGGCGCCGGATTGAAACAGACCGCACCGACCGATGCGAGTCGGTGCAATGCGGCTGCGCGGTTAAACCTTGAACGCCTGTACCAGCGTATGCAGGCGATTGGCCAGGGCACTGAGTTCGCGGCTGGTTTCCACATTCTGGTGAGAGGCGTCGCTGGTTTCCTCTGCGATCCCGCTGACGTTAGTGATGTTGCGGTTAATCTCTTCGGCCACGGAGCTCTGCTCCTCGGCGGCTGACGCGATCATGGCATTCATATCGTTGATGGTGGCCACGGCAGCGGTAATCTGTTGCAGCACGCGGCCAGCCTCGGCCACCTGACTGCGGCCCGCTTCAGCCTTTTCGCAACTCTTCTCCATGACCTCAACCGCACGGCGCGCACCACCCTGCACCTTCTCGATCATGCCCTGGATCTCTGCGGTGGAGTGCTGGGTACGGGAGGCGAGCGAGCGCACTTCGTCGGCTACCACGGCGAAGCCTCGACCCTGCTCGCCAGCACGGGCCGCTTCGATGGCGGCGTTAAGGGCCAGAAGGTTGGTCTGGTCTGCGATCCCGCGAATCACATCCACCACCGAACTGATGGTGGCGCTGGCATTTTCCAACTCACCGATAACCGTGGCAGCGTGTTCAACCTCGCCGGCCAAGCTGTCAATCATCTGAATACTCTGGGTCACCACCTGCTGACCAAGCTCTGCTTCGCTGTCGGCTTTCTCGGCGGCGTGGGCAGCGCTGGCGGCATTGCTGGCGACGTCCTGCACAGTGGCGGACATCTCGTTCATGGCGGTGGCCACCTGGTCGATTTCCAAGTGCTGGCGATGAATGCCCTCTCCAGTCTGGCGGCTGACCGTGGCAGTCTGCTCGGCGGCGGCGGCCAGCTGCTCTACGGCCTTGGACAGCTCCCGGATGGTTTCCTGCATGTGGTCGGCCATCGCGTTGAAACAGTCGGCGATGTTGCCCAGCTCGTCCCGACCGCGGTATTCGACACGATGCATCAGGTCGCCATCGGCCAAACGTTTGCCGCCGTACAGCAAGGCATTCACAGCCTGACCAATACCCCACAGGGTGGCCCAGGCCAAGGCGGAAGAGAGAACCAGAGCCAGCACCAGCACCACGCCCAACCACAGCAGCAGAGTATCGAAGTGTTTCTCGGCAGAGGTGTAGGCGGTTACTGCATGGATATGCAGGTTATCGGAGTAGGCCTGCACCTTGTCGAAGGCAAGCGTGAAGGATGGCTGCAGCGTATCCAGTAGCAAACCATTGGCTTTCAGGTAATCACCGCCGCGCATTAGCTCCATGACTGGCCGCACGCCGCGATCCAGATAAAGACTCACCGTACGCTGCATTTCCTCAGCAAGGGCACGCTCATTCTCATCCAGGTTCCCGGCCAGCAAGGTTTGCAGCAGCTGCTGGCTATTACCAACGCTCCGCTCGACGCTGTCGAAATGCATGTTCACATGATGATTGTGGGCCTGCTCATAGTCGCTGCCGGGCGCATGCTGCAATGCCAGCAGCAACTGGGTACGTGCTTGATGCATTTCATTGACCAAGCGGCTGACCTGGTCACTCGGCAGCAACCCTTCGTAATAAAGATGCGTCAGGTCGGTGTTACTGCTGCGCATGCCCGACAGGGCGAAGCCCACCATCAGAACCATCAGCAGGCAAAGCAGTGTAATCAAAGCCACCAAGCGGGCCTTGAGAGAAAAGCGGGTAAGCCATATGCGCACGTCAAAAGCCTTGATTGTTAGAGGTTTTTGTCAGCTTAAGGCTTTTTGCCATCCTCGAGATGCTGTACGTCAAAAGGAACCGATATTTCGGCAACCGTGCTCGGCATAAGTCTTTATTCCTGTCCTCCCGGGGTGTAGCACCCCCGATTAGACCGTCCCTCCTGTACTGTCAGTCTGGCAGTCACGAAGGTTGATTGCGCCTGATGCTGTGGATGCGCAGCCCGGCTCACGTATCCAGATGACCCGCTAAAAACTGCGTCAGCCTGGACTGCATGAACCGCGGCTCGTCGCCCAGATTGGCGACAGGGGACCCCTTAAGCTGCTCTGCGACCAGCTCTGCTCCCGCCCCGGCCAGCGCCAGAGGGCAGTCGATGGTAAGTGCCAGCTTGTTCAGCTGGCCCAGAAGCGTGAGGGAGGGAGGAGCAGGTGCAAAAAGCACCAGCGCCCTGGGCTGAATAGCCTGACAGAGCAGCGACATCTCATTGAGCGGCTGGCCCAGCGGTAGCACCCTCACCGCGCCGTTGTCACCGCCTAGCAGTAAGCCCGTGACCAGCAGTTCCAGTTCACGACACTGCTCGGGCAGTGCGGCGAGCAGCACGCAATGATCTGCACCGCGCCGTACAAACTGCAGGCGCTGTAGCACGCGCGCACGGAGAAAAGCGTCATAGAACAACCACTGACTCAGTTGACCGAAGCCGGTCTGATGCAGAAGCTCCTGCCACAGAGGCAGCAGCACCCGGGCAAAGACCTGCGAGGTCGGGTAGGTCGAGAAAACCTGCCCGTACAGCTGTTCGAGACGAACCTCATCGAATGTCCCAAGCGCCTGACGAATACCCGCCTGCCACTCAAGCCACTCTGAAGTATCTGATGAAACATCGTCTGCAATCACCGAAGCGACTGCAATCGGGGGAGGAGCATCGTTCTGGGCCGGTCGACTGCGCGCCAGAAGCGTCCCGACCTTGCTCACCGCCACACCACGCTCGGTCCAGGACAGGATGTCGCGAATGGTCGCCACGTCGTCCAGCGAATAGAGGCGATGCCCGCCTTCGGTCCGCAGCGGCTGAATCAGACCGTAGCGCCGCTCCCAGGCACGCAGCGTGACCGGATTGACCCCGGTCAGACGCACCACCTCGCGGATGGGTAGCAACTCCTGGCTGGCAGAATGCTCGGGGACGATGAAAAGAGGCTCAGGTCGCTCGGTCATGAAAAGGGTCAACCCTGGTGTATGGGTGGCGATATTGTACAGGCGGCAGCATTTGTAGAACGTAGCATGACCTGCAGCGATCCTAAAAAAACCATCAACAGGTTTGGCAACGCGGCGCTATTCGATCAAGCTGATCTAGAATGCTGCAATCCGTATCGAGAGCCTGAGCATGATCAACGCAAAACTGCTGCAACTGGTAGTTGAAGCATCCAACGATGGCATTGTGGTCGCCGAGCAGGAAGGTGACGACAATATCCTGATCTACGCCAACCCCGCCTTCCAGCGCCTGACCGGCTACGCGGTGGATGACATCCTCTATCAGGACTGCCGCTTCCTGCAGGGTGATGACCGGGAGCAACCCGGCCTGACGGCAATCCGCGAGGCGGTCCGGAAGCTGCAACCCTGCCGCCAGATCATCCGCAATTATCGCCAGGATGGCAGCGCCTTCTGGAATGAGCTGTCAATTACACCTGTCTTCAACGAAGCCGATCAGCTCACCTACTTCATCGGTATCCAGAAGGATGTCAGCATCGAAGTCCAGGCCACCGAGCGAGTACGCGAACTGGAGGCGGAAGTCGCCCTGCTGAAGAGCCAACTGGCTCAACTGCAAGACAAGGCCTGACGACATCTGGCGGGCCTGGCTCAGTCCGGTCGACGGCAGCACTGACAGCCTTTTCAGTCCTCAATGAGCAGATGCATTCGCAGCCACGATCAGCGTGCCCTGCCGGGGTTTCGCTGCAACCTGCAATAAGCACCTGCAGCCTCTCATTTCTGCCTGATTCTCCCTCCAGCCGAGCCTCGGCGAGCTCGAGCCGCGCACCCGCGAATGCTTGTAGCCACAAAAAGCCAGACACTCAGCCAGCTGACTTTCTGTACAAATCCCCTAAATCCTATACATATCTTATTACTTGTATAGTATTTCGCATCATTGTAATCTCCAGTTGCAACCGGGAAGTCTGGCTTTTCGCCATCCGGTCACTGGCAATCCAGGCTGTGTCTATCGAGGAAAGCTGTACAGAAGAACGCCGCACACAACCGTGCGATGACTGTTACAGCCTCTCCGATGCATCAGATGCCTGCCGGTTTCGGTCAGTCGAATCCACCCACAGCAGCACCACCTTTCGGAGTACGACGCATGTTTATGCGCACCCGCACATTCAACGACACCTTGCGCGAGTGCCAGGCGCAGCGGGCGGTTTTCGAAGACGAGCATGGCGCTCTGCGTGGCGCGATGGCGGTCGTCGAATTCAGTCCGGAGGGCCTGGTGCTGGATGCCAATCCGCTGTCTCTGACACTGTTGGGTTATACGCTGAACCAGATTCGCGGCCAGCATCATCAGGTGCTCTGTGACCCTGCCCATGCGCGAAGTCGCCAGTACTCGGAGTTCTGGCAAGGGCTTCGGCTGGGGCGCAGCGTGAGCGACCGGGTGCTGCGACTAGGCCGGGACGGACGACAGCTCTGGCTACAGGCCAGCTACATTCCGGTACGTGACGCCAGCGGCAACGTGCAGCGCATTATCGAGCTGGCGAGCGACATTACCGAGCAGACTTTACGCGCACAGACCGACGCCAGTTTCATGCAGGCGGTCGACCGCTCCATGGCAGTTATCGAGTTTGATCTGCGCGGTGAGGTCGTGAATGCCAACTCGAATTTCCTGCAGGTCATGGGCTATCGCCTGGAAGAAATTCGCGGCAAGCACCATCGTCTGTTCTGCCAGCCCGAGGAAGTACAAAGTGAAGCCTATCGCCACTTCTGGGCGGGCCTGAACCGCGGCGAGTTCAGCTCGGGCCTGTTCAAGCGGCTCAACAAACAGGGCTCAGAGGTCTGGCTGCAAGCCACTTACAACCCGCTCTACGACACCCAGGGCAAGCTGTACGGGGTGATCAAATTCGCTACCGACATCACGCTACAGGTCGAGCAGCGCGAAGCCGAAACCAGAGCCGCGCAACTGGCTTTTGACACCTCACGAAAAACTGACGAACACGCTCGTCAGGGCGCTGCGGTGGTACAGCAGACGGTCAGCGTGGTGCAAAGCATCGCCGACGAACTGCAGCAGGTGGCTCAGGGTATCGGGGCATTGAGCGCCCAGTCCGAAGAGATTGGCAGCATCGTCGATGCGATTCGCGGCATCGCCGAACAGACCAACCTGCTTGCACTCAATGCAGCCATTGAAGCGGCCCGTGCCGGCGAGCAGGGTCGCGGCTTTGCAGTAGTCGCCGACGAAGTGCGCAACCTGGCCCGACGCACCAGCCAGGCAACCGTGGCCATTACCGAGGTGGTCGGCAAGAATCGCGAACTGGCCAGGGAGGCGGCAGGCAGCATGCAGTCCAGCACGCTCAAGGCAGAACAGGGCGTGAACCTTGCCAACCAGGCCGGAACGGTCATCCTCGACATCCAGCACGGCGCCCAGCAGGTCGTGGAAGTCATCGGCCAGTTCGCCCAGACCCTGGACCGGCACCGCTGACAGCGCCTTGACCAGCAGGGCGACACGCTCAAGCATCGTCCAGCCAAAAATAGGCTTCACTAGCAGGTATCCCAGCGTCGGACAGCGCCGCGGTCATCATGCGAAAAATCTGCACTGGGCCCGAAACGAATCACCACGCAGGAGGATGTATGCGGATTCTATTGAGCGGAGGGACCGGGCTGATTGGCCGTGCACTCTGTCGTCGGTGGCTGCAGGAAGGGCACGAGCTGCTGGTCTGGAGTCGGAGTCCGGAACAGGTGCCGCAGCTGTGCGGTGCAGCCGTACGTGGCGTGGCCAGTCTGGAGGAGCTGGGCGATATCGAGCTGGACGCCGTGATCAATCTGGCCGGTGCGCCCATTGCCGAACGCCACTGGACTCGCCGCCGCAAGGCCTTGCTGTGGGACAGCCGCATCCACCTGACAGAACGTCTGGTCGAGTGGCTGGCCGGGCTGTCCAGACGCCCGCCCGTGCTGATCTCCGGTTCTGCCGTAGGCTGGTATGGGGATGGTGGCGAGCGACTGCTGCACGAGACTGACACTCCGCAATCCAGCGATTTCGCCAGCCAGCTATGCATCGCCTGGGAAGAAAGCGCGCAGCGTGCCCAGGAGCTGGGCATGCGTGTCGTGCTGGTTCGTACCGGGCTGGTGCTGGCCCGCAATGGCGGTTTTCTTGCCCGGCTGTTACCGCCCTTTCGCCTGGGGCTGGGAGGGCGGATCGGCTCGGGGCGACAGTGGATGCCCTGGATTCATCTGCATGATCAGGTCGCGCTGGTGGATTTTCTCTTGCGCCATCCCTCTGCCAGCGGTGCCTATAACGCCTGCGCGCCGCAACCCGTACGCAACGCCGAGTTCACCCGCTGCCTGGCGCAGGCGCTGCACAGGCCGGCACTGCTGCCGCTGCCGGCACCTGTGCTGCGCGTCGGTTTTGGCGAGCTGTCCGGGCTGTTGCTGGGTGGCCAGCATGTACTGCCCGAACGGCTGCAAGCCGAGGGCTTCGAGTTTCGTTTCACTGAGCTGTCAGCGGCTCTGGCCGATCTGCTGGAGGGCAAGAATGCTGAGCGCTGAGCATGGCTTGCTCAGCGCGGCGGACAAAGACTGCTGAACCAGCCGATGCCGCGCCTGCGGCGTCAGCCCGCCGGCCAGTTCACTTCCGGCAGCGCCTCGAACGCCGGGCGGGCGAACAGATAACCCTGGAACAGATAAATGCCCAACCCCTGCAACTGACGAAGCTCGCCCGGCGTTTCGATACCTTCGGCAATCACCTCGATGTTCAGCACGCGACACACCCCGAGAATGCCCTGAACGATGGCCTGGCGCACCGGATCGGTGTCGATGCTACGCACCAGTGCCATGTCCAGCTTGATGATGTCCGGCTGGAACTCGGCCAGCAGGTTGAGCCCGGAATAGCCGGCTCCGAAGTCATCAATGGCGGTCTTGAATTTCTGCCGCTGATACTCGTGGATGATGCCCTTGAGATGCTCCTTGTCCACCAGCTCTTCACTTTCGGTGATCTCGAAGATGATCCGCTCGGTAGGGAAATCGAAGCGTCGCGCGGCTTGCAGGGTGGCGCGGATACAGGTGGCGGCCTGATACACCGCATTGGGCAGAAAATTGATGCTCAGCAAACAGGGCATCTGCAAGCGGGCCGCCAATTCCACTGCCTTGACCCGGCAGGCCTGATCAAAAGCGTAACGGTTCTGTTCGTTGACCCGGCTAAGGATACTTGCCGCACCGCTGCCGTCGGTCCCCCGCACCAGTGCCTCATAGGCATACAGGCTGTTGTCCCGCAGATCGACTATAGGCTGAAACGCCATGCTGAACTCGAAGCCCAGCGCCTGCCCGTCTTGACAGTGAGAGCAGGGGGGAATCGGGGTTTGTTCGCTCATGCCGGAAATATCCAATAAGAAGTCAAAATTCACTGTTCGAGGGTGCCGGAACCTGGTCTGGCTGTCTCGTTGCGGGCAACGCAACGGGCACACCCTGCTCAGTCTAACCGGCCCAGCTGATTTGGAGCCTGTGTCTACTTGCCAGCAAATCTATACAAAGCAGTTGACTTGTACAATATAAATTATATTCTGGACGAAACTGTACAACCAGTTCAGTCCGTACAAGTCACGTAGAGGTTTCCATGGCCGTTACCACAGACACCATCAAGATCGGCATCAGCGCCTGTCTGCTGGGCCAGCCCGTGCGCTTCAACGGCGGCCACAAGGCCTCGCAGCTGTGCACGGACGTACTGGCGCAGCACTTCGAGTTCATTGCCCTGTGCCCTGAACAGGCCATTGGCCTGGGCACCCCGCGTCAGCCGATTCGCCTGGTGGGCGACCCGCAAAACCCGCGTGCATTGGGCACCGTCAACCGCGAGCTGGACGTAAGCGAGGCTCTGAGCGCCTATGGTCAACACGCCGCCGAGCAGTTGCACGACATTTGCGGCTATATCCTGATGCAGAAGTCGCCGTCCTGCGGCATGGAGCGCGTCAAGGTCTACCAGGACAACGGCCACCCCGCCGAAGGTGGTGGACGCGGCCTTTTCGCCGCCGCCCTGATGCGCGCACGCCCGGATCTGCCGGTGGAGGAAGACGGGCGCCTGAATGATCCGGTGCTGCGCGAGAACTTCATCACCCGCGTCTTCGCCTATGCCGAATGGCAACGGTTGCAACGGGCTGGGCTGACGCGCAAAGCGCTGATTACCTTCCATGCACGCTACAAATATCAGCTGATGGCGACCAGCCGCGTGCGCTACCAACTGCTGGGACGGGCGGTGGCGCAAAGTGCCGATACCCCTCTGCAGGAATTTGCGCCCCGCTATTTCAGCCAGCTGATGGCGGCCCTCAAGCAGCCGGCCAGCCGTGGCAGCCACAGCAACGTGCTGCAGCACATTTCGGGCTATCTGAAGCATGCGCTGAGTTCGCCGGAGAAGCAGGAACTGCAACACCTGATCCAGCAGTACCGCCTGGGTGTCGTGCCGCTGGTGGTACCGATGACCCTGATCAAGCACCACTTTCGCCGTCACCCGGATGCCTACATCGAGCGCCAGGCCTACCTGCAGCCGCACCCGGAAAACCTCAGCTTGCGTAACGCCCTATGAACACCACTATCAGCAACGGCACCCAGCTGCCCGAAGGCCTGCTGCCGATACGCGAAGTGGCGCGCCAGACAGGCGTCAACCCAGTCACATTGCGCGCCTGGGAGCGTCGCTACGGGCTGATCCAGCCGCAGCGGACTGCCAAGGGTCACCGGTTATATGACGCAGAGCACATCACCCGGATTCGCCAGGTACTCGCCTGGCTGGAACGCGGCGTGACCGTCAGCCAGGTCAAGGGCCTGTTGCAGGACCCGCAGCAGGCGCCCGAACCGGCCAGCGCGCTATGGGCCGAACAGCAACACCTGTGGCTGAACTGCATCGAACAGCTCAACGAACGAACGCTGGATGATTGCTTCAACCAGGCGCTTGCTCTCTACCCCGCCGAAACCCTCTACCAGCACCTGTTGCAGCCCGTCCTTGAGGACCTGCAGTTGCGCTGGAGCAGCCAGTCCAAAACGCGTGTGGAGCAAGTGTTCTTTCTCTCCTGGCTGAGAAGCAAGCTCGGCGCCAGGGTGTACCACGGCAACCGTATGCTGGACGGTCCGCCTCTGCTGATGCTGAACCTGTCGGACCACGTAATGGAGCCAGGCCTGTGGCTGTGCGCCTGGCTGGCGAGCAACACCGGCTGCCCGGTGCGCGTACTCGACTGGTCGATTCCGCCGGCAGACCTGTCCCTGGCCATTCGCCGGATCAGCCCCTGTGCCGTGCTGCTGTACGGCGATCAGACGCTTGAATCCGGCTATCTGCAGCGCCTTTTCGAGGCAGTCGACTGCCCGCAACTGCTGTGCGGCCATGCCGTCAGCATCCACCACGAGGAACTGGTCGAGCTACCCGACCTGCACCGTGCCGACAACCCGCTCGCCGCCCTGCACTGCCTGCAGCAGCTCGGCCTGCTCGATGGCCGTTGAGGAGCCTCGCATGCGCCAATTGATCTGGTTTCGTACCGACCTGCGAGTGCAGGACAACATCGCGCTGACCGCAGCCATGCAGGCCGGGCCTACCCTTGCAGTATTTCTGCTCAGCCCCGGCCAGTGGCTCGCCCACGACGATGCGCCCTGCAAGATCGACTTCTGGCTGCGCAACCTGCAGGAGCTGGAGGCGCAGCTGCGCCAGTTGAACGTCCCGCTGTTGATCCGCCATGCCGAACACTGGCGCGATGCACCGGCAGTGCTGGCCAGTCTCTGCCGCGAACAGGCCATCGACAGTGTGCAGGTCAACCGGGAGTACGGCCTGCATGAAGACCGCCGTGACCGCGACGTGGCGGACCAGCTGGATTCAATGGGCGTAGGTTTCCACAGCCATACGGACCGCCTGCTGTTCCAGCCAGGCAGCATACTCACCCGCTCGGGCGGCTATTTCCAGGTGTTCAGCCAGTTCCGCAAGGTCTGCTATCAGCGCCTGCATACTGCACTGCCCAGGTGCGTGGGGCTGCCCCAGACGCAAGCCCCGCTCGCCATCGACAGCGACACGATTCCCTCCCTGCTACCCGGTTTCGCCCGCCCAAGCGATAGCCTGCAAGCCCTGTGGCCGGCAGGTGAAGTGGCTGCTCTGGAACGCCTGCAACGCTTTGCCGACGAGCAGCTGGACGCCTACGACCGCCAGCGCGACCTGCCCGCCCAGCCCGGTACCAGTCAGCTGTCGGCCTACCTGGCCGCCGGTGTGATCTCGCCCCGGCAATGCCTGCATGCGGCGCTGCGCAGCAACCGGGGCGAATTCGAAACCGGCAGCAGCGGTGCCATCACCTGGATCAACGAGCTGCTGTGGCGCGAGTTCTACACACACATCCTGGTCGGTTACCCGCAGGTATCGCGGCACCGCGCCTTCCGCACGCACACCGAAGCCCTGCCCTGGCGTAACGCCCCTCAGGAGCTGGCCGCCTGGCAGGAGGGCCGCACCGGCTTTCCGCTGATCGATGCCGCCATGCGCCAGTTGCTGGCCACCGGCTGGATGCACAACCGCCTGCGCATGGTGGTGGCGATGTTTCTGACCAAGAACCTGCTGATCGACTGGCGCGAGGGCGAGCGCTTCTTCATGCGCCACCTGATCGATGGCGATCTGGCAGCCAACAACGGCGGCTGGCAATGGAGCGCCTCCACCGGCACCGATGCGGTGCCTTACTTCCGCCTGTTCAACCCCATCAGCCAGTCGCAGCGCTTCGACCCCCAGGGCCGCTTCATCCGCCGCTGGTTGCCGGAGCTGGCTCAGCTGGACGAGCGCCGCATCCACGACCCTGGTGCCGCCGGCGGGCTCTTCGCCGTGGCCAACTATCCGCCCCCTATGGTCGATCTTGCCGCCAGCCGCCAACGGGCACTGAGCGCGTTCAAGGACCTGCCATCCCAGGAGCCACAGCATGTCTGACTTTCTGCTCCGTTTCGCCGATGAATTTACCGAACTCAACGCCAGCAACCTGTACCGGCTCAGCCAGCTGTACAGCGACGATGTGCAGTTCCGCGATCCGCTGCACAGCATCCAGGGCCTGCCGGCGCTGCAGGACTACTTCGCCGAGCTGTACAGCAACGTCAGCGACCTCCGTTTCCGCTTTCACGGCGTCGACACGCTGCACGACGGCGCCGGCTACCTGCGCTGGAGCATGCGCTATCGACACCCGCGTCTGCGCCGGGGCCAGCCGATCGAGGTCGACGGCTGCTCGCACCTGCTGTGGCATCACAAGGTGTACCAGCACCACGACTACTTCGATGCCGGTGCACTGCTCTACGAGCACCTGCCGCTGATGGGCCCGGCCATTGGCTGGCTGAAAGGGAGACTGGCATGAAGCGCATCTGGCTCACCGGCGCCAGCAGCGGAATCGGCGCTGCACTGGCGCAGCGTCTGCTGGCTCAGGGTCATCAGCTGGCCGTCAGCGCACGCAATGCGCAGGCCCTGAACAGCCTGCAGCAGGAATACCCCCGACAGGTGCTCGTACTCGCTGGCGACCTGACCGATCCCCTTCAGGTTCAGGCCATGGGCGAGCAGATCGGGCAGGCCTGGGGCAGTCTGGATCAGGTCATCCTTAATGCCGGCACCTGCGAATACCTGGACGCCGCCGCGTTCGAGGCTGACCTGATCGAACGGGTGATGCGCGCCAATCTGTTCTCTGCCGCCTATTGCGTGGAAGCGGCCCTGCCATTGCTGCGCCAGGCGCCGCGACCGCATCTGGTGGCGGTAAGCAGCTCGGTGACTTGCCTGCCGTTGCCGCGCGCCGAGGCCTATGGCGCCTCCAAGGCGGCGCTGCGCTACCTGTTCCAGGCGTTGCGCATCGACCTGGCGCACGAAGGTATCGACGTCACCCTGGTCAGCCCCGGCTTCGTCGATACGCCGCTGACGCGACAGAACGATTTCCCCATGCCGATGCGCTGGCCGGTCGACAAGGCCGCTGACCATATCGTTGCCCGCCTGGAAAAACGCCCGCTGGAGATCGCTTTCCCCAGCCCCTTCATCACCGCCCTGCGCCTGCTGGCACTGCTGCCTCAACGCCTGCAACTGGCGCTGGGCAAGCGCATGGCGCGCACCACCAAGGAAGAACACTCATGAAAATCGCCATCATCGGCAGCGGCATTTCCGGCCTGACCTGCGCCTACCTGCTCAACCGTCAGCATGAGGTTACGGTATTCGAGGCCAGCGACTGGATCGGCGGCCACACCCATACGCTGGATGTTGAAGTCAACGGCGAACGCCACGCCATCGACACCGGTTTCATCGTCTTCAACGACTGGACCTACCCCAACTTCATCCGTCTGCTGGACCAGCTTGGCGTGGCCTCGCAACCGACCGAGATGAGCTTTTCGGTACAGGACCCGCGCACCGGCACCGAATACAACGGCAACAACCTCAACAGCCTGTTCGCCCAGCGCCGCAACCTGCTCTCACCGGGCTTCTGGGGCATGCTGCGCGACATCCTGCGCTTCAATGGCGAAGCCCTGCGCGACCTGAATGAGCAACGTATCGCCGCCGACACCACCCTCGGCGCCTACCTGCGGCACAACGGCTATGGGCAGCGCTTTATCGAGCACTACATCGTGCCCATGGGGTCGGCGATCTGGTCGATGTCACAGGGCGACATGCTCGGCTTTCCGCTGCAGTTCTTCGTGCGCTTCTGCAAAAACCACGGCCTGCTGTCGGTCAGCCAGCGCCCGCAATGGCGCGTGATCAGCGGCGGCTCGCGCAGCTACGTGGCGCCACTGAGCGCGGGCTTTGCCGAGCACATCCGCCTGAATTGCCCGGTGCAGCGGGTAGAACGTGACACTGACGGGGTGACGCTGCACAGCGCCGCCGGCAGCGAGCGCTTCGACCGTGTGGTGTTTGCCTGTCACAGCGATCAGGCATTACGCCTGCTGGCCGCACCGAGCCAGGCCGAGCGGGAGATCCTTGGCGCCCTGCGCTATGCCGACAACGACGTGGTGCTGCACAGCGATACCCGCCTGCTGCCCAGGCGTCGTCTGGCCTGGGCCAGCTGGAACTACCGGCTCGGCGGCTCCAGCCAGCAGCCCGCCGCCGTCACCTACAACATGAACATCCTGCAGGGGATTCAGAGCGACACCACCTTCTGCGTCAGCCTGAACCAGACCGCCTCCATCGACCCGAGCCGGATTCTCGGTCGCTTCCGCTATGCGCATCCGCAATACAGCCTGGCCGGACTGGCAGCCCAGGACCGCTGGCAGGAACTGCATGGCGCACACCACAGCTATTACTGCGGCGCCTACTGGGCCAACGGTTTCCATGAGGACGGTGTGGTAAGCGCCTTGCGCGTGGCCGCCGCATTCGGAGAACAGCTGTGAACAGCGCGCTCTATCACGGCTGCGTCAGCCACCAGCGGCTGTTGCCGCGCGCCCACGGCTTCCGCTATCGCATGGGCATGCTCTACCTGGATCTGGCGGAACAGCAGCAGGTGCTGGGCCTGTCGCGGCTGGCCGGGCGTTCGCGCTGGGCCGCCTTCGCCTTTCGCGAAACCGACTACCTGCCGCACGCCACCCGCCAGGGCATGGCCCTGAGCGACGCCGTACGCCAGCGGGTCGGCGAAGCCCTGGGACACACGCCGCAGGGGCGCATCTGCCTGCTCACCCAGCCACGCAGCTGGGGCTTGTCCTTCAATCCGATCAGCCTGTTCTACTGCTTTGACACCGACGACAGCCTGGCGGCGATTCTCTGTGAAGTCAGCAACACGCCCTGGCGTGAACGCTACCACTACGTCCTGCCGACCCACGCCACCGGCGAATCGCGTCATCGGGTAGCCAAGAGCTTCCACGTCTCGCCCTTCATGCCGCGGGAGCTGGAATACCGCATGCGTTTCTCCGCGCCCGGCCAGCAACTGCACGTGACCATGCAGGACTGGCAGGGCGAAGAAAAAGTATTCGAAGCCGGCCTGGGCCTGAAGCGCATCGAGCTGACGCGCGCCAGCCTCTACCGTCATTTGCTGAGCTTTCCCTGGATGACCGGCAAGACCGTACTCGCCATTTACTGGCAGGCCCTGCGCCTGCTGCTCAAACGCATCCCCCTGATTCCCCATGCAGCCGCCAGCGGTGAGTTTCGCACCGCGAATTTGGAGCCTCGCCATGACAAACCCTAGTCTGAACCCTGCGACCACCTCTGGGTCGGCTGCCAATGGCCTCGCCGCCCGCTTCCTGAAAAGAGCGGTTCTGCGCCAGCTGCATCAGTTGCAGCATGGACAGCTGGTGCTCATCGTGGACGGCGAGCGCCTGTGCTTCGGGCAGCCCGGCGCGCCGTTGCATGGCGAAATCGAGGTCCACAATGCGGCACTGTGGTCGATGGTGGCGGCCAACGGCTCGATTGGCGCTGGCGAGGCCTACATCCACGATTACTGGAGCAGCCCCGACCTGACAGCGGTGATCCGCATCTTCGTTGCCAATCTCGACGTGCTGGACGGAATGGAGCGCGGTTTGGCGCGCCTGCGCCGCCCGTTGGTAAAAACCCTGCACTGGCTCAACCGCAACACCCGCCAGGGCTCCCGGCGCAATATCTCGGCCCACTACGACCTGGGCAACGCGCTGTTCGAGCAGCTGCTGGACCCCACCATGATGTATTCCGCAGCCATGTTCCGCAGCGCCGACGACAGCCTGGAACAGGCCCAGCTGTACAAGCTGGAACGCATCTGCCAGAAGCTCGACCTCAAACCCGACGACCATCTGCTGGAGATCGGCACCGGCTGGGGCAGCATGGCGTTGTATGCCGCCACCCACTACGGCTGCAAGGTAACCACCACCACCCTGTCGCATGAACAGTTCGCCTATACCCAGCGCCGAATCGAGGAGCAGGGTCTGCAGGACCGGATCACCCTGCTGCTCCAGGACTATCGCGATCTCACAGGCACATACGACAAGCTGGTATCAATCGAAATGGTCGAGGCGGTCGGCCACCGCTTTCTGCCTGCCTATTTCAAGCAATGCGCCCACCTGCTCAAGGATGACGGCCTGATGCTGCTGCAGGCCATCACCATTCGAGATCAGCGCCACGAACAGGCCAGCAGGTCGGTCGACTTCATCCAGCGCTACATCTTCCCGGGCGGCGCCCTGCCCTCGGTGAGTTCGATGCTGGAAACCATCAGTCGCGACACCGACATGAACCTGCACCACATGGAAGATTTCGGCCTGCATTACGCACGTACCCTGCGCCTGTGGCACGACAATCTGCGTCGAACCCGACACAGCCTGGAAGCACTGGGCTACGACCAGGCGTTCTTCCGCCTCTGGGAGTTCTACCTGTGCTACTGCGAGGGCGGCTTTCTGGAGCGCAGCATCGGCACAGCGCAGTTGCTGCTGGCAAAGCCGGCGGCACGCCCAGCGCCTTTCGGCCTCTCGGCATGAGCAGACGCGTCCGGTTGCTGCTCAACGCCGGGCTGTTCCAGCTTGGCTGGTTCGCCTGCGTGCTCGGCGCGCAGCAGCCGTGGCTACTGCTGATCGCCCTCGCCTGTTTGGCCATACACCTGCGCTGGGTTGCCGCTGACCGCGACGAGTGGCGCACACTGCTGTACGTGGCGGCCTGCGGCTGGGCGCTGGACAGCGCCCTGCTGCATCTTGGTGTCTTCAGCTTCGGCGACAGCACCCTGTTGTTGCCGATTTGGCTGGCACTGTTATGGCTGCTGTTTGCCAGCACCCTGCGTCACAGCCTGAACTGGACAGCCCGGCCCTGGTGGCTGGGCAGCCTGCTGGGCGCGGTTGGCGGCCCGCTGTCCTATCTGGGTGGAGCCAGGCTGGCAGACGTCGGTCTGCCGCTGGGAGTCTGGCCCAGCGTGCTGCTGCTGGGCGTGATCTGGGCCGTGCTGATGCCTGGCGTGCACTGGCTGATCAGGTGGCGCACCCGCTGAACTACGGCTGCTTGCGGAAGAACAGCGTGACCTGCCCCACCTCCACGCCAAACTTGGTCATGAACGAACGATTGATCAGGGTGTTTTCGTCCATCAGGTACATCCAGTCGTCCAGATGAACCTCATAGACCTTGTCGTCCACCGGTAGGCTCAGCACGTAGCGCCAGCGAAGCGCATTGCCCGCCACTTCGCCCACAGCCTCGCCCACCACGTCGCCAGCGGTGCCACGCCATTGCCCCTCGCCTGACGGGACAAGCGTCCAGATCCTTTTTTGCGTGGTGCCGTCGCTGTAGGTAAAGGATTCATCCAGGATCAGCTTCTCGCCTTCCGAGCGTCCTTGAATGTCCACATGGAAGCGCTTGACCACCTCGCCCGAACGCTTCTGAAACATTCCCCAGGCCTCGACCCTGCCCTCGAAGAACTGCCGCAATTCAAGCCTGGGCGTCTCCTGCGAGTAGGTCTGTACGTCCACCTGGGTGCAACTGGCCAGCCCTATGCAGAGCAGCAACAGCATTTTCTTGAACATGTTCGCCTCCAATCAGATTCAGGGCCTGGCAGCGCCAAGCAGTTGCGCCCGCAACTCCGGATTGCGTGTGCGCGGGTCAAGCCAGATTGCGAAGAACGCTCTGGCAAATGCCTCGTCCCTCACCACATGCTGCAGGTTCGCTCCAACGTAGAAACGTGCACCCTCTCCCGGCAGGAATAGCCCGGTGATGCGGTCGCCGGCGCGTACATCGACAAACGCCAGGCGCATCTCCCGCTCCCAGTCCGCCATCCGTGCAGGGTCCGGGTCGCCGGGAGCCAGACGGCGGATTTCCCTGAGGCTGGCCGCCACCAGATTCTCGCGACTGATGGTCCGACCGTAGGTCAGCTCCAATGCAAAAGGCGCGTGCAGATCCAGCGGCTCATCCGGTGCCTGACCCATGACCCAGAACTGCGCGCTGTAAATCGAGAACCCGAACATGCGCAGCTCCCCACCCCCTACCCGCCGCGCCTCGGGCAAAGCCTCGCGCCAGCCGGCAAGGAGCTCGCTGCTCTGAAGCAACAGCGTCAAACACACCACATGAAGGATCTGACGGAACCGCTGCATGGTCTTCACCTGACTGGGGCCAACATTTACAGCAAATCTATACCGTATGAATTTTTTGTACAGTAATTATTGTACAAGGCTGAGCGCCGAATATTCCGTGTGACTACAAGAAGGCACCACCGAGCGTTTCAGCACGCTACGGACCGAACCGACGGAGAGTGCCGCTGCCTTTCTGACTCCTGCCAAACACAAAACCCTGCTGCTCCTCTCGCAACTCAGCCCATCGCTTGCCGGTCAACTGCAGCAAGCAACGGTCGGTGAAGATCGACAAAGGAGACAGCTATGACAGATCGCGTGCGGGTCGCAGTGGTGTGTGGCGCCAGCGCTGGTGTAGGACGGGCGACGGCGCATGCATTGGCACGTGCCGGGTATCGGGTGGCCTTGATCGCGCGTGGAGCGCAGGGGCTGGATGACACGCAGGCCGAGTTGGAAAGCGGCGGAATCAGGGTTCTGGCGATTGCGCTGGATGTGGCCGATGCCGAGGCGATGGACCGCGCCGCCGAGCGGATCGAGGCAGAGCTGGGGCCCATCGAGATCTGGGTGAATTCGGCGATGGCCACAGTATTCGGCCCTGTGCAGAAGACCAGTGCCGCCGAATACAAACGGGTCACGGAGGTCACCTATCTGGGCGTCGTTCACGGCACGCTGGCGGCGCTGCGCCATATGCAGCCACGCAATCGGGGCACCATCGTGCAGGTCGGCTCGGCCCTGTCCTACCGGGCGATCCCCCTGCAATCGGCGTATTGCGCAGCGAAGTTCGCGATCCGCGGGTTTACCGACTCACTGCGCTGCGAGCTCATCCATGACAAAAGCCGGGTGCGACTGACGATGGTTCAGCTGCCGGCCCACAATACGCCGCAGTTCGACTGGTCGCGCAACAAGATGCCCCGGCGCCCGCAGCCGGTGCCGCCCATCCACACGCCCGAGGTGGCAGCCCAAGCCATTCTCCGCGCGGCACGTGAAGCGCCACGCGAACTCTGGGTCGGACGCGCTTCGTTCCAGGCCATCATCGGTACCCTGCTCATGCCCGGCCTGCTCGACCGGATGATGGCCAGGCAGGCCTGGGACGGCCAGATGACCGAGGAACCGACCCATGCCGGGCAGCCGGACAATTTGTTCCAGCCTGTCGCCGGCCTGCATCGTCTCGAAGGCCGCTTCGGCGACCAAGCCCTGGCCAAAGCGCCCAGCCTCGCTTCGGAGACGGTCGGAAAACTGGCGTTGGGTCTTGGGCTGCTGGGCCTGATCAGCGTGACGGCAATAGCTTTTTCCCTTGGCTAGTCAGATCACGCGTGATTCCCCCGCAGGGGCTGCGACCTAAGCGCACACACAAACAGCAGATCGCGTCAATCACCCGACCTAGAGGGGCCGGAGGTCATTAACCCCGACCATCGAAGGGATATGCGGCACTTTCCGCTCAGGATATGGTGGCACTTGACCATCAATGGAATGGCCGGATGTCACGAATACTGTTGTTGTTGCTGTGCATGAGCCTGGCGGCTTGCCAACCGGAGCCTGAAACGATCCGCATCGGCAGTGATCGGTGGCCCGGGCATGCTCCGCTTTTTATCGCCGATGAGCTCAGGCTGCCGAAGCCCGGCGCGTTCACCTTGCGCCTGGTCGAGTACCCCAGCTCGATTGGCGTCGTACGCGGCTTGCGCAACGGCACACTGGATGCGGCCATGCTCAGCCTCAATGAAGCGCTGATGCTGCAGAGCAGCGATGAACGACTCGACCTGGAAATCCTGCTGATTTCAGCCATCTCCAACGGTGCGGATGTGCTCTATGTAGTGCCTCCGATGAAGCGCCTGGCCGACCTGCAGGGCCAGCGTCTGGGCATGCAGGATTCGGCGCAGGCTGCCTTTTTTCTGTCACGCATCCTTGATCAGGCCGGGCTCGAACGCGAACAACTGGAGCTGGTCATCCTGCCCCTGCAGGAGCACGCACAGGCCTTGAGCAGCAAACGTGTCGATGCACTCATCAGCAGCGCGTCGACGGGCCCCGAACTGGAAAGCCTGGGCGCGCGGCGCATATTCGACAGCAGTGCACTGCCGAACGAAATCGTCCATGTCATGGTGATCAACCGCCGTCATTTGAGTCCCACCCAACGCGGTCGTCTCAAGCGTCTCTGGTACGACGCACTGCGCATCTGGCAGGAAGACAGCTCAACCCTCGCGACACGTCTGCAACACCGGCTCGGGCTAAGCGCAGCGAGTCTGCAGCGCACGCTCGACGGCATCGTGCCGGGCGATGCCAGACTAAACAGCATCCAGATTCACAATGGCCAGCTGTTGCAGCAGATGCAGCAACTCAACGATTACATGCTTGAACATGGCCTGCTGACGCGCCCCGCACGACCACTGGCGCTGCTGAGTGACTGCGGGGGTGCCGAATACTGACAAGAATGCCCCTGCGTTTGTCCCTGCCGCTGCTGCTCAGCGTGTTCGCCGGGCTGTTCACACTGCTGCTGACCACCTTTCAGCTGCCCAGCAGCATCGAAGCCGCGGGAGGACTGGCAGAACCGCACCCGGCAGCATTTCGCCCTGCTGCAAAGCAGCCTGAGCGACCATGTACGTCACGGACGGACCGCTGAACTTGAAACCGAGCTGGCGGATCTGGCCAGCCTCGACGGCATCGCCTGGGCAATGGTGATCGACAGGGATCTGCGCATCGTCGCCTCGACCCGCCTCGACTTGCGAACCGATCAGCTGAACGCCATCAGCCCGTCCGCCCTGAAGGCCCGTGTACGCATGGGGCATGCAAGCTGGCTGCCGCTCGCTGGCCAGCGCCAGCTGGCGATCTATCCGCTTGACCGTACCGGGCAGATCCCGGCCCGCCAGCATGACGCACTGCTCGTCGAACTCGACTTCACCGCCCAGTTGCAGCAGATCAAGCGGGATGCCTGGAGCTATCTGGCACAGATCCTTGCATTGCTGTTTTTCCTCGGGCTGGCGTTGAACTTCCTTTATGGCCGCCTGATCACCGGGCGTCTGGCCCGTGTGGAACAGGCAGCGCGGCACTTCGCCGCTCATCAATTGCCACAATCGCCGGCGATCAAAGGTTATGACGAAATCGCCGCCCTGGCGCGTACCCTGAGTCAGATGATGCACCAGCTCTACGATCGCCAGATGGCGCTTTCGGAGAGCGAACGGATGATGCGTGACCTGATCAATACAGCCCCGGTCGGCATGCTCGTCGTGGACCATGACCTGCGTATCGGCCAGGCCAATCTGGCCGCTGCCAGGCTGTTCAACCGCACCCCGCTGGAGCTGGTCGCAACCCCTGTCGAGAGTCTGCTGCTCGAATCGGATGCATCGCAGCGCATGCTGCACAGCCCCATGGGCACTGCGCTCGAGCTGACAGGGCTACGCAGCGGCCAGCAGGTGCCACTGGAAATCAGCTGCACACCCTTCCGGCGCCAGAAAGCGCAGCACTATCTGCTCTTGCTGCGCGATATCAGCGAACGCCTGGAAGCCGAACAGAACCTCAGATTCCTGGCGCATTACGATCCGCTGACGCATCTGGCAAACCGGCATTATCTGGTGCAACGGCTTGAACACCTGCTGAGCCAGGGCACGCGTCTGAGCCTGCTGTTCATCGACATCGACCACTTCAAGCGCATCAACGATGCCCTTGGCCACGAAGTGGGCGACTTTCTGCTGGTTAAGATAGCGACCCGCCTGACGCGCCTGGCGCCCTCCCCCTGCGTGCTGGCGCGGTCAGGTGGCGACGAATTCATGCTGCTGCTGGAAGCCGTCGAGCCTGCAGAGGCCCTGGCGCTAGGTCAGCGCATCGTCAGCGACCTTGAACCGGCAATACAGATCGGCCAGTACGAATGCTTCATCAGCCCCAGCATCGGCATTGCCAGCAGCGACGGTGACGGCACCGCCAATGATCTGCTCAAGCAGGTGGACCTGGCGCTGTATGCGGCCAAGGGCTCCGGGCGCAACTGTATCGTGGCCTACTCCGACACGCTGGGCGCCGTGGCGGAGCGACGCCACCAGCTGGAGCTGGAATTGCGCCAGGCACTGGAACTGGAGCAGTTCGTCCTGCACTTCCAGCCGCAGGTGGACAGCCAGGGGCGGCCACGGGCGATGGAAGCGCTGCTGCGCTGGCAGTCGCCGAGCCGCGGCCTGGTCCCGCCTGGCGAGTTCATTCCGGTGCTGGAAGAAAGCGGAATGATCATCGACGTCACCCGCTGGGTGTTTCGTCAGGCCTGCCGCCAGGCGCGCCTGTGGCAGCAGCAAGGCCATGCGGTACGCATTGCGGTCAATCTGTCGCCCCTGGACTTCCGTCAGGCCGATCTCGCCGGTTGCCTGCAGGAGATTCTGCACGAGGAAGACGCCGGTCCCGAACTGCTTGAACTGGAAATCACCGAAAGCGCCCTGCTGGCCGCCGACGACCATGTCCAGACGACCCTGACACGTCTGCGCGAACTGGGCATGCCGTTGTTGCTGGATGACTTCGGCACCGGCTACGCATCACTGACCTATCTGCAGAAATTCGCCTTTGACGGCATCAAAATCGACCGCGAATTCGTTGCCGACCTGCCGGACAGCGCACACTCGGTGGCCCTGGTGCGCGGCATCCTGATCATGGCCAGCCATCTGGGCCTGCACGTGGTGGCCGAGGGCGTGGAAAACGATCGCCAGGCGGCGTTCCTGCTGCTCAATGGCTGCCCCAGCCTGCAGGGTTATTTTTATGCGCGCCCGCAACCGGCGAGCCAGTGCCACTTCAAGACTCACGACAGTCTGCCGTCGGCCAGGGCCTGACGGCCTTTGTGCCCAACAGGGCCGAATTCATTCGGCCACACCTATTCGCCAAGGCCGAGCTGGTCCGGCCTCCTCACCAGGAACCGGGCCTGTTACAGCGCAGCGAAACCCGGATGAAACGGCAACCCGCTTGGCGCAACGCAACGGCAAGGCTAACCTGCGTCTTTTTGTCGCCGAGCGCACCCAATGTCCCTGTTCGATATGCTGTTGCTCATCGCTGCCGGTTTCGCCGCCGGCGGAATGAACGCCCTGGCCGGTGGCGGCACATTCTTTTCCTTCCCGGCGCTGCTCGCCATCGGCCTGCCACCCGTGACGGCCAACGCCACCAACGCCGTCGCGCTCTGGCCGGCAAGCCTCGCCGGTGCCTGGGCAGCGCGAACCAGCCTGCGTCCGCTGGGCCGCTATCTGGTGCCCCTGCTGCTGGCTGGACTCGGCGGCGGCCTGCTCGGTGGCATCCTGCTGCTGGTCAGCGGCGACGACGTGTTCAGCCTGCTGATCCCCTGGCTGCTGTTGCTGGCCACTGCATTGTTCGCCGCCAGCCCCCTGCTGAGCCGCTGGCTGGCGTCCCGCCGCAAGGAAACCAGCGAAGTGCCGCCCCATGCGCCACTCTCGCTGGCCGCGCACGGCCTGGTCTCGATCTACGGCGGCTACTTCGGCGCCGGTATGGGCATCCTGCAACTGGCGGCGTTTTCCATCGAAGGCCATCAGCTGGTGCGTGCCAATGCGCTGAAGAACCTGATCTCGGCAGTGATATACAGCGTCGCCACCGCCACCTTCATCATCGCCGGGCGCGTGAGCTGGTATGAACTGGCGATCCTGCTGATTGGCACCACGCTGGGCGGCTATGTCGGTGGCGCGCTAAGCCAGAAACTGCCGGCCAGTTGGTTGCGGGCATTCGTGATTCTGGTGGGCGCGAGCATGACGCTCTATTACTTCTGGGCGACCTACGGGTAATACGCTTTCAGAAACCGTATTACGCCTTCGGCTAATACAGGCTACGAAATATGCGGCGCTGTGCAATCTAGGATGGAATCGCCGAAGGCGCTTCCGTCGCTTACCTGATCCACCCGCGCCTTGCGGCTGCTTTTTCCGGCCAGCTCTGCTAGTGTCGCGACCGTTTCAGAGCCGCCGCACAGAACAGGTTCCGCCATGGCCCGCAAGAAAGTCGCCCTCGATTTCGAACAATCCCTCACCGAGCTGCAACAGCTGGTCGAGCGTCTGGAGAGCGGCGAACTGTCGCTGGAAGATTCGCTGACCTGCTTCGAGCAGGGTATCGGCCTGACCCGCGACTGCCAGGCTGCGCTCAGTCAGGCCGAGCAGAAGGTACAGATCCTGCTGGAGCGTGACGGCAAGCTGCAGGAAACGCCGTTCGAGGCGGACCCCGAAGCATGATCGCCTACCAGCAGCGCTGCCAGGCGCGCGTCGATAACTGCCTGAACGCCCTTTTTGTCCCGCCACGCCCACAGCTCGAACGCCTTTACAAGGCCATGCGCTACAGCGTGATGAATGGCGGTAAGCGGGTACGCCCGCTGCTAGTCTATGCCGCCTGCGAAGCGCTGGAAGGCGATGCGGTACAGGCCGATGGCGCTGCCTGCGCAGTCGAACTGATCCACGCCTATTCGCTGGTGCATGACGACCTGCCGGCCATGGATGACGATGACCTGCGCCGTGGCCAGCCGACCACCCACAAGGCCTTCGACGAAGCCTGTGCGATCCTCGCGGGCGACGGCCTGCAGAGCCTGGCCTTCGAGGCGCTGGCCGCACCCGCACACAACCCGGCGGATGCTGCACTGCGCCTGGAAATGTTCAGCAGTCTGGCCCGCGCCGCCGGACCGGCGGGAATGGTTGGCGGACAGGCCATCGATCTCGGCTCGGTAGCGTGCAAGCTGGACCGTGAAGCACTGGAACTGATGCACCGGCACAAAACCGGCGCGCTGATCGAAGCCTCCGTTCGTCTGGGTGCGCTCGCAAGTGGCCGTGCCGATGGAGCGAGTCTCGCCGCGTTGCAGCAGTACGCAGAGGCAGTCGGCCTGGCGTTCCAGGTACAGGACGACATCCTCGACGTGGAGAGCGACACCGCCACGCTCGGCAAGCACCAGGGCGCCGATATCGCCCGCGACAAACCCACTTACCCGGCCTTGCTGGGCATGCCGGCGGCAAAGGCCTATGCGCTGGAATTGCGCGACCTGGCGCTGCACGCGCTGCAACCCTTTGGTGCGCATGCCGAGCCGCTGCGGGAGTTGGCGCGGTTTATCGTCGAACGCCGCAGCTGAGTATTCACAGGCATTCCGGCCCCGGCTGAGCCGTTAGCACCACGGTCATTCTTATCGTCGAGCCCATCGGGTAAACTGCGGCTCTTTTTTCAGCCAAAAACGATCCGCCCGATGCTCAAGACGTTCCATGAGATTCCTCGGCTTCGCCCGCAAACGCCTATCCTTGACCGCGCCGCCACGCCGGCGCAGCTGCGTCGCCTGGGCGAAGCGGAGCTCGAAGAGCTCGCCAACGAGCTGCGTCAGGATCTGCTGTTCAGCGTCGGCCAGACCGGCGGGCACTTCGGAGCCGGTCTTGGGGTGATCGAGCTGACCATCGCGCTGCATTACGTGTTCGACACCCCGGACGATCGCCTGGTCTGGGATGTGGGCCACCAGGCGTACCCGCACAAGATCCTCACCGGACGCCGCGAGCAGATGGCCAGCCTGCGCCAGAAGGATGGCCTGGCCGCCTTCCCGCGCCGCAGCGAAAGCGAATACGACACCTTTGGCGTCGGCCATTCCAGCACCTCGATCAGCGCTGCGCTGGGCATGGCCATCGCCGCCCGCCTGCAGGGCCAGAAGCGCAAGTCCATCGCTGTGATCGGCGACGGTGCGCTGACCGCCGGTATGGCGTTCGAGGCGCTCAACCACGCGCCGGAAGTCGGCGCCGACATGCTGGTGGTGCTCAACGACAACGACATGTCGATCTCGCGCAACGTCGGCGGGATGTCCAACTACCTGGCGAAAATCCTTTCCAGCCGCACCTATACCAGCATGCGCGAAGGCAGCAAGAAAGTGCTGTCGCGCCTGCCCGGCGCCTGGGAAATCGCCCGTCGCACCGAGGAATACGCCAAGGGCATGCTGGTGCCCGGAACCCTGTTCGAAGAGCTGGGCTGGAACTACATCGGCCCCATCGACGGCCACGACCTGCCGACGCTGATCGCCACGCTGCGCAACATGCGCGACCTGTCCGGCCCGCAGTTCCTGCACGTGGTGACCAAGAAGGGCAAGGGTTTCGCCCCGGCAGAAGTCGACCCCATCACCTGGCACGCCATCAACAAGCTGGAACCACTGGGCGCCCCCAAAAAACCCAAGCCGCCGTCCGGCCCGCGCTACTCGAATATCTTCGGCCAATGGCTGTGCGACATGGCCGCGACTGATTCCCGTCTGGCCGGCATCACGCCCGCCATGAAGGAAGGCTCCGACCTGGTGGCCTTCAGCGAACGCTTTCCCGAGCGCTATTTCGACGTCGCCATCGCCGAACAGCATGCGGTGACCCTGGCCGCCGGCATGGCCTGCGAAGGCGCCAAGCCGGTGGTGGCGATCTATTCCACCTTCCTCCAGCGCGCCTACGACCAACTGATCCATGACGTGGCCGTGCAGAACCTCGACGTACTGTTCGCCATCGACCGCGCCGGCCTGGTGGGCGAAGACGGTCCGACCCATGCCGGCAGTTTCGATCTGTCGTACCTGCGCTGCATTCCGGGCATGGTCATCATGACGCCCAGCGACGAGAACGAGATGCGCCGCATGCTCACCACCGGCTACCTGTTTGAAGGCCCGGCGGCAGTCCGCTATCCGCGCGGCACTGGCCCCAATGCGGTTATCGAGCCCGGCCTGGAACCGCTGGAAATCGGCAAGGGCGTCATCCGTCGCCAGGGCGCAAAAGTGGCTCTGCTGGTGTTTGGCGTACAACTGGCCGAGGCGCTGGAAGTGGGCGAAGCCCTGGATGCGACAGTCGTCGACATGCGTTTCGTCAAACCGCTGGACGAAGCCCTGGTACGCCAGCTAGCCGACTCCCACGAGCTGCTGGTGACCATCGAGGAAAACAGCATCATGGGTGGCGCCGGCAGTGCGGTGAGCGAATTTCTCGCCGCCGTGGCCATCGTCAAGCCGCTGCTGCAACTGGGCCTGCCGGATAGCTACGTGGAACACGCCACACCCTCTCAGATGCTCGCCGAATGCGGCCTGGATGCAGCGGGGATCGAAACTGCAATACGCGCACGACTGGCGTAGGGTGGAAAACGCCAAAGGCTTTTCCACCGAACCTGCCAACCTGTAAGGCCGAATTTATTCGGCCTTGGCACATTCGGCCTTTGTAACCAGTGGCCGAATAGATTCGGCCCCACACGCACCTTCTGATTTTTTGCGGCCCGGCCTGCAAGCCGCACCACCGGTACGAGCCCTCATGTCATTCTTGCCCGTCTTCAATATCCACGCCCCCGATCCCGCTCTGATACCCGCCCTGCGCCACAAGATCAACCGCAAGACCAAACCCCTCGGCGCGCTCGGCCAGCTCGAAGTGCTGGCCGAGCAGATTGGTCTGGTGCAACAGACGCTCAGCCCGGTACTGAAGCGCCCCAGCCTGATCATCTTCGCTGCCGACCACGGGCTGGCACAGGCTGGCGTCAGTGCCTACCCGTCGGAAGTCACGCCGCAGATGGTCCACAACTTCATTGCCGGCGGCGCGGCCACCAATATTTTCGCTCGTCAGCACGGTTTCGCCCTGCAAGTGGTGGATGCCGGCGTCAACACCGACTTTCCCGCGGACATGCCGCTGCGCCATGAAAAACTTGGCCACGGCACCGCCAACGCCCTCCATGCACCTGCCATGTCCCGAGCGCAGGTCGTGCAGGGGCTGGAAACCGGACGGCGCATCGCCCATGAGGAAGTGAAAAAAGGCAGCAACGTCCTGGCCTTCGGCGAGATGGGCATCGGCAATACTTCGAGTGCCACGCTGCTGACGCATTTTCTCGCTGACCTGCCCATTGCTGCCAGCACCGGCCGCGGCACCGGCCTGGACGATGCCGGGCTGGCCCGCAAAGTCGTCACCCTGGAAGCCGTCGCAACGCGGGTCGGCCCCGGCCCGCATGAGGTGCTCGATATCCTCGCCGAGGTCGGCGGCTTCGAGGTGGTGATGATGGTCGGAGCCATGCTCGGTGCAGCAGAGCATGGCGCGCTGATTATCGTTGATGGCTTTATTGCCAGCGCCGCGCTACTGGCGGCCATGCGGATCACGCCGGCGGTGCGTGACTACGCGGTGTTCGGCCACCGCTCCCAGGAAGGTGGCCACCCCCTGCTGCTGGATTATCTGGGCGCTACGCCGTTGCTGCAGCTGGACCTGCGCCTGGGCGAAGGCAGCGGTGCGGTGCTGGCCTGGCCGCTGCTGCAGGCTGCCTGCGGCTTTCTTAACGAGATGGCGTCTTTCGAGGAAGCGGGCGTCAGCAGTGAGGCCGCACCATGAACGAGCGTACCGCCTGGCACCGCGAAAGTGACCGTTTCCTGCTGTCGCTGCAGTTCTTCACCCGGATTCCGATTCCGGCCCGCGTCCCCTACTCCGAAGACGAGCTCAACCAGGCAGCCATCTATTTCCCCCTGATCGGCACCCTGATCGGCACGCTTTGCGCGCTGGTCTACTGGGCCGCGACCCTGCTCTGGCCCGAGCCGGTGGCAATTCTGCTAAGCATGATCTTCGGCCTGCTGCTGACCGGCTGCTTTCATGAGGACGGTCTGGCCGACTGCATGGACGGCATGGGCGGTGGCTGGGACCGCGAGCGCATTCTTGCCATCATGCAGGACTCGCGCCTGGGGACTTACGGCGCCGCGGCACTGATCGGCGCGCTGGGCGGCAAGTTTCTGCTGCTGAACGCGCTGCCGTCGACGCTCATCATCCCGGTGATGGTGCTGGCGCACACCGTCAGCCGCCTCAACGCCGCCAGCATGATGCTCACCGAGGCCTATGCGCGCCCTGAAGGCAAGGCCAAGCCGCTGGCGGTACGCATGTCGGCAACGGGGCTGCTGATCGCAGCCACCCTGGCACTGCTGCCCTTTATCTGGATCGAAGTGCCCACGCTGTTCTGGCTGGCGTTGCTGCCACTGGTCGCACTGCGTTTCTGGTTCGCCCGCTGGCTGCGCAAGTGGATCGGCGGCTTCACCGGCGATTGTCTGGGCGCGCTGCAGCAGCTGAGCGAGCTGACCTTCCTCTTGGGCGTGTTGGCGTTGTGTCGCTTTATCTGATTCGCCACACCCGCGTGGCAGCTTCCGGCCTGTGCTACGGCCAGCTGGATGTGCCGCTGGCGGACAGCTTCGCCGAGGAAGCGCGAGCCGTGCGGGAAGCGCTGGCCGTGCAGTTTCCCGACGGCCTGCCGCCGGTATGGTGCAGCCCCAGCCTGCGCTGCCGCAGCTTGGCCGACGCGCTGAACGTGCCCTACCGCACCGATGCGCGGCTGATGGAGCTGAACTTCGGCGCCTGGGAGGGCCGCACCTGGAAAGAGCTGGATTCCCCAGAAGCCCGGCACTGGGGCGACAACTGGCAAACTGCGTCGCCCCCCGATGGCGAATCCCTGCCCGAGCTGCTGGCACGCCTGCGCAACTTCCTTGCCGAGCTTGAAAGCGGCGACGCGTTGTTGATCACCCACGCCGGGCCGATTCGCGCGATACATCATTTACTGCTGGGCGAACCGCTGGAGGCAGCGTTTCGCCGCCCGGTCGGCCATGGTGAGCTGCTGCGCTGCAGTCGGAGCCTGTGCCAGGACCTGTAGGAGCGAATTTATTCGCGAGCTTCTAAAAGCTCGCGGGCAAGCCCGCTCCCACCAGAAAACGGCACCGCGCGCACATCCGGCACCCGGCCATTCTTAACCCTGATCATTGCCATCCGCCGCACCGCCCGTTATGGTGCGCGCGTTTTCCATTCAGGTGTGCCGCCGCAAGGCGCGCATTAAACGGGAAGCCGGTGCGTTCGATCCGAACAATCCCGGCGCTGCCCCCGCAACGGTAATCGACCGCGATCCCAGTGATCGCCGTCCGCTCAACAGCCACTGTGCTTCGACACGGGAAGGCGAGCGTGATGAGCGTCGAGAGCCCGGAGACCGGCCTGAGCGGATTCGACTGGTGTTGCGGAGGGCAGCACCGTCAAGCGCTGTGCCTGCAAACCAGACTCCGTGCTTGTTCCTGCCCTCCTCAAAAGCTGAAATCTTTTGAGGATACTTATGAAAACCCTGAGTCCCCTTGCCCTGGCGATTGCCGCTCTGGCACCCATGCTAGCCAGCGCTAACGATACCTACACATACGACGAGCAGCTCAAGCTCAACGATCTGATCATCACCTCCGGTCGACTGCCCCAGGCGAAATCCGAAGCCACCAACCTGTCCACCGTCTTTACCCGAGACGACATCGACCGCCTGCAACCCAGCACAGTCAGCGATCTGTTGAGCCGGGTGCCTGGCGTTCAGATTGGCCAGTCCGGCGGACGCGGCAGCGTCACCGGCTTGTATGTGCGCGGCACCAAGTCCGCGCAAACACTGGTCCTGCTGGATGGCCAGCGGATCAACATCGCCAGCGCCGGTGCCGCACCACTGGAAATGCTCAGCGTCGAGCAGATCGAACGCGTGGAGGTCTCCCGCGGTGCAAACTCGGTTCTTTATGGTTCCGAAGCGATAGGTGGGGTCATCCAGATTTTCACCCGCCGCGGCCATGGCGAAGGTCTACAGCCTCGAGCACGCCTGGCCTACGGCAATCGTTCCACCTGGGAGCGCAGCGCAGGCCTCTCCGGCAGCAGCGATACGACACGCTTTAGCCTCAACGCCAGCTCCGAGGAGACCAACGGTTTCAACCGTACCGACACCAACTCCGGCCCAAACAGCGATCACGACGCCTTCCGCAACAACGGTGTCAGCTTCAACCTCAGCCACCGCTTCAGCGATGATGTCGAGGCGGGGCTCACCCTGCTCGATCAGCGTGGCGAAACCGAGTACGACCTGGGCTACATGGGCAGCTACCCATACGACGAATTCGAACTGAAGAGCTATACCGGCTTTCTCGGGGCGCAGCTCAACCCGCTGTGGCACAGCCGCCTCGAACTGGGCCACAGCGAGAGCCGCCGCTTCTTCCGGGCCGACGACAATCCGGCCAAGGACTCGCTGAGCAGCTACCGTGACACCGTCAACTGGCTCAATGACCTCAGCTTGAGCGACCAGCACAGCCTGACGGTGGGAGCCGAGTGGTACGAGGATCGACTCAACAGCAATACCGTCTACGCTGAGGACAGCCGCTGGAACAAGGCCGGCTACTTACAGCATCGCTTCGCCGGGGAGCACTTCTCCACCGAACTGGGCCTGCGCCATGACCGCAACGAGCAGTTCGGCAGCGAGAACAGCTGGCGCGGCGCGCTGACAATCCCGGTCGATATCCGCAACCAGCTGGTGTTCAGCTACAGCGAAGGCTTCCGGGCACCGACCTTCATGGATCTGTATTACCCCTACAGCGCCAACCCCGATCTGAAGCCCGAACATTCGAAGAGCTACGAAGTGCAATGGCGCAGCCAACTGGCCGAGCGCACCCGCCTGGAGGCCTCGCTCTACCGCACCGACATCGACGATGCCATCGTGCTGGACGCCTCGCGCAACTACACGCCATACAACGTCTCCGAGGCACGCATCAACGGCTTCGAGGCCTCGCTGTCTCACGTAATCCTTGGCTGGCGTGCCGACCTGGGTGTGAGTTTCATCGACCCGCGTGACCGCGATACGGGCAAGACCCTCAGTCGCCGTGCCCGCCGCACTCTGAGCCTGGACCTGGATCGCCAGTTCGGTGTGCTGTCCGTCGGTGCCAGCTGGCGCGCGGTGAGCAGCGCCTACAGCGACGAGGCCAACAACCAGAAGCTCGCCGGCTACGGCGTGCTCGGCCTGCGCGGCGGCTGGCAGGTCACTGAAGAGGTGGAGCTAGGGCTGAAGGTCGATAACCTGCTGGACCGCCGCTATGTGCTGGCCCAGGACTCCGACTACTCTGACTTCCCGCAGGTGGTGCTGCGCGACTATCTGGAAGAAGGCCGCAGCGCGCTGTTCTCGGTGACCTGGACCCCATCCCTCTGATTCACTCGGGCTGCTTGCAGTCCACTCCTTTCCCAGCGGCGGGAGTGCTACGCTCCCGCCGCCCCGCTCCAGGACTCCCCCGTGCCACCCGGACTGAAACGACTCCTTACCTTGCTGCTGTGCATCACCGCGCTCGCACCGCTAGCGGGTTACGGGGCCGCTCCCCAGCGCATCCTCTCCCTCGACCTGTGCCTCGACTGGCTGGTGGCGCATCACGCAGACCGGCAGGCTGTAGTGGCGCTGTCGCCACTGCACAAACGCTATCCCATCGACTGGATCGACACCGAGTGGCCGTGGCATGACGGCAGTCTGGAGCGGATCTATGCGTTGCAGCCCGATGTGGTGCTGGTTGGCCAATATGCCGCGGTCATGCTGCGCCAGCGTCTGCAGACCCTGGGTGTACAGGTGAACGTGCTACCGCTGCCGCTGACCTTGCAACAGGTGGTGGAGTACGAAAAACAGTTTCTGCGCTATCTGCAGTTGCCGGATACTCACGCCAGCGAGGTCCCCGCGCCGCTGCCCCGCCCGGCCAGAGCGCAGCGGCTGTTGCTGCTCGGCTCAAACGGCATCGGTACCGGCACCGGCACGCTGGAGGATGAGATCCTCGAACACGCTGGCTGGACCAACTACCTCACAGAACCGGGCTACCAACGCCTGGATCTGGAGCAAATCGTCAGCGACCCACCGGATGCCATCTTGTGGGCCGCCCCTGAACATCGTGCCCTGGCCAACCAATTCGCTGAACACCCGGCGCTGGCCAACGCCGTACCCACCGAACGCTGGTTATCGACCGATTACTGGCGCTGGCAATGCCCCGGACCATGGACCTGGGACCTGATAGGACAACTGCATCAATGGCTCGACTGATCACGCCACTGCTCGGCGGGTTATTGCTGATCACCACCCTGCTTTCGCTGAGTCTGGGTTCGACCTCGGTCAACGTCGCCGCAGGGTTGCTCGATTGGCTGCGCGGCGCGCAAACCTTCGAAGCCATCGTGGTCGGCGATATTCGCCTGCCACGCACCCTGTTGGCCCTCTGTGTCGGCGCGGCGCTTGGGCTCTCCGGCGCTGCGCTGCAAGGGCTGCTACGCAATCCCCTGGCCGATCCGGCGCTGATCGGCGCCAGCCAGGGCGCGGCGCTCGGTGCGGCGGCGGTGTTCTATTTCGGCCTGCTGTCTTTTGCTGGCGAGATGGCGCCTGCACTGGCCGGGCTGCTCGGCGCAAGCATTGCGCTGATCCTGATGCTGGCGCTGGCCGGCTCCTCGCGCCCAGCCATGGTGATCATGGCCGGGCTGGCGATCTCTACCGTCAGCGGCGCGGCGCTGGCGATGGTGCTGAACTTCGCGCCCAACCCCTTCGCCATGCAGGAACTGGTGTTCTGGCTGCTGGGTTCAGTTTCCGAGCGCGGTCTGGATCACCTGCGCATCTTGCTGCCAGCCCTGCTGATCGGCAGCGTACTGATTCTGCGGCAACGGCCGCTGTTGTATGGGCTCAGCCTGGGCGAGCGAACCGCGCAAAGCCTGGGCCTGAACGTCCAGCGCGGTAGCCGGCTGATCGTGCTGGGTGCAGCCGTGCTGGTCGGCTCGGCGGTGGCGGTGGCCGGCGCCATAGGCTTCGTCGGGTTGATCGTGCCACACCTGGTTCGTCCACTGGTCAAGCATCGCCCGGATCGCTTACTGATCCCTTCGATGCTGGCTGGCGCCACGCTGGTGCTCTGTGCCGACCTGGTGGTTCGGCTCTTGCCGCCAGGGCGAGAACTCAAGCTGGGGGTGCTGACTTCGCTGATCGGCGCGCCGTTGTTCATCTGGCTGGTCTGGCGGGAGCGACAGAAATGGAGCTGATACGCGCGAACAAACTGAGCGTGGATGACCGCCTGCACGGGATCGATCTGAGCCTGAATGCCGGCGAGGTGCTGGGCATCATTGGCCCCAATGGCTCGGGCAAGTCCACCCTGCTCAACTGCCTGGCCGGTGTGCAAACGTATCACGGCCAGATCGAGATCAACGGCACGCCCAGTCAGCGCCTGAGCGGCAACGAACGCGCACGCCAGGTGGCGCTGTTGCCACAAACCAGCCAGAGCGCCTGGGCCTTGAGCGTGGAGAACATCGTCACCCTGGGGCGCCTGCCCTGGGGCGACGAGGATGCGGACAAGATCCACCATGCCATGCATCAGGCCGGGGTCTGGCAGTGGCGTAAGCGGCATATCGACCAACTCTCCGGTGGAGAGCAGACCCGCGTCTGGCTGGCCCGCGTGCTAGCCGGCGAGCCGCAGGTAATGATTGCCGACGAGCCCGTCGCCAGCCTCGACCTCTATTACCAGCGGCATATTCTGGACCTGCTCAAAACCTACGCTGGCGAAGGCCGTGGCGTGCTGGTGTCGATCCACGATCTGGCCCTGGCCGCCCGCTATTGTGATCGGTTATGCCTGATGCACCAGGGCCGGCTCCACCGGACGGGCACGCCGGAGCAGGTGCTGACTCCGAACCATCTGGCGGAGGTATTCAACGTGGAGGTTCACGTGGACTTCAGCGTATGGCCACCCATTATCCAGCCGAGGTAAATCATGGCGCTGACACTCAGCAAGAACCGGGACGAAATCTGCTATCCCTTCATCCAGGACACTTCTGTGCTCTGCGATTTCGAAGTGCTGACCGATGAGTTATGTGGGCATATCGGCGAGATCATCGACCTGATGCCTTTCGACGATCTGCGCGTCGACCTGGAACGGCTGCAGCCGCTGGCCTTCCACGTCAACGGCTCGATACGCGGGCGTCTGGCCGTGGAGGAAGACGATCTGGCCTGGTTGCAAGGGCGGCTGAGCCACTATCAGGCCGAGGTGAGCGAACGCTTGCGGGGGTTCGTCCTCCCGCGTGGCAGCGCGCCGGTAGCGCAGCTGCACCATGCGCGCTCCTGCGCGAAAAAAGCCATTCGGGCGATGGTGCGGGTCGATCAGGAGGGCATCGAAGTGCCGCTGATCCTGCCGCGCCTGTGCAACATGATGGTGAATTTCTTCTTTGTGCTGACACTGGTGATCAACCAGCGCCGCGGCCTTGATGAAGTGCCCTTCGTCAGCAAGAGCTATGGCAGACATTCATCCGAATAAAGGCTTACAGCACCTGACGCGGGATGCGATAGAGGATGAGGGTCATCAGGCTGCCGAACACCAGCAGCAGGCAGGCCACGCCGCCCAACCCGGACAGCGACCCCAGCGCCGCCAGCCAGGCTGGTACGGCAGCCCAATAAAGTCCTATGACCTGCGCCCGCTGCAAGGTGGCCCAACGTGCGCGCTCCCCAGCCGGGTCGCGCTCCTGCAGGGCAAAGAGCGCGCGCTTGAATGACGAAAAGGCCTTGAGACTCGGGAACAGGGCGAACAGGCCGGTGATGAATATCGCGATGGGGGGCAACCCCAGGTTGACGTCCAGAGGCCCGAACAGAATCCATGGCAGCAGGCACAGCGCCAGCCAGAACCACCAGAGCCTGTTAAGTCGCTGCCTTTCCTCGGTACGCTTCATGATTGTTCAGCTTCGCCCTGGTGAATTTCGCCAAGCAGATGACCGAGCTTGCCGGCCTTGGTCGCGAGGTATTTGCGGTTGTGCGGGTTATGTGCGATCTGCAGCGGCATGCGTTCGGCAACTCGAATCCCGAAGCCCTGCAGCGCCTTGACCTTGCGCGGATTGTTGGTCATCAGCCTGATTTCGGAAATGCCCAAATGGTCTAGCATCGGCAGGCAGATCGCGTAGTCACGCATGTCCGGGGCAAACCCCAGGCGCTCGTTGGCTTCGACGGTATCGGCGCCCTGATCTTGCAACTCATAGGCGCGAATCTTGTTCAGCAGACCGATACCACGGCCTTCCTGACGCAGATACAGCAGCGCCCCGCGACCTTCTTCGGCGATGGCGCTCAGTGCCGCTTCCAGCTGGAAGCCGCAATCACAGCGCAGGCTGAACAAGGCATCACCGGTGAGGCATTCCGAGTGCAGGCGACCCAGTACGGGCTTGCCGTCAGCGACGTCGCCCATGGTCAGTACGACATGCTCCTTGCCCGTGTCCTGATCGAGAAAGCCATGCATGGTGAACACGCCGAACGGCGTCGGCAATTGGGAAGCAGCGACGAACACGACAGACACCGGAGAAACTCCAGAAGCGAAAAGGCGACATTGTAACAGCAGCACGCTGGAATCTGGCGCGGACGGACATCGCTTTTGACATCCATCTCGACTCCAGCCCACAAGTTGGCCGAGCGCTTTTGTGGGAACGGGCCATGCCCGTGAAAGATTCCCCACCGAGCGTGCTGGCCTTGCTCGCGGGCATGGCCCACTCCCACAGGTGGCGGGCCAGCCTCAGCGCTGCGTCAATTGCTTGTACAGCTGTGGCAGGCGGAACGGCAGCTGCTGGGGTTCCTTGATCAGGGTGTAGCCGTTGGCGCCGAACATGTAGGGCAGGTAATCACCGGCCTCGCTGTCGATGGTGATGCAGAATGGCAGCAACCCCTGCCGGCGAGCTTCGAGCACGGCCTCACGGGTGTCTTCGACGCCGTAGCGACCCTCGTAGACATCCAGGTCGTTGGGCTTGCCATCGGTCACCAGCAACAGCAACTTGCGCCGCTGCTTGCAGTTGCCGAGCAGTTCGGTGGCCTGGCGGATGGCCGCACCCATGCGGGTGTAGTAACCGGGCTTGAGTGCCTGGATGCGTCCCCGGGTTTCGTCGCCATAGGGCTGGCGGAAACGCTTGAGCTCCTGCATACGCACCTGATGGCGGCGCAACGAGGAAAAGCCGTACAAGGCGAACTCATCGCCGACCGCCGACAGTGCCTCGCCAAACAGCAGCAGGCTGTCGGTGATCACATCGATCACCTTGTGTTCGTCATCCAGATGCGCGTCAGTGGACATCGACAGGTCGGCAAGCAGCAGGCAGACCAGGTCGCGGCGACTCTGGCGCTGCTCCATGAACAGCCCACGTTCGGCGCACTGCCCGTGCTGGCGCTCGACATGGAAATCCAGCCAGGCCTGCATGTCCAGTTCAGAACCCTGCGGCTGACCACGCAGCCATTGACGATCGTTGCGCAGGTGCTCGAACTGACGGCGCAATTTGCGCGCCAGCGGACTCAGCCGCAACGGCAGTCCCTGGGGTTCGGAGCCGCGCGGCAACATCATCTGCAGATTGACGAAGTTTTCCTGCAGGCACTGTTTGCGGTAATCCCACTCCGGCAGCTTGATACCTTCGCCCAGCGGAATATCGTCGACATCGCTCGGCGGCAGGTCCAGGTGCAGTTTCAGGCCGCCACCCTTGCGCATGCGCTGGCGCGACATGGCCATTTCATCCAGATCCTCGGCGACGCGCGAGGCATCCTCGTTTTCGCTGTCGTCGCTCTGTCGATCAAGCTCGACATGTTCCGACCAGCTGAACAGGTTCTCCAGACGAAACAGCATCAGGCCGCCCTTGCCGGAGTTTTCCTCGACGCGCTTGGCACGCTTGCGCATGCCCTTCTGCTCGGTAGGCGGCGCCTGCAGGTTGTTGTCCGGATCCTCATCGGCCAGCTCGGTGGCCTGCGGCACACCGAGATTTTCAGCCGGATACAGCCACATCGGCAGCGGCCAGGGGGCGATTTCGCTGCGCGGAAACTGCTCGACACTGCCGGGCTCACGCAACGCCTGACGCAACGCCCGCTCCAGCGCACCTTCGGCCTTGCTCAGTGAGTCAGGATCGGGACGCAGCAGCAGATGCGCCTCGACCAGACGCTCATAACGGGGCCGCATGGCCGGATATTGCTGAAGCAATGACTGGGTCCAGCGCTGATTGTCGCGCGCCCAGTGGCGCATGTCGCCCGCCTGCGCCGCAAGCAGCGCCAGCCAGCGATACAGATCCTGATTGAGTTCAACCTCGGGAAAGACTGCAAGGCTTTGCGGCAAACGCAGATTGCTGGCGTCGCACCAGGCCACCGGCAATTGTTTGCAGGTCCCGGCGACCTGCTGCAGCAGATTGCGCCGCAGCATCAGATCACGCGCGTTGGCCGCTTCGACGCCAATGCCACTGGCGCCGCCCATGGCCCGAAACAGCACCGACAGTGGACGCCGCATGCTCTCCAGCTCGACTCGGGCTTCGGGGAAATCCGGGTCCGCACGACGGGTAATGAAGCGGTGCCAGACGCTACCGACCCACTCTTCTACTTCGATCGCAAAGGCCATGGCGTTTCCTCCTCAGTACAACTCAAAGCAATGCACTCAAAGTGCCATGCCCCGTTAGGTGTTATTCGCGAACCTGCTCTTAACAGGAGACGTTGTTCGCAACAGTTAACGGGTACATCGCTCTTTCAAAACAGAAACGGCCCGCTAGGTCAGCCGGGCCGTCACTTCACATCGCAACTCGACTCAGATTGCAGCGGTGGCTGTAACCGTATCGTCAGCAGTTACCCGACCACGCTGCCTGAAGCTGAACAGGTAGCAGACCAGGCCGATCAGGAAGAACACCCCGGCGATCAGACGCAGCCAGAAGAAGACCATCAACTGATCAGTGGTATTCATGAACGACAGGGCGGCGCCGTCGGCAGGGATACGCTGCAGCCAGATCTGGATGACGCCAGCAGCCGTCAGGAACAATGTGATGGCAACCATCGACACAGTCATCAGCCAGAAGCCCCAGATCTCGATGCGCTGCGCCCGTGCATCCGGTGCTTCGCCCAGGCCACGCAGACGCGGCATGGCGTAGCTGATCATGGTCATCACGATCATTGCGTAGGCGCCGTAGAAGGCCAGGTGACCATGAGCTGCGGTCAGCTGCGAACCGTGGGTGTAGTAGTTCACCGGAGCCAGGGTGTGCATGAAGCCCCACACGCCAGCGCCGAAGAACGCGGTCACGGTAGTACCGATGGCCCAGATCGAGGCGGCCTTGTTCGGGTGCTGACGACGGCGACGGTTCACCATGTTCAGCGAGAACAGCACCATGGCGAAGAACGGCAGTGGTTCCAGCGCGGAGAAGATCGAACCCACCCACAACCAGACCTCAGGCGCACCGATCCAGAAGAAGTGGTGGCCAGTACCGATGATGCCGGTGATCAGGGCCATGGCGATGATCACGTAGAGCCACTTCTCGATCACTTCGCGGTCGACGCCGGTGACCTTGATCAGGACGAAGGCAAGCATCGCACCCATGATCAGCTCCCATACACCTTCAACCCACAGGTGCACCACGAACCACCAGTAGTACTTGTCGCGCGCCAGGTTTTCCGGGTTGTAGAAGGCGAACAGGAAGAACACCGCCAGGCCGATCAGACCGGTCATCATCACCGTGCTGATCACGGTCTTGCGACCCTTGAGCAGTGTCATGCCGACGTTGTAGAGGAAGCCCAGGCAGACCACCACAATGCCAATCTTGGTGATCGTCGGCTGTTCCAGGAACTCGCGCCCCATGGTCGGCCACAGGTGGTTGCCGGTCATCTGCGCCAGAGCGGCATAAGGCACCAGCAGGTAGCCGAGAATGGTCAGCACGCCGGCTGCGGCAAACACCCAGAAGAGGATGATGGCCAGCTTCGGGCTGTGCAGTTCACGGTCCGCTTCCTCGGGAATGAGGTAGTAGGCCGCGCCCATGAAGCCGAACAATATCCAGACGATCAGCAGGTTGGTGTGAACCATCCGTGCCACGTTGAAGGGGATCAGCGGGAACAGGAAGTCACCGACTATATACTGCAAGCCCATGATCAGGCCGAACAGGACTTGCCCGACAAACAGAATCAGAGCAAACACGAAGTAGGGTTTGGCAACCGCCTGTGATTGGAACTTGAGATGCGGATTCATTGCACTCATCTCTCAGCCCTCCTTGTTTGGCGGCCAGTTGTTGGTATCGATCTTCGAAGTCCATTTGAGGAACTCCGCCAGATCATCCACTTCCTGCTCGCTCAGGTTGAATTGCGGCATTGCCCTGCGCCCTGGTACGCCCAGGGGCTGAGCCTTCATCCACGCTGCCAGGAAGGGCTTGAAGGCCGCATCCTCACCACGACGAAAGAAGACATTACCCAGTTCCGGCGCGAAGTAGGCGCCTTCACCAAGCAGGCTGTGACAGCCGATGCAGTTGTTGTTTTCCCAGACTTCCTTGCCGCGCACTACCGCCTCGGTCAACTCCGAAGCGTTGGTACGCTCTGGAAAAGTCTGCTCTGTGTGATAGGTCAGGCCCAGGAATACCAGGAAGAAGAAGATGCTTCCCCCGAAGTAAATATTCCTGGCCATTCCCTTGGTGAAGGTCTCGGACATGGTCGCCTCCTCATGGCTTGGCGTGGCCAGTTTAAGAAGGCAGCTATCGAAAACTGCTTGATGGTAATCAAGAACGCCCGATCAAAGAGGTCAGGTATTAAGTCAGGCAAACGAAGGGTTTGCGAAGGGCGTTTTGGGGGCTTGTAAAGCCGGGCGTGCGGACAATGAAGCGTGAGCACGCCGGCAACCGGCAAACAACAAAGCTTCGTGGCTGAAGTCACTCCCAGCGGTCCAGCATGCACAGGCCCGTTGTAGGAGCGACTTCAGTCGCGAAACTTTTGCTTGAGAAGCGCGGGGCCTGGCTTGCAGCTACATCAAAGCAGCATCGCCAGCAGGATGCCGGCTGCCATAGCCACCGGCCAGGTAGCCAGCAGCAGGCGCCACTGGATAGGTGCATGGCGCAGCTCCATGAAACCGTCAGAGATCAACCAGGCCTTGATCAAGGCAACCGCCAGCACGCCGGCAGCCAGCGCCAGGGTCGAGCCCGAGCTACCCAGGAGAACGGTAGCGACAGAGAGCACTGCCAGACCGAGCCAGCAGCCGATCAGCACTTTCGAAGCGGACATTGCAACCTCGTCAGTTGAGTACATAGACCAGCGGGAACAGCAGCACCCAGACCATGTCGACCATGTGCCAGTAGAGCACCCCCGACTCCATTCCGGCATGACTCTGCGCGTTGTATGCACGGCGCCGACAAAGCTCGGCCATCCAGCCGAGAATCACCATGCCCAGCAGCACATGCAGAAAGTGAAAGCCGGTCAGAATCCAGTACAGGGTAAAGAAAGTGTTGTGCTCCATGCCCAGCCCCAGGCTGGACAGGTGGCCGTACTCGTCGAGCTTGAGCACCACATAGACGCAGGAGGTCAGCAATGCCGCCAGCAACAACCAGGCGGCACGCCGCGACTGATCAATGCGTACCTGCTCCACGGCCAGCGCGGCGAACAGGCCCGAGGTCAACAGGCTGAGCGTCAACGCCAACCCCGTCGAACTGTCCAGCGCGGCGCGACTTTGCGCGAACAGCTCGGGATAAAGCAGCTGGGTGACGGCGAAGGCGAGAATCAGGATCGCAAAGGCCGACAGCTCGACGAGAATGAAGAACCACATCGCCAGGTCACCCGGTAGACGTCGGCTCACCCCGGTGGCGGCGTCAGGCAAAGTGGACATCGACAACATCCATCAGCGCGGCAACGGTTTGCGCATCGTCCGAAAGCGGCTCGGCGAGGCAGGCCATGCAGGCTTCGCGCGGGCTCATGCCGGAGCGGATCATGCGCGCGGCGAAGATCAGCAGGCGGGTCGAAGCGACCTCTTCCAGATCGTGCTGTTCAAGACGGCGCAGCGCCTGGCCCAGCTTGACGATCTGCGCCGCCAGCGTGTCATCCACTTGCGCCTCGTTAGCCACGATGCGCAGCTCCTCTGCAGCGGACGGGTAATCGAAACGCATCGCCACAAAGCGTTGCCGGGTACTGGGCTTCATGCCCTTGAGCAGGTTCTGGTAGCCGGGGTTGTAGCTGACCACCAGCATGAAGCCCGGCGGCGCCTTGAGCGCCTCGCCGGTGCGCTCTATAAACAGTTCGCGTCGATCATCGGCCAGCGGGTGCAGCACCACGGCGGTGTCCTGCCGCGCCTCTACCACTTCATCGAGATAGCAGATGCCGCCTTCACGTACCGCGCGGGTCAGCGGGCCATCCTGCCACCAGGTGCCCTGGGCGCCGATCAGATGGCGGCCAACAAGGTCCGCAGCAGACAGGTCATCGTGGCAGGCCACGGTGTACAGCGGCAGATTCAGGCGATGCGCCATGTGCTGCACGAAGCGGGTCTTGCCACAACCGGTAGGCCCCTTGATCAGCACCGGCATGCCATGCCGCCAGGCCTGCTCGAACAACGCCTCTTCATTGCCCAGCGCTTGATAGAACGGCGCGTCAGTCAGGCCGACAAGCTTCTCGGGCGCATTCATTGGCAATACCTCACTGCAACGGTTGGTTAATTAATCTGCCGCCAAAGTACCCGCGAGGGCGTCCTTGTCTCAAGCCATCCGCCAGCGAAGCTTGATCACGGTCAAGCCCCGACTGAAATGAAGACGGCTCCATTATTGGCCTACAGCACGAAACAATAAGACAAGCCGCCACGATCACGTTATTTCGTAGCTTTTAGCCACACAATAAAACCTCTCCGCGACACTGCGTCACGCTTGGGGGGTCACGAAGCCTCTCTTGATTGCCATCAAGCGCATTCGCCGGAGCGGTCTCTAGGATGCAAATCGCACACAACAAGAAGCATCCGGAACTGCCATACCGTCGTAACTAGCAGGAGCCGCCCCGGGCGCTCCAAAGGAGAGACACCCATGAGCAATGTTGGTAAACCCCTACTCGCCGGTCTGATCGCTGGCATCTCGCTGCTCGGCCTGGCAGTCGCCCAGGCCGCCGCGCCTGACATGACGGCGGACGAGAAAGAAGCTGCCAAGAAGATCTATTTCGAACGCTGCGCCGGTTGCCATGGCGTGCTGCGCAAGGGCGCCACCGGCAAGAACCTTGAGCCGCACTGGGAAAAGACCGAGAACGGCCAGAAAACCGAAGGCGGCACACTCAAGCTGGGTACCAAACGCCTGGAAAACATCATCGCGTATGGCACCGAAGGCGGGATGGTCAACTATGACGACATCCTGACTCCTGAAGAAATCAACATGATGGCCCGCTATGTACAGCACGAGCCACCCGTTCCGCCAGAGTTCTCCCTGCAGGACATGAAAGACAGCTGGAACCTGATCGTTCCGCTTGAAGAGCGTGTAACCAAGCAGATGAACAAGATCAACCTGGACAACGTGTTCGCAGTCACCCTGCGTGACGCGGGCAAGCTAGCCCTGATCGACGGTGATACCCACAAGATCTGGAAGATTCTGGAAAGTGGTTATGCTGTACACATCTCCCGCATGTCCGCATCCGGTCGCTACGTGTACACCACCGGACGTGACGGTCTGACCACCATCATTGACCTGTGGCCTGAAGAGCCGGTGACCGTTGCGACTGTTCGCTTTGGTTCTGACATGCGCTCCGTTGACGTGTCCAAGTTCAAGGGCTACGAAGACAAGTACCTGATCGGTGGTACCTATTGGCCGCCACAGTACGGCATTGTGGATGGTCTGACACTGGAGCCAATCAAAGTTGTTTCCACCCGTGGCCAGACCGTGGACGGTGAATATCACCCTGAGCCACGTGTTGCCTCTATTGTTGCCCACCCAGGCAAGCCCGAGTGGGTCGTGAGCGTCAAGGAAACCGGACAGATTCTGCTGGTTGACTACACCGACCTCGACAACCTGAAAACCACGACGATTGCATCGTCCAAGTTCCTGCATGACGGCGGCTGGGATGCTTCAAAGCGTTACTTCCTGGTCGCGGCCAACGCCTCCAACCAGGTCGCTGCGGTTGACACCAAGACCGGCAAGCTGGCTGCCATCGTAGACACCGCCAAGATTCCTCACCCGGGTCGTGGTGCCAACTTTGTCCACCCTCAGTTTGGTCCTGTCTGGGCCACAGGTCACCTGGGTGACGACGTGGTTTCCCTGATTTCTACTCCTTCTGAAGAGAAGAAGTTCAAGAAGTATGCGGAGCACAACTGGAAGGTGGTGCAAGAACTGAAGATGCCGGGGGCGGGCAACCTGTTCGTCAAGACTCACCCGAAATCCAGCAACTTCTGGGCCGACGCCCCGATGAACCCAGAGCGTGAGCTGGCCGAGTCCGTTTATGTCTATGACCTGAACGATCTGAGCAAAGAACCTCGTGTACTGAACGTAGGCAAGGACTCCGGTCTGCCACAGGGCGCTGCAATTCGCCGTGCAGTGCAGCCTGAGTACAACAAAGCGGGTGACGAAGTGTGGATTTCCCTGTGGGGCGGCAAGGCTGACCAGTCCGCGGTTGTGGTTTATGACGACAAGACGCTGAAGGTCAAGACGGTCATTACCAGCCCGGAAGTGATCACGCCAACCGGCAAGTTCAACGTCTTCAACACCATGCATGACGTGTACTAACCGGCCCTAGGCAACCTGCTACGGCCCCTGCGTTGCGGCGCAGGGGTCAGGCAAGGAACGAAACCCATGAAAGACCAAGACAGCAACGAAACACCCAAAAAAACCGGTCGCCTTGCCTTTTTGCGTCGGCCAAGCACGCAGTATTCGCTTGGCACACTTCTCATCGTGGGCATTGCTGCGGGGGTGATCCTCTGGGGTGGCTTCAACACCGCGATGGAAGCCACCAACACGGAAACCTTCTGCATTTCCTGTCACGAGATGGGCGACAACGTCTACCCCGAATACAAGGAAACCATCCACTACGAAAACCGTACCGGTGTTCGCGCAACCTGCCCGGACTGCCACGTACCCAGGGAGTGGACGCACAAGATGGTGCGCAAGATCGAGGCCTCCAAGGAAGTCTGGGGCAAGATCACCGGCACCATCAACACGCCGGAGAAATTCGAGGCCAAACGCCTGACGTTGGCGCGCCGCGAGTGGGCCCGGATGGAAGGCAACGATTCACGCGAATGCCGCAACTGTCACAGCCTGGAAAGCATGAGCTCCGAAAAGCAGAAGCAGCGCGCACGCATGCAGCACAAGATGGCTGCCGAAGACAACATGACCTGTATCAACTGCCACAAGGGCATTGCTCACCACTTGCCTGAAGGCATGACCGAAGAAGACGAAGAGTGACCAGCCGCTCCAGGCGGGCCGGCCAGACATCGACGATGAAGAACCCGATGATGAGGAACCGAATATGAACAAGACCATGATGGCCAGTGCCGTCAGCGCCGTACTGGCCCTGACCGCACACAACGCCCTGGCAGCTGCACCCGCCGACTGGAGTGCCGTGCCCACCGTCGAAACCGGCGTGTTCTATCCTGGCGTGTCACCCGTCGAATGGATCACCAAGGGCACCGAACATGGTGGTGCGCGGGTGCTGAGAAAAGGCGAAACCTGCGCAGCCTGCCATTCCGAAGAACTGGCCGACATTGGCCAGAAGATTGTCACCGGCAAGAAGCTCGAACCATCACCGATTGCCGGCAAGGCGGCATTCATCGCCACCACGGTTCAGGCCGCACATGATGGCGAAAACCTCTATCTGCGCTTCACCTGGAAGCAGCCGGCAGCCTCCGGCAGCCCGGCGATGGACGAGCAGAACCCGGTCAAGATCGCCTACATGCTCGAAGCCGGCGACAAGGTCGAACTGGCCTCACAGTCCGGTTGCTGGGCCAGCTGCCACGGCGATGCCCGCACCATGCCCGGTGCAGACGACAGCAAGACCAAATACGTCAAGGACGGCTCGCTGGCCAATGGTATCTACTACGACCTGAACCAGTGGCGTAGTGGCGAGAACAAGGCCTTCGACGGCTACGTCGCCGACCATCGCGAAATGGAAGGTGGCCAGGCCCTGGTGGGCGCCGAAGGCAAGCTCGACGGTGATACCTGGTCGGTGGTCTTTACCCGCAAGCTGGCAGGGGGCGAGGGCGATGTCAGCCTGGCGCCGGGCAACACCTACAACTTCGGCTTTGCCATCCATGACGACAGCGCGACCGGTCGTTTCCACCATGTCTCGCTCGGCTACAAGCTGGGCATCGACACCGAAGGCGATATCACCGCCTCCAAGCTGTAACCAGGCAACCCCTGATTCAGCGACATCGTACGGGACCGGCGCAACGCCGGTCCCGTCGTCTTATGGACAGCGAATCGACACCTTCTCCTAGGCTCTTCGGCCAAGCCAGGGACACAAGTTTCGTGGCTGAAGCCACGCCTACCGGCGGGCTAAGCAAATTCACGGGAACGGGCCATGCCCGTGAAGGAATTGCAGCGAAGCTTTTGCTTGATGCTTGCCGGTCCGCCTTTTTCAGCCCCGCCCCAGTGCGCCACATCGTCACAGTTGCCACGGTCGCTGCAAACGGGACGATACTCGGGTTGATTGCAGTCAAGGACGCGCTCCGCCCGAATACCGCATTCTCGGGTCGTGGCCAAGAGTCCCTGATGCTGGGCAATTCAACGCCCTCGACCGTAATCATGATCAGGGACAAAAGGTTGCTTCGCCCAACCGGTAAATTTAACGTGCATGTCCCGGCAACGTCATGCCGGGCACCCAGGGGCGGGCTTCAAGATCCCCCCACTTAGCCTTGAGGAAGTACCCATGAAGAAAATCCTGATCCCACTGCTTGCCATGGGCGGCGCTTTGGTCCTGCAGCCAGCCATGGCCCAGGACGGCGAAGCCCTGTTCAAGAGCAAGCCTTGCGCAGCCTGCCATAACGTCGACATGAAGATGGTCGGCCCGGCGCTGAAGGAAGTCGCAGCCAAGTACGCCGGCCAGGAAGGCGCTGCCGACCTGCTCGCCACCCACATCAAGGACGGCAGCCAGGGCGTCTGGGGTCCGATCCCGATGCCGCCAAACGCTGTAACCGAAGAAGAAGCCAAGACCCTCGCCGAGTGGGTTCTGAGCCTCAAGTAACACTGAAGGAGGACGTCATGAGAAAGCCCCAACATGTAGTTTCGCGTTTGGGGCTCGCCCTGGCGTCCCTCCTCCTGATTCCCGCGGCCCTGGCCGGCAGCCCGACCGCCGAACGCCAGGTACAACTCGAACACCTTCTCGTGCAGGACTGCGGCTCCTGCCACGGCCTGCGCATGACTGGCGGCCTCGGCCCTGCGATCACCCATGACGCATTGGCCGGCAAACCCCGCGACAGCCTTATCGCCACCGTCACTCACGGGCGCCCCGGCACCGCCATGCCCGGCTGGAATGCTCTGCTCAACGAGCAGGACATCGTCTGGCTGGTCGATCTTCTTGTCGAAGGATATCCAAAGCCATGATCCGTCCTTTCCTGCTGCTGGCTGCAGCCACCCTGCTGGTCGGCTGCGCGCAACAACCCCTGCGCGGCACCGGCGACCTGGGTGTGGTGGTGGAACGCGCCACCGGCAGCCTGCAACTGATCGAGAGTAGCGGCATGACCAGCCTGGGGCGCATCGAGGGCCTGGGCGACCTGTCCCACGCCTCGGTAGTGTTCTCCCGCGACCAGCGCTTTGCCTATGTCTTCGGTCGCGATGGTGGCCTGACCAAGGTCGACCTGCTACACCAGCGCATCGACAAGCGCGTGATCCAGGGCGGCAACAGCATCGGCGGTGCCATCAGCCAGGACGGTACGCTGATTGCCGTGGGCAACTACGAACCGGGCGGCGTCAAGGTATTCAATGCCGACAACCTGGAACTGGTGGCCGACATCCCGGCCACCCCGCTGGCCGATGGTAGCCGCAACTCGCGCGTGGTCGGCGTCATCGACGTGCCCGGCCAGCGCTTCATCTACAGCCTGTTCGACACCGGCGAAACCTGGCTACTGGATTTCAGCCAGAGCCGCACGCCGAAGATCAGCCGCTTCGAAGACATCGGCAACCAGCCCTACGATGCGCTGCTGACGCCGGAGGGCCGCTACTACATTGCCGGCCTGTTCGGCGAAGACGGCATGGCCAAGATCGACCTCTGGCATCCCGAACGAGGCGTCGAGCGCATTCTCGATGGCTACGGTCGCGGCCAGCAGAAACTGCCCGTCTACAAGATGCCACACCTGGAAGGCTGGACCGTCGCCGGCAGCCAGACCTTCGTACCTGCCATCGGCCAACACCGGGTACTGGTGATGGATAACGAGAACTGGCAACAGACCGGCGCCATCGACGTGGCCGGACAGCCGATCTTCGTCATGGCGCGCCCTGACGCACGGCAGATCTGGGTCAACTTCGCGCACCCGGACAACGGCAAGGTTCAAGTCATCGACAGCGAAACCCACGAAGTTATCGCCACGCTGGAGCCGGGCCCCGCAGTGCTGCACATGGAGTTCACCGCACGCGGCGACCAGCTCTGGCTGTCGGTGCGCGACGGCAACGAAATCCAGGTCTGGGATCCCTACAGCCTGAAACTGATCAAGCGCCTGCCAGCAGAAACGCCAAGCGGTATCTTTTTCAGCAGCCGTGCTCACGAGACGGGGTTATGACATGCAGCTCGACAGCCTCAGCCGCCGCCTGATCGATCGTTTCCAGCACGGCATGCCGCTGTGCGCTGAGCCCTATCGCGCCATGGCCGAAGCCCTGGACTGCAGCGAAGACGAGATTCTTGCGAGTCTCCAACACCTGGCGCAGAGCGGAGGGCTCTCCCGCATCGGCCCGGTGTTCGAGCACAGCCGCGCCGGCGCCAGCACCCTGGTCGCCCTCGCCGTGCCGCCCTCACGGATAGAAGCCGTAGCGGCGCGGATCAACAGCTTCCCCGAAGTCAACCACAACTATCTGCGTGAACACCGCTACAACCTCTGGTTTGTGCTGACCGGACCGGATCGCACGCATATCGACACGCTGCTGGCTCAGATCGAAGCGGAAACCGGCCTGACGCCACTGGACCTGCCCATGCGCCGCGCCTATCGCATCGACCTGGGTTTCCCCATTGGAGACGCGCCATGACCGCCCTGCTCGACGACCTGCAAACCATGCAGCTGCGGCGCCTGCTCGAAGCCGGCCTGCCACTGGCCGCTCGCCCCTATCAGGCACTGGCCGAACGCATCGGCGCCAGCGAACAGGCGGTGCTCGAACAGGTCCGCCACTGGAGCGAGGACGGCCTGTTCCGTCGTGTCGGCCTGGTACTCAAGCACCGCGCCATGGGTTTTCGCGCCAATGCCATGCTGGTCATGGACATCCCGGATGAGCAGGTCGAAGAAGCCGGACTCCGCCTCGGCCAGGCTGCCGGCATCAACCTCTGCTACCAGCGTCCTCGCCGCCTGCCGGACTGGCCCTACAACCTCTTCTGCATGGTTCATGGTCGCGAACGCGAACAGGTCTGCGAGCTGATCGAAGCCCTGCTGGCCGAGCACCAGTTGAGCCATGTGCCGCATCAGTTGCTGTTCAGCACCCGCGCCTTCAAACAGTGTGGGGGCCGCTACGCCCCGTCCGCTACCCGGGAGCTGGCTCATGGATGACCTCGACCGCAGACTGATCAATCGCCTGCAGCATGGCCTGCCGCTGGTGCGCCAGCCCTGGCAGATACTGGCTGATGAGCTGGAAAGCGACCCGCAAACCCTGCGCGCGCGCGTCCAGGCGCTGCTGGATGACGGCACCCTGACCCGCTTCGGGCCGATGTTCGATATCGAACGCCTGGGCGGCGCCTTCACCCTTGCCGCACTGTCGGTCCCCGAGGAGCGCTTCGACGCAGTCGCCGCGCAGCTCGATGCGATGCCCGAAGTCGCACACAACTATCGCCGCGAACATGCCTGGAACATGTGGTTCGTACTGGGCTGCGCGACCCCTGAGGGCATCGCCGAAACCATCCGGTACATCGAGACGCAGACCGGCTTGCCGGTACTCAACCTGCCCAAGGAGGAGACCTATCATGTCGGACTGCATTTCTCAGTTTGATGGCCGGTCCGATTTATCGAGACGCCTGGTAGAACTCACCGAAGCCGGCCTGCCGCTGGTGGACGATCCCTGGGCCTGGATCGCCGAACGCCTGAGTATCAGCGTCGAGGCCACCCTTGAGCTGCTGCAGGCGCTGCAGGCTGACGGCGCCATCCGCCGCATCGCCGCCGTGCCCAATCACTACCGCCTGGGCTACCGGCACAACGGCATGACCGTCTGGGATGTCGATAACGCCGAGATCGCACGCCTCGGCCCGCTGATTGGCAGCCAGCCCTTCGTCAGCCATTGCTATCGTCGCCCCCGCTGTGAAGGCTGGCACTACAACCTGTTCGCCATGGTCCACGGTCGCAACGCTGAGGAAATCGACGCCTACCGCGCCCAAATCCGCACTCTGCTCGGTGACGCCTGTCGCGCCGACGAGATGCTGGTCAGCAGTCGCATCCTGAAAAAGACCGGCTTGCGCATCGCCGCCTCGGCTCGCTGACAGCGTAGGGCGGGTGCAACCCGCCGACTCGCAGTCGACATGATTGGCGGGTTGCACCCGCCCTACGCACTGAGTACCCAGGCCGCGACCCGTTGCCCCACCCCCACCCTTTACAGGCCTTCTCAGTCCATCCAGAGAGCGGCTGTCGCTCCTTTTTTGTTTCCAGTCAAGGATTGGCCCCATTCGCTCGGGGATGCTGCGCTCAACGAATACGCGAACGTGATGCGCCCTTGAGGCCAGCCTCACGAGGAGAGTCGCTCATGTTGAGAATCAGCCATTACCTGCGCGCCCTGACCCAGCCGAGCACTCGCGTACTGGGCGCTCGCAGCGCCGGCGGGACACGCCCACCCGTGGTGATCTGGAACCTGCTGCGGCGCTGCAACCTGACCTGCAAACACTGTTACGCCACCTCCGCTGACAGCGAATTTCGCGACGAGCTGGATACCTGCGAAGCACTCAAGGTCATCGACGACCTGCATGACGCCGGCGTGCGTGTGCTGATTCTGTCTGGGGGCGAACCGCTGCTGCGTGACGACATTTTCCAGCTGGCCGATTACGCCCGCGACAAGGGCTTCTTCGTCGCCCTGTCCACCAACGGCACCCTGATTGACGAACGCAACATCGAGCAGATCGCCGCCGCGCAATTCGATTATGTCGGCATCAGCATCGACGGACTGGAAGCGGTTCACGACGAATGGCGCCAGCTCAAGGGCAGCTTTACCGCCTCCATGCATGCCATCGATCTGTGCCGGTCGCACGACATCCGTGTCGGCCTGCGCACCACCCTGACGCAGAACAACTACCCACAGCTGCCCGCGCTGCTGGCGCTGATGCGCGAACATGACGTGCAGAAATTCTATCTTTCGCACCTCAACTACAGCGGTCGAGGCAAGCGCAGTCGCAAGGCCGATGCCCATCACCAGATGACCCGCGACGCCATGCACCAGCTTTTCGAGCAGGCCTGGGACGATGTGCAGAATGGTCGTGAAACTGATTTCGTCAGTGGCAACAACGATGCCGACGCCATCCTGCTGCTGCAATGGGTCGAAGAGCGCCTGCCGCAGTATCGCGAGCGCCTGGAACAGATGCTGCGCGCCTGGGGTGGCAATGCTTCGGGCAACGGCATCGCCAACATCGACAACATCGGCGACGTTCACCCTGACACCTACTGGTGGCAACACACCGTAGGCAATGTGCGTCGTCAGAGTTTCCGCGAACTCTGGCTGGACAAGCCCGAACCGCTACTGACTGAGTTGCGTCAGCATCCCCGCACAGTCGAAGGACGCTGCGCAGACTGCCGCTGGCTCTCGATCTGCAATGGCAACACACGCACCCGCGCATGGGCCGAAGGCAACCTCTGGGGTGAAGACCCTGGCTGTTATCTCAGCGACGAAGAGATCGGCCTGCCAACACCCGTGCGTATTCCCAGCGTTGAAATCAGCCCCCTATAGTTCACGACAGTTCACAGCCCCAGCGGTCGTTAGAACCGCATGAAGCCAAGCGCAAAACCGTCAGCCTCGATGAGAATTCAGGAGCACCGCATGGACCAGCCAATCACACTCCCCGCTTCGCTTGGTGCGTCACTCGCCGCCGGCGAAGTCGCCCTGGTCGGTGCCGGTCCCGGCGATCCGGGCCTGCTGACCCTGCGCGCCTGGAGCCTGCTGCAACAGGCCGACGCGGTGGTCTACGACCGCCTGGTCAGCGATGACCTCATGAATCTGTTACCCGCCACTTGCGCCCGACATTACGTCGGCAAGACCAGCGGCTATCACAGCCTGCCGCAGCCACAGATCAACCAGTTGCTGGTCGATCTGGCGAAGCAGAACCTGCGCGTGGTGCGCCTCAAGGGTGGCGATCCGTTCATCTTCGGTCGCGGCGCCGAGGAAATCGAATACCTGCTGCAAAACGGCATCGACTGCCAGGTGGTACCGGGCGTGACCGCAGCTGCAGGGTGCAGCGCCTATGCCGGGATTCCCCTGACGCATCGCGACCTGGCGCACTCCTGCCAGTTCATCACTGGCCACCTGCAGGAAGACGGCGCACTGCTGCTGCCCTGGAACAGCCTGGTCGAGGGCAAGCAGACGCTGGTGTTCTACATGGGGCTCGCCAGCCTGAACGAGATCTCACGCAACCTGATCGCTGCCGGACTCGCACCGCATACGCCCGCGGCACTGATCGGCAGCGGCACCCGCGCCGAACAGCAAGTGGTGCGCTGCACGCTCAAGGAATTGCCGCTCATGGCCCGCGAGCATCAGTTGAAAGCACCGACCCTGACGGTGATCGGCAAGGTCGTCGGCCTCTTCGCCCATGAGCAACTGGAGTATCCGGCACGCCTGTGCGCCGCGGCCAGTTCACGCACTGCCGAGGAGAAGGCGTCATGAAGCGAGCATTCCCACTGACCCTACTAGCCCTGGTCAGCAGCCTGCAGGCCGCGCCGCAAGCGGTCACGCTGGAGCAGGCCGCAAGCCTCTACGAACAACATTGCCAGAGCTGCCACGGCGCCAACCGCCTGGGTGGTGCCGGCCCCGCACTGCTGCCTGAAAGCCTCAGCCGGATCAAACCCGACGAAACACGCCAGGTCATCCGCGACGGTCGCCCGGCCAGTCAGATGGCAGCCTATGCCCACCTGCTTGATGACACGCAGATCGACGGGCTGGTCAGTTACCTCTACCAACCCTCCGCGACGCCGCCGACCTGGAGCGATGCCGACCTTCAGGCCAGCCACCGCATCCTCACCGATATCACCACGCTGCCGACCAGCGCGCAGCACGGGGCCGACCCGCTCAACCTGTTCGTGGTGGTGGAAGCCGGCAATCATCATGTGCGCATCCTCGACGGCGAGAATTTCGAGGAGCTGGCAAAGTTTCAATCACACTTCGCCCTGCATGGCGGGCCGAAGTTCTCCCCCGATGGTCGCTTCGTCTACTTCGCCTCTCGCGACGGCTGGGTCAGCGTTTACGACCTGCACAACCTGAAAATGATCGCCGAGGTCCGTGCCGGCCTGAACACCCGCAACATGGCGGTCAGCAACGACGGACGCTGGGCGCTGGTGGGCAACTACCTGCCGGGCGAACTGGTGGTGCTGGATGCCCGTGATCTGTCGCTGGTCAAGCGCATCCCGACTACAGGGCTGGACGGCACCGCGTCGCGTGTCAGCGCCGTCTACACCGCACCGCCACGCGACAGCTTCGTGGTTGCCCTGAAAGACGTGCAGGAAGCCTGGGAACTGTCCTACGCCGGCGAGCCAACGTTCGAGCCACGCCGCATCCAGGCGGCCGATTTTCTCGATGACTTCTCCTTCACCCCCGATTACCGTCACCTGCTGGCCACGTCGCGCAAGGCCCACGGCGGGCAGGTAATCGACCTGGATACCGGCAAGGCCGTCACCGACATTCCGCTGCCGGGCATGCCGCACCTGGGCTCGGGCATCTACTGGAAACGTGATGGCAAGTGGGTCTTCGCCACGCCCAACGTCAGCCAGGGGCTGATTTCGGTGCTGGACATGCAGGACTGGTCACTGATCAAGGAAATCCCCACCGAAGGTCCGGGCTTCTTCATGCGCAGCCACGAAAACTCGAAATACGCCTGGACCGACGTGTTCTTCGGCCCCAACAACGACGCCATCCACCTGATCGACAAACAGACCCTGGAGGTCGCCCACACCCTGCGCCCGATGCCCGGCAAGAACGCCGCCCACGTGGAGTTCACCCGCGACGGCAAGCACCTGTTGCTGAGCATCTGGGACACCGACGGTGCGCTACTGGTGATCGAGGCGGATACGCTCAAGGAAATCAAACGCATCCCGATGAACAAGCCCTCAGGCAAGTACAACGTCGGCAACAAGATTGAATTCGCGGAGGGGACATCGCATTAACCGCTCAACACCGAACCCGTGGGGGTGGCTTCAGATCCGTAGGGCGGGTGAAACCCGCATAGCCACCCGCGCACAAACATCAACCACGACGCACAAGTCGACCTCGCTCGGCGGGTTGCACCCGCCCTACAACCCACCGAGGGAACGGAAAAGCTCCATTCCCGTAGGGCGGGTGCAACCCGCATGGCCACCCAACACCAACGAATCTCCGTGCTCGCCCTACCGTTCGATTTTTCCGCTGCTACCGGCCCACTCGACGGGATATACGCCTTGCCTGACCCAACGGTGGAATGACGACCACGGCCAATCTGCTACGGCGCTGACCAGCCCATGCCTCAAAGGATTGGCGTGCAGGTAATCCAGGTGCAGTCGAAAGTCTTGCTCATCGCGCAGACAATGCTCCCAGAATCGGTGCTGCCACAAGGTGCCGTACTGTTTGGCGGAACGTCTTCTGCTCAGGAACTCGGGGCGGAAATAATCAGGCCCGCACGCACAGGTGACGTGGCGCTTGATCAACCGCCAGCGATTAGAGAAATCCGCATCGCCGTCCGGAAGCGTCCATATCGTATGCAGGTGATCAGGTAGCAACACCCAGCCATCAATACGAAAAGGCTGTGTTTGCCGAACCAGGCCAATAGCTTCACGTAAAGCCGCCCGAATGATGGGGTCGGTCAGGATTGGCTGGCGCCGCTCCGTAACAACCGTAAAAAAGTAGGAAGCACCAGGCACTGCAGCGCGACGGTAGCGAGGCATTCAATAACATCTATGTTGATTGATCGACCTGAGCGTAATCCATTCGGTAGCCGAACCCAACGCAGGGCGGGTGCACCAACCCACCGGTCAGGGTTCAGGCGAATGGAATAACGCACACCCCGTAGGACGGGTGAAACCCGCGTAACCACCCTCGCCAAACATCAACCCCGGAACGGAGGCAGGCCTCGCTCGGCGGGTTGCACCCGCCCTACGACACGGCTCAAAAGCGGGCGAACTGCAGATAACTGGCCGTGATTTGCTCGCCCCAAAGCAGGGCAACCCAGCCGGCAATCGCCAGATAAGGCCCGAACGGAATAGGCGTGCTGTTATCAGCATTGCGCATGCGCAGCATGATCGTGCCCAGCACCGCGCCGACCACCGACGAGAGCAGAATAGTCAGCGGCAGTACCTGCCAGCCGCCCCAGGCGCCCAGCATCGCCAGCAGCTTGAAATCGCCATAGCCCATGCCTTCCTTGCCAGTCACCAGCTTGAACAGCCAATACACCGACCACAGGCTAAGGTAGCCCGCCACCGCGCCCCACAGCGCATCCGGCAGGGATGCGAACAGGCCGACGCTGTTGGCGATCAACCCCAGCCACAGCAGTGGCAGCACCAGCGAATCCGGCAGCAACTGATGATCGGCATCGATCATGCTCATCGCCAGCAAGCCCCAGGTCAGCAACAGCATGGCGCCGGCCTGCCAGGTAAAACCGAAATGCCAGGCCACATAACCCGAGAGCAGCCCACACGCCAGCTCCACCAGCGGGTAGCGCCTGCTGATCGGCGCCTTGCACGCCGAACACTTGCCGCGCAGCGCCAGCCAGCTCAGCAGCGGAATGTTCTCCCAGGCACGAATCCGGTGATCGCAATGGGGACAGCGTGAATGCGGAAGAATCAAATTGAACGTAGAACCGTCAGACTCGGCAGGCAGCTCCAGAAACTCCTTGGCCTGGGACTGCCACTCCCGCTGCATCATGATCGGCAATCGATAAATGACCACATTGAGGAAGCTACCTACCAGCAGCCCCAAGACCAGCGCACATAAAACAAAGGCCAGCGTGTTGCTGGCCAGAAATTCAAAAATCATTATTTAGCAGACCATTGAAGGGGTTATATCCCGCTCTATTACCACGTCTCGTAGGGTGGATGACGCTCCACCCTACGAAAAGCCGCAGCTTTGTAGGTCGGATTACGCCACACCAACCCGACGAGCGAATTAAACGACAGCGCCCAGTTGGAAAATCGGCAGATACATCGCAATGATCAGACCACCCACCAGCACACCGAGCACCGCCATGATCATCGGCTCCATCAATGCGGTAAGCCCATCGACCATATTGTCTACTTCGTCCTCGTAGAAGGTCGCAACCTTGGCCAGCATCTCATCCAGCGAGCCCGACTCCTCGCCGATCGCGGTCATCTGCACCGCCATGCTCGGGAAGGTGCCGGTGGTGCGCATCGAGAAGTTCAGCTGCATACCACTGGAAACATCGCTCTTCACCTTCATCGTGGCATTGCGAAACACCACATTGCCCGTGGCGCCGGCTACCGAGTCCAGCGCATCCACCAGCGGTACGCCGGCCGCGAAGGTGGTCGAAAGCGTCCGGGCGAAACGCGCCACCGAAGACTTGTACAGAATGTCGCCCACTATCGGTACTTTCAGCATCAGCCGATCGAACCAGTTGCGAAACTTTTGCGAGCGCGTGTGTGCCTGTTTGAATGCATAGGCCGCGCCGATTAGCCCGACGAGCACCACATACCACCATTCCTGCAGGGCTTCGGAAAGGCCGATCACCATCAGCGTGAAGGCCGGCAACTCCGCACCGAAGTTGGCGAATACTTCCTGGAACTGCGGCACCACTTTGATCAACAGAATGGCCGAGACGATAACTGCAACCAGCACCACTGCAATCGGGTAGTTCATCGCCTTCTTGATCTTGGCCTTGAGCTGCTCGGTTTTCTCTTTATAGGTCGCAACCCGGTCGAGCAGAGTTTCCAGCGAGCCGGACTGCTCGCCCGAATCCACCAGGTTGCAATACAGGTCATCGAAATATTGCGGCTTCTTGCGCAGCGATGTAGCAAAGCTGTTGCCCGCGGCCACTTCCTGCTTGAGATCGTCCACGAGCTTGCGCATGTTCGGGTTGTCGAAACCCTCGCCAATAATGTCGAACGACTGCAGCAGGGGAACACCGGCCTTCATCATGGTCGCCATTTGCCGGGTGAACAGGGCGATGTCCATCGGCTTGATCTTCTTGCCCGCGCTGAACAGCGAAATCGACTTCTTGCGGACTTTCTGCGGATTGATTCCCTGCTTACGCAGTTGCGCCTTGACCAGCGCCGGGTTCACACCGCTCAGTTCACCCTTGATCTTCGCGCCCTGTCGGTCGAGCCCTTCCCAGATGAACACGCTGTTTTTGATCGCTTTCTGCGCCATGGTTAGTCCTTTGTCACCCGGTTGACTTCTTCCAGGCTCGTCACGCCCTGCATGGCCTTTATAAGCGCCGAAGTCCGCAGGTCGTTGAAGCCGTCCTTGCGCATCTGGGTGGAGATATCGATTGAATTGCCGTCCTCCATGATAAGCCGGGCCAGTGCAGGCGTGTTTTTAACCACTTCATAAATACCGACACGACCTTTGTAACCACCTGTACAGTTTTCACAGCCCACCGGCCCATACACCTTGAAGGTTCCAATCTTCTCTTCGGGAAATCCTTCATGCAGCAGCGCCTCGCGCGGTAGCTCGACCTCCTTCTTGCAACTGCCGCACAGCTTGCGCGCCAGGCGCTGGGCGATGATCAGGTTCACCGAAGTGGCGATATTGAAGGCTGCCACGCCCATGTTGCGCAGGCGCGTCAGGGTTTCCGCGGCGCTGTTGGTGTGCAGGGTCGACATCACCATATGGCCGGTTTGCGCGGCCTTGATGGCGATCTCGGCGGTTTCCAGGTCACGAATCTCCCCCACCATGATGATGTCCGGGTCCTGACGCAGGAAGGCGCGCAGCGCCTGGGAGAAGTCCATGCCCTGCTTCGGATTGACGTTGACCTGGTTAATACCCTCCAGGTTGATCTCTACGGGATCTTCCGCCGTGGAGATATTCACATCCGGGGTATTGAGAATATTCAGGCCCGTATAAAGGGAAACCGTCTTGCCCGAACCGGTCGGCCCAGTAACCAGAATCATCCCCTGCGGTTGCTTCAGCGCATCCATATAGAGTTTTTTCTGCGCTTCCTCGTAACCCAGCGCATCAATGCCCATCTGTGCGCTGGAAGGGTCGAGAATCCGCATCACGATCTTCTCGCCCCACAGCGTCGGCAGGGTGTTAACCCGAAAGTCGATGGCCTTGTTCTTCGACAGCTTCATCTTGATCCGGCCATCCTGCGGCTTGCGTCGCTCGGATATATCCAGCCCGGCCATCACCTTCAGCCGTGCCGAAATCCGTGGCGCCAACTGGATCGGCGGTCGCGCCACCTCGTGCAGCACCCCATCGGTACGCAGACGCACCCGAAAGGTTTTCTCGTAGGGTTCGAAATGCAAGTCGGATGAGCCGCCACGTATGGCATCAAGCAGCATCTTGTTGACGAAGCGCACCACCGGCGCATCGTCGGCGGCCTCACCAGCATCATCGGCCTTGCCTTCATCGCTGACCGCCTCGACATCCATACCATCCAGATCGATGTCGCCCATGTCTTCCAGGCCGGTAGTGCCACCCTCGAAGAACTTGTCCAGCGCCACGCCCAGCTTGTCGTCCTCCACCAGAATGACTTCGGTGGTCAGCCCGGTGCTGAACTGGATATCACTGATCGCCTGCTGATTGCTCGGGTCGGAAACCGCGACATACAGTTTGTTGCCGCGCTTGACCAGCGGCAGCGCCCGATGCTGGCGCGCCAGCTTTTCGCTGACGATCTCCCTGGGCTGCACCTCTTTATCCAGCGCGGCCAGGTCAAACAGCACCACGCCGAACTGCTCGGAGGCCAGCTCCGCAACTACGCGCCCCTTGGCCAGCTTGTTCTGTACTACATAGGTGACCAGTGATGTCTGGCTACGCCGCGCCTGCACCTGCGCCTGTTGTGCCGTCCGCTCATCCATCACTCCGGCCTGCACCATCTGCCGGGCCAGGCCGGAAAGGGAAATAGTGTCGCTCATGGCTGCCTCGCTTGGTTCCAAGCCCGCCTTATAGCGCAGTTGCCATGCCGTGCAAACATGCACCACCACAAGTGACAAAACAGGTCACTTAATGCCCGCCAAATCCCCTCCCTCGCCGAAACTGACCGCCCTCGCAAACCCGCTGGTAGGAGCGGGCCATGCCCGCGAACAGCCCTCGCAATCAGAACCAGCCTCGACACCCGCCATCAATGCACACCACATCACAGATTCCTCACACCAACACCGCTCTCAAGAAAGCTGGCACGCAAGCTGCTCTATCTCCTGCAGGCGGTTGCCTGACACTTCAAAGGAGAAACACAGATGAAAGCGCAAATGCAGAAGGGCTTTACCCTTATTGAATTGATGATCGTTGTGGCGATTATCGGGATTTTGGCGGCGGTGGCGCTGCCTGCTTATCAGGATTACACCAAGCGCTCGAAAATGGCTGAAGTTGTTGGCTTTATGTCGTCCGCCCGGATTGCAGTAGCTGAAACCTACTCCACTACTAATGCCCTGGCCGGGATTGATAACGCCAAAGCTGGGCTGGCTCTCCCTACTCAACCGCTGGGCTCGTACATCGCCGGCCTGACGGTAGCAGACGGAGTAATAACTGTTAACCTGAAGGCCGCTAGCGCTGGTGGTATCGATGCTACCTGCCATGGTGCTAACGCGCTTACGCTGCGCCCTACAGCCGACGCCACCACTGGCTCGCTAACCTGGGCGGGCGAGTCAGCTACAGCGTGCACCAAGTTTGTACCAGCTAACTTCCGTAGCTAATTGGCAGGAAAGCGAGCTACAGCTCAGCTGAAAGGCCGTAAACCCCGCCCGTATAGGCGGGGTTTTGTTTTTTGCTGACTATGCCGGTTGGCAAATGGTGCGGATGGGAAAACACTTGGTGAGCTGTACAGACTCTAAGCTAGCGCCGAGAGACTGCGCGGTTACATCGCTCAATCAATTTCACAAAATCCGGATTCACCAGCGGTCCCTTCGTAACTCATATAGCCCGTCTACTGTTGACTTAATAAATCTTATTTGAAAATTGTTTTATCACGGATGAAAACGTCCACTCCGGTTGCAGTAATTTATTCACTACTCGCTGTGTTACTCGCCGCCTTTTGTCTATCTGCTATAGAAATCTGGCACACCGGATATCTATGGCACGACCAGCAACGTATCTATCAATTAATTTTGCTATGCGCCTGCGCGCCATTGGCTGCGCTGTTGCCCCATACAGCCTTGCCCCGCCCCGCCCCGCTGCTTTTGGCCGGCCTATTCGTTCTGGGCCTGTGCTCGTCCACGTTGGCCGTATTGCCTGAATGGGCACTCAAAGAATGGAGCCGCTATGCTGGGCTACTTCTGTTGGCGTTGCTGGTAGGCAGTTTGAAAACCCGTCTCGCTTGGCAAAGCTTCATCCTCTGGGCAATAGCCGCTGTTGGCTTTATCCTTGCGTTCCAGTTTCTTGTTTCCTACTTGACGGCTTTTGTCTCCGGCATGCGGATGCTTGATGCCGACATTCTATTCAACGGCTTTTCCAATCCGCGCTTTTTCGGCCAGTTTCAGGTCATGCTAATGCCCGTAATGGCGCTGCTGGTGGAACGCAGCCGTCAGCAGCAACGCTTTGCAGTTGCCATACTGCTGACGCTGGCACTTGTTACCCAATGGTGCATCGCCTTCACCCTTGGCGGGCGGGGCCTGTGGCTGGGGCTGCTGGCCAGCCATCTGGCGCTACTGCTGATCAACAGAAAGTTATGGCGTACATTGGCCTTGCAGGCAGCCGCTGCATTGTTGGGCTTTCTGCTATTCGTGCTGCTGTTCAAACTGATTCCACTCTGGCTGGGCCTGGATCCCGCGCTGCGTGACAACTTGCGTACCAGCCTTTCGGGCCGTGAACATATCTGGCAATCCGCCTGGGAAATGGCCCTGGCTAACCCTTGGCTAGGCGCCGGCCCAATGCACTACTCGGCAATCTATAACCCCATCGCCGCCCATCCTCATCAGGTTGTTCTCCAGTGGCTTGCTGAGTGGGGTTTTGCCGCAACCCTTATCGCACTCACCCTGGGCGCCTGGGGGCTGCTGCACGGCGCCCGCCATCTGCGCCAAGCGTCCGCCAACGAACTGGACGCCGGACTATGGGTGGCCATCGTCGGCGCACTGGTACTGGCGCAGGTCGATGGCGTTTTCGTCATGCCCTATACGGAAACTTGGCTGGCGCTGCTAATTGGCCTGGCCATGGCTCGCTGGAGCTCCCCCGCCCCGGCAAAAGCATCTCAACGTATCGCCGTTGGCATCCTGGCGATACCGGTTGTGCTAGTGCTGGGACAGGTGCTGATTAAAGAAGCCCCGACACTTCCGCAAAGTCAAGAGACGTATATGAAAGAGCACCATACGGGCTGGACTCCTCGTTTTTGGTCGCAAGGATGGATACCAATGGATATAGCGCCTTAATGGCTGTATGGCGGATTCGCAGATGGAATCGCCGAAGGCGCTTCCATCGCTGATACAACGCTAAAAAGAGACCGTCTGGTTACAGGCTTTCAAATTTTCGACTCAAGCCTCAGCAAGCCTTGGTCTTCACGCCAGCTGACTCGGCCAAGAAAGCTCATGCCCAGCAGCGCTTCGGTAGGGGACGAGCCTTCGATCACTACCGCTTCGACGCCCATCACGTTAATGGCCCCGACCTTGACACTGTTGAGGTGGACTCGCCAGGCCTTTGCCGTGCCGCTGGCGGTGCCGACTACGATCTGCTTGCCGTTAGCGCGGTAGTCAATGCCCAGCCGGCGCGCCTGGTTTTCGTTGATAGCTACCGAGGTTGCGCCGGTGTCGACGAGAAACTGCACAGGGTGGCCATTGATCGAGCCGACAATCCAGTAGTGACCGCCCTGCCCCTTGGCGATGCTCAGTTGCTTGCGTTCAGGCTCGGCATATCCGCCGTTCAGCTCGCGACTGAGGGGATAGTGACGCTCGAAACCTTCGACGCGCAGCACCGCTCCAGCGGAGTCAGCGCTGATCACCTGAACGCCTCCCGGCCCGGTCTGCCCAACCCGTACCAGCTTACGCTGGCCATCAACATTGATCACGGCGGCGCCGGGGAACAGCCCAACTACCTGCACTCGCGGTGAAGCGGAAGTGTGAACGGCAACCAGCAATAGCGTGGCGAGCAACAGGGTGATGGAGCGCATCAGGGCAACTTCCTTGGAGACAGTCGTGGCGCTAGTGCCAATCAGTTAAACGATCAAACGCATGATCTTCAGACGGCACACACTTGTGTAGGAGCGAACCATGCTCGCGAATAAGGCGCTACCTCTGTGCAAGTCATTCACGGGTACGGCCCGTTCCCACAGAAGCAGCCAGTGGCAAGCTGACCGGCATTCTTTCACGGGTCTGGTCATGCTTACGGCGACCCGCCGCACAGTACGAACCTCAGCCAAACATCAGCGCCGGGTGGATCACGCTTCACCGATCCACCGGGTGGCGATCCACCGGCTGGCGACCCAGCGGGTGCCGACCGCCGAGCCGGGGCTTGGTGGATATAGAAAGCGATATCCACCCTACAAAAGCCAAGCCGTCGGCCACTCAGCCGACCAGCCACACCACCAGATGCACCAGGCCACAGGCAGCGAAGCCGGCAAGGATGTCGTCGAGCATGATGCCGAGGCCGCCATTCACATTGCGGTCGATCCAGCTCAGCGGCCAGGGTTTGAAAATATCCAGCACACGAAACACGACGAAGCCAAGCAGCAGCCAGTGCCAGCCCGCAGGCACCAGCCAGAAGGTGATCCAGATGCCGGCGAACTCATCCCAGACGATGCCTTCGTGGTCATGCACGCCCAGGTCCTGCGCGACCTTGCCGCACAGCCAGATGCCGAACAGCATGCTGGCGACGATCACCAGCCCGTAAGCCCAGCCCGGCAGGGTCTGCCACAACGGCACGAAGGCCAGCGCCAGCAGCGAACCCCAGGTGCCGGGCGCTTTTGGCAGCGTGCCGGAACCAAAACCGAAGGCCAGGTTATGCCAGGGATTGCGCCACACCGACAATGGCATCACCTCTGTGGAAGGCTGCAGGGCATCAGTCAAAACGGCTGTCCTCCGAATAGCTATGTTCCTGTTGGTTGTTGCGGGCATCAGAGGTGGGAGTTGCACTCTGTGGGAGCGGTCGGGCAGCGTTCCGCTTCAGCGGCGAATAAATCCCCTCACACACAAGCTGGGCTGCCTCACCAACACGTAACGGGAACATAGTTCTCCAATAGCCACTCAGGCACTGAAATGGTTGTAACCCTGTTTGCCCACGACGAGCGTATTGCCGTCGGCATCCACCAAGCACACACCCTCACCCGGCTCGACACGGCCAATTACCTGCACCGGCCAGCCATCGGCCAGCAAGCCTGGCAGTTCATCTGCGGACAAAGTGAATGCGAGCACATAATCATCGCCGCCGGTCAGCGCACATTGCAGCGCTCGCTCCTGGCCGACCCATCGCACCAGTGCGTCCGAGAGCGGCACCTGGTGTTGATCGATGCAAAGTCGGACGCCGGAAGCGGCAGCGATATGCCCGCAATCGGCCAGTAAACCATCGGAAATATCCAACGCCGAGGTGGCCTTGCCGCGCAATGCCTGACCGAGCGCCAACTGCGGCTGCGGCGACCAGTAGCGGTCAAGCAGTTGCGACGCCTCGGCAGCTCCACCTTCACAGTCACCCAGTACCAGCGGCAGTGCGCCGGCCGCATCACCGAGCGCCCCGCCAATGCAGAGCAGATCGCCAACACGTGCCCCGCTACGCAGTAGCACCTGGCCGGACGGCACTCGACCAAAAACCGTCAGGGTCATGCTCAGCGGGCCACGGGTGGTGTCGCCGCCGATCAACCGCATATCGCAGCGCGCTGCCATCGCATCGAGGCCCCGGGCAAACGCTTCCAACCAGCCGGGCTCGGCCTTTGGCAGAGACAATGCGAGTGTGAAACCGATAGGCGACGCACCCATCGCCGCCAGATCGCTGCTGGATACCGCCAGCGCACGCTGACCAAGCAGGGAGGGATCGCAGGGGTCGGGGAAATGCACACCAGCCACAAGCGTGTCGGTGGAGACGGCCAGTTGCTCGCCAGCGGGAACATCTAGCAAGGCGCAGTCATCGCCGATGCCCAACACGACATCGCCGCCAGCCCTGGCACAAGCGGCGGCGGCGAAGTAGTGACGGATCAGCTCGAACTCACCCATCAGGGTCGATCAGCGCTTGTGAGCGCTGACTTCGACGCTGCGCAGGCTGGGCGCCAGCTTGTCCAGCACGCCATTGACGAACTTGTGTCCGTCGGTGGCGCCGAACACCTTGGCCAGCTCGATGCCTTCGTTGATCACCACACGATAGGGCACGTCGATGCGCTGCATCAGCTCGTAGGTGGACAGTCTCAGAATGGCCAGTTCAACCGGGTCGAGCTCGTCCAGCGGTCGGTCAAGATGCGGCACGATGGCGCCGTCGACTTCAGGCTTGGCGCGGGCCACACCCGTCAGCAGCTCGTGGAAATAGTTGCCGTCGACCCCGGAGAAATCGTTGTCGACGCGAAACTGCGCCTCGATTTCGTTCAGGTTCTGGCCCGCCATGTGCCACTGATACAAAGCCTGCATCGCCAGGCTGCGCGCCACACGGCGCGTAGCGATCTTGCCCTTGGCCTTCGGCTGGGGTTCCTGGCTGTCGTCGCGATTAAGGCTCACTTGGCCTCCAGCTGCGCCAGCAGGCTCACCATTTCAAGTGCGGACAGTGCGGCTTCGGCACCCTTGTTGCCGGCCTTGGTACCGGAACGCTCGATGGCCTGCTCGATGGAATCGACCGTCAGTACGCCGAAGGCAACCGGTACGCCGAATTCCATGGAAACCTGGGCCAGGCCCTTGGTGCATTCACCGGCAACGTACTCGAAGTGCGGCGTGCCGCCACGAATGACCGCACCCAGGGCGATGATGGCGTCGTATTCGCCCTGCTGGGCGACTTTCTGTGCAACCAGCGGAATCTCGAAGGCACCCGGTGCACGGATGATGGTGATGTCGCCTTCCTTCACACCGTGGCGCACCAGCGCATCGACGGCGCCGCTTACCAGGCTCTCGACGACGAAGCTGTTGAAGCGGCCGACAACCAGGGCGAACTTCCCTTGCGGGGCGATGAAGGTACCTTCGATGGTCTTCAGGGTCATGGAACAGGTCTCGTATAAACGTTAAAGAGCTTGGCAAGCCAGCCATTGGCTGGCTTGAAAAATCTGCAACCCGACGGAACCGTGCTACGGAGCCGTAGCACGGCGGTCATTATTCAGCGGGCAGGTATTCTACAACTTCCAGGTCAAACCCGGATATCGCATTGAACTTCATCGGCGAACTCATCAGGCGCATCTTGCGCACGCCGAGGTCGCGCAGGATCTGCGAGCCGGCACCTACCGTGCTGTAGATCGCCGGGGTCGGCGGTACCTGGCGATTGAGCTGGGCCAGCAGCTGCGGCCCGGTAAGCGGGTTACCCAGCAGCAGCACCACGCCGCTGCCGGCCTTGGCTACTTCGCTCATCGCCGCGCGCAGGCTCCAGCGGCCCGGCACGTTGACCAGCAGCAGATCGCGCAGCGGCTCCATGTTGTGCACGCGCACCAGCGTCGGCTGCTCTGGACCGATCTCGCCCATGGTCAGTGCCATGTGCACGGTGTCCTCGACGCTGTCGCGGTAGGTCACCAGGTTGAACTGGCCGATCTCGGTATCCAGCGGCTGCTCGGAGGCGCGCTCGATGGTGCGCTCGTGGATCATCCGGTAGTGGATCAGGTCGGCGATGGTGCCGATCTTGATGCCATGCTGCTCGGCGAAGGCTTCCAGTTCCGGGCGACGGGCCATGGTGCCGTCGTCATTCATGATTTCGCAGATCACGCCGCTGGCATCGAAACCGCCCATGCGCGCCAGGTCGCAGGCCGCCTCGGTGTGGCCGGCACGGGCCAGTACGCCGCCGGGCTGGGCCATCAGCGGAAAGATGTGGCCGGGGCTGACGATGTCTTCGGCCTTCGCATTCTTCGCCGCAGCAGCCTGCACGGTACGCGCGCGGTCAGCCGCGGAAATACCGGTGGTCACGCCTTCGGCAGCCTCGATGGAGACGGTGAATTTGGTGCCGAAACCGGAGCCATTGCGCGGCGCCATCAGCGGCAACTGCAGGCGCTCGCAGCGCTCCTTGCTCATCGGCATGCAGATCAGGCCACGGGCGAAACGCGCCATGAAGTTGATGTGCTCGGGCTGGCAGCTCTCGGCGGCCATGATCAGGTCACCTTCGTTCTCGCGGTCCTCGTCATCCATGAGGATGACCATCTTGCCGGCGCGGATGTCTTCGAGCAGTTCGTCTACGGTGTTGAGTGCCATCGTCGCCTTTCCTTAATTCTTCAGGTAGCCGTGTTCGGCCAGAAAACCTTCGCTGATGCCGCCGGAAGCAGGCTCAGCTGCCTTGTCACCCTGCAGCAGGCGCTCCAGGTAACGGGCCAACAGGTCCACTTCGAGGTTCACCTGCCGCCCGGGGCGGTAGTCCGCCATGATGGTTTCGGCCAGGGTGTGCGGCACGATGGTCAGCTCGAATTCGGCGCCATTGACCGCATTCACCGTGAGGCTGGTGCCATCGACGGTGATCGAGCCCTTGAACGCGATGTACTTGGCCAGCTCGCGTGGCGCACGGATGCGAAACTGCACGGCGCGGGCGTTTTCCTCGCGCGAAACGATCTCGCCGACGCCATCCACGTGACCGCTGACCAGATGCCCGCCAAGGCGGCTGGTCGGGGTCAGGGCCTTTTCAAGATTGACCTTGCTGCCGGCCTTGAGATCGATGAAGGCGGTGCGCGCCAGGGTTTCGCGGCTGACATCAGCCCAGAAGCCGTTGCCGGGCAGCTCCACCGCCGTCAGGCACACGCCATTAACGGCAATGCTGTCGCCGAGTTTGACGTCACCGAGATCCAGCTTGCCGGTCTCGACCAGCACCCGGACGTCACCACCTTTGGGCGTGAGCGCGCGGATGGTGCCGATGGCTTCGATTATTCCAGTGAACATGCGGCCTCCCGTGGAAGGCTGAAAATACGATGCATATGACGAACTCCTGTTTTGAGTAAAAACAGGGCGTTGCAGATCGAAAGGGATGGAGGCGCACGCATGGACGGCGCGCGCCGAAGTCCCGCTCTCTCTCATCCGGACTTGCCAAGCCGAAATACGGCCTGCTTACCGTCGGCCCCGGAATCACACCGGGTCTGCTGACCTTGTCTTTTAGGACAAGCGCTCGCGGGCTAGGCCAAGGCCATTACCGCCGGTGGGGAATCGCACCCCGCCCTGAGAACGTTGGGCCTGTCGCGGCCCGGCGCAGTTTTTACCACAAACGCGCGCGATTTGCAGCGAGCGCGCAGGCTTGCTGTGGCTATGGCGATCAAAGGCAGCGTCTATGGAACGCTCACCGCAGACGAAAACCCCGGCCAAAATACTTCATCGCCGGGGCGAAACTCCCGTTTCGCTTGCCTGTCCATAGCCAGCGCACCTGCTACCTGCTTTCGTGGGAGCGGATTTATCCGCGAGCTTTTCATGGCCGAAGCTACTCCCGCAGATGTAACCGCCAACGGCAAAACGCCTTTCAATGAGCCGCTTCAAGAGGGAACTTGTATGTCGGGAGTTACGCCCGTGGACGAAACGGTGGCACGCCTTGCCGCCGAGATTGACAGACATGGTTTCGCGGTTCTGGAAAACTACCTCTCCCCGGACGCGCTCGAACAGGGTCGCGCCTTCGTCAGCCAGCAGGCGCAACAGCATCAGGGTGAATACTTTGCGATTCACGGCATCGAGGCACTGAGCGGAAACCTTCCGGCAAATCTGGCGCTCAGTGCTCCGCTGCGAGAGATGCTGAGTGACCTCTATAAAGTACAGACTGGTCGCGAACCCTCGGCAGAGGAACAGGTGTTCCCGGTCATTCGCTGCCTTCAGGGCAAGAGCGGCCTCAGGCAATCGCATTTCTATCATTTCGATGCCACCGCAGTGACTGCCCTGCTGCCACTGTTCATCCCCACCGAAGGCGATCACTGCGGCGATCTGATCATCTTTCCCAACCTGCGGCCGGTGCGCTTCAACGCCCTGCGCAACGTCATTGAGAAGGCCGTGATGCACAACGGCGTCAGCCAGAAACTGGTCGCGCTGGCGGTCCGCCGCGGATGGCTGCAACCGATCCGGCTCAAGCTGGAGCCCGGCAACCTCTACTTGTTCTGGGGTTACCGCAGCCTGCATGCCAACGACCAGTGCGACCCGGCACTGCTGCGCGCCACTGCTCTGCTCCACTTCGGCAACCCACACCACGACAGCTGGCTCGCACGCCTCGTACTGGGCACCAACAAGCGCCGGGCCAAGCTGGATCACAACGGTCTGCGACCCGCCAACTGAGTCGTAATTCGAGACCTGTCCCGAGACCTGCTTTTGTAGGAGCGAACTCGTTCGCGAGCTTTGCTTTGCTTTGCTTTGCTTTGCTTTGCTTTGCGAGTGGCTCGTTAAAAGCTCGCGAACAAGTTCGCTCCTACAGATTATCTTCACCTGCAGCGTGACGGCTTTTAGCCAGCCGGGCGCGCCAAAACCCGCCAGTCATCACCGAAGGCGCGGATATCGACGATCTTCAATTCCCGCGCCTCGCTCATGCGCTCCAGCGGCAAATCGAGCAGTGGCCGCGCCGACGAGCCGAGAAATTTCGCTGCGACGAATATTTGGTATTCGTCGATCAGCCCAAGCTCAGCGAAGGCACCCACCAGACGCGGACCGGCTTCAAGCAGCACTTCGTTGGCGCCGCGTTCGGCCAGTGTGGCCAGCAGCGCAGGCAGATCGACATGCCCCTGATCGCCCGCCAACGTCAGCAACTCATGCCCTGCCGCACGATACGCCTCGGCGCGCTCGCCCGAGGCGGACGCCACCAGCGCCGGCCCGGCCTGAAAGAAGGGCGCATCCAGCGGCACCCGCTGGCGACCATCGACCAGCACCCGCAGCGGCGGGCGTTGCAGTATCAGGCCAGTCTGTTCAGGGTCCAGCCCCAGCTCGGCAGCACGCACGGTAAGCCGCGCATCATCCATCAGCACCGTATCGGCGCCGGTCAGCACCACGCTGGAGCGCGCACGCAAGCGCTGCACTTCGCTGCGCGCCGCAGGCCCGGTAATCCACTGGCTCTCGCCGCTGGCCATGGCCGTGCGGCCATCGAGGCTCATCGCCAGTTTGGCGCGCAGGTACGGCAGGCCGCTTTCCATGCGTTTGACGAATCCCGCATTCAGTTCACGCGCTTCAGCCTCCAGCACTCCGCTGGCCACCTCGATGCCAGCAGCCCGCAGCCGCTCCAGACCGTTGCCGGCCACCAGCGGATTGGGATCGCGCATGGCCGCCACTACCCGCGCCACGCCCGCCTGCACCAGCGCCTCCGCGCAGGGCGGCGTGCGGCCATGATGGCTGCAAGGTTCGAGGGTGACATAGGCGGTAGCGCCACGCGCCCGTTCGCCGGCCTGACGCAGTGCGTGGACCTCGGCATGGGGCTCGCCGGCACGCAGATGCCAGCCCTCACCGATCCGCTCACCGTCACGCACGATGACGCAACCGACACGCGGGTTGGGATGAGTGGAATACAGCCCCTGGCGCGCCAGCCGCAGCGCGTGGGCCATCCAGGCGTGATCGGCAGTGCTCATTCTTGCTTCGCGGGTTCGCGGGACAGGCGTTCGATTTCCTCGCGGAATTCGTTCAGATCCTGGAAGCGGCGATAGACCGAGGCAAAGCGGATATAGGCAATCTCGTCGAGCTTCTGCAGCTCGCCCATCACCAGCTCGCCCACCACCAGGGATTTGACCTCACGCTCGCCGGTGGCACGCAGCCGATGCTTGATATGGGCGATGGCCGCTTCCAGCCGCTCGACGCTGACCGGGCGCTTTTCCAGCGCGCGCTGCATGCCGGCACGCAGCTTGTCCTCGTCGAAGGGCTGGCGACTGCCGTCCTGCTTGATCAGCCTCGGCATCACCAGTTCGGCGGTTTCAAAGGTGGTAAAGCGCTCGCCACAGGCCAGGCATTCACGGCGACGACGAACCTGATCGCCCTCGGCGACCAGACGCGAATCGATGACCTTGGTGTCATGGGCAACACAGAAGGGACAATGCATGAGTTGGGCTGGTCAGACATGAAAGAGGGCCATGGTAGCGCATCCGACCGTCAAGACAAGTTGGCGGATTTGCTGCTATACAGACGCCCGTTCACCTGCCTTGAGGAGCCGTCCGTGCCGTCACGTCACCTTGTTTCGCTTGCGCTCATGGCACTTCTGGCGGGCTGTTCAAGCCAGCCCGCCGATGAGCCGAAAGCCACTCAACCCATCGAACTGAGTAAAGCACCGCATTCAAAACTGCTTAATGAGCTGAGCGGAACACTGATCGGTGCTCCCGAAGGCAGCGAAGTGGAACTGGCGCTGCTGGAAGTCGACCGCCGCGACCAGCCCGACAAGCTGCTCAGCAACGTCAAACTGACCGGCCGCGGCAGCGAGCTGCCCTTTATCCTGCAGTTCAACCCCGAGGCTTTTCCCGCCAACCAGCGCGTCGAGTTGCGCGGGCGTGTGACCCAGTCGGGCCAGTTGATCATGCGCCTGCCCACGCAACAGGTTCGCAACGCTTCAAGCCAGGCGCTCGGACCTCTGCGACTGGAGCCAATACCGTGACACCACCCGCCACCTTGCAGGCTGCACTTGGCGAGCTGCTGGGTGACGCCCGCCTGTGCATCACAACCCTGCCAGACACCGATATCCGCCTCTGGCTGATCGATTCGGCCAACATGGACCGCGCCTTCAACCCCGAGGAAACCCGACGGATTCTCGAAGAGCCGCCCTACTGGTGCTTCTGCTGGGCCAGTGGCCTGGTGCTGGCGCGCTGGCTGGCCGAGCACCCCGAATGGGTCCACGGCAGGCGCGTGCTGGATTTCGGCGCCGGTTCCGGCGTAGCTGCGATCGCAGCGGCCAGGGCCGGTGCGGCGGAAGTGGTGGCCTGTGACCTCGACCCGCTGGCGCTACAGGCGTGCCGGAGCAATGCGGCGCTCAATGATGTGACACTGGGTTATTCCGACGATTTCTTCGCCGAGGCGGACCGCTTCGACCTGATCATCGTCGCCGACGTGCTGTATGACCGCACCAACCTGCCGCTGCTGGACCAGTTTCCCAGCCGTGGCCGCGAAGTGCTGGTGGCCGACTCGCGGGTGCGCGACTTTCAGCATCCGCTGTACCAGCGCCTCGACATCCTGGACGCCTGCACCTGGCCGGATCTGGCAGAGCCCGCTGAATTTCGCCGGGTCAGCCTGTATCACGCGACCAGGACGGAAAGCCGACAGGTAAACCCATGAGTACCGAGCCATCCCTGCGCCTGTTCTTCGCCGTGCCCTGCCCGCCGGATCAAGCTACGGCGATTGCAGCGTGGCGCGACCGACAAAGACTGGATGGACGTGCGGTTGCGCCAGAAAACCTGCACCTGACTCTGGCCTTTCTCGGCGCGCAGCCAGCGGAGCGTCTACAGGCACTTCGACAAATGGCGGACGGAATCGAATGCGAAGCTTTCGAGCTGACCCTGGACCACCTGATTACCCTCGGCCAGGGCTTCGTCTGCCTGGCGCCTACCGCAGCACCGCCCGCCCTGCTGCAGCTTGCGGCACAACTAGCTGAGCGGTTGAGCGCCCTGGGTATCGTGCTCGACAACCGCCCTTACCTGCCGCACCTGACGCTGATGCGCCAGAGTCCCACGCAGGCGCAAGCCGCCGCAACCTTCAGCTGGAGGGTGGAGCGCTTCGTGCTGTACCAGTCGCAGAACACCGTGGACGGCGTGCGCTATCAGGAGTTGGGCAGCTGGCCGCTCGCTGTGGGCGAGAACTAGAGCTGTTCCCGCTCGCCGCTAACCGCGACGAACAGAAACAGCCACTGGCGTCAGGCCGGCACTTCGATCAGAAAGCGAAACAGCGGACCGTGCTGCTCCACGGCCAGGCAGTTGTAGCCCTTGAGCTTGGCGTCCTCGGGAATGCCCTGCACCGACTGCGAACAGTCGGTCACTACTTCCAGCAGTTGCCCCGGCAGCATGGTTTCCAAAGTTTCCAGCGTGGCGATGGCGTTGTAGGGGCAGTGTTCACCGCGCAGATCAAGCGACAGATTGGGTTTGGGCTGGCTCACGGGCAGCACTCCTCTTGGGTTGGAAACGACGGGCATTGAGGTGGACCAGCAGCATGGCCAAAGCCAGGCCGGCGAAGCTGAACAGCAGACCGGTGCCCGGCCCCATGCTTTCCAGTAGATCAATCTTCGGATAGGGCAGCGCCAGCGAGGTGCCCAGCTCGTCCCAGTACACCGCCACCAGCGTGCCACCGATCACGTTGCCGATGCCGACCACCCAGAAATGCACCTGCCCTTCCATCGCGCGGTACATCCAGCCGGTTTCGCAGCCGCCAGCCAAGACGATACCGATCCCGAACAGCAGGCCGATCAGTTTGAAGTAGCTCCACTCCTGCGGCTGAAACCCGAACCAGGCCAGCACGTGCCCACCCCAGCGGGTGAACTCGCCGGTCACGGCCCAGAAGGTCCCGGTGATAGCGAAGTAGTAGGCTGAAGCGACGCCCAGCGCGACGAGCGCGGGCAAAGGTGACCAGAAGCGCACGAGATAGCGCGCCCGGAAATCGGACAGAACGGACATCAATGACTCCTTTTGCGCGACTGCAAACGCCGCACCGAGAAAAGGTGACGCGCATTCTAGCCCTCTAGATCGCGCCTTGCGCGGACATTCCATCGAAGCGTCGGTCATTGACGCTTGCTTCCCGTAAGCGCTGCCCCCACATAACATGCACGCCCTTACAAGTGCCCATTCGAGAACCCTGATGAGCCAGACTCCCTTCATCTTCGACGTCACCAGCGCCAACTTCGAGCAGCTGGTGCTGGAAAACTCCTTTCACAAGCCGGTCCTGGTGGATTTCTGGGCCGATTGGTGCGCGCCGTGCAAGGCGCTGATGCCACTGCTGGCTAAGATCACCGAGGAGTACCAGGGCGAACTGCTGCTGGCCAAGGTCAACTGCGACATCGAGCAGGACGTGGTCGCCCGCTTCGGCGTGCGCAGCCTGCCCACCGTGGTGCTGTTCAAGGACGGTCAGCCGGTGGACGGCTTTGCCGGCGCGCAGCCCGAATCGGCCATTCGCACGATGCTCGAACCGCACGCTCAGCTGCCCCCCGCGCCCGAGGCGGACCAGCTGGAAGCCGCCCAGGCGCTGTTCGCAGAAGGCCGCATCGGCGAGGCGGAGAACCTGCTCAAGCAGTTGCTGGCCGAAGACAACGAGAACGCCGCCGCGCTGATCCTCTACGCCCGCTGCCTGGCCGAACGTGCCGAGCTGGGCGAAGCCGAGACGGTGTTAAACGCGGTCAAGGGTGACGAGCACAAGCAGGCCCTGGCCGCGGCCCGCGCACAGCTGACCTTCCTGCGCCAGGCCAACGACCTGCCCGAAGTCGCCGACCTCAAAAGCCGCCTGGCACAGAACGCCGAGGACGATGAAGCGACCTACCAGCTGGCGATCCAGCAGCTCGCACGCCAGCAATACGAAACCGCACTGGACGGCCTGCTCAAGCTCTTCGTGCGCAACCGCAACTACGCCGACGGCCTGCCACACAAGACCCTGCTGCAGGTGTTCGACCTGCTGGGCAACGACCACCCGCTGGTTACCACCTACCGCCGCAAGTTGTATCAGGCGATCTACTGACACCGACAGATCGTAGGGTGGATGTCGCCTTTTACATCCACCACAACGCCACCCGGTGGATCGCCACCCGGTGGATCGCCACTGAGGAGACAGCCGTTTGCATCCCAACCAGCAGGGTCACGTGGGAGTGGGCCATGCCCACGAACGGGACCTGCACTGTTAGCGAGGTTGCGTTCACGGGCATGGCCCGTTCCCACAAAGCCACGATGGCGAGAAGCGGTGCCCCTCCTAGACGAGCATCTGTCGCAGCTCGCGACAGTCACGAGCATGCAATTCGGTCAACTCCGGCCAGAGATTGTCCGGCAGGTTGACCAGCACCCCGCGAGCGCCTGCGGCCTTCGCGCATTCCAGATCGAAACGGTAGTCACCGACCATCACCAGCGTCTGCGGCGCAACCTGCCATTTGTTGGCCAGGTGCAGCAGACCGCCGGGGTCGGGTTTTGGCGGTGCTTCGTCGCGACCGAGGATGTCTTCGCTGGCGAAGCAGTCGCCCATGCCCACTGCCTGCAGTGTTACCAGCGCCAGCTCGTGGGCGTTGCGCGTCAGCACGCCGAGCTGGCAGCCGCGGTCCTGCAGTTCATGCAGCAGGTCGAGCGCACCCGGTGCGGGTTGCGCCGCGTAGGCCAGTTCGCGCTCGTGCTCCAGCAACCAGGCACGCTTGCTCGCGGCCTCGTCAGCCGGCAAAGCGGCGAGGTGATGGAGGATGTCGTCTTCCTGGGGAATCTCCAGTGCACGCTTGATCGCCAGGAAGTCATGCACGGCGATGGTCAGGGTGCCGTCCATGTCGAACACCCAGTGGCGTGCGGTGGAGAGCGTCATCTCAAGTCCTCTCGCACCCGGATCAGCCCTTCCTGGGCCACCGACGCCACCAGCTCGCCTGCGCGGTTAAAAATACTGCCACGGGCGAAGCCGCGGGCATTGCCCGTCCAGGGGCTATCCATGGAATACAGCAGCCAGTCATCGGCACGCACTTCGCGGTGGAACCAGATGGCATGGTCGAGGCTCGCCAGCTGGATGAATTTGCTCCAGAAGGAAACGCCGTGGGGCTGCAGCGCCGTGCTGACGAAGTTGAAATCCGAAGCGTAGGCCATCAGGTATTTATGCACTGCAGGGTTGTCCGGCAGCGTGCCGGCAGCCCGGAACCACACGTGGCGGATCGGCTCGATGGGCTGTGGGTTGAGCGGGTCCAGCAGCGTCACCGGGCGAATCTCGATGGGCTTGGGCCGGCGCAACTTCTCCACCACACTTGGAGGGACCAAGCTTTCGAGCCTGTGCAGCAGCTCCCTTTCGCTGGGCAGGTTCTCCGGTCCTTCCACATCAGGCATTGGCAACTGGTGCTCGTAGCCGGTTTCATCAACCTGGAACGAAGCGCTGCAGGTGAAGATGGTCTTGCCCTTCTGGATGGCGCTGACGCGACGCGTAGAGAAGCTGCCGCCATCACGCACTCGGTCGACGTCATACACCACCGGCAGATGGGCGTCACCGGGGCGCAGGAAGTAGCCGTGAATCGAGTGCACATGCCGCTCAGGCACCACCGTCTGGCTCGCCGCCGACAGCGCCTGGCCGATCACCTGACCACCGAACAGCTGCGGGAAACCCAGATCCTGACTGTTGCCGCGGAACAGGTTTTCCTCGATGCGTTCCAGCGACAGCAGGCTCACCAGGGTATCGAGTGTCTCGGTCATGCACATTTCCTTTCCGGCGAAGGCCCATTCAGGCAAATGCGGAGATTTTACGGTTTAAACCGAACAGGCTCCAGCTAACCGGCCAGACGGCGTCTGCGGTGCCTTGAGCGTGCCGTGACCAAGCCGGCATACTGTTGCCGATTGCGAGCGACCGAGACGGACGCAGTGCAATGAATGTCTTCAGGCGCCAATCGATGCCCTTGCCACTGGTGTTCCACGACGACTACAGCCCGCCGCTGCCACCGGGACACCGCTTCCCGATGGAGAAATTTCGTCTGTTGCGCGATCACTTGGTCGACAGCGGCCTGACCACCAACGCGGCGATTCTGCGCCCCGAGCTGTGCGCAACCGACGTGCTTGCTCTGGCCCATGACCGCGCCTATATCGAGCGCTATTGCAGCGGCGACATGGGCCGCGACGAACTGCGCCGCCTGGGCCTGCCCTGGAGCCCGCAACTGGCGCAGCGCACCGTGCGCGCCGTGGGCGGCTCACTGCTGGCCGCCGACCTGGCCCTTGAGCATGGTCTGGCCTGCCATCTGGCCGGCGGCACACACCACGCCCACTACGACCATGCCTCCGGCTTCTGCATCTTCAATGACCTGGCGATCATCGCCCTGTCGCTACTGGAAAGCGGCCGCGCTGGCCGTGTGCTGATCTTCGATTGCGACGTGCATCAGGGCGATGGCACCGCGCGCATCCTCGAACACGTGCCAGACGCGGTGACCGTGTCGCTGCACTGCGAGAAGAACTTTCCTCTGCGCAAAGCCCGCAGCGACTGGGATATCGAGCTGGCGCCAGGCATGGGCGATCTGGAGTACCTCAAGGTGGTGAACGACACACTGAGCTACCTGCTGCCGCTGTACCAGCCGGATCTGGTGCTCTACGACGCCGGGGTCGACGTTCACCGCGACGATACCCTCGGCCTGCTCAACCTCAGCGACGAAGGCTTGGCAATGCGCGACAGCACCGTCATCGATCACTGCCTGGGCCGTGACATTCCGCTGATCGGTGTAATCGGCGGCGGCTACGACAAGGACCGCGCCCTGCTCGCCCGCCGCCATGCGCAGCTGCATTTCAGCGCTGCCAGGGCCTGGAATCGTCACGGCCTGCGTTGATTGCCCAATCAGTTCAGCGCCCATGACCCGCTCCGGCGCAGCCGTTACAATGCCCGCTCCGCAACTGCCCGGCCATCGCCATGACCTCTGCTGCTCCTCGCATCGCCATCATCGGTGGCGGCCCTGCCGGGCTGATGGCTGCCGAGGTGCTCAGCCAGGCCGGCGTCGCGGTTGATCTCTATGACGCCATGCCCTCAGTCGGGCGCAAGTTCCTGCTGGCCGGCGTCGGCGGCATGAATATCACCCATGCCGAGGACTTCGCTGCCTTCGTCGATCGTTATCGCCAGCGCGCCGATGACCTGCGCCCGCTGCTGGAGGCCTTCTCGCCGAACACGCTGCGCGAGTGGATTCACGGCCTGGGCATCGACACCTTCGTCGGCAGCTCCGGTCGCGTGTTTCCCACCGACATGAAAGCTGCGCCATTATTGCGCGCCTGGCTCAAGCGGCTACGTGAGCACGGCGTGCAGCTCCACACGCGCCAGCGCTGGCTGGGGTGGAACAAGAAAGGTCAGCTGCGTATCGCCGGCCCACATGGCGAAACGCAGCTGGAGCCCGCCGCCACCCTGCTCGCCCTGGGCGGCGGCAGCTGGTCGCGGCTGGGCTCCGATGGCGCCTGGGTGCCGCTGCTGCAGACGCGTGGCGTGAGCGTCGCACCGCTGCAACCGGCCAACTGTGGGTTCGAGGTTGCAGGCTGGAGTGCGCACCTTGTGGAGAAATTCGCCGGCGCACCTTTGAAGACAGTCAGCCTCGCCTTGCCCAACGAAACCCCACGCAAGGGCGAGTTCGTCCTCACCGCGACCGGCATCGAAGGCAGTCTGGTCTATGCGTTGTCAGCGGACATCCGGGAAACGATCAACGCGTCTGGCTCGGCCACCGTACTGCTCGACCTGCTGCCGGATCGCACCCAGGCGAACATCGCCGCGGCCCTGGCCAAACCACGAGGCTCGCAGTCCATGGCCAAGCACCTGCATCGTCAGTTAAAGCTGGATGGCGCCAAGGCCGCGTTGCTGCGCGAACTGACCGCTGCCGAAACCTTTCAGGACCCTCAAGCGCTTGCGACCAGTATCAAGGCTCTGCCGATTAAACTCGTTCGTCCGCGTCCGCTGGACGAAGCCATCAGCAGCGCCGGCGGCGTGCCCTTCGAAGCACTGAATGAAAACCTGATGCTACGCCAGCTGCCCGGCGTGTTCTGCGCCGGCGAAATGCTCGACTGGGAAGCGCCCACCGGCGGTTATCTGCTTACCGCCTGCTTTGCATCCGGGCGTGCCGCCGCCGTGGGGGTGTTGCGCTGGCTGAAGCGGCATTGAGGCAAGAACAAGCAGTCTCTCCAACAGGTACAGCCGCCCTCAGGGGATCGGATTGCCCAGCCCCGGCTCGTTCGGATTATCAAGATCCGGCCTGCCGGGGTCCTGTATATCTGGACCGATGCCGGGTCGGTCGACGGGCCCGCCGGGATCCCGGACGTCTGGATTATCGGTGTTGAAGTCCGGGTCAGGCGCCTTGACAGGAGGCTGGTCCTGGTCAGGCACGAGCTGCTGGTTATGAAGCCTGTCGAGGGGATCGATACTCATGGTTCACCTCCGGTCGAGCCGGGAATGGCTCATTGTGTTTGAGCCAATTCGACATGGATGGTGCGCGCCGCAGGTCGCATTCCAGTTCGCCATTCGCAATTTGAAAGCATGGGACTGCCCATGCTCATCGGATAACATGCGGACCGATCACGGGTTCAGCCTGGCAACGCCCAGCGTGTAATCCTTCCAAACACACCGCGACACATCTTCAACCAGGCTCCATTCATATGCATTACAGACCAGAGCCCGCGGCATGACCAACGCCGAAACGACGTTGCATCTTTTCAACCGTCACTCCGTGTGGGCCGGCTTCAAGAAGCTTGCCCCGGTCTCCCTGTTCGTCGTGATATTCGGCGCGGCCTTCGGCCTCGCGGCCGTACAAACGGGGCTGGATGAGTCGGTGATCCTCGCGATGAGCACGCTGGTCTTCGCCGGCGCCTCGCAATTTGCGGCGCTGGAACTGTGGGGACCCCAGGTGCCGTTGCTCACACTCGTGATTACCGTGTTTGCCATCAACGCCCGCCATCTGCTGATGGGGGCAACGCTCTATCCGTGGCTACGCCATCTGCCACCGTCGCAGCGCTACGGCGTCATGCTCATGGCTTCCGATGCCAACTGGGCGATGGCCATGCAGGCATTCAATAGCAGGCAACCGGGCATTGGGCTTCTGCTGGGCGGCGGCCTCGCCCTTTGGGCATCCTGGGTATTGGGCACCTGGCTGGGTGTCCACTTCGGCGGCGCCATTGAAGACCCCCGGAGTCTGGGCCTGGATATGGTGATGGGCTGCTTTCTGCTGGCCATGGTGGTGGGCGGGGAAAAGAACCTGCGCATGCTGATGATCTGGATCGCAGCTGCCTGTGCATCCTTGCTGGCCTACTGGTACTTGCCGGACAACAGCCATGTCGTGGTGGGCGCACTGGCAGGCGGCGTGACAGGGATATTCTGGCCGGAGAAAAGACGTGAGCATTGAAACTACCGGGGCCGGCGCACTGATTCTGGTGCTGGTCATGGCAGGCGTGACGCTGGCAACACGCTGGGGCGGCGTTTATGTGATGTCGTTCGTGCCCATCGGCTACCGGGTGAAGCAGTTCATTGGTGCCATGTCCGGCTCGGTGCTGGTGGCGCTGCTGGCCCCCATGGCGCTTGAGGGCGACAACGGCGCCAGACTGGCCTTGTTGGCCACGGCTGCCACCATGCTGCTACTAAAAAAGCCGCTACCGGCAATCGCCGCCGGCATCCTGACCGCGGCGCTGGCCAGGCAGTTTTGACGTGGCAATGAGGCACGGGCTCTCGACTGAATAACCTGACGCCGGCCTGATCGCTTATACGCGGCCAACCCGCATATTGATGGGCCAGGAAATCGACCGCCTGCTCTCAGCATCGCCCCAGGTCTGCGCCAGATCGCTTGCGAAGCGATGCAGGATGTCGGCTCGCCCGGCCTCTTGCGCCTGACGCACGGCTGACCAGGTCGCGATGTAGCCGAGGAACTCGTTCAGGTTCCAATCAAGACGGATCAGCATGGCGGGCGAGGCAATCGGCTCGAAGGGGAAATCGAGCGTGGCGTAGCCGCTATCGACCAGCCGGCGCTCAGCCGGCCAATAGGGGCCGATCTCCTGCCAGTAGAACTGCTGGAAGCGGGCATCCAGCTCTGCGTCCAGCTGTAGAACGCCGTAGCTGGTCAGCGCCAGCACGGCGCTGGGCATCGCGACTCGGCGCACTTCGGCGTAGAAGGCAGGCAGATCGAACCAATGCGCGGCCTGTGCGGCAGTGACAAGGCTCGCGCTGCGATCCGGCAACGGCATTCCTTCCGCCGGGGCGCACAGATAAGTGACGTTTGCCTGTGGCGCGGCATGCGTCAGCTGATCGGCACTCGGATCAAGTCCCGTGACAGATGAGAAATATTTGGCGAGCTGCCCGGTGAGTTGGCCATTTCCGCAGCCGACATCTACCGCGAGCTGGGTATCTGGCGCAATCGAGGCAAGGAATTCGGCAAGTTCGGGAGGGTATTCCGGCCTGAAACGCGCGTAGGCTTGCCCGCCTTGATCGAACCAGTTTTTCGGACTGCTCATCGACTGACCTCTATTCACGCGCGCTTCATCATTGCACCCGACGCCACCTAACGGCGGCGCTTTAACGCTTCTTCGCCGGCTTCGCTCCGCCGAGACTGGGCACCTTGCGAATCGGCTTGGCATTGGGTTTTTCGCTTTCATCGAACCAGTTGCCCAGGTGGATCTTGCCCTTGGCAGCACCCTCCTTCGGCTTCTTGGGTTTTTTCGGCTTCTTGATGATCTGACCGCCGAGGGTGGTGGTCGGCACCCGGTGATCGGGCACGAAACCCAGCTCGTCATGACGCGGCAGAACCTGCTGGATCAGGGTTTCGATGGCGGCCAACTGATCGACTTCATCGGCGCTGACCAGGGAAATCGCTTCACCCGTGGCCCCAGCGCGGCCAGTACGACCGATGCGGTGTACGTAGTCTTCGGCGACGATGGGCAGATCGAAGTTGACCACCTGCGGCAGGTCGTGGATATCCAGTCCGCGGGCGGCCACATCGGTGGCGACCAGGATCTGTACCTCACCGGCCTTGAAGCGTTCCAGCGCACGCATACGGCTGGCTTGCGGCCTGTCGCCGTGAATCGCCTCGCTGGCAATGCCCTGGGCCTGAAGTTCCTCGGCAAGCTGATCGACGCCCTTGCGCGTCTTGACGAACACCAGCACCTGGCCCCAGCGCTTTTCCGCCAGCAGGTGCAGGAAAAGTTCGCTCTTGCGCTTCTTGTCCACCGTCACCAGCCACTGCTTGACGGTCTTCGCCGCGGCGTTACGCGGACTGACCTCGATGGTCAGCGGATCGCGCAGCAGCTCTCGGGCCATCTGCCGGATGGGATCGGAGAAGGTCGCGGAGAACAGCAGCGTCTGCCGTTTGCGTGGCAGTGCGCTGAACAGGTCATCCAGTTCTTCGGAGAACCCCAGGTCAAGCATGCGGTCGGCTTCATCCAGCACCAGCGCCTGGACCTGATCGAATTTCACCGCGTTCTGCCGGTACAGATCGAGCAGCCGACCGGGCGTCGCCACCAGCACATCGATGCCTTTACGCAGCGCCATCATCTGCGGGTTGATGCTGACGCCGCCGTATACCGCATAGGTACGCAACGGCAGGTGCTGCCCGTAGACACGAAAGCTTTCATGTACCTGTTCGGCCAGTTCGCGGGTTGGCACCAGCACCAGTGCACGCACCGAATTGCTCGCCACCTTGGCACCTTCCATGGTCAGGCGTTGCAACAGCGGCAGGGCGAAACCGGCGGTCTTGCCGGTGCCGGTCTGCGCGGCGGCCATCAGGTCGCGGCCCTTGAGCACGGCGGGAATGGCCTTGGCCTGGACCGGCGTTGGCGTGGTGTAGTCGAGGGATTCGAGCGTGCGCAGCAGCGGATCGATCAGGCCCAGGGTGGCGAAGGTCATGGTGCAAACCGGCAAGGGGAACGAGGGCGCAAGTTTACGCGTAAACCCCGCAGTACGTAGCCTGGATTAGCCGTAGGCGTAATCCGGGGAGCCAAAGGCGATACAGCTTTTGCACGGATGCGTCCCGTGCTGTTAGGCCGCGGAACACCGCAGGCGCGCGGTATGCGACGGAAACGCCTACGGCGGTTCCATCCTACAAAAACCATGCCGGTGATGAGTCGAGCAGGTGCGGCACCACGGCAGCTAGCGCAGCAGCAGCCTGCCTTCGATGGGCACATAGCGTGTGGCGGCGCGGATCAGCGATTGCGCCGTCAGCCCCGGCACGCCATAGGCCGTGGCCTCGCCGCCGCCGGCGCGTACACGGTCGAGCAGCAGGTCGAAATCGCCGTCGCCGGAGGCCAGCACGATTTCATCCACACGCGCCGCGGCATCCAGCACGTCGATGGTGATGCCCACGTCCCAGTCGCCCTTGGCGGAGCCGTCGCTGCGCTGGATATAGGGCTTGAGCCTCACCGTAAAACCAAGGTTGCGCAGGATCTGCTGGAATTGCTGCTGCTTGGCGTCGCCACGCTCGATGGCATAGGCATACGCCTCGACGATTTCGCCGCGCGCGCTGACTTCATTCCACAGGGCTGCATAGTTGAAGTGGCAACCGTGTGCCTGGCGCACCGTGTAATAGAGATTCTGCACATCGGCAAACAGGGCAATCTTCTTCACGCAGTGGCCTGGGTCAGGAAAGGGCTGGCCAGTATGGACGGCAAAATCGCGCCTGTCCTGCGTTGCGGTCTTGTTAAAGTACGCGCCTGTTTTTCGAGACCCTATCGACGTGAACGTATTTTCCATCCTCCGTGACGCCTGGTACTTCTACTCCCGCAACCTGCCCGGCATCGCGCGGCTCTGCCTGCCGCTGATTCTGCTGGAAAGCTGCGTCAGGCTGATGATCGAGCACTGGCTGGGCCAGAACGCGCTGCCCGCGCAGGAATTGCTGACCGGGATACTCTTCTATCCCCTGTATGTCGGCGCGCTGATCCTGTTTCTCGACGCCCGCAGCCGCGGCCATGATCCCGCTGCACGCGAGGTATGGGCGCGGGTGCTGCCCCTGTGGCCCTCACTGGCGGTGCTCGCCGCGCTGGGAACGCTGCTGATCGTGCTTGGCGCCTCGCTGTTCGTGCTGCCGGGGCTCTGGGTGATGGTGAAAATCGCCTTTGCCGAATACCTGCTGATGCTGCGCGGGTTGAGTCCACTGGCAGCGTTGAAGGAAAGCTTCGCTCAGACGCGCGGGCATTTCCTGCTGATACTCGGCTGCATGCTCGTGGTGTTGCTGCCGGTGTGGCTGCTCGAAGCCTGGCTCGCCACACAGTTCTGGGGCGATGCCACGCCGCCTGCAGCGCTGGCGATTCTGGTCGATGGCGGTGTCGGGATGATTCAGCTGCTGGCCACAGTGGTGGTGTTCCGCTGCTTCATGCTCTGCGGCGATTCAGACCGATGAATTCGCACCCACAGGATGAGTGCGTACAAAAGTAAGCGGACTTGTCCGCGAGCTTTATGCAGCCCCGTGAAAAGCTCGCGGGCAAGCCCCCTCCTACAGGTACGGCGTGTACCGGGGCACTGTGGGAGCGGTTTCAACCGCGAATGCTGCTGCCTGCCAGTCGCGGCAACAGCAAATGCTCGAACAGACGCGGAAAGCAGCGCGCCACCAACCGGGCGCGCCAGTCCAGGTTGGACAACACCAGCAGCCGACGCCGTTTCAGCGCGCCCTGAAAGATGGATTCGGCCACATCCTGCGGCGACGCCACGCGGCCCACGGCCAGCACTGGCTGCGGCGCGGTTGAGCCATCACCGACCAGCACGTTCTTGCGCAGGTCAGTGGCGGTATAACCGGGGCACACCAGCATCACGTTGACGCCAGTGCCGTCGAGTTCACCGCGCAGGGTTTCGAACAGGCCGTGCAGGGCATGCTTGCTGGCATTGTAGGCGGCACGATCAGGCACCGGCGCATATTGCGAAAGCGAACTGAGCACGATGATCTGCCCGCTGCGCGCCGTCAGGCTCGGCAGAGCCGCCTGGGTGCAATGCAGCGCGCCATAAAAATTCACCGCCATGATCCGCTCGAACACCTTCAGGCTGGTGTCGGCGACGCGGCTGCGATGGGTAATGCCGGCGTTATTGACCAGCACATCGATCCCGCCGAAACGCTCCACCACCAGCGTAACGGCCTGCTGCACCGCCACCGCATCCGACACATCGCAGCACAGCCCCAGCGCCTCGGCGTTGTGCCGGTCAGCCAGATGCTGCACCAGACCGTCGAGGGCGTTCTGCTCCAGATCGAAGATCACCAGCCGCGCACCGGCCTGGGCCATGCGCTCTGCCAGCGCGCGGCCAATGCCCGCACAGCCCCCCGTGATCAGCACCACCTTGCGGTCGAACACCTTGCTGGCAAATACCTTGCGCCGCATAAACCACTCCATCCGGTCCTGAATTCGGCCACCCGGCCAACCCCTGCCAAGCCGGGCGCACTCAGCGCAAGCATAGCCAGCCCGCGGCCTCTTCGCGACTGCCCTGACGTTACTGTCCGCGTGGCTTGGCCCTGGCGGTGGGTTCGGCGATCAGCGGGTCATCCGGCCAGTAGTGCTTCGGGTAACGACCCTTCAAATCCTTCTTCACCTCGGCGTAGGTATTGGCCCAGAAGCTCGCCAGATCCTGTGTCACCTGCACCGGCCTGCGCGCCGGTGACAGCAGGTGCAGCTTGACGGTCAACCGTCCTCCGGCAATGCGTGGCGTATCAGCCAGACCGAACAGCTCCTGCAGCCGTACCGCCAGTACCGGCGGCTGCTCGCTGTAATCCAGACGAATGCGCGAGCCGGACGGCACGCCAATGGCGCTTGGCGCCTGCTCCTCCAGGCGCTGCGGCAGTGGCCAGGGCAGCAGTGTGGCGAGCATGGCCTTCATGTCCAGCTGGGCAAAATGCGCCAGCCGCGAGACCTTGCCCAGATACGGCAACAGCCAGTCTTCCAGCCGCGCCAGCAAGGCTGAATCACTGACGTCTGGCCAGTCACTGTCGCTGCTCTGGTCATGGCTCAGTTGCCGCAGCAGGGCGATGCGCGCCTGCCACTGACGCAGTTCGGGTGTCCAGGGCAGCAGTTCCAGCCCCTTGCGCCGCACCAGGTCGAGCAATGCCTGACTGCGCGCCGCTTCATCGAGCCCCGGCAGCGCTTCACGGCTCAGGGTCAGCTCGCCAACCCGACGCTGGCGCTCGGCACGCAGCACGCCCTCGCGTTCGTCCCAATCCAGCTCGTCGTGCTGGCTGACCAGCTCTGCCAGCACGCCATCGAACAGCGCCGGGTCCAGCGCCACCGCACGGTAGATGCGTTCCTCGCGCCGCCCCTGCTGGCTGCCGAGTTCGGCGATCACCAGCCAGGGCTCCTTCATCAGCCCGTCCGGCTCGCCAAACTGCGCAGCTCGTCCATTGGCCAGGCGGTATTCACCGCCGCCTTCGCGCCGCTGGCGGGCTACGCGGTCGGGATAGGCAAAGGCCAGCAGCGCTGCCAGGGCGTGCGCCTCGCCCAGCGCCGCTCCGGCCGTATTCGTCCGCTCGCGCAGCAGACTGCGAAATTGCCGGGCCAGTTGGCGTACCCGCTGCACAGCACCGCCACGACCGCTCGCCAGCTGCTGCAGGCGCAGGCTCAGATCAGCCCCGGCATCGCGCAGGATGTCGCGCTCGGCCAGCAGTGCGGCGACATCCGCCGCCAGCGCAGCGACGCCCAAATCCTGACCGCGCAGCAGCATATGCGCCAGACGCGGGTGGGTGGGCAATCCGGCCATGGCCTGGCCTTGAGTGGTCAGCTGCCAGCCACCGCGCGCGTTGCGCCGCAGTGCACCCAGCCGTTCCAGCAACGCCTGCGCCTGGGCATAGGCGGCAGCCGGGGGACGATCGAGCCAGCTCAGCTCGTCCGGCTCGACACCCCAGCGCGCCAGTTGCAGGGCAACACCCGCCAGATCCGCCTGGAGAATTTCCGCCTCACCGTAGGCACTCAGTTGTGCATGCTGGTCTTCGGACCACAGCCGATAGCAGGCACCCGGCTCCAGACGCCCGGCCCGCCCGGCACGCTGGGTGGCCGAGGCTCGGGAGATGCGCCGGGTGTCCAGCCGCGTCATGCCGCTGCCGGGGTCGAACCGTGGCACCCGCGCCAGGCCGGCGTCCACAACCACCCGCACGCCTTCGATGGTCAGGCTGGTCTCGGCGATATTGGTGGCCAGCACCACCTTGCGCTGGCCGGGCGGCGGCGGATCGATGGCGGCGCGCTGAGCGGCCAGTTCCAGTTCGCCATGCAGGGGACAGAGCAGGATATCCGTGCGAGCGGCCAGCTGTTCGGCCAATGCCTCATTGACCCTGCGGATTTCCGCCTGCCCCGGCAGAAACACCAGCAGGCTGCCGCCCTCTTCTTCCAGTGCCTGCAACACCGTCTGCACCACGCGCGGCTCGATGCGCTCCCCAGCCTGGTATGGCCTGCTCCAGCGCAGCGCCACCGGGTACATGCGCCCGTCACTGCGCACCACCGGCGCATCGTCGAGCAGCGTCGACAAACGCTCGCCCTCCAGCGTGGCCGACATCAGCAGCACCTTGAGCGGCTCGTCGCGCAGCAGCATGCGGGCATTGAGGGTCAGCGCCAGGGCCAGGTCGGCATCCAGACTGCGCTCGTGGAATTCGTCGAATATCACCAGCCCGACATCCTCCAGCGCCGGATCGTCCTGCAAACGGCGGGCGAGAATGCCTTCAGTGACCACCTCGATACGCGTCTTCGGCCCGATCTTGCTGTCGAGCCGAATGCGATAGCCAACCGTTTCCCCCACCTGCTCGCCCAGCTCGCTAGCCAGCCTTTCGGCGGCGGCCCGTGCAGCCAGCCGACGCGGTTCGAGCATGATGATCGACTGCCCGGCCAGCCAGGGCTCGTCCAGCAAGGCCAGCGGCACGCGGGTGGTCTTGCCGGCGCCGGGCGGTGCTTCCAGCACGACTTCGTCTCGACATTGCAGGGCCTGACGCAGCGCTGGCAGGGCCTGTTCGATGGGCAAGGGGCTCATATGCACTCCGCGATCGGGGCGCGCATTATAAGGGAAGACGATAAAAGCGCCGGGGGCAGATACCCGCTGCTTCAGCTGGCCTTCAGCCGCCAGCTGACGCTCCGAACAAGGCGCCATTCGACCTGTCTGATAGCACGCAAATATCAACGTCTGTAGGTATAGTTGCGACACTTTTTCAGGAGGTCCTTATGCGTACTCGTTCCCGTGTCATCGGCGGCGTGCTGGCCGTTTCCCTGTTCACCCAACTGACCGCCTGCGGCACGCTGTTCTACCCGGATCGTCGCGGGCAGATCGAGGGTAAGATCGACCCGGCGATCGCCGCGCTCAACGCCATCGGCCTGCTGTTCTACGTGATCCCCGGCTTGATCGCCTTTGGTATCGACTTCGCCACCGGCGCGATCTATTTCCCCGACGATCAATTCTCGATGGCGCCTGAAAAACTGCAGGAGGCCATTGGTGCCGACGGCCAGATCGACAGGCTGCGCCTGAAAGCCATCATCGAGGAACAGACCGGTCGCAGCCTGCCGCTGGACGATCCGCGCCTGATCCGGCATGACGGCAGCATTGAGCAGCTTGCAGCCTTCGGCCTGCAGCCGGCTGCCTGACCCCGCACCCGATGAGCATCAACGCCGACCACGCCCGCCTGTTGCGCCGCGCCAGCAGCGCGGCACTGGCGACTGCCATAGTGCTGGCCCTGAGCAAGGCGGTGGCGTGGTGGCTGAGTGGTTCGGTGAGCCTGCTGGCCGGCCTGACAGACTCGTTGCTCGATGGTGCCGCCTCACTGCTCAACCTGCTGGCAGTGCACTACTCGCTGCGCCCCGCCGACGAGGATCACCGCTACGGCCACGGCAAGGCCGAGGCATTGGCAGGGCTCGGCCAGGCTGCATTCATCTGCGTCAGCGCGATTCTGGTCGGGGTGCAAGGCGTCGACCGTATGCTGCATCCTCAGCCGTTGGGCGCGCAGGGCGTGGGCATCGCGGTGATGCTGCTCTCGCTGGTGATGACGGCACTGCTGCTGGGCTATCAGCGGCACGTGGTGAAAGTGACCCACTCCACGGCCATCCGCGCCGATTCGCTGCATTACCGCTCCGACCTGCTGCTCAACGCCAGCATCCTGCTTGCACTGATCCTCGCCGGCTTCGGCTGGGAACGGCTCGACGCGCTGTTCGGCATCGCCATCGCGTTCTACATCTTCTGGAGTGCGGTGAGCATCGTCCGCGAAGCCGGCGCGGTGCTGATGGATACCGAGCTGTCACCCGAGATCAGCGCACACATGCAGCAACTGGTATGTGAAGTACCCGGCGTACACGGCTGCCACGATTTTCGCACGCGCATTTCCGGTACGCGCTGGTTCGTCCAGATGCACCTGGAGTTGCCGGGCGAACTGCCACTGTCACAGGCGCACGACCTGTGCGTGGCGGTCGAGCATGCCATTCATGACCGATACCCCAATGCCGAGGTACTGGTGCATGCCGACCCGCTGGAGGTGGCTCCACCACGCCGTTGACTCGCTCCGGCACTCTCGGCGCGGCACTTGTCCCGCACGCTTGCCGGCTGCTGCCGCCGCTTATGCCGCCGTTCAAGCCGTCTGCGTATCCCTCACAATGCTTCCGTCCACCAGCTCGATACTGCGTCGGCAACTGCCCGACAGCCGTGGATCATGGGTCACCACCAGCACGGCGCAGCCGAATTCCCGGTTGATCTCGCGGAACAGCTCGAACACCTGCTCAGCCGTGCGGGTATCCAGGTTGCCGGTTGGCTCGTCGGCCAGCAGCAGGGCTGGCCGCGTAACCAGTGCGCGGGCAATCGCAACCCGCTGTTGCTGACCGCCGGACAACTGGCCGGCGCGCTTGCAGCCAAAGCCCTCCAGCCCGACCTGGGCCAGCAGTCGCTCGGCCAGCTGCACATCTTCGGCGCCTGGTTTGCCGCAGCGGATCATCAGTGGCATCAGCACGTTGTCGAGGACGCTGAACGCCGAGATCAGGTGATGGAACTGAAACACGAAACCGATGGTTTCGTTGCGCAGCCGGGTCCGGGTTTCGTCATCCAGCGTGCGCGTCGCCCGGCCCATCAGGTACAGCTCGCCAGCGCTGGGCGAGTCGAGCAGGCCGATGATATTCAGCAGCGTGCTCTTGCCCGAGCCGCTGGGGCCGATCAATGCGGTCAGCTCGCCACTCGACACGCACATGTCGATGCCCCGCAGGACTTCCTGCTCCTGAGGCGTGCCAGGGTTGTAGACCTTGCGCAGCCCTTTCAGGCGCAGCACTTCATGAACGTCAGACATAACGGATCGCCACTGCCGGATCGTAACGGGCCGCGCGACGGGCGGGCGCGACGGCGGCCAGCACGCCGGTCAGCGTGGCCACCAGCATGGCCGACAGCAGCAGGCCCGACGAGACCTCGATCACGAACAGCCTCGGCCCGAACAGATTGAACACCTGGATCAACCCCCAACCCACCAGTCCGCCAAGGGCCGAACCGGCCAGCCCGAGCAGCCCGCCTTGCAGCAGAAACACGCGCATCACCTGGCTGCGCGGGCTGCCCATGGCGCGAAGGATGCCGATCTCCCGGGTGCGCTGGACAACACTGACCGCCAGCACGCTGGCGATACCGAAGGCCACGGAAAGCCCGACAAATATGCGGATCATCTCGGTGGTCATGCTCTGGGAACGCAAGGCATTGAGCAGCTGGCCATTGGTGGCCATCCAGCTTTCCGCCTGCATGCCGGTGAGACGGGCCATGCGCTCGGCAACCTTCTCGGCGGCAAAAATGTCCTCGACGGTCAGGTCGATCTGCGTCACCCCGCCGGGCAGATCGAGCAGAATCTGCGCCTGACGCAGGTCCAGATAGACATAGCGGGCATCCAGCTCGCGCACGCCCAGCTCGAAGATACCGGCCACCCGCACCACCCGCTCGCGCCCCTCTCCACCATCCAGCCGCAGCTTGTCCCCGACGCTCAGCCCCAGTTCACGGGCCAGCTCGGCGCCGAGGGCCACCTGGTCGCCTTCGGCAACGAAACGGCCTGCCACCAGATCACGGGCTACGGGCACAATGCGTTGATAACGCTCCGGATCGATACCCATCAGCGCGATAGAAGCGCGCGCCTGACCGCGACGGGCAATCGCCGGTCCCGTGGCCAGCGGCGACACCGCCCGCACGCCGGGCTGTCCATCAAGCAGGTCGCGCAGCGCCTGCCAGTTGCTCAGCGAACGCAGCCGCTGGGCGCGCGGGCTGTGCAGCACCAGTGCGACGGCGTTGTCCGACGCCGGGAGTACGCGGTTGACCTCGTCGGGCATTTCGATCTTCAAATGTGCCTGGGTGCCAAGGGTGCGTTCAATGACATTGCTCTGCAGGCCGCTGATCAGGGCCGTGATGAACACGATCACCGCCGAACCCACGGCGATGCCTACCATGATCAGCAGCGTTTGCAGCCGGTTGTCGAGCAGAAAGGCCAGAGCGATCTTCCACTCGAGCCAGAGGGCGTTCAGCCAGCGCATGGCTTACTCCGCACCTGGCAACGGCAATCGTTGAAAGCGGATGCGCTGGTCGGGCTCAGCGACGACGTTCAATACCCGGTCGCCCGGCGCCAGGCCCTCGCGCACTTCGCTCAGCGCGTCACTGCGCAGGCCCAGACGCACCCGCGTGCGGCTGACGGTGCCGTCATCGGCAACGCGCAGTACCTGAGCCTGATCGCCATCGCGAGCCAGCAGGGCATCGTTGCCAATCACCAGTGCGCGTTCCAGACGCGCGGTTTCGATATTCACCGACACACTCATGCCCTGACGCAGGAAATCCGCCTCGTCGAGCAGCTCCAGGTGCACGTCCAGCGTCCCCTGAGCCGGATTGACGGCGGGAGCCAGGTAGCTGACACGCGCGTTGAGCACACGCTCGGGCCAGGCATCCGGAATCACCCAGGCCGGCTGATCGAGGGCGACCGCGCCCAGATTCTTTTCATCCAGCGGCAGCAGAATCTCACGGCTGTCGTCGCGGGCAATCTCCAAGAGCACATCGCCAGGGCGCACCAGGTCTCCCGGCTCCACATTGCGGGTCTGCACAGTGCCGGCGTGCGCGGCATGGATGCGCGTGCGTGACAGCGCAATGCGGGCCTGCTCGACCCGCTGGCGGGCCTGATGGGCTTCGGCACCATCAGCTACCAGCGCGTCGCGTTGCAGCCGGGCGCGGTCGCGGCCCACGCGGGCAGTGGTTTCCACCTGGCGCGCCTGTTCCAGCGCCTCGGCGGAGAGCAGCCCGCGCGCATGCACGGTCTCGCGGCGCTCCCGCTCGCGCACGGCCTGTTCCAGCCGGCTTTGCGCATCGCGCAGCTGCACCTCGGCCTGGGGCCGGCTGGAATCGGTCAACTGGCGCAGAGCGGCTTCGGCCTCACGCAGCCGCGCCTGCTGTTCGTCATCGCGCAGCTCGACCAGCAGGTCACCCATTTCGACACGATCGCCTTCACGCACGAGGCGGGCCTTGACCACCCCGGTGAGTTCGCTACCGACCCGCGCCAGGGACTTGCTGGACACCTCACCGCTGGCCACTACCCGCTGCACCAGCGAGCGTTCCTCAAGTTGATAGCCGCTCAACAACGGCCCTTGCCAGGGTCGCCAGAACCACAGCAGCACAGCTAACACGACCAGGCCGAGCAGCAGCCGGAGCAGCGTCTTGGAGGCAATCCGCACGAGGAGAAACTCCCTGTTCCCGGCGCGACAGGTGCCGGTCAGCGGCTAGCCTACACAGCCGTCCGGGGGATTGCACGACTGCTCTGGCGCTGCTTTCGGGGAACAACGGGGATGCCAGAGCGCGCTGGCCTGGCCACCCGAGCCGACCTTCCAGGTGGATTGCGAGAATTGAAGCAGACACTGAAAGGCACCAACGAAAAAGGCCATGCGCGTGCATGGCCTTTTCTCGTTTGGCTGGCTGCGGGTAGCGGCTTCTTCGAACACACGCCTTATGGGCGCTGCGGCCCCGGATCGCTGAACTGGGTAAGGTCAGCGAGGAGGTAGAGGCTGGTTGGCCTCATCTCTTACAGCCGGGAGCGGAAGTTGAGACAAAGCTTACGCCCGCGACCAAGGTGAATGCTTGCGAACATTGCTGAATAAGCTCAATGTTGCGCAACAAAACAAATCCAATCAGCAAATCCTGGCAATCAACAATCGAGACAGGGCAATCATGAGCAAACTCGACCGCTACGACCTTCGTATTCTTTCCGAACTCCAGCACGACTCACGGATTTCCAACCAGGAGCTGGCCGAGCGCATCGGCCTCTCGCCCTCCCCCTGCTCGCGACGGGTCAAGCAGCTGGAAGACGACGGCTACATCGCCCGCCAGGTAGCCCTGCTCGACCGCAAGAAGCTCGGCCTGACCCTGACCGCCTATGTGCTGATCGGCATGGACCGGCATACCCCCGAGCGCTTCGAGCATTTCGAAGGCGTGATCGGAAAATGCCCCGAAGTGCTCGAATGCAGCCTGGTCACCGGTATGGACGCCGACTACCAGCTCAAAGTGGTGGTGCCGGACATGGATCACTACCAGGCCTTTCTGCTGGGCACCCTGACGCGCATCGAAGGCGTCTCCAGCGTGCGCTCCAGCTTCGTGCTGCGCCAGGTTTCATCCAGTACCGAGCTGCCGCTGGAGCACCTGAAAACGGCCAGTCAATCTTCGCCAGGTTGAGTGCTGACACCACCTTTGAGCCATCTGCACAGCCGAGCCCATCGCTGGCGTATAATCGCTGCCGCCTTGCTATGCCCCATGTAAAACCGAGCCTCGCTCGCACCTGAGCGCATAGCTGCTGTCTTATTCGATCAGACCCAGCCATACGGAGCATTCGATGGATCCTGCTGTATTCGAGAAGTGGATGATGATCATCCTGGTCGGCGGACTGATGGCCTTTATGGCCTTCATCATCTGGGATCTGGCGAAAAAATCGAAGGCAGGCCGGCTCGGCACGGCAATTCTGTTCCTGGGACTGGGACTATGCCTGTTCGCCTTCCTGGCCAAGCCGATCATTGGTTACGTCATCGAGGTCTCTCAGGGCATTCCGCACTGATTCATCCGGCGCTGGCGCTACAACCGCGCCGGTACCTCACGCCACTCTCCCGGTTGCAGGCCGTCCAGCGACCAGGGCCCGATGCGCACGCGCACCAGACGCAGGGTCGGCAGGCCTACCGCCGCCGTCATTCTTCTGACCTGTCTATTGCGCCCCTCACGAATTACCAGCTCCAGCCAGCTGGTCGGTACGCTCTTGCGAAAGCGCACTGGGGGGTTGCGCGGCCACAGTGCCGGCTCGTCCAATAAGCGCGCCTCTGCGGGCAAGGTCGGCCCGTCGTTCAGCTCGACGCCCTCACGCAGACGCTGCAACTGCTCCTCGCTCGCCTCACCTTCCACCTGCACCCAGTAGGTCTTGGGCAGCTTGTGCTTCGGGTCGGCGATACGCGCCTGCAAACGGCCATCGTTGGTCAGCAACAGCAGCCCCTCGCTGTCGCGATCCAGCCGCCCTGCGGGATAGACGCCCGGCACCGCGACAAAGGCTTTCAGCGTCGTGCGGCCATCGGCATCATTGAACTGGGTCAGTACGTCGAAGGGCTTGTTCAGCAGTAACAGACGCGGCTCGGCAGGCACGGCACTGGCCTGCCGTCGCTGCGCGACCGGGCGTGATGGGCGAGGACGAGGTGAACGGGCCATGACGAGGCGCTCCAGAGAAGGCCGGCCATGCTAGAAGCTGCCAAAGGACACCGCAAGAAGCGATCCCATGCCTGCCTGGAACGCATACGTTTTGCCTAACCGACACCCGGAACCGTGGCGAATGAATTCGGCAATACAGTGGCAAGGTAAAAGCCGCTGACTATTCCTTGACCTGCATATAGTCTTCGGCCCAGACCATGTATTCCTCTGCCGTCGAATATTTGACCGACAGTTGCGAGGCGTTGAGGTCCGAGGCATCGATCTGGCGCTGCTCGCGCAGGCAGTCGTAGGTCGCCTTGATCGAGGCGAAGTAGGCCGCGTGGCCATTGACCACGATCCGTACGCCCAATGCGGCCAGGCGCTTGTTGTCGCGCAGGTTCGGATTGCCGTAGGTGACCAGCATCAGCGGCACGCTGAGCTTTGCCGAGACCTGTTCGAGCTGCCCGAAATCCTCGATACCGACCAGGCAGATCGCATCGGCACCGGCCTTCTCATAGGCCTGCGCCCGGGCGATCACTTCTTCGAGGCCGATCACCCCGGCGTTGGTGCGGGCGATGATGCACATCTCGGGATCGACGCGCGCCTCCAGCGCTGCACGAATCTTGCCGACGGCCTCGAACATGCCGATCAGGTCGGTGGACTTGCGTCCGAACTTGGCCGGCAACAGGGTGTCCTCGATGGTCAGCGCGGCAATTCCCGCGCGCTCCAGCTCGGTCACGGTGCGCATCACGTTGAGCGCGTTGCCGTAGCCATGATCGGCGTCGGCAATGATCGGCAGGCGCGAGACACGACCGATTCGAGTGGCCTGCTCGACGAATTCGCTGAGCGTGATCAGCGCAAAGTCCGGAGCGGCCAGTACCTGTAGCGAGGCGATCGAGCCGCCAAGAATGCCGACTTCAAACTCAAGATCGGCGGCGATACGCGCCGACATCGGATCGAATACCGAGGCCGTGTGGTAGCAGCTGTCCGAGGTCAGCAGCCGACGGAAATCGCTACGCAAGGTGTGATGAGAAATTCGCTGCATGTGTTTTTCTACCTGATAAAAGCGCACGCAAGGGTCGACTCGCCCTTGTTCGATAAGGGGTTGGAAGCTGCGCGGATGGCCTGACGACACATCCGCTCCGTTTCAATTCATGGGCGCGCCTGCCGACCTTGCACCCAGGCCATGCCAAGACCGCTGGCGATGATGACCGCCATGCCCAGCATCGCGCCGAAGTCCGGCGCATGGCCGAACAGGAGCAAGCCCACCACCCCGGCAAAGATGATCTGCGCATAGGTGAAGGGCGCCAGCATTGCCGCACTGGCGAAGCGGAATGCATGGGTCAGCAGCAGGTGGCCGGTCATCGCCATGGCGCCCAGCGCGGCCATCATCGCCGCGTCCTGCAGGCTCGGTGTACGCCACTCCAGCAGCACCAGTGCGCTGGTCACCAGGGTGCCCACCAGGCTGCTGAGAAAGTTGCTGGTCACCGGATGATCCGTGCCACTGAGCCGCCGCGTCAGCAACTGATACAGGGTGAAGCAGACGGCAGCACCAAAGGGCAGCAGGATCGCCGGGGTAAACAAAGCCCCGCCGGGCCGAACGATGATCATCACCCCCAGCAGGCCGCAACCAACCGCCAGCCACTGGCTGCGGCTGACAGCCTCGCCCAGCATGGCCGAGGCGATGGTCACCAGCAGCGGGGTCAGAAAGATCACCGCCGTGGCCTCGGCCAGCGGGATGAACTTCAGCCCGCTGATAAACAGGATGCTGATGCCTACCAGGCTCAGCCCACGCGCCAGTTGCAGCCAGGGCCGCAGCGTCTGGAAGACCCGACGCCCCATGCGCGGCGTAAACAGCCCGGCCATCAGCACCGTTTGCGCCAGGTAGCGCGCCCAGATGATCACCAGCACCGGATAGAACTGCGTCAGATGCTTGGACAGACCATCATGAGTCGCCAGCAGCAGGCACGCACCCAGAATAAGCAGCACGCCAAGCAGAGGCTTATGGGAGTTGTTCAAGGCGAAATCACGAACTTAGATAGCATCCTAAGCATTATGCCTGTAAATGACCGCTCCGTCAGCGGCTCCCGGACGAGCCACCGCATGGGCAAAGCGGCAACGCTGATTTATAGTCGCCGCCCCGGCTCAGGAACGACCCGCCATGCACACGCCCGCGCTGACCATCGAACGCATCTACCCGCCCCAGTTGGATGCTGACAACAAGGATGACCGCGAGACGCTGCGCATCCACATGGAACGCTACGACTTTGCCGCGGCCCGGCTGACCGGCACGCGGGTACTGGACATGGCCTGTGGCTGCGGCTACGGCAGCGACCGTCTGGCCGAGCTGAACCCGGACAAGACAGTGGTCGGCGTGGACATCGACCCGGCCGCCATCGCCTTCGCCCGCGCGCATTACCAGCGCCCCAACCTCAGCTATGTCTGTGCCGATGCGGAAACCTTCAGCAGCGCAGAAAAATTCCACAGCATCGTCAGCCTGGAAACCATCGAACACCTGCCGCGCCCGCGTCAGTTGATCGAGAACTGTGCGGCGCTGCTCGCAGAAGACGGCCAGATCATCGCCTCGGTACCCATCACGCCAACGCTGGACGGCAACCCGCATCACCTGCACGACTTCAGCACACGCAGTTTCTTCGCCCTGCTACGCCCCCACGGGCTGCTGCCGCAGGAGCGCTTTGAACAGATCCAGTGGTGGCAGTTCAAGGGCCTGTTCCAACGCCGCACAACCAAACAACATCGCTCCGAGGGCGTTGGCAACGCGGTGCTCATGTACTACCGCAGGCACCCCCTGTACCTGCTTCGCCGGCTGGCCTCGATGCTGCGTTACGGTTTCAGCAACCGCTATCTGACGTGCCTTTTCCGCACCTCCACCTGAGCCGTTCGCCCCTGAAGCCCGCCAATCGCGTATGATCGCCGGCCTTTGCGGATCGTCCAGCCGATCCAGAGCCGTACGAGAGCAGTCCGATGTTCAGGTTGAGAGCGATGCAGGCGCGCGATATTCCTGCGGTGATGTCGATTCAAGAAGAATCCTACGCACCCGAGGTGCATGAAGAGGAAGCGGTGGTGCGCTCGCGCCTCGCTGCCTGCCCCCAACAGGCCTGGGTGGCCGAAGATGCACAGGGCGTCTGCGCCTACTTGTTCGCCTACCCTTCACGTCTGGGCCAGGTCACCCCGCTGGATGGCGACTTCCAACCCCACGATGAAGCCGACTGTCTCTACCTGCACGACCTCGCCGTAGCCAGCCGGGCCGCCGGGCGCGGCATCGGCCCGGCCCTGGTACAGCACAAACTGCAACGGGCCGGAGCGATGCAGCTGCGCTACTCGGCACTGGTATCGGTGCAGGACTCCCAAGGTTTCTGGTCACGCATGGGTTTCAAGCCTGAGGAGAAGCTTTCCGCGTCGCAGGCCAACAACTTGGCTAGCTACCAAATTCCTGCCGTGTACATGGTGCGTCGCATCGAGACCGAAGCAACGAAACAGAGCCTGTAAACAGCGGGGCGAGATACCGGCGTAGGGTGGAAGACTGCGAAGCATCTTCCACGCGGCTGTGTCGGACCAACCGAACGCGTGGATGTGCTTCGCGACATCCACCCTACGAACCCGCCATACCAATGCAGGGACAAACTTCTGCGCTCATGGTCGCCACATATAGACCTAACACGTTCGGCCCTGTGAGCGATTAACGGAACGGCGGCTCGTCGAAGCTGCGCAGCTTGCGCGAATGCAGCGAGTTGAGCTGGTTGCGCAGCAGATCCAGCGCGGCGATACCGATCTTCAGATGCTGGGTCACGGCCCGCTCGTAGAAGGCATTGGCCGAGCCGGGCAGCTTGATTTCACTGTGCAACGGCTTGTCCGAAACACACAGCAAAGTCCCGTAAGGCACCCGCAGCCGATAGCCCTGGGCGGCGATGGTGCCACTTTCCATATCCACCGCGACGGCCCGTGACAGGTTGATCAGCGGGCGCTCCTGCGCCCAGCGCAATTCCCAGTTGCGGTCGTCGTAGGTCAGCACGGTGCCGGTGCGCAAACGCTTCTTCAACGCCTCGCCCTTGTCACCGGTGATCTGCGCGGCGGCTTCCTGCAACGCCTGCTGCACCTCGGCCAGTGCCGGCAGCGGGATATGCGGCGGCAGTACCCGATCAAGGATGCCGTCGCGGCGCATATAGGCATGAGCCAGCACATAGTCGCCAATCGACTGCGACTGCCGCAGCCCGCCACAGTGACCGATCATCAGCCAGCAGTGCGGGCGCAGCACGGCCAGGTGGTCGGTGATGTTCTTGGCGTTGGACGGGCCGACCCCGATATTCACCAGCGTGACGCCATCACCATCGGCAGCATGCAGGTGATAGGCCGGCATCTGGTAACGGTGCCAGAGCACGCCCGCGATGATCGCCTGCGCCTCACCCTCCTCCATGCCGCGCTCGATGATCACATTGCCCGGCAGCACCATGCGCACGAAACGGGTGTCGTCACGCAGCATGTCCAGGCCATGACGAATGAACTGATCGACATAGCGGTGATAGTTGGTCAGCAGAATCCACGGCTGCACATGGCGCCAGTCACTGCCGGTGTAATGCACCAGCCGGCGCAGAGAAAAGTCCACACGGGCAGCGTGGAACAGCGCCAGCGGATAAGGGTCCGCGTGCTCCCAATCGTAAAGGCCATCGGCAATGTCATCGGTCGCCGCTGACAGGTCGGTGCTGGGGAAAACCCGCGCCAGCTCAGCCGCCGTCACGCCGCTGCCGGACAGCTCATCACCCTGCTCGATCACATAGGGATAGGGAATGTTGCGGTCGCTGATGCCGACTTCGATCTTGACGTTGAAGTCCTGGATCAGCGGCCCGAGCTGATCGAGCAGATACCCGCGAAACGCTGCCGGATGCGTCACCGTCACGCTGTAAACACCCGGCGCCTGCACCTTGGCGTAGGCGCGCGTCGAGGCCGGCACCTCACCCTGGCAGCTATGGGTCAGGCGTAACTCGGGATAACGAAACTGCGCACGCTCCGCCGCACTCGGCTCAGTGCGCGTAGCCACATAACGCTTGAGCGCCTGATGCAGCGCCGAAGACGCCTGCTGATGCAACTCGGCAAGCCGATCAACCGCCGCCTCGGCAGTCGGAGCGGTGATGAAACGAGAAAAATCGGTATTCACAAGAAGGTTTCCTGGATTGCGTTGCCTTGGCTCATCTTGCCTCGTTTTGTTGGCAAAAACATGTCCAAGGCGCCCTATCACGGCGCTGCCACCCTCAAATCGCCAGATCAACCTGCTGCACGCTGCCCGTCTGACCACTCTCGAACAGGAAGAAGCCCGTACTTCTCACCCGCCCTTCCAGCTGCTGCTGGGCGATCAGGTCGAAGTCGCCATAGGCGCGCGCCAGGCCGATGGCACCTATGCCTGCTGTGAGCAAATCCACCAATTCGCCCTTGCCTTGCGCGTCCGGGCGCCACAGGCGAAGTTGCTCGAAAATGCGATCAGCCTCATCGATAAAGCCGTTACGGTCGTCGTCATAAGCCGCAAGGTCAGCAAAGCCATCGCCGGAAAGCGCACCGAACAGTTCACGACCGTCGTCGATGCGTCCATTTTCATTGTGATCCAGAGCCAGGAAGGCACTGTCGGAGGCAAGACGGGCCATGCTGTCGCGGCGACCATCGGCATTCAGGTCGAAGTCGATCCGGCTGTTCCCATCCAGGCGTACCGCACCACCATCAAGGTTGAGCACCAGCGGGTCCTGCAACACGGCGCCTGCGCGGACCGAGACGCTGGCACTGCTGTACTGCAGCTTGAGCATTTCCAGACTCAGACCATACTCGATCGTGCGCCCATCGGCGGTATTAACAGTGCCGCTGGCATTGACGCTCAGCGACTCGCCGCGCCATGCCTGCACGTTGTACTGGTAGCTCAGAAAATCACCGGCGCCAGACTGGACTGCCCCGCCGCTACCCGCGGCAGGCTCCGACACCGTCGGCAGGGACAAACCCGCTGCGAGCTTGCCCAGAGTCGCGTCGATCTCTTCAGCCTCGCGACCCAGGACCACCAGCAGCATGCGCAACTTGTGCAGACTTTCTTCGTCGGGCGTGAAGTCGAAGGTTTGCGCATCCTCGCTGACAGGTGCAGGCGCAGTCTGCGGCATACCTTCACCGAGGCGCTCCAGTTGCCGCTCGGAAATCACCGGGTGCGCCTCAGTAAGCTGTATCTCGACCCGACTGGAACTGCGCACCTCGCTGCGCTCATGGCGGCTGATTTGCAGGCGCTCATTACCGCGCTGCAGATCCAGCGTCTCGCTGATCTCGCGCCCGGCAATGAACTGTCGCTCGGCGCTCAGGCCAAACTGCTGACTCGAAACAATGTGCATTGCTCACCTCCTGCCAATGCCATCATTTCGGCATTACTGAGTAAAAGTTGAGCATTCGATTGAAGGTTCGCATTTGGCGGACGGCACTGGTCTGCCTGATCCATTGCTTGGCCGTCAGGGTGAAGCTGTTGAGGCCGGCCTGTTTTATAAACCCGTCGAATTCGACGGGTTTATAAAACAGGTTGTCGTTGTTGAGCTTCTCCCAGATACCGAGGAGTTCGCTGGTGTTGCGGTTGCGTAGCCAATTACGAATCAGGTCATCAGTCCGCTCGGAATTCCTGTAGCAGCAGATACCGGCTCCCCTAGCCAGAGCTGAGCAAAGCACAGTAGCCGCCTTGGCTGGTCACTTGGCAGTTCACGAAACCGGCGTACTACGCTCCAGCACCGCCTGAATATCCAGCCCCCTGGACAAGGTTCCATAAACCCGCCCCCGACCCTCCAGCCGGCTGGCAATAAAAGCATCACTGACCGCCGCATTCCCCGCCTCCAGCAGCAACCCGGCCTGGAGTGCCACGGCGATGTCTTCGGTGAGTTGGCGGGCGCGGTACTGGGTGTCGTCCGTGTCGCGCAACGCCATGCCAAGCCGTTCGATATGGGCCTTCAAGCGCGCGTCGCCGTGGCCGTCTGCAAGTTCGTCGAACAGTGTGTCGAGCACACCGGCCTCCTTCGACAACGCACGCAGCACGTCCAGGCACTGCACGTTGCCGGAGCCTTCCCAGATGGAGTTGACCGGCGCCTCGCGGTACAGGCGTGGGAGGATGGTGTCCTCGACGTAACCGGCGCCGCCGAGGCATTCGCTGGCTTCGGCGATCATGTTCGGTGCGCGCTTGCAGATCCAGTATTTGCCGACTGCTGTGACCAGCCGGGCGAATCTGACTTCGCGCTCGTCGTGCGGGTTATCAAGGGCGCGACCCATGCGCAGGGTCAGCGCCAGCGCGGCTTCGCTTTCCAGGGCGAGATCGGCGAGCACGTTGCGCATCAGCGGCTGTTCGATCAGCGCCCGACCCCCGACGTGGCGATGCGTGCAGTGATGCAGGGCCTGGGTCAGCGCCTGACGCATCAGCGAGCTGGAACCGATCATGCAGTCGAAGCGGGTCATTCCGACCATCTCGATGATGGTCGGTACGCCGCGGCCTTCCTCGCCGATCATCCAGGCCAGCGCGCCACGATATTCGACTTCGCTGGAGGCGTTGGACCAGTTGCCCAGCTTGTTTTTCAGACGCTGGATATAGAAGGCGTTGCGCGTGCCGTCCGGACGATGGCGCGGCAGAAGAAAGCACGACAGCCCCTTGTCGGTCTGCGCCAGCGTAAGAAAGCCATCGCACATGGGTGCAGAGCAGAACCACTTGTGCCCCACCAGCTCATAGGGCTGCCCCGGCCCACCAGCACCTATCGGGTGGGCACGGGTGGTGTTGGCCCGCACATCGGTGCCGCCCTGCTTTTCGGTCATGGCCATGCCGAGGGTGGCGCCGGCCTTGCGCGCCACCGGCACGTTGCGTGGGTCATATTCGGTCGCCAGCACCCTGGGCAGCCATTGCTCGGCAATCTCCGGCTGCAGCCGCAGGACCGGCACGCTGGCAAAGGTCATGGTCAGTGGGCAACTGCTGCCAGCCTCGGCCTGGTTATGCAGGTACATCAGGGCAGCACGCGCGACATGGGCGCCGGGTTGCGGGTCGGTCCAGGGCAGCGACGGAATGCCGTGCTCGATGGCCGTGCGCATCAGCTCGTGATAGGCGGGATGAAACTCCACCAGGTCGATGCGATGACCGTAGCGGTCGTGGCTTCTGAATACCGGCCTGTTCTCGTTGGCAAGAAAGCCAGCCGCCATCAGCGGGCCACCCGCCAGGGCGCCGTAGGCATCCAGCCGCGATTCGGCCCAGCCGCCCTGGTAGCGGCGCACCCACTCCTGCAACGGAAGATCGAGGCGATAGAGGTTGGCGCCATCGACCGGCGGCACCTGATTCAATACTTCGTGGGTTTCGGCGTATGAATACAGGCTCATGGCAAACATCCTCGGCTGATGAACAGGGCTTCTGGAAAGTGAAGCACGCAGGCGAGCAATGAAAAGTGGGGTTTCGGCCAAAACCATGCGTCCCCACAACGGGAGCGCACGGGCCGCCCCGGATGAATGGTGATAAGCTCGCACGCCTGACAAAACCGGCCACACCGGCCCACTAAACCCCTGTTCGGAGAACCTTTCGATGACCGGCCCCTGCTCTCGCCCTGTCGTTCTCTGCCTCTCCGGCCACGACCCGAGTGGTGGCGCGGGACTGCAGGCCGACATTGAAGCCCTGATCGCCCAGGGCTGCCACGCCGCACCGACCGTTACCGCGCTGACCGTGCAGGACACCGTGGATGTCACTGATTTCCGCGTACTGGATCGCGAATGGGTACTGGCACAGGCCCATGCGGTGATTGCCGATCTGCCGGTCGCGGCAGTCAAGCTGGGCATGCTCGGCTCGGTGGAAATGGTCGAAACGGTGCTGGAGATCATGCAAAAGCTGCCCGGCGTGCCTCTGGTGTGCGACCCGGTGCTGCGTGCAGGCGGCGGTGGCGCGCTGGGCAAGAATGAAGTGGGCTACGCCATGCGCGAGCGGCTGTTCCCGGCATCCACCATCGCCACACCGAATCTTCCCGAAGCACGCCTCCTTGCCGAGTTGCCTGAAGGCAGTGCCGATGAGTGTGCCGAGAAGCTGCTGCCCTTCATCAGGCACCTGCTGATTACCGGCGGTCATGGTGACGAGACCGCCGTACTCAACCGCTTTTACTCACGCGATGGCAGCTACCAGGAGTTCAGCTGCGAACGCCTGCCGGGCAGCTATCACGGCTCCGGCTGCACCCTGGCCAGCGCACTTGCCGGCCGCCTGGCACTGGGCGAAGACCTCGCCAGCGCGGTGAAATCCGCCCTCGATTACACCTGGCGCACCCTGCGTGACGCCGAGGCTCCCGGTCGCGGGCAGTACATTCCGCGGCGATTGCCACTGGACCTGGCCTGATGGGAGCGACTGCATGAAAAGCATGAACAACCTGCGTGGCCTCTACGCCATCACCGACAGCACGCTGCTGGCCGACGGTCGCCTGCTGCCCTATGCCGAAGCGGCACTGCGAGGTGGCGCCCGCCTGCTGCAATATCGCGACAAGTCCGACAACGCTGCCACTCGCCTGCGCGAAGCCGACGCGCTGCGCGAACTCTGCGAGCGGCATGGGGCGACACTGGTCATCAATGACGATGCCGAACTCGCTGCGCGGCTGGGCGTTGGCCTGCACCTGGGCCAGGAAGACGGCTCGCTGGCGGCTGCCCGCGCCCTGCTCGGTCGTCGAACCATCATCGGCGCCACCTGCCATGCCAGTATCGAACTGGCCGAGCAGGCGCGCCGCGAAGGTGCCAGCTATGTCGCCTTCGGGCGCTTCTTCAACTCCAGCACCAAGCCCGGCGCCCCCGCGGCCACGCTGGAAATGCTGCAGCAGGCACGCCAGCACATCGCGCTGCCAATCGTCGCCATTGGTGGCGTAACCCTGGATAACACCCCACAGCTGATCGCCTGCGGCGCCAGCCTGGTAGCGGTGGTACACGCATTATTCGCAGCCGATTCGGCCAGTGAAGTCGAGCGCCGGGCACGTGCGTTCAGCGCGTTGTTCGCCGACGGCTGATCGACGTCATGGCAGTGTCGGTTGCATCAGCACATCCTTGATTCCTTTATTACCGCGAGGCCCAGCATGTCCCGTTCCGAAATCCTCTTCGCCAGTGCCCAGAACCACATCCCCGGTGGCGTCAACTCGCCGGTGCGCGCCTTCCGCAGCGTGGGTGGCACGCCGCTGTTTCTCAAGCATGCCGAAGGCGCCTATGTGACGGACGAAGACGGCAAGCGCTATGTCGATTACGTCGGCTCCTGGGGCCCGATGATTCTCGGCCACAGCCATCCCGAGGTGCTCGACGCGGTACGCCGCCAGCTGCAGCATGGCCTGTCCTATGGCGCGCCGACAGCGATGGAAACCGAGATGGCCGAGCGGGTCTGCAGCATGGTGCCGTCGATGGAAATGGTGCGCATGGTCAGCTCCGGCACCGAGGCGACCATGAGCGCGATTCGCCTGGCTCGTGGCTACACCGGTCGCGACAGCATCATCAAGTTCGAGGGCTGCTACCACGGCCATTCTGACAGCCTGCTGGTCAAGGCCGGCTCCGGCGCTCTGACGCAGGGCGTGCCCAGCTCCGCGGGCGTACCGGCGGCATTCGCCAAGCACACCCTGACCCTGCCGTTCAACGATCTGGCGGCGGTCGAGCAAATGCTCTCCAACGTTGGCAGCGAAGTGGCGTGCATCATCGTCGAACCGGTGGCCGGCAACATGAACTGCGTACCGCCGGCGCCGGGCTTCCTCGAAGGCCTGCGTGAGCAGTGCGACAAGCACGGCGTCGTGCTGATCTTCGATGAGGTGATGACCGGCTTCCGTGTTGCGCTCGGCGGCGCCCAGGCGCATTACGGCGTCACCCCGGACCTGACCACCTTCGGCAAGATCATTGGCGGCGGCATGCCGGTCGGCTGCTTTGGTGGCAAGCGCGCCATCATGGAATGCATCGCTCCGCTCGGCCCGGTCTACCAGGCCGGCACGCTCTCGGGCAATCCACTGGCGATGGCCGCCGGCCTCACCACCCTCAAGCTGATCAGCCGCCCCGGCTTCCACGCCGAACTGACCGACTACACCACCCGCATGCTGCAGGGCCTGCAGGATCGCGCCGATGCCGCCAGCATTCCCTTCGTCACCACCCAGGTCGGCGGCATGTTCGGCCTCTATTTCAGCGGAGCGGATGACATCGTCACCTTCGATGACGTAATGCAGAGCGATGCCGAGCGCTTCAAGCAATTCTTCCACGCCATGCTGGACGGCGGTGTTTACCTGGCGCCCAGCGCATATGAAGCGGGCTTCACCTCCATCGCGCATGGCGACAAGGAACTGCAACTGACCCTGGATGCCGCTGAACGAGCCTTCGCCAAACTCAAATGAGCCTGCTACCCGAACTGCTGCAAGCCGTGCTGCTGACGCTCTTCGCGTCAGCCAGCGCCATCCACATCGGCCTGGCCCGCCGCGGTTACGGCGAACCCCAGCAACCGGCGCTGTTCTGCGCGCTGCTCGCCTTCGGCCTTGCCGCAGGTATCGGCGCCAGCGCCTTGGCACGCCTGGCGTTCGGCCTCGATACATTCGAGGCCGAACGCTGGCTGCTACGGGCAACCCTGCTGCTGGGCTTGCCGCTGATCGCTCTGGTGGCGCTGACGTTTGCCCGCCAGTGGACCTGGAGCCGCCCCGCCTGGGGCCGTGCGGTGCTTGGCTTGTGTGCCTTTTTCGAGCTGGCGCGGCTACTGGACTGGAGCGACCCCTACGCACTGACGCTGGGCCTGCTCAGCGCCCTAGTGGTGATTCATGCAGGCCTGCTGCAATGGCCCGCACGCCCACAAACCGCTGCCGGGATCGCGGGCGGCGCGCTGCTACTGGCGGCGTTGCCATGGACCGGACTGAGGATTGGCGAGAACCCACTGGCTGCCTATCAACAGTTCTGTCTGGCTCTGGCCTGCCCCGTCATGGCCTGGTTTGTGCTCAAGCTGCCGGCAAATCCGGGCGGGGAAGGAATCGAACAGACATAAAAACCCTGGCCAACCATGAAAGCCTTTGTAAGCCGGCAACGGCTTATCCATAATGTGACGGTCGGCTCGTTTCTGCCGATATTTCAGTCACCGCCCAGATCATCGAGGCGCTTTGATTCATGACTCGCACCGGCCGCAGCCTCGCCCTTGGCTGCCTGCTGCTTCTCACCTCGCTGCCAGTCTTCGCGGGCGGCAATTCACTGCTGATCCCGGCAACTTCCCGTTGTGCCCTGAATACGGCCCCCGAAACCGTACGTGAAGCCTTGCGCGCCTGCGAACAGGCCGCCAGCGAAGGTGACGTGCAGGCCAGCTACGAGCTGGGCGAATACCACTATGACGGCCGGCAGGCGCCGCGCGACCTGGCCAAGGCGCTGTACTGGTTCGAGCAGGCCTCACTGCAGGGTCATGCACTGGCGCAGCATCGCCTCGGGGTGATGTTCTTCCGTGGCGAAGGCGTGCCGGCGAACAATGTACAGGCCTATGTGGTTCTGAAAATGTCGGCGGTCAATGGCGAGGAAGAGGCGCTGGACACCGCCGACCGCGTCTCCGCCCAGATGCGCCGCGATGAGCTGGAAATCGCCACTCAGGTGCTGGGGCAGATTTTCCGCGACTACCTGATGAGCCTGCAGACGGCAGGGGAATAAGCTGCGCTGGCCGGGTTGCTGCTGCACGAACCCGGCCTCGTTCTTCAGCTTTTTTCGGCTTTCCCGCCTTGCGCTTTTCTCTCCCCCTTCCTGGGCCTATAATCGCCGGTCATTTTTTGCACAACGCCGGCCCGTCACATGACCCGCAAGCTCTACATCGAAACCCACGGCTGCCAGATGAACGAGTACGACAGCTCGCGCATGGTGGATCTGCTGGGTGAGCAGCAACCGCTCGAAATCACCACCAATCCGGCCGAGGCCGACGTGATTCTGCTCAACACCTGCTCGATTCGCGAGAAAGCGCAGGAGAAAGTCTTCTCCCAGCTGGGTCGCTGGCGTGAATTGAAACAGGACAATCCCGATCTGGTCATCGGCGTCGGTGGTTGCGTGGCGAGCCAGGAAGGCGCGGCGATCCGTGACCGCGCGCCCTATGTAGACGTGGTATTCGGCCCGCAGACCCTGCATCGCCTGCCGGAGATGATCGACGCGGCACGCACCACCCAGCAGCCACAGGTGGATATTTCCTTCCCGGAAATCGAGAAATTCGACCGCCTGCCGGAACCGCGCGTCGACGGCCCCACGGCCTACGTCTCGGTCATGGAAGGTTGCAGCAAATACTGCACGTTCTGTGTGGTGCCCTACACCCGTGGCGAAGAAGTCAGCCGCCCCTTCGATGACGTATTGGCCGAGGTCATCCACCTGGCCGAGCATGGTGTGCGCGAAGTCACGCTGCTGGGGCAGAACGTCAACGGCTATCGCGGCGCGACCCACGACGGGCGCACCGCTGACCTGGCCGAACTGATCCGCGTGGTGGCCGCCATCGACGGCATCGACCGCATCCGCTACACCACCAGCCACCCGCTGGAGTTTTCCGACGCCCTGATCCAGGCCCACGCCGAAGTGCCGGAACTGGTGAAGTACCTGCACCTACCCGTGCAGTCCGGCTCGGACCGCGTACTGGCCGGCATGAAGCGCAACCACACGGCGCTGGAATACAAATCACGCATCCGCAAACTCAAGGCAGCGGTGCCGGAGATGCTGATCAGCTCGGACTTCATCGTCGGCTTCCCCGGCGAGACCGACAAGGACTTCGAGCAGACCATGAAGCTGATCGAAGATATTGGCTTCGATTTCTCCTACTCTTTCGTCTACAGCTCTCGCCCCGGCACGCCGGCTGCAGATCTGGTCGACGACACCCCGGATGAGGTGAAGAAGCAGCGCCTGGCCGTCCTGCAACAACGCATCAACCAGCAGGGTTTCGAGCACAGCCGACGAATGGCGGGCACCACCCAGCGCATTCTCGTCACGGACTACTCGAAGAAGGATCCCGGCATGCTCCAGGGTCGTACAGAGCACAACCGTATCGTCAACTTCCGATGCGACAACCCACGCCTGATCGGCCAGTTCGTTGATGTCCACATCGACGACGCGCTGCCGCATTCGCTGCGCGGGACGCTGATCGGCTAAGTCAGTAGGGCCGAACGTGTTCGGCCACGCACTCGGCGAATAAATTCGGCCCTGCCGGAATGCCCTTCAACTGCTTTATTGCTTTGCGCTGCTTTTTTCCGTCTACAGCGCTATTCTTCGTTTTCCTTATTTGCCGAGCACGGTCAATCAAAAGCCCTTGAACGCCCCAACCGAACCGCTACGTTTTACCCTCGAACCCTTTGAAGCGAACCGCTTCGCCAATCTCTGCGGCCAATTCGACGAGCACCTGAGGCTGATCGAACAACGTCTGAACCTGGAAATTCGCAATCGCGGCAACCAGTTCGAGCTGGTTGGCCCCGGCGATGTCGCCAAATCCGCCGAAAGCCTGCTGCGTCGCCTGTACCGCGAGACCAAAAGCACCGAGCTGTCGCCGGACCTGATTCACCTGTTCCTGCAGGAGTCGGGCATGGAGGAGATGATCAACCCCTCCACCACACCGAACATTTCCCTGCGCACCCGCAAGGGCAACATTCGCCCGCGCGGCGCCAACCAGCAGCGCTACGTGCAGTCGATCCTCGACAACGACATCAACTTCGGCATCGGCCCGGCCGGCACCGGCAAGACGTATCTTGCCGTCGCCTGCGCCGTCGATGCGCTGGAACGCGAACAGATCCGCCGCATCCTGCTGGTGCGTCCCGCCGTGGAAGCTGGCGAGAAGCTTGGTTTCCTACCCGGCGACCTGGCGCAGAAGATCGACCCCTACCTGCGCCCGCTGTATGACGCGCTCTATGAAATGCTCGGTTTCGAGCAGGTCGCCCGGCTGATCGAGAAGCAAGTGATCGAGATCGCCCCGCTGGCCTATATGCGCGGGCGCACCCTGAACAACAGCTTCATCATCCTTGATGAAAGCCAGAACACCACGCTGGAACAGATGAAGATGTTCCTCACCCGGATCGGCTTCGGTTCCACCGCGGTTATCACTGGCGACATTACCCAGGTCGACCTGCCGCGCGGTACCAAGTCCGGCCTGGCGCATGTGATCGATGTGCTCAAGGACGTCAACGGCATCAGCTTCACCCACTTCGACTCGAAGGACGTGGTGCGCCATCCGCTGGTGCAGCGCATCGTCGAAGCCTACGAGGCCTTCGAAGACAAGCAGCCTAGCAGGCAACCCCGTGATTGAACTCGATCTGCAATGCGCCAGCGACGGTACGATACCCGCCGAGGCGCAACTGCGCCGCTGGTGCGAACTGGCGCTGCGCCAGCGCAGTGCCGATTCCGAGCTGACCATCCGTCTGGTCGACGAGGCCGAAGGCCGCGAGCTGAATCGCACCTGGCGGCAGAAGGATTACGCCACCAATGTGCTGTCGTTTCCTGCCGATGTACCCGAAGGTTTACTCGACATACCGCTGCTCGGCGATCTGGTCATCTGCGTGCCGGTGGTCGAGCGTGAAGCCCTCGAACAGGCCAAGACGCTGCAGGCACACTGGGCGCATCTGGTGATCCACGGCTGCCTGCACCTGCTCGGCTACGACCACATCGATGACGATGAAGCCGAAGAAATGGAAAGCCTCGAACGTCAACTGTTGGCTGAATTGGGTCACCCCGACCCCTACGCCGACGAATAGCCCACTGGGGCATCTACAAGGGACCATTGAGTCAAAGACATGAGCGAAGATCGATCGAGCAGCGGGCAGAAGTCGTGGTTGGAAAAAATCACCCAGGCTTTTGTCCATGAGCCGAAAACCCGTGACGAGTTGCTGGAAATTCTGCGCGGTGCGCATCACAACAAACTGCTCGACACAGAAGCCCTGGCCATCGTCGAGGGCGCCATCCAGGTCGCCGACCTGCAGGTACGCGACATCATGGTGCCGCGCTCGCAAGTGATGAGCATCAGGGCCGACCAGTCACCAAAGGAGTTTTTGCCGGCGATCATTTCCGCCGCGCACTCGCGCTACCCGGTCGTTGGTGACAGCCTGGACGAGGTGATCGGCGTGCTGCTGGCCAAGGATCTGCTGCCGCTGATCTTGCAGGGCGAACAGCCCAATTTCGACATCAAGGACCTGTTGCGTCCGGCAACCTTCGTACCCGAATCCAAACGCCTCAATGTGCTGCTGCGCGAGTTCCGCGCCAACCACAGCCACATGGCCATTGTCATCGATGAGTACGGCGGCGTCGCCGGTCTGGTGACCATTGAGGACGTGCTGGAGCAGATCGTCGGCGATATCGAGGACGAGCACGACATCGAGGAAGACAGCTACATTCGCCCGCTGCCCAGCGGTGATTTTCTGGTCAAGGCGCTGACGCCCATCGACAGCTTCAACGAGTTTTTCCAGAGCGAATTCCCCGATGAAGAATTCGACACGGTGGCCGGCCTGGTCATGAACAGCTTCGGCCATCTGCCCAAGCGCAACGAGGTGGTGGAAATAGACCGTTTCCGCTTCCGGGTTCTCAATGCCGACAGCCGTCGGGTGCATATGTTACGAATCACGCGCACGGCGGAAAGTCGCTAGCAGCCTGGAGCCCCGATGCACTGGATCACCCGCACCGGCTGGCCGGGCAATCTGCTGGCGTTGGTCGCCGGCGCCCTGACCACCCTTTCGCTGGCGCCCTTCGATCTCTGGCCGCTGGCCCTGATTTCGGTCGGGCTGCTCTATCTCGGCCTGCGCGAACCTGCTGCGAAGCAGGCCGCAGGCCGTGGCTGGTGCTATGGCTTCGGCCTGTTCAGCTCAGGCGTCAGCTGGGTGTATGTCAGCATCCATGACTTCGGCGCCGCACCGCCGTTGCTTGCCGGCGCGCTGACGCTGGGTTTCGTCGCCGGTCTTGCACTGTTCTTCGCCCTGCTGGGCTGGATCTGGGCACGCTGGCTGCGCCAGACGCACGCACCCCTGCTCGATGCGCTGGCCTTCGCCGCACTCTGGCTTGCCCTGGACGCCCTGCGCGGCTGGGTGCTGACCGGTTTTCCCTGGCTGTACGTCGGTTACAGCCAGCTCGAAGGCCCGCTGGCAGCGCTCGCGCCGCTGGGTGGCGTCTGGCTGCTGAGTTTTGTGATCGTGCTGAGCGCAGCCCTGCTCATCCAGCTGCCACGCCTGCTGCCGGACAAATCCGCGCTGGGTACTGCCCTGGTGGTTCTGATTGCACTCTGGAGCGGCGCACTGGGTCTCGGCCAGCATGCCTGGACCACCCCCAAGGCCGAACCCATCAGTGTTGCGGCCATGCAGGGCAACGTCGCCCAGAGCCTCAAATGGGACCCGCAAAAGCTGGAAATGCAGCTGCTGCTTTACCGCGACATGACCTTTCGCAGCCGCCCTGCCGATCTCATCATCTGGCCGGAAACGGCGGTACCGATCCTCAAGGACCATGCCGAAGGCTACCTGAACATGATGAGCCGCTTCGCCGAGGATCGGCAGTCGGCGCTCATTACCGGCATACCGGTGCGCCAGCCGAACGCCGACGGCGAATTGCGTTACTACAACGGCCTGACCACCGCAGGGGGTGCCCAAGGCACCTACCTCAAGCAGAAGCTGGTGCCCTTTGGCGAATATGTGCCCTTGCAGGAGGTGCTGCGTGGGCTGATTGCCTTCTTTGATTTGCCCATGTCCGATTTCGCCCGTGGCGAACCGGGGCAGTCGCTGCTGCAGGCCAAGGGCTACAGCATCGCCCCTTTCATCTGCTATGAGGTGGTCTATCCGGAGTTCGCCGCCAGCCTCGCCGCGCAGAGCGACATCCTGCTCACCGTCAGCAACGACGCCTGGTTCGGACGCTCCATCGGCCCGCTGCAGCATCTGCAGATGGCGCAGATGCGCGCACTGGAGGCCGGTCGCTGGATGATCCGCGCCACCAACAACGGCGTCACCGTGCTGATCGATCCTCAGGGGCGCATCACCGAACGGATTCCCGCGTTCGAGCAAGCTGTGCTCTACGGCGAAGTCACGCCCATGCAGGGCCTGACGCCCTTTCTGCAATGGCGTTCATGGCCGCTGATCGTGCTGTGCACGGTACTGCTGGGCTGGGCGCTATGGCGGCGAAAGAACACCGTACGTTGAGCGTTGGTTTATGCCGCTCCCGGCCCACCAAGCGGGGTTGGTGGATGTAAAAAGCGACATCCACGGAGTCGGCGCGTGTCGTAGGGTGGACCACGCTTCAGCGGTCCACCGAGCGGAGTCACGATGGATTGGTGAGCCGTATCCACACAGCTGCCAATCGAACGGTTGTCGCCCTACCCCTCCCGCGCCGAATACAGCAACGGATAAACCAGCAACCCCGCCGCCTCGTTGAGCAGCACGCCGCTCTGCCAGACGGCCTTGGTCTCCGGCAGCCAGCCGCCGAAGGGCCGTCCGTGAGGGACGCCGAGAAAGCCCACAGGCGCGGCGATCACCTCAAGGCCGTGCTGCTCGAAGCTCCAGCGCGAACGCGGCATGTGCGCTGCGGAGGTCACCAGCACGATCCGCTGGATACCGGCAGCCTTGAGCATTTCAGCGCTGTACAAAGCATTCTCCCAAGTGGTGCGGCTGCGCTCTTCCAGCCAGCGCACGGTGGTATCGAAATCCCGCTGCAGGACTTCCGCCGCCAAAAGGGCCTCACTCGGTGGCTTGCCATAGTGCAAGCCGCCGCTGGCCAGGATCGGCAGCCCCGAGGTCCTGGCCAGGCGCGCGGCATAGCGCAACCGCTCAAGGGCGATGTGGCTGGGCTGGTCCGAACCCCAGCCCGGATCGGCCTGCTCACGACCGGCACCAAGTACCACGATCGCCTGCGCATCCTTGTTCAGATCACTCCATTGCGTGCGCGCAAGCGCCGACTCGCTTTCCAGCGCCCGTGCAGCCCACTGCACCGTAACCGGCAGGCTCATCAACCACAGTCCACCAAAGCCCAGCACAAAGCAGAGTGCTGCCAACCGGGGCGCACGTCGCCGCAGCCACCAGGCGGCAAGCAGCAGCAACAACAGGCCGCCAGGCGGCAATATCAGCTGTTTGAAGAAGTAGCGAATCGGCATGCACGGCTCCTGCGTGGCGGTAGCCGCAACTCTACTCTCCAAGGCATTCAACATGCAGCTGTTACGTGCAATCAAATAGCCATCAGTGTTTGGGGTAGGTATGCAAGCGTTGCCGTGCGCGCAGAAGTTGCGACCCGCAGGACGTGCAGGCAGCCGGGCCGGCGATGTCCGGCCAGCTCACCGTGGCGCCACAGATCGCACAGGTGAGCACCTGCTTAAGCGCAAGGGGAGCCTGTTTGCACGCCTTGCCGGGATGCTGACGCACGGCGCGCAGCGTGGGTCTCGCAGCCTGACGCTCGATCTGCGCCTGCTCTTCGGCGGCCGCATGCCAGCCCGACAACCATTGCGCATCCTGCTGCAGATACGCCCGAATCAACTCAAACTCTGCCGGCGTCAGCCCGCCGACTTCCAACTCGCTACCAGTGTCCCCGTCTGCGCTCGCCGTACGCTCTGCTTCCTCCAGTGCCAGCGTCAACCGTTGCAGCACTCGCCCATACAGGTTGCCCTCATCTGCTTGGTGCTCTTTAGCCATGATTCACCTCTTTGTTCGTCCCGCCCCCATCACAAGCGTAGCTCAGGCTCAGGCGACCAGGCCGTCTGCGACAAACGGGGCGCACGGCAAATCGGGTTTCCCTCGATCAAGGGGGGTCATGTATGCTACGGGGCTTCCAGGCGTCCGCATCCAGCCCGCAGTGCCAGTGTTGTCACTGCCGAGCCGGCATGACGCAACCCGTCACTGCTTCGCGGACAGCCAGCCACTTCCTCCTATGCCAGTAGCCATGCACGAACAGTATCAACCCCGTGAAATCGAAGCCGCCGCGCAGTCCCAATGGGACTCGCAGAAATCCTTTGAAGTAAGCGAACAGCCCGGCAAGGACACCTTCTATTGCCTGTCGATGTTCCCCTACCCCAGCGGCAAGCTGCACATGGGGCACGTGCGCAACTACACCATCGGTGACGTGATCGCCCGCTACCAGCGCATGCTCGGCAGGAACGTCCTGCAGCCGATGGGCTGGGACGCGTTCGGCATGCCGGCGGAAAACGCCGCGATGAAGAACCAGGTAGCGCCGGCCAAATGGACCTACGAGAACATCCAGTACATGAAGACCCAGCTGCAAAGCCTGGGCCTGGCCGTGGACTGGACGCGCGAAGTCACCACCTGCAAGCCCGATTACTACCGTTGGGAACAGTGGCTGTTCACCCGCCTGTACAAGAAGGGCGTGATCTACCGCAAGAACGGTACCGTCAACTGGGACCCGGTCGATCAGACCGTACTGGCCAACGAGCAGGTCATCGATGGCCGTGGCTGGCGTTCCGGCGCGCTGATCGAAAAGCGCGAAATTCCCATGTACTACTTCAAGATCACCGCCTACGCGGATGAATTGCTGGAGAGTCTGGACGAGCTGGACGGTTGGCCCGAACAGGTCAAGACCATGCAGCGCAACTGGATCGGCAAGTCGCGCGGCATGGAGATCGCCTTCCCCTACGACGTGGCAAGCATCGGCAGCGAAGGCGTGATGAAGGTCTTCACCACCCGCCCCGACACACTGATGGGCGCCACCTATGTCGCCGTGGCCGCCGAGCATCCGCTGGCGACGCTCGCCGCACAGAACAACCCCGAGTTGCAGGCGTTCATCGACGAATGCAAGCGCGGCGGCGTGGCCGAAGCCGACATCGCCACCCAGGAAAAGAAAGGCCTTGCCACGGCGCTGCGCGTACAGCATCCGCTGACCGGCGAACTGCTGCCGGTGTGGGTCGCCAACTACGTGCTGATGGGCTACGGCGAAGGCGCAGTCATGGCCGTACCGGCGCACGATGAGCGCGACTTCGAGTTCGCCAGCAAGTACAGCCTGCCGATCAAACCGGTGGTGCGCACCAGCGCTGGCGACGAAACGCCAGCGCCTTGGCAGGATACCTATGGCGAGCACGGCGAACTGATCAACTCCGGCGTGTTCGACGGTCTGGATTTCGACGGCGCCTTCGACGCCATGGAAGTTGCCCTGCAGAAAAAGGGCCTCGGCCAGGCGCGCACCCAGTTCCGCCTGCGCGACTGGGGCATCAGCCGCCAGCGCTACTGGGGCTGCCCGATCCCGATCATCCACTGCGAAAGCTGTGGCGACGTCCCTGTGCCGGAAGACCAGCTGCCGGTCAAACTGCCGGAAGACGTGGTACCCGACGGCGCCGGCTCGCCGCTGGCCCGCATGCCCGAGTTCTACCAATGCAGCTGCCCCAGCTGCGGCAAGCCGGCCCGGCGTGAAACCGACACCATGGACACCTTCGTCGAGTCGTCCTGGTATTTCGCCCGCTACGCCTCGCCAAACTACGATCAGGGCATGGTCGATCCAAAAGCCGCCAACCATTGGCTGCCGGTGGACCAGTACATCGGCGGTATTGAACACGCCATCCTGCACCTGCTGTACGCGCGTTTCTTCCACAAGCTGATGCGCGACGAGGGCCTGGTCAGTTCCAACGAGCCGTTCAAGAACCTGCTGACCCAGGGCATGGTCATCGCCGATACCTACTACCGCACGCTGCCCAACGGCGGCAAGGACTGGTTCAACCCGGCGGATGTCATTGTCGAGCGTGACGCCAAGGCCAAGATCATCGGCGCCAAACTCGCCAGCGACGGCCTGCCGGTGGAAATCGGCGGTACCGAGAAGATGTCCAAGTCGAAGAACAACGGCGTCGACCCGCAGGCAATGATCGATCAGTACGGCGCCGACACCTGCCGTCTGTTCATGATGTTCGCCTCGCCGCCGGACATGAGCCTGGAATGGTCCGACTCCGGCGTCGAGGGCGCGAGCCGTTTCCTGCGTCGGGTCTGGCGCCTGGCTCACAGCCATGTCAGTGCCGGCCTGCCGGGCGTACTGGATATCTCCAGCCTGAGCGACGCACAGAAAGCCGTGCGCCGCGCCATTCACCTGGCCATCCGCCAGGCCAGCGTCGATGTCGGTCAGCATCACAAATTCAACACCGCCATCGCCCAGGTAATGACCTTGATGAACGTGCTGGAAAAGGCCGCGACAGCCAGCGATCAGGACCGCGCGCTGCTACAGGAAGGTCTGGAAACAGTCGCCCTGCTGCTGGCGCCGATCACCCCGCATATCAGCCACGAACTCTGGCAGCAGCTGGGTAAAACCGGCGCAATCATCGACGCAGCCTGGCCTGCCGTGGATGAAACCGCACTGGTCCAGGACAGCCTGACACTGGTGGTACAGGTCAACGGCAAGCTGCGCGGTCAGATCGAAGTGCCGGCCAGCGCCTCGCGCGAAGAAGTCGAGGCCAGTGCACGCGCCAACGAGAACGTGGTGCGCTTCACCGAAGGTCTGACGATCCGCAAGGTCATCGTGGTACCGGGCAAGCTGGTCAATATCGTCGCAAACTGATTTGCCGTGGCGCACAGCGCCGGGGCTGGCAAGGGGATAACAGGATGATCAAACGCAATCTAATGGTGGTCGGTCTGGCGCTGCTGCTCAGCGCCTGCGGTTTCCAGCTTCGCGGCACCGGCACAGACAGCTTTGCCCTCGAGGAGCTCAACCTGCAGGCGCGCAACAGCCATGGCGATACGGTCAGGCAACTCGAAGAGTTGCTCAAGGGCAGCGGCGTACGGGTCCACTCTGGCGCACGCTACACCCTGGACCTGGTCCGCGAGCAGACCCGCCAGCGCACGGCCAGCTATACCAGCTCGGCGCGCAGTGCCGAATACGAGCTGACCAGCGTCCTCGACTTCCAGTTCCGCGGCCCGCAGAACACCGTGCTGCTGGAAGACAGCGTCGAGGTACAGAAAGTCTACGTACACGACAGCAGCAACCTGATCGGCTCCGACCAGGAAGCCACCCAGCTGCGCTCGGAAATGCGCCGCGAGCTGCTTCAGCAGCTGAGCATGCGCATCGGCAACATCACTCCGGCGCAGCTCGACCAGCTGCAGCAGACCGCCGAAGCCCGTCAGCGTGCCGAGGCCGAAGCCATCGAAGCACAGCAGCGCGAGCTGGGCTCGCAACCCCGGCAGTCACCCATCGAACTGCCAGTCCAGTGACGCATCGGGAGTCCTCGCGGCTCCCGATTATCTCTCGACCATGAAACTCGCCCACGCCCAGCTCGGCAAACACCTGCAAAGTCCGCTCGCGCCTGTCTACGTGGTCAGCGGCGATGAGCATCTGCTGTGCCAGGAAGCCTGCGACGCCATTCGCAGCGCCTGCCGGCAGCAGGACTTCAGCGAACGCCAGGTACTCAATGTCGAAACCGGCTTTGACTGGGGCCAGCTCGTCGAAGCCGGTGCCAACCTTTCGCTGTTTGCCGAAAGGCGCCTGCTTGAGCTGCGCATGCCTACTGGCAAGCCCGGCGACAAGGGCGCCGCCGCGCTGCTCGACTATTTGGCACGGCCCGCCGAAGACACCGTGCTGCTGATCAGCCTGCCGAAGCTCGACGGCAATACCCAGAAAACCAAATGGGCCAAGGCACTGATTGATGGGAAGCAGGTGCAATTCCTGCAAATCTGGCCGGTAGACGCCGCGCAGCTGCCCCAATGGATTCGCCAGCGCCTGTCACAGGCCGGGCTGGCTGCCGATCAGGAAGCCGTAGAGCTGATTGCCGCCCGGGTCGAAGGAAACCTGCTGGCCGCCGCACAGGAAATCGAGAAACTCAAACTTCTCGCCGAAGCGGGTCAGGTCACCACTGAAACCGTCCAGGCGGCTGTCGCCGACAGCGCGCGCTACGATGTCTTCGGCCTGATTGATGCGGCGCTGCTGGGTCAGCCCGAGCACGTCCTGCGGATGCTCGACGGCCTGCGCGGTGAAGGTGTGGAAGCGCCAGTGATTCTTTGGGCTGTAGCTCGCGAAGTACGCCAACTGGCCAATATCGCCCAGCTGTACAGTCAGGGCACACCCCTTGACCGCGCATTCAGCCAGGCCCGCCCCCCCATCTGGGACAAACGTCGCCCGCTGGTCAGCAAAGCGCTGCAACGCCACGACCTCGCCGGCTGGCAACGGCTGTTGACCAGCGCACAAGTCATCGACGAACAGATCAAGGGGCAGGCCGCAGGCGACCCCTGGATCGGCCTGAGCAACCTCTGCCTGCAATTGAGCGGACGGCGGATCGGCCTTTAGCGCAGCAGACCGAACACCTTAGGTCTTATGCCAGCCAGCACAAGGCTCCTATCCGGGTGCGCCTACCCTCTGGACATTTTTTGCACAACGCCTATGATGCGCCCAACTCCAACCCCAGAGGACGAGCACATGGCAAAGAGCCAGAAACGGTCGAACAAGGCCAAATCACTGGTGGCGCAACCCCTGTTCCGCAGCCGCCAGGAGCAACCGAAAAAAGGCAAAGGCAGCTATCGCCGCGAAGCCTCCCAGTCCGACCACTGGGGGGCTTCACTCCTTCTGGCAGCTTGAAAAGCCAAGCCATTCAAAGCGTGCTAATGTCAGCCACCGATGACCTGTCGAGAAGTGGTGCATGCTTTACACCTTCGTCCCCGTTTTACTGCCAAGAATCCTGATTGCCGCTTCAGCCCTGAGCATCATGGCTGCCTGCGCCACCGAGCCCCTTGCCCAAACCACGCCGAACACCAACACGCAGCACATGGCGCGTCAGGCTGCGGATAGTGCGGCCCCAGTCACCGAAGCCGACGTGCCGCAACAGAGCTTCGCCCAGTGGCGCGACGCCTTTCGCGTAGAAGCCCTGCAGGCCGGCGTACCGGCAGAACTGTTCGACCGCGCCTTTGCCGGCGTCACGCCCGATCCAAGCATCATTACTGCTGATCGCAGCCAGCCGGAATTCACCCGCCCGGTCTGGCAATACCTGGAAGGCGCACTCGCAGCGCAGCGCGTGAGTGGCGGCAAGCGCCTGCTGAACCAGCACGCGTCAACCCTGACGGCCATCGAGGCGCGCTATGGGGTCGACCGCAATACGCTGGTAGCCATCTGGGGATTGGAAAGCAACTTCGGCAAGATCATGGGCGACAAGTCGGTGATCCGCTCACTGGCCACACTGGCTCATGAAGGGCGCCGCCCTGGCTTCGCCAAGAGCCAGTTGCTGGCTGCGCTGGACATTCTGGAACGCGGCGACGTTTCACCCGACAATCTGCGCGGCTCCTGGGCCGGCGCCATGGGTCAGACCCAGTTCATCCCCACCACCTATAACACCTATGCCGTGGATTTCGACGGTGATGGCCGGCGCGACATCTGGAACAGTTCTGCGGATGCGCTGGCCTCGGCGGCCCACTACCTGCAGTCTTCCGGCTGGAAGACGGGACAGCCCTGGGGCTTCGAGGTCGCTCTGCCGAAGGGATTCGACTACGCACTGGCCGACAGCAGCATCCGCAAGCCACTGGCCGAATGGCGGCGCATGGGCCTGCAGGGACTGCCAGCCGGCGGGCAGGAAGCAAACGCCAGCCTGCTGTTGCCCGCCGGCCACCGCGGCCCGGCGTTCCTGATCCTGGAGAACTTCCGCACCATCCTGCGCTACAACAACTCATCCTCCTACGCACTGGCCATCGGCCTGCTCTCCGAGCGTTTCGACGGCGCAGGCAAGGTTCGCGCCAGCTGGCCTGTGGGGGAGCAGCCGTTAAGCCGCTCCGAACGGCTGGAACTGCAGGAGCGCCTGACTGCCAGAGGCTTCGATCCGGGCACCCCCGACGGAATCATTGGCGCCAACACGCGCAGCGCCATCCGGGGCTTTCAGCAGCAACTGGGCTGGCCAGCCGACGGCCATCCGACGCAGGAGCTATTGGGACGCCTGCGGACCAACCCATAGCACATATAGCCGGACCTCACCGCGCGTCGGACTGAATGCTCAGCGCCTGTGATAAACTGCACGGCGGCCAAAAGCCGCCTCGTCCACGGAGCCTCTAGCGGAGCCCAGAAAGCCGATGTCCGATACCTCCCAGTCCAAAACCGTTGCCAGCGGCGAAAAATTCCGCACCACTGAGGGCATTGTTGCAATCAAGGACGGACAGAAGCGCCGCGCCTCAAGCGAACCCCAGCTGTTCGAACCCAAGCCCAAGTGGCTGCGGGTCAAGGCACCCAGCGGCAGCCGCTTCGAGGCGGTCAAGCGCAATGTCGGCGAGCACCGCCTGAGCACCGTATGCCAGGAATCCCACTGCCCGAACATGGGCGAATGCTGGTCCAACGGTACCGCCACCATCATGCTGATGGGCTCGGTGTGCACCCGCGCGTGCCGCTTCTGCGCGGTGGATACCGGCAATCCCAACGGCTGGCTGGATCAGGAGGAGCCACAGAACACCGCCAAGTCGGTGGAGCTCATGGCGCTGCGTTATATCGTGCTGACCTCAGTGGACCGCGACGACCTGGACGACGGCGGTGCCGCACACTACGCGGCCTGTGTGCGCGCCATCAAGGAGCGCACCCCGCAGGTGGTAGTGGAGGCTCTGACCCCCGACTTCGACGGCGACCTGCGCGCCATCGAACGTGTAGCAGACTCTGGTCTGGAAGTCTTCGCGCAGAACGTCGAGACGGTTAAACGCCTGACCCATGAAGTGCGCGACCCTCGCGCCGGCTACGAAAAGACCCTGCGTGTGCTGGAGCACGCCAAGCGTCATCGCCCCGAGATGCTGACCAAGACCAGCCTGATGCTGGGCTTGGGCGAAAGCGACGAAGAAGTGCTGCAGACCATGGATGACCTGCGCGCCATCGGCGTGGACATCCTCACCCTCGGCCAGTACCTGCAGCCGACTCGCAACCACCTACCGGTCAAGCGCTGGGTCAGCCCGGAAGAATTCAACCGTTTGCGCGATATCGGTCTGGCAAAGGGCTTTATGGAAGTCGCCGCCGGCCCACTGGTGCGCTCCAGCTACCGAGCCGACCGGGTGTTCGAGAAGAACAACCTGGGCCTGGCCGCCCCGGTGCCAGTGCCGGGCCAGCCGTTTGACAGCAGCCTGATTCCGACCCTCAATCTGAACTGAAAATCCGGATTACGCCTTCGGCTAATCCAGGCTACTGGCTGATCAGGCTGAGTAACGCCTGCTAGAGGCAGGCGTTTCATATCCGCCATGCCTCTTAGCAATCTATTGCGCCCGTCAGCGTCTGCTGCTGCGCATAGCCGAGGTGCTTGACCAGCTGCTCGCGCAGGCGGGCACTGACTTCGGAAAGCGCTATCGGCCCAGCGACCAAATCGGCCACCTGGGTCATGGTCATGCCGGCGTAGCCGCAGGGGTTGATGCGCCGGAAGGGCTCAAGATCCATATCCACATTCAGCGCCAGCCCGTGAAACGAGCGACCGTTGCGGATGCGCAGACCCAGCGAGGCAATCTTCGCTCCATCGACGTAAACACCGGGGGCATCCGGCCTGGCCTGGGCCTGGACACCATAGGTCGCCAACAGATCAATCAGGCTCTGCTCGATGCGGCTGACCAGTTCGCGCACGCCAAGCCCCAGGCGTCTTACATCCAGCAGCAGGTAGCACACCAGCTGGCCCGGTCCGTGATAGGTCACCTGACCGCCACGGTCAGCCTGCACCACCGGAATGTCACCGGGCAGCAGCAGGTGTTCGGCCTTGCCGGCCTGCCCCTGAGTGAACACCGGCAGGTGCTGCAACAGCCAGATTTCGTCATCGGTGTCCGGCCCGCGCGTGTTGGTAAAGCGCTGCATGGCCTGCCAGGCGGGCTCGTATTCGGTCAGGCCGAGATCGCGCACGCCCAGTACGCCGCCTCCGAAGGCATTCCGCATGGGCGGCAGGAGCAGGATTTTGGCGCTCATCAGAGCACCATTTGCACGCGCCCGGTTGCACGCAGATCAACGTGAATCGCCTGCAGCTGTTCGACTCCGGTCGCGGTGATCAGCACCTGGACGGAGAGGAAACGCCCGTTGCGGCTATCGCGCGTCACCAGTGTGGTTTCATCGAAACCGGGGGCATGCCGACGGATGACCTCGACCACTGCCTCATGGAAACCCTCTCCCGCTTGGCCGATCACCTTGATCGGGTAGCGTTCGCAGGGGAATTCGATTTTTGGTGCCTGTGTATCGCTTGTGCTTTCGTTCATGGCTATGACGGACTCGTGATCCGCAAGCGCGTCCTGGCGGGGTGGTCAGGGCGCGCGCAAGGGGTTGTCAGTTGAAGATGTTGAAGAAGAACAGGCGAATGCTATCCCAAAAGCGGCGGAACAGCCCACCCTCTTCAACCGCGTGCAGGGCAATCAGATCGGTGCTCTGCAGCACTTGATCGTTGAGGCTGACCTCTACCTTGCCGATCACGTCACCCTGCTGGATGGGTGCAGTCAGCTCGGGATTCAACGTCATCCCGGCCTGCAGCTTGTCCAGCTGGCCACGGGGTACCGTCAGGGTCAGGTCTTTCGCCAGACCGGCACTGACCTGATCCTGCTGGCCTTTCCAGACACGGGATTTGGCCAGCTCGACGCCCTGCTGGTAGAAGGTGCGTGTTTCAAAGAAGCGGAAACCATAGGTCAGCAGCTTTTGCGTCTCGGCCGCGCGTGCCTGCTCGCTGTCGGTACCGAACACCACGCTGATCAGACGCATGCCATCGCGCACCGCCGAGGCCACCAGGCAGAAGCCCGCCTCTTCGGTATGCCCGGTTTTAAGGCCATCGACCGTCTTGTCACGCCACAACAGCAGGTTGCGGTTGGGCTGCTTGATGTTGTTCCAGAGGAATTCCTTCTGCGCATAGATGCCGTAGTGCGCCGGGTCTTCATAGATGATCGCGCGGGCCAGCTTGGCCATGTCGGACGCCGAAGAGTAGTGCTCCGGGTGCGGAAGGCCGGTGGAGTTGACGAAATTGGTATTGGTCATGCCCAGTCGCTGTGCGGCTGCGTTCATCAGGTCGGCGAAAGCTTCCTCGCTGCCGGCGATGTATTCAGCCATGGCCACGCTGGCATCGTTGCCTGACTGGATGATGATGCCGTGCAGCAGGTCGTCAACCGATACCTGGGTGTTGACCTGGATGAACATTCGCGAACCACCGGTACGCCAGGCCTTTTCACTGACGGTGACCATGTCGCTCTCGGCAATCTTGCCCTTCTGGATTTCCAGGGTGGCGATATAGGCGGTCATCAGCTTGGTCAGACTGGCAGGTGGCAGACGTTCGTCGCCGGCGTTTTCAACCAGTACCTTGCCGCTGGCGGCATCCATCAGCACGTAGGATTTCGCCGCCAGTTGCGGCGCCGAAGGAATGATCGGCTGGGCCAGCGCGACCGGCGCCACCGTCAGCAGAACAAGAAGAAACAGGCGGTGCACGAAGGTTGTGATAGTCATTGCTCTCTCGAAAATGGGTATGGGCAAAACAGAATCGGTGTCACGGGTCTGACGGACGGCACATCAGTCGCCTCGCACCCGACGGGGCTGACCTAGGTTGGCGAGACGCACGTTCTGCTCGATCTGCTCAGCCTCGTCCAGGGAGCCGATGGGGCCGAGGCGAACCCGGTGCAACACCTGCTCGCGATGAACCACCGAACTGACGAATACCGGTGCGACCGTCATGCTGCTGAGCTTGTCGCGCAGCAGCTGGGCGGCATCCGGGTTGGCGAATGCGCCGACCTGCAGAAACAGCCCGGAAGCGACAGCGCCATCGCCATTACCGACTTCAACCGGTAGCGTAGCACCGGCATGCTGAGCTGGTGGTGGCGTGTAAGTCTCGACCGGCTGTACAAGCGTACTAACGGCAACCTGGCTGGCTACCTTTTGCGGTTGTGCCAAAACCATCGGCGGCTGCTGACCCCGGTCGGCCCACCACTGCACAGGATCGATCCCCTCGACCTTGACCCGTGCCGTCCCCGACTCGGCAAAGCCCAGCTTTTTCGCGGCGGCGAAGGACAGGTCGATGATGCGATCCGAGTAGAACGGGCCACGATCATTGACCCGCAGCACGACGGTCTTGCCGTTGTCGATATTGGTCACCCGGACATAGCTGGGCAGCGGCAGGGTCTTGTGCGCGGCGCTCATGCCGTACAGATCGTACTTCTCGCCATTGGCGGTCGGCTGACCATGAAACTTGGTGCCATACCAGGACGCCGTACCGGTTTCCCGATAATTGCGGCCATCGCCAATCGGGTAGTAGGTCTTGCCCAGCACTTTGTAGGGGCTGGCCTTGAACGGACCGAAGTGGGGTGTCGGCACCGCATCAGGAATCGCCGAGACATCCACGTCCCACCAGGGCGCCCCATCCTGGTGTGGCCGCGAATAGTTTTCCGGACCACTGATCCCCCCGCCCTTGACCACCGCAGGGGGTGACGAAGGCGGCTTGGATGAACAGCCGGCAACCAGCGCAATGGCCACCATCAGCCCCAACAGCCTTGCCTGCAGACGAGTCATTGCGCCCCCTTGGCTTCGGCGAGCTGCCCGGCGAGCTGATGCACCGCCATGGCATACATGACGCTGCGGTTGTAGCGCGTGATGACATAGAAGTTCGGCAGGCCGATCCAGTATTCATCTCCCTCGGCCCCTTCCAGACGGAAGGCGGTCACGGCCGTGTCGTCGGCGATGGCGTCGTCGCTGTGCCAGCCCAGCTCGCGCAGCTCGGCGGCCTTCAGAACCGGCTCCAGCCCTTGGGTAAGGCCTTCAGCATGGCGCTCGCCCTTTACCGTGGCTTGCGCAACCACCGGTTCGCCGGCTTTCCAGCCATGCTCCTTGAAATAGTTGGCGGCGCTGCCGATGGCATCCACCGGGTTCTTCCAGATGTCGATGCGACCGTCATCATCGAAGTCCACCGCATAGGCGCGGAAGCTGCTCGGCATGAACTGCGGCAGCCCCATGGCACCCGCGTAGGAGCCGGTAAGCGTCAGCGGATCGACCTGTTCTTCACGCGTCAGCAACAGAAACTCCTTGAGCTGCTGGCGAAAGAACGGCTGACGCGGGGGGTAATCGAAGCCCAGCGTGGCCAGCGCATCGATGACCCGGTGGCTGCCGGTGTTGCGGCCATAGAAGGTTTCCACGCCAATGATCGAGACGATCACTTCAGCGGGTACGCCAAAGTCGGCCTCGGCACGCGCCAGCGCGGCTTCGTTCTCGCGCCAGAAATCGACCCCCTGGGCCACACGCGAGTCGGTCAGAAAGATGGGCCGATACTCCTTCCAGGGCTTGACCCGCTCAGCCGGGCGCGAAATCGCATCGAGAATGCCCTGCTTGCGCTCCGCCTGGGCCAGCAGTTCGACCAGCTGCTCACTGACAAAACCATAATCCTGGCTCATTTCGAGCACGAACTCAGCGACCTTTTCGCCTTCATAGTCGGCAGCGCCTACCGCCTGGTTGCCGGCGAGCACACCCATAAGTCCCACGCCGCAGAGCACGCGCGTCAACCGAGCATTACGTAATGATTTCAAGACATTCACTCTAAACCTGTGCGATCCACTTGCGATGGGTGTGGATCGACATCAAAACCCCGAACCCCGCCAGCAGGGTCACCAATGACGTTCCGCCAAAACTGATAAAGGGCAGCGGCACCCCCACAACCGGCAGCAGCCCGCTGACCATACCGATATTGATGAAAACATAAACGGAAAATGTCATGGTCAGCGCCCCGGCAAGCAGTTTGCCGAACAGCGTCTGCGCCTGGACCGTGATGATCAGGCCACGCGCAATCAACAGCAGATAGACCAGCAGCAGCAGGCAGACCCCCACCAGGCCGAACTCCTCGGCCAGGACGGCAATGATAAAGTCCGTATGGCTTTCCGGCAAAAAATCCAGATGAGACTGGGTGCCCAGCAGCCAGCCCTTGCCGAACACGCCGCCCGAACCGATTGCAGCCTTGGACTGGATGATGTTCCAGCCGGAGCCAAGCGGATCGCTTTCGGGGTCGAGAAAGGTCAGCACGCGCTGTTTCTGGTAGTTGTGCAGGACGAAATACCACATCCCCACGGCAATCGGCACCAGCGCCGCCATTGCCCCGAACACCCAGCGCCAGCGCAGACCGGCGATGAACACTACGAAGGCCCCGGATACCAGAACCAGCAGTGCAGTGCCCAGATCCGGCTGTTTGAGGATTAGCACGAACGGCACGACGATCAGGCACAGACTGATAACGGTGTGCTTGATGCCGGGCGGCAGCACCCGGGTAGACAGGTACCAGGCAATCGTCATCGGCATGATGATTTTCATGAATTCCGACGGTTGGAAGCGAATCACCCCGGGAATGTTGATCCAGCGGGTCGCGCCCATCGCCGTGTAGCCGACGAACTCCACCGCGACCAGCAGCGCCACCACCGTCAGATAGCCGAGCGGCACCCAGCGCGCCATGAAGCGTGGCTCGAACTGGGCAATGACCAGCATGGCCGCCAGGCCGATACCAAAGGAGGTGGCCTGCTTGATCAGCATGTCCCAGTTCTTGCCGCCTGCCGAATAGAGAATGAACAGGCTGCCGGTCGCCAGTAGCAACAACAGCAACAGCAACAGACCATCGATATGCATGCGCTGCAGCAGTGTGGCGCGGCGGCGCATCACATCGGTGCTCGAAAGCGTTCGGTCGAAGGTTCCGCTCATGGTCTGCCCGCCTCGGCGCTCAGGGGTAGCGCGTACTCGGCCTTCAGCTGCCCGTATTCGTCGAGCAACCAGGCATCCATCACCAGCTTGGCCACTGGCGCAGCAACCCCGGAGCCGGACTCGCCGTTCTCGACCATCACCGCCACGGCAATCTGCGGATCGTGTACGGGCGCGAAGGCGACGAACAGCGCATGGTCGCGATGGCGCTCATTGAGCTTGCCGCTGTCGTAGCGCTCGCCCTGCTTGATCGCCACCACTTGCGCCGTGCCACTCTTGCCGGCAATGCGATAGAGCGACGCATCACCGACCTGCCTCGCCGTGCCGCGGGCGCCATGCATCACCTGCTCCATGCCGTTGATGGCAGCATCCCAGTAGCGCGGGTCGCGCAGCTCGATATCCGGCAGCGGCTGCGGATCGACCGGCAACTCACCCTCGATGCGCCTCGCCAGATGAGGCCGGATCCACTTGCCCTGGGTAGCCATCAGCGCCGTGGCCTGGGCCAGCTGCAGCGGCGTGGTCTGCATGTAGCCCTGACCGATGCCGAGAATCACCGTTTCACCCGGATACCAGGCTTGGCGATAACGCGCACGCTTCCAGTCGCGCGAGGGCATCAGGCCGGCGGTTTCCTCGAACATGTCCAGCGATACCCGCTGGCCGATGCCGAAGCGCGTCATGTAGTCATGCATCCGGTCGATGCCCATCTTGTGGGCCATGTCGTAAAAGTAGGTGTCATTGGAGCGGGCGATGGCCAGTTCCAGGTCGACCCAGCCATCGCCGCCCCGGTTCCAGTTGCGATACTTGTGCTTCACGTTGGGCAGCTGAAAGAACCCCGGGTCGAACACCTTGCTGTTTTCGGTGACCACACCGGTATCAAGACCCGCCACTGCCATCATCGGCTTGATGGTCGAGCCCGGTGGGTACAGGCCGCGCAGCACACGGTTGAACAATGGCCGGTCGATGGAGTCGCGCAGTTCGCCATAGGCCTTGAAGCTGATGCCGGTGACGAACAGGTTGGGGTTGAAGCTCGGCTGACTCACCATCGCCAGCACCTCGCCGGTGGCCGGCTGCAAGGCCACGACCGCACCACGACGCCCACCAAGCGCGGCTTCGGCAGCCTCCTGCAGATCCAGATCGAGGGTCAGCGTCAGGTCCTTGCCCGGAACCGGATCGGTACGCTTGAGCACACGCAGCACGCGACCGCGAGCATTGGTCTCGACCTCCTCGTAGCCCACCCGGCCATGCAGCGAGTCCTCGTAGAACTTCTCGATACCGGTCTTGCCGATGTGGTGCGTGCCGCTGTAATTGACCGAATCGAGCTGCTTGAGCTCGGCCTCGTTGATGCGCCCGACATAGCCGACCGAATGTGCGAAATGCTCACCCTGCGGATAGTGGCGGACCAACTGTGCCGCGACCTCAACCCCTGGCAGCCGGAATTGATCGACCGCGACACGGGCAATCTGCTCCTCCGACAGTTCGTACATGATCGGTACCGGCTCGAAGGGGCGACGCCCCTGCAGCACACGTTTCTCGAACAGCTCGCGCTCCTCGGCAGACAACTGCAGCACCTCGACCACCGTATCCAGCGTCTTGCGCCAGTCTCCGGCACGTTCGCGGGTCACGGTCAGGCTGAAGCTGGGACGGTTATCGGCGATGATCCGCCCATCCCTGTCGAAGATCAGCCCACGATTGGGCGGAATGGGCTGCACGTGAACACGGTTGTTCTCCGACAGCGTCGAGTGATGCTCATACTGCACCACCTGCAGGTAGTACATCCGCGCAATCAGCACAGCAAGCATCATCAGCACCACCAGAGCGCCCACGATTACCCGCCGACGCACCAGTTGGGCATCCTTTTCGTGGTCTTTCAGGGGGATCGGCTGGGACATCCTGGGCTTTTACTGACTTCACTTGTGATAAGGGTGCCCTGACAGCAACGTCCAGGCACGATAGATCTGCTCGCCGATGAGAATGCGCACCAGCGGATGCGGCAGGGTCAGCGGCGACAACGACCAGCGCTGCTCACTGCGTGCACAGACCTCCGGCGCCAGCCCTTCCGGGCCGCCCACCATCAGGTTGACGTTGCGTGCATCAAGCCGCCAGCGCTCCAGCTCAGCCGCCAGCTGTTCCGTGCTCCAGGGGCGCCCGGTCACTTCTAGGGTGACGATGCGCTCGCCCGGCTGAACCCTGGCCAGCATGGCCTCGCCTTCCTGGCGAATCAACCGTGTCACGTCGGCATTCTTGCCGCGTGTGTTGAGGGATATTTCATGCAATTCCAGCGGCAGTTCGGACGGCAGGCGCCGGGCATATTCGTGCCAGCCATCCTCGACCCAGCGTGGCATCTTCGAGCCTACCGCGATCAGCTTGATCCGCACGGCTGGACTATTCCTGTTCGCCCGCGTGCTGTGCGCGGCTCTGCTCCGCACCCTGCCAGAGGCGTTCGAGGTCATAGAACTGGCGCGTCGGCACCTGCATCACATGCACCACCACGTCGCCCAGGTCGAGCAGCGCCCACTCGCCACCTTCGAGCCCCTCGCTACCGAGCGGGCGTACGCCCTGCTCCTTGACCTTCTCCAGCACGTTGTCCGCCAGGGACTTCACGTGGCGGCTGGAGGTACCGCTGGCAATCACCATGAAATCGGTGACGCTGGTCTTGCCACGTACATCGATGGGGGTGATGTCGGTGCCTTTCAGGTCTTCCAGGGCACTTACGACCAGCTGGACCAAAGATTCATTTTGCATAGCTTGTAACAACCTCAGTTCGACGCCCGGTAAAGTCCGTGCGCGTTGATATAAGCCAGTACGGCGTCGGGCACCAGAAAACGCACCGAGCGACCACTGGCCAGAAATTGACGGATTCGCGTGGCCGACACCCCGAGAGGTGCCTGCCAGACAAAAGCGATCTGTCCGCCGCTGCCGGCCAGCGCCAGCGGATCGTTGACGCTGCGCGCCGCCTGCAGATCGCGCAGGGCTTCCGGCGCTTCACTGTCGGCATCCGGACGCTGCATGACGAGAATGTGGCAATGGTCGAGCAATTCGCTCCAGCGGTGCCAGCTGGGCAAACCGCAGAAGGCATCCCAGCCGACGATCAGAAACAGCTGGTCATCCTCGGCCAGTTCGGCCCGCAGGGACTCCAGCGTGTCGATGGTGTAGGACGGCTTGTCGCGCTCCAGCTCGCGCGAATCGACCACCAGCAAGGGCAACCCTTCAACCGCCAGGCGCACCATGGCCAGGCGATCCTGCGCCGAGCAGCTGGGCGTTTCGCGGTGCGGCGGACGGAAATTGGGCAACAGACGAACCTCGTCCAGCCCAAGGTACTCGGCCACCTCCAGCGCGCCGCGCAAATGGCCGATATGCACGGGGTCGAAGGTACCGCCGAGCAGGCCGATGCGCCGTGGTGTGCGGGTCGCATCCATCAAGTACGCACGTGACCGTCGCCAAAGACCAGGTACTTCTCGCTGGTCAGGCCTTCCAGGCCAACCGGGCCGCGCGCATGCAGCTTGTCGGTGGAGATGCCGATCTCCGCCCCCAGGCCATACTCGAAGCCATCGGCGAAGCGTGTCGAGGCGTTGATCATCACCGAGGCCGAATCCACTTCGGTGATGAAGCGCCGCGCATCGCTGAAGTTCTCGGTGACGATGGCGTCGGTATGTTGCGAGCCGTAGCGGTTGATGTGCCCGATGGCCTCATCCAGCGAATCGACCACGCGAATCGACAGGATCGGCGCGTTGTACTCGGTGCTCCAATCCTCTTCGCTGGCGATCAGCACGGCGTCGCCGAGCAGTTCGCGGGTACGCGGGCAGCCGCGCAGTTCCACGCCCTTGTCGCGGTAGATGGCAGCCAGCGGCGGCAGCACCCGAGGCGCGATGGCTGCGTGCACCAGCAGGGTTTCCATGGCATTGCACGGCGCATAGCGCTGGGTCTTGGCGTTGTCGGCCACGCGGATGGCCTTGTCCAGGTCCGCCGCCGCATCGATGAAAACATGACAGATGCCATCCAGGTGTTTGATCACCGGCACCTTGGCGTCACGGCTGATGCGCTCGATCAGGCCCTTGCCGCCACGCGGGACGATGACATCGACAAACTCGGGCATGGTGATCAGCGCACCGACGGCAGCACGGTCGGTGGTTTCCACCACCTGCACTGCGGCTGCCGGCAGCCCGGCCTCGGCCAGCCCCAGCTGGATGCAGCGGGCAATCGCCTGGTTCGAGTGGATCGCCTCGGAGCCGCCGCGCAGGATGGTGGCGTTACCCGACTTGAGGCACAGGCTGGCGGCGTCGATGGTCACGTTGGGCCGTGATTCGTAGATGATCCCGACCACCCCCAGCGGCACGCGCATCCGGCCAACCTGGATACCCGACGGCAGGTAGCGCATGTCACGGATTTCGCCGATGGGGTCCGGCAGGGTGGCGACCTGGCGCAGGCCTTCGATCATGTCGTCGATGCGCGCCGGGGTCAGCGCCAGGCGATCAAGCATGGCCTCGTCGAGGCCGTTGGCACGCCCGGCATCGAGATCCTGCCGGTTGGCGCTGATCAGCTCATCGCGTGCCGCATTCAGTGCAGCGGCTGCCGCATGCAACGCCCTGTTCTTCTGCGCGGTGGAAGCGCGCGCAAGCACGCGTGACGCCTCGCGCGCGGCGCGACCAAGGCGGGTCATGTAATCGAGTACGGACTCGGTCATTGTCTGGCTGGCCTGAATCAAGGGAAAGCGGCAGATTATAGCCATCCCGGGGCGCCTGCGCACAGCGAAGCACTCGAACGGCGCCGCACGGTAGCCGCAGACTGTGGACTCGTGCCCTGCCGCGCACTGGCGCTATCATCCCGCCCGTCTGAAACCAGTCCACTTACCCGTGGGTCGAAACCCTCCCGATCCAAGGAAAACCCTCATGCCCGAATGGCTCGCCCCCCTTGCCCGCTGGCTGGCCGACTCCCCGCAGTGGCTGGGCCTGATCCTGTTTCTCGCGGCCTGCCTGGAGTGCCTGGCAGTGGTCGGCCTGCTGATTCCCGGCACCGTATTGCTGTTCGCCCTGGCTGCGCTCGCTGGCAGTGGCATCCTGAGTCTTGGCGAGACGCTGCTGCTGGGTTTCGTCGGCGGACTGCTCGGCGACTTGCTGTCCTACGCGCTAGGGCGCCGCTATCACCAGAACATCCGCAGCCTGCGCGGGTTGCGCAACCATCCCGAATGGCTTGTCCGTGCCGAACTGTATGTCGCCCGCTACGGCGTTGCCAGCCTGCTCGTGGGTCGCTTCATCGGGCCTTTGCGACCCATGTTGCCGCTCACTGCAGGCATGCTCGACATGCCTTTCGGTCGTTTTCTGCTGGTCAGCGTGGCGGCAACTGCCGGCTGGTCGATGGCCTATCTGCTGCCGGGCTGGACTGCCGGCGCTGCCGTGCGCCTGCCGCTACCGGAGGGCTTCTGGGGCGAAGCGGGTATTGTCCTCGCAGCCTTGTTGCTGCTGGTCGGCGGCGTGACGCATTACAGCCTGCGCCAGTTGCGCTGGGTCACTCCGCTGGCGGCGGTTTTCGCCGCGCTGATCCTGCTCGGCCTGTTCTTCGGCTGGTCGCATCTGGCGGAATTCGATGAAGGCCTGATGACGGTGATTCAGGGCGAACGCAGCCCGATCTTCGACCGTTTCATGGTGCTGGTAACGCGCACCGGGGACTATCACACTCAGCTCTGGGCTGCCGTACTGCTGTGCCTGCTACTGATTCTCACCAGACAGTGGCGAGCGGCAGCCTTCGCCTTTCTCACCCTGCTCGGCACGGCACTGGCCAATGGCGCACTGAAAGCGGGCTTCGCCCGGATGCGCCCGGAAATACTGCTCGAACCTCTCGACTCCTTCAGTTTTCCCAGCGGGCACAGTTCGGCAGCCTTTGCCTTCTTTCTCACCCTCGGCGTACTCGCCGGACGTGACCAGCCACCGCGATTGCGCCTGACCTGGGTACTGCTGGCCGCCCTGCCCGCCACCGCCATCGCGCTGTCGCGGGTCTATCTCGGCGTGCACTGGCCAACCGACGTGATTGCCGGCGCGTTGCTGGCGGCTACGGTCTGTGCGGCCAGCCTGAGCATCGTCCAGTGGCGGACGCCGATGAACACCCTGTCACCCAGGGTCTGGTGGCTGATATTGCCGGCCACACTGGGGCTGATCGGAATTCTCACGCTATGGACCTTGCCGGCGGGCATGCAGCTCTATCGCTACTGATCGATCACGGGCCGCCTTCACCTTGCAGCTGTTCGAGCCATAGCTGAATGCACTCCAGCTGATGCAGCGGGTCATCCAGACGCAGCAACGCAAGCTTCTGCTCCGGCTGGAACGGCAGCAGATAACCCAGCTGATGAGCCAGCGAACGCTGTCCCTGAGCCGTCCCACCCATCCCCAGGGCCTCGACCATCGGATGCTGACCGAGCGCTTCACGCAAGGTCGCCAGCTCGGCATGCTGTGCGGCCAGTGGCAACTCATCAGGCTCGCTGCGCCAATCGATTTCGGCCAGGGTGAGCTGGTCAGGCTGCACTTCACTCGCGTTCACATCGAAGCGGCGACCACCTTCGACGCGAATCCCCAACAGCCCATTGGGGCGCTGCTGCCAGTCACGGATCAGCGCTTCGCAGCCGGTCTGCGCAAAAGTCTTGGCCGCTGCGCCGACCTCGCTGCCCTCGATGAGACGCACCACACCAAAACTGTGCCCCGCCTTCAGACAGCGACTGACCATGTCCAGATAGCGTGCCTCGAATATCTGCAGATCGAGCATGCACCCAGGAAACAGCACGGTATCAAGTGGAAACAGCGGCAACTTCATCAGAACTCCTTCACAGGCGCTACAACCACAGGGTTACGGCCAGCGGCAACAGCACCGCCGTCATTACCCCCATCAGACTCATCGCCAGCGCCGCAAAAGCGCCGCACTCGTCGCCTTCCTGCAGCGCCTGGGCGGTACCCACGGCGTGCGCCGTCAGCCCCAGCGCCATACCACGCGCCGCAGGATGCTGAACACCGCACCGCCGCAGCAGTTCCGGACCGAATATCGCCCCGATGATGCCGGTGATCATCACGAACACCGCTGCCAGCGCCACCACCCCTCCGATCTGTTCAGCCACCAGCATGGCAATCGGCGACGTCACCGACTTGGGCGCCAGCGTCATCAGAATCATTCGCTCGGCGCCGAAGGCCAAGGCCAGGGCCATACCCAGCGCCGTTGCAACAACACCCGCCACCAGCAGCGTAAGCATGATCGGCCCGAACAGTTCACGTATCCGCCGCAGATTGAGGTACAGCGGCACCGCCAGTGCGACCGTGGTCGGCCCCAGCAGAACGGTAAGCATCTGCGCGCTGAACCGGTATTCCTCATAACCGATGCCACAGGCCAGCAGGATGCCGATGACCAGCAGCATCGACACCAGCACCGGCTGCAGAAAGACCCAGCGGGTCTTTTCATAGGCGGCGAAGGCCAGCTGAAAGGCTGCCAGGGTGATGGCCACACCGAACAGCGGATGATGGATTACCGCCTCCCAGGCCGCCTGCCATTGCAAGGTAATCATGCCCGTGTCCTCTTGCGTTGCTGGCGGCGGATCAGCAACTGCATCAGCCAGCCGGTAAACACCAGAGACACCACCAGTGACAGCACCAGCACACCGACAATGGCCCAGAAATCATCGAGGATCGCCTGGGTGTAGGCCATCACGCCAACCGCCGGAGGCACCAGCAACAGCGGCAGATAGCGCAGCAGACTACTGGCTGCGACCTGCAGCGATTCACTCGCCCTGCCACGCAACAGCAACGCCACAAACAGCAGCAGCAAGCCGATGATCGGCCCCGGCAGCATCGGTATGAACAGGACATTGAGTGCGGTGCCAAGCAATTGAAACAGCACCAGCCAGGTCAGCCCGCGTAGCAGCATGAGAACCTCCGAAACATGAAACACGAGTATAAGCGGCGCGCCACGACGAGGCTTCGACTATCACACCACGCCACCTATGACCCGACATTCGCGCAGGCATGCCTGGTTGATTCGACCTCCTCTGCGTGCTGATCTAACTGGCCAGTCAGAACAGGAATGCCGGAGGTCACATGCCCCAGGTACCCATAGCAGAACTCAAAAACCACATCGGCAGAGATCTCGGCCACTCGCCATGGATCGACATCGACCAGCCACGGGTCGACCAGTTTGCCGACTGCACGGGCGATCATCAGTTCATTCATGTCGACCCCCAGCGGGCCGCGCAAACACCCTTCGGCGGCACCATTGCCCACGGCTTCCTGTCACTGTCTCTGATCCCCATGTTGATGGACGATCTGCTGGTCATCCCCGAAGGCACCCGGATAGGCGTCAACTACGGACTCGACAGCCTGCGCTTCATCCAGCCGGTGCGGGTGGGCTCTCGGGTGCGTCTGGCCGTGACACTGCTCGACGCCTACGAGAAAAATCCCGGCCAGTGGCTGCTCAAGGCTCGTGTCGTGATGGAGATCGAAGGCGTGGACAAACCCGCCTACATTGCCGAAACGCTGGCGCTCTGCATCCTCTGAGAAGCCTGGGCACCCATAGATACTGTGCAGGACTTCACGCCGGGGCATCCAGGGCTTGCCGAACAGCGGCGGCCCGGAACACTATCGGAGCGGGAGTGGGCCGGTCACGGTGGACCCGTGCTCGCTCCAATCGAACGACCGCACAGGAAGCCAAACCATGCATCTGACGCCCCAGCGTATTCTGCTTGCCGGCGCCACCGGACTCACCGGCGAGCACCTGCTTGATCGCCTGCTCAATGAACCCACCGTGGAAAGCGTCGTGGCCCCCAGCCGCAAGCCACTGGCCGAACACCCGCACCTGCACAACCCAGTCGGTCCGTTGCACGAGCTGCTGCCGCAGCTGAGCGGCACCTTCGATACCGCGTTCTGCTGCCTGGGCAGCACGCTCAAGGAGGCCGGAAGCCAGGAAGCGTTCCGCGCTGTCGATCATGATCTGGTGGTGAATTTTGCCCGCCGCGCCCGCGAGCTGGGCGTCCGCCACCTGCTGGTCATCAGCTCCCTGGGCGCCAGTTCGGACAGCTCCATCTTCTACTGCCGGGTAAAGGGCGAGATGGAAAACGCCCTGCGCGCCCAGAACTGGCCACAGTTGACCATCGCCCGCCCGTCACAGCTGCTCGGCCCACGCATGGAAGTAAGGCCGGTTGAGCGCCTGACCGCCCCACTGTCCTATCTGCTACCGGGAAAATACCGGGGTATCTCGGCCTGCACCCTGGCTCGTGCTCTCTGGCGTCTCGCGCTGGAGGACGACAAGGGCACACGGGTGATCGAGTCTGACGAGCTGAGAAGGCTGGGGAAATAGGCCCTGCAGGGCCGAATTCATTCGGCCCGAGTCCATTCGGCCCGAGTCCATCCGAGTTGGCTTCAACCCTTGATGAAGTGCTCGCGGTAGTGCCGCAATTCCGCGATCGACTCGCGAATATCATCCAGCGCCAGATGCGTGCCGCCCTTCTTGAAGCTCGCGAGCACGTCGGGCGCCCAGCGGGCGGCCAGCTCCTTGAGGGTCGAGACATCCAGGTTGCGGTAATGGAAATAGGCTTCCAGCGTCGGCATACGACGATAGAGGAAGCGTCGGTCCTGGCAGATGCTGTTGCCACAGATCGGCGACTTGCCCTTGGGTACCCATTGCTCCAGAAACGCCAGCGTCTGCGCTTCGGCTTCTTCGGTGCTGATCCGGCTCTCGCGCACACGCTGGGTCAGCCCCGAGCCGCCATGCTGGCGGGTGTTCCATTCATCCATGCCGGCGAGTATTTCATCGCTCTGATGAATGGCGATGACCGGCCCCTCGGCCAGGACATTGAGCTGGCTGTCGGTGACGATGGTGGCCATCTCGATGATCACGTCATGATCGGGGTCCAGCCCGGTCATTTCCAGGTCGATCCAGATCAGGTTCTGCGGGTTGTGCATGGTGGGCTCCTTGAAGGTGACGTGCAGTCTAACAGGCCCTCAGCCGCTCGCATCGGAATGGGCACGGCTGCCGGGGCGCCAGATCAACAGGCGCGAACGACGCCAGTCATCGAGCGGCAACACTTCCTCGGCCTCGACGCCCGGCACCTCAAAACTGTTGCTGATCAACAGCGCATCCTCCCGCATCTCGGCGCAGGCCTTGCTCCACAGAGTCGGCATCGGCGCCGGGGAGAGAAAGCAGTAGACCACATCGTATTGCCCCAGCGGCTCGCGCCAGAAGCTGCGCAAATACACACGACAATTGGGCTGCAGCAAACAGCGCAAACGGCACAGCACAAACGCCAGCGGTGCGGTTTCGACCCCGACGAAATGCCCATGCGGATAAGCCTTGGCCAGCCGCAGCAGCGTACCGCCAAGTCCACTGCCCAGATCAATGAAACGAAACCCGTCGGGTAGTCGCGCCAGCTGCCGCATCAGGAGCTGTTCGGCAGCTTGGCCGGTGAGGTAAAGCGGGACGCGCTCGAACAACGCATTCCAGTTCAGCAGCAGCAAAGCGACGAAACCGGACAGCAGCAGCCAGGGCGGTAGCGAATGATCCTGCAACAGCACCAGCCCGGGCACGAAACCAAGATTGATCGGCAACCACCAGCGTGGCAACCCGAGCAGCTTCCCGATCAGCGCAGCCAGCAAGCCCTGCAGACCGGCCGCAACCAGCAGACTGACCGACAACCCCGCCAGTCGGGCCACGAGCAACAGCAGCAGCCAGGTGGCCAGCAGTGCTGCAAGCTGACTCACCAAAGCCAGCACTGCGGGAAACCTGGCGAATGAGAAGGCAGGCATGGGCATTCGTACCGGCACGTAAAGCCGCCGAGTCTAATGCCTGCAAAGAGCTGTATACAGGCCCGCGGTGCTGAATTCTCGCGTGCTAGAATCCTTCGCTTTCCAGCCTGGATACCCACACAAATGGCCAAACGCCAACTCAACCGCCGACAGAACTGGCGCATCGAGAAAATCCAGGAAGAGCGCGCCACGCGCGCAGCGCGTCGCGAATCGCGCGTGGTCGAAGAGCTTGAGGGCGGCGACCTGGGGCCGGAGCAGACCGGTCTGGTCATTGCTCACTTCGGCGTACAGATAGAGGTTGAGGCACAGGAGGGCGAGCAGTGCGGCCAGGTTTTTCGCTGCCATCTGCGGGCCAATCTGCCAGCGCTGGTGACGGGCGATCAGGTCGTCTGGCGCCCCGGCAATCAGGGTATTGGCGTTATTGTCGCGCAGCTCCCGCGCCATTCCGAACTGTGCCGCCCGGACACCCGCGGCCAGCTCAAGCCGGTCGCGGCCAATGTCGACATGATCGTGATCGTCTTTGCTCCGCTGCCGGAGCCACACGCCAATCTTATCGACCGTTACCTGATCGCCGCCGAACACGCCGGCATCACACCCTTGCTGCTGCTGAACAAGGCGGACCTGATCGATGCACAGAATGAGGCGGCTCTCGAGGCGCTGCTTTCGGTGTATCGCACCCTGGGCTATCCGCTGATGGAGGTCTCGGCCCATGAGGGCGCCGGCATGGACGCGCTCAAGGCACGCCTCGACGGCCACGTGAGCGTGTTCGTCGGGCAATCCGGGGTGGGCAAATCGTCGCTGGTGAACAGCCTGTTGCCTGGAGTCGATACCCGTGTCGGACCGCTGTCGGAGCTGACCGGAAAAGGCACCCACACCACCACTACCGCACGGCTGTTCCACTTCCCTGGCGGGGGCGAACTGATCGACTCACCCGGTATCCGCGAGTTCGGCCTGGGCCACGTCAGCCGCGCCGACGTCGAAGCGGGCTTCATTGAATTCCAGGACCTGCTGGGGCATTGCCGCTTCCGCGATTGCAAGCACGACCGCGAGCCCGGCTGCGCCCTGCTCAAGGCCCTCGAAGAAGGCCGCATACGCCCACAGCGTATGGCCAGCTACCGCTACATTCTCAGCGGGCTGGCGGAATGAACAGGCAACCTTTGCTTGCAGCTTGAGGCTTGAGGCTTGAGCTGCTTTTCAATCCACTCAGCGGATCAATAAAGCGCGGCGCGAGCTACTCATCGAAGTTCAGCACGCCTTCCTCGAAGATATTCAGCCGTTCGCGCAGCTGGTCAGGCTGCAGCGGCTCGGCAGGCGTCTGGCCCTCGCTCGCGCCCTCCGCGCCTTCCTGAGCGGCCGCAGCCTGCTCGGACTGTTCCCCTTCGATATTGCGCTGCGCCTTCTTGGTCAGGACCAGCATGTCGATGCGTCGGTTGATCGGATTGAGCGGGTTGTCACGGTCGTACAGCGCCGAGGATGCATAGCCCACCACGCGGGCAATCTGGTTTTCCGGGTAGCCGCCCGCGATCAGGGTGCGTCGGGCGGCATTGGCGCGACCGCTCGACAACTCCCAATTGCCGAACTCGCGATTGCCCACGTAGGGCTTGGCATCGGTATGGCCGCTGATGCTGATCTTGTTCGGAATGGCGCGGATGGTATCGGCCATGGCCAGCAGGATGTCTTCGAAGTACGGCTGCAGCTGAGCGCTGCCGAGGGCAAACATGGGGCGATTCTCCGCATCCACGATCTGAATGCGCAGGCCGTCCTGGGTAATTTCGAAAAGAATCTGGTCCTTGAAGCGGGTCAGATCGGGGTTTTCCTCGATCTTGTTCTGCAGTTCCTGCAGCACGATCTCCAGGCGCTCACGCTCCAGCTCTTCGGAAAGGCCTTCCAGCTGATCGGCATCGAGCGGAGTGCTTTGATCCATCGCCGGATCAAGCTCACTGTTGAGCGTCCGAGCCGGTGAAGGCGTAGGCGTACCGCCCAGGTCGATGACATGCGGGCTGGCGCTTTCGGTGAAACCTATGGGGTCCTGGAAATAACCGGAGATTGCGCGCTTCTGCTCAGGCGTGGCCGATGACATCAGCCACATCACCAGAAAGAACGCCATCATCGCCATGGCAAAGTCGGCGAAGGCAATCTTCCAGGCGCCCCCATGATGGCCACCGGCGGTCTTCTTGACCCGCTTGATGATGATCGGTTGGTTATTGTCCATCGCGCGTCAGCTACCGCGCATGGCTTGTTCGAGCTCGATGAAGCTCGGCCGATGGGCGGGCAACAGCACCTTGCGTCCGAACTCCACCGCCAGGGTGGGCGGCATGCCGGAAGCCGAGGCAACCAGCGTGGCCTTGATGGCGTCGTACAGATTCAGCTCTTCCTTGGCATCGTGATCGAGCGCCGCCGCCAGCGGGCCGAAGAAACCGTAGGAGGCGAGAATCCCGAGGAAGGTACCGACCAGGGCGGCCCCCACCTTCATGCCGATCATGGCGTTGTCGGCCTCGGCAAGAATCGACATGGTGATCACGATTCCCAATACGGCGGCGACGATACCCATCGCTGGCAGACCGTCGGCGACCCGAGCCACGGCGTGAGAGGGATGCTCGAGTTCTTCCTTGAGGCTGGCCAACTCCATGTCGAACAGACCTTCCAGCTCGTGCGGTGCCATGTTGCCGGACGACATGATGCGCAGGTAATCGCAAACGAACTCGGTCATCCTCGTGTCCTTGAGAATGGCCGGGTACTTGCTGAAAATCGGGCTGGCAGCAGGCTCTTCGATATCCGCCTCGATGGCCATCATGCCCTCGCGCCGGCTCTTGTTGAGCACCTCGTAAAGCAGGCTCAGCACTTCCAGATAGTATTTCTGGCTGAACCGGGAGCCGAACATCTGCAGCGACTTCTTGAATACGATTTTGGTGGTGCTGCCAGGGTTGGCCTGGAGAAAGCCGCCAAAGGCCGCGCCGCCAATAATCAGTATTTCAAAAGGATGAATAAGCGCGCCAACCTTGCCGCCCGATAATACGAAGCCACCGATTACGCTGGCGAACACCACGATGATGCCGAGAATTTTTACCATAAGGGGATACGTCTAAAGCCTTGACACAGGGACACCCGAACACAAACCACACGGCTTTAGCGCACTCGAACTTGTGCACTTGGCGGGAGCATGAAAAGAATTATTCGGGTTATCGGAAATTTTGCGCCAGACTAAAGGCCATCACGACGAAAAGCCAGTTCGGTAGCAAAATGACAACAATCCCTCTTCCGCACACGCTTCCGGCCTGGATCAAGGAACTGGATGCTGTCGTGCTGCCCGCCTTCGCCGATGTGCATGCCGGTGTTCTCAACGCGTTGCACGACAGCAGCCTGTCCATGCGCCAGATTGCCGAACTGATTCAAGAAAGCCCGGTCATGGCGCTCTCGGTGATTCGTGATGCCAACCGCCACGCCGCCAGCCCTGCAGAAAGCCTGGAAGTGGCGCTCAGCCGTATCGGCCTGAAACGCGCCGAAGCCCTCTTTGCACTTATCCCACCGTTGGATGCCCAGGATATCTCCCCCGCGCTGCGGCAAATCATCCTGATCAGCCGCCACGCCAGCCAGCAGGCGAGCGGGCTCTTCGCCGCTCGCCTGGCTCGCCTCTGGCAGGAAATTCACTGGAGCAGCCTGCTGTTCCTCTCGCCGGTCTGGACACTGGTCACGGCCCATCCGCACTTGCTCGACGTCTGGGAGCAGCGGGTACTGGTCGGACGCGAGCCGGTAGCTCGTGTCGAGCAGGAGGTGCTGGGCGTGTCGCTGCCGCAACTCTGTGCCGCACTGGCCAGCCACTGGGGACTGCCTGACTGGATCGCCCAGGGCTACCGGATGCTCAACGGCAACCGCCGCATGCTGATCAGGGCGCTGCGCATTGCTCGCGACAATGAACATCCCCTGCACCAGCAGCAGATGCTTGATGCCGACCCGGCGCTGCGCCGCTGGCTGACATTGCCGAGCAACACCATTCTGCTGGCCAACGGCCTGGCCCTGTCGGCGCACCACAGCTGGAGCGACGCGCACTGCCTGCGCTGGCTGCGCTTCACCGGACTCTACCTGCAGGTGCCGCTAAATGAACTGCAACAGATGGTGCACCAGCAAGCTGTCGTCAGCGCCAGGCTGATCGGCCCCACGACGCTGTGGCATCCCGCGCAGGGGCTGCTCTGGCCCACCGGAAGCCGCTTCCAGGTGACGAAGGCGGCCAGACTGCCCAGTGCCGAAGCGCTGGCCGCATGGCGTGAACACTGCCGGGAACTGCTCAGCGAACACTGCCCTTACGAGAATGTCCTGCAACTCACCGCAACCGCTTGCAAGGCCCTGTCCTGTGCCGGGATGCAGCGGGTATTGATGATGCTGTTTGATCGCAAACAGCATCGCCTGATCGCCCAGCAGGCCAGTGGACTTTCGCCCGCGGCAGCGCGCCTGATCCTGGACCCCGAGCAGAGTCAGGTATTGCGCAGACTACTTGATAAACCGGCCCTGCTACGCCTGAAGCCCGATAACGTGGCGCAGTTTTCAGCCCTGATCCCGGGTAACCTGAAGGCACTTTTTCACAGCAAGCATCTGCTACTACGCTCGATTGGCCACGACGGTCGTGTCAGCATGCTGGTGATCGCCGATCAGGACGGCAGCGAAATCAGCGACACAGCCCTGCAGGCATTCGGTAAAACCGTGCAATGCATCGAGCGCGCTCTGGTGACGTTCAGCAAGCGCGGGCGCTGAGCTTTTCGCTAAACTCCCCTTTCCGAGTTTGAACCGAGACTTGCCGTGCCTGCCTTCGCCTCACTACCTCTGGTCATAGAACCTGCCGAGCTGGTCGAACGCCTGGAGGCTCCCGAGCTAATCCTCGTCGATCTGACCAGCCCATCCCGCTATGCCGAAGGCCACCTGCCCGGTGCCCGCTTCGTCGATCCCAAGTCGACCCAGCTTGGCCAACCGCCAGCGCCGGGCCTGCTGCCGGAAAAAGCCCGGCTGGAGGCATTGTTCGGCGCATTGGGCCACCGCCCGGATGCCGTTTATGTGGTGTACGACGACGAGGGCGGCGGCTGGGCCGGACGTTTCATCTGGCTGCTGGATGTCATCGGCCATCATCGTTATCACTACCTCAACGGCGGCCTGCACGCCTGGCTGGCCGAGCAGCGCAGCCTGTCCCTGGACGTGCCTGCAGCCATCGAGGCAAACGCAAGTCTCAGCCTTGACAGTGCGCCCATCGCGACCCGCGACTACATCGAAAGCCGCCTCGGCGCCGAAGACCTGGTTATCTGGGACGCCCGCTCGCCTCAGGAATACCGTGGTGAAAAGGCCCTGACGGCCCGCGCTGGCCACATTCCCGGCGCCATCAATTTCGAATGGACCGCCGCCATGGACCCGGCGCGCGCCCTGCGCATCCGCGAAGATATTGCCGAGCAACTGCAGGCGCTGGGCATCAGCCCTGACAAGGAAGTGATCACCCACTGCCAGACGCATCACCGCTCCGGCTTCACCTACCTGCTGGCCAAGGCCCTGGGCTACCCGCGCGTCAAGGGGTATGCCGGTTCCTGGGGCGAGTGGGGCAACCTGCCCGACACCCCGATCCAGCAATGAAAAGGTCATCCATGAAAGATCGCTTGTTCGTATTCAGTCAGTACCTGCTGCCCCACCACCTGATCTCGCGCCTGGCCGGCTGCCTCGCCGAATGCCGCCTGCCCTGGGTGAAGAACACCTTCATCAAGTGGTTCATCCGCCATTTCAAGGTGGAGATGCACGAGGCACAGCTCGAAGCGCCAACTGCCTACGAGCACTTCAACGCCTTTTTTACCCGCGCCCTGAAAGACGACGCCCGCCCGCTCGACCCGACGCCCGGGGCGATCCTCAACCCCTGCGACGGCGCCATCAGCCAGCTCGGCAAAATCGATCAGGGCCGTATTTTCCAGGCCAAGGGCCACAGCTACAGTGTGATGGAGCTGCTCGGCGGCGATCACGAACGGGCCGCTCCCTTCATGGGAGGGGATTTCGCCACCGTGTACCTGTCACCCAAGGACTACCACCGCGTTCACATGCCGCTGGCCGGCACCCTGCGTGAGATGGTCTACGTACCGGGGCGCATCTTCTCGGTGAATACCGTGACCGCCGAAGGCGTACCGGAGCTGTTCGCCCGCAACGAGCGCGTCGTCTGCCTGTTCGATACCGAGCGTGGGCCGATGGCCATGGTACTGGTCGGCGCCATGATCGTCGCCAGCATCGAGACCGTCTGGGCCGGTCTGGTCACACCTCCCAAGCGCAGCCTCAAGACCACACGCTACGACGAAGCGGCGCGCGCACCCATTCACCTGGAAAAAGGCGCCGAGATGGGCCGCTTCAAGCTCGGCTCGACTGTGATCCTGCTGTTTGGGCCGGATCAGGTGCGCTGGGCCGAAGAACTGGCCGCCCTCAGCCCGGTCTGCATGGGCGAAAGCCTGGGCCAGGGCAAACCGGTGGCGCCTAGCGTTGCCGTGGAAATCGATCAGGCGCCCTGAACGCGCATGTCAGTGATCGATTCAGGCTGGCCAACACCCTCATCTTCGCTATGATTGCGGAATTATGATTGCACTTTGACATCAAAGAGTGAGCTAACGCATGCAAGCTCAGCCAGAACAACCTGACTGAGCGCTGAAGACATACCGCGGAGTTCGTCGTTTGGAAAACCCCAGTCAGCCACTGCTATTGCGTGTACCGACGCCGGATTGCCAGGGGTTGTCCTTCTGCGAACCCAGCGTGTCCGGCCTCAGGCACTGGCTGGCCGGCCTGCCCAAAGCCAACCTCGGTGAAAACGCACGGCTGCTGTATCAGGCCATGCGGGAACTCAACCAGCTACGCACCCCGCCCCAGAGCCGCTTGCAGTTGCTGGAGCTGATGCGTCCGGAAATCCATTTCGCCTGCCGCCAGCTGGAGCGTTATCTGCTCAATCAGCCAATCGTGCTCGGCGAGCGACCCCGCAAGATCGCCAGCCTGTGCCAGGCGCTGCTGAACCACCTCGCGATCGGTTACAAGCTGATTACCGTGGAGCTGGCACCGCAGGCCGGGCGCGAACACCTGCAGTTGCTCACCATTGCCCTGCAGCGAGCGATCCACAGCCTGTGCGCCATACTGGCGCGCGCCACACAGCTCTACAGCCCGCCACCCGAAGGTCTGTGGCTGGAGCTGCATCAGCTCTACGCCATCGCCGTCGAGCACAGCGTGCAGCGCACGCTGGTGCGCGACGACATCGCTTACCGGTCAGTCGGCCTGAGCGCCGAACGCAGCTACATCGTCGCCCTGATGCTCGGCAGCGCACGCTGCAACCAGCTGCGCCAGCAGAGCATCGCCCAACTGGCGCAGGCGCTCGAACCCTGGAGCGATCTGGTTCGCCTGCAAGCTGCACAGCATGCCTCCAGCCTGCTGGTGCTGTCGCCCCGCGTCGACGGCCCACCGCGTTATCGCTCGATGCTCAGGACCGAGGAACTGCCTCAGCAATTGGGCATCGACCCGCAGGCGCTGGTGGATGCGATACAGGCGCACTTGCAGGGCATACCCGGCCCCAGCGGGATCGAACTGGAGATTCCCCAGGGCCTGAGCCCCGACCTTCTGCATCACCTCAGCTCGGCCTGGGGCGATGCGTCGGAACGCAGCTTCCAGCGCATTTCCGCGCAGGGCAGCCTGCAACTGTGCATTGGCATGAGCGCCCTGCATTACCATCTCGCTGGCCAGCGGCCCTTCGGCGATCTGCTGCAAAGGCCGGAGGCCGCCCGCTCGGCAACCTTCAAACTGAACAATGCAGCCCCCGACGTGTGGGCGGTGGCCTTCGATGCACAGCCGGTCAATGACGCAGGCCTGCTGTCCAGCGACAGCATCGAGTTCGTCCGCCCCGCCAAACCCACGCAGGAAGAAGCGTCAGGGTCGATGGTCGAGAGCGCCTTCCCGACCCATACCGTGCAAATGGTCAACCACAGCCCCGGTGGTTACTGCCTGTCATGGGCGGGGGAGACACCCGCGCAACTGCAGGCCGGCGAATTGCTCGGTCTGCGCAATAACGCCGAGGAAAGCTGGAGCGTGGCCGTTGTGCGCTGGGTGCGGCAGGTGCGTGGCAACGGCACACAGATGGGCGTTGAGCTTATCGCCCCCCAGGCGCAGCCTTGCGGCCTGCGCTTGCTGCGCAAGACCGACCACGGCAGCGAGTACCTGCGCGCCCTGTTGCTGCCGGAGATCAGCGTGATTTCCCGGCCCGCGACGCTCCTCGCACCGCGCATGCCGTTCCAGGAAGGACAGAAAGTGCTGATCAACCAGAACGGCGACGAACACCGCGCACTGTTGCGCCGTCGCCAGGCCGGTTCCAGCAGCTACAATCAGTTCGAATATCAGCTGGTCGGTCTTGCCGCCGCCCCTCAGGAGACCCCTGTCACAATGCGGGGAGCCCAGGGAATATCGGGGGGTGAAGATTTTGACTCACTCTGGAAGTCGCTGTAGATTGCGGCTCACTGTTTTTTAGCCCCAACGCCCCGCTATGGCGCGTTCCAAAGCAGCTGCCATGTCCCCGCAAAAGAAAACCGTCCGCCTGCTGATCCTCGAAGACTCGCAAAATGAAGCCGAGCGGCTGGTCAGTCTTTTCCGTAATGCCGGCCAGGCGACACGCGTGCATCGGCTCACGTCCAGCGAGGATCTGGCAGAAGCGCTCCAGCAGACCTGGGACCTGCTGATCAACGCTCCGTCCAGCGACAACCTCGACCCGGGCGAGGCCACCGGCACGGTCCGCAAGCAGGGCAAGGACATCCCCGTCATCCAGCTGATTGATGGCAATGACGTCGAGGCGATTACCGAAGCGCTCATGCTTGGCGCCCAGGCTGCACTGCCGCAGTACGAGGACGAATGGCTGATTCTGGTGGCGGGTCGGGAGTTGGCGAATCTGGAAGAGCGCCGGGCACGCCGCTCGGCCGAACTGGCGCTGCGCGAAGCCGAAAAGCGCTGCCAGCTGCTGCTGGAAAGCTCGGTGGACGCCATCGCCTACGTGCATGACGGCATGCACATCTACGCCAACCGCGCCTATCTGGAGCTGTTCGCCTACGAGGATGTCGAGGAACTGGAAGGCATGCCAATGATCGACCTGATCGCCAGCTGCGATCAGGTCATCTTCAAAACCTTTCTGAAGAGTTTCCAGAGCAACCCGAACAGTTCCGAACTGGCGTGCAGCGGCATCCGCGCCGACGGCAGCGGTTTCAAGGCGCACATGAATTTCTCTCCGGCCACTTATGACGGTGAGCCCTGCATTCAGGTGGTCATTCGGGCGGAAAGTGATAACGCCGAACTGGAGAAGCTGCGCGAAATCAGCAACCAGGACCCGACCACCGGCCTGCACAACCGCAATCATTTCCTGGAGCTGCTCGACAGTGCCGTCGAGCGCGCGGTAAACGCCGGACAGGGCGCGTGCCTGGCCTACATTCGAGTCGATCATTTCGCCAGCCTGCAGACCGACATCGGCCTTGGCGACGCCGACCGTCTACTGGCTGAGTTGGCCCGACTGCTGAGCGAACAGGTCCCGAAAACGGTCCAGCTTGCCCGTTTCGGCGACGATGTCTTCGCCGCACTGCTCAACGACATGACTCCGCAGCAGTGCGAACCCCTGTTCAAAGCCCTGCTGCACAAGGTCGAAGGGCATCTGTTCGAGGTCGCCGGTCGCACCGTGCAAACGACCCTGAGCATCGGTATCGCGCCACTCGACGAACAGACCGCCAAGGCTCGCAGCGTGATCGACCGCGCTCACCGCTGCGCTGAAGAGCTGACCAACGGCAATGCACTGCGCATTTACGACCCGGCAGTCGAACTGGCAGCCGCGGCCAACCGCGGCGATATCCTCGCCATGCTGCAGCAGGCGCTGGAGAAGAACAGCTTCCGCCTGCTGTTCCAGCCGATCATCAGCCTGCGCGGCGATACCCATGAATACTACGAAGTGCTGCTGCGCCTGCTCGATCCGCAAGGCACCGAGGTGCCGCCCGGCGCTTTCCTCGATGCCGCCAAGCAAGCCGGGCTGGCCTCCAGGATTGACCGCTGGGTGCTGCTCAATTCGATCAAACTGCTCGCCGAACATCGCAGCAAGGGCCACAGCACGCGGCTGTTCGTGAACCTGACGAGTGCCAGCCTGAACGACCCCGCCTTGCTGCCATGGCTGGCCGCCGCGCTCAAGGCATCCCGTCTGCCCCCGGAGTCACTGGTCTTTCAGATTGCCGAGAGCGATGCCGTCGCTTACCTGAAACAGGCCAAGGTGCTGACCCAGGGACTGGCCGGGCTGGGCTGCCGAAGCGCACTCAATCAGTTCGGCTGCACCCTCAACCCGCTCAATACGCTCAAGCACCTCAGTGCCGATTTCGTCAAGATCGATGGCTCCTATACCCAGGACCTGAGCCGCCAGGAGAACCAGGAAATACTCAAGCAGCTGCTGGCCGGCCTGCATGAGCAGGCCCGACAAACCATAGTGCCCTTCGTCGACAGCGCGACCGTACTGGCAACACTCTGGCAGGCTGGCGTCGGCTATATCCAGGGCCAGTATCTGCAAGGCCCCAGCCAGTCGATGGATTACGACTTTTCCTCGGACGAGGAATAGCGACCAGCAGCGGAACCCCAAGCCTTGACCCCGGTCATCCGGACTTCACCCTGTTTGACTACAGTGAGTGGACGCATCCAGCCAGGAGAACCGAGATGACCATGATGAAAGCCGCCATATTCGTTGAAGCAGGCCGCATCGAGCTTGCTGACAAACCCATTCCCCAGCCAGGCCCCAATGACGCACTGGTGCGCATCACCACCACGACCATCTGTGGCACCGACGTGCATATCCTCAAGGGCGAATACCCGGTCGCCAAGGGGCTGACGATCGGCCACGAACCGGTAGGCATCATCGAAAAGCTGGGCAGCAACGTGAAGGGCTATGAGGAAGGCCAGCGTGTTATCGCCGGGGCCATCTGCCCGGACTTTTCCTCCTACGCCAGCCAGGACGGGGTTTCCTCTCAGGCTGGCGGCTGCAGCTGCCACGGCTACAAACCCATGGGCGGCTGGCGCTTCGGCAATACCATCGACGGCACCCAGGCCGAATACGTGCTGGTGCCCGATGCCCAGGCCAACCTGGCTCCGGTTCCGGACGCACTTACCGACGAACAGGTGCTGATGTGCCCGGACATCATGTCCACCGGTTTCGGCGGCGCCGAAAAGGCTGATATCAAGATCGGCGACATCGTGGCCATTTTCGCCCAGGGACCCATCGGGCTGTGCGCCACCGCCGGTGCCAAACTGCGCGGGGCCAGCTGCATCATTGTCGTGGACGGTGTCGACTCGCGCCTGGAAATCGCCAGACAGATGGGCGCCGATATCACGCTGAACTTCAGGAACGTCGACGTGGTGGAGGAAATCCTCAGGATCACCGGCGGGCGCGGTGTGGATGCCGCCATCGAGGCCCTCGGCACCCAGCTCACCTTCGAGCAATCCCTGCGCGTACTCAAACCCGGCGGCACCCTGTCCAGCCTGGGCGTCTACTCACAGGACCTGAGCATTCCGCTCGGCGCCTTCCATGCAGGCCTGGGCGACCACAAGATCATCACGTCGCTATGCCCCGGCGGCAAGGAACGCATGCGCCGCCTGCTCAATGTCGTGGCTTCCGGGCGCGTTGATCTCGGCCCGCTGGTTACCCACGAATACAAACTGGACGCCATCGTCGATGCCTATGACCTGTTCGCCAACCAGCGTGACGGGGTGCTGAAGATCGCGATCAAGCCCTGACAACCGCTACAAGCCTGTAGGCGCGAGCCATGGCCATGCCCGCGAATAAGCTCTTTCGCGGGCCTGTTCGCAGGCATGGCCCGCTCCTACTCCACCCCTTCCCTGTCCCTGAATCCCAGCAAATAGAGAATACCGTCCAGCCCCAGGGTAGAGATGGCCTGTTTGGCCGACTGCTTGACCAGCGGTTTGGCACGGAAGGCAACACCCAGGCCAGCCAGGCCAAGCATGGGCAGGTCGTTGGCGCCGTCGCCGACAGCAATGGTCTGCTCCAGGCGCAAGCCTTCCTTCTGCGCCAGTTCACGCAACAGGTCGGCCTTGCGCTGGGCGTCGACGATGGGTTCGATCGCCACGCCAGTCAGTTTGCCGTCGACGATTTCCAGCTCATTGGCATAGACGTAATCGATGCCCAGCTTCACCTGCAGTTGCCGCGCGAAATAACTGAAGCCACCTGACAGGATCGCCGTCTTGTAGCCCAGCCGCTTGAGCTCGGCGAACAGCAGTTCGGCGCCTTCGGTCAGCCGCAGACGGGCGCCGACCTCGGCCAGCACGCTTTCCTCCAGACCTTCGAGCAGCGCCAGGCGCTCCTTGAAGCTGGCACGAAAATCCAGCTCGCCGCGCATCGCCCGTTCGGTGATTTCCGAGACCTGCTCTCCCACGCCGGCGGCCTTGGCCAACTCGTCGATGACTTCCGCTTCGATCAGCGTCGAATCCATGTCAAACACCGCCAGCCGGCGGTTGCGGCGAAATACCGAGTCACGCTGGAAGGCGATATCGACATTCAGCTCCTGAGCAACGCTGAGAAATTCCTCGCGCAGCGCCGCCGTATCGGCAGGTTCGCCGCGTACCGAGAACTCGATACAGCCCTTGCCCAGCTCTTCGGGCATATCCAGCGGCTGGCGCCCGGAAAGCCGGTCGATATGATCGATGTTCAGGCCGTATTTGGCAGTGATCGAGCTGACACGCTGCAACTGCTCGGCAGTGACCTTGCGCGTCAGCAGCGTGACGATATGGCGTGGCTTGCCCTGGCCGGCCACCCATTGCTGGTAGTCGGCTTCGGCGACTGGCGTGAAGCGTACCTGCTGGTCGTGCTTGTAACCCATGAACAGCACGTCTTTGAGGACCGATGACGCACGCTCGTTATCCGGGATTTCCACCAGAATGCCGAACGACAGGGTGTCGTGGATCACCGCCTGGCCGATGTCGAGAATGCTGACACCGCCTTGCGCGAGCACTCCGGTAATGGCAGCCGTCAGGCCGGGACGATCTTCCCCGGTGATATTGATCAGGACGATTTCGCGCAAGGCGCAGCTCCCATGGCAAAGAAGGCAGGCATTCTACAACAGCCGACGCGCCACTGGCGGCTGCACGGATACGTGCCACGAGGCTCGCTGGCAAAGTGTTGCAATTCGTCAGCTTTGCAGCACAGACCTTCTGCCCCCAGTGTGCCTTCCGTATACTGCGCGGCACTTTCCTTTAAGAGTAGAGCCGCGCTCTGTGAACCGGCCCGCATCCGTCAAGCCCGACAACTTCTTCCTGCTGATCTACCGTGCACTGCGCCAGCGTCGAATCCCGCTGGTGCTGCGCGTGGTCAGCCATACCCTGCTGCTGGTCGCGCTGGCGCTGCTGATCCACGCCTGGGTCATGGGCATGCAGTTCAAGCACGCCATGGAGCAGCAGGCCGATGCCCTTGGCCAGAGCCTGATCACCCAGACCTCGGCCTCGGCCACCGATCTGCTGGTAGCCAATGACATCCTCAGCCTCAACGTGCTGCTGAGCAATCTGGTGAGAAACCCACTGGTGGCTCATGCAGCCATCTACAGCGTTGACAACCGGGTGCTTGCCGAGTCCGGCTCGCGCCCCCAGCGCAACCTGCTGGGTGACGAGGAAGGCCTTTATTCCACCCCCATCAGCTTCCAGGAAGTGATTGCCGGACATCTGCGCATCAGCCTGGACCTCCAGCAATTCCGCCAGCCGATGACTGTCAGCCTGCAAAGCATGGGGCTGCTCAGCCTGATCCTGCTGGTGCTTACACTGGCGCTGAGCATGCGTCTGGGCCGGCAGCTTTCAACGCCTCTGCTGCAGCTGCGCCTGTGGCTGCGCGATCCTGACGACCCGGCGCCGGGCGCCGGGCGCCAAGATGAAATAGGCGACCTGGCGCGGCAACTGCAAGCTCGCCTGGTGCCTGAAGCACCCGAGCCGGAAATCGAACTGGACGACAGCCTGCATGATGTCTACACGGCGGATTTCGAGGTCCCGCTTGCGCGCCGCGACAGCGAATACCGCCGTATCGAACAGGACGATGACGATGAACTGGAGCGCGTGGCGAGCGGCGCAGACGACTTCGATCCGTTCGATGACGACCCGCCTTTCGACGAGCCGCAATTCCGTCCGGCGCCAATTGCAGCACCGGCTCCGCAAGCCGTAAGAGCCGGGAAGAGCGCCGTATTGGCGATACAGCTCGGCGCTCAGGAGCAGTTGCGCCGCCTGCCGCGCACCCGCCTGACCGAACTTCTGCAGCGCTACCGCGACTGCCTGCAGCAGGCTGCCACGCTCTATCAGGCCGAACTGCATACGCTCAACGATGGCAGCAGCCTGATGTTGTTCCACAGCCAGGACGACGAGCAGAACTACCTGACCCATGCCATCTGTTGTGGCGAACTGATGCGGGCGCTCGGCCATGCCTTGCAGATCGAGGTGGCCGACAGCGGCATCACCCTGCACCTGCAGCTGGGTCTGACCCAGGGCGAGGACCTCTACGATCTCAGCCAGGGTGACCTGCTGCTCAGCGAGCCAGCCCAGGCTGCACTGGCCATGTCCCAGCACAGCCGCAATCTGCTGCTGATCGAGCGGACAATCGGCGAAGACCCGCTAATCCGTCAGCGCGCCAGCATTCGTCCAATTGCCAGCCCCCAGGGCGCCTGCTGCGTCGAACGCCTGCTCGAGCCCTATCCGTCACTGCTCGAACGGCAACTGGCGCGCATGCACGAGCTGCGCAACCGCAAGCTGGATTGAATGGGTAACGCCTTCTGAAACCCGTATTACGCCTTCGGCTAATACAGGCTACGAGTTAGGGATTTTCGTAGGATGGAATCGCCGAAGGCGCTTCCGTCGCTTACCGCGAGCGAGCCAAATACCTCTCCGCTGCTGTAAGCGACTTCGGCCCAGAGTGGGGCAGGTCAGAAGCGGAATACTTCCAGATCGGTCCTGATCGGTTCTATGGCATGGATAACGGGGTCCTGCACTTTCGGCTTGGCGGGTGCCTTGACGGCATCGCGTCTGGCCGGCGCCTTTGCCGTAGCCAGCGGCTCGATTGCGGTGGCCATCATCTCGCTCAGACGCTGCAGCAGCAGGCTTTGTGCTCGTACCTGATCGGCAGTGCTGCCCTGATGCTCTTCCTGCAGGCGCACCAGGCGGCTGGTCTGGCGCTTGCCGCTGCTGTCCAGCAGACGCCATTGGGCTTCCAGCACGGCGGGATGTTCAGGGCCTGAATCCAGGCGGGTGATATCGAGTTCGACCTGCACATCGGGAGTAAACCCTTTGCCGGGGCTGAGTTCCAGACGCTGGGTTTTCAGTCGCCAGGCCAGCTGGCGCAGCAACAGCTGATCAATATCGCCCTGCAAGCTGCCGGCCCAGCGCGCGCGCTGCCCATCGAGGGCCAGGCTGCCATCGGGCAGGCGCTGCAGCAGCGCATCACCCTGCAGGTAATCGGCCAGCGTTACCGGTCCCAGCAGTACGGCGGTCCCCTCTTCGACCGGCAACTCGGTCGTCCCGGTGTCGAGGCGGTACATCGGCACCGGCTGTATCATACAGCCGGCCAGGCTGGCACAGGCCAGCAACACTACAGTCGAGAAGCGCAACACGTTCGTTCTACCTCTACTCGCGACCACAGGGTTTGTCAGCCGGACTGCTGTCCATGCCGATGAACACCATCGTTATCGGTCGCCATGTTGATCATCTTCGTGGCGAAATGATTGGGGAAAGCCGGATATCTTCCGTGAATCAGGCCCTGGGCGCCAGCCTGCCAACAGACTGGATGCCCGCTCAAGCCCCCTCGACCAGCAACCCATCCACACGCTGGAAGCCACGCGGCAGCTTGTTGCCCCGCCGCCCACGCTCGCCCTTGTAGTGTTCCAGGTCATCAGCGCGCAGCGACAGGGTGCGCTTGCCGGCTTGCAGCACCAGCGTCGCACCAGCCGGCAACACGGCCAGATCGATCAGGTACTCCTCGCGACTGGCGACCCGCTCACCAGGAATGCCGATGATCTTGTTGCCCTTGCCTTTGCCCAGTTGTGGCAGATCGCGTATCGGGAACACCAGCAGACGGCCCTCGGTGGTTACCGCTGCCAGCCAGTCATGCTCGCGGCTGTCGAGCGTTCGCGGCGCAATAACCCTGGCACCCGCCGGCAATGACAGCAGCGCCTTGCCAGCCTTGTTCTTGGCCTGCAGATCCTCGCCCTTGACCACGAAGCCGTAGCCGGCGTCCGAGGCAATGACATAGAGGGCATCGTCTTCCGGCAACAATACACATTCAAAGCTCGCGCCCGGCGGCGGTGTCAGGCGCCCGGTAAGCGGCTCGCCCTGACCGCGCGCGGAGGGCAGCGAATGAGCCGCCAGCGAGTAACTGCGACCGCTGGAGTCGATAAATACCGCGTACTGGTTCGAGCGCCCCGGTGCGGCAGCCTTGAAGCCATCGCCGGCCTTGTAGGAAAGCCCCGTCGCGTCGATGTCGTGGCCCTTGGCGCAGCGCACCCAGCCCTTTTCCGAAATCACCACAGTCACCGGCTCGGAAGGCAGGAGTTCGTTTTCCGAGAGCGCCCTGGCTTCAGCCCGCGCGACGATGGGTGAGCGACGGTCGTCGCCGTAGGTTTCAGCGTCGTCCAGCAACTCCTTGCGCACCAGCTTCTTCAGCTTGCTCTCGCTGCCCAGCAGCGCCAGCAGCTTCTCGCGCTCCTTGGCCAGCTCATCCTGCTCGCCGCGAATCTTCATTTCTTCCAGCCGCGCCAGCTGACGCAGGCGGGTATCGAGGATGTAGTCGGCCTGCAGCTCGGACAACCCGAAGCGCGCCATCAGCACCGGCTTGGGCTGGTCCTCGCTGCGGATGATCTGAATCACTTCGTCGAGATTGAGGAAGGCCACCAGCAGGCCTTCCAACAGGTGCAGGCGCCTTTCCACTTTATCCAGGCGGAACTGCAGGCGACGGCGCACGGTGCCGATGCGGTAGGTCAGCCACTCGGACAGCAGCACCCGCAGGTTCTTGACCTGCGGCTTGCCGTCGAGGCCGATGACATTGGTGTTCACCCGGTAGCTGGATTCCAGTTCGGTGGTGGCGAACAGATGCTGCATCAGTTCGTCGGCATTGACCCGATTGGAACGCGGAATGATGACGATACGGCAGGGATTCTCGTGATCAGACTCATCACGCAGGTCGGCCACCATCGGCAGCTTCTTCGCCTGCATCTGCGCGGCGATCTGCTCCAGCACCTTGGCCCCGGAAACCTGATGCGGCAGCGCGGTGACCACGACATCGCCATCCTCGACCCGGTACACGGCGCGCATGCGTACCGAACCGCGACCCGTTTCGTAGATTTTCAGCAGATCCGCACGTGGCGTGATGATCTCCGCCTCGGTCGGGTAATCCGGCCCCTGCACGTGCTCGCAAAGCTGCTCGACCGTAGCGTTAGGCTCATCCAGCAGGCGCACGCAGGCGGTGGCGACTTCGCGCAGGTTGTGCGGCGGTACGTCGGTGGCCATGCCCACGGCGATGCCGGTGGTGCCATTGAGCAGCAGGTTGGGCAGACGCGCCGGCAGGGTGGCCGGCTCGTCCAGGGTGCCATCGAAGTTCGGCACCCAGTCCACGGTGCCCTGGCCCAGCTCCGAGAGCAGGGTTTCGGAATAGCGCGACAGCCGCGCCTCGGTATAGCGCATGGCAGCGAAGGATTTCGGATCATCCGGCGCCCCCCAGTTGCCCTGGCCGTCAACGAGCGTATAGCGATAGCTGAACGGCTGCGCCATCAGCACCATGGCCTCGTAGCAGGCCGAGTCGCCGTGGGGATGGAACTTGCCGAGCACATCGCCCACGGTGCGCGCGGACTTCTTGTGCTTGGAGTCGGCGTTCAGCCCCAGTTCGCTCATGGCGTAGACGATGCGCCGTTGCACGGGTTTCAAGCCATCGCCGATATGCGGCAGCGCACGGTCCATGATCACGTACATGGAATAGTTGAGATAAGCCTGTTCGGTGAAATCGGCGAGGGAGCGCCGCTCCACGCCATCCAGGCTCAGGTCCAGAATTTCGCTCATGGTCGATCCGTGGCATGTTGGCGCAGCACCAGAGTGCCGGCGCGCTGGGTGAATTCGAGTTGTTTCAGGGCACTCATGCCCAGCAATATCTGTTCGCCGTCAAAGCCCGGCGCAACAATCGCGCGCACATCGCGCAGGACGATGTCGCCCAAGCCGAGGCTGCCGAGCACCGTGCGATAGCCGGTGGTCTGGCCGTTGGCCGTCTGCAGCAGGACCGGCGCACCGCGCGCGAGGCCCAGCTTTTCAGCCAGTTCAGCCGGAATGGCGACATCGGTGGCACCGGTATCCAGCAGAAACACCACCGCCTCGCCGTTGATCCGCCCGCTGGCGACAAAGTGACCCTGGGCATTGCTTTCCAGCAGCACCTCGATGCGCTCGCCCTGTACCAGCGAAACGGGTTGCCGATTGGGATTGAAGCGGCTCTGTTCCCAGTCGGCGAAGAACTTCGTCGCCAGCAGGATGCCGATACCCCAGGCCAGCACCAGCATGACCCGTCCGGCACGACGCCCCGCAGGCTGGCTCACTACCGGGCACTCCAGCCGCCACGCGGCGCAGCGAAGCGCCAGACGACCGGGCGCTTTTCGCCATCACGACGGGCCTGGGCGTTGTTGTCCACGCCGATCCAGGCGCCCTGTTCATCCAGCGACAGCGCCTCGGCGTTGCCGAACGGCGTGTCGTAGCGACGTGCGTCGACCAGCGCCGTGGCGGCGTAGGACCAGCAGCGCTCGACTTCGCCGCTGGCCAGCGTGCGACGACAAATCTGGTGGGCATTGGGTTCGAGCGTGAACAACCGGTTGTTGAAATAGGCCAGCGCGGTAAACCCTTTTGGCAACGGCTGATCACCCAGTGCCGGTGGCGGAAGCTCGCGACCGCCCTCTGACAGCAGCACACAGCCGCCGGTGCAGTGCCAGCTGCTCTGGTTGCGATGCATGACCATCAGCCCACGTCGTTCGCGCTCGGCGGCCAGCCACATCCGACCGGCATCCGGGTCGACGGCAATACCCTCGAACATGGCGTTGAATTTCAGCAACATGCCACTGGCGCGTGCCTGCCGGATCAAGCCGGACGGAAGGTTGAGCCACTGCGCCGTACCCGCCGGGCTCACCCTGAGTACCGACGCGTGCGCCTCGCTGACCAGATAGCGATTGCCCAGCCTGTCGCAGGCCAGCCCTTCGAAATCCATCTGCCCGCCGCGCACCACACCGCTGGCGAGCGTGCGCATGCGCATGCCCCAGGGCAAGCCACTGCCCGCCACAGGCGGCAGCTCGAAGTGCTCCGGCTGGGCCTGCCAGACGCCACCCTCGGCGCCATCGCCGGCATCGAGACGATAGAGAAGATTGTCCTCACGGTCGGAAACCGCCCACAGCCCGTCACCGCACCAGGCCAGACCGGAGAGATTGCCCGCCGCCATACCCTCGACAGGGTGCTCGCTGAGCAATTCAAGCTCTGAAATATCGGCAGCCCAGACCGGTGTCGTCAGTGCCAGCAGCAGTACGATCCCGCGACAGTTCAAAGCAGCACCTCAGCCAGGTTGCCCTTGGACTCCAGCCAGCTCTTGCGGTCGCCGGCGCGCTTCTTGGCCAGCAACATGTCCATGATTTCGCGGGTGCTCTCGAAGTCGTCCAGCGTCAGCTGCACCAGCCGGCGCGTGTTCGGGTCCATGGTGGTTTCGCGCAGCTGCGGCGGGTTCATCTCGCCCAGCCCCTTGAAGCGCGTGACCTGCGGCTTGCCGCGACGCTTTTCCGCCACCAAACGCTCGAGAATACCGTCGCGCTCGGGTTCATCCAGCGCGTAGAAGATGTCCTTGCCCAGATCGATGCGGTACAGCGGCGGCATGGCAACGTAGACATGCCCGGCTTCCACCAGCGGGCGGAAATGCTGGACGAACAACGCACAGAGCAGCGTGGCAATGTGCAGGCCGTCGGAGTCGGCATCGGCAAGGATGCAGACCTTGCCGTAACGCAGCTGCGAGAGGTCCGCCGAGCCTGGGTCCAGGCCGATGGCCACGGCGATATGGTGGACCTCCTGACTGGCCAGCACTTCGCCGCCGTCCACTTCCCAGGTATTGAGGATCTTGCCACGCAGCGGCAGGATCGCCTGGAATTCCTTGTCCCGCGCCTGCTTGGCACTGCCGCCGGCGGAGTCACCCTCCACCAGGAACAGCTCGGCGCGGGCCGGGTCCTGACCAGCACAGTCCGCCAGCTTGCCCGGCAGCGCAGGCCCCTGGGTGACCTTCTTGCGCTCGATCTTCTTGCTCGCCTTGAGGCGCCGCCCGGCATTGCTGATGGCCAGTTCGGCCAGCTGCAAACCCAGTTCGGGATGGCCGTTGAGCCAAAGACTGAAGGCATCCTTGACCACACCGGAAACGAAAGCCGCCGCTTCACGCGAGGACAGGCGCTCCTTGGTCTGCCCGGAAAACTGCGGCTCCTGCATCTTCATCGACAGCACGAAGGCGATGCGCTCCCAGATATCCTCGGGCGCCAGCTTCACCCCGCGCGGCAACAGGCTGCGAAATTCACAGAACTCGCGCATGGCATCCAGCAGCCCCTGACGCAGACCATTGACGTGGGTACCGCCCTGGGCGGTGGGAATCAGGTTGACGTAGCTTTCCTGCACGCTGTCGCCACCTTCTGGCAGCCACAGCAGCGCCCAGTCCACCGCCTCGGTGTTGCCGGCCAGGCTGCCGGTGAACGGCTCATCAGGCAGGCGAACGAATTCGCTGACCGAATCGACCAGATAGGAACGCAGCCCGTCTTCGTAATGCCACTCGACCTTCTCGCCGGTGTTCCTGTCCTCAAAGCTGACATTCAGCCCCGGACAAAGTACCGCCTTGGCCTTGAGTACATGCTTGAGGCGGCTGATGGAGAATTTCGGCGAGTCGAAATATTTCGGATCAGCCCAGAAATGCACGCTGGTGCCGGTATTACGCTTGCCAACGCTGCCGACGATCTCCAGCTCGCTGGCCTTGAAACCGTCGGCAAACTGCATGCGGTATTCGTTGCCATCGCGTTTGACCGTCACCTCGACCCGCGTCGAGAGCGCATTGACCACGGAAATTCCGACGCCATGCAGGCCACCGGAAAACTGGTAGTTCTTGTTGGAAAACTTGCCGCCAGCATGCAGCTTGGTCAGGATCAGCTCGACACCCGAAACCCCTTCTTCAGGGTGGATATCCACCGGCATGCCGCGCCCATCGTCGAGAACCTGCAGCGAATTGTCCTGATGCAGAATCACCTGCACCGCACTGGCATGCCCAGCCAACGCCTCATCGACGCTGTTGTCGATGACTTCCTGAGCCAGATGATTGGGCCGCGAGGTGTCGGTGTACATACCCGGACGCTTGCGCACCGGGTCCAGCCCGGAGAGGACTTCAATGGCTTCTGCGGTATAAGACATGGGCGTTTCGTGATGTCCTTAGAGATCGGAGAAATCGACTTCGATAAAACTTTCCGGGGCAAAACCGGCAAACGCCAGCAACGCCGGGAGCCGCTCGGCAAAGCCCTGAAAACCATGATCGCCACCCGCCTGGATGCGCAGCGCACAACCCCGGTAGAAATCCAGCGCATCACGGTAATCCAGCGTCTCGTCGCCGGTCTGCAACCAGACCTGATAACGCTCGGCATCCTGCGGTGGCGCAACTTCCAGCTCGCCCAGAGCGGCAACATGATCCTGGGTAAGCTCCCAGACCTCACCGCTGTACAGGTTGGTCTGCGGGCCGAGATAGCCGTCGAAACGGCGATGCGGCGTCACCGCCGGATTGATCAGCAAAGCCTTGAGCCCGTGACGTTCGGCAAGGTGCGTCGCATAGTAGCCGCCGAGCGAACTGCCGACCAGCACAGGACGCCCCAACTCGGCAATGGCCGTCTCCAGCTGGGCAATGGCCTGTCGGGGATGATGATGCAGCGCCGGCACCCGCAATCGGGCAGCCATCCCGATACGTTCCAGCGCAGCCGTCAGCTGACTCGCCTTGCGCGAGAGCGGGGAGCTGTTGAGGCCGTGCATATAAAGAATCGAAGGCGGGCAACTGGACATGGATACAGGTCATCGAAAAAAGGCAAGGCTACAAGCCAGCCGACCTTTCCTGCAACCCGAACGCGATCAGCCCATCGGTAGAGCCGGCCACCATTGTAGGAGCGAGCCATGCTCGCGAAAAAAAACACACACCGGCGCGGAGCCCATTCACGGGCATGGGCCCGTTCCCACAAAAATCGCTCAGCTCACCTGTAGGAGCGGGCCATGCCCGCGAAAAAGACCGCAAACCAACACGGGGCTTTCGCTCCTACAGCCAGACAGCATCCCATAACGGGTAATCACCCACACTAGTCACCAGCCCGGCACGTAGAGGATTCGCCACGATATAGCGAGCCAGGGCCTGGATATCCTCATTGCGGCGCACGGCGTGGTCATGAAATCCCACTTGCCATAAAGCTCCTGTCGCGCCACGCACTTGGTTGACTTGCCGAGCAGCGCTCGATTTGAAATCGCGCATAGTATTTCCCAGCGCCTCTTCACGCAGCAGGATCAACCAATGCAGATGATCCGGCATGATGACCCAAGCCAGCGATTCCAACTGTCCGCGAGATTCAACAGCTCGCATCTCGTTGACTACTATCCGACCTAACCGCCAATCCGCGAATACCGGGTGACGCAGCGCCGTACAAAGCGTCAGCAAGTAGGGCCGCCCTTCTTCTGAGAAACGTCCACGGCGTAAATTGCGGCTTCGTGCAAATTGGTGCATTCCTTTGCCTCACCTCACGGTGGGAGCGAGCCATGCTCGCGAAAAGACCGCAAACCGGCGCGGGGCTCATTCACGGGCACAGCCCGTACCCACAAAAAAGCAAGCCTGCCTACCTGTAGGAGCGAGCCATGCTCGCGAAAAAAGACCGCAAACCGGCGCAGGGCCTATTCACGGGCATGGCCCGTTCCCACGAAAAGCAAGCCTACCCACCTGTAGGAGCGAGCCACGCTCGCGAAAAAGACCACACACCGGCGAGGGCCCATTCACGGGCATGGCCCGTTCCCACGAAAAAGCAGACGGGCTACCCCCCGTAGGAGCGGGCCATACCCGCGAACAAAACCTTCAATATCCCTCTATGCTGTAGTCCACGCCGAAGTCCACGCCTTCAACACGCGATACGCCAGTTTCGAGCTGACCGTCGGCATGCAGGCGCAGCCAGCGATAACCGGGCGCGAGCCTGTCTACCTGGAAACTCTCGCTGCCTGCAGTGAACTGCACGCCGGTGGAGGGCGACGCCAGCAGCCGCACATCGTCGCGCCAGCTATCGAACTCCTGGTGAATGTGCCCCCAGAGCAACGCCCTGACGCAGGAATAGCGATCGACTATCTCGAACAGCGCTTCACGATTGTGCAGTCCGATGGCGTCCATCCAGCGACTGCCGATTGTCACAGGATGATGATGCAAACAGATCAGATGATGCCGCTGCGGGGCTTCCTGCAAGGTGCGCTCAAGCAACTCGAGCTGCTCGCGGCGAAGCATGCCGAAAACCGAGCCGGGCACCAGCGTATCGAGCATCACGACACGCCAGGTGCCTATGTCGAGGATCGGCGCCATCAGCTCACCGTCCTGCGCCACCTCCTGCATCGAGGTCAGTTCGTCGTGGTTGCCGGGGCACCAGCGTGCAGGTGCCTGAATGGGTTCGCAGAGGGTGCGGAAACGCTCGTATGAGGCAATCGAACCATCCTGTGACAGATCGCCGGTCGCCAGCATCAGGTCCACGCATGGCTGTTCGTCCAGAACCAGATCGACGACTCGTCGCAAACCCTCGGCCGTATCCATACCCAGCAGCCTGCCGCTCGCTTCGGCAAACAGATGGCTGTCGGTGAGCTGCACGAGCAGTACCGCGTCTTTATCAGCGTTGAGAGGTGCGACAGGCAAGACCCCGTCTCCTTGGCCCAGATGACGGAGGAATTATGGTGGCAGGAGGACGCGAGGGTAAACCGCGGGTTACGGGCGTGGGTCACAGATAAACCGTTTTGTCCAAACGACACCCTGTAAGAGCGAGCCATGCTCGCGAAAAAACCACGCCGCGGCGCCCCCTCGCGGGCATGGCCCGTTCCTACGAAAACGGACAGCCGCATCGCCGCAGGAGCGGACCGTGCCAGCAAAAGCGCTTAAACCACCGGCTCCAGCTCATGCCCACAGGCCAGGCAGTGCCCGAGCCATTCACCCAGAAACAGGTTCAGCTGACTCTTCTCGTCGGGCTGGTGCATCTGCGTATTGGGGTAGTGATAGATACCGCGAAAACGCCGTGCATTCTCCGCGCTGATGACCTCGGCCATGCGCGCATCGTGGTAGACCCGCACCTCCATCCGGGGCACCGGCAGCCACGGCAGACAATGTTCCTGAGCGATACGCAGGGTGCTGGTGTAAGGGCAGTTTTCCACCACCTGCAGCACCAGCACACCCAGCAGACGATCCCCCTGGCTCATGGCGATACGGCGAATCTCGGGCTGTTGCCGCATGTCGGGCAGCAGTCGCATCAGCCGCAGGTAATTCGCCTCGCAGGCAGACTGCAACTCCAGCAGATCGACATGATAGCGCTCGCGTTTTGCCCTCATGTCCAGGCCTCCCTGATTTCATCGCGGTTCAAGGCCAGCCATTGCAGGGCGATGATGGTGGCCGCATTGTCGATACGACCGTCACGCAAGGCCGCCAGCGCGGTTTGCAGTGGCCAGACTGCCGCGCGAATATCCTCGCCCTCCTCTTCCAGCCCGAACACCCCACCCGCCTCGTGACTGCTGCAGCGCCCGACGTATAAATGAATGCGCTCGGTGCTGCCGCCCGGCGATGGATAATAGGCCGTCACCGGCCACAGCTCGCCGATCTCCAACCCGGCTTCCTCGACCGCTTCGCGGCGGGCCACTTCCTCAGGCTGCTCGTCCGTATCGATCAGGCCGGCCACGGTTTCCACCAGCCAGGGATTGTCGCCACGCGCCATCGCTCCCATGCGGAACTGTTCGACCAACACCACCTCGTCACGCTGCGGGTCATAGGGCAGCACGCACACGGCATCATGACGCACGAACAGCTCGCGCTCGATCTCGGCACCCATGCCGCCACGAAACAGGCGATGACGCAGACGAAAGCGATCCAGATTGTAGAAACCACTGAAACAGCGATCCCGCTGGATGATCTCCACGTCAGCGGGTCCGGCTTGGAAAATCTCGGTCATTGCACACTCACATATCGGTTATTCCGTGAGGCGTGGCGCCACCGGAGGGCGCCTCTAAAAACGTAGCCGAGGCAGTCAGCGCAAGGCGAAACAGGCGAAAAAGCGCAGTTTACAAATTGTAAATGAGCATTTTGAGCCTGCTTTCAACGCAGCGATGACAACGCAGGTAGTTTTTAGAGGTGCCCTGGAAAGGCTTCAGCCGTCACTGCGTGAACGGTCTTTGAAGGTTATCCTAACGCGCCGCCTGCCCGCATGCAGCCCCTTGCGCACGACAGCAGCACGACGAAAATACCGACTCGCGGCAGAACCTCACTGGCTACGCGCACTCGAAACCGCACCGCAGGATTACAGGACCGCAGGACCCATGACCCCCTTGATGCCTTTTCGGAACATCTTCGCCCTGACCACCATCACCCTGTTGCTCAGCGCCTGCCAGCACTTCGGGGGCGAGCCGGCCATCGAGACCCGACAGATCCTCAGCGAACAACGCCCCGCCGGCTGCCCCGAACAGGACGACAGCTGCCCGCTGGTCAATATCGACACCGAACATTTCGTCGATGAGCCGGTACTCAATGCCCTGATCGACGAACGGCTGCGGCGCATGACCCTGTTCGGACCCGAAAGTGAAATACCGGCAACGCTGGAACGCTATCAGGAGGAATTCCTGCGCGACGCCGAACCCCACTGGAGCAGCTACCTGCAAGCCAAGCTGCGCGAACGGCACGGCAATATCCTGGTGATCGAGCTGTCCAGCTACCTTTTTACCGGCGGCGCGCACGGCATGCCCGGCAGGGGTTTCATCAATTACGACCGCGAACAGAACCGCGAGCTGCGCCTCGAAGACATCCTGCTACCCGGTCAGGCCGGCAATTTCTGGCGCGCCGCCCGCCAGGCACACCAGCGCTGGCTGGCGACCAACGAACTGGATCAGGATGCCGAGTTCATCGAGTTCTGGCCATTTCGGCAAACAGCACATATTGCCCTGCTGAAGAACAGCATCCTGCTCAAGTACGACGTCTACAGCATCGCCCCTTACTCCAGCGGCCACCCCGAGCTGAGCATTCCGCATGACCAGCTCAAGGGCATCGTCAGGCCGGAGTATCTGTAGCGCAAACCAAGGGCTGAACGTGTTCGGCCTTGTGAGGCGGCCGAATAAATTCGGCGGGATCGTAGGGCGGGTGCAACCCGCCAATAGCCGGCCAACTCCGCACCGGCGGGTTGCACCCGCCCTACACCTGCGCAGTGGCCGGCCACCCTGCGCAGGCATGGTGGATGTAAAAAGCGACATCCACCCGCAGCCGCGGACCGTTACACCTGCCGGTAGATCACCGAACCCTCTTCCTTGAAGCGCTCGGCCTGTTCGGCAAAGCCGGCCTCGATGGCCTTCTGCTCGTCGGTCAGGCCGTTTTCGGCGGCGTATTCGCGTACTTCCTGAGTGATCTTCATCGAGCAGAACTTCGGCCCGCACATGGAGCAGAAATGCGCGACCTTGGCCGAATCCTTGGGCAGGGTTTCATCGTGATACGAACGCGCGGTGTCTGGGTCCAAGCCGAGGTTGAACTGATCCTCCCAGCGGAACTCGAAGCGCGCCTTGGACAACGCATTGTCACGAATCTGCGCGCCAGGATGGCCCTTGGCGAGGTCCGCTGCGTGGGCAGCGATCTTGTAGGTAATGATGCCGGTCTTGACGTCATCCTTGTTCGGCAGGCCCAGGTGCTCCTTGGGCGTGACGTAGCAGAGCATGGCGCAGCCGAACCAGCCGATCATCGCCGCACCGATGCCGCTGGTGATGTGGTCGTAACCGGGGGCGATGTCGGTGGTCAGCGGGCCGAGGGTGTAGAACGGCGCCTCGTCGCAGCACTCCAGCTGCTTGTCCATGTTCTCCTTGATCAGTTGCATCGGCACGTGGCCGGGGCCTTCGATCATGCACTGCACGTCGTGCTTCCAGGCGATCTTGGTCAGCTCGCCGAGGGTTTCCAGCTCGCCGAACTGCGCGGCATCGTTGGCGTCGGCAATGGAGCCCGGACGCAGACCGTCGCCCAGCGAGAAGCTGACGTCGTAGGCCTTCATGATTTCGCAGATGTCTTCGAAATGGGTGTAGAGGAAGTTTTCCTTGTGATGCGCCAGGCACCACTTGGCCATGATCGAACCGCCACGGCTGACGATACCGGTGACGCGCTTGGCCGTCAGCGGCACGTAGCGCAGCAGCACGCCGGCATGGATGGTGAAGTAGTCAACGCCCTGCTCGGCCTGCTCGATCAGGGTGTCGCGGAACAGCTCCCAGGTCAGGTCTTCGGCGATGCCGCCGACCTTCTCCAGCGCCTGGTAGATCGGCACCGTGCCGATCGGCACCGGCGAGTTGCGGATGATCCACTCGCGGGTTTCGTGGATGTGCTTGCCGGTGGACAGGTCCATCACCGTGTCCGAGCCCCAGCGGATGCCCCAGGTCAGCTTGGCGACTTCTTCCTCGATGGAGGAACCCAGCGCCGAGTTGCCGATATTGCCGTTGATCTTCACCAGGAAGTTGCGGCCGATGATCATCGGCTCGAGTTCGGTGTGGTTGATGTTGGCCGGGATGATGGCGCGACCGCGGGCCACTTCGTCACGGACGAATTCGGGGGTGATTTCCTTGGGGATGCTGGCGCCGAAGCTCTGGCCCGCGTGCTGCTGATCCAGCAGGCCGGCGGCACGATGCTCCTGCAGCTTCATGTTCTCGCGAATGGCGATGTATTCCATCTCGGGCGTGATGATGCCCTGACGCGCGTAGTGCATCTGGCTGACGTTCCTGCCAGCCTTGGCGCGACGCGGGTTGCGCACATGGGCGAAGCGCATGGCAGTCAGCTCGGCATCGTCCAGGCGGCGCTGGCCGAATTCGGAGGACAGGCCGGGCAGGCGCTCGGTGTCGCCGCGATCTTCGATCCAGGCGCTGCGCACATCGGCCAGGCCCTTGCGCACGTCGATCTGCACATTGGGGTCGGTGTAGGGGCCGGACGTATCGTAGACCAGCACCGGCGCATTGATTTCGCCACCGAAGGCGGTGGGCGTGACGTCGAGACTGATCTCGCGCATCGGCACGCGGATGTCCGGGCGCGAGCCCTGCACGTAGATTTTCTGCGAACGCGGGAAAGGCTGGATCGACTGCTGGTCGACCTGGGCGGATTCACTGAGATGTTGTTGTTCTGCACGCATCAGACTGGCTCCTCGATAGTTGTCGGAGCGAACCTGAAAAACACGGCGGGATAAGGGCATCGGGGTGCGCCGGGATTGGCGCCGAGAGACTCGCGGGGCTGTCGTTGTCAGGTAGCCTGGCGAGCACATCTTGTTCCCTACGCAGGCCTTAACCTGATCAGGTTCAACGGGATCCGGAACTTTCCGATCTCAGCCTTCGACTCAAGGCACCCCGACAAGAACAACAGCGAGTCTAATCAAGACTCGGCGGGAAAGCCAGCCACCGGGCCGGCCCTACAGAAACTCAGGCGGTTCATCCCTGGCGGCGCATATATTCCGCGAAGAGAGGAACGGTAAAGTTCAGATAACCGTGATCGGTACTGTAGATCATCCCTTTGGCAATAATATTGGCCCGGGTTGGCCCAAGCGACGACTGGGTTCGCCCCATTGCCTTGGCAATATCGGCCATGGCATAGGGTCCATCACCCAGCTCCGACATCGTCTTCACGAAATGAACTTCTGATTTGGTCAGCCGATCAATACGAACCCTGAAAAAACCCGAATCAAGCAAAGCCAGCGTCTCGGTATAGGATTGGCTTACGTCATCAACGGTAATTTCTGGTCCTTCGGCATTATTCCAGGCCGTAGACCCCCACTCCTGAAGGAAGAAGGGATAGCCACGCGTACGATCAACGATAATATCCAGTGCCGCCTGATCGATTGAAGCCTCTTCATCCACTATCGGCTTTTTAACAGCCTGGCTGGCCGATGGCTGATCGAGCGCACCAACCGCCGGATACAGAAAAAGCCGCTCGGCATAAGACTTTGCTTCGCCCGCGAGCCGAGCAACTTGGGGAAGGCCAGCCCCGACGAGAAGTACTGGAAGGCCTTCTTGCGACATGTGATGAATGGCAACAATCAGTGCCGAGAGATCTGCCTCGGAAAGGTACTGCACTTCATCAATAAGAAGAATCCACCCTTTACCCGCCGCTTGTGCTGCCCGACCAATCACTTCAAAAAGATCCGGTAGATCGTATTGAAGGTCCCCGCTATCAGCGAGGCCGGGTTCAGGCTCAACCCCCACCTCGACTCCAGCGATGTCGATCTTGAAGATCGAGGCAAAACTGCGAAGCCCCTTCAGCCCACGATTGGCGATTTGCTTGGCAGCCTCCACACCCGAGAGCGAGCGCATAACTTTGCGCATTTCGGGATAAAGAAGGCGCGCCAGACTTTCACGTTCCGGAGATTCCACCTTGGAAACCAGAAGGCCTTCTTCTTGTGCGATTTTCCCTATTTCATTCAGCAGAACTGTCTTGCCGGTGCCCCTCAATCCCAGAAGCATGATTGATCGGGCGCTTCGTCCTTTAACGGCACGGCCACATGAAATCCTCGCGGCCTCAAGGATCGCATCGCGTCCCGCGAGCTCAGGCGGTCGACTTCCTGCACCTGGTGCAAAAGGATTGCGATAAGGGTCCATAGTCGCTGCCTCCACTGATTTATAGCGCAATATAGGTGCACATAGTGTTTTTCGCTATATTTCACTATATTCCGCTATTCATACGCGTTACGGAAAGAATAACGACTTGCTAATCAAGACCTCGACGGAAAGCCATGCCGAGCGTGCAAGTCGCGACTGCTGGGTCATGTACGGTACGCTTCTTCAGTGCCTTGACCCTGTCCAGAGCGCCGCTTAGCCTTGCCCATCACTCCGATCCAGGAACACGCCCATGCTGCGCAGACTCACACTGGCACTCGCGGTCGCTGCCGCCACTTCGGGATCGGTCCGGGCCGAGACGACTGCGGCGCATTCCCCGCGTACCGACCTGATCAGCATTTACCGGCAAGCCGTGGAAAACAATGCGGACCTCGCCGCAGCACGCGCGCAGTTCGAGGCGGTTCGCGAGTCAGTACCCCAGGCGCGGGCTGGCTTGCTGCCCAACCTACGTGCCGGCGCCGAACTGAGCGACACCCGCACCCACGTCGACACCAGCGCCGGTTCGCGTACGCTTTCACGCAGCGGCACTGTTTACCAGGCCACTCTGAGCCAGCCGATCTTCCGTGCCGACCGCTGGTTTCAGTTGCAGGCCGCCGAGGCGATCAGCGAACAGGCAGCGCTGGAATATTCGGCTGCCGAGCAGAACCTGATCCTGCAGAGCGCCCAGGCCTATTTCGCGGTGCTGCAGGCACAGGACAACCTGGCGGCGGTCAAGGCCGAGGAAGCCGCCTTCAAGCGTCAGTTCGATCAGGCCAACGAACGCTTCGAAGTGGGCCTTTCCGACCGGACCGATACGCTGGAGGCGCAGGCCGGATTCGATACCGCACGCGCCAACCGGATGGTTGCCGAGCGGCAGGTGGAAGATGCATTTCAGGCGTTATATACGCTGACCAACCGCAATCATGCTGCTCTGGAAGGCATCGACCACAGCCTGCCGGTACTGCCGCCAACACCCAACGACGCCAGCGCCTGGGTCGACACGGCAACGCAGCAGAACCTCAACCTGCTGGCCGTTGATCAGGCCGTCAATGCAGCCGGCGAAACCCTGCGTCAGCGCCGTTCCGGCCATGCGCCGACGCTGGATGCGGTTGCCAGCTATCGCAAGGGTGACAACGACAGCTTGGGCTTTGCCAACAGCGGCATGAGCGATGTGCTGCAAAACTACCCGCGCTACAACGGCGACGTCGAACAGAGCAGCATCGGCCTGCAACTGAACATTCCGCTCTACAGCGGCGGGCTGACCCGCTCACAGACGCGCCAGGCATTTCATCAGCTGACCCAGGCCGAACAGCAGCGCGAGAGCCTGCGTCGACAGGTTGTGGAAAACACCCGCAATCTGCACCGCGCGGTAAATACCGACATCGAACAGGTGCAGGCGCGGCGGCAGTCGATCATTTCCAACCAGAGCGCGCTGGAAGCCACCGAAATCGGCTATCAGGTCGGCACCCGCAACATCGTCGATGTGCTGGACACCCAGCGCCGCCTGTTCGCTGCTGTGCGCAACTACAACAACGCACGCTACGACTACATCCTAGATAATCTGCGACTCAAGCAGGCTGCCGGCACACTCAACCCCGGCGACCTTGAAGATCTGGCACGCTATCTAAAGCCGGACTACGACCCGGACAGGGATTTTTTGCCGAAGGACCTACCCTAAAGCTTCGATCAACCGACTCGGCTAAAGTAGCAAGACGCTAACATCGCAACGGCCGGCCCCATGGAAAGCGATAAATAGGCACCGCCATCAGGAACGAGCATTCAATGAACACTATCGATGTGCGCTGGCAGCAACGCTTCCATAACTTCAGCAAAGCGCTTAAGCAGCTCGACGAAGCAATGCAACTCATGCAACAACGCGATTTGTCGAAACTGGAAAAGCAGGGCGTCATCCAGGGCTTCGAATACTGCTATGAACTTGGCTGGAACTCGCTGAAAGATTTTCTGGTTTGGCAAGGTATCGATGGCATCGTGGGGTCACGCGACACCATTCGCGAGGCATTCAGCAAAGGCTTGGTTAGCGACGGTCACGGTTGGATGCAGATGCTCACCGATCGCAATCGCACCTCCCATACCTATAATGAAGAAACAGCCGAAGCAATCTTGAGCAACATTCAGAAGCAGCATCATCCATTGCTCAAAACGCTGGAAAAGACACTGTCCGAACGCGTCGTGACAAGCCCATGAACGCAGCTCAGTTCGGTCTCTCAGAGAAAGATACTCAGTCGATACAAGACACGCTCCGGAAATTCCCAAAGGTGTCTGAGGCCATAATTTATGGCTCTCGTGCAAAGGGCAACTATCGCCCTGGCTCGGATATCGACCTGACGCTCAAGGGTGACGGCCTATCCCACCATGACCTGCTCGATATTGAGCTGGCCCTGGATGACCTGCTACTGCCTTACAAGATGGATGTTTCGCTGCATCACCATATCGACAACCCGCAACTACTCGACCACGTCGCCCGGGTTGGCAGGCAGCTTTATAAAGCAGAGCGGTAATGAGTGCGCTATCAGGGTCACCGTAGAAATCGCATGGTTAGCGCCATACTTTCAAACTAACCATGCAAAATTAACGGAAGTTGTCGGTGTCACGCGCCCGGCTTATGCATGCGTCAGCCTGCCAACAATGCCAAAAGCTTCGCGCCGAGGGCGGAACTTCACGACATCAAAAGCCTGCTCCACTCCGTTTTTCGTAGGAGGCGCGACCCCGCTGCGAACGCAGGCGTCAGCCTGCCCAAAACACCTACTCCCCTGGCCCAATCCGACGCTGCTGGTAGATCAGATCCACGATTTCGTCTTCGGGTACATAGCCGCTCACCATTTCGCGAAGCAACACCCGAACCTGAGGATAGTCATCCGTTTCCACCGCCTTGATCAGCCTTGCCAGCAGCTCCTTGAGCGCATCCCAGGTGAAATACTCTTCATCAGCCCGCATGATCATCGGGTGCTCGGTGGCGCTGACGTTATCGCCGATCAGCAGCTCCTCATACAGCTTTTCCCCGGGGCGCAGCCCGGTGAATTCGATTGCGATATCACCTTGCGGGTTCTTCTCCGAACGTACGCTCAAGCCGGAAAGGTGAATCAGCTTTTCGGCCAGTTCTGCAATCCGTACCGGCTGGCCCATGTCCAGCACGAACACATCCCCGCCCTGCCCCATCGAGCCGGCCTGGATGACCAACTGGGCAGCCTCAGGGATGGTCATGAAGTAGCGGGTGATCTTCGGGTGAGTCACGGTCACCGGCCCACCGTTGCGAATCTGCTGGTAGAAGCGCGGGATAACCGAACCCGATGACCCCAGCACATTGCCGAAACGCACCATAGTGAAGCGTGTTTTATTGACGTGATGCACGCCTTCATCAACGCCGAAAAGCACCGGTGCTGCCTCCCGACTCAATGCCTGCAGAATCATCTCCGCCACACGCTTGGTGCTGCCCATCACATTGGTCGGGCGCACTGCCTTGTCGGTGGAGATCAGCACGAAGTTAGTCACGCCGGCCTGCACGGCTGCCTGGGCTGTGTGCAGGGTGCCCAGTACATTGTTCAATACGCCTTCTGCGACGTTGTGTTCCACCATGGGCACATGCTTGTACGCCGCCGCATGGTAAATGGTTTCCACCTGCCAGGTGCGCATCACATCCAGCAGCCGCTGGGGGTTACGGATGGACGCCATGATCGGCACCAACCGGACCGGCAGCGAAGCCCGCTCAATGGCCCGCTCCAGCTCAATGTGAATGCTGTAAAGATTGAACTCACTGTGCTCGAACAACAGCAGCGCCCGAGGCTTGTTCGAGAGAATCTGCCGACACAGTTCCGAGCCAATCGAACCGCCCGCGCCAGTGACCATCACTACTTTGTCGCGGATGCATTGCTCGAACAACGCCTGCTGCGGCGGCACCGCATCACGCCCGAGCAGATCCGCGATGTCGACTTCCTGGATGTCTTCGACTTTCACCTTACCGCTGGCCAGGTCCATAAAGCCGGGCACGCTGCGCACATGCAGGGGAAAATGCTCCAGCTTCTCCAGCACTTCGCGCCGCCTGGAACGCGAAACGGAAGGAATCGCCAACAGGATTTCCCCAGCGCCCGTCTCATCGATCATCTGCTGAATGTGTTTGGGTGAATAAACTCGTATACCGGCGATAGAACGATTGTAGAGATTGGCATCGTCATCAATAAACGCCACAGGCCGCATCGCCCTACCCAGACGCAATGCCGCCACCAATTGATTGCCCGCCGCCCCGGCGCCATACACCGCCACCTTGGGCAAGCCAGCATCGCGGTGTCTGAACTTGCTAAGTGAATTGGGCGCAAACCAGTCGCCCATAAAATACTGCCGCATTATCAGGCGCAAGCCGCCGAGCAGCATCAAGCTCAGCCACCAATAGTTAAAGACCATTGAGCGCGGGATAGTCCTGGGCACGTCGGTGCGCCAGTAAACAGCCAGCGCGAGCAGCAGCGCCGACAAGGTGACCGCCTGAACAATGGCCATCAGCGCATCGTTGCCGAAATAACGCATCACTGCGCGATACATGCCGAAGCGGATGAAAAACGGGATCGCGACCAGCGGCGCCAAACCGAACAGCCAGGCGTGGCCGCCGAATGGCTCGACAAAATCAGCATCGCCCACACGCACGACAAACGCCAGCCAAAGCGCAGCCCAGACAAGCATCACATCCGTAACGACCTGGATGATTCGTTTTTGGCGCCGGGGCAAACGCACCAGCCGTGCGCGCAGTTTTTCAGCCAATCTCAACATATATATACCTTAAGCTTTCGTAACTGCAGCCGAACCGGCCAGCAGAGACTACTTCTTGCCGTATGTGGCATCGTGATTTGGCGCGATAGTGAGCAGCCGAATGAAATCCCCGTCCCGATACGCGGTGGCCCGGCGAGCTTGGGTGATGCGCAAGGAGTAGATCGCATCGATACCTGCTGGAAGCTTGACGCTAGTGATTTTCTCCCATTTCAGGCCTTGGTCGCGGTACACCTGATGCCACGTCAGCTGGGGAATTTTATGGAGCGTATCCAGCGCCGCGTGTCGCTCGGGCTTTTGCAGCGTCAGCAGGTTGTCCTGAAAGACAGGATTGTTCAGGTCAAGCCTGACCCTGGCCTCACTGCTCGCCATGTTCAAAACGCTTCAGGGTGTCTTCAGCATCGGCGTCAAAAGCCGTATGGGTAGCAGACCACGCCATGGCTGCTTGCAGATCGGCGGCAGCTTGCGGCTCATGCAACCAGCGCTCGTTGTCAGGTATGACCGTCGCCGTGCGGATGATCCAGACCCCAGGCTCACGCTCTTCCACCAGCACCTGACGACCGGCGAATTGCTTGCCCAGCGAGATCTGACCATTGGTACCAACAACCTTGACCGTGGGTGTGTGAGCGGTAATTGCCATGCTGAGGCTCCTCTATCGTTTCGCACGAGATTATATTTTTAGTGCAGCACTTACTCAAGGTCGCTGGAACAGTACGGGAAATGTACCTGCCATTTTCCCCACCCCTTTTACTTTTCCGAGCCAATGAATATGGCTTGCGCCGCAACGACGACCGCATGCTCAGGCGGCTCAGCGCCAGCTCAGATAGGCCGGCAAGTTGGCCAGACTGACGATTACTTTCTCCGGTGGCACATCCTCCATTCTTGCGAAGAGCTGCCGTGATGGGTCGTCAGGTATATCTATCCACAGATCGAAATGGCCGCCCCCCGGTGAACGCTTGCGGGCGTTAGAGCATACATAGGCGAAATCAGCCATATGAACACTGCCTTTCGGCAGCAACAACATTCTGACCACCTCGGGACACCCAGCCTTTGCGCCACCCAACGAGCCACGCCCCGTATGGGAGCAAAGCTTATCCAGCTCATAACGCAAATGATCGGCCTCTCGGGACTGCAGCCCACCATTCGTAATCGCACGGGCAGCCACCTGGACTGCTCGTATGAACGCCTGCAGTTCCTCTGCACGCAGGTCACGCAGCGGGTTGCCTTGGCGATCCTCACCGGAAAGCGTCAGGGAGCCCTCAGCAAAATGCGCCAGACGATGTACCAGACAGTGTCGATGCTCGGTAGTGGCCGCGTACAGGCTCGCCAGCGCGCTCCAAATCGCTTGATCACCACCGAGCGCCAACCAATCGACATCGCCTTTATCGAGCGCCGCCAGTTTGGCCTTGATCGTCCAATTACCTGCTGGCAATGGCTCACGCCCTTTCTGGAGCAAAAGCTCAACCAACAGATCCAGCACTTTCCAAGCAGCACCAAACAATAACGGCAGAATTCCCTCTATCAACTCGCTCGTAGCCTGTCCAGACAATGAGAAAGAAGCACTTGTTCGGATCTCTACAGGCCCGGCGCCGGCCATGGCCCGACGCAAATCGATCTCATCACCTGAATGGCTGGGAAAAATAGGTAACAGGCGGTCGAGCACCAAGCGCTCAAACTGGGTCGAGTCAGTAAACTCGTCAATATTTGAAATAGGCATGGATAGTCCTCGCCCTCCCGAATGGCAGGTCAGCCGGATATTTCATCTCAGCTAGAGGTTCCTTTTCGAAAACCGGGTGATTACAAAGCGCTTCACCAAGCGCAGGCCACTAAGCAACATCAGGCTCAGCAATCAGTAGTTGAACACAATGGAACGCGGAATGGTCTTGGGTACGTCAGTGCGCCAATAAACAGCCAGGGCGAACAACAACCCCGGCCTCAGCCGCAAAAACCTGAATTCATCTCTCGGGAAGAAATCGCAAGGTCGGCAAAAGCATCGGACCGAATGCCGAGCGAGCGGTCATCTGTTGCACCATTTCGCGCATCGCCCCGACCACCAGTGATGCACCATTGATGGACACCAGCTCCTCACGCTTTTCTGAAGCAAAGGCTGGGGCCAGTTCAAACCATGCTTGAGCGGCCATATCGATCGTATAAGGCGCAATGTTGCCATTGCCTGGCTCATTAGGGATGTTCAGATGCACAGTCAACATAAACAAGGCGGACTGATCAGGGGATGCTGCTTCAGGTGTACTCAAAGAGACATCCACCTTGATGGTGACCCCGGTAAAGTCAAAAGTCGGAGCCCAAAGCGTTTCGACCTGATCCAGCGCAGCGGCAGTCTCCACATGCAGCCGTGTGAAAATCAGTTGCTTAAGCTGCAGAGGGGAAAGCTCCATAGCCATCGTCAAGCCCCCAACAGAGCAACATCAGCCATGTAGGCATGATCATTGGCTGCAGCACCCTGCCCCAGACGAAGTTCATGCGAATTTTCCTGCTCACGCCAACGCACAGAAGCGCTTGCATGCGGAATGTACGACTTAAAGCGCGGGGACGGCATGAACGATGTACGCGTACGCCGCTCGGACAGCCCGCTACGCGCTGCCAGCCAGTCAAAGGCCTCCGGAACTGCCGCCGCGACACGCAATAGACGATCCATGGCTTCAGACTGAGCAACATCATCCTTTTCGTACTTACAGAAGGCTACGGGGCCGCCGCCAAAAATTGCCGCGGCCTGTGCTTGGGTAATGCTCCAGGTTTCGCGCTGCAGGCGGATCTGCGCGCCGCTCAAAAGATCATCGACCTGCTTGTGCCAGGCAAGCGCTACACGCTTGTTGGCTAGCGTGTGCTCCGGCCCGGCCTGCTCAACGCCGCAGGTATCGCATTCGGCAAAGTGGCAGAGCAGTTCCTTGCATTGCCCCTTATATTCAAAGGGCTCAAATACCTGACGATCATGGAGATTTCCTTCGCCACAGACAGGGCAATTGGCAGCATGCTTTTTCATCATTAATTTACTCATCACAGGTGGCAAGAAACCAGCAATAGCAAGGCTCCACTACGACCAATCGAAAATTTCAGGTAGTACTGGCAATCCAGCGTCTTGCAGAGGTCATCCCTCCATTCGGCGCGGCTCAACACATAGGCATCGCAGGCAGCCACACTCCTTTCATTCAACCGGCACCACTCAGAGTTTTTGTAGCTGCCCTGCGTTATGGCCTGGCGAATCAGATCGACCAGAGCAGGGTGATTCAGGCAAAGAGACTCGACGTCCTTCGTGCATTTCCGGGTAGCAACCCGCAAGGCTTGATCGCCCCGCTGCAGAACAGTCAATACGGCTTGCGCAGGGTAGAGCGGGCCACCGTCAATCACGATACGTTGAGTGCCACAATCCGGGGGCTGCTCAGCATCGTAGAGTCCAAGGTTAACACTGATTACCATAATGGTAAGTCTCTACATCAAAAAAACGACTGCCGGCTATGAGCGGCAGATTCATTATGTGACGTTGCCGCGGTTCTGTGTTTTCTCTAACCCCACCTTCCCAGCGTAGGCACCACGAACCCGGTGTAACCCTAATCCGTGGGCTTCAGCCGCGAATCGCGGCGATAGCTCACCAGAAATACACCCACATCACCTAACCCTATCGCCCGCCCCTTTACCGGCCACCGTCATAAAGATGTACTTGAAATAATCCGCCACCGTGAGGCTCTGGATCATCTTCTGATCTGTCTCGGCCAACAATGCTGGCGTAGACATATCAATTTCGCTCACCTGTGCCAACCCGGTAATTCCAGGGCGAGCATCGAACACCCCGCGCTTGGAGCGCTCTTCAGTCAATTCTTCCTGATTGAATAGCCCCGGCCTTGGCCCGACGAGGCTCATCTCCCCCTTGAGCACATTCCACAACTGCGGCAATTCATCCAGCTTGGTCTTGCGCAAAAAATGACCAAAACGGGTAATCGAAGCACTACTGGCCAAATGGGTGGCAACCGACGCCGTATCCACTTTCATAGTGCGAAATTTAACCAGGGTAAAAGGCTTCCGATGGCGCCCGACACGTACCTGCCGAAAGATCGGCGAGCCGGTATCGAACAGACCGATAACCGTCAGCACTAGCAGTACCGGAAAACCAAGCACCAAACCCAGCAGCGAAAAAACAAAATCAAAAACACGAATCACGAATTCACCCGGTACAAATCAATCGGAACGCTCGAAGCAACGCCTGAGCCCCTCTTCCACCGTATAAGGCGGCTTCCAGTCCAGCAGCTCGCACGTCTTGCTGATATCCACCTGAAGCGAGCCGAGCAGCCGCTGCGCCATGGCCTTCTTGCCAAGCAATGTAGCTCCGAACTGCAACAGGCCAGCCGGTACCGGCATCAGCCGCGCAGGTTTACCCATGGTTTTGCCTACGCCACGCAGCAATTCGGTGGTAGACAGGTCTTCACCGTCGCCGGCCAGGAATACTTGATTGGCTGCTGTCGGATGATCAATGCAGCGGATGATAAGATCGACCAGATTGTCGATGCCGACCAGCGAGCGTCGGTTGTGAATGGCACCGAGTGGAAGCGGGATGCCCTTTTCGACCAGTTTGATCATGCTGGCGAAGTTACCTTTAACACCCGGCCCATAAACCAGAGGCGGGCGAATGATCACAACCTCCATTCCGGTTTCCGCAGCAATATCCATCAGTCCCTGTTCCGCTTCCAGCTTGGACAGGCCGTAAGCATCTTCAGGAGCAGGTTTGTCATCGGCGCCAAACGCCCTGCCGTTTACGGTGGCTTCACCGTTGACCTTGATCGAGCTGATAAAGATAAAGCGCTTAACCCCAGCCGCAACGGCCTGCCGGGCCAGGTTCAGTGTGCCCTCGACATTAACCTTGCGGTATTCGGCCAGAGGATCATTCGTCTGATCACGCATGACATGAGCACGGGCAGCGGCGTGAATGACAGTATCTACGTCTGCGAGAGCTTCAGAGAAATCTGTGTCCCCCCCTATATCCCCGACAGCAAAGCAATCAGCGTCTGCCCGGCCTTCGCGTACCGCAGCCACTACATGAATACCGCCGCCGAATGCAAGCGCAGCCTTTAACCTGGAACCAACAAACCCGCTGGCTCCGGTCAACATTATTTTCGTCATCCTCAAGTACTCCGCTCGCTTATCACCAGCCGGCTCAAGCGCTCGACAAAAACATCAAACCCCAGATGTTCCTTGAGCTCGCCTCGATCAGTGTCAAAAGACTCACAGGGCAAAGTTCCGTTTTCAATAGCACGGAAAAATTGACAGAGTTCGTCGGCAGTTGGCTTGAGAACTACCCCTAAATTGTTTTCCAAAACCCACTCGGCAACACTGGTTTCCACACCACAGATAGCTGCGACCAAAGCCCCCGAGAAAACATAGGAAGAAGACTTACTGGGGAAAGCAAAACGAGTCACCTCGTCTTCAATCGGCAAGAGAGCCCATTGATAGTCCGCATTCAACTGAGCCGCTTCGAGCGCCGAGACAAACCCGAGGTAGGTAACATTGCCATGCTTCTTCGCAAGCTCCGTTAAACTTTCAGAGAACACACCTGCACCGGCAAAAACGAAAGGTAATTTTCCGCCGCTTGCACAATACTGATCAATGGCCTGAATTAATAAAGGCATTCGCTGCAAACGCCCAGCGTTACCACAGAATGCAAACCCTGGTTGTTTTATTTCAGGAATTATCACCTCATCAAAAGAGACAGAAGGATTAGACAGGATCTGCACAGGAGACAAAGTGCCTGACCTCTCCCTTATTTCCTTAGCCATTTTTTCGGTAATCGTAATCAGAAGGCTAGCGTTACGCATCGTTCGTGAATCTAGCCATCGCAAAAAACGATAAATTGCCGGCCGCACAGGAAAAACAACATTAGCCGCTTCAGGATGAATATCTTGCAGATGATAGACATATTCCGCACGAAAGATCTTGCTATACACCATCACAATAAAGGGCACAAGAACTGGCGGATCGGTAGACACATACACTTTTTTAGGGCGTTTTATGAGTAAAACTGCAAACACCCATAACATAAAAAATACTGTGTCGACGGCACGGCGCACGATACTACTGCCGGATACAGAAAAAGCATAGCAGGGATAAAAGCCAACTCTGTCCCCGCGCTGTTCGCGCGCAAGGTGTTTTTTGATATCGGCATGGTCTTGCAGAATCACACCAACAGCCCGCACTTGTGATTGCTGCTCGACAAAGCGCATCAGCGCCTCGCCGATCACTGGATAAACAGGCCAAAAACTCCGGTTGATAATTACCAGATCCAGACGTTTAAACATCAATACTTCTTCCAAACCGTCCGCATCACATAATCTCGATAGCTATGGATAATGCGAACTACCTTGTCGGCCACGTTGGGCATGCTGTAATCGCCAACAAGGCGCAAGCTGCGCTCTTCTCCACGCGCCTGGCTTTCGAGTATTTGCAGCCCTTGCATGACGCGCTCGACTTCCAGACCAACCATCATCGCCGCAGCTTCCTCCATCCCTTCAGGACGTTCATGCGCCTCGCGGATATTCAGCGCTGGAAAGTTGAGGATCGAGGATTCTTCATTGATGGTGCCGCTATCAGATAACACGGCCTTGGCAGTCAGTTGCAGCTTGTTGTAGTCCTTGAAACCCAGTGGCTTGAGCAGGCGCACATTGGCGTGGAACGCAACGCCCATGACATCCACTCGCTTTTGCGTGCGTGGGTGAGTAGAAACGATTACCGGATAGTCATAGTCCTCGGCCACGGTATTGAGCACATCAACCAGCTTGAGGAAGTTCTTGTCGGAGTCGACATTCTCTTCACGGTGCGCACTGACCACGAAAAACTTCCCGGCCTCAAGGCCCTGCCGCTCCAGCACATCGGAAGCCTCGATACCCTCGCGGTAATAATTGAGCACCTCGAACATCGGGCTGCCAGTCTTGATCACCATGTCCGGCGACAACCCTTCGCGCAGCAGATAATCGCGGGCAATGGTGCTGTAGGTCAGGTTGATATCGGCCGTGTGATCAACGATGCGGCGATTGATCTCTTCCGGTACGCGCATGTCGAAGCAACGGTTACCAGCTTCCATATGAAAGGTGGGAATCTTGCGGCGCTTGGCCGGGATCACAGCCATACAACTGTTCGTATCGCCCAAGACCAGAAGCGCTTCGGGCTGTACTTCAGCCAGCACGCGGTCCACGGCGATGATCACATTACCGATGGTTTCCGCACCGCTGGCACCGGCAGCATTGAGGAAATGATCCGGCTTGCGAATACCGAGATCCTGGAAAAAGATTTCGTTCAGTTCGTAATCGTAGTTCTGGCCGGTATGCACCAGCACATGGTCACAGTATTCATCCAGCTTGGCCATCACCCTCGACAGGCGAATGATTTCGGGGCGAGTACCTACTACGGTTACGACTCTCAGCTTCTTCATTGCGGTTTCCTGTTCGTACTCAGGCTTCGGTGCCGACTGGCCGAGCATAGGTATCGGGGTGTTCACGATCGAAGATTTCGTTAGCCCACAGCATCACGATCATCTCCTCCTCGCCTACGTTGGTGATGTCATGCGTCCAACCCGGGACAGTTTCGACGATTTCCGACCGCTCTCCGGTGGTGAACAGTTCGTAGAACTGACCAGTCAGGATATGCCGAAAACGGAAGCAGGCCTTGCCCTTGATGACCAGGAATTTTTCCGTCTTGGAATGATGGTAATGCCCACCACGAGTAATACCGGGATGAGCCGTAAAAAAGGAGAACTGCCCCGAATCCCTGGTTTTGAGCATTTCCACGAAGACGCCGCGTGGATCACCATACCTGGGCACCTCGTAAGTGAAGCGCTCGGGTGGCAGGTAGCTCAGATAAGTGGAATACAACGCCCTGACCAAACCGCTGCCTACAGGCTCGGTGACCATGGACTTGCGGCTATCACGGAAGGCATACAACTGCTCGGCCAGTTCGCCAACCGAAATGCTGTATTGCGGTTCAACACCGACGAAAGGCTTCCCGGCCAACTTGCCATCCATGATCGCAACGAACTGACTGATCACATCATCGATGTAGACGAGATTGATACGCGCGGCGGAATCATTGATCTGGATTGGCAGATCACGCGCGATGTTATGACAGAAGGTCGCCACTGCCGAGTTGTAATTTGGTCGCGCCCATTTTCCGAAAACATTGGGTAAGCGGAATAGATGAACCGGAGAACCCTGGGTGGATTGCAGCTCCAGTAACACCTGCTCAGCGCCCCGCTTGCTGCTGCCATAGAGGTTATCCAGCTCCGCCTGGCTGGAAGAGGTGTAAATCACCGGGATCTGCCGGCCAGAGGATTTGATGGCTTCGCACAGCGTACGGGTCAAATCGGTATTGCCGGTATGAAATTCCTGTGGGTCTTGTGGGCGATTGACGCCGGCGAGATGAAAGATGCATTCCACCTGAGCAACCAGGCAAGGCAAATTTTCCAGCGAATCCTCACGGGTATAACGTAGCACCTCGATGTCGGCGCGCTCGCTCAAATGCGCGATGAGATTCTGGCCGACAAAGCCATTAGCCCCAGTAATCAGAACCTTCATTCTTCACTCCTCGGGCGTTGCGTGCTCACCGCGCTGGATAGCGCGCATGAAGTCCAACTTCAGCAGCAGCTGCTGCATTCCCGCTACATCCAATCGCTCGGTATTGTGCGAATTGTAGTCTTCGGTGCGGGAAATTTTTGTTTCGCCCTGCTCCACGAACTTTGCGTAATTGAGGTCGCGCAGATCCGGCGGTACGCGGAAGTACTTTCCCATATCCTCAGCGCAAGCCATTTCCTCGCGACTGAGCAAAGCTTCATAAAGCTTTTCGCCATGGCGAGTACCAATCACCTGGATTGGATGGTCGGGCTTTCCAACCAGATCGGTCAGCGCCAGCGCCAAGGTTTCTACGGTTGCAGCCGGCGCTTTCTGCACGAATAGGTCGCCGTTATTACCGTGTTCGAAGGCATAGAGCACCAGATCGACCGCATCGGCCAAGGTCATCATGAAACGGGTCATATTCGGATCAGTGATCGACAGCGACTTGCCGGCACGAATCTGCTCGATAAACAAAGGGATTACCGAACCACGCGAAGCCATCACGTTTCCGTATCGCGTGCCGCAAATGACCGTCTTGGTCTCATCAACGTTTCGCGACTTGGCGACCATGACCTTTTCCATCATTGCCTTGGAGATACCCATGGCATTGATGGGGTAAACGGCCTTATCCGTACTAAGACAAACCACCCGATTCACTTCATTCTGGATTGCAGCCTCCAAGACGTTCTCGGTGCCAAGCACATTGGTTTTAACCGCCTCCATAGGATGGAACTCGCAGGACGGGACCTGCTTCAACGCCGCGGCATGGAAGATGTAGTCCACGCCTCGCGTGGCGTTCAATACACTCTGATAATCGCGCACATCACCAATATAAAACTTCAGCTTCGAGTTGGCGTAGCGTTTACGCATGTCATCTTGCTTTTTCTCGTCACGGCTGAAAATGCGGATTTCATTAATATCCGTATCGAGAAAGCGCTTGAGCACGGCGTTGCCGAAGGAGCCGGTTCCACCAGTAATGAGTAGCTTTTTTCCTTTGAACATAAAAAACCTAGAGTCGAGGTGCAGAGTCGCTTAGCGGCCACCCTGCAAGGCTGAATAGATAGAGTCGAGTTTTTGCTGTGCTGTGGGATAGCTGATCAACACCGCGCGATAAGGGCCTTTGAACACGAAAAAACTACCTGCCGCGACGCCAACAACACCGCAGGCAGCGACCACCTTGTGCATATCATCGAGGCTGCCACCGCCACCAAGCACCGTCAGCGGGACGGTCAACAGCTCGCGCAAATGCGCAGCCAGCGCGAGGTCATAGCCCTTCATCTTCCCATCGTTATCGATGGAATTAAGAACGATCTCGCCGGCCCCAAGCTTCTCCATTTCCAACGCGACCTCGACGACGCCGCGTTTGGTGTTGCGCGTGCCGTTATGTGTCCAGACGTCCTGAGTCTTGCCCAGTAACCGCTGCTTGTGATCGAGTACTACGACCACACTCTGCCGACCAATCTCGGCAGCAATTTCACTGATCAGGGCAGGGTTGGCCAGTGCAGCCGAACTGATGGCAACCTTCTCGACGCCCAGCGCGATGATGCGCTTGGCCTGTTCGGCTGTACGCACACCTCCGCCGTAGCAAAGCGGCATTCGGCATTCAGACGCAAGGTGAGCGATCTGCTGGTAATCGGGCTCGCGGCCCTTGGCACTTGCGTCGATATCGATGACGATCAGCTCGTCCGCTTCCTTCTCGTTGAAGATCTTCACTGCATTAATCGGATCACCAACGTATTTAGCATCCTGGAAACGAACGGTCTTGACGAGGCCGCTGTCTTGAATCAACAGGCAGGGGATGATGCGTGGTCTCAACATTTCACAGTTCCGCGAAGTTCTTCAGCAGGGCGACGCCACAGTGGTGGCTCTTCTCGGGGTGGAACTGCACCCCATGCACATTCTTCGATGAGACTGAACAACTAAAACCAGCGCCATAGGTGGCAGTAGCAGCAACATGCTCAGGCTCAGCGCACTCGAAGAAGTAGGAATGAAGAAAATAGAACAGCCAGCTTTCCTGTTGCCCTCGGAACAACGGGCTGCCAGGCGTTGGCAGCACATCGTTCCAGCCCATATGGGGAAGAGCCAGCTCGCCCGACTCGGGCACCGAATGGAAACTGCGCACCTGGCCTGGAATCCACCCCAGGCCAGGCAGCACACCTTCTTCACTGGAGTCTGCGAGCATTTGCATACCCACGCAAATACCCAGTACAGGTACGCCCTGCCCAATAATCATGTCATCAAGCGTCTGCCGCATGCCCGAAGCGTTCAGCCGCTGCATGGCATGGTCGAACGCACCTACGCCGGGCAGGATCAGTTTGCTGGCCCCGGTCAGCTGCTCGGCGTTCGTCGCTACCTTGACTGGGATATGCAGCCGCTTGTAGACGTTGACGAATGCTTGGATGTTGCCCAGACCGTAGTTGATGATGGTGATCATCTGAAAAGCCTTCTTTCCAATCCAAGTGCGCTCATCACACGCGAGCCGATGCCGATAAGAAAGCGTTTGTTCTTATAGTCAAGATAGGTTTTGTTTTCCCCATCGAAAATCGCCTGCAGCTCATCGACCGACAGCCCCAGCTTGTTGGCCACGAACTCGAACTCCGTCTTCAGGAATTGCTCGTCCATCTCCGGCTTGGCTATACGCTCCAGTGCCTCATCTCGGGTCATCTGCCCAGTCATGATCAGGCTGGAGAAATGAGCGCGACGCTTCTCATAGCCGAATTTGCGCGGCATCCAGTAGTCTTCGTAGAAACGGGTGAATCGTGACTCGTGATGCTTGTGCTTGAACTTCTGCCAGCCGAACCGACGCTCGAGTTGAGCTTCTGCGTCTTTCTTGACATAAGGCACCAGATTGAGCGGCTTTACGATCTCCATACCCAGCACCCGCTGGTAAAGTATCTTGTAAGTCAGAATGTCGACCAGCGGAAACGTCTTCAGCGGGCGCTTGCCAAACCGTTTGTGAATATCGGTGAACAACATCTTGTCGATACCTGGATACCCACCCCACTCTTCAGGCTCACGACAGCACTCGGTGGAATAATTAGCACCTGTCAATACATATTTTATCTTATGCCGGCGCGCAAACTTATATAAAGCTGAAAAAAATGCACCATCTTGCGGCATATCCTGATCGGCGATTTGCGAGCGCAGGAAAGCAACTTGCAAATCCTTCATTTCTTCCCAGTTAATTACCTCGGTATAGAGATCCAGACCAAGGCCATCCACCAATTTTTCGATATTGCCTACTGCCTGGTCGGTATTCCAGCCCGCATCCACATGAAACAGCAACGGGCGCAACCCCATTTTTTCCTTAGCGACATAAGCAGCGTAGGAACTATCAAGGCCTCCACTCAAGCCAATGATACAATCGAAATCCTTGCCTTCCCCTTGCTTCTTTATCTTCCTAGCAAGAGCTGCAAGTTCCGCTTCTCCACGTGCATCGGGATGCCAATTAGGAAAAATTTCAGTTTTGAAATTATTGCAATATTCGCAAATACCTTCAGTATCAAAGGAAATACGAGGATCGGAGGAATCCATGATGCAGGTTTTACAAACTCTGTAATTTTCCATAATTCAACTCGTTATGCGTCGCGCCATTTTCTCATAATCAAGCAACTCTCGTGCGATATCAAGAGATATTGCCTGCATCAACTCAATCTTCCCACTTTGAAAAGCAAGGACTGCATCATTGAATGCACCCACTAGCCGTTCGTCATTATTCACCAACCAACCATTACCTTTTACGAACGGATAGTGACTTGATACGTCATCAACAATCACAGCACAACGACAACAAATACTATTTTGCAACGTCGCTGACTGGGAGCCAGGCTGTACATACACGTCCGCCGCGCACAACAACCGCAACAACTCGTCAGCATCCTTCCAACCAAGAAAGGTAATACGTTCGTCTCCAGCCAGTAGCGTTTCAACTTGCGATTTCACATCGCCCTGTAACACCCCAGCGATGAAATACTTGACATTTTCAACGTAGGGCAATTGTCGAAAAGCAGCAATAGACTCCACAAGTTTCTTTTTCTGATCAAACTTCCCCGACTGGAAAAACAATAGTTCATTCGCTTTTAAATGGTATTTTTCACGGACACCAGCACGGACGGTCTCATATACTGAATCTTGGACTATTGCGCCACCCAAGGGAAAGTACTCCAACTTATCCTCAGGGCAACCATAGAAGCCGCGGACAAATTCCATAGTCTCTATTGAAATACATAGCGCCTTCTCAAAAAACGGTATCGACCTTCTAAAGATTGACCGATAAAAAAGCCCATGCAGTAAATTTTTTGACAAAGCATTGCGAGCGCTATTATTAAAATCTTCGTGACTATCCACGTATAGCTTAACCGACGGATGTTTTTTCTTATAACGCACCACAGTCAAAAGCTCCCACGCACAAGCACCGTGGAACAGAATCACATCTGGGCTGAATTCGCATAAATAACGATATACGTCTGGATAGGCTCGAACCTTCTTACTTATCGCATGCCATCCAAAATTTCTATAAGGCAGGCGCACTACATCTGCACCGTCAACACCGCGATAGCGCGCTGGAGAACAGTAACTCAATCGCCCTTGAGCATCGAAGTTCTCTGTAGATGCCAATACTAGAACCTCATGGCCGGCCCGCACATGCTCGCGCACCAGCATATTCTCTTGGTAGGAGAAATTATCTATGTAGAAATTTGATAAGCAACAATGCAGGATCTTCACTTATACCGTCCAAACTCCTCACCCAACAACCTTAGCGAGGCTGCGGAATGTAGGAAATTTTCGAGAGATTTTGTTTATCCAAAAAATCAAGCCTTGTACCACTGGGCATATTTTTAGCCAAGACCACCACACACACCCACAGCATCCAAAAGATATTTGAATAATAAATGGAGCTACTAACCATGACGAACACCAAATACTGCATAAAAAGAAGGGCTACCCATGAAAGGCTGCTTTCCTTTAGGAGTTTTATGGAGGAAGCCACACCGACCAATAAAACGCCGATCATTAACATCCCCCCAAGAACCCCGGTCGCCATAAATGCTTCGAAAACTATATTATGAGGATAAGTATCGAACGGATATGCAGCGCCGAATATAACATTATCGATAAAGGCACCATATGCCGCCTCGAACAACTCCACACGGGCACTATCCTCAAACATCGAGTTTGCAACTCGACTAATTAGATAAATATCATCGACCCCCCAAGCTTGCCATCCTAAATAAAACAGTATGACACAAGCAGAAGCAAACAACGCAGCCAACCAAGCTAGGCGCACCCCCATTAACATAATAATTAGTACACCGCATACCGCCAGTGATAGCAAAGGCCCCCGTGATCCGCTAGCCAAAAGGCCGACGCCACCGAGAAGGATGCCTCCCACTGCCAAAACGCTTCCCTCTCTCTTAATTAATAAACTCCACGCACTTACTATCAGAACGCTAACCCCAAGATGCCCATAAGCTATTGGATTTAATCTTTCAGACTCCAATCTACCAGAAAGCAGCTGCCCCAAAATCGGCAAATCACTACTTTTATACACAGGATAAAAACAAACTATCAACCCAACTATTCCAAAAAAGATTACCCCTCGACTAGCAAGAAGTTCGCTCGGTTTATTATCACCCCAAACAAATGGAAGTGCCGGAATAAAACACACCAAGACAAAGAAAATCCAAAAATCTTTAAAATCCATATTGGAATACCCTGGATTTAGAAGCCCCTCAACTAACATTCTTGCAGAATAAAGAAACAAAAATGCCGCTCCCAATATAATCCCCAACCCCACCCTCAGTTTTTCACGATATAGCGATGCGACTATCAATAAAATCGCCGCAACCAACACCACCGCCCGATAGATTATTGACAACGCATTAGTCTCAACATCTAGGATCGCAGTCAGTCCAGCAACTATGGGATAGCCTACTAGAACCAACACAAATAAAATGCTTGGCAGATGAGCACTCGTTTTTGCGAAAGACTTCATGCTGAAAATATAGACATATATAGTTTTTTATTTACTTCTGCATTAAGGGATGAATTATGCCAAAGCACCGTAAAACACCCGCCCACGGCCCGGCAAGAATTCTCTAGGTGCCGGAACTTTGCCAGGGCGGCGTCACCATTACCCAACCCTAAATAGCAAACGTCCATCACTGAACACTCCATCACTACAAGCGGTCGCACACAGAGTTGCAACACTTCGCCCGCCACCGGGTCAAAGGCTGAATATTCAAAACAGGTACCGCATCTAAAACCAGGCCGATCTGCATAGCCGAGGGTACTGTCGTAGTTCATACCTGCATCAGCCCATGCGCGAAGTGTGGTGGGTTGCTCCCAACGCAGGTAGTGCATACGTCCGCCCCACTGCGCCTGTTCAATACCTTCCTCGGTAGCGATCTTGCGCAAACGCTTGGCCTCGGCGGCGATAGCTTCAGGGTGTCGATAGGAATTGTAGCTTGGATGCAGACCTATCTCGTGCCCCCGCTGATGGATCCGGCGCATCAGTGTACGGATGGCGGGATGCTCTGGCTCATAATCGGCATCCATATTACTGGTGCGGCCACAGATGAAGTAGAAGGCACTGGTCAGCCCATGTTTGTCCGATAAATCCATGATCCATTCAAATGTGTTGAAGGGATCATCGGGGTGTAACGCCGAGCGAGTGTTCAGCCTTATCCAAGGCGCCTTCATGGCACTTTTGAGATCGCCGCGCTTGAGCACGTCCCCCACCATCACACGCAGCAAACCCTTGACGCTAGTAAAGCCGTATCGGCTCGGGGTGTCGACGTCATGACTGACCTTCATGCTGAACGTGTGCTGCTTTAGCTCGATACCCGGCCAGGTTTTACTTATCACCTGCCCCAACACATGTAGCCACTCGTCTACCACCGGACGCTCTAAATAATTGTGTTTGTAGGCATGCGAAGCCGCGGCTGGAAAACGGCCATGATTGTCCAGATCGGTGCGGCCGATTTCTTCAATACGATTGAGCATCCAGTAGGTGAGACCGAGAATGTCATAGTCTACATACCAGCCGTTTACCGTCGCAGTAATAAGAGGCGCGACCAGCGAGGCAGCACCAGGCATAGGCAGACAGCCAGGTAGGGCGGTACTCCACCCTTCGGCGGCAGCATTCCACTCAGCGCAGGGGAGCTCGGAATCGGCGCGGGCGAACATTCCGCTGTCCATCTTCAGGGATATCTGTCGCGCATCGCCAGGTAAAGTGATAGCCAAGCGACTGCTATCGGCCTGCGGAAGCAAATCGAATAGATACCCAAAGCGCTCTTGCAACAAAGTTTGCAACCAGGCGAGAGCGGCGGGAGTATTCCAAGATTTGTTTATCATCACCGCCCCCCTTTCAGGCTGCGCAAGAGCAAGGCGGTTCTGAGTATGCGCGATGGGGTTTTGCTGATGAAAAAATATGGTGTTTGGACGCCACCGCAATCTCTGCGAACTGGCTCCACGTTCTCCATAACGCTACCTTCAAAATCAAAACACTGAAGCCCTAGTATATTTGAAGTGTATTTCATTGCTTCCCAAACCAGCAGAATTCCAGCACCACTATTACGCAGTTCCGGGTCCTCTCCGACCATATGAACATAGGATGAATTGCAATCCCATGTCAGGTAAAGCGCAGAGTGAATTCTCCCCTCCGAATCTTCTGCGTAAAATATCTTTCTTTTGCCCACGCGAGCCAATACTTCATCATGCCTTCGAAGGAACTCTCGCGAATATGGAACTTTAACCTTCTGACGGCTAAACGTCAGCGAATTTATTGCATAAAAATCGTCAATAGACAAATCACATTTTATCGTGACTTGCTTTTCTGCTTTTTTTATCTTATTCCTATAACTAGAACAAAAATTTGATAGCACGTCGCCAAGATTGCCCAACCCGTTAATCACATAAGTGTATCTAGTTGTTTGCTGAAACCCCATCCAGTATACGGGCAACCAATTTGTTAAAGAGTAGTGCCAACTTTGCTGAAAATGATCGAACCGCGGCAGCTGTACAAACAGTTCCTGAATTCTATTTTTTTGCAGACTAAGCTGACGGGAATATTTGGCAGCACTGGGGCGAAGCCATGGCCCCAAGCTCTGGGTCAGGGTCGGCTGGGAGATTATGGTAAAACCGTATCTTTTTTTCACAACATACGGCATCGAAGCGACAATTTGTCCATTTTCAAATACCAAGGCCACATCCCACTTACCCTCACCCGCCGTGGCATCCAGCCACCAAGCCTGGCTGAACAGGGGAATGGTAGATTCTTGGTCGCAAAGCGTGCGGTAAACTTTTTGCCTATCAAGCAAACTATTCATTGAATTTCTGTTCTTTGAGCGAATCTAAAGATGTTATTCCAAAATACTCCAGATATAAGCTCTCGAATTCTGGATTAGACTTTAAAAACTTATAATCAACCTTTCTTACATCTCCAACTTTCTTCGCCGGATTTCCCGCAATGATTGAAAAATCATCAAAAACCCCTTGAACATAAGAATACCCAGAAACAATACACCCCTTACCTATCCTAGTGCCAGGCATGATTATAGAGTTAGCTCCAACAAAAGTCCCCTTCCCTATCTCCACAGCACCCCTAACGCGCCCCTTGTGAACAACGCAATCTGTATCATGATAGTTTTTATTATAATATCTTATAGAATGATGACTGCTATGCGTAAATATTCCAACACGCGTTCCTATCTGACAGTCATCTCCTATTGTTATTCCATTATAGGAATCCAATATCGTGAAATGCCAAACGAACACATTATCTCCGATATCCAGCTTTGACCAATGCGTTACATCCACATAGTTACTAAGGAAAAGACGCCTGCGATCTTTCTGAATGCAATACACTCGAGGAAACTTACTTGTCATCCCCCAAAAATACAAAATAGTTCTAGCCTTATCGATCAGCTTCCGAGGCAATAGCTTTTTTATAAATTCTCTCATTCTCACCCCCAAATGATATCTTATAATTAATTAACCCTGCTGCAACATACATAAGCGAATACACAACAGAGAATAGTATTAGCGCCACCTGCAAACTCTTAAAGTAACCACTGACGGCAAACGCAGCGCAAAGCAAAATGAATAAAACAATTTGCCAAAGGAGATCAATTCTCTGCTTTCCCGAAATGATAGCGACTTGACTTATCGGGCTTGTAATAAACTGAAAAAATGCCATCGGCGTCAAGATTTGCGCATATTCACCAGCCACTCGCCACTGCTCGCCAAATATCCAAGAAAATAATGCGGGGGCAACAAAGAAAAATGTGGTGAAAGGGGCTACCGAAATCAACAACAGACGCTTGAAAGTCTTCTTATAAATAGCTCTGCAATTGCCTTGCTGGATATAGGCCTGGCTGGCTTCCTGCCGAAAGACATCACCCAGAGCATTGGCAATCAAGGACATGGGCGCGGCCATAACCCGCTGAGTCAAAGTGAAGAAGCCCGCTGCCGAAGTGCTGAACAAGGCGCCCAGTAATAACACCGGCATCTGACCCGAGGCGGTATTGAAGCCGTGGGCGACAATCAGGTACTTGGGAAAGTTGATGTATCTTTTGCCCAAAGCCAAACACCGCAGGGGGCGCAAGGCGCGTATTAGCGCATGGTCTTCGCGCCAGATCAGACGCGCCATCACGCCAGTGGCGAGCACCTGCCCGGTGATTTGCCCGGCTACCAAACCCGCAGCGCCGCCGCCTGCGTAACCACTGCCCAACTGCGCCATTGCGGCACTGCCGCTTTGCACCGTCCGGCTGATGGCCAAACGCTTGTACTGGGCCTTGCGGTTGCTCCAGTAGTTGAGGCTCTGGTACACGCCCACCAGCAGGGTTGATACAGGCGCCCAGTACAGCCATGGAGCCAGAGCGGCATCACCCAGCAGTGCGGCGATGGGATGGGCAAAGAAGAGAACAATCAGCAGTAACACTGCACTGATGACCATGCTTGATGTGATGGCCAGAGCGGCTATGTGTAGTGCGGCTCTGTCTTGGCGCGGCAAGAGGATGGCCAGTTCATAGCGCCCGGTGACCAGCACGCTGGCGATCATAGTCACGGCCATGTAGAGCGCAAAACTACCAAACTCCTCAGGGCTGTACAAGCGTGTGAGGATCGGGCTGATTGCAATCGGGATGGCCTGCGCCAGGGTAGTGCCGGTCATCAGCGTAAGTACATTGCGAGCGTAAATGCTCTGGGGGAATAGTCTGCGCATTCGTCGCTAATCCAAGATCTTGACGAATGCGCTGCGTGCCGCGACGGCGTAACGCTTGGCACCTTCTTCGTTCAGGTGGTGTTCGTCCAGGTAGATGGGGGTGCCATCGGCAAAAGGCGCTTGGGCAAACACGCCGCTGGCTTCAAAGTTGAGACTGGTGACCCCAGAGTGGCTCGCGGTCAGGCGCTGCAAAGTGGCATTGGCTTGCTGATAGGCGGGGTTTATGCCGATGTGTGGATCCAGCCCCAAGGCCTTGAAGCGCAGCGCGCGCAGCGGGTTTTTACTCAGTAGCGGCTCTTGTTCAAGGAGGTAGATTTTTGACCCTGCCTGGCTTTGCGCCGCTAGAAAAGCGCTCAACGCATGTTGAAAGTCGTGAGAGGCCAATTGCCAGCGCCAACTGGCCGCGAGGAATATCATCTGGGCGCCGGCCAGGTGTTGCCGTGCTTGCTCTATCTGTGTCTGGCAGGGCTCGTGTGCCCATTCGGCAATACGCAGGTAATCAAAGCCCGGAATGGTCACGCAGCTGCTGGCTGTAATGATGCGCGCCTTGAAGCCCAAGTCCTTACCCAATTGATCGAAAAACAGGTTGAGCATGGCGGCGTGAGAATCACCGAGCACCAGTACTTCTTTGTCACTGCTCAGGTCGCCCTTGAGGCAGTCGCCCACGATCTGGCCGTGGCAGATCGTGGCGGGGTCGGCATAGCGGGTGTAATCGGCGGGAAGCGGTGCAGGCGTTAGTGCTTTGTTGATCTTAGCCATGCTGGGGCTAGCGGCCAAAACGGCGCCTGTCAGCAGACCATAGCCGAGTATTTGTTTATAGCGGGCGCGACGGGCACGCAAGGGCACTTCGAGCGTGTAATACGAGAGACTGGCCAGCGCCAGGGTAAGGGTGATGAACAGCAGGCTAAACGGCATATCGAGTACCTGCTCACCTGTGTAGTAGCGCAGCAACGCCAGCACTGGCCAGTGCCATAGGTAGAGCGAGTATGACAACTCGCCCAGCCAGACCATGGGTTTGCTGGCCAGCAGCTGCCCTGCAGGCCCTTGTGCCGGCTGCAGCAGAATGAGTAACGCTCCCGCCACCGGCAGCAATGCGGGTAAACCAGGGAAGTGTCCTAGCTGGGGCTGTAGAGCGGCCGAGGCCAGCAGTAACACCAGCCCCAGGCTGGCAAACCAAGGCCTGCCCCCCGCCGCTGTGTATATGTACAGAGCAAGCAGCCCGCCTGCAAGAAACTCGGGCAGCCGTGCGTACAGGCTGTAGTAGGTGGCCTGATGGAGACCCAACCCACGTAGACGGTACTCGGCCACTGCGGTGAGGGTAATCAGCAAAGCTGCAAACAGCCATTTGAGCGCTTTGATGGGTAGCAGTAGCACGAGCAGTGGTGCCAGCAAGTAGAACTGTATTTCTACAGCCAGGGACCAGGTGTGCAGGAGCGGCTGCTCGTGATTGGCAGGGGCAAAGTAGTCGCCAAAACCTGCAAAGTAGTGGTTGCTGTTAAACCAGGCGGCCTGCTTCAAGCCCTCTTTGTAGGTGGCCAGGTCTGCCGGCAGAAACAACACCGCCGCCAGCAGTGAGACCGTGACCAGCATGGCGAAGTATGCCGGGGCGATACGCTTGAGGCGGCTGAGGTAGAAGTCTCGCAAGGTGCTGGTGAGGCGGTAGCCGGGCTGGTTCTTTTTGTTCAGCAGGATGCTGACGATCAGGTAGCCGGAGAGCACCAGAAACACATCCACTCCAACAAACCCACCAGGTAACCAGGCGGGGTTGAGGTGAAACAGTATGACCAGCAGCACGGCGATGGCACGCAGTCCCTGGATGTCGGGGCGGTAGTTCATACGTGCTTGGCCTTAAGACATGAGAGCCCGAACTACTCTTTCTAAGTCATCTGCCCTCATATACGGATGGAACGGCAGACTCATTACCTTTTCAGCTACTGCATCGCCTACAGGCAAGCAAGCGTTGCTATCCGCTACAGCGGGCTGCTTGTTAAGAGGGATTGGGTAATGCACAGCTGTGGGCACGCCCTGCTCTTTTAGTTTGACTTGCACAGCATCACGGCTTTGCACCTGCACGGTGTATTGCGCCCAAGCGCTGACGTTGTGTGAGGCGATAAACGGTGTGCTGTAGATGCCTGCGGCTTTGAGCAATTGATCATAGCCGGCCGCAACCTGCTGACGCCGCTCTACTTCTTCGGCAAATATTTCCAACTTGGGCAGCAGAATGGCGGCTTGCAGTGTATCCAAACGGCTATTCACTCCAACCCGAACATGATGATAACGGCGGTCTTGGCCGTGGCGGGCGATCTGCCGCATGACCTTGGCCAGCTCATCATCGTTGGTAAAGATTGCACCGCCGTCGCCGTAGCAGCCAAGCGGCTTGCTAGGGAAGAAGCTGGTGCAGGCGATCGTCGTCAAGTTGCAGGATTTTTTGCCTTTATAACTGGCGCCAAAACTTTGCGCCGCATCCTCTATAACCGGGATGCCGTATTTGGCGGCAATGGCGTTGATTTCATCAAAATCTGCGCACTGACCGTACAGCGAGACCGGAATGATCGCCCTGGTACGCGGTGTGATGGCCGCTTCCAACAGTTGCGGATCAAGGTTGTAGGTGCGCGGATCAATATCCACATACACCGGCTTGGCGCCCAACAGCGCTACGGTTTCAGCTGTAGCGATGTACGTGAAACCGGGCGTGATGACTTCATCGCCAGGGCCGATACCCAGCGCCATTTGCGCGATTTGCAAGGCGTCAGTGCCGTTGGCGCAAGTGATGCAATACTTTGCTCTTACGAAGGCTGCCAGCTTTTCTTCCAACTCTGCGACTTCCGGGCCGAGGATGTATTGGCCATGGGCGAGCACACGCTGAATGCCCGCGTCGATCTTGTCTTTGATACGGGCTTGCTGAGTTTTAAGGTCGATAAAGTCGATCATTACTGCGCATCCACTTTGTTCAGGATGTTGCCGGTTAATACATAGCGGGCGTTGGTATGGGGGCAAGTGACTTCGCCCTCCCCCTTTACCGGCAATTCCAGTTGCTCACCAAACTCGCTCATCCAGCCGATCTGCCGGGCCGGCACGCCTACCATCAGCGCATAAGCAGGGGTGTCCTTGTTGACCACCGCGCCGGCACCAACAAACGAGTATTCGCCGATGGTCACTCCACAGACGATGGTGCAGTTGGCACCCAAGGTGGCACCTTTCTTCACCAGGGTGTCTCGGTATTGGTCTTTGCGTTCGATTAGTGATCGAGGATTGTAGACGTTAGTGAAAACCATGCTCGGGCCACAGAACACTCCCTCTTCGAGGGTAACGTTGTCATAGACCGACACATTGTTCTGTACCTTACAGTGGTCGCCGATCACCACCTTGTTGCCGACGAATACGTTCTGGCCCAGGGAAACTCCCCTGCCAATACGCGCCCCGCCGCAGACGTGCACGAAATGCCAAACGCGCGAGCCTTCGCCGATCTGGGCGCCATCATCGACGATTGCGCTGGGGTGTTGGTAGTAGGGCATGGAGTTTCCTGTTTGTTCGAGCAGTTTATCGCCAGCAAGCTGGCTCCTACATCTTGAAGGGTCAGACCAGGCGGTTGAGGAACGGGTGACCTTCATCGTTCTGCGGGCTGACGCTGGTAGCGGAACGGATGGTGTTGACCGTTTCCACGCAGTGACGAGCGTCTTCGATGCCATAACCGCGGCCCGCAAGAATTTCTTGGTAGCTGGTGGTGTGCAGATCGGTGAAGCCTTCAGAGAACTCTATTTCCTCGCTATTGACGGTAATGGAGCGATAGGTCGGTTTCTTGCCCTTCGCGGAATCAGGCAGGTCGTTGGCATCGATGGAGAGGAACCAGCGAACCCGCGCTTTCTCGTACTCCAGATAGCCAGCGGCTTTGTATTCGGAAGCAAAATGCACCACGTTGCGCTGTAGCTTGCCGAAGATAAAGTGCAGCATGTCGTAGAAATGCACACCGATATTGGTTGCCACACCGAACGATTTGCGCGAGTCGCCTTTCCAACTTTCCATATACCACTTGCCGCGCGACGTAATGTAGGTCAGCTCTACATCGTATTTGTGCTCGGCATTTTCGCGTGCCACCTTATCCTTCAAATTGAGGATGGCCTGGTGATGTCGAAGCTGCAGAATGTTGTAAAGGCGCTTGCCGGTTTCCCGCTCGACGAGAGCCAGCTCATCAAGGTTTTCCGGTGTTGGTACCAGCGGCTTTTCACAAATCACATCACAGCCCAGGCGCAAACCGGCGACGATGTGCGCATGGTGCAGATAGTTGGGTGAGCAGACTGAAACATAATCCAGTGCAGTGGCCAGGTCACGCTTGAGCCGCCAGGCATGCTCCTGGAAACGTTCGAATTCGGTGAAGAACTCGCTCTGGGGCGAGATGCTGTCGATGATGCCGACCGAATCGTTGATGTCATAAGCGGACACCAGTACGTTGCCAGTGTCTTTGATTGCGCGCATGTGGCGGGGTGCAATGTAGCCGGCGGCACCGATCAGAGCAAAATTTTTCATGGGTGTCCCTTACGAACTAAAACAGCCCGGCGGCCGAGGACTGGCTTGCCGGGCGAAATTTTGCGAAATGGCGTAATCAGGCTTTGACGATATGTTCAGCTGGGGCGCGGTACGTGCCACGGCTGTCGACGATCAGTTTGGCCTTCGCCTTGATAAAGTCATAATCGAACTTGTCGTGGTCAGTTGCCAATACCACAGCGTCGAAGCTGGCGAGGCTCTCTGCGGTGAGAGGCTCGCTGCTCAGCTCAAAGTGGTGTTCGCGCATCTGAGGGAATACGGGCACATGCGGATCGCTGTAAGCGACTATGCCGCCCTTTGCCTCGATCAGTTCCATGATTTCCACGGAAGGTGATTCTCGCATGTCGTCCACGTTCTTCTTGTAGGCAATACCCAGCACCAGGATGCGGCTACCTTTGAGTGCCTTGCTTCTTTCGTTCAGCCCATCCATCAGCTTGCTCAGCACATACTCGGGCATCGCACGGTTTACTTCACCGGAAAGTTCGATAAAGCGTGTGTGCAGGCCATACTCTCGCGCTTTCCACGTCAGGTAGAAGGGGTCAATCGGGATGCAATGACCACCCAGGCCGGGGCCGGGATAGTAGGCGGTGAAGCCAAATGGCTTGGTGGCAGCAGCATCTACTACTTCAAAGATGTCGATTCCCATGCGGTCCGCAACGACTTTCATTTCGTTGACCAAGCCGATGTTGACGGCACGGTGGATGTTTTCCAGCAGTTTGGTCATTTCCGCTGCCTTGGTCGAGCTGACCGGCACCACTTGGTCGATGGCCTGCTCATAAAGCGCGATGCCGACATCCAGACAAGTCGGTGTATGGCCTCCGATCACTTTCGGAATGGTACGGGTTTCGAAGTTGGGGTTGCCCGGGTCTTCGCGTTCAGGCGAATAGACGAGGAAGATATCCTCCCCCACGACCAGACCACCTTCCTGCACCCGTGGAAGCAGCTCTTCCTCGGTAGTACCGGGGTATGTAGTGCTCTCCAGCGAGACGACTTGACCAGCACGAAGGTAAGGTTTGATGGCATCGGCGGTATTGATCACGAAGCTCATATCCGGCTCGCGATACTTGTTCAGCGGCGTCGGCACGCAGAGGATCAACGCGTCGCACTCGCTGGCGCGGCTGAAGTCCGTCGTTGCGCTGAAACCGCTTTGTTGCGCAGCTTCAATGCTTGCTGCGGGGATATGTTCGATGTAACTCTGGCCCGCGTTAAGCTTGGTCACCTTGCTCTCATCGATATCGATGCCAAGCACCCGAAAGCCGATGGCGTTGTAGCGCAACATCAAGGGTAAACCGACATAACCAAGGCCGAGGATTCCAATCAAAGCCTCCTTGCTTTTGAATCTGGCAATGCTGGTTTGTTTCTGCTCGGACATCTAATTTGCTCCGTTGAATGTGAACCGCTACAGCATGATTTATATTTACGCCCTGGATCAGCTAGCCGTTTTAGCTGTTCCAAACTCGAGCCACATGCGGGTGCCGAGGCCGGCGACAGGGATGACTGCTTTGGTGACTTTAGGCATGGTTTTCTCGATGGGCCGTTGTGGGCATTTCAGGCGGGCACGTTGTCAGGAAGCTGTGTAGTTGCGAAGAATGGTTTTCTCGTCTTCGCTTAGCCCGCTTTCCGGCGCATTGAGCAACTGGTAAGCCGCCAATTGCCTGCTGACACGGTGGCTTTGGGTCAGTGTTTCCATGGTTACTTTTACGTTGCCTGCCTGCCGCAGCACTTGCGTGGCATACGCTTGAGGTAGCAGTAGTTCTGCGGCAAAGGCGTTGGCGCGCTTCTCACTTTCGCTGTCCACTTCGCCGCCGAGCACTTCGGCGACCGGCAATGCGCGGGTGCGGTCTATCAGTAGGTGACAGATTTCATGTGCGAGGGTGCTGCGGCGGCCATTGGAGGCGCCTGCTCTTGCTGCTTCGTTTGAATTAAGCAGGACCAGCGGATCGATACTACCCCAACAGGCGATTGCGTCGATCTTGGCGCTTTCCAGGGGGAGCTCTTCAATTGTTACGCCCTCTTCGCCAAGCAGTTTCTCGGGCTCGAATGGGGCGTGGGTTTGCAGATGCAGTTGCTCGCGCAGCCAGCGTGCCAGTTGATAGCCCTGCTCGAAGGGTGGCTGTTCTGTCAGTTGTTGCAGTTTGGCGCTTGCGTCAGCGATAAGCGTGGCGAAGGGTTGTTTACCCGTCGCGGGGGCCTGCCGCAGGCGCTGCATAACTTGCGCAATCTGCTCAACGGAAAGGTGATGGCGAACCATTCTGGCTGCTGCCAGGTAGACCGGTTCCTGCTGGATGTTTGCATCATTGGCCGCTACTTCGAGCGGAATCAGCTTTTTCAGCGCGCCAAGGCGCTCGGCATCAAGCCCTGTGCTATAGGCGAGGTAATCGTCGCGCAGTTGCTGTTCGCGTTGCTGCCATTGTCTGATAGTCGCCTGCACGTGGGGTTGCGAGCTGCTGGTAAACAGTTCGGCCAGAACATTGCCGATCGTTTCCAGTTGCTGGCTCAGCGAGGAAAACGCCACGCGGCGGGCCTGTTCATCTTCATCAACCAGCCAGAGCGTATTGCCGCTGCGCAGCCAGAGCAGCATGGGCAAGTTGGCGCCACTCAGCGCGGTGGAAAGATTGTGTCGGTCGAGGAACTGGAGCACCTGCCTTTCTTCAATACAGACCGAGGCTTCATGCATGTCTTCCCAACGCGCTTCAGCTTTGTGCAGCAGCTTGCCGGGATGCGAAATATCATCCAACGCCAAAGGCCAACTCTGTTCCAGCATGAGCGCCGACCAGTTCTTCCCGAGGTACTGAAGCAGGTCGATCCAAGTCCAGTCGAGGCTGCCGGGGTTGCCCTGATCGTCTTCGCCGAACCAGTAAGGCTGCCCATCGAGATGCAGGGACGCCCTCACCCAGCCATGCTCCGGGCTGCCTTGAGAGGGAGTTGAATCCACGATGAATGTCAGTTCAGCAGCCATGTTCTTTCATCCATTGCCTGTAGGCGGGCAAGCAGTTTTGCTGCTGGGCGCGGCGTTCCAGTTCTTGCTTGATCTGGCGAGGCAGGGATTTACGCCCTGGGCGATAGCGCCATGGATAGCCGTGCCAGCTGTCGCGGGAGTATACCGCCTCATAAACCACACCATCACGCAGGTTATAGATACGCTCGGGACTTTCCTGCCCAACGGGGTAGCCGATGCCGTCGTTCAAAAGCTGCTCGGCCAGTGACTTGCTCAATGTCGAAGGGCATTTTCCGATTACGGCACTGCCGTCGCGCACGAACACTGCACTGGGCTCGTTCCAACAGTGCTTGTAACGGTGTTCGCCTGGATCGTAGCGCAGGCGTTGTCGAGGGGGCTCATGGGGCATTGATGGCGCCCTGCTCTTGTTCTCTCCCGCGGGCAGCAATGCCCGCGCCTAACTGGCTCACTGAAATACCCCCACGCTTGCGCGGGAGATATGCCCATGGTTGACCATGACGTTGTTAATCAGCAGTGGTGATACTTCAAAGTGTTCAGCCGCCGCTTGCAATAGCTCTTCTTCGGGGGATGTCGTATCCATCCAGCCGATCAGATCCTGATAGGGGCACAGGAATTCCTGGGCAAAGGCGCGCTGGTATTTTTGCCTTGCGGTTGCCGCGTTGGTGCAGGGCAACCAATGCCCTGCCCCTCCGCCGTTGAGCCCTTCGGCAATTAGTCTTGCGGCCATGAATCTGCGTGCGTCCTTGCGCTTTTTCCCCAGCGATACCTTGGCCCGGTCACCGGCAGCAATTTCTCCTATGCCAATGGGCATGGCTTGCTTCACGTCACTGTCTTCGAGAAGCTGCACGGGCGCTTCCAGCAATTCCGTAAAACGGCGGTTGCCCAGTGGCCCGGCGTCGAGTGCAAGCTGCTTGCGTAACTTTTTGGCTGCTTCGTAACCCATTGCCCAGGGGCGGCTGCCAGTGATCAGTTGCTCGGCTTTAGCGAGGTTTTTAAGGGGCAACTTGATGGCTTCACTCGTACCAGCCAGGCGCTGTTCGATGTCTTCGATGGTGTGCTCGACCTGGCCATGACCGAGGTTTGCCAGCTCCTGGATAGCCGCTTCACCATGGCCGGCCATCAAGGTTGTCAGCCTGTTTAGCAAGGATTGCGGTGCTTCTTCCGGGTCATAGCCGAGCCTCGCTTCCAGCTGGCGAAGCAGGGCCATTGCAGGGTTGCCGCGCTCCTCGGAAAGGATGTGCCATAGCTCTTGCAACTGGGTTTGCTCGCAAGCGCCATCAAGTTGTCGAAGGGTTTGCTGTACAAGCTGATCGATACAAGCTTCGTATGTTTCTGCCGCAACCCATGCGTCCTGTCTTTCTATGTAGCGTACCGGCCCTGAGCTTTCGCCATCCGGCTGCAGATCAAGGTGTATATTTTCGCCATCGGATATGAACGTGAGATTTGGCCAAGCATAGCCATTACCAGCCGCTGCCAGTCTGTGGCTCATGTTCCAGTCGTGCTCATTGCCCGTTGCATTTGATAAAAGGCCTGGCTCCCACCTCAAGCGCCACCAATTGGCAGTAAACCAGAGCGCCAAGGGGTAAACAGATACGACGAGGGCATCCTTTACTTGATGCTCGCCCAAGAGGTCTTCATAACGAAACAATTGCTGGCTGTTGAGCGTGAGGCTTAAACGGCAACGCGTCAGCAGCTCTTCCGTCGGTGGAGAGTTACGATCTGCCAGCCAATCCATTTCAAAGTGCATGCTCTACCTCTCCAGCAACTGCCAGGCTACTCCAGCGCTTGAGGACTTCGAGCCTCATGGGGTCGGACGCCGGCATCGGGTAGCCATGGTAAGTGCCCTGCTCCTGATTTTCGAGCTGCGCTTCAACCGGGTGCCCTTCTGCCGTCACGGCCCAGATATTCTGCGGCCAATCGCCCTTCATCTGAACACTGACAACCCCCTGTTTAGCCCCTTCGGATAAAAGCGATTCGGCGACCTTTTTATTAACGATCCCAGCGTCATCACACAGCGTTTTGTATGGCTTGGCGTCAGTGGGTGGCGTCAGGCCGAAATCCCCAGGATTGCGCTTGTGTTCGGGATTGCCCGTGTATTTGACGGCCTGAGCAAGGCTGGCACATTTCTCGGGCGGCAATTGGCCTTGCAGCTTGCGTTTAGGGTTGAAACGGCCATTACGTGACCTCATTGCGTTGAGCGCTCCCTAAGCAAAAGGTTGGCAGCCCTATTGCTGCTGCTTGTATCAAGGACGACTCGTTTGTTGTGCCGTCTGTAACGAGCGCGCAGTTGCTCGGCCAATGTCTCTTTAGCTCGCTGCTCCCCGTGCACCACCTTTATCTCAGTCGGCCACTGCTGCATCCCGGTCGCGAAGTCTACCAAGCCTTGCTGATCCGCATGGGCCGAGTAACCGCCAATGCTGGTGATGCCGGCTTGGATATCGATGCGCTCGTCGTCGAGGTTCACGTAGCCGCCTTTCGGGCCGTAGGTTTGGATGGCGTGCCCCGGTGTGCCTGTGGCTTGGTAGCCAACGAACAGGACGTTGTGCCTTTTATCACCCAGCATGGCTTTCAAGTAATTGACGATACGGCCACCACTGCACATGCCGCCACCGGCGATGACGATGGCAGGACGGGCGGTCTGGGTCAGGTAATTCACTATGCGCTGGTGGTCGGCGTGGCTGTCTATGGTGATGAGCTGCTCGAAGGCCAGCGGGCGACGCCCGGATTGGACACGCTCGCGGGCTTCATGGTTCCAGAAGGGTTTTAGCTCCCGGTAGGCTTCGGTGAAGCGGCTGGCCAGGGGTGAGTCGAGGATGATGGGGAGTTGGGGCCAGTTGGTTGGGACAGGTGCTTGGGCATGGCTATTCGCGGCTGAAGCCGCTCCCACGGGGGTGGAGTCTTCCTCATTGTGGGGCTCGTTCGCGGGCGAGCCCGCTCCTACTAGAGCGGGTGCGGTGTTGAGCTTGGTGTGGATGATGTCTTCGAGTTCGTAGAGCAGTTCCTGGGTGCGGCCGATGCTGAAGGCGGGGATTAGGACGGTGCCCTGGTCCTGTAGCGCTTGTTCAATGACGGCTTCCAGGCGCTGGCGACGAGTCTGGCGGTCTTCATGGAGACGGTCGCCGTAGGTGCTTTCCAGCACCAGGATATCGGCATGCTCCGGCGGCTGCGGTGGCATCAGAAAGGGCGCATGGGGCGCGCCGAGGTCGCCGGAAAACACTACGCGCTTGCTCTGTTTCTGCTGCGGGTAGTTCAGGTCGATTTCAACATAGGCGGAGCCGAGGATATGGCCGGCACGCTGCAGACGGATGCGGGCGTTCAGCTCATCGGTATCTACCAGCGTGAACCAGTGCTGGTAAGGCAAGGCCACTAGGCGGCTTGCAACCATGTCGATATAGCGCTCGATACGTTGCTGGTCGCGGCTGAAGCTCAGCTTGAAGGCATCTTCCAGAACGATGGGCAGGAGCTTTGCCGAGGCCTCGCTGCACAGAATCGGGCCATCAAAGCCTGACGCCAGCAGGTAGGGAATGCGCCCTACGTGGTCGATATGAACATGGGTGACGACCAGTGCCTTGATGGTATCGAGCGGGAAGTCGATTGGCAGACGGCTACCGCCCTCGCCTCCCGGAATGGAAGCATCGTCACCCTGGAACAGACCGCAATCGACCAGAAGGCTGGCCGAGGCATTCATATCAAGTTGATGGCAGGAGCCGGTTACGCCGTCCTGGCCGCCATGGTGTTCAATGATTGGATAGCGCATGGTTATTCCTTTAACGATTGCACTTGAGGTATTTGAACAACAGAGCTTCGCGGCTGAAGCCGCTCCCATCGGCAACCGTGGCTGCTGGGGGACTTGCGACTATATGACGGCTTGCGGCTGCATGAACAGCCGTAAGCCCATTGTTCATGGTCAACCTGCAGTAGCGGGCCGGAGCATGTTACGCACAAGCGCGATAAATAATCCGAGCATGCCGCCAAGTACCAAGGCGAGCGCGACAATCATTGCCTTCCTGGGCTTGATGGGGCTGCTTGGCTCTACTGCACGCTGGTCAATGGAGACTAGCTTGAGTGAATCGGTATCCAACTGCAGGGCCCGCAACCGTGCGGCCTCTTCGCGCCAGCCGGCAAGATCCTTCAGGAACAGGTCTTCGTTTTCCCGGCTGCTGAGCACTTCGATCTGACGGTTATGCTCTAGCAGCTTGAGCTCGCGGGCAATCTCGGCGATGCGGGGCTCGGTGAAGTCATCAGAGCGGCGTGCCGACAGTGCCTTGCGCTCGGCCTCCAGCGCTTCACTGCCCATGAAGTAGAGTGGAATCTGCTGGTTGTTGACCTCGGTGCGGATCACGCTGCCTTGGCTTGTGACCTGAGCAGCGCCGAGCGACGAGGGAGTAGTGGGCCTGGTGATGCCCAGCGAGTTAGCGATGCGGATTGCTTCGCTCAGCTGGTTGATGCGGTTGTCGCGGCGTGTCTTGAGTTGCTGGCGCAGGGCTGCAAGCTCGTCATTGAGCTGAGCACGCTTGAGCGCATCCGCTTCACTTAGCTTGGCGATCTGAATTTCTTTGCTGGCTTCGTAATTGGCGCGAGCCGCTGCCATTTGCGCTTCCAGCTGATTAAGCCTGTTAGCGATGATCGTAGCGAGGTCAGCGGCGACCTGCTGGCGCACGCTATTGAGGGAGTACTGCACCAGCCCGTTTACAACCTCAACGCCGTTGATGGGCTCAGGGTAGGTCAGTTGAATGCCGACAAAAGGCGTAGTCCCCTCCGGCTTTTTGGTATCGGGCTGTAGCAGCTTGAAAGCCTCGTCATTGAATGATTCAAAGGTTTGCTCAAGGCTGCGGCCCGGCTGGGCCAGGTCAGCAAATAGCTGCTGGTTGTCGCGGAAAAAGCCGAGCCTATTGTCATAGGAATCAAGCGCCGCGCCAACCTGACCCAAGGCCTGCTGTGGTGAAAGCGTGTAGATACCCAGATGATTGAGCTCATCGAGATCCTTGATTGCAGCCGGACGCAGTACGCTCTGAACGCTGTAGTAGCGAGTCGCAAGCATGGCGTAAGCGAGACCAACTACACCGACCAGTAGCGTGACGGCGAGGATGAGCGTTTTTTGCTTCCACAGCGCGCTGATGAGCTGAACCAGATCAATCTCATCATTGGTAACCGGGGTTATGTTTTGCGGAGGGGCCACAGCGTTCACGTCGATTTCCATCTCATGCGGTGAAGCGCGGCAAAGCAGCGCCAAGGCGCGACTGCCGTAAAACGAAAAAGTTCTGCGGTCAATTGCGGACGCAATCTTGCCAATTGGTTCACAAGTAAGCAAGCAGAATGGCAGAGCCAGGGAAGCTAAATTGTCGTATTGGCTGTAGGGATATATCGGGTGTTTACAGTGAGGGCCGCACCCTTCTCCGTAGAACGGGCCACGTTGGCGAACACGGGCGATGCTCGGACGCGGAGCCCTTCGCGGGCATGGCCCGGCTCCAACGGGCATGCCGCGCGCCCCACGAGCAGTACGTTAGGCGTGGGCTGGTTGGTCTGCACTGCGTGCCATAAGGCTACGAACCAGCGCTACGAAGATGCCAAGCATCCCACCGAGGACGAGCCCCAACGCGATGATCATCGCTTTTTTCGGTTTGATGGGGCTCAGCGATTGGAGCGCCAGCTGATCCAGCCGAACCAGTCGCAGCCGTTCGGTATCGAGCTTGATCCCTTTCAGGCGCGCAGCCTCTTCGCGCAGTGCTGCAAGGTCGGCCAGATAAAGGTCTTCTTCCTCTCGCTGCTGCAGTATCTCGACTTCACGATTGTGCTCGAGCATTGCCAGCTCGGACTGGAGCTCGGCGATACGGGGCTCGATAAAATCATCCGATTGCCGCTCAGCAAGCGCATCACGCTCGGCAGCAAGCGCCTCGGAGCCCATGAAATAGAGGGGCGTTTCCTGATTGGTTACTTCAGTGCGAATGACCTGCGTGCCACCACGCGAAGACTGCGTCATGGCTGACGGACTTGTCGGCGTGCGGATGCCCAGCGATTCAGCAATTGAAATAGCTTCACTGAGTTGCTGAATACGGTTGGTTCGACGTATTTTCAGCTCCTCACGCAATGCGCTGAGTTCATCCTGTAGCTGGGCACGCTTGAGCAGATTTTCCTCAAGGAGTGTCGCAATCTCCGCTTCCTTGGTAGCGTTGTAGTTCGCGCGCTGCGCATCCATCTTCATTTCCAGACTGGACAGGCGATTGCTGATCAGACTTTCAAGGTCATCGGCGATTTCCTTGCGCTCAAGCTCCACGACATAGGAAACAAAGCTGTTAACGACGGAGGCTCCATCCATCCCCTCGGGATAGGTGAGCTTGAGCCCGACAAAGGCGCTACGGTTTTCCGTCCTTTTGGGATCAGGATGGAGCATCTCGAACGCAGTCTCATTGAAGGCAGCAAAGGTCTGCTCAGGCGAGTCGCCACGCTTGGGAAGGTTCTGAAAAAGCTCTTGGCTGCTCAAGAAAAAATCCAGACGGTTTTCATAAGACGAGAGGCCACCCGCTACCCTGTTGATTGCTTCTTCGGGGGTCAACTTGTAAATGCCGGTTTCGTTCAATTGGTCGAGATTGCTCTGTGGAACAGGCCGAAGGTAAGTCCGGGTTTCGTAATACGGAGTTGCGAGCAAGGCGTAAGCAGCTGCCACAAGCGTGACGATGAGCGTGACGCCGATGATCAGCAATTTCTGCCGCCAAAGCGCGCGAAACAGCTCAACCAGATCAATTTCGTCAGCTGTAGAGGCTTGTTGGTGAAGAGTCATTCCCGGGTCCTTGTCCTGAATACGCCTAAAGCAAAGCAAGCGAACCGGATTTAGTTCATGAAAAGGTCGGAAGGTTCAACCTGAATTGATGAGTTTTAACAATTCCTGATTGTACCTAGCCCTCGCATGGGCAAGCGGGCAGAGCAAAAGCTTCGTGACTGAAGCCACAGATTTTTGCGAGGTACCGCAGCGGCCTGTAGGAGAAGCCCATGTCATGAGTGAGACTTTGCAGAAGGTCAAGCCACCGATTCTCGAGGTGGCACGCTACGGGGCGATCAGTCGTTCCAGTCCTGCCAACAGCCTTCCCAGCGCGCCTTGGTTGTTCTTCAGCACGGCGTACCCGGCATTTTGCGCGCGCTCGGTTCGCGCGGGGTCACCCCATAAGGCCTCGACCTCCTTCGCCAGCTCGGCAGCGCTGTTGATTTCGCCGAGCGCGCCGGCATCTCGCAGCTGCGCGGCGATATCGAGGAAGTTGAACAGGTGCGGACCGGTTAGTACGGGTTTGCCGAGGGCGGCGGGTTCGAGCAGGTTGTGCCCGCCGGTGGGCACCAGGCTGCCGCCGACGAAGGCGATATCCGCCAGCGCGTAGAGAAACAGCAGCTCGCCCATGGTGTCGCCGAGCAGAACTTGCGTAGTCGCCTCAGGCGGCTCGTTCTGGGAGCGCCTGACTGTGCTGAAGTCCTGCTTGCGGCATAGCTCGTACACCGCTGCGAAGCGCTCGGGATGGCGCGGCACGAGAATCAACAGGGCATCGGGGTGGCTGGCTAGCACTTGTTGATGGGCGTCTAGCAGGATTTCGTCTTCGCCAGCATGGGTGCTCGCTGCGATCCAGATGGGCCGCGCTACTGCATTCCATTGTCGGCGAAGAGCGGCTGCGGCTTCCGGCAGTGCAGGGTCGATTGTGAGGTCGAATTTGATTGAGCCGGTCACTTCAACGCATTCGGGGCGAGCACCGAGGCGGCGAAAGCGCTCGGCCTCGGCTTCTGTCTGTACGGCGATCAAACTCAGCTCGGCCAGCATGGGTGCGGTCAGCCAGGCGAAACGCGCATAGCCTCGGGCTGAGCGCTCGGACAGTCGCGCACTGGCCAGGGCCACGGGAATGCCACGCCGCGCGCACTGGTGAATGTGGTTGGGCCACAACTCGGTTTCCATCACCACGGCCAGCTTTGGTTGGGCGCGATCCAGAAAACGCGACGCTGCCCAGGGGAAGTCATAGGGCAGGTAACAATGCTGCACGCTGTCGCCAAATAGCGCCTGAATTCGCTCGGACCCGGTCGGGGTCATGCAGGTGATGGTGATCGGCAGTTCGGGATAACGGGCCATCAGCTCGCGGATCATCGGCGCCGCCGCGATGCTCTCGCCCACCGAAACCGCATGTACCCAGATACCGCCCGGTTTCAACTCGGGCAGCCCCAGGGCAAAACGCTCACCGATGCGCTTGGCATAAGCCGGCGCCCGCCTGGCGCGCCAGAGCAGACGCAGAAAAACCAGCGGCAGGCCGAGGTGGAACAGCAAGGTATAAAGGGGGCGATTCATGGGGGCGAAGTTTACGCGAAAGAAATCCCCGTATGACAAAGCTGCAAACCGTAGATTGGATTAGCCGCAGGCGTAATCCAACACTGGCGATGCAATCGCCACCTTCAAACAATTGCTCGCGGCCAGCGGCGGAAGCGCCTCCGGCGATTCCGCCCTACGAAAACCATGCCGGACGACCACCTGTAGGGCCGAATTTATTCGGTCGAAGATGCGCAGCCAAACAACAGCCGAACAAGTTCGGCTCTGCACGTTGTCACGCAGCCCTGTATGACAAAACTGCAAACCGTAGGCTGGATTAGCCGCAGGCGTAATCCGGCACTGGCGATGCAATCGCCACCTTCAAGCAATTGCTCGCGGCCAGCGGCGGAAGCGCCTCCGGCGATTCCGCCCTACGAAAAC